>CWGO01000079.1_pt1 | contig 193533 bp, 177 predicted proteins | sample 682281 | NCBI WGS metagenome assembly CWGO01 (sample SAMEA3735799, study PRJEB9488) | human gut metagenome | biome: ENVO:mammalia-associated habitat; material: ENVO:feces | place: Malawi | collected 2009-02-27 | reverse complement strand
TGGTCGCGGTGCGATGACCAACCACTGGGTGGATATTAAAAACGCCAACGTCGTGATGGTGATGGGCGGCAATGCCGCAGAAGCGCATCCGGTGGGTTTCCGCTGGGCGATGGAAGCGAAAAACAATAACGATGCGACGCTGATTGTCGTTGATCCACGCTTTACGCGTACGGCGTCGGTGGCGGATATCTATGCGCCAATACGTTCCGGTACAGACATTACCTTTCTGTCCGGCGTTTTGCTGTACCTGATCGAAAATAACAAAATCAACGCTGAATACGTTAAGCATTACACCAACGCCAGCCTGCTGGTGCGGGATGATTTTGCCTTTGATGACGGTCTTTTCAGCGGCTATGACGCCCAAAAGCGTCAGTACGATAAATCCTCCTGGAACTACCAGTTTGATGAAAACGGCTATGCCAAACGTGATGAAACGTTGACGCACCCACGCTGTGTGTGGAATCTGCTGAAGCAGCACGTTTCGCGCTATACGCCGGACGTCGTGGAAAACATCTGCGGTACGCCGAAAGCGGACTTCCTGAAAGTGTGCGAGTACATTGCAGAAACCAGCGCAAAAGATAAAACAGCGTCGTTCCTGTACGCGCTGGGCTGGACGCAGCATTCCATCGGTGCGCAGAACATCCGTACTATGGCGATGATCCAGTTGCTGCTCGGCAATATGGGGATGGCTGGCGGCGGTGTGAACGCCTTGCGCGGCCACTCTAATATTCAGGGTTTAACGGATTTAGGACTGCTCTCCACCAGCCTGCCGGGTTACCTGACGCTGCCATCGGAAAAACAGGCCGATCTGCAAACTTATCTGGCAGCGAATACCCCCAAAGCGACGCTGGCCGATCAGGTCAACTACTGGGGTAATTATCCTAAGTTCTTCGTCAGCCTGATGAAATCTTTCTATGGCGATGCAGCGCAGAAAGAGAATGACTGGGGCTTTGCCTGGCTGCCTAAGTGGGATCAGTCCTATGACGTGATCAAATATTTCAACATGATGGATAGCGGGAAAGTCACCGGCTATTTCTGTCAGGGCTTTAACCCGGTGGCGTCCTTCCCGGACAAAAACAAAGTGGTGCAAAGCTTAAGCAAACTGAAGTATCTGGTCGTTATCGATCCGCTGGTGACTGAAACGTCAACGTTCTGGCAGAACCACGGCGAATCTAATGATGTCGATCCGACAACGATCCAGACCGAAGTCTTCCGTCTGCCGTCTACCTGTTTTGCGGAAGAGGATGGCTCTATCGCTAACTCCGGTCGCTGGTTACAGTGGCACTGGAAAGGTCAGGACGCGCCGGGCGAAGCGCGTAACGATGGCGAGATTCTGGCCGGTATTTACCATCGTCTGCGTGAAATGTATCGCGCAGAAGGCGGTAAAGGCGCCGAACCACTATTGAAGATGAGCTGGAATTACAAGCAGCCGGATGAACCGCATTCGGAAGAAGTGGCGAAAGAGAACAACGGCTATGCGCTGGAAGATCTCTATGACGCCAACGGTACACTGCTTGCCAGGAAAGGCCAGTTGTTGAGCAGCTTTGCATTACTGCGCGATGACGGTACGACATCCTCCTCCTGCTGGATTTATACCGGTAGCTGGACGGAGCAGGGCAACCAGATGTCCAGACGTGATAACGCCGACCCGTCAGGGCTTGGCAATACACTGGGTTGGGCGTGGGCGTGGCCGCTAAACCGTCGCGTATTGTATAACCGCGCTTCGGCGGACCCGCAGGGTAAACCATGGGATCCAAAACGGATGCTGATCCAGTGGAACGGCGCGAAGTGGACAGGGAACGATATTCCGGACTTTAACAACGCGGCGCCGGGGAGCGGGACCAATCCATTTATCATGCAGCCGGAAGGGCTGGGACGTCTGTTTGCTATTGATAAAATGGCGGAAGGACCGTTCCCTGAGCATTACGAGCCGATGGAAACGCCGCTGGGCACTAACCCGCTGCACCCGAATGTGGTCTCGAACCCGGCTGCGCGTCTGTATGAAGAAGATGCGCTGCGCATGGGTAAGAAGGAGCAGTTTCCGTACGTGGGCACGACTTACCGCCTCACAGAGCATTTCCATACCTGGACCAAACATGCGCTACTTAACGCTATCGCTCAGCCGGAACAGTTTGTGGAGATCAGTGAGACGCTGGCGGCAGCGAAAGGTATTGCTAACGGCGACTATGTGAAGGTGAGCAGTAAACGCGGGTTTATTCGCGCGGTCGCGGTGGTAACTCGTCGTCTTCGCACCCTGCATGTCAACGGTCAGCAGGTTGAAACGGTGGGGATCCCGATTCACTGGGGCTTTGAGGGTGTCGCGCGCAAAGGCTATATCGCCAATACTCTGACGCCAAATGTCGGTGATGCCAACTCGCAAACGCCGGAATACAAAGCGTTTTTAGTTAACATCGAGAAGGCGTAAGGGAGGCGAACATATGTCTATGGAAACGCAGGACATTATTAAACGGTCCGCAACAAACGCCATCACGCCGCCTCCGCAGGCGCGTGATTACAAAGCTGAAGTCGCGAAACTGATCGACGTCTCCTCCTGTGTCGGCTGTAAAGCCTGCCAGGTAGCCTGTTCTGAATGGAACGATATTCGCGATAACGTTGGCCATTGTGTCGGGGTGTACGATAACCCTGCCGATCTCAGCGCCAAGTCCTGGACGGTGATGCGCTTTACCGAAACCGAGCAGAACGGCAAGCTGGAGTGGCTGATTCGTAAAGATGGTTGTATGCACTGTGAAGATCCAGGCTGTCTTAAAGCCTGTCCGTCTGCCGGGGCTATCATCCAGTACGCGAACGGGATTGTTGATTTTCAATCTGAACACTGTATCGGCTGTGGTTACTGTATCGCCGGGTGTCCGTTTAATATTCCGCGCCTCAACAAAGAGGACAACCGCGTTTATAAATGTACGCTCTGCGTCGATCGCGTCAGCGTGGGCCAGGAACCGGCCTGCGTCAAAACTTGTCCGACCGGGGCTATTCACTTCGGCACCAAAAAAGAGATGCTGGAACTGGGCGAGCAACGCGTGGAGAAGTTAAAAGCGCGCGGCTTTGAACATGCCGGTATCTACAACCCGCAGGGCGTCGGCGGTACGCACGTCATGTATGTGCTGCACCATGCCAATCAGCCGGAGTTGTACCACGGCTTGCCGAAAGATCCGCAGATCGATACCTCAATCAATCTGTGGAAAGGGGCGCTAAAACCGCTGGCCGCAGCGGGCTTTATCGCCACTTTCGCCGGTCTGATTTACCACTACATCGGTATTGGCCCGAATAAAGAAACGGACGACGATGAGGAGGATCATCATGAGTAAGTCGAAAATGATTGTGCGCACGAAATTTGTCGACCGCGCCTGTCACTGGACGGTGGTGATCTGCTTCTTCCTGGTAGCGCTGTCGGGGATTTCGTTTTTCTTCCCGACGCTACAATGGTTGACGCAAACTTTCGGCACGCCGCAGATGGGACGTATTTTGCACCCGTTCTTCGGTATTGCCATCTTCATCGCGCTGATGTTTATGTTCGTGCGTTTCGTCCACCACAACATCCCGGATAAAAAAGATATTCCGTGGCTGAAAAATATTGTCGAAGTATTGAAAGGCAATGAGCATAAGGTGGCGGATGTCGGTAAATACAATGCCGGACAGAAGATGATGTTCTGGTCCATTATGAGCATGATTTTTGTGCTGCTGGTGACTGGCGTGATTATCTGGCGTCCGTATTTCGCGCAGTATTTCCCCATGCAGGTGGTGCGTTATAGCCTGTTAATTCATGCGGCGGCGGGCATTATTTTAATGCACGCGATCCTCATCCATATGTATATGGCGTTTTGGGTGAAAGGCTCGATTAAAGGCATGATCGAAGGGAAGGTCAGCCGTCGCTGGGCGAAGAAACATCATCCACGCTGGTATCGTGAAATCGAGAAGGCGGAAGCAAAAAAAGAGAGCGAAAAAGGTATTCAGTAATTCTTTCGCGATCTGATAAACAAGGCGCTATCCTCGTAGCGCCTTGTTTTCATCTGCGGCCTGTTATCAAACCTACTCAGACGACCGCAGCAAATCGTTTAACGACGGAAATCGATGACCATACGGCCACGAATTTGTCCCTGTTCCATCTCTTTAAAAATAACGTTGATATCTTCAAGCGGACGTAAAGCGACTTTTGGCACGACTTTTCCTTCCGCCGCGAACTGGAAGGCTTCGGTCAGATCCTGGCGTGTCCCCACCAACGAACCGACAACCTGAATGCCATCCAGCACCAGGCGAGGGATATCAAGGTTCATGGCTTCTGGCGGTAGCCCGACTGCCACCACGCGGCCTCCGGCGCGAACGGCATCTACTGCGGAATTAAACGCAGCCTTAGCGACCGCGGTAACCACCGCTGCGTGCGCGCCACCGGTTTTTTCCTGCACAATTTTAGCCGCATCTTCCGTACGTGAATTAATGGTCAGATCTGCGCCCATTTCCTCGGCCAGTTTCAGTTGTCCATCATTGACATCAATGGCGATCACTTTCGCATTGAAAACGTTTTTCGCGTACTGCAAGGCCAGATTACCCAGACCGCCCAGACCGTAGATGGCAATCCACTGGCCAGGTTTAATATGAGAAATCTTCACCGCTTTATAGGTGGTAACGCCCGCGCAGGTAATACTACTTGCCGCCGCAGAGTCCAGACCTTCCGGTACTTTCACCGCATAATCCGCGACGACAATACACTCTTCGGCCATGCCGCCATCTACCGTGTAACCGGCATTTTTCACGTTGCGGCATAAGGTTTCATTGCCCGTATTGCAATACTCACAGTGTCCGCATCCTTCATAAAACCACGCGACACTCGCGCGATCGCCGGGTTTCAGCGAGGTGACACCAGGACCGACTTCCGCCACGACGCCAATGCCTTCGTGTCCCAGAATAACGCCGGTTTTGTCACCGAAATCGCCGTTTTTCACGTGTAGATCGGTATGGCATACGCCGCAGCACTCCATTTTTAGCAAAGCTTCACCGTGGCGAAGGGGACGCAGCGTTTTCTCAGTAACATCAACCTGATGATCTTGTGTGACAACAGCAGCTTTCATAACCTTCTCCTTTTATTAATAGTGAACTGCATAGCAGGTAAGTAATAGCAGGTAAGGCGCTATTACCTCTTTAGGATTAATATTTCTGATGAGTTATGCAAGGCGGCAGAAATACAATGTAATAGTTTAGCCAGGATTATCCTGATAAATCCCCGTTCAATACATAAAGGTGGCTAATATTAGTAGCTTGACAAATAAGCAGGGAAAGGAATTCAGGTGTGTCGACAGACTCACCAAAACTAAAGAAGAAAGTGATATCCGGCGGCATTCACCGCCGGGTACGTATTAAATGGAAGTCCGACGGTAGTCGCGGTATTCCGGTTTCCAGAAGTTATCGTCAATCGCCTGTTGCAGCGCTTCCGCAGAGGTTTTCACCGCTACGCCTTGTTGCTGCGCCATTTTACCTACGGCAAAAGCGATAGCGCGCGACACGACCTGGATGTCTTTAAGCGCTGGCAACACTAATCCTTCGCCGTTATTCACCAGCGGAGAATGTTTCGCCAGCGTCTCACTGGCTGACATCAGCATTTCATCAGTAATGCGCGATGCGCCGGAAGCGATAACCCCAAGTCCGATGCCGGGGAAAATATAGGCGTTATTACATTGTGCGATCGGATAAACCTTATCTTTCCAGATGACCGGCGAGAATGGGCTGCCGGTTGCCACCAGCGCGTTGCCTTCCGTCCAGGCGATAATGTCCTGTGGCGTGGCCTCCACGCGAGAGGTGGGATTAGAGAGCGGCATGACGATCGGGCGAGGGCAATGCTTATGCATCTCGCGGATGATCTCTTCAGTAAAGAGCCCGGTCTGGCCGGAAACCCCGATCAGAATATCCGGCTTCACGTTACGCACCACATCCAGCAGCGACAACACGTCATTTTCGGTATCCCAGTGCTGGAGATTGTCGCATTTCTGCACCAGTTTTGCCTGGAACGGCAATAAATTAGGCATCCGGTCCGTCAACAGGCCGAAGCGATCAACCATAAAAACGTTCTGTCGAGCGGCATCTTCGCTTAAACCTTCACGCTGAGTCTGCGCGATGATCTGTTCAGCAATCCCACATCCGGCGGAACCCGCGCCGAGGAAAACGATTTTCTGCTCGCTAAGCTGACTGCCGGCAGCGCGGCTGGCGGCGATCAACGTACCGACGGTCACGGCTGCGGTGCCCTGAATATCATCGTTAAAGGAGCAAATCTCATCACGATAGCGCGTCAACAGCGGCATTGCGTTTTTCTGCGCGAAATCTTCGAACTGTAGCAGGATATCTGGCCAGCGCTGCTTAACGGCCTGAATAAACTCATCGACAAACGCATAATACTCATCGTCGGTAATGCGCGGATGACGCCAGCCCATGTAAAGCGGATCGTTGAGTAACTGTTGATTGTTGGTGCCGACATCCAGCACAACGGGAAGGGTATAGGCCGGACTAATGCCGCCGCAGGCGGTGTATAATGACAGCTTACCGATAGGGATCCCCATCCCGCCGATGCCCTGATCGCCAAGCCCCAGAATCCGCTCGCCATCCGTCACCACAATAACTTTAATGTTGTGGTTAGGCACATTCTGCAAAATGTCGTCCATATTGTGACGGTTCGGATAAGAGATAAATACGCCGCGCGCCCGGCGATAAATCTCAGAGAAGCGCTCACAGGCCGCGCCCACGGTCGGGGTATAGATAACCGGCATCATCTCTTCAAGATGGTTTTGCACCAGTCGATAAAAGAGCGTTTCGTTGGTATCCTGGATGTTACGCAGGTAAATATGCTTATCGATTTCTGTTTTAAACCCCTGATACTGGAGCCAGGCGCGTTCGGCCTGTTCTTCAATCGACTCGACGACCTCTGGCAGAAGCCCTGACAAATTGAAGTTGCGGCGCTCTTCTACGCTAAAAGCGCTGCCTTTGTTTAACAGGGGAAATTCCAGCAATACAGGGCCAGCGTAAGGGATATAAAGGGAACGTGCTTTCTTGGTTGTAGTTTCCATGTTACTCACTCTTTTTCGAATAACTGTCCCTGGCACCGTCGTTTATCATCATATATTGCCTTCCACCAGGGAACCGACCCTGAGTATAAAGCATTGTGAGACGTTAAGGTCATTCCTATAAACAAAAACACCATTGCAGATGCAATGGTGTTTAACGTCATTTCAGGACTGTACGATTACTTTTGGCTATCGGCGCGGCGCTTTCTGCCGGTTGGGTTATTCACCACGCTGCTGGTGTCGCCTTCAGTAACAACCTTACGCTGGTTGGAAATTCTGTAATCCAGTCCAAGTATATGACGAGCCTGACGGTTCGATTTCATGTTAACTCCTCAATCCTGTTGCTAGTTTTAAGGACAAATTCGCTTACGCGAAAGAAACGTAACCCCTAAGGTTGCCGATACAGCATAGCAGGTTTTACAGAGTCGGGTGCTGCCCGCTTACCACATAGTTGATGGTCTGCTGGTAGATGTCACTGAGGATGTCATTGTCGGAAGCCTCAACCCATTTGGTCAGCTCCATTAAAATATCATCTTCGGTGACAACGCCTAACTCCGCGCGTAATCCTTGTTCAATCGCGTTGACCAGGGCCGGTTGTGCTGCTGAGGTATTTGCTGAGTGATAAGTAAACATATAATGCCTCCGTGAACATGTATTTATTTAGTACGGCTCGCAGAAAATTAATTCGTATTCAGCATGGCAAATATTTTTGCGGCTGTGGTTAAGATTAGTCCTGGAGTTATTTTAACGCAAGGCGGAACTCTAATTGTTTACCCCAGAAGAAAATATATTACGTTTGCCAATTACATATCCTCATACGAGTAGTGGACAATAAATATACATTTAAAAGGCTACTTATTGCGATTTTTATCCTTTATTACAACGAGATAAGACAAATCTTAATTTGAATGAAAATATACATAATGGAATACGCTTCCGGAAGAAAAAGTAAGGATAAAAGGAGGGATATATTCTTTAAAGAAAGGGAGGCCTGTTGGTTTAATATTCATCACTGAAAAAGCATACAACTATTTTCTATATCTGAAGTGCGGGTAATCGACAACATGCTACCTCCATCGGCATGGACAACGCAGATTTGCAGCATGGTCTATACTTTATTTTTTGAGCCAACAGGAGAGCAAAAATGACAATCCATAAGAAAGGTCAGGCACACTGGGAAGGCGACATCAAACGGGGTAAAGGTACTGTATCAACAGAAAGCGGCGTGCTTAATCAACAACCGTATGGATTCAATACCCGGTTCGAAGGCGCGCAGGGAACCAACCCGGAAGAGTTAATCGGCGCCGCACATGCGGCCTGTTTCTCCATGGCGCTATCACTTATGCTGGGAGAGGCTGGATTTACGCCGACATCCATTGACACCACCGCTGACGTATCGCTTGATAAGGTGGAGGCGGGCTTCGCCATTACCAAAATTGCGCTACAAAGCAAAGTCGCGGTAGCAGATATTGATGCTTCAACTTTCGATCAAATCATCCAGAAAGCAAAAGCCGGGTGTCCGGTTTCGCAGGTTCTGAATGCGGAAATCACCCTCGACTACCAGCTTAACGCCTGATAACCTCGCCAGCCCGGTAACGATGGGTTGATCGGGCTGATGAATATACATTCCCTCAACGCGCCGTAGACCACGTCTGCGGCTATTGTCGTGGTCTACTTTTTCGCCCTAAAATCTGCTCGCCATGTTGCTTTATTCATCAAACATCAAAATCAGTCAACGTAAATATCAATAATAGCCATATCACGGAGGGTGATCTTTATTCCTGAGAGAGGAGGGGTATTATTTTCTGCGTTCTACATTAACGGGTTAACGCGCAGATGTAGAGGTTATTTATATAATTATTGGAGCAACAACAATGAATAAATTCTCCCTTGCTACAGCAGGTATTATCGTGGCAGCGCTGGTAACCAGTGTTAGCGTGAATGCGGCAACAGATACTACTAAAACAAACGTTACGCCTAAAGGTATGAGCTGCCAGGAGTTTGTTGACCTCAATCCGCAGACGATGGCGCCAGTCGCTTTCTGGGTGCTGAATGAAGATGAAGATTTTAAAGGCGGGGACTACGTTGATTTCCAGGAAACTGAGACGACAGCAGTGCCGCTAGCCGTTGAGCTTTGTAAGAAAAACCCGCAGAGTGAATTAAGCAAAATAAAAGACGAAATCAAGAAAGAACTCTCAAAATAAGAGAAAACTGATATCAAAACCCGGCCTGTGTGTCGGGTTTTACTATTTGTGACACCGTCACAAATAACATCTTCCATTTCTTCTACCAATCACGTGGTATTGCACTATTTTCATTAGAGCCCTTTCACTATATGGAGACCTAATGAAAATTTTACCGCTGGCACTCTTTATCATTCCTTTTCTGGCCGGATGCGGCGCCAATAATACGCCGCCGCAAACGCCTATTCCCGGGGAAAAAACATCTGCCAAATTACGTACCCTGGAAACAGGCGCGGCGGCTATTCAATCCAGACCACCTGTCGATGCCATCAGTACCTACCTTGACGGGTTCCATTTTTATAGCGGTGATAAAAACGGACAGATGGAAGCGCACCATTACGTTACCGTCCTGAACGAAGATGTCATGCAGGCGGTGATTTACGACGGCAACACGAAAAACGCGCGCCTGATGGGGGTGGAGTACATTATCAGCGAACGTTTATTTAAAACGCTTCCTCCCGAGGAGAAAAAACTGTGGCACAGCCACCAGTACGAGGTGAAATCCGGTAGCCTGGTGGCGCCTGGCTTACCGCAGGTCGCTGATAAGGCGTTGATGAGTAAGATTGTTAATACTTATGGCAAGACCTGGCACACCTGGCATACCGACCGGGATAAAACCCTGCCAATGGGTATCCCTGCGCTGATGATGGGCTTTACTGGCGACGGGCAGCTTGACCCCGCGCTGCTGGCCGATCGGGATCGCCGTCTGGGAATTGATACCCAGGCCATTAAACGCGAGCGGCAGGATCTGCCTGAGCATCCCGTTGTTAAGGGGGCTAACGCCTGGGAGCAGGGGGAGGTTATCCAGCTACAGCGTGTTCAGGGCTCTGGCGAACACGGGCGAGGCGATACCGCGCACTTCGGTACATCTGAGCAATCCCGACAATAATTCGACGATTTTACACGCAGATAGGAAAAAGAATGCCTGTTAAGTGACAGTGTCACGTAAAAATTAGCCCCATAGTCTATGCTTGTTTTTCGGATGCTGTAGAGGTTATGGGTTAAACGGAGCGACAAATGAGTTCAAAAATTTTTTGCAAAAGCTGGGGAGCTGAATATATCGCCGCTGATGTCGTCCGCTTTCGTCTTTGGGCCACCGGTCAGCAAAAGGTTATGCTCAGGCTTGCGGGTAAAGACCAGGAAATGCAGGCGAACGGTGACGGCTGGTTTACGCTGGACGTCTCCGGGGTGACGCCAGGTACGGAGTATAACTTTGTACTCAGCGATGGCATGGTGGTCCCCGATCCGGCTTCCCGCGCCCAAAAAACTGACGTCAACGGTCCGTCATATGTGGTTGATCCAGGCAGCTACGCGTGGCGCAACACCGGGTGGAAAGGTAGCCGTTGGGAGCAGGCCGTGGTGTACGAGATGCATACAGGCACGTTCACTCCGGAAGGCACTTTCCGCGCCGCAATAGCGAAGCTGCCTTATCTCGCTGAACTCGGCGTTACCGTTATTGAAGTGATGCCCGTTGCGCAATTTGGCGGCGAGCGTGGCTGGGGCTATGACGGCGTACTGCTTTACGCGCCGCATTCTGCCTATGGGACGCCGGATGATTTCAAGGCGTTTATTGACGCCGCGCATGGGTATGGTCTTTCCGTCGTCCTGGATATTGTGCTGAACCATTTCGGCCCGGAGGGAAATTATTTACCGCTATTGGCGCCGGCGTTTTTCCACAAAGAGCGCATGACGCCGTGGGGAAATAGTATCGCCTATGATGTCGACGCCGTGCGGCGCTATATCATCGAGGCGCCGTTATACTGGCTGACAGAATACCATCTCGACGGCTTACGCTTTGACGCTATCGATCAGATTGAGGACAGTAGCGCCAGGCATGTGCTGGTTGAAATCGCACAACGTATTCGGGAAGACATTACCGACAGACCCATTCATCTGACTACCGAAGATAGCCGCAATATTATTTCTCTGCATCCCCGTGATCAGGATGGCAATGCGCCGCTGTTTACCGCCGAATGGAATGACGATTTTCATAATGCCGTCCACGTTTTTGCGACCGGAGAGACCCAGGCCTACTACCACGATTTTGCTGATACCCCGGAAAAACACCTCGCGAGAGCGCTGGCCGAAGGATTCGCTTATCAGGGAGAAATTTCCCCCCAAACCGGCGAACCTCGCGGCGTAAAAAGTACCGGACAACCTCCGGTCGCCTTTGTGGATTTTATTCAGAATCACGATCAGGTCGGTAACCGCGCCCAGGGCGACAGACTGATAACCCTGGCGGGCGCTGAACGAACAAAAGTATTGCTCGCCACGTTGCTGCTTTCACCGCATATTCCGCTGCTTTTTATGGGCGAAGAGTATGGCGAAAGCCGTCCTTTTCTTTTTTTTACCGATTTCCATGGGGATTTAGCCCGCGCCGTTCGTGAAGGTCGCGCAAAAGAGTTTGCCGATCATGCAGGGGAGAATGTTTCGGACCCGAATGCACCAGAGACCTTTCAACGCTCAAAACTTAACTGGAAGCAACAGCACAGTGAAGAGGGTAAAGCGTGGCTGGCGTTTACCCGCGAACTACTGCTTTTGCGCCAGAAGCATATCGTGCCGCTGTTGTCCGCTGCCCGTGAGAGCTCAGGAACGGTATTGCAAACCGCGCCCGGGTTTATTGCCGTTAGCTGGCGTTTTCCGGGAGGAACACTGTCACTGGCGCTGAATATTAGCGCCACGACGGTATTGCTGCCCGATTTACCGGGTAAGACCCTCTTCGCCTGGCCGAATGAATCCACCGGGTCGCTTTCCCAACATTCTCTTATTGTCCGCTTAGCCCAGGGAGAGTCTGCATCATGATCCCAACTGCAACGTATCGTCTTCAGTTTCGTAATGGCATGACCTTCGATCGCGCTGCGGCGCTGGTGCCTTACCTTAAAAATCTGGGTATCAGCCATCTTTATGCCTCACCCATCTTTACCGCCACCAAAGCGTCAACGCATGGTTATGATGTCACCGATGCGAATGAGATTGAGCCTTCTATTGGCGGGCGCGAAGGATTTGAAAGACTGGTGGCCGAACTTAAAGCGCAAGGTCTGGGATTGATCATCGATATTGTGCCTAATCACATGGCCAGCTCGCTGGAAAACGCCTGGTGGCGTGACGTGCTTGAATATGGCAAGGAGAGCCGTTACGCGCGCCATTTCGATATTGACTGGTCGCGCCGACTGACGCTGCCTTTTTTAGGCGACACGTTTGACGCCGTGCTGGAAAACGGAGAAATTGCGATCAAGCCCGATCCCGCTACGGGTAAACCCACGTTCGCCTATTATGATAACTATTATCCGCTTGCGCCGGCGACGTGGCAGGGGCGCGAGGCCGAAATACTGGCGCTTACCGATAAAGCCGCTATTGCTGATTTGCATGAGCGCCAGCCGTGGAAATTAATGTCCTGGCGCGATGCCGCTCGCTCGCTTTCATATCGGCGTTTCTTTGAGGTCACAGGGCTGGTAGGAATGCGGGTGGAAGATAAAACCGTCTTCGACGATACACATCGGCTGATTCTGGAGCTGGTCAGAACGGGGGCGGTTGACGGTTTACGTATCGATCATATCGACGGCCTTGCCGATCCGAAAGCCTATCTTGCGCGTTTACGTCAGGAAGTGGGGCCGGCGTGCTATATCACCGTGGAAAAAATTCTCGCTAAAGGCGAGCAACTTCCTGATGACTGGCCGGTTTCCGGCACCACAGGCTATGAATTTATCGCCTCGCTGGCGGAGGTGCTGGTTGACGATGAGCAGATAGACAATCTGCGCCAGGCTTACGAGACCGTTAAAGGCGCGCCAGTGGATATGCGGGCGGAATTACGGGCGGCTAAATTGCTGATGGTCGATCGCAATTTCGAGGGGGAATTTACCCGGCTGCTCGCGCTTGCGCTGTCGATTGCCAGCGAGCTACAGATCGCACAGGAAGAGAGCATCGTTCGGCAGGCGTTACGCGAGTTATTAATTGCCTTTCCCGTATATCGCACTTACGGCACGGCAGAAGGGCTACCGCCGACCGATATTTGCCTGTTACACCGTATTGTGGAACGGGTAAAGACGCTTGAAAATCCTCCGCAGCCAGAAGCGCTTACATTTCTGAGCCGTCTTCTTACCGGCGATGTTCCCACCTCCAGCCAGGAGGAGGCGACACAGTTTCGCGTTCGGTTCCAACAACTCACCGGTCCGCTGATGGCGAAATCGGTAGAGGATACGCTTTTCTTTCGTCAAAACATGGGACTGGCGTTAAATGAAGTCGGCGCCGAGCCCGTCACGCATCACTTCTCCATCGAACGCTTTCACCATGAGATGAAAACCCGACAGGCGCGACAGCCTGATGCGTTATCCGGTACGTCGACCCACGATACCAAGCGAGGCGAGGATGCGCGAGCACGCCTGTATACGCTTACCGAAGCGCCGGAACAGTGGAGCGAATGCCTTGCCCGCTGGCGGCAGATGAACCAGACCCATGTCAAATTTTTGAATGATGGCACTGCGCCAAAATCGGCGGATACGTGGATGCTATATCAGGCGCTGACCGGCGTCTGGCCCCCGACGCTACAACCACAGGACGAAACAGGTTTAAACGCGCTGAAAACACGCTTTGAAGCCTTTGTGGAGAAAGCGCTACGCGAAGCGAAGCTACGTACCGATTGGGTGGACAGTAATGAGGCTTACGAAACGGCAATGCTTGATTACGCCCGTTATTTACTGGCGCCGGATAATCAGACATTTTTGCAGGATTTTTATCGTTCCTTGCAACCCTTCATCCGCGCAGGGCTGGTTAACAGCCTGACGCAGACCGTTATCAAATTAACCGCGCCGGGAGTACCTGATATCTATCAGGGGAGCGAGGCGCTGAATTTTAGCCTTGTCGATCCCGACAACCGCCGCGAACCAGATTTCGCCACGCTGGCGCAGCAGTTAGACCAACTGACGCCGGGAGTTTTCTCGCGCGAAGAGAGTTGGCTGGACGGGCAGGTGAATCAGTATGCCACCGCCGCCTTACTGCGTTTGCGTCAGCAGAATCATGAGCTCTTCCGTTTTGGCGACTATATACCGCTGCGGGCTGTTGGTCAGCGTGCCGACAAGGTCATCGCTTACGCCAGAGTCAATCATGATGATGCGCTGATTGTTGTTGCGCCCCGACTGGTGTTCGCCGAATGTGACGGCTTATTGTCACAATCGCATAGCGGTTTCTGGGCAGGAACCGACATTATTATACCCGGACAGCTTAATCAGCATCGTTATCGCAATGTGCTTACCCAGGAGAGGTTAATGCCTGGTGAACGCCTGTCGTTGGCCTCACATCAGGGCGGCGTACTGGTTTTAATGAGCGACTGAGTTTATGTGTTGATGTGCCGTGACAGGACAACGTTTACCGTGGGTGGAGAAAGAGAATGACAACAAACAGAGCTTTTGAAATCAGATCAGGATACAGCCATACGCTTGGCGCGAATTATGACGGCGAAGGCGTGAATTTCGCTATTTTTTCCGCCCATGCGGAACGCGTCGAGCTTTGTCTTTACGATCCGAGCGGGGAGCATGAAATCGCTCGTCTGGAGTTACCGGAATATACCGACGAAATATGGCACGGCTATGTCCCGAAGTTGCAGCCCGGCGCGCTGTATGGGTACCGCGTTTACGGTCCTTATGACCCGGAAAATGGTCATCGTTTTAACCCCAATAAGCTGCTTATTGACCCTTATGCCCGTGAGCTGGTGGGCGATATTCAGTGGAACGATGCGCATTTCGCGTATCAATTACTTCATGACGATAAAGATTTGACCTTTGATGACCAGGATAGCGCGCCATTTACGCCTAAATGCCGGGTGATTGATCCGGCTGAGGCTAACTGGGAGGATAGACAACGGCCTTCCATACCGTGGTCGAACGCCATTATTTATGAAACGCATGTAAAAGGCTTTACCCAGCTTAATTCGGCGATCCCTGAGCCTCTACGCGGTACGTTTGAGGGCATGGGGCATAAAGCCAGCGTGGATTACATTAAAAGTCTGGGTATTACCTCCGTCGAGCTTTTACCCGTTCACTGGTTCCCGGACGATCAGCATCTGCTCGATAAAGGACTGAAAAATTTCTGGGGATACAACTCGCTGGGCTTTTTTGCGCCGGCGACGCGCTACTATGGTCCAAAAGGTATTCAGGGATTCCGCGATATGGTGCGCGCTTTCCATGATGCCGGCATCGAAGTGATACTGGATGTGGTCTATAACCATACGGCAGAAGGGAATGAACTTGGCCCCACGCTGTCATTTAAAGGTATCGATAACTTCTCTTACTATCGCACCATGCCCGATCAGCATCGCTATTACATTAACGATACAGGGACAGGTAATACCGTCAATACCTCTCATCCACGGGTACTGCAAATGGTGATGGATTCCCTTCGCTATTGGGCGGAGTCAATGCATGTCGACGGCTTTCGTTTTGATTTGGGCACCATTCTTGGTCGTGAGCCGGAAGGCTTTGATCAGAGAGGCGGTTTTTTTGATGCGGTAACGCAAGACCCGGTGCTGGCAAAACTGAAACTGATTGGCGAACCCTGGGATATCGGACCGGGCGGCTATCAGGTTGGCGGCTTTCCACCAGGGTGGGGCGAATGGAATGATAAATACCGCGATACGGTACGTGAATACTGGAAAGGTGACAACGTCACAAATGATTTCGCCGCACGCCTGCTGGGTTCCGGCGATCTCTATGATTTGCGCGGCCGTCGCCCCTGGTCAAGCGTTAACTTTATTACTGCCCATGACGGCTTCACGCTGAACGATCTGGTGTCTTATAACGACAAACATAATGAAGCCAATGGCGAAGATAATAATGACGGGCATAATGATAACCGCTCCTGTAACTATGGCGCAGAAGGGCCAACCGACGACGAAGGCATCAATGCGATACGCGAGCAACAGAAACGCAATTTCCTGACCACCTTGCTTTTCTCGCACGGCACGCCGATGTTATTAGCGGGCGATGAGTTTGGCCGCAGTCAGATGGGCAATAATAATGGCTACTGTCAGGACAGTGAAATATCGTGGGTCCACTGGGATAATTTGCCGGAAACCGCCAATGCGCTACGGGAGTTTACCCGTCATCTGATTCAACTGCGCGCCACGCAACCGTTGCTGCGCCGGGAGAGCTGGCGTGACGGTCTGGAGATCCGCTGGTTTAACGCCGGCGGAGGGGCGCAGCAATCCGAACAATGGGATGAGGGATCGACCATAGGCGTATGCATTAGTCGACCCGATCTTCAGCCAGAAGCGGGGATCTGGCATGACGCCTTACTGCTTTTCAATCCGTTTGAAGGCAGCGTACCGTTCCGTATTCCGATGTGGGGGGAAGGCGGCTGGGTACTTGAACTGACGACTGCCGATAACGCGCAGCAGGGAATGCGGATTACCGAAGAAATGGATTTCGATCTGGCCGGGCGCAGCATCGTATTATTCAGACGCCCCTGATAGTAAAACCGCGCTCCGGACCCAACCGGCCTTGATGGCCGGTTTTTTTACTGGCGCTCAGGCGATATCATGCCGCAGAAATAACACCGTTGTCAGTTTACCGCCCGAAAAATTCATCCACCTGTTGGTATTCCTTTGATTGTCTTCACCGATATTCGCTTCAGGCCGTCTATTGCCATTTCAAGGTAGGTACGTGGACATCCCAGATTTAAACGGATAAATCCGCTGCCCGCCGGGCCAAAGCCGCTGCCCATTGAAGGAGCAATACTCGCGACATCCGCCATCACCCATTTTAGCTGTTCGTCATCCAGTCCCAGTTTTTTACAATCCATCCATAATAAATAGGTTCCCTGCGCCGGGACAATTCTTGCCCAGGGAAGGTGCTCTGTCGCCTGTTCAACAAACCAGCGGCGGTTTTCCGCCAGGTAATCCAGTAGCGAATCCAGCCACTGTCTGCTTTCATTCCATGCGGTAGTCGCCGCCTGAACGGAGAGGGCGTTAAAGACGTCCAGCCCATGAGCGTCCAGACGAGACAGGAATCGCTGGCGAAGCGTAGGATCGGGAATGAGAAAATTAGAAATTCGCAACGACGATAAGCCAAACGTTTTGCTGGCCGCAGTGGCGGAGATGACCCGTTTATGCCAGCGCTCCCCTAAATGCAGTACCGAGGTAAAGGTTTCGCCGGGCAGCAATAGATCGGCCCATATTTCATCCGAGATGAGAGTGACATCATAAGCTTCACATAATAAAAGCAGTTGCTCCAGCTCGTTGGCCGACCAGCAACGCCCGGTTGGATTATGTGGATTACACAAAATCATCAGCGGAGGGCGCTCATGGCGAAACAGCCTTTCCAGTTGGCAAAAATCCATCTGGTAGCCGTCGTCCAGCGACTCGCTAAGGGGATTCTCCAGCAGTTTTCTACCATTAAGCGTGATTATTTTGGCGAAGGAGCCATAGTATGGTCCCTGTACCACTACGCCGTCGCCTGGATGCGTCAACATTTGCACTAAGAGCGCCAACCCTGGTACGACGCCTTCCACGCTGCATACCCATTCCTGTTTTAACGTGAGCTGGTGGCGTGACGAAAACCAGTGAAGCAGGGCGTTAAAATAGGCCTCATCACGTTCACTATAGCCAAATACGCCATGCTCGATTCGCTGATGCAATGCCGCCTGAACCTCAGGCGGGCAGGCAAAATCGAAATCAGAAACCCACATCGGCAGCAGTTTCCCTGCGCCATCGCCAAAGTGACGCTCAATAAAATCCCACTTTACCGAACCAGTATTGTTGCGATTGATAATCTGGTTAAAATCCATCTTGTTTCCTTATTATTTCGTCACTGACGTTTGCGGCGACTTTTCTGAAGCGGAGGCAGTTCTGGCAATACCAATTCCGCTAAAACCATAAATTAATGCGAAGAAGATCGCCGCATAGCACTGGATAGCCCAGGGCAGAAGATCAAGCGTGCTAACGCCCAGCGTGGTTGCCATGTAGACGCCAGCCGAGGTCCACGGCAGGAGAGGTTCGATAACGGTACCGGCATCTTCTATCGTACGTGAAAGGTTTTTAGTATCCAGCCCCATACGACGATAGGCATCTTTAAACAGTTCGGCGGGAACTAACAATGCCAGTTTACCGTCGCTGGTCGCTCCTGTGACCAAAATTGTGGTGCCGATAGTGGCGGCAATGAGTTGACCAACACTATGAATAATGGTCAGCAGTCGGTTAATGATGATCGTTAACGCGCCGGTTAACGTTAGCGCTCCGGCAAATGAAAAAGCGCAGAAAACTAACAGTATTGTTCCCATCATCGAGAACATTCCGCCCCGGTTTAGCAGTCGCGGAACATCGGCCACGACACCTTCTGCGCCTTGTGGGAACATGGCGATATCAAATCCATCAATGAAAGCGTCCAGTCCCTGTTTGATGCTCAGTCCCTGCATGATGACGCCGAGGAACAAGGCAAGTACGCAGGCGCTTAACATTAATGGGATGACAGGCTTCTTGCGAATTGCGCCCCACAGTACGATCACCGGCGGCAAAATAAGAACAATATTAAAATGGTATAGCGACTCCAGCGAGTGGATGATGTCCGTAACGCGCTGCGGCGTGGCCACCTCGCCCAGCATATTACTGTGTCCGGCGATAAGATAAACCACGGCGGCAAGCAGGAAACTTGGCAGGGTCGTCCAAAGTAAATGCTGAATATGCTCAAACAGAGTAGTGTCTGCGACAATCGCGGCAAAGTTAGTCGAGTCGGACAACGGTGAGATTTTGTCGCCGAAATAAGCGCCAGAAACGACGGCGCCAGCTGCTGCTGCAAGAGACACGTCCAGCCCGGCGGCAACCCCCATTAACGCAACGCCAACCGTCCCGGCGGACCCCCACGATGTGCCGGTACAGACGGAGACCACGCTGGTTAAAAAGAAGGCTGCAATCAAAATATATTCCGGGCTTATGAGTTTTAGCCCCCAGTACACCATGTAGGGAATGGTGCCACTAAACATCCAGGTGCCAATCAAACCGCCCACGCAGATCAGGATCATGATAACCGGCATTGCTTTAGCCAGCTTATCCACCACTGAGTTGATGATGTCTTCCCAACAGTATCCTTGCCACCATGCAATGCCTGCCGCTACCGCCGCAGAGCACAGAAGGAGCGGTTCGATACGTAGCCCCATGATGCCGTAACCGATAATCAACAATAACAACATGGAGATGACTGGGATTAGCGCTAAACCCAATGACAGCGTTTTCTTCTTGTTTTGTGATGCACTCATAATGGAGCTCCGGTCAGTAAGGTAGCTCAAGGGTAGGGGGATACGCTTCTCACTACTGTGATCCATTACTTTCGTCCATGTAACCGATTACATGAGAAGGGTTAATTTGATAGTCATCACAGTTTTTACTGTTGACGACGCATTCATCGTGAAAAATAGGGCGCGACAGAATCGCGGATCACCAGTTCGGCATTGAAATGATTGCTGCTGGGCGGCGGCGTAATGCCCTGGTATAACTGTATCGCCAGTTGCGCGGCACAACGCGCCATTTGTTCGACCGGATAATGCATTGTTGTTAACGCCGGATAAAGATACCGGGCCAGCACCACATCATCAAAGCCGACAATAGAGAGCTGTTGCGGAAGCTGAACGCCGCGTTGATGAAGAATACGCATAATGCCAGCGGCCATCACATCGTTAAACGTGACCGCTGCCGTAAGGGGAAGCCCGCTATTAATAAGTTGATGCGCGGCCCGCTCGCCGCCTTCTTCGTTAAACGGAACGCTAATCACCCAGCGAGGGTCTGGAGAAATACCATATTCTTCCAGCGCTTCACGGTAACCATCAAGGCGTTCCTGACGATCGATAATTGGCAAGTCAGATGTCACACAGGCAATGCGCCGATGCCCGTTCGCCAGGAGATATCGGGTCGCTTCCCTGGCGGCGCTGCGATTTTCCAGCCAGATACACCGGTTGGCCATACCGGCTATATAACGATTCACAACAACCAGCGCTGGAAAGTGGGCTGCGTAGCGCAGCAGCTCTTTATCCGGTAATCGGCTGGCGTGTACAACAATAGCCTCACAGCCTTGATTAACCAGAAAATCCAGTCCCGCTTTTTCCATTTCTTCGTCGTGGCCGCCGCTACATACCATCAAGCGATACTGCTGCTTACGAGAAACATCTTCTACGCCGCGAGCAAGGCGGGCAAAAAAAGGATCAGCCAGATTGCCGGTTAACAATCCGAGCATATCGCCGCTGCGTTTCGCCAGCGCGATAGCGGCGGCATTCCGGCGATAATTGAGATCGCGCATGGCTTTCTCTACACGTTCGCGCGTGACGGGTGCAACCCACGCGGTCTGGTTAATGACACGTGATACAGTCGCGGTTGATACACCGGCCAAAGATGCAACATCCTTTATTGTCGCCATGTTAAGCTCATATTTGTTCGTTTAAAGGGTATCAAAGCCATTGATTATCATGTTACGTGGAAATCAGTGCAATCACTGCGGCGCAGCCTGAATTTATAAACATTTTTAAAATCATCCTAAATCCTGGTAACTGCAAATTTTAGTAGCTACCTCAATGAGTTATTGACCACTGAATTTTCTACGATAACATGGCTAACAATATACACATGATAAGAACCACTACACTGGGAAATCGTTGCGTGGTGGTTCGGAGATAGATGATGAGTAGTATTACAAAAAGCATACAGAATGAATATGTTTTACTGATGGAAAACGCTTTTTCTGAAAAATATAAATATGCATTTAGAAATTTAGAACTGAAAGAATTACGTAGATTCATCCTGAAAGAGCTAATTAGCTCTCCCGAGTTAGATAATCAACTTACAAACCTAATGGTGTTGCTAAATAAATTTTGGGATACTCACGCCGCGGCGCTTATAACAGAAGTGCGGGCGTCTAAAAGCTATCGATTATTACTTCCAATTCAACGATTTGGTTATAACATATCTAATCATCTTAGATCACTGGCGATTTATTTTGATAGCATCATAATGGTTGATCCATTACACTTTCCTTCTATTAGCTCTCTGCATTCATTTTTGTCATTGCCACCAGATAATAGTTATGTCCGCATGCGCAGGCTGGTATTACTTGAACATGTTTCCAATCTATTTCGCGCCATCCCATTTATGACTATTGATGATGATTATCCAATTTTTCTAATCGTTCCTGAATTACTGGATTTTGATAAAGAACGCAATCATGAACAATCTGCCGCTTTTCTAAGCCAGCTCTTTTTTAAAGACAGAAAAATGGATTACGCTACTTATTTAGCGTTTCTTGAGCACTTTGGGAGAAATGAAGAAACATTCCAGAAGATCCTAACAAATAAAGAATTATTAAAAACATTGCTTAATAATTTCAATAACATCGAAAAAGAAGTCTGGGTTTACGATACAGATTTAAAGAGTTTTACAACAAGAGAGGTAGATCTTCTGGATTACGATCTGCCGTCAGCTATAGCAACCTTACTGGGTAAGGTTGAAGGTGCAATTTATGCACAACGATCAACTCAATTATCGGCAACACTATTAGGCATTGATCCGGTTATTTATAGTAACCATATGTTTTTACATGAATGGACTACGGAGCAGTTAGTCAAGGATTATGGTAAATTAAATCCTCTTTCTTCTGAAGAGCAAGCGATTACAATGGGCCTTTCAGCCGCGGAAGTAAAATTCCTTACTGCGCTTTCCGATCTGGAATTAAAAAAGATTAGAGAAAGAGGTCAACTGGAATCCTTAAGGCATGAACTAAGAATTTCAAGGCATGACTTGCAAGGAAAAAAACCAGATCAAATGCAAGATGCGGCAGATGATTTTTCAAAACATTTAATCAATGTGGTCGAAGAGTATGGAAAGTCGCATGAATCAGCCATTAAGAATTCAAAGAAAAAAAAGATCTCATCCGGATTAATTTTTGCAGGAACAGCCACGTTAGGTATAGCTTCTCTTGCCATGCCGCAACTGACATTACTTTCAGCAGCAGCAACGGGAATTGGCCTGGCCTTTGGAGGTAAAAGTCTGGCAGATATTTTTAGTGAACATAAAGCACATAAAAATGAAATCCAGATATTAGAAAAAACACCCGTATCGCTTTTGTATGGGGCATATAAAAAGAAATAGTAATACTGTGTATACCGTCTGGTAGCGGAAGTCTGGCATTTGATAGTTTTTGAAGCAATTGTCGTAAAGTTACTCAAACAATCACATTGTTCAGGAAAGCCTATGAGGAGATGGTTGAGAATAGGGGGTCTTCCGCTGATTCCCCGAACTATCCACCAGTTCATGCAAACGCTGTGCTAACTGGCCACTGTTTTTCCCCGGTTGCTGCTTTGACCGTCAGATTTTCCAGTGTATTGTCAGTATCATAACGACCTGGACGCCGGCGAATTATGGCGGGTGAAATGGAAGTGGCCAAAGGGATGCTGCGCACGCTGATTAAAGTCACGTTCGGTTATCCTGCGATTTTTGACGAGGTTCGGCAGGAATGCCAAATCAACAATGCGCATGTTGTCGCCGGATGTGGATCCGGGTATCAAAGCGTTTATAGCCGTTGTCAGAGCTGCAGAACATCAGTCAGAAAAAGCAGCGGACCAAGGTAAAACCCACTGAGCCAAAAACCTGCGCGACGAACCGGTCACAGTGGCCGGTTTTTTTATGCCTGCGTGGCGTGTGCTGCGTGAAATCGTGTGCAGGATAAGCGGGTGCAAATCAACAGAATTCGCGCAGCGTCACGGCAGGGAAGGGATCAAACTTATGGGCCAGAAGTTTTTTGACATACACGAATCCAGCCGCTTTAACATGTCTTTTAAATGTTCTGGTGAATTTAACATAATATACATTATGCGCACCATAATAGCGGAAGGCGAAAAGCAGCCCCCCAGCGTGAATCAGTCATACAACCAGCGACCAGCCCTTGCAGACTCAATGAGCATACCTATCGTGAAATCCGGCACCTGAGGAATATCCTTTTTGCGAAACGGATTAAGCAAATGCTTTAGCGGTGGTTCTGGCGGATAGTATGTTGTGATCGAGAAATTCCCTCTATCTACATTAAATGTCGTAAAAAAATCATCCATCAATGCCAGTGCTTCATCATCTTCCAACCGTAGATCTGAATCCAAATCTGTTGACGGTGTCAGTTCTTTTTTCTTAAAAAGGTAAATTCCATCATGGCTTCTTACCAGTTCATAAATCCGCTGTTCAAGAATATCACTTACCATATTTTATCGCTTCCTCTGGCAATACGTTTGAAGGACGAGCGCCGAAATGCTGCCTGCTTGTTTTTATTGATGATGCTATCGGTCACCTGATGCACCTCCGCTTTGGTGAGGCTGAATCAGCCTTTGGTACATGATGAGGGCTATCGGGAAGTATATCGAGGTCTGGCACTACCCGGATGGTCTTAAAGAACTCCGCCTTAATGACGCTGTTCTTCCCTACTCCACCTGTGATCGGCTCCAGGAAATCGTTGAGCGAACAGCGGAGTTCGCATAGTTACCACTTCCGGATGTGTTTCCGACACCGTGCCGATGCCGGCTATTTTCTGCAGCCAATACGTTTCCGCATAGGGTCAGTATATGCAGATTATATATGTAGCAGATGCAGGACATATGGATATGTGTTACCTATCCCTTCTTCTCTCTTTTTACGGCAGGACCAAAAAAGGCAAAAAAGGATCTTTTAACATGTCTTCGTCATACGTATGACTACTTTGATACCGATCCTGGTCAGGACGATGCAATTTACGCAGATGGACAGCCAGATTTTGTCTCTGTACGCCAAAGGTGTTTCAGAAGTAATTGAGAACCATTAATCCTGGGCCAGTGAATCCTGAAGAGTTCAGAACCAGCCTTAAATGTTAGCCCCCTCCCACTCCCCGCACTCCTCTGAAGTTTGCCAGTGCAGTCCGCTGCTCCACCATCAACTGACGAGTGCTTCGAAGAGCCTTCATATCCTGCTGCTCAACTGTTTTGATGGCAACGAAATGATTTCCTGGATTTATTGATATTGAGGATGAATGGTCAGATTGCCAGGTTGATGGCGAAAGATTGAATGAAGATATTACACGCGCAGTAGATAACTATTAAACATGGAGTTTTTCCGAAAAACCTTAGGGAGTTTAAAAACAAGTTATTATATTCGCCACTTCACTATATCATCCTGCTGCTATTGGTAAATCTGCACCTGATACACGAGAATCATACACCACTAGTACAAAAGATTTATGAAAAAAGCGATGTCTGGAGAGGTGTAAAAAAATTAACAGCCTCAGGAATGAGACAAACGTGCAGTATTACCAACACTGAATGTTCTTGGTTGGGTGATTTTTAAACACAAGGAAAGGGTAAATTATGAACAAAACCGTGTATGTACCAAGCTACTTCCAACCTATCTACAAAGAGGTAACGGTCAAAGTTCCCACCGGAAATACAAAACGATTTCTTGGATTTATTGATATTGAGGAAAAAATCCGCAAAAAAGAGGTAGTACAGGAAGGATGGTCAGATTGCCAGGTTGATGGTGAAAGATTGAATGAAGATATTACACGCACAGTAGATAAGCTCAACCAAGACGGATTTGAAGTTATTAGCATAACGCCAGTAACGTCCGGAAACTGGGGATTTAAATATGACTCAGGGTCTATCAACAATGGAACCGGCAGAGGTGGATATGGTTACGGATATGGTTACTCTTATACCGAAGGTGTTTTAATCCTCGCAAAGGAAAAGGGAGCTTATTAAATATGGAGTTATTCCGAAAAACTTTAGGGGGTTTAAAAGCAAGTTATTATATTCGCCATTTCATTTTTGGCGCGATAATTTCAACATTCTTTATTTACATCTCTATGCAGAATCCTTCTGGGATGAAGGTGGGTAATGTAATATTCTTTGTTATCAATGCGTTACTTTATCCATATGCAAGATTCGTATATGAGCAGGTTGTTTCGTTCATAATGGGTGAAAATGTCTTCTTCATCAATGCGATAGTGATGTTAATGGCTAAGGTCATCACAATGTGCTTATGTTGGATATTTTCAATATTTATCGCTCCAGTTGGATTGGCATATCTTTATTATTATCATTCTAGGGGTGATTAGGTATTGGAAAATAGCAATTGGTTCGCCCAATGACGTTATGCTAAAAAGGCCGTTGCGGGATCCGATTTTCGCAGCGGCCTTTTCAACAGCCGTACATTATGCGCATTTAAATTATAGAGGCCCAATGCTAATGCCTATTTGTAGCCATTTTTGTCCAGGTTTGTCGACCAGTGTCCTGAGCACCCAGATGGCCGCGCTGCGCCTGGGTATCTCTGTCCGTCACTTCCGAGTGTGATCTTACTCACATAATGTGGACGCTCTAAGCGAGGTTCTGGACATCTGAAATTAGCCTTGAAAAAACCGTCAGCAGCCCGCATCCCTGATTGGGCTGGCGCTGAATCTCTTTCGGGAAGGGTGCTTTTATTAGTACTATTAAAGGTGCTATATTTAGTCATCAACCAGGAGGTAAATTATGGCATTTCAAATTTTAACGACTACTGCAGCAAGCATTACAGAACTGAAACGTGATCCAATGGGAACTTTCAATGCCGGAGATGGCGCTCCAGTTGCCATTCTTAACCGCAATGAACCGGCTTTCTACTGTGTGCCTCCGGCACTTTATGCTCATCTTATGGATATTCTTGAGGATGAAGAACTCGGTCGTATTATCGATGAGCGTGCGAATGAACGCGTCATTGAGGTCAACATTGATGACTTATAAGCTGGCATTTAACGAATCAGCACTAAAAGAGTGGAAAAAACTGGGTCATACCATACAGGAACAGTTTAAAAAAAAGCTAAGGGAACGGCTTGAAAACCCTCGGGTTCCGGCTTCTCAATTACATGGAAGAAAGGATCAGTACAAAATTAAGCTGCGTGGTGCAGGATACAGACTGGTGTACAGCGTCGAAGATGAAATTATCACGGTAACTGTCATTGGTGTTGGAAAGCGTGAAAATGATGCCGTCTACAAAATGACACGACACAGAAGCTAATCACTCAGAAAATGCTCTCTTTCCCGTCAAACGATACGACAAACAGGCTCAGTTCTTTTATGTGACGGCACCTTGACATATGCCACGTATATGAAACTATGGCCTACGTTGTGTATGTGACATTCATTTTATTCCCGCCCGAAGTGTTTACGCTATCTGAGGATAACATTATGACGCAACGTATCGCGGTTTTTCCTGCTGACCGCCATTCTCTGTATGAGGAACATGGGTATTCCGCAGCCATCCGTTCTGGTGATTTACTGTTTGTTTCAGGCCAGGTAGGCAGTCACACAGACGGAACGCCGGAGCCTGATTTTCAAAAACAAGTGAGGCTTGCTTTTGAAAACCTGAAAGCAACACTGACTGCAGCAGGATGCACATTCGATGACATAGTGGATGTCACCACCTTCCATACCGATCCAGAGCAACAACTTAACGACGTGATGGCGGTGAAACAGGATATATTTGCCTATCCCCCTTATCCTAACTGGACCGCTGTTGGCGTTACCTGGCTGGCCGGCTTTGATTTCGAAATAAAGGTTATTGCCCGAATCCCCTGATGCTTATTCTCGGTAAAACCGGTAGCATTATGTGTACCGGTTTTATTTTATTCATCCCTACCCTTCATCCTGTATGATTAACATGCAATCACCAAACATATCGAACTGACATGACTGGATATCTTCTGAGGCATAGGCCTTCATGAGTAGATCAACCCCAGCAAACTGACCAGTTAACACCATATGCGTCGTTTTTGGCTGATGTAAGTTCGTTAGCAGGCAGTCAACCACTTTCAGTTGATAGCCTGGATGTATATAAAGCGCAGTCCAGCCAGAACTTGCTTTGAGGCAATTGTGTTCCCTCGAATACGCAGATTCCAGACATCGTGTAACGGTAGTTCCTACGGCAAAAATACGTCCGCCATTTTGCTTCGCAGTATTAATGATATCCGCTGTAGCTTGTGGAACCTCGTAGTATTCTTCGTTGATAGTCACTTCCTCTACACATTTTGTTTGTATTTTTCTGTTGGACAACATTTCTGTTGATGCAACATGTAAAGTGATGAAGGATATTAACCCACCTTTATCTTTGATTCTTTGGATAAGATCCCAGGTAAAATGAATGCCGGCAGAAGGTATTTCCAAAGAACCATATTTTTTAGAAAAAACGGAACGGTAAGCATCTGGATATTTATAAAACAAGCTGGAGTCCACATACTCATCAAGACGCTCACCATGACTGGCTAAATAGCAAATTAAGGCCTCATGATTTTCCACGACGGCCCGGTACTGGCTCTCCTCGCTAAACCTTTGCTCTATCTTAATGGAAATTTCAGGGTTATCAACCAAATAGAAAACATCATTCGCGTTAAGCCTTTCTTTTAAAAGTCCGGAAATAATTACTCTATTATTTGGTAAAAATCCCTCTAAAACAATTTTAATTAACCTATTCTGTCTTGTTTTACAGATAAACATATGGTTTATTATAGTACTGTCGTTAAAACAGATTACATCACCTTCTTTGATATAATCTGTTAATTTACTAAAGTCTACCTTATGAATTTCCCCTTTACTCCGGTTGAGGACAAGCATTTTACACTTTTCCCTGTATGAATCATTGGCTATCCAATGAGGTCTGAGTGGGATAGTCATCTGATCGGTAATGCGAAAATCATATTTTTCGGTAAGCATATATTTACCCTTTGAAAAACCATTGATACGGCGATTGTTATATAGCCGTATTCTGCAGTATACGTTGGCCTTTCAAAGGGTGAAAATTAACTCGATAAATGTTGTTGTTATATTTACTTTGCTGGCTATTTAATCAATGTCAGATACCGATATTAGCCTGGACGATCGGATTTGACCGCCCTTTTCTTTTGCTTATTCCGGCATTGAAGCATCGCTATCCATTGCATCGGCAAACTTTTGCATTAGCCGAACAAAGACATCAAGTTCATCCTGAGGCCAGTCTTTAAAAACAACTTTGCCCATTTGCTCTCGCGCAGCGTCTATACGCTCCGTCATCGCCTTTCCTGTACGGGAGATAACGGCCTCGCGTATACGACGATCGATGGCATTATGCTGCCGTATTATCAACCCCAGCTTCTCCAGTTTGGCGACCTGTCGGCTTACCGTCGTATAATCACGACCGGCACGTTCGGCTAACTCAACAACGCCAATCGGCCCTAAACGTTCGATACTAATAAGGATCGAAAATAGCGCGCGATCGAGTTGAATGCCCGCCTCTGCAATTAATTTCTCATCATTACGAGGCCGGTTGAGCGCGCTCACCACGCGAATCAACGCACCGTGAAGCGCCTTCATTTGCTCGGAAATATGTGTATCTTGCACATTTTTATTTTCTGACATAGCATGTCTCCTCTTATGTGCATAATACACATATTGGAGAGACGATGACAACATACACCACTACAGATGTACTGATCTGCGGCGCTGGCGTTACCGGGCTTACTTTAGCCATCGAACTGGCGCGTCACGGGGTCTCATTTCGCCTGATTGAGAAAAGAACGACGCCTTTTACCGGCTCCCGCGGTAAAGGTATTCAGCCGCGAACGCAAGAAATCTTCGAGGATATTGGGATACTCAATAAAGTGGTCGCCGCCGGCGGGCTCTATCCCCGATTACGAACCTACCGTCATGACGGAAGCTACGTAGATTCAGATATTGCGCATAATACAAAACCGACCCACGCCGAACCCTACCATCTGCCATTGATGGTTCCACAGAACGTGACAGAAACGATTATGCGGGAGCAATTAAAAGCATGGGGACATCGGGTGGAGTTCGGCTGCGAGTTACGACATTTTGCGCAAACCCCACGCACAGTCACCGCGTATGTTGCCGGGCCGGCTGGAGAAGAGGTCATCATCGCGCATTATTTGATAGGTGCGGATGGCGGCGGAAGCTTTGTCAGAAAAAAATTAGGCGTCAGCTTCCCCGGTCGTACGTTGGGAATCCATGCGCTTGTGGCTGACGCTTCACTTTCCGGTCTGAACCGGGATGTATGGCACCATTTTAACGATGGCGATATGACGCGGATGATAACGATTTGCCCTCTCGCCGGCACGCAGCTCTTTCAAATCCAGGCGTTGTTGGCCCCGGACGACTCGCAGAATTTCTCAGCCGACGTGCTCACGGCTTTTCTTACTGAACGAATCGGGCGGACGGATGTTCGCATCCATTCGATTCCCTGGGTATCGAAGTACCAGATGAATGCGCGCATAGCGGAACATTACCGTGTGGGTAAGGTATTTTTAGCCGGTGATGCCGCTCATGCGCATCCGCCGACGGGTGGGCAAGGATTAAATACCAGCATCCAGGATGCCTATAACCTGGGGTGGAAAATGGCAGCCTCGCTGCGGGGCGCTGGAGAAGAGCTTCTCGATAGCTATGAACAGGAACGCCGCCCGGTAGCCGAATCACTGCTCCACCTTTCGACCCGATTACTTGACTCTCAAAAACAGGGTGGCATCAAACGAGAACGCGACGTTCAACAACTTGACATCCAGTATACCGACTCCCCCTTAGCCCACACGTTGCCCGAACGTCAGCATGGGTTACAAGCGGGAGAAAGAGCTCCGGATGCTCCTCTTTTGGGCGCCGGCGGCCAATCATTACGATTATTTCAGTTACTACAAGGTCCGGACTGGAATCTGTTGGCCTACGAAACCCACGGTAAGGTCATCGATGCGCGGCGAGGACTGCGTATTCATCACATTGGCGAGCAGGACGAGCTCATCGATACCCTGGGGCACTTCCGGGAATCCTATCATCTGGCGCCGGGTCAATGCGTGGTGATTCGACCCGATGGCTATGTCGGCGCATTCTTTCACGGCAAACAGAGCAACGATATTGAAAATTATCTCTCTCGTTTTGCCATAGGGATTAAAGATGAATACTAATGTCTATGAGAACACCGACAGCGAAACTATCACCCCGCTCAACAAGCGGCGTATTTTGCCTGTTTTCCTGCTTGTCGGCCTTTACGCCGCCAGTACAGCGGCTGTGATGTCGGTACTGCCTTTTTATATCCGCGAGATGGGCGGTTCGCCGCTTATCATTGGAATCATCATCGCCACTGAGGCTTTTAGCCAATTTTGTGCAGCGCCCCTGATTGGCCACCTTTCCGATCGCGTTGGCCGCAAGCGAATACTGATTGTCACGCTGGCTATTGCGGCGATAAGTTTACTATTACTCGCCAACGCGCAATGTATCCTGTTTATCCTGCTCGCCCGCACGCTTTTTGGCATTAGCGCCGGAAATTTGTCAGCCGCCGCAGCCTATATTGCCGATTGTACGCACGTCAGAAATCGGCGTCAGGCAATCGGTATCCTCACAGGCTGCATTGGTTTAGGCGGTATTGTCGGGGCAGGCGTTTCCGGGTGGTTATCGCGTATCAGTCTGAGCGCGCCGATCTACGCCGCCTTTATACTTGTCCTTGGGTCTGCCCTGGTCGCGATTTGGGGGTTAAAAGACCCTTCCACAACATCACGTACCACAGATAAAATAGCGGCGTTCTCTGCCCGCGCTATTTTAAAGATGCCTGTCCTTCGCGTCTTAATCATCGTAATGCTTTGTCATTTCTTCGCCTATGGCATGTACTCTTCACAATTACCTGTTTTTCTTTCTGACACCTTCATCTGGAATGGGCTTCCCTTTGGGCCAAAAGCGTTAAGCTATCTGTTAATGGCGGACGGGGTTATTAATATTTTCGTTCAGCTATTTCTGTTAGGTTGGGTGAGCCAATATTTTTCGGAGCGAAAGCTAATTATCCTCATCTTCGCCCTTCTTTGTACTGGATTTCTCACTGCGGGTATCGCCACGACCATACCTGTGCTTGTTTTTGCTATCGTTTGTATTAGCATCGCTGATGCGCTAGCCAAACCCACTTATCTTGCCGCCTTGTCCGTCCATGTATCGCCTGCCCGACAAGGTATCGTCATCGGAACGGCGCAGGCATTAATCGCAATCGCTGATTTTATATCCCCCGTATTGGGCGGATTTGTCCTGGGTTATGCTCTGTATGGCGTCTGGATCGGTATAGCTATCTCTGTCGCCATTATTGGTCTGGTGACGGCAATGATTTACCTTTCAAAAAGTTCACCGCTAATAATGAAACCAGAAACAGAATAATGTGACAACGTCACAAACATTATTGTTCCCTTCTTCCCTTATTTATCAAAAGTATTGTACTTATATTGAATGTTTAAGAGGTATTTATGGAAATTATGCTGGCTGGCATTTGCCCTTGTAACGCGCGGGGAAAGCATGAAAAAAATATATCTCGTTGTTATCGTACTGTTTTTCATTTCTACAAAAGTTTATACACTACTTCATAACAACATCTTCTTTTGTCGAAACAGCCCGGAGTGTGATTTGTCTCATGTTCTCCCCGACTACCGGGAGCAGATTTCAGGCACACCGCTAAAATATACCTTGATTAATACAGCTCCATTAGCACAGGTGGTAGTCAGACACTATGAATTATTATCGCAACACTGGTCGCCAGATGACATGGTAACCCCTGCGCAATGGCGACATAACGTTGATATTTATATCCCTGAAACGGCAAAAGAGCACCATGCTTTGGTGGTTGTAAACAACGGAATTAATTATGATAAAGGCGTACAAATCACTGGTAAACCCGGTGATTTCCCCCAGGAAACACTGGCAAGCATCTCCCGTGATACGAATACCATCGTAATATCAGTGAGTGATATACCTAACCAATATTTAACCTTTCAGGATGATAAAAAACCACTGAAAGAGGACGAAAGCGTTTCCCGAAGCTGGGCATTATTTATGGAAGCGCCGGAGCAACGCAAGTTAATGCCTTTAAATATTCCTATGGTCACTGCCCTATCGCAAGCGATGAGATTAGCAAAAAAGGAGTTAACGCAATGGAATATAAATTCCTTTATCATTACAGGTATTTCAAAGCGTGGGTGGACCACCTGGTTGTCAGCTATCGCCGATCCTGATGTTGAAGCAATTGTTCCCTTCGCCATTGATCTACTTGATATTGATGCTTCACTTGAGCATATTTATCAATCATACGGTGGAAATTGGCCCATTACATTCTACCCCTACTACCAGCAAGGCATAGATGAGAAAATAAAATCCCCCACATTTACCCAACTAAGGCAAATAATAGATCCGTTAAGATATCTCAATACTATTTATCAACCCCGCCTTGCAATACCGAAATATATTATTAATGCAAGTGGCGATGATTTTTTCGTACCAGACAACACTCGCTTTTATTATAGCAAACTTCCTGGCGTAAAATCATTACGTATAGTGCCTAATATGAACCACTACTCAATTAACCAGTTCGCTGAAGAAAGCCTCGTTCCATTTATTAATAGGTTTCAAAGTAAAAAAACATTACCACAGTTGATCGGCCTTATTCACCACCATCTTCTTACGGTCTATTTCTCAGAAGCGCCGGTAAAAGTCGTTCGCTGGACAGCCAACAATCCAAATGCGCGTGATTTTCGTTATGCCTGTGGCATCCGCTATCAGCCGCTTACAATAGATATTCCCGCCAACAATAAGATCAGTATTACGTTAAATGAACCGAAGACAGGTTGGGAAGCTACCTATATCGAAGCCACTTTTAATGATGGCTATGTCGCCACGAGTCAGGTTTATATTACGCCCGATGAAAAATACCCACAGACAGCGCCACCTTCTGTTAACGCTGCATGTCAAACGTTACCGGGGCGTGGATTAGGGGAAAACGATAGTCTCGATTGAATTTTCAAGTAATTGTCTGATTTTAAAGAACTTTATCCATCACGCTTGCGATGGATAAAAATCCTCTGCGATAAATTTTTGTTATATTGATCACGTTCTAACCACAAGAGAGGTGATTTGAAAATAACCTTAAAATATTGTGGTCAGGCCGCTAGACCACAATAAGAGGATTAATCATGAAAAGAAAAACAATGGGATGGCTTATCGTTTTTCTTCTATTTATAGTTTACATGCTCAACTATATGGATCGTTCAGCATTGTCGATAACTGCCCCCTTGATTGAAAAGGAGTTAGGATTTAACGCCGCGGAGATGGGAATGATCTTCAGCGCATTTTTTATCGGATACGCCCTGTTTAATTTTATTGGTGGCTGGGCCAGCGATAAAGTTGGGCCAAAAACGGTTTTTCTCATCGCAGCGTTACTATGGTCTGTATTTTGTGGCTTAACTGGTTTGGTCACCGGATTGTGGACAATGCTTATCGTGCGCGTTCTTTTCGGTATGGCTGAGGGACCGGTCAGCGCTGCCGGAAATAAAATCATCAATAACTGGATTTCCCGAAAGGAGTCTGCCACGGCGATCGGAATTTTTAGCGCCGGTTCCCCGCTCGGCGGCGCGGTGTCCGGGCCGATAGTGGGCCTGCTGGCGTTATCCTTAGGCTGGCGCCCCGCATTTGGCATTATTTTCTTATTTGGCCTGGTCTGGGTACTACTGTGGTACTTTATCGTTAGCGATAAGCCAACAATGAGTAAACGCCTGGCGCCGGAAGAACGCATTGATTTTGAAAATCATGAGGACGTTATTTTATCTGATGATGGCCGGGCTACGCCTTCACTCGGCTATTACATGAAACAACCAATGGTATGGGCGACAACTCTGGCTTTTTTCAGCTACAACTATATTCTTTTTTTCTTCCTGACCTGGTTCCCAAGTTACCTGAACCATTCGTTACATCTCGATATTAAAGAAATTAGTATCGCCACGGTAATTCCCTGGGTCATCGGCGCCATTGGTATGGTACTCGGCGGCGTCTGTTCCGATGTAATTTATCGGATTACCGGTAATGCCCTGCTCTCACGTCGACTTATTCTGGGCGTATGTCTGGCAGGCGCGGCGGTATGTGTTGCCGTTTCCGGTACCGTTAGCACTATTGGTAGCGCAATTACGCTCATGTCAGTTTCACTCTTCCTGCTCTATTTAACAGGCCCAATTTATTGGGCGGTTATTCAGGATGTTGTTCATAAAGATAAGGTAGGGAGCGTCGGCGGAGCCATGCATGGCCTGGCTAATATATCCGGTATTATCGGTCCGCTTGTCACCGGTTTTATCGTTCAATTTAGCGGTAAATATGACTATGCGTTCTATCTGGCTGGTGCTATCGCTATCGTTTCAAGCCTGTTGGTCTTCGTGTTTGTAAAAAGTAAAGGATTCAAAGCCAATGAAAGTCAAAGCTGTGTTCATTAATAAGCCTGGTGAAGTTGAAACCCGCTGGGTGGATTATCCCCATAAGAAAGAAAATGAAGTATTAATTAAGGTTGATGCCGCAGGCATTTGCGGATCGGATATCGGGGCTTTTCGTGGAACGAACCCACTGGTTACTTATCCAAGAATTATCGGGCATGAAGTGACCGGAATTGTTCTTCAGGAAGGCGCCGGAATGCCGGGCAATATTAAAGAAGGTGACCGCGTAATTGTTGACCCCTATATTTATTGTGGTCACTGCTACCCTTGCTCTGTCGGCAGAACTAATTGTTGTGAAAATTTAAACGTCATTGGCGTGCATGTCGATGGCGCAATGCAGGAGGTGGTTACTCATCCCGCACATTTAATTCATAAAATACCAGATAATGTGCCTTCTGAAATGGCGCCGCTGGCAGAACCGCTGACCATCGCTCTGCACGCGCTGCACCGGGCAAACGTTAAGGCCGGGGAATATGTTGCCATCATCGGCGCGGGGGCCATTGGTCTTATGGCGGCATTAAGCGCTCGACATTACAAGGCAACGCCTATTCTGATCGATATTGTGGAAGAAAGGTTACGCTATGCGCAAAAGCTTGGCGTTCCTTATGTACTGAACGCCGCTGACGATCAGGTTATCGACGCTATTAAAAATATCACCCACGGCACCATGGCGCAGGTCGTGATAGAAGCCTCCGGCGCAAATAGCGCTATTCGAAATACGCTTGATTTAGCATCGTTTGCTGGTCGTATTTCGTTTACCGGATGGCCAAAACAGGAAACGTCGCTGCCGACGAACCTGATCACCTACAAAGAACTGGATTTACGCGGTTCCCGCACCAGTGCCGGTGAATTTGATGAGGCATTACGCATGCTGTCAACGCTGGAGATTAATCCGCAAGATGTTGTCAGTAAGGTCGTCAATCTTGATGAGATCCCTGATGCAGTTAAAGAACTTGATCGCTATCCGGAGCGCTACTTAAAGATTAATGCTGTTTTCCATTGATTTACGGCGAGTTCTACCGCATGGCATATCCGCCATGCGGTGTTTCATCGACAAAATTAGCCGCCGACAATCTTTCTCACATAGCGTAAATGTTCCAGCGATCCCTCATAGGCGCTGTCAGCATCAGACTGTCGCATCGCATCCACTATCGCTTTATGTTGTTTGTTGAGATTAAGTAAAACATTTCTGTCTCCTGACTGCTCATCGAGCCCAGCATAAGGGATATTAATCCGTTGTTCCCATAACATACGGGACATATCGAACAACACCCGGTTACGGCTGGCCTCAGAGATCGCAAGGTGAAACTCTTTATCCAGCGAGTAAAAGCCGTGGACGTTATTATCGTTAATGGCTTGATCCATACGATGATAAATCGCCTCTATTTGGTTGATGACGTCAACGTTATCGTTTTGTGCGGCTAAGCGCGCACAATGGCTATCAACCAGCTCGCGAGTAGAGAGAATTTCTTCGATGGTATAGTCGCTGGCAAGGTGTTTTTTATCTGAAACGATAACCCCATTACCGGACTGAATCACGATCCATCCGGAGATCTCCAGTACAATAAGGGCTTCTCGCAAGGAGGCGCGGCTCACGCCAAGCTGTTTTGCCAGTTCGCGTTCTGGCGGTAAAAAAGTTCCCGGTGGAAAAATATTATCATTGATCAGCTTAATGATGAGGTTGGCTATCTTCTGATAGAGCCTCTCCTGCCTGACCTCAGGTATAACCATGCGCCCTCCAATCCATATCCAGGGGATTTTGAATGGATTTAGCATACCATCCTGGCGCTGGTGATCGTGATAATTAATTACCGTGCATGATAAAGAGAAGCAACCGCCGGTAGCCTCCATTACCTTCGCCGAGCCTACCGGGGAAACTAAACCGAGATGAGCTATTTATCCTTTGACGTTGATTTTCTCGAACACGGGCGCTGTCGCGTTCTTAAACTGAGAAAGAGACCAGGTTTTATAGTTGATATTATTGTAGCCGCGCACCATCATCTCACCGTGCGTTAAGTCAGACAGCGTTGTCCAGACCGTATATTCTGAGACCGGTTTGCGGGTGGCGTTGCCTTCCCCTTCACTCCCCATATAATCAACCGTAATATTTTTCGGACGATCGAAACGGCTCATAATATGCGCAAGCGTATTCATTGCATCGTGGGCGGATGTCGCTTGCGGTGCATATGTGGTCTAATAAACGCCGCGTATAAAACGGGAAACCGACGTATCGGACGATGGCAAGTCTGCAATAGCAATCCCGCTATCAGGCTGCATCACTTTTATCCCGCCCAATGTGCCTGAAGAGCGGTCCACATTGGTTAATTGCGTATAATTATTCAGATTTGTCAGATGCCAGGGGAATGCGGGACCATTTGTCATCACGCGAGTGGGATTGTCATAGACATGGAATTTGCCATTTTCCACTTCAACGACAATGCTCCCTCCTTTCTTGTCGTAAAACGCGTAATGAAATGGCGATTTCAGATCGCCAAACCGATGCAGTTCCGGTGACCAGAATTTGCCCTCTTTTATTGCCTGTTTTACCTCGCCGACAGTAGCAAAACGGGCCAGCGCCCATTCTCCCAACGAGGTGACAGGAATTGCCTGTTTATATTCACTCGCGGGCAATGGCGGCAACTGCGCATTCATGATCATGTTTTCACTAAATGACAATCCCGCGCTATTCATGCCTTCAAGTATGTCTCTGCTATCGCCATCAGTAATGGTGGAAGTAATGGCCAGTATCGGATATTTCGCCTGATAGCTTACTCCCTGACTGCCATCCGGCGTTTTTTTATCAAACTGTGTTCCCGCCGGATAATACGTTAACCACGAGGGTAAATCCTGCATATATTCCAGTGTACGCCCATGAAAAATATCGCCTTGTTTATCCTGAATAGCAAGGGTTGTGCAGGCCTGTGCAGCCAGGGCGTATGAAAACAGCGCCGGAGCGATAAATAACATTGCTTTACTTTTTTTCATCATGATCTCCTTGTTTGTAAAATGGATTAGATGAATATATTAAATTAAACCTATCAATGGTTATGCAGCACGTAATTAATTGTGATCTTATTTTACAAGCTAATAAATTTAACTGACGGGTTTAAAGGAGAGTTAAACACAGCGAGCTAACATGAAAACGCGTTATCCGTGTGACCATTTAAAAAAATCCCATCATGTTATAAATAAAAAACACGGTTTCTTATCAACATTAAGAGATACCATCACAACGCTATATTTACTCCACATCACCAATAACATTAAATTAATTTATGTTTTTGAGTAATGTGAGTAGCACACATGTAATCGGTTGTTACGAATTAGAAACATAATTGCTACTAAAACACGTTGAGAAAGACAAGAAATGCAACATATGATGCCCGCACTAACTATAGTGGTTTGGGATAAACGTTATGCAAACACAAGATACATTTTATCAAGTTATGCGTAGACACGGCGTGACAAGGCGTAGCTTCCTCAAGTTTTGCAGCCTTACCGCAACGTCTTTAGGCCTGAGCAGTTCGATGATTCCTCAGATAGCTTATGCCCTGGAGAATAAACCGCGTACGCCAGTGATATGGCTGCATGGTCTTGAATGTACCTGTTGTACCGAATCTTTCATTCGCTCTGCGCACCCGTTAGCAAAAGATGCCATTCTGTCGCTCATTTCCCTGGATTATGACGACACCATTATGGCCGCCGCGGGGCAACAAGCCGAGCAGGCGTTGGCGGATGTAATGCGTGAGTACAAAGGAAATTATATCGTTGCCGTGGAAGGTAACGCGCCGCTGAATGAAGATGGAATGTTTTGCATACTGGCTGGCGAGCCGTTCCTGGAAAAGTTAAAACGCGTCAGCGCGGATGCTAAAGCGATTATCGCCTGGGGGTCCTGCGCATCATGGGGCTGCGTGCAGGCAGCCCGTCCCAACCCAACTAAAGCCACGCCGGTTCACAAATTAATTACCGATAAACCCATTATTAAAGTGCCAGGCTGCCCGCCTATACCTGAAGTGATGTCCGCCGTTATCACCTATATGCTGGCATTTGATCGCATCCCTCCCCTTGATCGTCTTGGACGACCAAAAATGTTTTATGGCCAGCGAATTCATGACAAATGTTACCGACGCGCGCATTTCGATGCCGGTCAGTTTGTGGAAGCGTGGGATGACGAAGGCGCCAGAAAAGGGTATTGCCTGTACAAGATGGGCTGTAAAGGCCCGACCACCTATAACGCCTGTTCAACCGTTCGCTGGAATGATGGCGTGTCTTTTCCTATCCAGTCGGGTCATGGATGCCTCGGATGTTCGGAAGATGGATTCTGGGATTACGGTTCTTTTTACAGCCGGGCAACGGGCATTCCGCAAACCGGCATTGAAGCTACCGCCGATAAAATCGGACTGGGCGTTGCCGGCGTCGCGGGCGCTGCCGCCATCGCTCACGCCACGGTGAGCGCCATAAAACACGCCCGCAATAAATACAACACGTCATCAGAAAACGCTCCGGAAGAGAAAAAATAATTATGGCATATCCTTATCAGACTCAGGGTTTTACGCTGGACAATAGCGGACGGCGAATTGTGGTCGATCCGGTTACTCGCATCGAAGGGCATATGCGCTGCGAAGTGAATATCGACAGTAATAATGTTATTACTAACGCCGTGTCGACCGGCACCATGTGGCGCGGCCTGGAGGTTATCCTGAAAGGTCGCGATCCGCGAGACGCCTGGGCATTTGTTGAACGCATTTGCGGCGTCTGCACCGGTACACACGCTCTGACCTCAATCCGTGCCGTAGAAAATGCGCTGGGAATCGCGATTCCGGACAACGCAAACTGTATCCGTAATATGATGCAGGCTACGCTACACGTTCACGATCACCTGGTGCATTTTTATCATCTGCACGCGCTGGACTGGGTTGATGTGGTTGCCGCCCTGAAAGCCGACCCGCATCAGACCTCCGCTATCGCGCAAAGCCTTTCCGCATGGCCGCTATCCTCGCCGGGATATTTCCGCGATTTGCAAAATCGACTGAAGCGGTTTATCGAGTCCGGTCAACTTGGCCCTTTCCGTAATGGCTACTGGGGACATCCGGCGATGAAACTTCCGCCGGAAGCCAATTTGCTGGCGGTCGCCCACTATCTTGAAGCGCTCGATTTTCAAAAAGAGATCGTAAAAATTCACACCGTTTTCGGTGGTAAAAACCCGCATCCTAACTGGCTGGTGGGCGGCGTTCCTTGCGCCATCAACCTTGACGAAACGGGCGCGGTCGGCGCAGTGAATATGGAACGCCTGAACCTTGTCAGTTCCATCATCCAAAAAGCTCGCCAGTTCTGCGAACAGGTTTATCTTCCGGACGTCTTGCTGATTGCCAGTTATTACAAAGACTGGGCAAAAATCGGCGGCGGGTTATCGAGCATGAACCTGCTGGCTTATGGCGAGTTTCCGGATAACCCTAACGATTATTCCGCCAGTAATCTTCTGCTTCCGCGTGGGGCTATCATTAACGGTCGTTTCCACGAAATTCATCCTGTCGATTTAACCGCCCCCGATGAGATTCAGGAGTTTGTCACTCACTCCTGGTATACCTATGGTAACGGCAATAACGATAAGGGCCTGCATCCGTGGGATGGTCTGACCGAACCGCAACTGGTCATGGGCGAACACTATAAAGGCACAAAAACCTTTATCGAACAGGTGGATGAGTCCGCTAAATATTCATGGATTAAATCGCCGCGCTGGAAGGGACATGCGATGGAGGTAGGTCCGCTGGCGCGTTATCTGATTGGATATCATCAAAATAAACCGGAATTTAAAGAACCCGTGGATCAACTGCTGAGTGTATTAAAGCTGCCTAAAGAGGCGCTCTTTTCTACATTAGGACGTACTGCCGCGCGTGCGCTGGAATCCGTATGGGCAGGCAATACGCTGCAATATTTCTTCGATCGTCTGATGCGTAACCTCAAGTCCGGCGATACGGCGACGGCAAACGTCACGCTCTGGGAACCCGATACCTGGCCTACATCGGCAAAAGGCGTTGGTTTCAGCGAGGCGCCGCGCGGCGCGCTGGGGCACTGGATAAAAATTGAAAATCAGAAAATCGACAGCTATCAGTGTGTGGTACCGACAACCTGGAATGCCGGGCCACGTGACGATAAAGGTCAAATTGGCGCGTACGAAGCGGCGTTAATGGGGACTAAACTCGCCGTTCCCGATCAACCATTGGAGATTTTACGTACTCTGCACAGCTTCGATCCCTGCCTGGCCTGCTCCACCCATGTTATTGATAATCATGGAGGGGAGCTGGTCAGGGTTCAGGTAAGATGACGACGATTCGGAGGTCTCAATGCATCTCAAAGAAATAACCAGCCAGGGGTACTATATCTATGAAGCGCCGGTCCGTTTATGGCACTGGATCACGGCGTTATCCATTGTCGTCCTGGCTGTTACAGGATATTTCATTGGCCGCCCCCTGCCATCGATTCAAGGTGAAGCGACCTTTATGTTTTGGATGGGCTGGATACGACTGATCCATTTTACCACGGCGTATATTTTTACTGTCGCGCTGCTGTTTCGTATTTACTGGGCATGTGTCGGCAATGAGTACGCCAGGGAGATGTTTCTGGTTCCGTTCTGGCGCCGCGCCTGGCGCAAAGGCGTTATCAGCGAAATCCGCTGGTATTTTTTCCTCGAAAAAGAGGCCCATCGTTACTATGGACATAATCCGGTAGCGGGACTGGCGGTAATGTTCTATTTCTGGATGTCCGTACTGATGGTGTGTAGCGGCTTTGCGCTCTATGGCGAAGGACTTGGAACAGACAGTTGGGCGTATCAATGGTTTGGCTGGATGATTCGCCTGACTGGCAACGATAGCCTCGCGCTGCATTTCTGGCACCGGCTGGGCATGTGGTTCATTATCGCCTTCGTCATTGCGCATGTTTATACCGCTATCCGCGAAGACATTATGAGCCGACAAAGCGTGATTTCCGTCATGATAAGCGGCTGGCGCTGGTTCAGGTGATAACAATGGCAGAAGTAACAATCTTAGGGCTTGGCAACCTGCTTTGGGCAGATGAAGGGTTCGGCGTCAGAGCGGCGGAAAAGCTGTTTGAACAGTATGCCGATAACGAGAAAGTTGACGTTGTTGATGGCGGTACGCAGGGGCTGGCGCTGCTGCCCTGGCTGCAACAGACAGAAAAACTGTTAATCATGGATGCTATCGATTTTGGTATGGCGCCAGGTTCGCTGGCGATGTTTCGTGATGAACAGGTTCCCGCCTATCTGACGGCGAAAAAACTCAGTTTACATCAGACCAGTTTTTCTGAAGTGCTGGCATTGCTGCAATTAACCGGCGGCCAGTTATCGGAGATTGTGCTGATTGGCGTGCAGCCGGAATGTCTGGATGACTATGGCGGGAGTCTTACGCCGCAGGTAAGGGCGCAACTGATGCCTGCGGTCTATCTCGCGCAGGAAGTGCTGGCGCAATGGGGTATCACCGCCTCTTCAGCGGCCTTGCCCACTGAAAGACTCAATCATTACAGCCTGTGTATGGAACGCTACGAAGATGAACGGCCAGATGCGCAAAGCGCTTGCCGGGTCGGCGATATTCGGGTGCTACAGAGAGAGAAATCATAATGTGTATTGGCGTTCCTGTGCAGGTTATTTCACCCGGTCAGTGGTTCGCCAAATGCCGCGACCGACACGGCGAGCTTATCGACGTTGATATTCGGCTTGTGGCTCCCCCCTTAGCAGGCGCATGGCTGCTGACATTTGGCGGCGCAGCGCGACGAGAAATGGACGAAGCGGAAGCCGTTGAGGTACTGGCGGCGCTGGACTCGCTGGAACAGGCCATGCTCACGCAAAGCGATCCGCTGACCGGTTTTGCCGATTTATTGTCTCGCACGCCTGAATTACCGGAGCATTTAAAAAAATGACTATCTCACCCCAAAATCCTGTTTGTCCACTGGCGGATAAAGGCTTTCTGGTTACCGATGCGCAAACGCTCCCGTCGTTGATTAATGCGCATCCGACTGTGCTGGTTTTGCTGCAAAGCGACCCCAACAAACATCCGGAAGTCGCCGACAGTTGGGTCATTATCCCGGAGATCCTCAAGCAATTTCCGGCGACGTCTTATACCGCGGCATTTGCGGATAGCGAACAGAGTGAACTGATCGCCCGGGAGTATCGCATTCTGAAATATCCGGCGCTGCTTTTCTTTCGCCAGCACCGTTTTGTCGGCAGTCTGGCGGGATTATATAGCTGGCAAGAATACTCTCAGCGGGTGGCCGCATTGCTGACCACACCGGGCTATCGTCAGGATATTCCCGTTATCACGCAATAGAATGAAAGGTAACACACGTGAATCATTCCAGAACTATTCCAGTCGTTAATATTGCCGGACCAGGCTCGCAGCCAGAAGAGGAAGACTTTAACTTTCTTCCTATCCCCGCCGGCATTAATCTCCCACTGACGCCGGTTTTACCGGAACAGGCGCTGCCCGCTGAGCTTCGTGTTGCCAGACACATCCTGACTACGCTTATTCGCGATATGGATAACCCGGTGGCAACGCTCCCCTTTCCCCTGAGCTATAAGCTGAATGCCACTGAGCAACAGAATAGCGGTTTGTTGGATCAACTGCTCGGCGAAGGTGAAATATCCGCCCGGGTACTATTACCCGATGGAAAAGAACAGCGTATTCAGGAGACGGTTTTTACGGGCGTCTGGCGTGTACGTGAATATAACGCTGACCAGCAACGGGTTGCCGATGAAATTATCATTGGCCCGATCCCAGAGAGCATCTGGCAGACGCATCCGCAGCCGCCGATTACGCCAGAATTGCCGCCGCAACCGGTGGGATTGATGAATGGCGCCTTTATCGCGCATGAAATAGCCGAGCGCGTAAAACAGCCGGTAAAAGAGCCGCACATCATTAACTTAACGCTGTTGCCAGTAAACGATGCCGATCGCGAGTATCTGGATCATTTTTTAGGCGAAGGTTGTAGCGCTATTTTTTCACGCGGATATGGTAAATGCCGGATTGTAAGCACGCATTTTCCCGGCGTATGGCGGGTCAATTATTTCAATGATATGAACACATTACTGCAAGATATGATTGAGATAGCGGACATTCCTGATATCGCCGTTGCAGGCATCGACGATATCGAAGATGCCTACGCGGGGCTAAAAAATACGTTGGAATGGTTGAAAGAATACCCGGTCACAGAAAATGAGCCAGTGGTGCGCATGGAGTGCAAAGTATGTTGGTGGGTTTACGACCCTGCGCTGGGCGATGATGTATGGCAAATTCCACCCGGCGTGCCCTTCAGCCAGTTACCTGATTACTGGTGCTGTCCGGTTTGCGAAACCAGTAAGTCCGGGTTTATGGTGATCGATGAAGGTAATAGTTCGTGCAAAGATTGACCGTCTATTCTCACCCGCTACGGATTATCTGGCAGGAGGCGCCGATCGGTCGTTTGTTACAGGGCGCAACGCCGGTATACGCAAAAACGCTTATTTCACGTTTGTTTACGTTGTGCGCTCAGGCACACAGCGCAGCGGCGGCTTTACTGTTGTTTCCTGAAGAGAAGCCAGATATGCAGGCCGCACAACAAGAGCTGGCGCGAGAAACGCTCCGTCGCGCGTTGACCGACTGGCTCCCCCTGTTTAGCCACCGACAGGCAACCGCTGAAGAATGGGCGTTGTTACGTCGCGGAGAGTTATCCCCGCTGGCAAGCACAATCTTTTTTGACGATGATCCTCAGACCTGGCTTGCCGCTGGCGTAAAGGGCTGGGAAGCCTGGTTTTTGCAAGAGCGTTCTGAAACCGCCCGCTGGCTGGCGGCAGTACAGAATATCATTACACCTACACTACCGATGGCGTCGTCCCCGGACCATACGTTAATAACCCATGGTCCCCTGGATGTCTCGCCTCTGGCTATCGAATATCCGCTGCTGTCAGCCTGTTGTCTTAGCGGAAAAACGACTGCGCTACGTCTGCTGGCCCGCTGCATTACGCTCGCCCGAAGTTTGGGCGCCCTTCCTACCCTGCGCTGGAATCGTTTTGATGATGGCGAATGGAAAATAGCGGTAGTGGAAACCGCGCGAGGATGGTTAGTTCATCAGGCCAGACTGACGACGTCAGGCAATATTCTTGATTACCGTATTATCTCGCCTACCACACGTCACGCCCAATCTGACGGCGTCATTGCTCGCGAACTGGCCACTATTCCACTCTCATTGTGGTCGCAACAGTTACAGGTAATTGATCCTTGTGTCGCCGTAAATATTGTTGAATGAAGGAGCTGGCCCATGCATGAATTAGCCCTGGCGCAAAATATTATCGAATTGCTGGAGGAACAGGCAGTAAATCACCAGTTCAGCAAGGTAAAGCAAGTCTGGCTGGAGATTGGCGTTATGGCCTGTGTTGAGGTGCCGGCGCTGCATTTTGGCCTGGACGTCGCCGCTCGTCATACCCTTGCTGACAATGCGCGTTTCCACATTACTATCGCACCGGCGCAAGGTTGGTGTCTGTCCTGTAATCAACCCTTCACCTCTCAAACATCCACACTCTGTTGTCCCTTTTGTCATTCAGGCAAAGTGCAGATAGATGACAGTAGCAGAATGCGCATTCGCGAGATCGAAGTCGAATAGTCAACGAATAGGCAATAAAAAAGGACGCCAGAAGCGTCCTGAAATAATAAAAGAATAAATTAACAATAATAAAGGTTAAGCAGTGACCCAGTTTTGGGAAAAGGAGGGTATCCCTAAACTGTCTTAATCAGCAAGTTTTATCAAAACTCGTAGACTAAGCCGAGCGCCACGGTGTTGTCTGTATTAGGATTCGATGGGTTGCCATCTTTTAGCAGATTGATTTTGTAGTCAACATACGCGGACATATTTTTATTGAAGTAGTAATAGGAACCCACATCAATATATTTCACAAGGTCGAACGAACCCAGTCCATCAACATCATTGGCTCTGGATTGCAGGAATGCCAGTGACGGGCGTAAGCCATTATCAAATTGATATTGCCCTACCATTTCCCAGTTATCGGTTTTATGTGCAAAGCCGCCCAATGTATCGCCCATATAGGTCATATCATAAGTACGGGTATAGTTTGCCGCCAGGTAAATATTATTGGCATCATACTTCACGCCGCCAGTCCAGGCTTCAGCGCGGTCGCCATTGTCGTATTTATCTTGCGTCATCTGATCAAGCGTGCGTTTGGAACTGGTATAGGCTGCCCCCAGGCTCACCCCCATGCCCAAATCATATGTCGCTGATGCCCCGAAACCATCGCCATTCTGGTACGCGATACTTTTTCTGGCATTATTACTTAAAGGATCGCCTTCTTTCGACAGGCCGTCATTTTTCCCCTGATACTGCAACGCAATATTCAGACCATCAACCAGACCAAAGAAATCATTATTGCGATAAGTCAGAACGCCATTCGCGCGTCCGGTCATAAAATTATCGGAAGCTTCATACGAATCATTACCAAATTCAGGCAGTACGTCAGTCCATGAACCAATGTCGTATAACACGCCATAGTTACGACCATAATCAACAGACCCCATATCGGCAAATGCCAAACCAGCAAAACCGAGACGCGTCCAGCTTTGCGGGGAACCGCTGGAGTCACCATCTTCCGGACGATTGGCGTTGACCTGATACTCCCACTGTCCAAAACCGGTTAGTTGATCGGTAATTTGAGTCTCGCCTTTAATACCCATACGGATATAAGATTGATCGCCATCCGTACTATGATTACTGGAAAAATAATGCAGGCCGTCGACCTTGCCATACAAATCCAGTTTATTGCCATCCTTGTTATAGATTTCTGCTGCGTTGGCGGCTCCAGCCATCATCACGGCTGCGGCTACCGCAGATAACACCACTACTTTTTTCATTTTATATGCCTTATTTGTCTTATTTTTGGACTTTCCGCAAAACCTGCTCGCGGAACTGTCCAGGACAATATCACTAACAATTACCGTGCGTTAAGTTTCAAAGTGTAATATTAGCTTGCTATGTATTAGTGATGTTAAAATGCAAGTTAAGCATGACTACATCAATGATATGCCCTGTTTTCTGCTGTAATAACAAGGGGGTTACCAGTAGAGAACTGGCTTACGGTCGGGGATGCCAGGGCGAGAATGGCACTTAACACTCGGCTGACATTCGTTAAGACGGAATCATAATCAAGTCAGTTGAGGCCACAGTCCTTCTTATTTTTGTGTATAATTTGTTACGTTTACATTTATTTCTAAATTAGCGTTATGAAAATATCAGTACTACTGAAATAGCACTTCTTCGCTTCGTGTATTTTTACTATGGTTAATTATCACATAGCGCAAACGGTCATTTGTGTATCACTATTCATAAGATTAACTATTTACCAGCGGTAATAAACATAAAAGTAAGTCAATGGACAACAACAATACTGAAACTCTAAATGTTGATATTTTGAGTCATGTCGTTACAAACAAATACGATATTCTTAATTGCACTACTCCCTTTTCGGGGTAGTTTTATAGAAGGATGTTTTTTATTGTTCGTGAGCCATGCTCCTTTAGTATAAAAGTGAACGTAACAGGAAAGATAAAGCGTCTCAAAAACAGACCATATGGGTATAACTATTATGCAAAAAACGTCACTATTGTTTTCGGCCGCCGCGATAACGTTAACTCTGATGGTGTCATCGGCATCAGCGGCAACGCCAACCGCCGCACAAAATGAAGCTACGTCGACCGTTAAACAAGAAATTACAGAAGGCATTAACCGTTACCTTTATTCAATAGATAAGGCAGACCCAACGTTAGGCAAGCAGCTCTTTTATGTTTCACCGGAAACCAGTTTTATTCATCCACGCGGTCACGAACGCGGATGGTCGCAGATCGCTGAAAATTTTTATGGCACCACTATGGGTAAAACTTTCAGTAAACGCACATTAAAACTGGACGCTCCCCCTGCTATTCATGTGTATGGCAATGCCGCCGTTGCAGAGTTCGACTGGCATTTTACCGCGGTACGCCGTGATAATGGGCAGACTCAACACACGACAGGCCGCGAAAGCCAGGTGTGGGCGAAGATACCAAACACAGGATGGCGAATCGTTCATGTCCACTACTCCGGTCCAGCCAAAACCGGCGTTGGAGAAGGCTATTAAGCTTTGCTCTTCAGGTTATGGCGCAGATGAACATTCTGCGCCTGTTAAGACAAACTCAGGTCAGTTGATAGCGCTTATCCGGTATCCGTTTTTCCGGAATATCCCTTTCATCATTCATTTGCAGTAAATCGATTTCTATCGCATTGCATATCGCATCCAGCGGTAAATCATTATTTTCAGTACCGAACGGATCTTCCAACTCTTCTGCTAACGCATCCAGCGCGATAAACGTATAAGAAATAAGCACCGAAATAAACGGTGTCATATAGTGCAGATCAACCACCAGTGCAAATGGCAACATAATGCAGAAAAGATAAACCGTACGATGCAAAATTAACGTATAGGCAAAAGGCACCGGCGTGTTGGCGATGCGTTCACAGCCGGCCAACACTGACGACATATCATTTAAACGGTTGTTGAGGCTATGAAATAAAATATCGGAAAGCTTTCCGCTGCGGCGGCGAATCGCCAGCCACTCTCCCATCAGCAATAAGATACGGTTAGCGGGGGAATGGGAAGCGACAACTTTCTGTAACGCCTCCTGGTCAAGATAGTTGCCCAGAACTTGCGTTTGAGGCTGTCGACGCAATGTCATACGCAAACAGTGGGCAAAAGCGATTTGTAACCGAACAAAATCCTCGATACCGCGTTCATCAGGCAAGGTTGTTTTCACCTCTCGCAGTATTGAGCGTGAAGCGATCATCAACTGCCCCCACAAATGTCGCGCTTCGACGTAACGCGCATAACAGGCATTATTGCGAAACCCAAGAAAAATGGCGATAGCGACGCCCAGTATGCTAAACGGCGCAAGGGTAAACTTAATACCCAGCATTGTGTACCAGGGCAGCATGATAATAACGGCGATAGAAAGAAGAAAGTTAAGGAGCAGTCGTGAAAAGATTTTAGATAACACGGAACCATGCCAGACAAATATCAGGCGAATCCAGTGCTGTTGTGGTCTAACGATCATGATTATCTTCAGCAGGTAAAAAAGCACTGTCATTAAACGTGATCCAGATCAAGGTTGCAAGCTTCTGGCGATACACGGGTTCCCTGCCCTGTAGAACATTTTTTTGCACAGTGCTGACAGGCGTTGAAAAAAAACAACTAACTGTATGTTGTAACTAAATATGCGCTTCAGCACATGAGATATATGACGGTCAACGGCTGCTATCAGTGGTATAGGGTGATTTATCGGGGAAAGCGTCAGCAACGACACACTGCCCTACTGCTGATTCATTTGTATGACCAGCCAGTAATGGATAACGCTGACAATATACTGTTGCTGCGCTTCGCTCAGCGGTTCTCCCTGAGGTATCTGGTGCCACTTCGCCAGGCACCCGCGACAGCAGGTTGCCGTCGCATGTTGCGCGATAAATACCGGATGGCCCCGCATCGGCGTTTGCTTACCATCATTCGCCGGGTGAGCTGGCGCCAGTCGCTGGGCGATAAAATCGGCGGCGTGTTTATCAATCACCTCTGCGCCTTTATCCCAGCAATATTGTCTTTCTTTTATCCCGAGACGAAAACGCGAACGAAATGTCGATCGCGCCAGGCGGGCAAAGAGCGGTTCAAGCGCATTCATCAGTATACCGAACGTCCTAACGTTTGTGTTAATTGCTCAAGCGCGGCGATACCTGCCAGAGAGTTTCCCGCAGGATCCAGCTCCGGACTCCAGACGGCAATCGCCATTTCATGCGGCACTATGGCGACAATACCGCCGCCCACGCCGGATTTAGCGGGCAATCCCACCCGCCAGGCAAACTCTCCGGCATTCTGATACATCCCGCTGGTCGCCATTAGCGCATTAATCTGCCGGGCCTGCATGGGGGTAACTACCGGCTCGTCGAGATGAAACGCCTCGCCCTGATTCGCCAGAAAGACAAACGTCCTCGCCAATTCCATGCAACTCATTTTCAACGCACAATAGTGGAAGTAATTTTGCAACACGGTAGGCACATCATGATGAAAATTACCGAATGATTTCATCAGCCAGGCAATAGCGGCGTTACGGGCGGAATGCTCAAATTCAGAGCGCGCGACCGTAGCGTCATACGTAATATCCGATACGCCGCAAAGCGCGCGCACAACTTCCAGCATCCGCTGACGCGGCGCGCTAAGCCGGCCTTGCAACATGTCGCATACCACCAGCGCGCCCGCATTAATAAATGGATTACGCGGGATGCCTTGTTCCATCTCTAACTGAACCAACGAATTGAACGGCGAGCCGGAAGGATCTTTTCCGACGCGCTGCCAGATCTCCTCTTCCGGATAATGACGCATCGCCACCACCAGACTAAGCACTTTCGAAATAGACTGAATAGAGAAGCGTTCGTGCGCATCGCCCGCCTGATAATGCTGCCCGTCCACGGTACAAATCGCTATCCCCAGCTTTGAACCCTCGACGGACGCTAATGCCGGAATATAGTCAGCGACTTTGCCCTGGCCAATGAGGGGGCGAACGCGCTGTAAAATCGTCTCTAAAATTGCATTATCCATGGCCCTGGCCACAACATGCTCCTTGCTCGCAGGTCTGAAAAGGCCTGCGAGTATAGCAGAGGGCGCCACGCGACGTCAGGGCGATTAGACGCGGTTCTTCCAGACGGTCTGCACATTACAAAATTCGTGTAAACCAAAGTGCGAAAGCTCGCGACCGAAGCCGCTTTTCTTCACCCCGCCGAATGCCACACGCGCATCGCTGGCGCTGTACCCATTAATGAATACCCCACCGCACTCAAGACGCGCCGCCATCTCCGCGGCCAGCGTATCGTCGGCGGTAAAGATCGTCGCCGACAGGCCAAACTCACTGTCATTCGCCAGCGCGAGGGCGTGCGCCGCATCTTTTGCGACGGTAATGGCGGCAACAGGCCCAAAAAGCTCCTGACGAAATGCCGTCATGTCAGGTGTGACATCCGCCAGAACGGTCGCGGCATAATAGTTGCCCTCCCCGGCGATTTTCTCGCCGCCCAACAGTAGCCGTGCGCCTTCGGCGACGGAAGCCTGCACCTGTTGATGGAGTTCATCACGCAGATCAAAGCGCGCCATCGGCCCCAGGTCATTCTCTTCAACCAGAGGATCACCCATCTTTAATGCTGCGGCAGCCGCCACAAAACGGTCGGTAAACGCCTGCGCAATGCCCTCTTCGACAATAAAACGTTTGGCGGCGGCGCAAACTTGTCCGGTGTTTTGATAGCGTCCGGCAACCGCGGCTTTTACCGCCAGTTCGAGATCGGCATCATTGAGTACAATAAACGGATCCGAGCCACCCAGTTCCAGTACGCACTTTTTCAGCGCCGCCCCAGCCTGAGCGCCAATCGCCGCGCCGGCGCGCACGCTACCGGTCACCGTCACCGCCGCGATTCGCGGATCGTTAATCATCTGACTCACGCCCTCATTATTGGCGTTCACCCATCCATAGACGCCAGCAGGAGTACCGGCTTCCGTCAAGATTCGGGCTATCATCTGCGCGCAACCCGTGACATTGGGCGCATGTTTTAACAAGTAGCTATTCCCCGCCAACAGTATCGGCACTGCCCCGCGTAACACCTGCCATAAAGGAAAATTCCACGGCATTATCGCCAGGATGACGCCCAGCGGACGGTATTCAATCACCGCCTGCTGATTTTCTACCAGCGTAGGCTCAGGATTCAGCATTGCCGGGCCATGTTCCGCATACCAGTCGCATAACGCGGCGGATTTCGTCACTTCCGCACGCGCCTGCTTTATGGGTTTACCCATTTCACGCGTAATACATTGCGCCATCTCTTCTGCATGAGCGCGAAGCGCCTGACCAATATCGCGTAATGTTTGCGCCCGTTGCGCTACTGATGTCATTTTCCACTTTTTGAAACCGCTCGCCGCCAGACTCAGCGCATGTTCAATCTCTTGCGCGTTAGCCCAGGGCATTGCCGCCAGCGTCTGGCCGGTCGCAGGATTTACGGATAACGCCTGTGTTGCAGTCATCATGGTCATGTTCTTTCTCTCGTTATCAGGGGAGTTATACCATCATGACGCCCTTTACCGTTTCTGAAAAATGAATAATATTAACCAGACTATTCACGAACTGAGAAAACCATGGACCTGACGCAACTGGAAATGTTTAACGCTGTCGCTCTGACGGGCAGCATTACGCAGGCGGCGGCAAAAGTGCACCGCGTTCCGTCCAATCTGACCACGCGTATCCGCCAGCTTGAAGCCGACCTGGGCGTCTCTCTGTTTATTCGCGAAAACCAGCGACTCAGGCTGTCACCAGCCGGGCATAACTTTTTACGTTACAGCCAGCAGATCCTGGCGCTGGTTGATGAAGCCCGTATGGTGGTTGCCGGAGAGGAACCGCAAGGACTGTTTTCACTCGGCGCGTTAGAAAGTACTGCCGCCGTACGTATCCCCGCGCTGCTGGCGGGTTATAACCAGCGTTACCCTAAAATTCAGTTCGCGTTAACGACCGGTCCTTCCGGCGCCATGCTGGATGGCGTGCTCGAAGGAAAGCTGAACGCCGCCTTTATTGATGGCCCGCTAATGCATCCGGGGCTGGAAGGTATACCGGCTTACCAGGAAGAGATGATGATCGTCGCGCCACACGGCCATTCCGTCGTTTCGCGGGCCAGCGAGGTGAATGGTTATAACATCTATGCTTTTCGCGCCAACTGTTCTTACCGACGGCATTTCGAAAGCTGGTTTCATGCCGATGGCGCTACCCCCGGTACGATTCACGAAATGGAGTCATATCATGGAATGTTGGCGTGCGTAATTGCCGGCGCAGGTATTGCGCTGATGCCAGCAAGTATGCTCAACAGTATGCCAGGACATCATCAGGTGGAAGCCTGGCCGTTGGCGGAGAAGTGGCGCTGGCTTAACACATGGCTAATGTGGCGGCGCGGGGCGATGACGCGTCAGCTTGAGGCCTTTATCGAGTTACTTAACGCCCAACTGGCGAGCGTCGACTGAAGACGAAACGGCCTGCGAAGTAAATGAGAAGCAGGTCACAAAATGATTGTCTTTTCGCCAGTAAACGTTTTAAGATCGCGGCCTCACCTTCTCGCAACTAACCCGAAATATTTTTATGACAATCAATCCAGTTTCCCGCAAGGTCGCGTGGCTACGGGTAGTTACGCTTGCTATTGCCGCTTTTATTTTCAATACCACGGAATTTGTGCCAGTTGGTTTGCTGTCAGACATTGCTGAAAGCTTTCATATGCAAACCGCGCAGGTCGGCATCATGCTAACCATTTACGCCTGGGTAGTTGCCGTCATGTCGCTGCCTTTTATGCTTCTTACCAGTCAAATGGAGCGGCGTAAGCTACTCATTTGTCTGTTTGTTTTGTTTATTGCCAGCCATGTGCTCTCCTTTCTGGCATGGAACTTTACCGTGCTGGTCATTAGCCGTATTGGCATCGCTTTCGCCCACGCTATTTTCTGGTCGATAACCGCCTCTCTGGCGATCCGCCTGGCCCCTGCCGGGAAACGCGCGCAGGCATTAAGTCTGATAGCGACCGGCACCGCGTTGGCCATGGTGCTTGGGCTGCCGATAGGTCGCGTTGTTGGTCAGTATTTTGGCTGGCGCACCACCTTTTTTGCCATCGGCATGGGCGCATTAATTACGCTGCTATGTCTGATTAAGCTTCTACCGAAATTGCCGAGCGAGCATTCCGGCTCACTAAAAAGTTTACCTTTGCTATTCCGGCGCCCGGCGCTAATGAGCCTCTATGTACTGACCGTCGTTGTGGTGACTGCGCATTACACAGCTTATAGCTATATTGAACCGTTCGTTCAGAATGTCGCCGGGCTCAGTGCGAATTTTGCTACCGTCCTGTTACTGATCCTCGGCGGCGCCGGGATCATCGGCAGCCTTGTGTTTGGTAAACTGGGTAATCGTCATGCCTCGTCGCTCGTCAGTATCGCTATTGCCCTGCTGGTTATCTGTCTGCTTCTGCTGCTGCCCGCGGCGGAGAGCGAAGCGCATCTGGCCATACTGAGCATTTTCTGGGGCATCGCGATTATGGTGATAGGGCTCGGTATGCAGGTGAAAGTACTGGCGCTGGCCCCGGACGCGACCGATGTCGCAATGGCGCTATTTTCAGGCATCTTTAATATTGGTATTGGCGCTGGCGCGCTGGTAGGCAATCAGGTGAGTTTGCACTGGTCAATGTCGGCCATCGGCTATATTGGCGCCATACCCGCCTGTGCCGCGCTGGTATGGGCTGTGCTCATATTCCGCAAATGGCCAGTGACGCTGGAAGAACAACCGCATTAAGACATTCGTCTGCCGGGAACAGGTTTCCGGCAGACGACAATGCGCCTTAGTGGTACGTTTTAATAATTTCCAACACGCCGTTGATAATAAATTGCACGCCCATACACACCAGCAGGAATCCCATTAAGCGGGAGATCGCTTCAATCCCCCCTTTACCCACCAGCCGCATAATAGCGCCAGAACTGCGTAAGCATCCCCACAGGATCACCGCCACGGCAAGAAAAATAATCGGCGGCGCGACCATAATGACCCAGTCGGGAAACTCGCCGCCATGACGCACCGTGGAAGCGGAACTGATGATCATTGCGATGGTCCCCGGTCCTGCGGTGCTTGGCATAGCCAGTGGAACAAACGCAATATTGGCCGTCGGTTCGTCTGCCAGCTCCTCCGATTTGCTTTTCGCTTCCGGCGACTCATGCGCCTTCTGCTGCGGGAAAAGCATTCTGAAGCCGATAAACGCCACGATTAACCCCCCGGCGATCCGTAGCCCTGGAATCGAAATACCGAAGGTGTTCATAACTAACTGCCCGGCGTAGTACGCCACCATCATAATAGCGAAGACATAAACCGAAGCCATATAGGACTGCCGGTTGCGTTCCGCACTATTCATATTGCCCGCAAGGCCAAGAAACAGCGCCACGGTGGTTAGCGGATTGGCTAACGGGAGCAGTACGACCAGCCCCAATCCAATCGCTTTAAACAAATCCATCATAATACTATCTCTTACCCATCAGCGTTTCATGAACCGGAAGTATAAAGTGAAATTGCCCAGGCGCGCCATTTCGCCAGTGTGCAAGTTAATATCCTCTACAACCTATAACCTGTAATTATCAATTAGTTACAAGTTATCACAGCACAATACCCCGGACGCCTTTTAGCAAATCGTGGCATCGGCCAATTCATTTAGTTGACTTATACTTGCCTGGGCAATAGTATCTGACGAAATTAATTACTTGCCGGGGCAACCATTTTGAAAAGCACCAGTGATCTGTTCAATGAAATCATTCCGCTGGGTCGCTTGATCTACATGGTAAATCAGAAAAAAGATCGCCTGTTAAATAACTATTTATCCCCGCTGGATATCACCGCAACACAGTTTAAAGTGCTGTGCTCGATACGCTGCGCGGGATGTATTACCCCGGTTGAACTTAAAAAAGTGCTGTCTGTCGATCTCGGCGCATTGACGCGGATGCTCGACCGCCTGCTGTGCAAAGGCTGGATCGAAAGACTGCCGAATCCTAATGACAAACGCGGCGTACTGGTGAAGCTAACGCCGGACGGCGCGGCAATTTGTGAGCAATGTCATCAACGACCAGGGCAAGACCTGCATCAGGAATTAACAAAAAACTTAACGGCGGACGAAGTGGCAACGCTTGAGTATTTGCTCAAGAAAATTCTGCCGTAGACAAAAAAGAGGTATGACGATGTCCAGACGCAACACTGACGCTATTACTATTCATAGCATTTTGGACTGGATCGAGGATAACCTGGAGTCGCCGCTCTCACTGGAAAAAGTGTCTGAGCGTTCAGGATATTCCAAATGGCACCTGCAACGGATGTTTAAAAAAGAGACCGGTCATTCATTAGGCCAATACATCCGCAGCCGTAAAATGACGGAAATCGCGCAAAAATTAAAAGAGAGCAACGAGCCCATTCTCTATCTGGCGGAACGCTATGGCTTTGAGTCACAGCAAACATTGACCCGGACGTTCAAAAACTATTTTGATGTGCCGCCACACAAATACCGGATCACCAATATGCATGGCGAATCACGGTATATGCTGCCGCTGAACCATGGCAACTACTAGTTTGTTTATGCGCCACGCGAAGAGCACCATGAAAATGCTGTTTCCCGCCCTGCCGGGTCTGTTACTTATCGCCTCCGGATATGGCATTGCAGAACAAACTTTGTTACCTGTGGCGCAAAATAGCCGCGATGTGATGCTTCTGCCCTGTGTAGGCGATCCGCCAAATGACCTTCACCCCGTGAGCGTGAACAGCGATAAGTCAGATGAATTAGGCGTGCCCTATTATAACGACCAACACCTTTAACCTCTTTGCCCCGTTTTGCGGGGCATTTTTTTAGTACCGTCTGGCTATGACAAGTCCGCCGCTATTACCCCGCGGCATGGTCTGAAATTAGCGTTTGTCTTCTTAGTAACATAATGCCTCATCCCCTGACACGCGCAGTACGGCGCACACGAAATCCAAACACATTGATATAGAGTCCAGCCATAATCAGTACTGCGCCCGCAAGTTGCATCCCGGTCAACGTTTCCCCGAGTAACACCGCGGCGCTCGCCAGCCCGACTACCGGCACCAGCAATGATAACGGCGCTACGCGCCAGGTCTCATAACGTCCCAGTAACGCGCCCCAGATGCCGTAGCCAAGTATAGTGGCGACAAAAGCCAGATACAGCAGCGACAATATCGTCGTCATATCAATGGTAATAAGGCTTTGCGTAATGTGATCCGCCCCCTCCAGTAGCAGCGATGACAGCAGGAACGGCAGGATCGGGATCAGCGCGCTCCAGACCACCAGCGACATCACCGCCGGGCGCGGGCTATGTTGCATAATTTTTTTATTAAAGATATTGCCGCAGGCCCAGCTAAATGCCGCCGCCAGAGTCAGCATAAATCCCGACATCGCTATATGCTGTCCGTTGAGACTGGCTTCAATCAATACCAGTACACCTATAATCGCCAGGGCGATCCCCGCCAACTGCTTACGTTGTAACCGCTCGCTAAAAACAAACGCCCCCAAAGCCATGGTAAAAAAGGCCTGCGCCTGTAATACCAACGACGCCAGTCCTGCGGGCATACCAAACTTTATCGCGCAAAAGAGAAAGGCGAACTGCCCAAAGCTTATCGTCAGCCCATAGCCCAGCAACAGCGTAAGCGGGACTTTAGGCCGGGCGACAAAGAAAATTGCCGGAAACGCCACCAGTAAAAACCGTAATCCTGCCAGCAATAATGGCGGCATATGGTGCAGGCCTACTTTGATGACAACAAAATTGAGCCCCCATACGACAACCACCAGTAACGCCAAAAAACCGTCTTTACGCGACATCATCGGCCCCTGTCATTATTAAAATTTTGTAAAAAGGTAAGTTATCGGAAATCAGTGCGCCATAACAGGACTTTTCTTTTTACCGTGAGCATGGCATTGAACAACACACGATGGGCAAAATCCTGCGTTATGGTATGTTAAGACTACGCTATAGCGTACAGACATCATGCTTTTGCGGGCACGGTAGATTAAAACGTCCCGATACGTAACCTCCATTTCAGGCAGGAAAAATGAATCCAGGATTGAGACGTTCGACGTTGGCTCTACTCGCCTCATCGCTGTTATTGACAATTGGACGCGGCGCCACGCTCCCCTTTATGACCATCTATCTTAACCGTCAGTACGGTTTAGGCGTGGATCTGATTGGCTACGCGCTGACCAGCGCGTTAACGATCGGCGTCGTCTTTAGTCTTGGCTTTGGGATTCTGGCGGACAAGTTTGATAAAAAGCGCTACATGTTACTCGCGATTATCGCCTTCGCCTGCGGATTTATCGCCATCCCAATGGTGCATAATGTCGTACTGGTTGTCCTGCTTTTTGCGCTTATTAACTGCGCCTATTCGGTTTTTTCTACCGTCCTGAAGGCCTGGTTCGCCGATAATCTCACCGCGACAACAAAAACACGGATTTTTTCGCTCAACTATACCGTACTCAATATCGGCTGGACGGTTGGCCCGCCGCTCGGCACGCTGCTGGTGATGCAAAGCATCAATTTACCCTTCTGGCTTGCCGCTATCTGTTCCGCATTTCCGCTGGTCTTTATTCAGGTATGGGTGACACGTTCGGTTGCCGCCAGCGAGGGGAAAAATGCCGCTATCTGGTCTCCCTCCGTTCTGCTGCGCGACAAAGCATTATTGTGGTTTACGCTTTCGGCATTTCTGGCCTCCTTTGTGGGGGGCGCCTTTGCGTCCTGTATTTCACAGTACGTTATGGTCGTTGCCGATAGCGGCTTCGCGGAAAAAGTGGTAGCCGTCGTTCTGCCGGTTAATGCGGTTATTGTGGTCAGTTTGCAATACGCCGTGGGCCGCCGACTTACCGCCGTCAATATTCGACCAATGATGACGACCGGCACCGTCTTTTTTATCGCCGGGCTCATCGGATTTATTTTTTCAGGCGACAATCTGTTTTTTTGGGGGCTTTCGGCGGCAGTATTCACGATTGGCGAAATTATTTATGCCCCCGGCGAATATATGTTAATTGACAACATTGCGCCTGCCGGGATGAAAGCCAGCTATTTTTCAGCGCAATCGCTGGGCTGGCTGGGTGCGGCGGTAAACCCGCTGGCCAGCGGCGTCATCCTGACGACGCTTCCCGCCTGGTCGCTTTTCGTTGTCCTGATAATCGCCATTGTGTTCGCCTGGGCACTGATGTTAAAAGGAATGCGGATTACCCCTACGCAACAGGCTATCACCTGTTAATTATCTGCAGCCAGTGATGTGCGCAGTTTCTGGCGCACCGGGTTAACCCTATATATTGCAGGCTAATTATCTGCTGTAACTGCGGTAATTCAGGAATATTCCTGGGCGCTGACGAAAATATTCTAATGTTTTACCCTTCCAGTAAAATAAATACGAAATTCAGACTTTGCTTAAGTATAAATTAGTACTATAGTCTGTACGAGGTTTTTTAAAAAAGAGGATGCACGCTAAAATAAGGAGAAACGAGATGTTAGGCAGTATTAACCTTTTTATCGTTGTATTAGGAATTATTTTATTTTCCGGATTTCTGGCCGCCTGGTTCAGTCACAAATGGGATGATTAATGAACGGAGATAATCCCTCGCAGAGCCGGCCCCTTGCTGCATCGTTGCGCAAGGGGCCGCTTTTGTCTGGATGGCAGGCAAAAAAAACCGCCGGTTCACCAGCGGTAAATGCTTGCATGGATAGATTTGTGTTTTGCTTATACGCTACCGGGCAAATTCTTGCGAGGATAACGGATCGCTAACGACTGTAGCACCGTCAATATCAATGAAGCTTAAACGATACGCAACCAGACCTGAATAAGACATTATGGGACCTTTTATCCCCCAGGCGCTTTTACAAGACCCATGGTATCAGGCCAGCCGCATGCCCCGTATGGCTGACCTGGAGATTGCCGGTTAGCGCGCGTTATTTTTGCAGTCGGTTCACGCGAACAAGCGGTTCCTTCGCTTTCTTGTCCAGACTACCGTTAATGTTGATCATTTGATCCGGCTGAACTTCCCGCCCATCAAATACGGCGGAAGGAATTATCACGTTAATCTCGCCGGATTTATCACGAAATACATAGCGATCGTCGCCTTTATGATCAATAAGGTTGCCGCGCAGCGAAACGGTCGCGCCATCATGCAGAGTTTTTGCCTGTTCGATGGTCATTTTTTCTGCATCATCCGTACCGCGATAACCATCCTCAATAGCATGAGGCGGCGGCGGTGCCACGTCTTTTTTTAATCCCCCTTGATCATCCGCTAGCGCGTAAGGCATTATCAGAAAACTTAGAAATGCAGCCACCTGTAGTTTCATGCTCTCTCCTTAATAACGTCTATTTGACGTATTAAGTCTGGCCGCTATTTTTAGTTTTTACAAACATGAATTTACCCGCAGAATATTAAGCAATAAAATCAACCCATCCGGATTAATATGCAACCGACATCAGCGCCGGTGAGCGCGAAAGCGTAACGGCGTAATAGAGAACTTGCCACATAGCTGAAGTCATATGCATCAACGTTTTGATAGCAATTCAGATTAATCGGCTTTATTTTTTGAGGATAATGGCCTTACGCATAATCAATGACTGTCATCGCCGCAGGAAAATAATCATTCACTGACAATGTCATAAAATAAATATGCCATACTTGAGAAGAACGAACATATTTCATTTGTCTCTGTAACGGAAAAATAAACGATGAGATTAGAACAGCACGATATTGTCACCCTTGATGAAGCCGAATCCGTCGATAGCCTGACAAAAAAACTTGGTGATTTACTGGTTAACCAGAAACTCCGTCTGACCACTGCAGAATCCTGCACTGGCGGGAAACTGGCTTCAGCATTGTGCGCAGCAGAAGATACGCCCTCATTTTACGGTGTGGGGTATGTCACCTTTACTGATGAAGCCAAAGCAAAAATCTTACGCGTACAACGCCACAGTCTTGCCGAACATACCGCCGTCAGCGAAGCGGTTGTTACTGAAATGGCACAGGGCGCTAAGGATCAGGCTGAGGTCAATATCAGCATAGCGATCAGCGGCTATGGCGGTCCGGAAGGCGGCGAAGATGGCACGCCGGCGGGCACAGTTTGGTTTGCCTGGAATATTAACAATACAACTTTTACAAGCCGACAACATTTCAACGGAGATTGTCAGGAAGTATTGGAAAAATGCGTACGCTTCGCCCTCGCTGAATTGCTTTTTCTGTTAACGAAGAAAGCATAAACAATAATTTCATCTGACCGGTCAGAATAACTCCCGGTCAGAATAAAAAAATGCGAGCCTATGGCCCGCATCGTATGCGCAATATTTCAGAATATATTTATGAAATATCAGGAGTAAAATTAATTGCCGGATTTCCGTCCGCCACTGTGGCTATTCTGGCCACCTTTTTTACCCGCTTCAGATGCACGTTGTGGGTCGTTTTTAAAGTTCCCACCGCTATGCTGGCCGCCTTTACGACCTGCTTCTGAGGCTTTCTCTTTATCTTCTGCAAAATTACCGGAACCGCCGCGATGTTCTGCCATAATATAATCCTCATGATGATGTTGCGTTTTAAATATGATATGTCTTCTCATATCATGTGATACAGTTCTAAATCTAGTCGCCCTGTGCGCAGTGTCAAATTCATTTCTGCATTATTTACATAACGCCGATACATGGCGGAAAATATATTTTTTGAAAACATCAACAGCGAAGCGGTAATAAATCTTTGGCAATCAAGCCACCACGGGAAAATAAGTAGAAAAATCCGAATGCACGCCCTCTTTATATTCAGACAATTTAACCCCATAAATTTAACTGGCTGTCATCAGAAGTGCAGGATTCATTTTCAGGCGGTTGTTCGACAGTGCCGAACAACCGTATCAGCTTAGCGATCGAGCCCACGATATTGCAACATGGGGTCAATATGCGGTTCATGTCCACGCCAGTCTGAATAAAGCGTTTCTAAATCAGTACTATTCCCCCGGGAAAGGATAGCATCACGAAAACGCTGCCCGTTTTCACGCGTCAGGCCGCCCTGCTCTACAAACCATTGATAACCGTCATCCGCTAACATTTGCGTCCACAGGTAGGCGTAGTATCCCGCTGCGTAGCCGCCGCCGAAGATATGGGCAAAATAACTGCTACGATAGCGGGACGGCACTGCCGGTAAATCAAGATGCTCGGCGGCCAGCGCCTGCTGCTCGAACTCAGCGACAGACTGCTCTGCTACGCTCTCCTCCAGCATATGCCAGCGCATATCCAGCAATGCGGCGCCGAGCAATTCAGTCATATCGTAACCTTTATTAAATAAACTCGCCTTGCGCATTCTTTCCTGTAAATCAGCAGGCATTTTTTCACCGCTGTCGACATGACGCGCGTAGCGTTCGAACACGCGTGGATGGCTCGCCCAACGCTCATTAATCTGGGAGGGAAACTCGACAAAGTCGCGGGGCGTATTGGTACCTGAAAGCGTGGCATAGCGCTGGACGGCAAACAAACCATGTAACGTATGACCAAACTCATGGAAGAGCGTAATAACGTCGTCCCAAAGCAGTAATGCAGGCTGCCCATCAACCGGTTTCTGATAGTTACATACATTGTATATAACGGGCCGGGTTTCATTGAGTGTGGATTGCTCGACAAAATTCCCCATCCACGCGCCGCCGCTTTTCGAGTCCCGCGCGAAGAAGTCGCCATAAAATAACGCCATGCCGACACCATCGGAGTCGAAAATCTCCCACACCCGAACATCAGGGTGATACACCGGAATGTCAAAACGCTCGACGAAGGTGATGCCGAATAGCTGGTTGGCGGTCCAGAAAACCCCCTCTTGCAACACCGTATTTAAGGCAAAATAGGGCTTCAGTTGCGCTTCATCTAACGCATATTTTTCCCGCCGTACCTGTTCGGCATAGAACATCCAGTCCCAGGCCTGAACGGTGTAGCCGCCCTGCTCACCATCAATGACGTTCTGAATTTCCGCCTGTTCATTGAGTACACGCTGACGCGCTGGCGGCACAATGCCACGCATAAAGCTCAGTGCGGCTTGCGGCGTTTTCGCCATCTGATCGGCCATTTTCCATGCGGCATAATTGGGGAAACCCAGCAGTTTTGCCTGACAGCGACGAATCTCTACCAGACGCTGAACGATAGCGCGGGTATCGTGGGCATCTCCTTTTTCCGCCCGAGTCCATGACGCTGCGAATAAATTTTCGCGAGTCTGGCGATCGCGCAGCGTAGCAAGCGCAGGCTGTTGCGTCGTATTAAGGAGCGGAATGAACCAGCGCTCCTCCAGGCCTTTTTCACGCGCCGCTTCAGCAGCGACGGTCATTTCTTCCGGGCTTAATCCTGCCAGGCAATGCGCGTCATCTACCGCCAGCCCGCCCGCTTTACTTGCCGCCAGCAGACGCTGATTAAACTGACTCATTAAGGTCGCGGATTCAGTATTCAATACTTTCAGTCGCGCTTTATCCTCTTCGGCAAGCTGCGCGCCTGCCAACACAAAACGCTGATGGATAACATCGACCAACCGTAGCGACTCATCATCCAGCCCCAGTGAGTGACGCTGTTGCCAGACGGCATCCACGCGAGCGAATAACGCGCTATTCAGATAAATATCGTTGGAGAGCGCCGCCAGCTCGGCAGAAAAGGCCTCATCCAACCGCTGGAGTTCATCGTTAGTGTGCGCAGCCGTCATCGCGAAAAAAACGCTGGTGACGCGTGACAGAAGCGCCCCGCTTTGCTCCAGCGCCAGAAGCGTATTCGTAAAGTCAGGGGCCGCCGGATGATTGACGATGGCCTCGATTTCCACGCGTTTTTGCCGCACGCCCTCATCAAAAGCAGGACGATAATGGCAATCTTTGATCCGATCAAAACGCGGTGCCTGATAAGGCAACATACTCTGGTCTAACAAAGGATTCGTCGACATTTTTCACTCCTGGAAATAGGTTGATCATAAGAGTAAGCTTCCCCCTATGCTGACCGCAACCGTGTTAACCAGGATTACCCTTTCATAAACGCCGCGTGCTATGGTAATACAACACAAAAAGCGTTGAGGAACTGTGTGATGATCGTTTTAGTAACTGGAGCAACCGCAGGGTTTGGCGAGTGCATTGCACGCCGTTTTGTTGAGAATGGACATAAAGTCATTGCCACGGGACGTCGTCATGAACGCCTGCAAGCGTTAAAAGATGAGCTTGGCGAGAACGTATTGACCGCCCAACTGGACGTGCGCAACCGCGCGGCCATCGAAGAGATGATGGCCTCTCTGCCTGCGCAGTGGCGCGATATTGATGTGCTGGTCAATAACGCCGGTCTGGCGCTGGGTCTTGAACCGGCGCATAAAGCCAGCGTAGAAGACTGGGAAACTATGATCGATACTAATAATAAAGGCTTAATTTATATGACCCGCGCCGTGCTGCCAGGAATGGTCGAACGTAATCGCGGTCATATCATTAACATCGGTTCAACCGCCGGCAGTTGGCCTTATGCTGGTGGCAACGTCTATGGCGCGACGAAAGCCTTTGTGCGCCAGTTTAGCCTGAATTTGCGCACGGATTTACACGGCACGGCGGTTCGCGTGACCGACATTGAACCGGGTCTGGTTGGCGGTACCGAGTTTTCCAGCGTCCGTTTCAAAGGCGACGATGAGAAAGCGGGTAAAACCTACGAAAATACCACCGCGCTCACGCCAGAAGACATTACCGAAGCGGTATGGTGGGTGGCCACACTCCCCGCGCATGTGAATATTAATACCGTTGAAATGATGCCTGTTACCCAATCTTTCGCAGGGCTCAGCGTCCACCGTAGCTAAGAGGTTATACCCGGTCTGCGGGCCGGGTAATCCCTGGCAAACGTATCTGCAACCAAGAACATGATCGGTATAGACCGCCACGGAAAAGTGGTAGAGTATCCGGGTCAACCGCCTAAAAAGTAAGAATGAATGACCGTCGAAACGCAGCTTAACCCTACACAGCCTGTCAACCAGCAAATTTACCGTATTCTTCGGCGTGATATCGTGCATTGTCTGATCCCGCCTGGCACGCCGCTATCAGAAAAAGAGGTCTCAACCCGTTTTAACGTTTCGCGTCAACCGGTGCGCGAGGCTTTTATAAAGCTGGCGGAAAATGGGTTGATTCAGATCCGCCCTCAGCGCGGTAGTTATGTGAATAAGATTTCGCTTTCTCAGGTACAGAATGGCTGCTTTGTTCGGCAGGCGATCGAATGCGCGGTGGTCCGCCGTGCGGCGGCGATGATCACCGACAACCAGTGCTATCAACTGGCACAAAACCTGCACCTGCAACATATTGCTATCGAGCGCAAACAGATTGATGATTTTTTCCAGCTTGATGACGATTTCCACCAAAAGCTGGCGCAGATCGCCGATTGCCAGTTAGCGTGGGATACCATTGAAAATATCAAAGCGACAATCGACCGGGTTCGCTATATGAGTCTGGATCATGTTTCTCCGCCGGAGATGTTGTTGCGCCAGCACCATGATATTTTCTCCGCGCTGGAAAATCGTGACGGCAATGCGGTTGAGAGCGCAATGACCCAGCATTTGCAGGAAATTAGCGAATCCGTTCAGCTTATCCGTCAGGAAAACAGCGGCTGGTTTAGCGAAGACTAACCCCCTTTAACGTCAGGGTGAGACGCCTTCTCCGCTTTCTCACCCTGCACATTCCCGCCTAAAAAGCAGTGAGCTTGATCAAAAACAAAAAAAATTCGCAACGATAAGCGTATTTATATGTCGCCCGTCATGCGGGAAAACCTGCGGGCTTTGGCAGTAAGTTTGAAAGGAGAAAACACCATGATGACATACGATCGTAACCGTAACGCAATCACTACCGGTAGCCGGGTCATGATAAGCGGCACGGGTCATACCGGGATTATCAAAGCCATTGAGAGCGAAGGTCTGGATGCAGGTCAAATTCGCCGCGGCAAAACGGTGATTGTCGAAGGTTGTGAAGGTAAATTCGCGCCAGTCGAACTGATTCGTCTTGGCATGAACTGATACCACTGGCCGCTAAGAACCGCTCCGGCCTTCCCGGTAGCATAATGCTACCGGGTCTCTGTTGCGCTACTTCAACCGCTCGGCATATTTCGCCACGCTCGCTTTCGCGCCATATGTTAGTAAACTGTCATAGGCTTCTTGCACTTTTTGCGTAAACCGCGCCGCCTGCGGCAAATCGTTGCCGAAAATTTCTGCCATTCCCAGCAGCGCCTTAACACGACTGGCGCCTTCTTCACTGTTTGCCACGGCGCGCTGAATAACCGGCAATAGCGGATCGCTAATGTCGATCGCCTTGCCCTGTTCATCCACGCCGCCAACGTTACGCATCCACCCCGCTACGCCCAGCGCCAGCAAATCAAAATCGCTATGATTAGCAAGATGCCAGCGAACGGAGTCCAGCATACGCTGCGGAAGTTTCTGGCTACCATCCATCGCAATCTGCCAGGTACGATGACGCAGCGCCGGATTACAGTAACGCGCAATCAACTGATCGGCATAACGCTGTAAATCTACCCCCTGGACTTTCAGCGTGGGCGCCTGCTCGCGTAACATTAACGCCTGCGCGGTCAGACGATAGTTGTCGTCAGCCATGCAGTCATTAATATGCTGATAGCCGGCAAGATACCCCAGATAAGCCAGGAATGAATGACTGCCGTTAAGCATTCGCAGTTTCATCTCTTCAAACGGAACCACGTCGGCGACCAACGTCGCGCCCGCGTTTTCCCACTGCGGACGACCCGCCACAAACGTATCTTCTATCACCCACTGGCGAAACGGTTCACAGGCAACGCCCGCCGGATCGCGCACGCCGGTCAGTTGTTCGATTTTATCCAGCGTCTCCGGCGTGACCGCAGGGACAATCCGATCAACCATGGTTGACGGAAATGTCACGTTTTGCTCGATCCATATCGCCAGTTCCGCATCCACCTCCCGGGCGTAAGCCGTCACAACCTGACGCGTCACATGCCCATTTTCCGGCATGTTGTCGCAGGACATCACGGTAAATGCCGGTAAGCCTGCGGCTTTACGACGCGCTAACGCTTCGACAATAATACCCGGTGCCGTTAGCGGTTGATGCGGATTTTGCAGGTCGGCGGCAATCATGGGATGTTCCAGCAGAAGTTGGCCCGTGGCTGGCGAATGACAATACCCTTTCTCGGTAATGGTCAGAGACACAATCGCTATTTGCGGTTCGCACATCGCCGCCAGCACACGTTCCAGACCATCAACCTGAACATGCAACGCCGCTTTGACGACGCCCACCACACGCGCCGTCCAGGCTTCTGCCGACATCTCCGCCACGGTATAGAGGTTATCCTGCTGCTTTAGATCTGCAATCTGTTGTTCGCCGCCAATAAGATTAACCTCATAATAGCCCCAGTCGCTATGCTGCTCCGCAGCCAGAATATCTGTGTAAACCCCCTGATGCGCGCGATGAAACGCGCCAAAACCGAGATGGACCATCCGCGCCGCCAGCGCCGCGCGATCGTAATCAGGAAGCGTCGCCTTTGCCGATAAAAGCCTGTTTTGCATTTTATAACCTCTATATTCTGAAAGCGGAGCAGTCGCAGAGTAACGCCTGCCCTGGTGCATTTAGATTTACACTGATTAAACAAAAGTGACCGGACAGAATGGCCGAAACCGCATTAGCGTTCCGGCCATACCGTCGACACGATTTAACTCGTCTGGGTTGCGGAGTGGCGTAACTTCTCTGCCGCTGTCGCTTCCGCCGCATCCTCAGGCAGACTCAGGTCGCGATCTCTGACCTCCGGCATCAACAGCGCAGAAATCAGACCAATACACGAGTAGAGCACCAGCATAATTAAGATGGGCAGCCAGGAATCGGTCATGTTACAAAAGATCCCTGCGAGGACGGGGCCAAAGCCAACCGCCACCAGGCCTCCTGCCTCTTTTGAAATCGCCATCCGGGTGAAGCGATTACGCGATCCGAAAATTTCCGCCATGGTGATGTTTTCCAGCGCAAATAATCCCAGCACGGCAAAGTTATGAATAACAATGAGCGCCACCATAATTACGCCAGGGCTATACGTTTTATCTACCACAATAGACAGCATCGGCCAGGCGAGAATAATCGCGGAGATATTCAATATTATATACGGCAGCCGACGACCGTATTTATCGGACAACCACCCCAAGAGTGGGATAGTGATAAAACCAATTACGGAACTTATCATTAACGCATCGGTTGGGATAGATTTGTTAAATAATAACGTCTGAACCAAATATCCGGCAAGGAAGGTTTGAATAAGCCCGGAATTCCCCGCTTGTCCAAAACGTAAACCTGTGGCCAGCCAGAAAGATTTGCTGGTAAACATCGCGCCCAATGTATTTTCTGACGCAGGCGTTAACGCTGGCGATTTTTCGCCTTCGCTTACTTTTTCGAATACCGGACTTTCTTTCAGATTCATTCGCAGCCAGATCGCGAATATCATGACAACGACGCTCGCCAGGAAAGGAATACGCCATCCCCAGGCGATCAGTTGTTCGCGTTCAAGCGCAAAGAACATCACCGCCCAAATCGCCGTCGCGCTCAACGTACCGCAGTTGGTGCCCATCGCGACCAGCGAGGAAATGATGCCACGCTTTCCTTTCGGCGCATACTCGGCCAGCATAGTACCCGCACCGGAAATTTCCGCCCCGGCGCCCAGCCCCTGTATAATTCGCAATGTCACCAGTAATACTGGCGCAAAAATGCCGATTTGCGCATACGTCGGCAGTACGCCAATCAGCGTGGTGCAGATCCCCATCATGGTGATGGTAATAAACAATACTTTTTTTCGTCCGATGCGGTCGCCCATTTTACCAAAAACAAAGGCGCCGATAATTCTGGCTATATAACCTGCACCATAGGTGCCCATTGCCAGAATAAGCGCCATCGCGGCAGACTGTTCCGGAAAAAATATCTCATGGAAGACCAGAGCCGCGCCTAGTGAATATAACTGAAAATCCATAAATTCAAGCGCGGTGCCTAACCAGCCAGATACGGCAGCGCGCACTAAATCCTGAGTCGATCGTTCATGCTTTATTTGTGTCATATAGGCAATCTCTAAGAGGTAAGATGCGTACCACTTACTCGCAATTATTTATATTATTTCGCAAAAGTGAGTAAAACTTTGCAGCATTGACGCTGGTCTTTTTCAAATAATTCAATCGCGTCAGTGACATGTTGATAATCAAATGTATGCGTTATCAGCTTATCCGGATCAATAAGCCCTTTACTCAGCCAGTCAATCACGACCGGGAATTTATTGGCATTAAGACGCGATGAATAAATAGCCAGCTCTTTTCCGGTAATACCCTGCTGTACAATCTCACACGGGTCGCTGGAAAATCCCATCAGGACAATGCGTGCCGCAGGCGATGCAAGGGTAATCGCCTCTTGCAGGATAGCGGGATGACAGGCGGCATCGACAATCAAGGTCGGTTTTAGTGCCTTCTGCTGTAGAAATTCCGCCAGTGAATGTTGACCATTATTGAGGGTCCAGTCAGCGCCGCTCTGCTTCGCCATCGCTAAACGCTCTTCAATGCGATCAACGACTATGACCGTTTTAACCTGATAAACCCCCTTCAGCGCCTGTACGGTCGTCAGTCCCATCGGGCCTGCGCCATAGATAAGCGCCACGTCCTGCTCGGTCGGATTCACCTGCCCCGTCACATTTGCCGCAATGGTAAACGGCTCAACCATGACGGCATGATGGTCTGCGATGTTGTCCGGTATGCGATGAGCATTACGGGCCGGCGCCACCGCATACTCGCTGAAACCGCCGTCACGATGCACACCCAGCACCACCAGCGAGGTACACACATTGGGTTTACCGACTGAACAAGGGTAACAATGCCCGCAACTGATCACCGGATCGACGGATACCCGTTCTCCTATCCGGTCGTGATTGACGCTGTCGCCCACCGCGTCGATGACACCGAAAAATTCATGGCCTATGACACGGGGATATTTTGCAAAGGGATTATGTCCCCGATAAATATGACTGTCGGAACCGCAGATACCCGCCAGTTTCACTTTAATACGAACTTCACCCGGCGCAGGCTGCGGAAGCGCGCGCGTTTCGATAGTTAATGTATTCGGTTTTTCGATTACGATGCTTTTCATTTTTCGCTCCTTACCAGTTCCACAGTGTGCCGTCTTCCAGGCGGGCCACCGGCAAATAGGCTGGATCGTACGGATATTTCGCCGCCAGTTTTTCATCGAACTCAATGCCCAGTCCTGGCTTGTCGCCCGGATGCATATAGCCGCCCTCGAACGTCCAGTTATGCGGGAAAACCTCCAGCATCTGTTCGGAGTAGCCCATAAACTCCTGCACACCAAAGTTAGGCACCCACAGGTCGAAATGTAATGCAGCGGCCATACAAACCGGCGACAGATCGGACGGCCCATGCGAACCGGTACGCACCTGGTAGAGCGAGGCAAAATCAGCAATGCGGCGCATCCCGGTAATACCACCGGCATGGGTAAGCGTGGTGCGGATATAGTCAATCAATTGCTCTTCAATGAGCTGTTTGCAATCCCAGATACTGTTAAAGACTTCGCCTACGGCAATCGGCGTGACCGTATGCTGGCGGATGAGGCGGAAGCACGCCTGATTTTCAGCCGGCGTCGGGTCTTCCATCCAGAACAAACGATAGTCTTCAATACTTTTGCCAAAGCGGGCAGCCTCAATAGGCGTCAGTCGGTGATGCATATCGTGCAGAAGATGTTCATTAAACCCGAACGTATTACGCACGGCGTCAAACAGCTTTGGCGTAAAATCGAGATACTTTTCCGTTGACCACAATTGTTCTTCCGGCCACTGGCCTTTTGTCGCGGGCTCATAGGCCAGCCCCTTGCCTTTCGCCATGCCGTAGGTGGTTTTCATCCCCGGAACGCCGCACTGCACGCGGATTGCTTTGAACCCTTGCTCTTTATGACGCGCGTAGTCTTCCAGCACATCGTCGATGGTGTGGCCTGTGGTATGGCAATACACCATGACGCCTTCACGCGAAGCGCCGCCGAGTAACTGATACAACGGCATATTGGCGGCTTTGGCTTTAATATCCCATAGCGCCATATCAACCGCGGAAATGGCGGACATGGTGACAGGGCCACGGCGCCAGTACGCGCCTTTGTAGAAGAACTGCCAAATATCTTCGATGCGGCGAGCATCCCGCCCGATGAGCTGTGGGCACAGGTGATCGGTAAGGTACGAGGCCACCGGGAGCTCGCGTCCGTTCAGGGTGGCATCCCCCAGACCGGTGATCCCGTCTTCCGTGGTTATCTTTAAGGTGACGAAGTTACGCCCTGGACACGTAACAAAAACTTCAGCCCCTACAATCTTCATTTTTATTCCTTACATCGCATTATGGGATGCAGGAAATTTACCCAACTGAGCTACTACCATACAAGTATATTGATGTAAAAAGCGCTGCCAGATCACAAAATGTTCTGGTCGCGCGGCAATGTTACGTACGTCCCCATCCGACGACGATAATCAGCATTCCACACAGCGCGATCAGCGCGCCGCACCAGTCATAAACCGTGAGCCGGACGCCATCGACAACACGTAACCACAGGAGCGCAGTACAGACATATACCCCACCGTAAGCCGCATAAACCCGCCCACTCGCCGCCGGATGCAAGGTCAAAAGCCAGACGAATAACGCGAGTGACGCGGCAGCGGGCAGAAGCCACCACACGCTGGCGCCGCGCTTAAGCCATAGCCAGGGAAGAAAACATCCAATGATTTCACAGAGGGCGGTGACAAAGAAAAGCAGAGTCGTCTTTAGCATGAGATTCATTTGGTTACGAAATGATAAGTGATAATACAACAGAATATCGTTACGGTTATCCGGCCATTCTTGTGTATATGCCAGGCATAAGGATTGGTGTAGAATTTACAGGTGGTTTACCGCTTTTTCCCCTCTAATGAAAGGATGTTGTGATGAACAATACGCTGAGCAAACGCCTGTGCCTGACGGCAATGCTTACGTTGGCGGCCGTTGTATATACTACTTCCGCATTCGCTGAAACCAGTAAACTGGTGATTGAATCGGGAGATAGCGCACAAAGTCGTCAGGAAGCGGCGATGGAAAAGGAACAATGGAACGACACTCGCAGTCTGCGCCAGAAAGTGAATACCCGCGCAGAAAAAGAGTGGGACAAAGCCGATGCCGCCTTTGATAACCGCGATAAATGTGAGCAAAGCGCCAACATCAACGCCTATTGGGAGCCCAATACGCTGCGGTGTCTGGATCGTCGTACAGGTCGCGTTATTACGCCCTAATGCAGGATAACTAAAAGGAAGTGTAAGGATACAGTATGACAAGTGACTACAAGGTCAGACTGCGCCCGCTTGAGCGTGAAGATTTACGATTTGTCCACCAGCTTGATAATAATGCCAGCGTTATGCGTTACTGGTTTGAAGAGCCGTATGAGGCTTTTGTCGAACTGTCGGATCTCTACGACAAACACATCCACGACCAAAGCGAACGGCGCTTTGTCGTCGAATGCGATGGTGAAAACGCCGGGCTGGTAGAACTGGTGGAAATTAACCATGTGCATCGGCGGGCGGAATTTCAGATTATTATCTCGCCGGAGTACCAGGGAAAAGGCCTGGCGTCACGCGCGGCCAAACTGGCGATGGATTACGGATTTACCGTACTCAATCTCTATAAATTGTATTTGATCGTCGATAAAGAGAATGAAAAAGCGATTCACATCTACCGTAAACTCGGGTTTAGAGTAGAAGGCGAGCTGATTCATGAGTTCTTCATTAACGGCGAATACCGTAACACCATCCGCATGTGTATCTTCCAGCAGCAGTATCTGGATGAACATAAAACGTCCGGTTCTACGCTCCTGAAACCCACCGCGCAGTAAACGCGGCGCGGTAGTCACGGAGAGTCGCACCGCGCCCGGTTTAGTAGTAATCGATACGATTTTTAATGGTGTAATGGTGGGACACTGCCGGCTTAACGCTCTCATCGACGATAACAAGCCGGCAGTCAACAGGGTTCGCGTACGCATCATATTCGCAGCTCTGTGTGACGTTGCCGACCTGTCGATCATCCACCCGGCTGACTGCCGTGTAATCCAGCTTTTTACGCGGGTCCGCGGAGGGTTTTGCCGTCACAGAGAGCGTATTCTGCGAGTTTATGGTTGTCTTACCTAACGGATAGCCTTCGCTATCATAGCGGTACTCGACCTTCATCTCTTTGCCCGTCGCCGATACCACAAAACCGTTGTCGTCCGTTTCCCAGGTCACGCCCGCCGAAGGCAACGCCGCCAGCTGGCACTTCCCCTGTAACTGCACCTTTTTTTCCAGCGTCTGAGCATCCCGGTAATAATTGGCATCCAGCACGAGCGCCAGCCCCGTATTATTCTCCAGATCGTGTAACTCAAGCGTATCAAAACAGCCTTCCTGTGAAAGCGTACCGGTGACCTGCTTCGCCACTTCGCCATTCTCACTCATCAATGTCTGGCTGAAATCCTTTACCGGACCACGTAATGGATCAAAATCAAATTCGTTCGAAAAACTGGCCATTTCCGGCGTAAAAGACTCAAGGGATTTCGGGTTATCACAACCTGCCAGTATCATGCACAATAACGTCAGTAAAAGGGGTTTCTTCACACGTATCACCAGGATGAAAAGATATTTATCATCATATTAGCAAATACAGTTATTTACACGAAAAATGCTAAGCTTAGAACATCGTCATTAATCACAGGAGTTCATGATGAAAATCGCAACTGCAATAGCCGCTCTGGCGTTAGTTAGCGCCCCCTCGCTGGTGATGGCGGCACCGGGATCGTGCGAGAGAGTAAAAAGCGATATTGAACAACGTATCATCAATAACGGCGTGCCGGCGGATAATTTTACGCTCACTATCGTTCCTAACGACCAGGCCGATCAGCCGGACTCACAGGTGGTGGGCCATTGCGCGAACGACACGCATAAAATTCTTTATACCCGCACCAGCAGCGGCAATGCGCCAGCCAATACCTCTCCCGCTCAGGACGGTTCATCCGCCGAACCGCAATAACCTCCTCCTGCCCTCCGGGTCCGGAGGGTAACGCTCTTTGACATGGATTAATAATCCTTACTCCCAAAGGGGTAAACTCATTACATCATTAGCATGTTAATAATTTCGTTATAGTTATCAATATATAGCGAAATAATAACGACAATGGAGTGAGTGATGCCCGGAGAAAAGCAACAAACAGGCGTTAGCCGCAGGACGTTAGTGAAATCAGCGGCGCTTGGCTCACTGGCGCTGGCTGCCGGAGGCGTATCTTTACCGTTTGGGATGCGTACCGCGGCCGCGGCGGTACAGCAGGCTATGCGCAACGAAGAAGATAAAATCGTCTGGGGCGCCTGTTCGGTCAACTGCGGCAGTCGCTGCGCCCTGCGTCTGCATGTAAAAGATAATGAAGTCTGGTGGGTTGAAACTGATAACACTGGCGACGATGTCTACGGCAATCATCAGGTTCGCGCCTGCCTGCGGGGCCGTTCAATCCGTCGGCGTATTAACCATCCGGATCGCCTTAACTATCCCATGAAACGCGTTGGCCGCCGCGGCGAAGGCAAATTTGAACGCATTAGCTGGCAGGAAGCACTGGACACCATTAGCGCCAGCCTGAAAAAGACCGTAGAGACCTACGGCAATGAAGCCGTTTATATCCACTATTCATCCGGCATCGTAGGCGGCAACATAACCCGCTCGTCGCCTGCCGCCTCGCCGGTGAAGCGTTTGATGAACTGCTACGGCGGTTCGTTGAATCAATACGGCTCATACAGTACCGCGCAAATTTCTTGCGCCATGCCCTACACCTATGGTTCCAACGACGGCAACAGCACATCTGATATCGAAAACAGTAAACTGGTGGTCATGTTCGGCAATAATCCGGCTGAAACACGCATGAGCGGCGGCGGCATTACCTGGTTTCTGGAGCAAGCGCGTGAACGCTCAAATGCGCGCATGATCGTAATAGATCCGCGCTATACCGATACCGCTGCCGGACGTGAAGACGAGTGGATACCGATTCGCCCCGGCACCGATGCCGCGCTGGTGGCGGGAATTGCCTGGGTATTGATTAACGAAAATCTCGTTGACCAGCCTTTTCTCGATAACTATTGCATCGGCTACGATGAAAAGACCCTTCCGGCTGACGCGCCCCCCAATGGCCATTATAAGGCTTATATTTTGGGTCAGGGCGAGGACGGTATCGCCAAAACGCCGCAGTGGGCATCGCATATTACCGGCATCCCCGCCGATCGGATTATCAAACTGGCGCGCGAGATAGGCAGCGTCAAGCCGGCCTACATCTGTCAGGGTTGGGGCCCACAGCGTCAGGCGAACGGCGAACAAACCGCTCGCGCCATCGCCATGTTACCGATTCTGACCGGCAACGTCGGCATTCATGGCGGTAATAGCGGCGCACGCGAATCCACTTACACCATTACCATTGAACGTCTGCCGGTCCTGGAGAATCCCGTTAAAACCGCCATCTCCTGCTTTAGCTGGACGGACGCCATTGCGCGCGGCCCGGAAATGACCGCCCTGCGCGACGGCGTACGCGGCAAAGATAAGCTGGATGTCCCGATCAAATTTCTATGGAACTACGCTGGCAACACCCTGATTAATCAGCATTCGGATATTAATAAAACCCATGAAATTCTTCAGGATGAAGCGAAATGCGAAATGATTGTGGTCATCGACAACTTTATGACCTCTTCCGCGAAGTACGCTGATATTTTACTGCCGGATCTCATGACCGTCGAACAGGAGGATATCATCCCCAATGATTACGCCGGCAATATGGGATATCTGATTTTTATCCAACCGGCGACGACGCCTAAGTTTGAACGCAAGCCCATCTACTGGGTACTCAGCGAAATCGCCAGACGCCTCGGCGACGATGTGTATCAGCGGTTTACCGAAGGCCGTACACAGGCGCAATGGCTGCAATATCTGTACGCCAAAATGCAGGCAAGAGATCCGGCATTGCCCGCGTATGACGATCTGAAAAAAATGGGCATCTATAAACGCAAAGATCCCAACGGCCACTTTGTCGCCTATAAAAAATTTCGTGAAGATCCGCAGGCCAATCCGTTAAAAACGCCGTCCGGTAAAATCGAAATCTACTCGAGCAAACTCGCTCACATCGCCAGTACCTGGGAGCTGGCGGAAGGCGACGTGATAAGCCCACTGCCGATTTATACCCCTACTTTTGAAGGATGGGACGATCCGAAGCGGAGCACCTTCCCGCTACAGCTGTTTGGCTTTCACTATAAATCCCGTACCCATTCAAGCTACGGCAATATTGATGTTCTGCAGGCCGCCTGTCGCCAGGAGGTGTGGATAAATCCGCTCGATGCGCAAAAACGCGGTATCGCGAATGGCGATAAGGTTCGCGTCTTTAACGATCGTGGAGAGGTGCGTCTACCCGCCAAAGTCACGCCGCGTATTCTGCCGGGCGTCAGCGCGATGGGTCAGGGCGCATGGCATAATGCGGATATGGCTGGCGATAAAATTGACCACGGCGCCTGCATCAATACGCTCACGACGCTGCGTCCTTCCCCCCTGGCAAAAGGGAATCCTCAACATACAAATCTGGTGGAAATCGAAAAAATCTAAGCCGCCTGCTCCGGGACGTTTTTACGCGCCCGGAGCTCCCCGTTTTGCGAATACAACGACATTTAAAACTCTTTTTTGGATGAGCATAGTGAGCTGTTATGAAAATCACCAACCCTGAGGCATTAATGGCGGCCAGTATCAGCCGACGAAGCCTGGTGAAAACCTCCGCTATCGGTAGCCTTGCGCTTGCCAGTAGCGCTTTCACCCTTCCGTTCTCCCGCATCGCCCACGCCGCAGCAGACCTCGCATCCGGCAATGTGGCAGAAAAAGCGGTCTGGAGTTCATGTACCGTTAACTGCGGCAGCCGCTGCCTGCTGCGCCTGCACGTAAAAGATGACACCGTATATTGGGTTGAATCAGATACCACGGGCAACGATGAATATGGCAACCATCAGGTACGCGCCTGCCTGCGCGGTCGTTCTATTCGTCGCCGGATGAATCATCCCGATCGCCTGAAATATCCGATGAAACGCGTTGGTAAACGAGGAGAAGGCAAATTCGAACGTATCAGTTGGGATGAAGCGTTGGATACCATCGGCGATAACCTGAAACGTATCCTCAAGGACTACGGCAACGAAGCGGTACATGTGCTTTACGGTACCGGCGTGGACGGCGGCAATATTACCAATTCTAACGTACCGTATCGCCTGATGAACGCCTGCGGCGGCTATCTCAGCCGTTACGGTAGCTACAGCACCGCCCAAATCAGCGCGGCCATGAGCTATATGTTCGGCGGCAATGACGGCAACAGTCCGGATGATATCGCCAATACAAAACTGGTGGTGATGTTTGGCAATAACCCCGCGGAAACACGTATGAGCGGCGGCGGCGTGACATACTATGTCGAACAGGCGCGCGAACGCTCCAACGCCCGGATGATCGTGATTGACCCGCGTTATAACGACACTGCCGCCGGCCGCGAAGACGAGTGGCTGCCGATTCGCCCAGGTACCGATGGCGCGCTGGCGGCGGCAATCGGCTGGGTGCTGATTACCGAAGATCTTATTGATAAACCGTTTCTGGATAAATACTGCATCGGCTACGACGAAACCACTCTGCCCGCCTCGGCCCCGCGTAACGCGCACTATAAAGCCTATATTTTGGGTCAGGGCGACGACGGTATTGCTAAAACGCCGCAATGGGCCGCGCAGATTACCAGTATTCCGGCGGAAAAAATCATTCAACTGGCGCGGGAAATCGGCTCGGCGAAACCGGCTTACATTTGCCAGGGCTGGGGACCGCAACGCCACTCTAACGGGGAGCAGACCGCACGCGCAATCGCCATGTTGTCTGTACTCACCGGTAACGTCGGCATAAATGGCGGTAATTCCGGCGTGCGCGAAGGCACCTGGGATCTGGGCGTCGAATGGTTTTCTATGCTGGAGAACCCGGTAAAAACCCAGATTTCGGTCTTTACCTGGACCGACGCTATCGATCATGGCGCGGAAATGACCGCCACACGCGACGGCGTGCGGGGAAAAGACAAGCTCGACGTGCCGATCAAATTTTTGTGGTGCTACGCCAGTAATACGCTGATCAATCAGCATGGCGATATCGCCCACACCCACGAGGTGCTTCAGGACGACAGTAAATGTGAAATGATCGTCGGCATCGAGCACTTTATGACCGCGTCGGCAAAATATTGCGACATTCTGCTGCCTGATTTAATGCCGACCGAGCAGGAAGATCTGATTTCCCACGAATCTGCAGGCAATATGGGCTATGTCATTCTTGGTCAGCCCGCCACCTCGCCGAAATTTGAAAGAAAGCCCATTTACTGGACGCTCAGTGAAGTGGCTAAACGGCTTGGTCCAGACGTATACCAGACCTTCACAGAAGGCCGCACGCAGCATGAGTGGGTCAAATACCTGCACGCAAAAACCAAAGCGCGTAACCCGGAAATGCCGGATTACGAAGAGATGAAACAGACAGGGATTTTCAAGAAAAAATGCCCGGAGGAGCACTACGTCGCTTTCCGCGCCTTCCGCGAAGACCCTGCCGCCAACCCACTGAAAACGCCGTCCGGTAAAATCGAAATCTATTCCGAGCGTCTGGCAACCCTCGCCAACACGTGGGAGCTGAAGAAAGATGAGATTATCCATCCTTTACCCGCCTATACGCCAGGCTTTGACGGTTGGGACGATCCGCTTCGTCAGCGCTACCCGCTACAGCTAACCGGCTTCCACTATAAAGCGCGTACCCACTCCAGCTACGGCAATATCGACGTCCTGCAACAGGCGTGTCCGCAGGAGATCTGGATCAACCCGATTGATGCGCAAGCGCGCGGCATTCAGCACGGCGACACCGTGCGGGTCTTTAACCAGAACGGAGAGATGCTCATTCCGGCAAAAGTCACGCCGCGCATATTGCCTGGCGTCACCGCTATCGGCCAGGGCGCCTGGTTAAATGCCGACATGTTTGGCGACAAAGTCGATCGCGGCGGCTCCATTAACATTCTGACGTCGCACCGGCCTTCCCCACTGGCGAAAGGTAATCCGTCACACAGTAATCTTGTTCAGGTTGAAAAGGCGTAAGGAGTAACCGATGACAACCCAGTATGGATTTTTTATTGATTCCAGCCGTTGCACCGGTTGCAAAACCTGCGAACTGGCCTGCAAGGACTACAAAGATCTCACTCCCGACGTCAGTTTCCGGCGGATATATGAATACGCAGGTGGCGACTGGCAGGAAGATAACGGCGTCTGGCACCAGAACGTCTTTGCCTATTATCTCTCCATTTCATGCAACCACTGCGAAGACCCGGCCTGTACCAAAGTCTGCCCGAGCGGCGCGATGCACAAGCGCGATGACGGTTTTGTGGTGGTGAACGAAGAGGTCTGTATCGGCTGCCGCTACTGCCACATGGCCTGCCCGTACGGCGCGCCGCAGTACAACGCGGCCAAAGGTCATATGACCAAGTGCGACGGCTGTTATGACCGGGTGGCGGAAGGCAAGAAACCGATCTGCGTCGAATCCTGTCCGCTGCGGGCGCTGGATTTCGGCCCGATAGACGAACTGCGCAAAAAACACGGTGAGCTGGCTGCCGTCGCGCCGCTGCCGCGCGCGCATTTCACGAAGCCGAATATTGTGATTAAACCCAACGCCAACAGCCGCCCGACCGGGGACACCACCGGTTATCTGGCCAATCCGAAGGAGGTATAAGATGGGAAGTGGATGGCATGAATGGCCGTTGATGATCTTCACGGTCTTTGGTCAGTGCGTGGTCGGCGCGTTAATCGTTAGCGGACTGGGCTGGCTGACGGCAAAAGACGATACCATCGCCCGTCAGCGCATCGTGCGCAGCATGTTTTTTCTGTGGCTGGTGATGGGACTGGGATTCCTCGCGTCGATTATGCATCTCGGCTCGCCGATGCGCGCGTTTAACTCGCTTAACCGCGTAGGCGCTTCCGCACTGAGTAATGAAATCGCCACAGGATCGGTGTTCTTTGCCGTAGGCGGCATCTGGTGGCTGGTGGCGGTACTCGGTAAAATGCCCCCGGCGCTGGGTAAAGTGTGGCTGCTGGTCAGTATGGCGCTCGGCGTTGCATTCATCTGGGCAATGACGCTCGTTTATCAGATAGATACCGTGCCAACCTGGTATAATGGCTACACCACGCTGGCCTTTTTCCTCACGGCATTCCTGTGCGGCCCGGTGTTTGCGGCGCTACTGCTACGCATCGCGCGCGTCCCATTTTGCAGCGTGACGTTTGCCAGTATTAGCGGCCTGGCGTTGGTGGTGTGCGTGGCGGTCATCGTACTACAAGGGCTGTCTCTCTCAACCATTCACAGTTCCGTGCAACAGGCCAGCCATCTCGCACCGGATTACGGTATGCTACAGGTCTGGCGCATTGTCTTGCTTGCTGCCGGATTAGGCTGCTGGCTATGTCCGCTAATCCGTCGCCGCGAACCGCATACCGTTGGTTTGCTGCTCGGTGTCGTGCTGGTGCTGGCAGGCGAAATTATTGGCCGCGGACTTTTTTATGGCCTGCATATGACCGTAGGTATGGCCGTCGCAGGTTAATTTATGCGTGCGGGGCGACCCGCACCTTTCGGGATTGTTTGAATGACCACTTTTTTACAACGTGATGATTTTGCAGTAACGGCGCGTGTTCTTGGCGCGTTGTTTTATTATTCGCCGGAAAGCCACGAAACCGCTCCTCTGGTTCAGGCGCTATTAACCGACGACTGGCAGGCGCAGTGGCCGCTTGATGCCGAGGCGCTTGCGCCTGTGGCGGCTATGTTTAAGACCCACAGCGAAGAGTCGTTGCCACAGGCCTGGCAGCGTCTGTTTATCGGCCCTTACGCTCTGCCGTCTCCGCCGTGGGGTTCCGTCTGGCTGGATCGTGAGAGCGTATTATTTGGCGATTCTACGCTGGCGCTACGTCAGTGGATGCGCGAAAACGGGATTCAGTTTGAAATGCAACAAAACGAGCCAGAAGATCATTTTGGGTCGCTGTTGCTGCTGGCGGCCTGGCTTGCCGAGAATGATCGTCATCATGAATGCGAACAACTCCTGGCCTGGCATCTGTTTCCGTGGTCGTCCCGCTTTCTGGACGTATTTATCGATCATGCCGGGCATCCGTTTTATCAGGCGTTGGGGCAACTGGCGCGTCTGACTCTGGCGCAATGGCAAGCTCAACTTATTATTCCCGTCGCTGTAAAACCGTTATTCCGTTAATCCCCACAAAAGGCAGGATTTTACCTGCCTTTTCTCCCATTGCGGCCTATTTTTATCTACAAAAAGTGACAACGTCACACTACGTTTCTGTTTTTAAGATAATTCTTTATCGTGAATGTTTACGCTAAGCCGCATAAGGGCAAAGCATAATTGTTAATAGATGTTTAATAGTGTTAAACATCACGCTTCGCTGGAATCCTTCCCAACCTGTTGCTATAGCTCAAAGTACCCTGCCGGAACATGGCATAACAACACGCGACTCTTAACGTCGCCATAACACATGCAAACAGGGAGACACACCGCAATGCACACCCACACCCTAAAACGCGTACTTGGGTTCACTATCGTCATTCTGCTGTTACTGGCGCTGTTTATCTGGGGAATCGGTCTGGAGACGCTGAAAGCGCGTCAGGTCGATCTGCTGTATCTCGGACAACGGCATTTGATGCTGGTCTTTACGTCCATGTTTTTTGCTTTACTGGTCGGTATCCCGAGCGGGATTTTACTCAGCCGTCCTGCGGCAAAAGGATTTGCTGAATATGTCATGCAAATCTTTAATGTTGGTAATACCTTGCCGCCACTGGCCGTCCTGGCCTTAGCGATGGTGATTATCGGGATCGGCGATACGCCCGCCATTGTCGCGCTATTTCTGGCTTCTCTTCTGCCTATCGTCCGCAATACCTATGCGGGCCTCTGTTCCGTTCCCGCCTCACTGATTGAAGCGGCGAACGGGATTGGGATGACAAAATGGCAGCGGCTTCGCCAGGTAGAGCTACCTAATGCGTGGCCAGTGATGCTGTCCGGTATTCGCATCGCGACCGCCATCAATGTCGGCACCGCGCCGCTGGCCTTTCTGATTGGCGCCAGCAGCTACGGCGAGCTGATTTTCCCGGGAATTTATCTCAACGATTTTCCGACGTTGATCCTCGGCGCAACGGCCACGGCGTTATTCGCGCTGATTCTTGACACTCTGCTTGCCTGGTTTGGGCGACGCCTTAGCCCTCATACCGTCTGAACGCATAAATAACAATAAGGAGCGTTAAATGAGATTCAAAAAACACCTGTTGGGATGGCTTGCCGCAACACTGTTGTTCAGTAGCCAGACGCAGGCCGCGCCGCTGGTTCTCGCCACCAAAAGCTTTACCGAGCAGCATATTCTTTCCGCAATGACCGTTCAGTATTTGCAGAAGAAAGGCTTTCAGGTTCAGCCGCAAACCAATATCGCCGCGGTGATTTCACGTAATGCGATGGTGAATAAACAAATTGATATTACCTGGGAATATACCGGTACATCGCTGATTATTTTCAACCGTATCGATAAGCGCATGAGCCCACAGGAAACCTACGACACGGTAAAACGCCTGGATGCGAAGCTGGGCCTGGTATGGCTCAAACCGGCTGACATGAACAATACTTACGCGTTCGCGATGCAGCGCAAACGCGCCGAGTCGGAAAATATCACCACCATCTCGCAAATGGTGGCAAAAATCGAACAGGTCCGGCAGAACGATCCTGACCACAACTGGATGCTCGGCCTCGATCTGGAATTTGCCGGGCGCAGCGACGGGATGAAGCCCCTTCAGCAAGCCTACCAGATGCAGCTCGATCGCCCGCAAATACGACAGATGGACCCAGGGCTGGTCTATAACGCCGTTCGGGATGGGCTGGTTGACGCCGGGCTGGTCTATACCACCGACGGACGGGTGAAAGGGTTTGATCTGAAAGTGCTGGAAGATGATAAAGGCTTCTTCCCAAGTTACGCTGTCACGCCCGTGGTGCGTAAAGAGGTGCTGGAAGCCAATCCTGGCCTTGATGACGCCTTAAACACCCTTTCCGGCCTGCTCAATAACGATGTGATATCGACCCTAAACGCCCAGGTCGATATCGAGCATCGCACGCCGCAACAGGTAGCCCATCAATTTTTGCAGGACAAAGGTCTGCTGTAAGGAGCGCCTATGGATACGATACATTATATGCTGGATAACGCAGGCTATCTCGCCAGCCTTACCTTTCAGCATCTCTGGCTGGTCGCGCTGGCCGTCGGTCTGGCGATTATCATCGGCGTACCGTTAGGCGTTTTGATTGTACGCCACAAATGGCTGGCAACGCCGGTATTGGGCGCCGCCACGCTACTTCTTACCATTCCGTCTATCGCACTGTTTGGGTTAATGATCCCGCTCTTTTCGCTGATCGGGCATGGTATTGGCGTTCTGCCCGCTGTGACGGCCGTTTTTCTCTACTCTTTACTGCCGATTGTCCGGAATACCCATACTGCGCTTGATAGTTTGCCGCCCGGTCTGCGTGAAGCGGGACGCGGCATCGGTATGACTTTCTGGCAACGGCTGCGCTGGGTCGAAATCCCAATGGCCCTACCGGTTATTTTCGGGGGTATCCGCACCGCGGTAGTAATGAATATCGGCGTGATGGCGATTGCCGCGGTGATCGGCGCCGGCGGTCTGGGGCTGCTACTGTTAAACGGCATTAGCGGCAGTGATATTCGCATGTTAATTGCCGGCGCACTGATGATCTGTCTACTGGCAATTGTACTTGACTGGCTGTTGCATCGTCTGCAGGTCGTACTGACACCTAAGGGGATACGATAATGATAAAACTGGAAAATCTCACCAAACAATTTGTACAGAAGAAGGGTCAGCCGCTAAAAGCCGTCGACAACGTCAACCTGAACGTGCCGGAAGGCGAAATGTGCGTCTTGCTCGGTCCCTCCGGCTGCGGCAAAACCACCACGTTAAAGATGATCAACCGGCTGATCGCGCCCAGCAGCGGTAATATTCTTATCAACGGCGAGAATACCAACGATATGGATACGGTAACGCTACGCCGCAATATTGGGTATGTTATCCAACAAATCGGCCTGTTTCCTAATATGACGATTGAAGAAAATATTACCGTTGTGCCGCGCATGTTGGGTTGGGACAAAGCGCGCTGCAAGCAACGCGCTGAAGAGTTGATGGACATGGTGGCGCTGGATGCCAGAAAATTTCTGCATCGCTATCCAAAGGAGATGTCCGGGGGACAGCAACAGCGTATTGGCGTGATCCGCGCTCTGGCCGCCGATCCGCCGGTACTGCTGATGGATGAGCCCTTCGGCGCGGTGGACCCCATTAACCGCGAAGTGATCCAGAACCAGTTTCTGGATATGCAGCGTAAGCTAAAAAAGACCGTGATGCTGGTCAGCCATGATATCGACGAAGCGCTAAAACTCGGCGACCGTATCGCCGTGTTCCGTCAGGGGCGAATTGTACAGTGCGCCAGTCCTGATGAACTGCTGGCCAAACCGGCTAACGAGTTTGTCGGGTCGTTTGTCGGTCAGGACAGAACGTTAAAGCGTTTGCTACTGGTCTCCGCAGGCGATGTGACCGACCAACAGCCAACCATTACCGCGCGGCCTTCCATGCCGTTAAGCGAGGCATTCGGCATTATGGATGATCACGATATTCGCGCCATTACCGTCATTGACAACGACGGTAAGCCACTGGGATTTGTGAAGCGCCGGGAAGCGCGGAACGCCAGCGGAATCTGCGCCGATATCACCCATCCTTTCCGTATTACGGGCAAAGCGGAAGATAACCTGCGTATTGTGCTGTCCAGATTGTACGAAAGTAATACCAGCTGGATGCCGATCGTTGATGAAGACGGACGCTATAACGGTGAAATCTCTCAGGATTACATCGCCGATTATCTCAGCTCAGGCCGCACGCGTCGGGCGCTAAATATTCACGAAAGCAGCTAACGTTGCCGCCGGATGGCCTCTCGCTATCCGGCAGTATCATTATTGTACGCAATATTATATCGCACATAGTGCTTTTGCGTCTGACGCCATTTCCCCGCAGAATAGGCTATCCTGAAACTCCCTGTTTACCCGCTCATGCATCGTTTACACGCTTACCCGGATCTGCGCGCGATGTTTCGTCGCCTGCTGATCGCTACGCTCATCGGTATTCTCGCGGCGCTGGCTGTCGCCGCCTTCCGTCATGCGATGCAATTGCTGGAGTGGATTTTCCTGAGTAATGACACCGGCAGTCTGGTGAATGCGGCTGAGGGGCTTTCGCCCTGGCGACGGCTGATTACGCCGGCGCTTGGCGGCCTGGCCGCTGGTCTGTTGCTGTGGGGGTGGCAAAAAATGAATCAACAGCGCCCCCATGCGCCCACTGACTATATGGAAGCATTGCAAACCGACGGGCAATTTGACGTTGGCGCCAGTCTGGTGAAATCGCTGGCCTCGCTGCTGGTCGTGGTCAGCGGCAGCGCAATTGGTCGCGAAGGCGCAATGATCCTCCTCGCCGCGCTGGCGGCATCCAGCTTTGCCCGACGCTTCACGCCGCGTGAGGAATGGAAATTATGGATCGCCAGCGGCGCCGCTGCGGGCATGGCGGGCGCTTACCATGCGCCGCTGGCGGGCAGCCTGTTTATCGCGGAAATCCTGTTCGGTACCTTAATGCTGGCTTCCCTCGGCCCGGTTGTCGTTTCCGCCGTCGTCGCCCTGCTAACCACCCATCTATTAAACGGCAGCGATTCACTACTCTATACCGTACATCTGACCGTTAATCTCCACGCGCGGGAGTACGTCATGATAGTCAGTACCGGCCTGGTCGCCGGTCTGTGCGGCCCATTGCTGATGTGGCTGATGACGGCCAGCCATAATAGTTTCTTACGCTTAAAACTGTCCCCGCCCTGGCAACTGGCGTTGGGCGGGCTTATTGTCGGATTACTGTCGTTACTCACGCCCACGGTATGGGGAAACGGCTATAGCGTCGTACAATCATTTTTGCTCTCCCCGCCGCTATTCTCGCTGATTGGCGGAATTTTTGCGTGCAAAATCCTGGCGGTGCTCGCCAGCAGCGGGTCTGGCGCGCCGGGCGGCGTCTTTACGCCAACATTATTTGTCGGATTATCAATTGGAATGTTTCTGGGTCGGATATGGGGATTCTGGCTGCCAGGCTCGGATGAAATAGCGATTTTATTGGGGCTGGCGGGTATGGCGACGCTACTGGCGGCGACAACCCATGCGCCGATAATGTCCACCCTGATGATTTGTGAAATGACCGGCGAGTATCAGTTACTCCCCGGTCTGCTGATTGCCTGTGTAGTCGCGTCAGTGCTCTCGCGAACGTTACGCCATGATTCTATCTACCGCCAGCACGCTGCCGAGCATTGATAAACGAATATACTGCCCCAGCTCACGCTGCTCGGCGCGCGGCAGGTACGGTAACTCGCCAATCAGCGGCGCTGGCAGTTTTTTCCCAAGCACATCAATAATTTCAGCATAATGCGCCAGGCCAGGATTGATACGATTCGCCACCCAGCCAATTAATGGCAGTCCATCGTTAGCGACAGCTTGCGCAGTCAGTAGCGCATGATTAATGCACCCCTCCTGAATCCCTACCACCATCAATACCGGTAACTGTTCCTGTACCACCCATTCAGACAATGGACGTAAATCATTCATCAAACTACGCCAGCCGCCAGTGCCCTCCACAACAACGTGGTCCACTTTATCGCTCAGGCTCGCCAGACCGTTGGACAGCAAGGTGTAATTTATAGGACAGCTATGCGCGACGCTGCTTTCCTCTTCGCTTAACGCGATCGGATTAATCGCCTCATACGGCAACTCCAGCGAAGAGACGCTTTGCAATACCAGCGCGTCTTTGTTGCGCATCCCTTCTGCAGTCTCTTTGCTCCCTTTAGCGACAGGTTTATACCCTGCAACGCTCTTACCACCCGACGCTAACGCTTGTAGTAATGCGCGGGAAACCACCGTCTTCCCAACAGAAGTGTCTGTACCTGTAATAAAGAAACGCTTCAGCATCACTAACTCCACCGTTATGCTTCGAAAATATAAGCCAGGAAAATAATACAGTGGAGAAAGTCTAAGATATGGCAAGGGCAATCAGCTTGAGTTAGCGCAAATTTTTGTACAACAGTTAAAAAATGTTAACCCTGTAATAGACGAATCAACAAAGAGCCGTTATACATCGCGTCTTTTACCAACGCCGCCCCGGCCATCGTACCCTGGTTGGTAAACTGCGTGCTTTCCACAACCGTATTCCTGCTGTAGGCGGGCAGCGCCTGTTGACGGATACTGTCAGCAATGGCTGGAAAAAGGATATCAGCCGCTTTACTTAGCGGCGAACCAATAAGAATTTTTTGCGGATTAAATAAATTCACCATGATAGCCAGAATGCGTCCGACATGCGCGCCAACGCCGCTAATAATATCTTTTGCTAATAGATCTCCCTGCATCGCCGCCTGACACAGTGAATCTACCGTTAACGGCTGGCCGTGCAACATTGAACTCATCGACTGATTAAGCCGAAGCTGCGTAAGTTCCAGCACGCTATCGACGCTGGCGATGGTCTCCAGACAGCCATGATTACCGCAATAACAGCGCTTACCATAAGGATCGACCTGGGTATGCCCAATCTCTACCAGACTGCTACTACCCGCATGAAGCAAATGACCGTCGGTGATAACGCCCGCCCCCACATTATGATCAATCACCACCTAGATAACGTCGCGCGCGCCGCGTGAGGCGCCAAAAAGCGCCTCTGCCATCGTCCAGGCGCTAATATCATGCTGAATGTAAACCGGTACGCCGGTGTGCCGCTCCAGCGCATCTCCCAAAGGCATCTCTTTGACATCTTCGTAATACGGCATCCGGTGCACAACGCCGTTTTCGGTATCGATAATGCCCGGTAACGTAATGGCAATGGAGGTCAGACGCTCCAGTTTCTGCTGATGGCGGGTAAAAAACCGATCAACGTGCGTAATAATTCGCTCAAGCAACGGCGTAGCTTCGTTTAACGGCAGCGCCAGACACTCTTCTACCACCAGTTTGCTGCTAAGATCGCGCAGTGCAAGGAAAATTTCGCCACGGCTAATACGAATAGATAAATAGTGCCAGGCTTCCGTTTCCACCATCAGCCCGACGGCGGGACGTCCACGACTGCCCGCCTCTTTAATTTCAAGTTCCTGAACCAAATGCGCTTCCAGCATTTCGCGAACAATTTTCGTAATACTGGCAGGCGCTAACTGCGCCAGACGAGACAGGTCAATTCGCGATACCGGTCCGAGCTGATCAATCAGGCGATACACTGCGCCAGCATTGGTCTGCTTAATTTGATCGATATGCCCAGGCTGACTATCAGCAACCACCGCTCACTCCCTTTATTTTCGCGCTCCGAAATAATCTGTGTGCTATGGTGAAACACTTCAATACTCGCCGTCAACTTTTTGCTTAGCCGTGTGATTAACTGCACATTTTCACCCTTTTTAAGCGTAATTAATCCTGTCGGGCAGCCAGTAATAGCAGTTGGCAAAACCGCTGTACGGCATGACTCTGTTCATGATGCTTCGGCCATACCAGCCACATTTCAGATACGGCGTCCTCTTCTGCCAGGGGAACCCAGCGCATCTCGCTCATCTGTACACGCTTAAAGGATGCCGGCAGAATCGAGACACCCAGTCCCGCCGCCACCAGACCGATAATGGTCATTGCCTCGCCAACCTCCTGCGTGATGGTCGGCGACAGGTTATAGCGCCGCATCAAGCCGAGAATATCGTCGTAGAGGCCCGTCCCGACATGCGGATCGAAAAAGACGAAAGGTTCTTCCGCCAGTTCTGTCAGACTGACGACCGGCTTTTGCGCCAGCCGATGTTCGCGCGGGATCATGGCCATAAGCGGCTCATGCAAAATCACCTCGCGATTAAGTGTGTCGGGCAGCGGCGTATTCCGCAGCAAGCCAATATCCAGTACGCCTTCGTTGAGCGGCGCGATTTGCTCACGCGTATTCATTTCACGCGTTTGCATATGCACTCCCGGATAGGACTGGCGGAACAGCGAAAAGGTATGCGATACCGCCCGAATAAAAGGCGCTGAAGACGTAAAGCCAATACGGATTTCACCCGCTTCGCCCTGATGCAACCGCTCGGCGCGAGCGGCGGCGTCGTTTACCAGACTCAGGATGTGTCGGCTATCCACCAGAAACTGTCGCCCGGCGGCGGTTAACGCTACGCTGCGGTTGGTCCGCGCCAGTAATCGCGCGCCGACCTGCTGCTCCAGAATTTGTATCTGCTGACTGAGCGGCGGCTGCGAGATATTGAGGCGCGCGGCGGCACGACCAAAATGCAGCTCTTCTGCTACCGCCACAAAGTAACGTAAATGACGTAATTCGATATTCATATTTTTAACGTCTTATTTGAGACAATTAATATATTAGACAGAATATTTTGCTTTTTCTATGCTTTACATGTCGGTTATACCCGTCTCCTGTTGACGGAGATGTAAAGCAAGGATTTAACGTGAGTCGTACAACTATTCTCGATGACGCCACGGCGAGCGATATCGATGAACAACGCCATTCTCAGCCGGTTCAATTTATTAAACGCGGTACAGCGCCTTTCATGCGCGTCACGCTGGCTCTTTTTTCCGCGGGCCTGGCGACTTTCGCGCTCCTTTATTGCGTCCAGCCTATACTACCGGTACTTTCCCAGGAGTTTGGCGTCTCCCCCGCCAGCAGCAGCGTTTCACTTTCTATTTCTACCGCCATGCTGGCTATCGGCTTACTTTTTACCGGCCCGCTTTCTGATGCGATAGGCCGTAAACCGGTGATGGTCACCGCCTTGTTATTAGCCTCCTGCTGCACATTGTTATCAACCATGATGACCAGCTGGCATGGTATTCTGATTATGCGCGCGCTGATCGGTCTGTCGTTAAGCGGCGTCGCCGCGGTGGGAATGACCTACCTGAGCGAAGAAATCCATCCCAGCTTTGTCGCTTTCTCTATGGGGCTTTATATTAGCGGTAATTCCATCGGCGGGATGAGCGGGCGTTTATTAAGCGGCGTCATGACCGACTTTTTTAACTGGCGCATCGCGCTGGCGGCCATCGGATGCTTTGCGCTGGCGTCCGCGCTGATGTTCTGGAAGATTTTACCCGCCTCGCAACATTTCCGTCCCACGTCGCTACGGCCTAAAACGCTATTTATTAATTTTCGTCTCCACTGGCGCGATCGAGGGTTACCTCTGCTGTTTGCGGAAGGCTTTTTACTGATGGGCGCGTTCGTCACCCTGTTTAACTACATTGGCTATCGCCTGATGCTCTCCCCCTGGGAATTAAGCCAGGCCGTGGTCGGACTGTTATCTGTAGCCTATCTCACCGGCACATGGAGCTCGCCGAAAGCTGGCGCAATGACCTCACGCTATGGCCGGGGGCCGGTGATGCTGTTCTCTACCGCAGTAATGCTGGGTGGGCTTTTACTGACGCTTTTTACCTCGCTTTGGCTGATTTTTGCCGGGATGCTGCTTTTTTCCGCCGGCTTTTTCGCCGCGCACTCCGTGGCCAGTAGTTGGATTGGCCCGCGTGCGCGCCGGGCGAAGGGACAGGCCTCGTCACTTTATCTTTTCAGCTATTATCTGGGGTCCAGTATCGCCGGGACGCTAGGCGGCGTATTCTGGCATAGTTACGGCTGGAACGGCGTAGGTGGTTTTATCGCGCTAATGCTGGTGCTGGCCATCCTGGTCGGGACGCGGTTACATCACCGTCTTCATGCCTGAAAAGAAATATTCCGGCGATAGCAACGTGCGCTATCGCCGGGCTGGTTTCACGCCACGACTCACTGTTCACCATAGACCTGTCAGGCTTGATACGCCCATAACTTCTCTGATTGCATCCAGCGCCAGAAGCGTAAATACCACCCAGATTATCGGATTCATATACGGTGTGCCTGTTATTCTGGAGGGCGGATATTACCGACTCTGCGGCCAAAAATAACGGCCGGTAACGTAAAGCTACCTATTATGGTGGGGGCTGACATCGCGTTACCGGGGGATTGTACATAGCGTTACATGCCGAAACCAATCACTCACGGAAGCCTTTTGATAACAGCGATATAGTCATTTCACCGGCCCCGCAGTGGGGTTGAATGAAAACCAAATCGAGGGTATCAAAATGAAAAAAGTATTAGCTCTGGTTGTTGCCGCTGCAATGGGTCTCTCTTCCGCAGCATTCGCGGCTGAGACTGCAACGCCTGCGAAAACCGCAGCGCCTGCCAAAACAACCCAGAACACCCAGCACCACAAAAAACAGCATAAAAAAACCGTTGAGCAAAAAGCGCAGGCGGCTAAAAAGCACCAGAAAAAAGGTGGTAAAGCGCCAGCCAAAACCACGTCAAAAACAACTTCGCAGCCGGCTGCGTAAGTCGTAACATGCTGCGGCGCGCCCCCGCGCCCGTTTTTACGGCGCTAAATTGTTCTGGTTTAGCGCCGCCTTCCGGGAGGGCAAAAAAGTGTCTCGCTACCGCTTTGAGCTCATTCTTATCGTGCTCATTTTATGCGCCGCTATTGCCACGCATTTCTATCTTTCCTGAGTGTAGTTATCTGATTTTACTCCCACTTTCTTACCGTCACGTCTATAGTAGTACTGAGGGTTTGTTGTTAATAATCATAATTACCCACCAGAGTGTGATATGCATAAAACCATTGCTGTATTACTGGGCATAGTGTGTTTTTTACCGGTTATGGCGAAAGCCAGGGGGGCTGAAACAGACGCCACGGATGCCAGCGACGTCAAAACGCTTTTTTTTAACCATGATGATCGGGTGCCCGTCGCCGATCCTACCCAATCGCCGTGGGATGCCATCGGGCAACTAGAGACCGCCAGCGGTAATTTGTGTACGGCAACTCTTATCTCCCCGCATATCGCCCTGACAGCAGGTCACTGCCTGCTAACGCCACCGAAAGGAAAACCAGACAAGGCGGTTGCGCTGCGTTTTGTGGCGCGAAAAGGAGTATGGCGCTATGAAATCCACGGCATTGAAGGCCGCGTTGAACCGTCGCTGGGCCGACGCCTGAAAGCGGATGGCGATGGCTGGATTGTGCCGCCTGCCGCGGCAAGCTGGGATTTTGGTCTGATAATATTGCGCTACCCACCTTCCGGTATCACGCCGGTGCCTTTATTTACCGGCGATAAAGCGGCGCTCACTGCGGCGTTGAAAGCCGCAGACCGAAAAGTCACGCAGTCTGGTTATCCGGAAGATCATCTGAATGCGCTCTATTCCCATCAGGATTGCGTCGTGACCGGCTGGGCGCAGAATGCCGTACTCTCACACCAGTGCGACACGTTACCTGGCGACAGCGGCTCGCCGTTATTATTGCACACGGATAGCGGATGGCAGCTCATTGGCGTACAAAGCTCCGCCCCTGCGGCTAAAGATCGCTGGCGCGCCGATAACCGCGCTATATCCGTCACCGGCTTTCGCGATAAGCTGAAAGCTCTGGCGCAGGATTAATGCGGGAATCGCTGCCTGACCGGCAGCGATCGTCTCAGGCAAATTTGATCATGACCATTCCGGCGAGCAGCAATATCACGCCAACCCAGCCTTTGGGATTTAAGCGCTGGCCGAAGAGCACCCAGCCCGCCGCCAGCGTGGCGGCAATACCAAAACCGCCCCATAACGCATACGCCACCGACAGGTCTATCCCTTTTACCGCCTGGGAAAGCGCGCTGAAGGCGGCCAGAACAGCGGCAAGCGATAAGATGCCATAGCATTTACGGCGAAAGCCGTCCGAAAATTTCAACAGTACGTTAGCCGCGATTTCCAGCATTATTGCCAACCCAAGCCAGGCGCCGTGTATCCATTCAAATTGTTGCACGAGTCGCCTCCTTCACCGGTTTGCCGGGTTTACGCGTCCCTGATTTGATCAATACGATGCCGGCGACCAGCGTCAGCAAGCCGGCAATCTTCATGGTTGATAATGCTTCATCAAATAGCAGCACGCTAAAAATGGTAATAAATAAAATGCCGATCCCTTCCCATAAGGCATACGCTACACCCAGGGCAATTTTTTTTACCGCAAAAGAAAGAAATATATATGACAGCGTGATCATCACCAGCATTAAAATAAAACCCGCATTGCCATTACCCACGCTAGCCCATTTCATTGAGAGCGTGCCGGTAATTTCAGTCGCGATAGCCAGAGCTAATAAAATCCAGTAAAACATGACACTTCTCCTGCATGAGAATATACTCTTTCGAGTCTGCTGCACGCAGCAAACTAAAAAATAAAATCAGTTAGCACAGCGCATTGCGCCAGCTCAGGCAGAAGTGAGAGACTAAAGTGCGTTACGCCAGTGCTGCTCGCCGATAAGCAGGAAAAAGGAGGTAGAGTGAAGATGCGTTTGCGTGGAGAAAAAAGCGCTGAACATATTGTCCATAATATTACAATTATCCGCAGTGTTGCTTCTCGTCATCGCGGATGATAATTGTCCTCGGTAGTTGAACACGCCTGATTTGTATCATAAGCCAGGAATTAACTCAAAATATTTTCACTTCTTTACCTGAAGTATTTGATTTTAACCAGAACAGGTCGACCGACATCACATTATTATTCGTGTCGGCATCAGAAAACAGGGACTGATATGGCAAAACCGATCATCACGCTCAATGGTCTAAAAATCGTCATTATGCTGGGAATGCTGGTGGTTATTCTGAGCGGTATCCGCTTCGCCGCAGATATCATTGTTCCCTTTATTTTGGCGTTATTTATTGCAGTCGTTCTCAATCCCGTTGTGCAACGGATGACCCGGTGCCGAATTCCGCGCGTTATCGCCGTATCATTGCTCATTGTGATTATTGTTATGTTAATGGTACTGCTACTGGCCTATTTGGGGACATCATTAAATGAACTGGCTCGTACCCTACCGCAATATCGCTCCTCATTGGTGATACCGTTGCAACGTATCGAACCGTGGTTGCAGCGAGCTGGCATTGGCGTGTCAGTTGATGAGCTGGCGAAATATATCGATCCAAACGCCGCCATGACTCTGGTAACGAACCTGCTCACCCAACTGTCCAATGCCATGTCATCCATCTTTTTATTGCTATTGACCGTGGTATTTATGCTGCTGGAGGTTCCACAGCTGCCTGAAAAACTGCAGCAGATGATGAGCCGTCCGGTGGAGGGCATGGCGGCAATTCAACGCGCGCTTGATAGCGTTTCCCATTATCTGGTGTTAAAAACAGCGATCAGTATCGTGACGGGGCTGGTCGCATGGGGCATGCTGGCCGCGCTGGATGTCCGCTTCGCCTTTGTCTGGGGTCTACTGGCCTTCGCGCTGAACTATATTCCTAATATTGGATCGGTGCTCGCTGCCCTGCCACCCATTATTCAGGTGCTGGTATTTAACGGGTTTTATGATGCGCTGCTGGTGCTGGCAGGCTATCTGCTGATTAATCTGGTCTTCGGCAATATCCTTGAGCCACGAATCATGGGACGTGGTTTAGGCCTTTCAACCTTAGTGGTATTTTTGTCGTTAATTTTCTGGGGCTGGTTATTAGGTCCGGTGGGCATGTTGCTCTCCGTTCCGTTAACCATCATTGTCAAAATCGCCCTCGAACAGACCACCGGCGGGCAGAGTATCGCCGTTCTGCTTAGCGATTTAAACAAAAGATAAAATGCAATACATACACAAAATCATTCAAGATGCATCGCGGCGGCAAGGGAAGAAATCCCCGGGAGCATAGATAACGATGTGACCGGGGTTTCTGAGTGCAGCCAACAAAGAGGCAGCGTAAAGGATGAAGTGTATAAAAACGGCCTCCGAAGAGGCCGCCGCACGTTTAAAAGATTAAAGCGCTTTCAGAATCGCATCCACGCTGGCTTTGGCATCGCCAAACAGCATTTGCGTATTCTCTTTAAAGAACAGCGGGTTCTGCACACCAGCATAACCGGTATTCATTGAACGCTTAAAGACCACGACATTCTGTGCTTTCCACACTTCGAGAACCGGCATACCGGCGATCGGGCTGCGGGGATCGTCTTGCGCCGCCGGGTTCACCGTATCGTTCGCGCCAATCACCAGCACAGTATCGGTATCGGCGAAATCATCATTGATCTCGTCCATCTCCAGCACGATGTCATAAGGCACTTTCGCCTCCGCCAACAGCACGTTCATATGCCCCGGCAGGCGACCCGCCACCGGATGAATGCCGAAACGCACGTTGATCCCGCGCGCGCGCAGTTTTTCGGTGATTTCCGCCACCGGATACTGCGCCTGCGCTACCGCCATCCCATACCCCGGCGTAATAATGACGGAGTGGGAGTTTTTCAGCATCTCAGCGGTCTCTTCCGCCGTGATTTCGCGATGTTCGCCAGCTTCCTGATCGTCGCCCGTTGAGGAGCCGTCAGTACCGAACCCACCAGCAATAACGCTGATGAAAGAGCGGTTCATCGCTTTACACATAATGTAAGACAGGATCGCGCCTGACGAACCGACCAGCGCGCCGGTCACAATCAGCAAATCGTTGCTCAACATGAAGCCAGCCGCCGCGGCAGCCCAACCGGAATAGGAGTTCAGCATTGAAACAACCACCGGCATGTCCGCCCCGCCGATAGAAGCGACCAGATGCCAACCAAACGCCAGCGCGATAATGGTCATCAGCAGTAGCGCCAGAACCTGTAGACCCACGCTTTCGGTACGAACAAAAACCAGCAGCAACAGGAAAGAAACAACCAGCGCCGCCAGGTTCATTTTGTGACGGTTAGGCAACATCAACGGCTTAGAAGAGATTTTGCCGCGCAGTTTACCAAACGCTACGATCGATCCAGTGAAAGTGACTGCGCCAATAAAGATACCGAGGAAGACTTCGGTCAGATGAATATTCACCAGCACCGGCGCCAGACTGGCGTCATGGTACAGATAGCTGTTAAAGCCAACCAGTACCGCCGCCAGGCCCACGAAACTGTGCAGAATCGCGACCAGCTCCGGCATCTCGGTCATCTCAACTTTTTTCGCCATGCGGATGCCAATCGCGCCGCCAATAATCATGGCGACCAGAATCCATGCCACGTTGCCGGTATCCGGCCCGAAAATGGTCGCCAGCAACGCGATCGCCATCCCGGCAATACCGAAGTTATTCCCCTGGCGGGACGTTTCATGCTTTGAAAGCCCGGCAAGACTGAAAATAAACAGGATCGCGGCAACAATGTATGCAGCTGTAACTAATCCTCCAGACATGTGTTACCCCTTAGTTTTTCCGGAACATTTTCAGCATACGCTGAGTCACGGTGAAGCCACCGAAAATATTAATGCTGGCGATAAGCACCGCGATAAAGCTCAGGAAGCTGACCCAGCCGCCCTGACCAATTTGCAATAATGCCCCGACAACAATAATCCCTGAAATTGCGTTGGTCACCGACATTAATGGCGTATGAAGCGCATGAGACACGTTCCACACCACGTAATAACCAACCACGCAGGCGAGCGCAAACACGGTAAAATGGCCGAGGAACTCTTTTGGCGCGACATCGGCCAGCCAGCCAAAAAGAATGATCGCCAGCGCCATTAACGCATACTTCCGCCAGGGTGAAGCGGGCTTTTCCGGCTCTTTTGGCGCAGGTGCTACTTTAGGTGCGGCCTGTGGCTGCGCGGAAACCTGGATTGGCGGCGCAGGCCAGGTAATGTCGCCGTCGCGAATCACCGTCACGCCACGGATCACGACATCGTCAAAATCCACGTCAATATTGCCGTCTTTCTCTTTGCACAGCAGCTTCAGCAGGTTAACCAGGTTGGTGCCATAAAGCTGGGATGACTGCGTCGGCAAACGCCCCGGTAGATCGGTGTAGCCAATCACTTTTACGCCATTGTCCGTCGTCACAACCTGATTAGCGACGGTATATTCGCAGTTACCGCCATTCTGCGCGGCCAGGTCGACAATCACGCTGCCGGCCTTCATAGAATCGACCATATCGCGGGTAATCAGCTTCGGCGCTGGTTTGCCCGGAATCAACGCGGTGGTAACGATGATATCGACCTCTTTGGCCTGGGCGGCAAAGAGCGCCATTTCCGCTTTGATAAACGCCTCGGACATCACTTTGGCGTAACCATCGCCGCTACCGGCTTCCTCTTTAAAATCCAGTTCGAGGAACTCAGCCCCCATACTCTGGACCTGCTCTTTGACTTCAGGACGAGTGTCAAACGCGCGGACAATCGCCCCCAGGCTGTTTGCCGCGCCGATAGCCGCAAGACCGGCTACGCCCGCGCCAATCACCATCACCTTCGCCGGCGGCACTTTCCCGGCGGCGGTGATTTGCCCGGTAAAGAAGCGCCCAAATTCATGCGCGGCCTCTACAATGGCGCGATAACCCGCGATATTCGCCATTGAGCTTAACGCGTCGAGCGACTGCGCGCGGGAAATACGCGGCACGGAGTCCATCGCCATCACCGTAACCTTACGTTCGGCAAGTTTCTCCATTAACCCAGGATTTTGCGCAGGCCAGATAAAACTGACCAGCGTAGTCCCGGGGTTCAGTAAAGCGATTTCCTCTTCTTCAGGCGCATTAACCTTGAGAATAATTTCCGACTGCCAGATAGCATTGCCGTCTACAATATCCGCGCCAGCCTGCGCAAACGCTTTGTCGTCAAAACTTGCCAGTTGACCCGCCCCGCTTTCGATAGCGACGCTAAACCCCAGCTTCAGTAGCTGCTCTACCGTTTTCGGCGTCGCAGCGACACGGGTTTCATTGGGTAACCGCTCTTTTGGTATGCCAATTCGCATAAATGTTCCCTTCCATCGATATTTTTGATGATGGTTTGTCAGTAAGCGCGAGAAGCGTACGCCTGCCCGCGTTTGAGGTAAATGTTACCCCAGCAGAATAAAACCGTTACAAACTCTCTATAACCTACTGAAAATAACGCCTGTGATCTAGCGCCAAAAAACAGAATTTTTTATCAAATTTGCAAAACATGAACGATTCAGCCGCTAAGCAGCCATAATGCCTTGAAAATGGCCTGCGAGGGCTGATAATTCGCTCAAATTTGACAGCAAAACATCATTAAACCTCTGCCGGGATCAAGAAATTAACATTAAATTAACTTATTAAATTTATGCGCTTCATTAGCTTAGCCGCCCGGACGCCGTTTTTTTCGACATATCGGTAAATGTTATCATCAAAGATAGGATACATGACACGATGCGTGAAAAATCCCGCAGACATCCATATGGTTTAAATGCAATAATCAGCCACGTTTCTAGTCAATAACAATACCAGTACCTGGTTTGCGCAAGGCGAAGGATTATTTTTATGAAGCTTAAGAACACTCTCCTGGCGTCGGCTCTGCTTTCTGCGGCTGCTTTTTCTGTCCATGCAGCAACAGAACTGACGCCGGAGCAAGCGGCTGCACTAAAACCTTATGACCGCATCGTTATTACCGGTCGTTTTAATGCTATTGGCGATGCGGTCTCCGCCGTGTCCCGCCGCGCAGATAAAGAAGGCGCAGCCTCCTTCTATGTTGTCGACACCTCGGAGTTCGGCAACAGTGGTAACTGGCGTGTTGTGGCGGACGTGTATAAAGCCGACGCGCCGAAAGCCGACGCGCCCAAAAATCGTGTCATTAATGGCATCGTGGAATTACCGAAAGACCAGGCCGTACAATTAGAACCGTATGACACCGTCACCGTTCAGGGCTTCTACCGTAGCCAGCCGGAAGTTAACGATGCCATTACGAAAGCGGCGAAACAAAAAGGCGCATACGCTTTCTATATTGTTCGTCAGATAGATGCGAATCAGGGCGGAAACCAGCGCATCACTGCATTTATCTATAAACAAGATGCGAAAAAACGCATCGTCCAGAGCCCCGACGCTATTCCGGCAGACTCTGAAGCTGGCCGCGCTGCGCTGGCTCAGGGCGGCGAAGCTGCGAAGAAAGTCGAAATTCCAGGCGTCGCCACGTCAGCCTCGCCGAGCGCCGAAGTAGGCCGTTTCTTCGAAACGCAATCCTCCAAAGGCGGGCGTTACACTGTCACACTTCCGGATGGCACAAAAGTTGAGGAGCTGAATAAAGCGACGGCTGCAATGATGGTGCCTTTCGACAGCGTTAAGTTCACCGGCAACTACGGCAATATGACGGAAATCTCCTACCAGGTCGCCAAACGCGCGGCGAAGAAAGGCGCTAAGTATTATCATATTACGCGTCAGTGGCAGGAGCGCGGCAATAACATCACCATCAGCGCCGACCTCTATAAATAAGGCGCGCGTCGCCATCAGGCTTTCTCGCCGGATGGCGGCATACCTGCCTTATCAGGCCTACACGATCGTTCAACGGCAGGCCTGATAAGCCGCCATCCGGCACTTTCTCGCGGGATGCCAGTTCCGTCAAATATCGCGATGAATCTCACTTTTCGCTTTTTTGGCGATAAATCTTATCCAGGCCGTTGCATGCGGTCCCTTCTCTCCGTAAAATCCCGCGCCTTAGTGGCTTTCACCATTTTTATGCGTTTTGCCATAATAATTATTCTTCCAATTTCATTTTTATAGCTGGATACCAATGGAAAAAAAACTGGGACTGAGCGCGCTGACCGCGCTGGTTTTAAGCTCAATGCTTGGCGCAGGTGTTTTCAGCCTGCCCCAGAATATGGCCGCCGTTGCCAGTCCGGCTGCGTTGTTAATTGGCTGGGCCATTACCGGCGTGGGGATACTCTTACTGGCATTCGCCATGTTAATCCTTACGCGCATTCGCTCCGAGCTTGACGGCGGTATCTTTACTTACGCCCGCGAAGGCTTCGGCGAACTGATTGGCTTTTGTTCTGCCTGGGGCTATTGGCTGTGCGCGGTCATCGCCAACGTATCCTATTTGGTTATCGTCTTTTCAGCGCTGAGTTTCTTTACCGATACGCCTGCCCTGCGTCTGTTTGGTGACGGTAATACCTGGCAGGCTATTGTCGGCGCTTCAGTCTTGCTCTGGATTGTCCATTTCCTCATCCTGCGCGGCGTACAAACGGCAGCCAGCATCAATCTGGTTGCGACTCTGGCGAAACTGTTACCGCTCGGCGCGTTTATTGTGCTGGCTATCATGATGTTCAAACTGGATACCTTCACACTGGACTTCACCGGTGTTGAACTCGGTATTCCCGTATGGGAACAGGTCAAGAACACCATGCTTATTACGCTGTGGGTGTTTATTGGCGTTGAAGGCGCCGTCGTCGTCTCGGCCCGAGCGAAAAATAAACGCGATGTAGGCCGCGCCACGCTACTGGCAGTACTCGCAGCGCTGGGAATATATCTCCTGGTCACGCTGCTTTCTCTTGGCGTTCTTGCGCGTCCGGAACTGGCGGAGATGCGCAACCCGTCGATGGCCGGTCTGATGGTGAAAATGATGGGGCCGTGGGGAGAAATTATTATTGCAGCGGGACTGATTGTGTCTGTCTGCGGGGCTTATCTAAGCTGGACTATCATGGCGGCAGAGGTGCCGTTTCTGGCGGCAGCCTATAAATCCTTCCCGGGCATCTTCGCGCGACAAAATGCGCAAGGCGCGCCTTCTGCATCGTTATGGCTCACCAATATCTGTGTGCAAATCTGTCTGGTGCTGATCTGGCTGACCGGTTCGGACTACAACACGCTATTGACGATTGCGTCAGAAATGATTCTGGTGCCCTACTTTCTGGTCGGCGCATTTCTGCTGAAGATTGCAACGCGTCCCCTCCATCGGGCGGTCGGTATCGGAGCCTGTATTTATGGCTTATGGTTATTATATGCGTCGGGCCCTATGCACCTGCTGCTGTCCGTCGTGCTGTACGCACCTGGATTACTGGTTTTCCTGTATGCGCGTCGGACGCACAAGCATGACAATGTATTAAATCGTCAGGAAGTCGTGCTGATTGGTTTATTGCTGGTCGCGGCGGTTCCGGCTACGTGGATGCTGGTGGGTTAACAACCTCCCCATCGTAATATCCGTCTGTATTACGATGGGGAAACCACGGTCTTTGCCAATATTAATGCCATTTAATCCAGCAAAAAATCAGCAGCCACGCGCTTAGCCCCCAGCAGACCACCGCACCGCCAAGCGCGACGGGCAGACGCATCACGCCGCTGAAATACCATAGCGTTGCAAGATAAATGAAATAAGGAATGATCGACCACATGCTAAAGACGATGGTGGTACGCATCGCGTCGATGCCCCGCTCGCTGGCCACGATATAGTGCGCGATAAGCGCAAACGTTGGAAACAGAGGAATTAATCCGGCGATATAATAATTTTTTGTTTTTGACAGCAGACCAATCAATACGACGACCAGCGCCCCCAGGGCAGCTTTAATCACGAGTCCCATTACCTTGCCTTAACATGCTAATAACAACAGCGTGTAGCATAACGGAACCGCTCTCGTTTAGAAAAGATTTATGGAAGGGAAAACAGAGGCGGTGTATGTTGGCGTTTTCTATTCTCCATTTATAATATGAACCGCATTGTATTTGTTGAAGACGACGCTGAAGTGGGTTCTCTCATTGCCGCTTATCTGGCGAAACATGATATTGATGTCATTGTTGAGCCGCGTGGTGACCGGGCGGAGGATCTTATCCTCACCACTCAGCCCGATCTGGTTTTACTGGATATTATGCTTCCAGGTAAAGATGGCATGACGATATGTCGCGATTTACGCCACCGCTGGCAAGGCCCGATTGTCCTGCTCACCTCGCTGGACAGTGATATGAATCATATTCTGGCGCTGGAGATGGGCGCCTGCGACTACATCCTCAAAACCACGCCTCCGGCCGTTTTGCTGGCGCGTCTGCGCTTACACCTGCGGCAAAGCGAACAAACGCAACAGGCAAAAAGTCTTCAGGAGAGCGCGCTTACGCCGCATAAAGCGCTGCGTTTTGGCGCGTTAACCATCGATCCCCTTAACCGGGCGGTCCAGCTCAATGGCGATTTCATATCGCTCTCCACCGCCGATTTTGAATTGCTCTGGGAACTGGCGACACACGCCGGACAAATTATGGATCGCGACGCGTTGCTAAAAACGCTGCGCGGCGTCAATTATGATGGTCTGGATCGCAGCGTGGATGTGGCGATTTCCCGCCTGCGTAAGAAACTGCTGGATAGCGCTGCTGAGCCCTATCGTATAAAGACCATTCGCAATAAAGGCTATCTTTTTGCCCCTCATGCCTGGGACGAAACGACGGGATAAATTAGCCGACAGATTTTACCTGCCTTTATCAAGTCATAGTGGCGATGCTCATCACCGCCACTGTTCAAAAAACAGACATTGTATAAATGGATGCTATTTTTATTAGTCGGAACAGCCCCTTTATTACCGTTTTCTCTGCGTTGTGGTTCATCATTACGTCTTTTTCGCTCAAGAAAATTAAATTAAAAAAACTCGAAGCCAGTTCACAAAATTGATAACAGAATGTCTGCCCGCCGCTATATTGCCATCTTTTTTCGCAAATTGTGAAATAAAACAAATCACAACCATGAATATATAATAACAAATATATTCACCATAAATATATGCGTTTCCGATAGTAACTTTTGTATTAATTAATAACATATAAGAAAAGTTAGCATTTGCTGAAATAATATTATTCAGATTAGGATGCCTTTGATTCAACGAATCTGTAGAAGTTCAATCTTTTGCAAATAAGTTAAGTTTTTAAGGATAAAAAAATGAAAAGAAAAGTATTGGCACTTGTCATCCCGGCTCTGCTGGCTGCTGGCGCAGCACACGCCGCTGAAATTTATAACAAAGACGGCAACAAACTGGACCTTTACGGGAAAGTAGACGGCCTGCACTATTTCTCTGATGACTCTTCTAAAGATGGCGATCAGACCTATATGCGTGTCGGCTTTAAAGGCGAAACGCAGATTAACGACCAACTGACCGGTTACGGCCAGTGGGAATATAACGTTCAGGCTAACACTACCGAAGGCGAAGGCGCTAATTCCTGGACTCGTCTGGCATTCGCCGGTCTGAAATTCGGCGACTACGGCTCATTCGACTATGGTCGTAACTACGGCGTCCTGTACGACGTGGAAGGCTGGACCGATATGCTGCCTGAGTTCGGCGGCGACTCCTATACTTACGCTGACAACTACATGACCGGTCGTGCTAACGGCGTGGCCACCTACCGTAACAGTGATTTCTTCGGTCTGGTAGACGGTCTGAACTTCGCGTTGCAATATCAGGGTAAAAATGAAAGCCAAAGCGCTGACGATGTAAATATCGGTACCAATAACCGTAATAATGGCGACGATATTCGTTACGATAACGGTGATGGCTTCGGTATTTCTACTACCTATGATATTGGCATGGGCTTCAGCGCAGGCGCTGCGTATACCACTTCCGATCGTACTAATGAGCAAGTCAATGCTGGCGGCACGATTGCTGGCGGCGACAAAGCGGATGCATGGACAGCTGGCTTGAAATATGATGCCAACAACATCTATTTAGCGACTATGTATTCTGAAACCCGTAATATGACGCCTTATGGTAAAACGGATGCGGGTTATGCTGGCGGCGTAGCAAACAAAACGCAAAACTTCGAAGTTACAGCCCAATATCAATTTGATTTCGGTCTGCGCCCGGCGGTTTCTTTCCTGATGTCTAAAGGTAAAGATTTGACCTATAACAACGTTAATGGCGATGATAAAGACCTGGTTAAATATGCTGATGTAGGTGCTACCTACTATTTCAACAAAAACTTCTCCACCTATGTTGATTATAAAATCAACCTGCTGGATGATGACGACCAGTTCTATAAAGATGCCGGTATCAGCACTGATGATATCGTCGCGCTGGGTATGGTTTACCAGTTCTAATTATTCATTAATTCTTCTCAAGCCCGCCGTTTCGGCGGGCTTTTCTTTTTTCATCACCACCGTTCTAAAAACAGAACGCACTGTTCCCTGGGCACAGATTGAACAATTCTTGTTCGCTCTCTATGGTTTGCTTATCGCCCGACAAAAGGAACATGCTAATGATCAGTCTCGTCCCGTCTCTGCTTTCCAGAACCGCGCTTCTCTTTCTGCTCACGGCCACAGGCGCAGCCACCGCCGCCCGCCCGGCAGCGGATATTATTTTGCATAACGGTAATATCATCACTCTGAATGATGCCCAGCCGCAGGCCAGCGCGCTGGCGATTTCCGGCTCGCGGATTGTGGCGATTGGCGATGATACGGCGACAAATGAATGGCGCGGCGACCATACCCGTACCATCGATTTACAGGGTAAAACCGTGATACCCGGCCTGACCGATACCCACATTCATGCCATTCGCGGCGGACAAACCTGGACATTCGAAACCTACTGGTACGACAGCCCTTCGCTTAAAGACGCGCTGGATAAATTACGCGCCGACGCTAACCGTCGTCCCCACGATCAATGGGTAGCCGTAGTGGGATCGTGGATACCGGCGCAATTTGCAGAAAACCGGGCGCCGACGGTAGCCGAACTGAGCCACGCCCTTCCCGATCATCCAGCTTATATTCAGTATCTTTACGACTATGCGTTAGTGAATCAGCGCGGTATAGACGTACTTGGCCTTAACGACACCCCTCCTCCTGATTTAGCGGGAATCCGCGTAGAGCGCGACGCAAAAGGTAGCGCCACGGGGAAATTATTTGGTGACATCGCCGCGTTTAACCAGCTTTTTGCCAGCATAAGTCGTAACGCCGATCGCGAGGGTGGTCTGCGGCAATTTTTCGCTGATATGAACGCTCGCGGCGTGACCGGCATCATTGACCCCTCTGCCGGGCCTGCCGCCGCTTATGAGCCTTTATTTGCAATGCGAAACCAGGGGGATTTACCGCTGCGCGTGGGGTATCGCATTCCGGTACAGCCGGAAGCGAAAGGTCATGAAGCGCAGTGGTTCAGCAACCTGATGGCCTTTCGCCCGGCGCGTGCCGATGACGGGCAACTGGCTTTTCTTGGCCTGGGGGAAAGCCTGGTGGCCGGAATGAATGACGGCGTGCGGATGGCCCCAGGGTTTTCTTCCTCAGAGCAGGACAAAACCGCGCTTCGCCAGGTCGCGACGTTTGCGGCAAAACGGGGAATACCGCTTGAGATCCACGCCTATACCGATGACAGCGCCGACGCGATATTGACAATTTTTGAGCAGGTAGCGCAGCAGTACGATCTGCGCCCTCTCCGCTGGTCTATTGCGCATCTGAATACCGGTTCGCCACAGACGCTTGAGCGAATGCGTAAGCTGGGTCTGGCATACACTGTGCAAATGGGGCCTTACTTTGAGGGGCTTGCCATCCGTGACGCCAATCCACCCGGCGCGACGGACAATTCGCCGCCGGTTCGACTGGCGCTGGATAAAGGGCTTGTCGTGGCTGGCGGTACCGATTCGACGCGTATTGGCATTGCCGGTGTCTGGCACGCTATCGAATATCATATCACCGGTATAGCGTCAGGCGGTTCCGTGCGTAAACCCGCCAGCGAGCGGCTCACGCGTCTGGAAGCGCTAGCGTTATATACACGTCATGCCGCCTGGCTCGCCTTTGCCGAACAACACCGGGGCCAGCTTAGCGTCGGAAAACAGGCCGATCTGGCGGTACTCAATCAGCCATTTATGACGATGCCGGAAGACAGAATTGATACCATTCGCGCTGTTTTGACGCTTGTCGATGGACGCATTGTTCACGAAAGTCCGGACCTTAACGCCGGACAATGAGGTTGTCAGTTGACGCAAAGCCTGCTTTTATAACCCACCAGCGGCGCTGACGGGAAATCTTTTTCGTCAGCGCGCGATAGAGCTAATGTATTGAGATCCGGTGGGCGTTGATGAAAAAGCTGTTTGTGCAGTTTTACCTTTTGCTGTTCGTCTGTTTTCTGGTCATGACCTTATTGGTCGGACTGGTGTACAAATTCACCGCCGAACGCGCGGGCAGGCAATCGCTCGACGATCTGATGAAAAGTTCGCTCTATCTGATGCGCAGCGAACTGCGGGAAATTCCGCCGCGTGAATGGGGGAAAACGTTAAAAGAGATGGACCTGAACCTCTCTTTCGATTTACGCGTTGAACCGTTAAATCACTATAAGCTTGATGCCGCCACCACGCAGCGACTGCGTGAAGGCGATATTGTCGCGCTTGACGATCAATACACCTTTATTCAGCGTATCCCGCGCAGCCATTACGTCCTGGCGGTTGGCCCGGTTCCCTATCTCTATTTCCTGCATCAAATGCGACTGCTGGATATCGCCTTAATGGCGCTCATTGCCTTTTCTCTCGCCTTTCCTGTGTTTATCTGGATGCGCCCGCACTGGCAAGAAATGCTCAGGCTCGAATCCGCCGCGCAGCGCTTTGGCGAGGGTCATTTGACTGAACGCCTGCACTTCGATAATGGCTCCAGTTTCGAACGTCTGGGCGTCGCGTTCAACCAGATGGCGGATAACATTAATGCCCTGATCGCCAGTAAAAAACAGCTGATTGACGGTATCGCCCATGAGCTTCGCACGCCGCTGGTACGTTTACGCTATCGGCTTGAAATGAGTGAAAATCTGACACCGCCGGAATCACAGGCGCTCAATCGCGATATTGGTCAACTGGAAGCGCTGATTGAAGAACTGCTCACCTATGCGCGCCTTGACCGACCGCAAAATGAACTGATGTTGACCGAACCCGACCTCCCCGCCTGGTTGCTCGCGCATTTGCAGGATGTGCAAAGCGTGACCCCGGAACGCGCCGTAAACCTTGTCACATGTGTAATCGGCGATTATGGCGCGCTTGATATGCGGTTAATGTCGCGAGTGCTGGATAACCTGCTGAATAATGCGTTGCGCTACAGTCGTACCACCGTTCAAGTCAGCCTGTTACTCGACGGCAGTCAGGCAACGCTGATAGTTGAAGATGACGGCCCCGGCATTGAAGCGGATGCGCGTGAGCGCATATTTGAACCTTTTGTCAGACTCGACCCCAGTAGAGATCGGGCGACAGGCGGCTGCGGGCTTGGACTCGCCATCGTACACTCTATCGCCCTGGCGATGGGCGGTAGCGTCGTCTGTGACGAGAGCGAACTGGGCGGCGCAAAATTTAGCTTTCACTGGCCGGTCTGGCACGCTATGCCCAACGTGACCGCTGCCTGACGTATTTTGCACGCTGGTTGAGCGGCGGGAACTGTGCTATACAGATAGTATGTTGTAACTAAAGTGAGTGATACCATGTCCCGCTACGATCTCGTTGAACGCCTGAATGGCACTTTTCGCCAGATAGAACAACACCTGGCGGCGCTGACGGATAATCTACAGCAGCATTCGCTACTTATCGCCCGTGTCTTTTCACTGCCGCAGGTGACCAAAGAGGCGGAACATGCGCCGCTGGATACTATCGAGGTAACGCAACATCTGGGGAAAGAGGCCGAAACGCTGGCGCTACGTCACTATCGCCATTTGTTTATTCAACAGCAGTCCGAAAATCGCAGCAGTAAAGCCGCCGTCCGCCTGCCTGGCGTTTTATGCTATCAAGTGGATAATGCGACACAGCTAGATCTGGAAAATCAGGTACAGCGCATTAACCAGTTGAAAACCACCTTCGAGCAGATGGTTACGGTAGAGTCCGGTCTTCCCTCAGCGGCACGTTTTGAGTGGGTGCATCGGCATCTACCCGGCTTAATTACTCTGAACGCTTACCGCACGCTGACGCTTATCAATAACCCCGCCACCATACGTTTCGGCTGGGCAAATAAACATATTATTAAAAATTTAAGCCGGGATGAGGTTCTGAGCCAGTTGAAAAAAAGCCTCGCGTCGCCGCGCAGCGTCCCGCCGTGGACGCGCGAACAATGGCAATTCAAGCTGGAACGGGAATATCAGGATATCGCTGCCTTACCGCAGCAGGCCCGACTCAAGATTAAGCGTCCGGTTAAAGTACAGCCGATCGCCCGCATCTGGTATAAAGGCCAGCAGAAACAGGTGCAACACGCCTGCCCCACGCCGATTATCGCATTAATCAACACGGACAACGGCGCAGGCGTGCCGGATATTGGCGAGCTGGAAAACTATGACGCCGACAATATTCAGCACCGTTTTAAACCACAGGCGCAGCCGCTGCGACTGATTATTCCGCGACTGCACCTGTATGTGGCGGATTAACGTCCCGGCGTCATACTGCCAACCATCAACTCCGGACGTACCCAGGCGTCGAACTCCTCGTCGCTAAGGTATCCTAATGCCACGGCTGAGGCTTTGAGCGTCAGCCCTTCTTTATGCGCCTTCTTCGCAATCTCCGCCGCTTTATCGTAACCGATGTGCGTATTCAGCGCAGTGACCAGCATCAGCGACTCATTCAGCAACTGCGTAATACGCTCGCGGTTTGGCTCGATTCCTGACGCACAGTGTTTATTAAAACTCTCCATGCCATCGGCCAGCAGGCGCACCGTTTGCAGAAAATTATGAATAACCATCGGACGATAGACGTTGAGCTCAAAGTTGCCCGATGCGCCCCCCATATTGATGGCCACATCGTTACCCATTACCTGGCAACATAGCATCGTTACCGCTTCACACTGGGTCGGGTTCACTTTACCAGGCATAATGGAACTGCCTGGCTCATTCTCCGGGATAGCAATCTCGCCAATGCCGCAGCGCGGGCCGGACGCCAGCCAGCGAACATCGTTGGCGATTTTCATCAGCGAGGCCGCCAGTCCTTTTAATGCGCCATGCGCCTGTACCAACGCGTCACAGGTCGCCAGCGCTTCGAATTTATTCGGGGCGGTAACAAACGGCGCCGCGGTAATCGTCGCCAGTTCCTCGGCCACGCGCCGGGCATATTCCGGGTGGGTATTAAGCCCTGTCCCTACTGCGGTTCCGCCGAGCGCCAGTTCCGCGACGTGCGGTAAACTGTGCTCAATGTGTCTGAGGGTATGTTCCAGCATGGCTACCCAACCGGAAATCTCCTGGCCTAAGGTGAGCGGCGTCGCGTCCTGCAGGTGAGTACGGCCAATTTTGACAATATCGGCGAAAGCGTGGGATTTATCGCGAAGCGTATCCGTTAATGCGGATAATTGCGGGATGAGGTGTTCGCGTAACGCCAGTAACGCCGCCACGTGCATGGCGGTTGGGAACACATCGTTTGAGCTTTGACTCTTATTGACGTCATCATTGGGATGCACCTTGCGTTCCATACCGCGAACGCCGCCCAAAATTTCACTGGCGCGGTTCGCTAACACCTCATTCATATTCATGTTGCTTTGCGTACCGGACCCGGTCTGCCAAATCGCCAGCGGAAACTCATCAGCATGTTTTCCCGCCAGCACTTCATCAGCCGCCTGGATAATCGCGCTGGCTTTTTCCGCCGCCAACAACCCTAAGTCCTGGTTGACCTTCGCAGCGGCGCGCTTGGTCAACGCCAGAGCGTGAATGAGCGAGACGGGCATTTTCTCCGTGGAAATCCGAAAATGCTCCAGCGAACGTTGAGTCTGCGCCCCCCACAGTTTATCTGCCGGGACTTCAATCGCGCCCATTGAATCTTTCTCGCGGCGTACCGTTACCATTACCTGCTCCTTACTCAAGTTGATGAGATCATGTGTCGACATTGCTCACATGTTTGCGGTCTTATGAGTATTAACGATAACAACACAACGGTGTAGACCGGATAAGGCGCTTGCGCCGTTCTCCGGCAAAATAGCGAATCATGTTACCGCCCCGCAGGGCGGCGACATTACTTAACGCAGCGTGCGCACTGCGATGACTGAATCTGCTGGAAGAAATCGTTGCCTTTATCATCCACCAGAATAAAGGCCGGAAAATCCTCCACTTCAATTTTCCAGATAGCCTCCATACCCAGTTCAGGATATTCCACGCACTCCAGGCGCTTGATACTGCCCTGCGCCAGAACGGCTGCCGGGCCGCCGATACTGCCCAGGTAGAAGCCGCCATGTTTCTTACAGGCATCGGTCACCTGCTGGCTGCGGTTGCCTTTCGCCAACATGATCATACTGCCGCCCTGCGACTGGAGCTGATCAACATAAGAGTCCATCCGTCCTGCGGTAGTCGGCCCAAGCGACCCGGAGGCGTACCCTTCCGGCGTTTTTGCCGGCCCCGCATAATAGATAGGATGATCTTTGATGTACTGCGGCAAACCTTCGCCTCTGTCCATCCGTTCTTTCAGTTTAGCGTGCGCGATATCGCGGCCCACAATAATCGTGCCGTTCAGCGACAGGCGCGTTGATACCGGATACTGCGACAATTGTTGCAGTATCTCGCTCATGGGACGGTTAAGATCAACGCGCACCGCCTCTCCTTCTCCCGCCTGGCGCAGCGCCTCAGGAATATATTTACCGGGATTGCGCTCCAGCTTCTCGATCCAGATCCCTTCCCGGTTGATCTTCGCTTTAATGTTTCGATCCGCGGAGCAGGACACGCCCATACCTACCGGACACGATGCCCCGTGGCGCGGCAATCGGATGACACGAATATCGTGAGCGAAATACTTGCCGCCAAACTGCGCGCCCAAGCCAAGATTTTGCGCCTCAAGCAACAATTCTTTTTCCAGCTCAATATCGCGGAAGGCCTGCCCGTGTTCATTGCCTTCGGTCGGTAGCGCATCATAGTATTTTGCCGAGGCCAGCTTAACGGTCTTCAGGTTCGCTTCCGCCGAGGTGCCGCCAATGACAAACGCAATGTGATACGGCGGACAGGCGGCGGTGCCCAGCGTACGCATTTTATCAACGAGATAATTTTTGAGCTTACCCGGCGTCAGAAGCGCTTTTGTCTCCTGATAGAGGTAGGTTTTATTCGCCGATCCGCCGCCTTTAGCGATACAGAGGAATTTATATTCATCGCCATCGACGCTGTAGAGATCGATCTGCGCCGGCAGGTTAGTACCGGTATTGACCTCTTTGTACATATCCAGCGCCGCGTTCTGTGAATAGCGCAGGTTATCTTCGATATAGGTGTTATATACGCCGCGAGCCAGCGCCGCTTCATCACCTCCACCAGTCCAGACGCGTTGGCCTTTTTTGCCGACAATAATGGCCGTACCGGTATCCTGGCAGGTGGGCAACACGCCCTTGGCCGCGATATCGGAGTTTCGCAGGAATTGCAGCGCGACATATTTGTCGTTTTCACTGGCCTGCGGATCGCGCAGAATATCCGCCACCTGCTGCTGATGCGCGGGACGTAACATAAAAGACGCATCGTGGAAGGCCTGACGCGCCAACAGCGTTAGCGCTTCCGGCGCGACTTTCAGGATCTCTTGTCCTTCGAATTCGGCGACGGAAACATGTTCGCTGGTCAACAAGTAGTACTCGGTATCGTCCTTTTTGAGGGGAAAAGGGTCTTGATAAAAGAAGGGTTTGTTTGACATTGTGCTCTCACTTACCGCTCGGTATGGTTATTCTCTGGGCAGGTGTTCCATTGCCCGACTCAAAGCGAGTAACACTATCCTACACAATTTTTTAACAAAAACTGAGACAAGTACGACTTTTTACGCCCGGAGGTTACTTCATGCGGGTTTCTTGGTTTAATACCTCCCATTGATCTCCACATTGAAACAGGGCTTGATAATGCAAAAACTCATTAACTCAGTGCAAAACTATGCCTGGGGAAGTAAAACTGCGTTAACGGAACTTTATGGCATCGCCAATCCGCAGCAGCAGCCAATGGCTGAACTCTGGATGGGCGCGCATCCCAAAAGCAGCTCGCGAATCACCACCGCCAACGGCGAAACCGTCTCCCTGCGTGACGCCATCGAAAAGAATAAAACCGCCATGCTGGGCGAAGCGGTAGCCAACCGTTTCGGCGAACTGCCGTTTCTGTTTAAAGTACTGTGCGCCGCACAACCGCTCTCTATTCAGGTGCACCCGAATAAACGCAACTCCGAAATCGGTTTCGCGAAAGAAAATGCGGCGGGTATCCCCATGGATGCCGCAGAGCGGAACTATAAAGATCCTAACCATAAACCAGAGCTGGTTTTTGCCCTGACGCCTTTCCTGGCGATGAACGCGTTCCGCGAATTTTCTGACATTGTCTCTTTACTGCAACCTATCGCCGGCGCGCATTCCGCTATCGCCCACTTTTTGCAGGCGCCGAACGCTGAACGTCTGAGCCAGCTTTTCGCCAGCCTGTTGAATATGCAAGGCGAAGAAAAATCCCGCGCGTTAGCCGTACTCAAAGCGGCGCTTAACAGCCAGCAAGGCGAACCGTGGCAAACGATCCGCGTGATTTCAGAGTATTATCCTGACGACAGCGGGCTTTTCTCTCCTTTGTTGCTGAATGTGGTCAAACTGAATCCCGGCGAGGCGATGTTCCTGTTTGCCGAAACGCCTCATGCTTATCTGCAGGGCGTTGCGCTGGAAGTCATGGCGAACTCCGATAACGTTCTGCGCGCTGGCCTTACGCCAAAATATATCGACATCCCTGAGCTGGTCGCGAACGTGAAGTTCGAACCTAAGCCTGCTGGCGAGTTACTGACTGCCCCGGTAAAAAGCGGCGCGGAGCTGGACTTCCCAATTCCGGTAGACGATTTTGCTTTTTCACTGCACGACCTGGCGCTTCAGGAGACGAGCATCGGCCAACACAGCGCCGCGATTCTGTTCTGCGTTGAGGGTGAGGCGGTGTTACGTAAAGATGAACAGCGTCTGGTACTGAAGCCGGGTGAATCTGCCTTTATCGGCGCGGATGAGTCTCCGGTTAACGCCAGCGGCACAGGCCGTTTAGCGCGTGTTTATAACAAGCTGTAGCAACGTACTGAATTTTTTAACAACTCTTGCTAAGCTTATAACAGACGTAAAACTCCTCCAGGCGGTTTAATCCGCCTGGTTTCATTTTTATGGACAATTGATATGAAAAAAACACTGGTAGCTGCAGGTGTAGTGATTGCACTTGGCATCGTCTGGACAGGCGGCGCCTGGTATACGGGGAAAAAGCTGGAGAACCATCTTGCAGAAATGGTGACTCAGGCCAATGAACAGCTCAAGCGTACTGCGCCGGAGGCCGGTGTCGAATTAAGTTATCAAAACTACCAGCGCGGCGTGTTCAGTAGCCATCTGCAACTGGTTGTCAAACCGGTTGCCGGCGCAGACAATACCTGGTTGAAGCCTGGGCAAAGCATTGTGCTGGACGAGTCCGTTTCACATGGCCCCTTCCCGCTCGCCCAGCTCAAAACGCTCAATCTGATCCCTTCTATGGCGTCGGTAAAAACCACCCTGGTGAATAACGATGCGGCAAAACCCCTCTTTGATATCGCGAAAGGCGACACGCCCTTTGTCATCAATACCCGCATTGGTTATGGCGGCGATACCCGCTCCGATATCTCTCTCAAGCCGTTAAACTACGAGAATGCCGGTGAAAAGGTCGCCTTTAGCGGCGGCGAGTTCCAGCTTAACGCTGATAAAGACGGTAATGTGGTTTCGCTGTCAGGCGAAGCGCAGAGCGGCCTGGTCGATGCCGTTAACGAATATAATCAGAAGGTACAACTCACCTTTAATAATTTGAAAACAGACGGTACCAGTAAGCTAGCAAGCTTTGGCGAGCGTGTAGGCGACCAAAAGTTAACGCTGGATAAACTGTCCATCGCCATTGAGGGTAAAGAGATGGCGGTGCTGGAAGGGATGGAAATTGCCGGCAAGTCCGATCTCGTCAACGACGGAAAAACCATTAACAGCCAGTTGGATTACTCGCTTAACAGCCTGAAAGTGCAGAATCAGGATTTGGGCAGCGGTAAATTAACGCTGAAAGTCGGTCAAATCGACGGCGAAGCCTGGCACCAGTTTAGTCAGCAATATCATGCGCAAACGCAGGCGCTGCTGAATCAGCCGGACGTGGCGCAGAATCCTGAGCTTTATCAGCAAAAAGTCACTGAAGCGTTCTTTAGCGCTCTCCCCGTGCTGTTAAAAGGCGATCCGGTTCTGACCCTGGCGCCGCTTAGCTGGAAAAACGCCAAAGGGGAAACCACGCTGAATCTGTCGCTGTTCCTCAAAGATCCGGCAACCACAACGGCACAACCGCAAACGCTGGCGCAGGAAGTCGACCGCTCCGTGAAATCGCTGGATGCGAAACTGGCAATTCCGATGGACATGGCGGTCGAGTTTATGACGCAGATAGCAAAGCTGGAAGGCTATCAGCAGGATGATGCGGAAAAACTGGCAAAACAGCAGGTGCAGGGGCTGTCCGCAATGGGTCAGATGTTCCGACTGACAACGCTGAAGGATAATACTATCGCCTCCAGTTTGCAGTACGCCAATGGCCAGATCACGCTCAACGGACAAAAAATGCCGTTGGAAGACTTTGTCGGCCTGTTTGGGATGCCGGCGCTTTCCGTACCGGACGTTCCGGCGCTGCCTCAACAATAATCGCCTTGCCGGGTGCCGCGACGCTGCACCCGGTCTGCGCCGAACGACGCGCAGCCTCTACTTTTGCGTTACCAGGCGAGCGGCTATCGTTTGACTCCGCACATGGTGCTCGTCGTGAGCATTAGGCGGCACGGAAAACATCGTGAGTCTGGACAACTGCATCCCCCCTACGCCTGTCAGTGAAAGATATGTCGTTTGTCGATGTCCAGGCATTGAAGGACAATCACGCGACAGGCATCGTACAGCTCAATCAGCATAATTTGCAGGTAATTATCGGCCCGCGGGTTCAGTCGGTAAAAGATGAAATGGTTGGCCTGATGAATACCGTTCAGGCATAAGGAAGGGATATGTTCGATTTTTCACAGGAAGTTGACCGACGCGGGACATGGTGTACGTAGTGGGATTATGTCGCCGATCGTTTTGGCGAAGCCGATCTGCTCCCCTTTACGATCTCGGATATGGATTTTGCCACCGCACCGTTCGCTGATACTGTCTACAGGCGGGGGGTTGCCCCTTTATCCTGAGAGGCGATAACAGAGACGCCCCCGTGAGCTGACCGGGGGCGCGTTAAAGAGAATGATACAAAATTTCTCCCGCGCTCTCGCGAAGTTGCAACGTAATGACTCCGTTTTTGCAAAATTTCCAGAGCATTATCAATCTGTAGTATAATGGTGCGCACTTTTATTAAAAATTGAGTGCGCCCATGATTGATATTACGCTTCCTTTGACTGACATCCACCGCCACCTTGATGGCAACATTCGCGCCCAAACAATTCTGGATCTTGGTCGGCAGTTCAACATCGCCCTTCCCGCCCAAACGCTGGAAACGTTGATTCCGCATGTCCAGGTCACCTCAACCGAACCCGATTTAGTGAGCTTTCTCACGAAGCTCGATTGGGGGGTAAAAGTCCTGGCATCGCTTGACGCCTGCCGCCGTGTGGCCTTTGAAAATATTGAAGATGCCGCACGTAACGGCCTGCATTACGTCGAGCTTCGCTTTTCGCCCGGCTATATGGCGATGGCGCATCAGTTACCGATCGCAGGCGTGGTTGAAGCCGTTATCGACGGCGTACGCGACGGCTGTAACACGTTTGGCGTCGAGGCGCGACTCATTGGCATTATGAGCCGTACCTTCGGCGAGGCGGCATGTTTACAGGAGCTTGATGCGCTGCTGGCGCACAGAGAAAAAATCACCGCGCTGGATTTAGCCGGTGATGAGCTGGGCTTTCCCGGCAGTCTGTTTTTGTCGCACTTTAATCGGGCGCGCGATGCGGGCTGGCATATTACCGTTCACGCTGGCGAAGCCGCAGGGCCGGAAAGTATCTGGCAGGCGATTCGCGAACTGGGGGCCGAGCGTATCGGACATGGCGTAAAAGCTGTCGAAGATCGCGCGTTAATGGATTTTCTTGCACAGCAGCGTATCGGTATTGAATCCTGTCTGACCTCGAATATTCAGACCAGTACCGTCGCATCGCTGGCGGATCATCCACTCAAAACCTTCCTTGAGCATGGCGTTCTCGCCAGTCTTAATACGGACGATCCGGCTGTTCAGGGCGTAGATATTATCCATGAATATCACGTCGCCGCGCCAGCGGCAGGATTGAGCCGCGAACAGATTCGCCAGGCGCAGATTAACGGTCTGGAAATCGCCTTTCTGAGCGATAGCGAAAAACGTGCGCTGCGCGAAAAAGTGGCCGCGGCGTAAGATTGCTTTATTGACACTAACGCTCTTCTCCGCCTGCGGTTTAATGCTATCCCAGGCGGAGAAATGCGACATCTCAGGCAAGACACAGCGTCGCGCGATGTTTTGCTGATTCCATGCCCAGTTCAATCAACTCCATAATTTGAATCGCCTGGCTTGCCGGCACGGGATTTTCACCGTTACCGTTTAACGCATCGCGGATAGCGGCATAATATGCCGGATAGTTACCCGGCAACGTAAGCCAGTTCTCTTCTTTGCGCGTCTCTCCCTCAACCAGGGTCAATACGCCGTCACGCATGTCGTATCCCCAGTCTTCCTGCGGTAAACGCTCGCCGTTTTTTAACCGTTCTTCCTGGGGATCGAGGCCATATTTAACATAGCTACCGCGCGAACCATGAACGATGTATCGCGCGGATTCCGCCGCGGCCAGCATCGTACCGTGCAAAATCACGCGGCGCTGGGGGTAGGATAAAATCGCGTGGAAATAATCTGTAGATTGCGCGCCCGGACGCAGTTGCGCTAAATCCACCGTCATGCTGACCGGCAGGCCAAAAAGCTGAATGGCCTGATCCAACAAGTGCGGCGCCAGATCGTACCAGATACCACTTCCCGGCCCGCCTTGCTCGCGCCAGCGGTCGCGCACCTGGGGACGGAAGCGATCAAAGTGGGATTCAAACAAGGACACCTCGCCGAGCACGCCATCCGCCAGCAAGGCTTTCAGCGTCAAAAAATCGCTGTCCCAGCGTCGGTTGTGGAAGACGGAAAGTACCCGGCCAGTGCTCCGCGCAAGCGCATCCAATTCTCGCGCCTGTGACAGTGTCACGGTAAAGGGTTTATCAACCACCACATGTTTACCGGCTTCCAGCGCAGCTTTCGCCAGCGGGAAATGGGTATCGTTGGGCGTCGGGATCACGATAAGGTCGATATGCGGATCGTTAAATAAATGTCGGGGCTCAGAGACCACGGAAACCGCCGGCCAATCTGCTTTCACTTTTGTTTCATCGCTGCTGGATACCGCCGCAAGCTCTAGCCCTGGCGTTCCCATAATTAAGGGCGCATGAAAGGTTTTACTGGCGTAGCCATAACCGATTAACCCAACGCGGATTTTGTCATTCATCTCACTGCCTCCGGTTTTAGATATCGCTATTCCACACCATCGTGCGATTAGCCGCAATAGCGTCCTGACCATCAACGTAGCATCAAATGATTAACTTGTTACAGAACAGAGGCTGAAAACGTTTCCCTCCCTCTTGCCGACCGTTCGCCAGGAAAGTAACATTTACCCCCTGTGTTTATGGATAAATCAAAGCAAATGTCGTCAATAATGAATCGTCTTATTGAATTAACTGGGTGGATAGTTCTCGTTATCTCAGTCATTCTTTTAGGTATTGCCAACCATATTGACAATTACCAACCACCAGAGCCCACGGCTTCCGTTCAGAAGAAGTAAGCGTCAGATAATGTAAAGGCATTTTCGCGTGGCACGGTAAGCGGCGCCCCGGGGGGTGCAAAGAAAAGTCAAAAACCGGCAAAAAAAAACGAAATATGTCCTATCTGGTCTGACGTTTATTGCCTGTTGTAGGAAAGCGCGTTAACCTTTCGCCCCAGGCGCCATGTGGCGCCTGACTCTTTACCGGTAAGAATATTCCCTTTTTACCTGCACCCCTGACCTCTCACTGGTGCGGTTTTGTTTATTTTTTATCAGTGACTACTCCGTTGGCATTATATTTAATATGGATCAACTTTATATGACTGTTCAGGATTATCTATTAAAATTCCGCAAAATTAGTTCGCTCGAAAGTCTGGAAAAACTGTTCGACCACCTTAACTATACCCTTACTGATGACATGGACATTGTTAATATGTATCGCGCTGCAGATCACCGCCGTGCCGAACTGGTTTCCGGAGGACGCCTGTTTGATGTAGGTCAGGTTCCGCAATCCGTCTGGCGCTATGTGCAATAAAGAAAGTAGCGTTTAACATCAAAAACCTTATAATATTTGCCCCAAAATGAGCGGCATGACCGTTAACGCGCGTAACCCCGGAGAAGATATGACTACAACACCGCCACAACGAATTGGAGGCTGGCTTCTTGGCCCGTTAGCCTGGCTGTTAGTCGCGTTGTTGAGCGCCTCGCTGGCGTTATTACTCTACGTTATGGCGCTTGCCACACCGCAAACGTTCAAGACGCTTAGCGGACAGGAAACCGGTAATTTACTGCTATGGGGCATTTCATTTATTACCGCTATCGCCATGTGGTACTATACCCTGTGGTTGACGATCGCATTCTTCAAGCGCAGACGCTGCGTGCCGAAGCATTACATTATCTGGCTGCTGGTGTCGGTGCTACTGGCGGTTAAAGCATTTGCCTTTTCGCCCGTCTCAGATGCCTTTGCCGTGCGTCAGTTACTCTTCCCACTGTTGGCGACGGCGCTCATTGTGCCTTATCTCAAACGTTCAGCGCGCGTTAAAACAACGTTTGTTAATCCGTAATAACCCTACAGTTAACCTGTTGTCGCCTGTGGTAGTTTGACAGATAATAGGCGGCTTTTTTATTTCAGGCCGAAACATGACTGATTACCTGCTGCTCTTTGTCGGAACTGTACTGGTCAATAACTTTGTACTGGTTAAATTCCTGGGCCTTTGTCCCTTTATGGGCGTATCCAAAAAACTGGAAACCGCCATGGGGATGGGTCTCGCGACGACCTTTGTCATGACGCTGGCGTCGATATGCGCCTGGCTTATCGACACCTGGATACTTATTCCGCTGGATCTGATTTATCTGCGGACGCTGGCCTTTATCCTCGTCATTGCTGTGGTCGTGCAATTTACCGAAATGGTTGTGCGGAAAACCAGCCCGGCGTTATACCGCTTGTTAGGCATCTTCTTACCACTGATTACCACTAACTGTGCGGTTCTGGGCGTAGCGTTACTGAATATTAATCTCGGTCATCACTTTCTTCAGTCGGCGCTGTACGGATTTTCCGCCGCCGTCGGTTTTTCATTAGTGATGGTTCTGTTCGCCGCCATCCGCGAACGCCTTGCCGTGGCGGATGTGCCCGCCCCTTTTCGTGGTAACGCGATAGCATTGATTACCGCAGGATTAATGTCTTTGGCCTTTATGGGCTTTAGTGGTTTGGTGAAGTTGTAATGAATACTATCTGGATTGCCGTTGGCGCCCTGACCCTTCTGGGTCTGGTGTTCGGCGCCATTCTGGGTTATGCCTCCCGCCGATTCGCGGTTGAAGATGATCCGGTTGTTGAAAAAATCGATGCGATTTTGCCGCAGAGTCAGTGTGGTCAGTGCGGCTATCCCGGCTGTCGCCCCTACGCCGAAGCCGTGGGTCTCCAGGGCGAGAAAATGAATCGTTGCGCGCCCGGCGGCGAAGCCGTCATGCTGAAAATGGCAGAGTTGCTAAACGTAGAGCCGCAACCATGCGATGGTGAAGAACAGCAGGCTGCGCCAGTACGTATGCTGGCAATTATTGATGAAAATAACTGCATTGGCTGCACAAAATGCATTCAGGCCTGCCCGGTTGACGCCATCGTTGGCGCAACGCGCGCCATGCACACGGTCATGAGCGATCTCTGTACTGGCTGTAATCTGTGCGTCGATCCGTGTCCGACGCACTGCATCGAATTACGTCCGGTGAATGAGACGCCCGACAGTTGGAAATGGGATTTGAACACCATTCCCGTTCGCATCATTCCCGTGGAACAACATGCTTAAACTATTTTCCGCTTTCAGAAAAGATAAAATCTGGGATTTCGACGGTGGTATTCATCCGCCCGAAATGAAGACCCAGTCAAACGGCACGCCACTGCGCCAGGTGCCTTTAGCGCCGCGCTTCGTTATCCCCTTAAAACAGCACATTGGCGCTGAGGGAGAGCTGTGCGTTAGCGTCGGCGATCGCGTGCTGCGCGGCCAGGCGCTGACCCGTGGACGTGGGAGAATGCTGCCGGTACACGCGCCCACCTCCGGGACGGTTATCGCTATTGCGCCCCACTCGACGGCGCATCCTTCGGCGCTGGCGGAGTTAAGCGTCATCATTGATGCCGACGGCGAGGACCGCTGGATTGAACGCGAGGGCTGGTCTGATTACCGCGCCCACAGCCGTGAAGCGCTCATTGAACGCATTCATCAGTATGGCGTTGCCGGGCTTGGCGGCGCAGGGTTTCCCACCGGCGTTAAATTGCAGGGCGGCGGCGATAAAATCACCACGCTTATTATCAATGCCGCAGAGTGCGAACCTTACATTACGGCGGACGATCGTTTGATGCAGGACTGCGCCGCGCAGATTGTGGAAGGTATTCGCATCCTGGCGCATATTCTGCAACCGCGTGAGGTATTAATCGGCATTGAAGATAACAAACCGCAGGCTATTTCCATGCTGCGCGCCGTACTGGCTGACGCCCACGATATTTCGTTACGTGTGATCCCAACCAAATACCCTTCCGGCGGCGCAAAACAGCTCACCCAAATACTGACGGGAAAACAGGTTCCCCACGGCGGGCGATCCTCTGATATTGGCGTGCTGATGCAAAACGTCGGTACGGCTTATGCCGTGAAACGCGCCGTGGTTGACGGCGAACCGATCACAGAACGCGTTGTCACCTTAACGGGTGAAGCGGTAAGCCGACCGGGTAACGTCTGGGCACGGCTCGGCACTCCCGTTCGTCATTTGCTTAACGATGCCGGGTTCTGCCCTTCTGCTGACCAGATGGTCATCATGGGCGGCCCGTTGATGGGGTTCACCCTTCCCTGGCTTGACGTACCGGTCGTAAAAATCACCAACTGCCTGCTGGCGCCATCCGTGGCTGAAATGGGGGCGCCTCAGGAAGAGAAAAGCTGTATTCGTTGCAGCGCTTGCGCTGACGCCTGCCCTGCCGACCTTTTACCGCAGCAGCTTTATTGGTTCAGCAAAGGGCAGCAGCATGACAAGGCTACCGCTCACCATATTGCTGATTGTATAGAATGCGGCGCCTGCGCCTGGGTCTGCCCGAGTAATATTCCGCTCGTCCAATATTTCCGTCAGGAAAAAGCGGAGATTAATGCGATCAGGCTTGAAGAAAAACGCGCCGCCGAAGCCAAAGCACGTTTTGAGGCTCGTCAGGCAAGACTGGAGCGCGAAAAAGCCGCCCGCCTTGCACGTCATAAGAGCGCAGCGGTACAACCAGCGGCAAAAGATCAGGATGCCATTGCCGCTGCGCTGGCGCGGGTAAAAGAGAAACAGGCGCTGGCCACGCAACCGGTGGTTATTCAGGCGGGTAGTCTGCCAGACAATAGCGCCGTCATCGCGGCCCGTGAAGCGCGTAAAGCGCAAGCGCGCGCTAAACAAGCCGCTCATCCGGTGGCTGACAGCGCGATATCCGGCGACGATCCGCGCAAAGCCGCGGTGGAGGCGGCCATCGCCCGCGCCAAAGCCCGCAAACAGGAGCAGCAGGCCGGAAGCGAACCTGCCGAAGCGGTCGACCCGCGCAAAGCCGCGGTGGAAGCGGCTATCGCCCGCGCCAAAGCCCGCAAGCAGGAGCAGCAGACCGGAAGCGAACCTGCCGAACCGGTCGATCCGCGTAAAGCCGCGGTGGAAGCGGCTATCGCCCGCGCCAAAGCCCGCAAACAGGAGCAGCAGGCCGGAAGCGAACCCGCCGAACCGGTCGATCCGCGTAAAGCCGCGGTGGAAGCGGCGATCGCCCGTGCCAAAGCCCGTAAGCAGGAGCAGCAGACCGTAAGCGAACCTGTCGAACCGGCCGACCCGCGTAAAGCCGCGGTTGCTGCGGCTATCGCTCGCGTTCAGGCAAAAAAAGCAGCACAGCAGCAGGTTGTTAACGAGGATTAAATGGTATTCAGAATCGCAAGCTCGCCTTATACCCATAACCAGCGCCAGACATCGCGAATCATGTTGCTGGTATTAATCGCCGCTCTGCCGGGGATTGCCGCGCAGACGTGGTTTTTTGGTTGGGGAACGCTTTTCCAGATCGTTCTGGCTGCTATCACGGCGCTCGTCGCGGAAGCCATTGTCCTCAGGCTGCGCAAACAATCGGTCGCCAGTCACCTGCAGGATTATTCCGCGTTATTGACGGGGCTTTTGCTGGCGGTCAGCATCCCTCCGCTCGCGCCCTGGTGGATGGTCGTGCTGGGAACCGGATTCGCCATTATTATCGCTAAACAGTTATATGGCGGGCTGGGACAAAACCCCTTTAATCCGGCCATGATCGGCTACGTGGTGCTATTAATTTCCTTTCCGGTGCAAATGACAAGCTGGTTGCCGCCTTATGAAATAGCCGCAACAACGCCCGATATACTGGACACGTTACGGATGATTTTTAGCGGGCATACCGCCAGCGGCGGCGATATGACGCTGCTACGTATCGGTATTGACGGTATCAGCCAGGCGACGCCGCTGGATACGTTTAAAACGTCCTTGCGCGCCGGGCACTCCGTTGAGCAAATCATGCAGTACCCGATATACAGCGGCGCGCTGGCCGGCGTGGGCTGGCAGTGGGTTAACCTCGCCTGGCTTGTCGGCGGCGTATTCCTGCTGTGGCAAAAAGCTATCCGCTGGCATATTCCGGTCAGTTTTCTGCTCACGCTGGCGCTATGCGCCGCGTTAGGTTGGCTTTTCTCGCCCGCTACGCTGGCCTCGCCGCAGCTTCATCTGCTGTCAGGCGCTACCATGCTGGGCGCATTTTTTATCTTGACGGATCCGGTTACCGCCTCCACGACCAACCGTGGACGTTTAATTTTCGGCGCGCTGGCTGGGGTATTAGTGTGGCTGATTCGTAGCTTCGGCGGCTATCCGGACGGCGTTGCTTTTGCTGTCCTGTTGGCGAATATCACGGTTCCTCTGATCGACTACTACACGCGCCCCCGCGTCTATGGACATCGCAAAGGATAAACCATGCTGAAAACGATTCGTAAACACGGTATTACGCTGGCGCTTTTTGCCGCAGGCTCTACGGGATTGACCGCGGTGATTAATCAGATGACAAAATCAACCATCCACGAACAAGCGCTGCAACAACAACATGCCTTGTTTGATCAGGTATTGCCGCCAGATCGTTACAATAATAATCTGCAAGAGAGCTGTTATCTGGTCGATGCGCCCGCCCTCGGCAAAGGCACACACCGTGTTTTTATCGCTCGCAAGGATGATAAACCCGTAGCGGCCATCATTGAGGCCACCGCGCCAGATGGCTATTCCGGCGCTATCCAGCTTATTGTTGGCGCAGATTTCAACGGTACCGTCCTGGGGACGCGTGTGACGGAACATCATGAGACGCCAGGGTTAGGTGATAAAATTGAGCGCCGTTTGTCTGACTGGATTACCCACTTTAGCGGTAAAACCATCAGTGGTGAAAATGATACGCACTGGGCGGTGAAAAAAGATGGCGGTGATTTTGATCAATTTACCGGGGCGACAATAACGCCGCGTGCCGTAGTGAATGCGGTTAAACGCGCCGGGCTGTACGCCGAATCACTGCCCGCTCAGCTCCCCCATTTAACCGCCTGTGGAGAATAGCCATGAGCGAAATAAAAGACATTGTTGTTCAGGGGTTATGGAAAAATAACTCTGCTCTGGTGCAGCTACTTGGCCTGTGCCCTTTACTGGCAGTGACGTCTACGGCAACCAACGCTCTGGGGCTGGGTCTGGCCACAACGCTGGTATTAACGCTGACCAACCTTACGGTGTCCGCACTACGTCGCTGGACGCCGGCAGAAATCCGTATCCCGATTTACGTTATGATCATTGCCTCGGTGGTAAGCGCAGTACAGATGCTGATCAATGCGTATGCGTTCGGTTTGTATCAGTCTTTAGGGATTTTTATTCCGCTGATTGTAACGAACTGCATTGTTGTTGGTCGCGCCGAAGCGTTTGCCGCGAAAAAAGGACCGTGGCTTTCCGCGTTGGACGGTTTTTCTATCGGCATGGGCGCGACAGGCGCGATGTTCGTGCTGGGCTCACTGCGCGAGATCCTCGGGAATGGTACGCTTTTCGATGGCGCGGATAGCCTGCTGGGAGGCTGGGCAAAAGTATTACGGGTCGAGATATTTCACACCGACTCGCCTTTCCTGCTGGCGATGCTGCCGCCAGGCGCGTTTATCGGTCTGGGACTCATGCTGGCGGTAAAATATCTTATTGATGAAAAAATGAAGAAACGCCGCGCCGAAACCGCGCCTTCCGCAGTTCCGGCAGGTGAAACAGGGAAAGTCTGATGAACAAAGCAAAAAGGCTGGAAATTCTGACGCGCCTGCGCGACAGCAACCCGCACCCCACAACGGAACTCAATTTCACGTCGCCATTTGAGTTGCTGATTGCCGTGTTGCTTTCCGCGCAGGCAACCGACGTCAGCGTGAACAAGGCTACCGCCAAACTTTACCCGGTCGCCAATACGCCAGCCGCGATGCTGGAACTGGGCGTAGAAGGCGTGAAATCCTATATCAAAACCATCGGTTTATTTAACAGTAAAGCGGAAAACGTGATTAAGACCTGCCGTATTTTACTGGACAAGCATAATGGCGAAGTGCCGGAGGATCGGGCGGCGCTGGAAGCGCTTCCCGGCGTGGGGCGTAAAACCGCTAACGTAGTACTAAATACCGCCTTCGGCTGGCCGACCATCGCCGTTGATACGCATATATTTCGTGTATGCAACCGAACACAGTTCGCGCCGGGTAAAAATGTCGAGCAGGTAGAAGAGAAGTTGCTGAAAGTGGTGCCGAATGAGTTCAAAGTGGACTGCCATCACTGGTTAATTTTGCATGGCCGCTATACCTGTATCGCCCGAAAACCCTGCTGCGGCTCCTGCCTCATTGAAGATCTTTGCGAATACAAAGAAAAAGTCGATATTTGATATGGTCGGAGTGCGTCCGTCACGCCAGCGCGCTCCCACCTTCGGCCTGGATCTATTTTAGCCATCAATCATTCCAGTCTCTGTCCTTTTTCTGATGTAATGTGCTTTCGTTTTCCCTCCACGTCAGGTTAATCATTTTTTTAATCGCAAAAAATTCTATCTATCCGTGATCAGGATCACTTTGATAACTTCATGTGAAATTTAATGACATCTAAGGTTACATTTACAACCGGATAGACTGACGCCCCGTTTTCACTACAAAACATTACTCTGCCATTTTTTCAGATAATGGCCTATATCACTGCTTTTCACCTTAAATAGCAGAAGATATCGCCTTTCACCCAAACTAATGGCCTTTTTGCAGTGTAAAAATCTGCCATTCTTCAAATGAAGAAATTTAACGCTGGATAACATTTCTGACATCGGACGATTCAACCAGAAGAGTTATATGTAACAGATTATTACAAAGCTCTTGTCTGGAGAGGAAAGATAGTGAACATTACCTGCCGTTTCCCCTCCAATATAACAATCGGACGGATGAGTCTGACTCATCACGCGCCAGACAATCCCTGTTAATACGGGGCGTAAAAAAGAGGTAAAAGTGTCTACTGCAAACAAAAAACCAACTGAAAGCGTCAGTTTGAACGCTTTCAAACAACCGAAGGCGTTCTATCTCATCTTCTCGATAGAGTTATGGGAACGTTTTGGTTATTACGGCCTGCAAGGCATTATGGCCGTTTACCTGGTAAAACAACTGGGTATGTCAGAAGCGGATTCCATCACCCTTTTCTCTTCCTTCAGTGCGCTGGTGTACGGCCTGGTCGCCATTGGCGGTTGGTTAGGTGATAAAATTCTGGGCACCAAACGCGTTATTATGCTGGGTGCCGTGGTGCTGGCTATCGGTTATGCGCTGGTCGCATGGTCTGGTCATGACGCTGGCATCGTCTATATGGGCATGGCGGCTATCGCTGTGGGTAACGGTCTGTTTAAAGCTAACCCGTCTTCCCTGCTGTCTACCTGTTACGCGAAGGATGATCCGCGTCTCGACGGCGCATTTACGATGTATTATATGTCCGTCAACATCGGCTCCTTCTTCTCTATGCTGGCGACGCCGTGGCTGGCGGCGCGTTATGGCTGGAGCACCGCGTTTGCGCTTAGCGTCGTCGGTATGCTGATAACCGTCGTTAACTTTGCTTTCTGCCAGCGCTGGGTGAAAAGCTACGGTTCCAAACCCGACTTTGAACCGATCAACTTCCGTAATCTGCTGCTGACCATCGTGGGTATTGTCGTTCTGATTGCGGCCGCCACCTGGCTGCTGCACAACCAGGATATCGCGCGTATGGTGCTGGGCGTAATCGCTCTTGGCATCGTCATTATCTTCGGTAAAGAAGCGTTTTCCATGCACGGCGCGGCTCGCCGTAAAATGATCGTCGCCTTTATTTTGATGCTGCAGGCGATTATCTTCTTCGTACTGTACAGCCAGATGCCGACGTCGCTGAACTTCTTTGCCATTCGTAACGTCGAGCACTCTATTCTCGGTATCGCGTTCGAACCGGAACAGTATCAGGCGCTGAACCCATTCTGGATCATTATCGGCAGCCCGATTCTGGCCGCTATTTATAACAGGATGGGCGATACGCTGCCGATGCCGATGAAATTCGCCATTGGTATGGTGCTGTGTTCCGGCGCGTTCCTGATTCTGCCGCTGGGCGCCAAATTTGCGAACGATGCCGGCATCGTATCCGTAAACTGGCTGATCGCAAGCTACGGCCTGCAAAGTATCGGTGAGCTGATGATCTCCGGTCTGGGACTGGCAATGGTCGCACAGTTGGTTCCGCAGCGTCTGATGGGTTTCATCATGGGTAGCTGGTTCCTGACAACGGCAGGCGCTAACATCATCGGCGGCTATGTCGCCAACCTGATGGCTGTGCCGAGCGACGTGACTGACCCGCTGATGTCCCTGGAAGTCTATGGTCGCGTATTTATGCAGATTGGCATAGCAACCGCCGTTATCGCCGTCCTGATGCTGCTGACAGCGCCTAAGCTGAACCGTATGACCCAGGACGATGATACCGCTGAAAAAGGCTCTAAAGCCGCTACAGTTTAATTTTCCGGGAAACAACATTCAGGCCGCTAACTGTGCGTTAGCGGCTTTTTTTTTGCTCGTCCCCGCACTACCATACTTTAAACCTCAGCAAAAAGGAGTTACCGATGAAACTGTTCTACAAACCGGGTGCCTGCTCTCTTGCTTCCCATATTACCCTGCGCGAAATTGGCAAAGACTTTACGCTTGATGGCGTCGATCTCGCGAAAAAACGCCTGGAAAACGGTGATGATTACCTGGCAGTCAACCCTAAAGGACAGGTTCCGGCTCTGCTGCTGGATGACGGCACACTGTTGACTGAAGGCGTCGCCATTATGCAGTACCTCGCCGACAGCGTTCCCGACCGCCAGCTTCTGGCGCCGGTAAGTAGTCTTGCTCGCTATCATACGCTGGAATGGCTCAACTATATTGCAACGGAACTGCATAAAGGCTTTACCCCGCTGTTCCGCCCTGACACGCCGGAAACGCTTAAACCCGCCGTTCGCGCCGGTCTGGAAAAGAAATTGCAGTATGTGGATGAGTCGCTTTCAGACGACCAGTGGATTTGCGGCCAGCGTTTTACCATTGCAGACGCTTATCTGTTTACCGTATTGCGTTGGGCCTATGGCGTAAAACTGAATATGGACGGGTTAACGCATATTGAAAGTTATATGCAGCGTGTCGCAAAAAGACCGACCGTTGCGGCAGCGCTTAAAGCGGAAGGACTGAATTAATGTCATGTTGCCGGATAGCTCGCTGTAGCGCCATCCGGCCTCTTTTTAGCAGCAATAATTACAGCCGCGTTGCGCTGAAGTAATGTTCAGGGTTAGCGATCCTGTCCTGGGCCGCCACGACCTGCAGTTCGTACTCCTGCATCGTTTTGGTGGCGATCATAATCTCATAGACTGCCGCCGTAACATGCTCCAGCGCCTGCTGCAACGTCGCGCCCTGCAAAAGTTTGACCAGCAATAAACCACTGGTGACATCGCCAACGCCAACCGGCTGACGTGAGCCGAAATCCACCAGCGGACGGCTAATATGCCAGGCTTCCTGTGCCGTCACCAGCAGCATTTCAAAGCGTTCTGAACTGTAACCGGCGCGGGCGAGATGTTTTACCAGTACAATTTCTGGCCCCTGAGCAATCAGTTCACGCGCCGCCTGCACGGCGTCATTCACATTATTCACGCTATGTTTGCTGAGAATTTCCAGTTCAATCAGGTTAGGCGCGATAATATCGCTGGCGGGTAACGCATAACGCACATGGAACTCTGCGACGCCAGGCGCCACGATACAGCCCTTTTCCGGATGCCCCATCACGGGGTCGCAGAAATATTTTGCCTGCGGATTTGCCGCTTTAACCTGGCGCACAATACCGAGAATGTGTTCTCCCTGCTCGGCAGATCCCAGGTAACCGCTAAGTACGGCGTCGCAGTGCGCTAACTGGCCAATGTCCGCAATCCCCTGGACAATCTCAGTCAGATGGCTGGGCGGCATGACACAGCCGGTCCATTTACCATATTGCGTGTGGTTAGAAAACTGAACGGTATTCAGCGGCCAAACATTCGCGCCAAGACGGCGCATGGGAAATTCGGCGGCGCTGTTGCCCGCATGTCCGAAAACAACATGGGACTGGATAGCGAGGATATTCTTCATTTTTTTACCTGAACATCAAAAATAAGGGAGTGATTTCTCACTCCCTGTTACTTAATGCCTTATTTCCAGCAAATCAGACAATAGTTCTTTTTGCCGCGACGTAATAAGGTGTAGCGGCCAAACAGACGGTCCTCATCGTTAAAGATGTATTCAGGATCGGATTGTTTTTCACCATTGATAGTGACAGCGTTGGAGGCGATAGTCTTACGCGCCTGACCACGCGACGGCTGGAGTTCGGCGTCTACCAGCGCTTGCATCAGGTCGGCGCCTTTTTCCATTTCAACCATCGGTACGCCGTCCTGCGCCAACTGCTCAAAGTCAGCTTCGCTCAGCGCGCTCAGTGAACCGCTGAACAGGCATTCAGTGATCCGTTTCGCCGCGACCAGCCCCTCTTCACCATGAACCAGGCGCGTCACCTGCTCGGCCAGCACATACTGCGCGCGCGGCGCTTTACCGCTGTTTTTATCTTCTTCTTCCAGGGCATTGATCTCTTCAATGTCCATAAAAGTGAAGAATTTCAGGAAGCGATAAACATCGGCATCTGCGGTGTTAATCCAGAACTGGTAGAATTTGTACGGACTGGTTTTCTTCGGATCCAGCCAGACAGCGCCGCCTTCGGTTTTACCGAATTTCGTGCCGTCCGCTTTGGTGATCAGCGGAACGGTCAAACCAAATACCTGATTCTGGTGCAGGCGACGGGTCAGGTCGATACCGGAAGTGATGTTCCCCCACTGGTCAGAACCGCCAATCTGTAAGGCAACGCCGTGCAGTTTATTCAGACAAGCGAAGTCGTACCCCTGTAGCAGGTTATAAGAGAACTCCGTGAAAGAGATACCCTGATCGTCACGGTTCAGACGCTGCTTCACCGCTTCTTTGTTGATCATCTGATTAACGGAAAAATGTTTACCGATATCGCGCAGGAAAGTCAGCACATTCATGCTGCCGAACCAGTCATAGTTATTGGCCGCGATGGCGGAGTTTTCGCCGCAATCAAAGTCCAGGAATGGGGCAACCTGTTTACGAATTTTCGCCACCCACTCCTGAACGGTCTCTTCAGTGTTCAGTTTACGCTCGGCGGCTTTGAAGCTCGGGTCGCCAATCAGACCGGTCGCGCCGCCTACCAGCGCAACAGGTTTGTGCCCTGCCTGCTGGAAGCGTTTCAGGCATAACAATGGAACCAGATGCCCCAAATGCAAGCTGTCAGCGGTAGGATCGAAGCCGCAATAGAGCGCGATCGGGCCTTGCGCCAGTCGCTCTGCCAACGCGTCTTCGTCCGTCACCTGGGCTACCAGCCCCCGCTCTTGCAATTGTTTAATCAAGTTACTGCTTGCCATCAAAATCTCCATGTATAAAACGACTGCACCTTTGCCGGTACACGACTTTTCGCCAGACGCGAAAGAGACATAGCATAAAACGGCGGATTCATCCGCACCAGTGCTTAAAACAAGATTTTTGCATCTTTAGGGCGCAAGACGGTCGATTTTCCATGCGCCGTCGTCGCGTTGGTATAAAAAGCGATCGTGCAGACGATGTTCGCCGCCCTGCCAGAACTCCATCTGTTCAATACTCACGCGAAAACCGCCCCAGAAGCTGGGTAGCGGCACTTCGCCCTGTTGAAACTTCTGCTTGAGCTCCAGGAATTTGCTTTCGAGGATACCGCGCGCGGAAATCCGGCTGGATTGTTTAGAGACCCATGCGCCGATCTGGCTGTCGCGCGGACGGCTGTGGAAATACCTCACCACCTCAAGTGTGGAGAGACGCTCGGCTTTGCCTGTCACCATCACCTGGCGTTCAAGCATATGCCAGGGAAATAACAGGCTGATACGCGGATTGTGCTCAATTTGATGCGCCTTGCGGCTTCCCAGGTTGGTATAAAAGACCAGGCCTTTTTCATCATAATGCTTGAGCAACACAATACGCTGGTACGGTTGACCCTTGTCATCTACGGTCGCCACGACCATTGCCGTTGGATCGGCCAGTCTGGCGTCGCACGCTTGCCCAAGCCAGCGCTCAAATAAGGTTAACGGTTCAGCGGGTAAATCGCGGCGACGCAAGCCGCCTTTCGTGTATTCACGGCGCAGATGCGCGATCTGCTGCAATTGGTCGTTATCAGACATGGCGTTGATCAGAAATAATCAGTGGGTGGCGCTATTGTGCGCCCCCATACTGAAAATCTCAACGCTTCGGATTTTGTAACTGACAGTTATTAAGCACAATTCTGTCTCGTTTATAGACCGTGGCGCTCTCGCCTTGCGACCAGAAAACATAAATCCCGTCGGTATAACGCGCGCCCGAGGCCGAGATTCCTTGCTTCAGGGTCAGCAGCTTATTGTCATAAACAAAACTGACCTCTTCACGCGGGTTATTGACTTTAACGGTAAGCGGCTTCTCATCACACTGGTATTCCAGCGTATCCGTTTGCATACGTTCAACAAATTGTTGATAAACGCTACAGCCGGTCAGCAGCACAGGTAAACACATTATTGCGATCTTTTTCATAGGCATATCCCGAAAGCTCTCCTGCTTCTGGAAGGGCAAACGCCCCTTCCTGACCTTGCCAGTTTACCGATATAGGGTCAGGGAAAAATTCAGTTAACTCTGAGTTATTGGGTTAGCCGGGTAAATAGCGCCTAAAACACTGGCTTCTGTAGCCCCCGTCACGGAAGGCAAATTTCCCGGCAGGCCCGCGAGCGTTCGCCAGGCAAGCCAGGCAAAGGCCAGCGCTTCCATATCATCGCCGCTGATCCCCGCCTTATCGGTGGTCGAAACCTCGATACCTGGCAACAGCGCCGCCAGACGGGCCATCACTAACGGATTCCGGCCACCGCCGCCACAGACCATCAGCCGCTCGCAGCCGCCGTTGAGCAGCACCTGTTGGGCGATGGAGACCGCCGTCAGCTCCGCCAGCGTGGCCTGTACATCGCGCGCGTCTGCGCCAGGGAAAGCCGCAAGATGGCGCTCTAACCAGCCATAGTTGAAATATTCGCGTCCTGTACTTTTGGGCGCCGACGCAGCAAAGTACGGATCGCGCAACATCTTTTGCAGCAATGGAAGAATAACCTGACCTTCTTTCGCCCATGCCGCGTCTTTGTCGTAGGGCTGCGCGCATTGTCGCCAAATCCACGCATCCATCAACATATTACCCGGCCCCGTGTCGTACCCGCGCACCGCCTGTCCGGGGAAAAGCAGAGATAAATTGGCGATGCCGCCGATATTCAGGACCATACGTTTTTCCGTCGGATGTCCCAACAGCGCGTGATGGAAAGCAGGCACCAACGGCGCGCCTTGTCCGCCCAGCGCAATATCCCGCCGCCGAAAATCGCCGACCACTGTAATCCCCGTATGGGCGACGATGTGATTATTATCGCCAATTTGCAGCGTATGCGGGGCCTCGCCGGTCGGTTCATGCCAGACCGTTTGCCCATGACAACCAATGGCGACGATATCCCGCGGCTGCAAACGTTGTTGCGCTAACAGCGCATTAACCGCCTGTGCAAAAAGCCGGCCTAACTGGGTATCAAGCTGGCCGAGTTGCGAGAGCGTAAGCGGCTGTCCCTGGCAAATATCGAGAATGCCTTTTTTCAGATGAACGGGAATGGGCCAGGTGAGACTTGCCTGTTGCGCAACCATGGTTTCATCAATTGCCGCCAGTATAACATCCACGCCATCAAGGCTGGTTCCGGACATAACGCCAATAAAACGGCCCGATTTCATACCTCTTCCTTTTAAGCTGGGTTAAGCCTTAACACTCGGCATAACGTATTTTGTAATGCTATGCCCACGTCACATTTTTTGCCGTGTCGTCCACGGATATCAATGACCTATCTTTTCTTGCTTCCGACTTCGTTTAAGATTGGTTAATTAACTTCTGATTATGATTTTCACATTCTTTCGGCAGAAGATATGACCTTAACTGCATAAATGCCATATAATTTAGCTATAGGGATGCTGAAATAGCGTTTCGTGAAGAACAGGAGATGGGTAAATGATTAAACGTGTACTGGCCGTTTCACTGATGGGGTTATCCCTAGCGGGGTGTGTTAACAATGATAGCCTTTCGGGTGATGTTTATACCGCATCCGAGGCTAAACAAGTTCAGAATGTAACGTACGGTACTATCGTTAACGTTCGTCCGGTTCAAATTCAGGGCGGTGATGATTCTAACGTGATTGGCGCTATCGGCGGCGCGGTGTTGGGCGGATTCCTCGGCAACACTATCGGCGGCGGTACGGGTCGTTCACTGGCGACCGCGGCAGGCGCGGTGGCTGGCGGCGTAGCGGGCCAGGGCGTCCAGAGCGCAATGAATAAAACCCAGGGTGTGGAACTGGAAATTCGTAAAGACGATGGCAACACCATTATGGTTGTGCAGAAACAAGGAAATACGCGTTTCTCGGCAGGTCAGCGTGTCGTGCTGGCCAGCAACGGCAGCCAGGTTACCGTCTCTCCACGCTAAACCAGGCTTTACGTGTGGTCACATGGCCACACGTATGCCCCTGCACCTCAATCGTGAGAGTGCAATTCCATAATATTGTGTTCAAGTTTGGCGATAAGTTTAATCAGAAGCTCAATCTCCTCTGAAGAAATCCCAGCCAAAATTTCACCGCGCGTTTTATGAATGACCTCTTCCATCTCAGCGATCAGCGGCTCCGCTTTTTCGGTCAGTTTAATCCGCTTAGCGCGACGATCGCTGGCGCAGGTTTGCCGCGAAATTAGCCCCTTATCTTCAAGTTGATCCAACGTGCGTACCAGCGATGGCTGCTCAATGCCTATCGCTTTAGCCAATTGAATCTGCGACTGGTCAGGCGGCAATTGATGAATATTGTGCAACGTGACCCAATGTGTCTGCGTCAATTCCAGAGGCTTGAGGCGATGGTCAATCAGAGCACGCCAAATGCGCACCAACCGTGCCAGATCAGAACCTAGTGGCGATTCCAATTTCATCTCCTTATAATTAGCTTGCTAAGTTATTATGCTGATTTTAGAATAGTGTGCAGTATTTGTATTCTCAAAACAAATGTATTGCTAAATTTGCTTACCAATAGACATTTTTTCAGACATAGTGCGCACTTGGCACCTGTAGCTTCAGTTTTGGCTAAAACTAAAGCATCGATGTCTGACGCAAAGGAACATTGCTTGTGAAGTGTATACTCAACGCCACAGGATTGCCCTTACAAGATCTCATGTTGGGAGCATCTGTTTACTTTCCGCCATTCTTTAAAGCCTTTGCGCTTGGGTTCGTTATCTGGTTGTTTATTCACCGACTCCTGCGTGACCGGATATACTCTGATGAAATCTGGCATCCCCTGTTAATGGATCTCTCCCTCTTTACGCTTTGCGTATGTCTGGGCCTCGTTTTACTGATCGCGTGGTAAATATGTCGTTAAAAACAATAAAATATTTTTCTACTCTCATTGTCGCCGTCGTCGCCGTTCTGGCCGCGTGGTGGCTATGGAATTACTATATGCAATCGCCATGGACGCGCGATGGTAAAATCCGCGCGGAACAGGTCAGCGTAACGCCGCAGGTTTCTGGCAGCATTACCCAACTCAATATCAAAGATAATCAGTTCGTCAACGCCGGGGACGTTCTCTTTGTCATTGATAAAACGCCCTTCCATATTGCAGAACTTAACGCGCAGGCGCAGTTGGCCAAAGCGCAGTCCGATCTGGCAAAAGCGAATAATGAAGCCGATCGACGTCGACATTTATCGCGTAACTACATCTCTGCTGAAGATCTGGATAGCGCCAATCTGAATGTTAAAGCGATGCAGGCCAGCGTAGATGTCGCACTGGCGACGTTAAAACAGGCGCAGTGGCAGCTTAGCCAGACGGAAGTAAAAGCGCCGGTATCCGGCTGGGTGACCAACCTTTCCACGCGTACCGGTGATTATGCCAGCACCGGTAAGCCACTTTTCGCCCTGGTAGATAGCCATTCATTTTATGTAATGGGATATTTCGAAGAAACCAAACTACGCCACATCCGCGAAGGTGAGCCTGCATTAATAACACTGTATAGTGGCAATGTTAAGTTACAGGGTCACGTTGGCAGTATCGGGCGCGCTATTTACGATCAAAGCGTGGAAAGTGACTCCGGTTTAGTGCCCGATATCAAACCCAACGTACCGTGGGTACGTCTGGCGCAACGCGTACCGGTACGTATCGAATTTGACGCTTTGCCGCAGGATATCACGCTCGTCTCCGGCACTACCTGCAGCGTAGCCATTGGACAGCAGTAATGAAACTCTCCCTGCCGGCCCTGCGAAATACGCCCTGGTTTAAAGCGACCTCCGGCCAGTGGCGTTACGCGTTGCGCAATACCATTGCCATGTGTCTCGCGCTGACATTTGCTTATTATCTCAATCTGGATGAGCCCTACTGGGCGATGACTTCGGCCGCAGTGGTGAGCTTTCCGACCGTAGGCGGCGTAATCAGTAAAAGTCTGGGGCGTATTGCCGGGAGTTTACTCGGCGCGACCGCCGCGTTAATTATTGCTGGCCATACGCTGAATGAACCCTGGTTGTTCTTATTTAGCATGGCCGCCTGGATCGGTTTTTGTACCTGGGCCTGCGCGCATTTTACCAATAATGCCGCTTATGCTTTCCAGTTGTCCGGCTACACGGCGGCGATCATCGCGTTCCCGATGGTTAATATTGTAGAAATCACGCAGTTGTGGGATATCGCCCAGGCACGTGTATGTGAAGTTATCGTCGGCATCCTCTGTGGCGGCATGATGATGATGATCCTACCCAGCACATCGGATGGTACCGCCCTGCTCACCGCGTTGAAAAACATGCATGCGCGCTTGCTGGAACATGCCAGTCTACTGTGGCAGCCGGAGACTACCGACGCTATCCGCTCCGCGCATGAGGGGGTCATTGGGCAAATCCTGACCATGAACCTGCTGCGTATTCAGGCCTTCTGGAGTCACTACCGTTTTCGCCGCCAGAATGCATTGCTAAATGCATTGTTACACCAGCAATTACGGCTAACCAGCGTGATCTCCAGTCTGCGTAGAATGCTTTTAAATTGGCCGACGCCGCCGGAAAACAGCCGCGAAGTCATTGAACAACTCTTAGCTGAGTTGGCAAAACCGCGCGCGGACAGCTATACCGTGGCGCGGATTATTGCGCCGCTACGCCCGCAGGATGAACAGGATTATCGTCACCTCGCGTTCTGGCAGCGATTACGCTATTTTTGTCAGCTATATCTGCGCAGCAGCCGTCAGTTATATCTGATCGAAAGCGGCGCGCCGGTGGATCAAATCCATATCCGCCGCACTCCCGGCCTTGCGCGGCATACGGATAACGCAGAGGCCATCTGGAGCGGCGTGCGTACCTTTTGCACGCTCACGGTGATTGGCGCCTGGAGTATTGGCGCGCAATGGGAATCCGGGCCCGGCGCATTAACCCTGGCGGCGATCAGTTGCGTCCTCTACTCCATCGTCGCCACGCCGTTTAAGTCGCTTTCCTTATTGATGCGTACTTTAGTGCTGCTGTCCTTATTCAGCTTCGTGGTGAAATTTGGCCTGATGGTGCAAATCACCGATCTGTGGCAATTCTTGCTTTTCCTTTTTCCGCTGTTCGTCACGATGCAACTGCTTAAACTGCAGATGCCTAAGCTGGCGGGACTGTGGGGGCAGCTTATCGTTTTTATGGGCTCATTCATCGCCGTGACCAATCCACCGGTGTACGACTTCGCCGACTTCCTTAACGATAATACCGCCAAGATCGTCGGCGTCGCGATTTCCTGGCTGGCGTTTGCGATTTTGCGCCCCGGTTCCGATGCCGTAAAAAGCCGCCGCCATATCCGCGCGCTACGCCGGGATTTCGTCGATCAGCTTAGCCGTCACCCTTCCCATAACGAAAGCGAGTTTGAATCGCTGACCTATCATCACGTCAGTCAGCTCAGCAATAGTCAGGATGCGCTGGCGCGCCGGTGGTTATTACGTTGGGGAGTGGTGCTGCTGAACTGCTCGCATGTGGTGTGGCAGCTGCGCGCCTGGGAGTCGCGTTCCGATCCGCTTTCCCGGGTGCGGGATATTTGTATATCCCTGCTGCGCGATGTGATGAGCGAGCGCGGCGTGCAGCAACGCCCGCTTGCCGTCACGCTACAGGAATTACAGCGTATCTGCGACACGCTCGCACATCATCATCAACCCGCCGCGCATGAGCTGGCGGCGATTATCTGGCGTTTACACTGTTCGCTGTCGCAGCTGGAACAGGCTCCAGCGCAGGGAACACTGTCTCCGGGTTATTTAATGACGCCGCAGGCGTAACGCATTCCGCCGCCGCCGAGCGGTTTCGGCTGATCGGACATGTTATCGCCGCCCACATGGATCATGAGCGCTTTATCTTTCACTTCATCAAGAGACTTCAGACGTGGCGCAGTAACCGGTTCGGTGGCGATACCATCATTATTAACGACTAACACCGGGAGGTCGCCCAGATGCCCCTGGCCTTCCGGCCCTTCATGCTTGCCGGTATTTTGTGGGTCCAGATGACCACCAGCGGCTTCTGCGGCAACCGCTTGGCCGTCTTTAATCGCGGGCTGGCAGCTACCGTTGGCATGAATGTGAAAACCATGCTCGCCCGGCGGCAACGCTTTAAGGTGTGGGGTAAATTTTAAGCCGCCTTCGGTTTCATCGATGACGACGGTGCCGATAGACTGTCCTACGCCTTGCGCCGTCACCAGATTCATCTCTACTTTCTCGCTGGCGGCCTGCGCACCCGCACAGGCCAGCAGCGTCACCATCGCTAAACTTAATCGCTTCATAAAACCTCCGTTACATGTGGTCGCCTGTTAAGTGTAAACCACTGGCGAAAACATGTACGGAAAGTCAACGAGTTGGCGATTACGGCACGTCATAACCCAGTGCCGCCTTGCGGATTCGGAACCACTGTTGACGCGACAATGACAGCGTTTCCGCTTCTAGTGCGGCACGTACGCGTTCGATTTTACCCGAGCCAATAATCGGCAGCGGCTGCGACGGCAAACGTAAAATCCAGGCATAGACCACCTGTTCAATAGAACTGGCGTTGAGTTCTTGCGCGATAACGGAAAGTTCCTGGCGCAACGGCTGATAAGCCTCATCATTAAACAGCCGACCGCCGCCAAGACATGACCAGGCCATCGGACGAATACGCAATTGCTGTAATTGATCTAATGTGCCGTCCAGCAACAAAGGCTGGTGAACCGGCGAGATCTCCACCTGGTTGGTCGCCAGGGTGAAAGGCAGGCGCGATTGCAGCAACGTAAATTGCGCTGGCGTAAAATTAGAAACGCCAAAATGGCGCACTTTGCCGCTTTGGTGCAGATGTTGAAACGCCTCGGCGACGTCATCCGCATCCATTAACGGATCGGGACGGTGAATTAACAACATATCCAGATAATCTGTCGCCAGATTTTTTAATGACTGTTCGGCGCTCAGAATAATATGGCGGCGATCGGTAATATAATGACCGAGCTTATTTTCCGCTCTGGCAGTGGTGGCAATACCGCATTTGGTGACGATTTGCAGTCTTTCCCGCAAATGCGGCGCCAGCGTTAGCGCCTCGCCAAATGCCGCTTCGCACTGATAACCGCCATAAATGTCCGCATGGTCAACGGTAGTGACGCCCAAATCCAGATGTTCTTCGATAAAACTCACTAACTGACGCGCGGACATATTCCAGTCCATCAAACGCCAGTAACCCATGACAAAACGCGAAAACTCCGGGCCTTGTGGAGCGATGGTGACACGCTGAACCATAACAGATTCCTCATAGAGAATAATGAGGTTGAGTATACGCAATTCCGCGTTTAAAAGAGTGAAGGTTGTTGAGGATCTTCCGATGGGAGAGGCTTGTTTGCGCGTATTTTACGCAAGAAACGCTGGCGACAAAGCCGCAGTACATTTTGTTTCTCGGCATCGCTCATTTTTTGCCAGTTAAACCGTTCGTCGCGGCTGCGCATACAGCCCCGACAAAAGCCACGCTCATCAGACTGGCAGATACCGCGACATGGGCTTGCTACAGGAAAAAACTCCAACTGCTCGGCCACATCCCCTCCTCAACGTTTGGCGCTTATGACTATTGAAGACGCTAACTGACATTATGGCAACTCTGCTTGCAGTAGACCGACTGGTCTACTATACTGCCTGCTATGAATAAGCAAACCGAACATGATACCCGCGAACATCTGCTGGCCACCGGCGAGCAGCTTTGTATGCAACGGGGTTTTACCGGCATGGGGCTTAGCGAATTGCTCAAAACCGCCCAGGTGCCTAAAGGGTCGTTTTATCACTACTTTCGCTCGAAAGAAGCCTTCGGCGTCGCCATGCTTGAGCGACATTACGCCTGCTATCATCAGCGTCTTACGGCGCACTTCACCTCCGGTCCCGGTAATCATCGCGATCGCCTTCTCGCCTGGTATCAGGAAACGTTAAAGCAGTTTTGCCAGCAAGGCGCCATCAGCGGTTGCCTGACGGTGAAACTGTCAGCGGAGGTCTGCGATCTGTCGGAGGATATGCGCTCTACGATGGATAAAGGGGCGCAGGAGATCATGGCACTGCTTGCACGCGCGCTGGAAGATGGCCGTAATAGCCACTGTTTACATTTCACCGGCCAGCCGTTGCCACAAGCGCAGGTACTTTATGCTCTGTGGCTGGGCGCCAATTTGCAAGCCAAAATATCCCGTAGCGCCGCGCCGCTGGAAAATGCGTTGGCGCATGTTAAGACCATCATTGCAACGCCTGAGCAGTAACAGGCGTTTTTATTTCCTTTATTACAAGACGACCGGTCTACTTATATCAGGAGCCACTATGTCATCAGCAAAACTGTTTACCCCCCTCAAGGTGGGTGCCATCACGGCGACAAATCGCGTATTTATGGCGCCTTTGACGCGTTTGCGGAGTATTGAACCGGGCGACATTCCTACGCCGTTAATGGCGGAATATTACCGTCAACGCGCCAGCGCCGGATTGATCATCAGCGAAGCCACACAAATCTCCGCACAGGCGAAAGGCTATGCCGGCGCACCGGGATTACACAGCGATGAGCAGATCGCCGCCTGGAAAAAAATCACTCAGGGAGTCCATGCCCAGGGCGGCCATATGGCGGTGCAATTGTGGCATACGGGCCGTATTTCACACGCCAGCCTGCAACCAGGCGGACAAGCGCCCGTCGCGCCATCCGCTATCAATGCGGGAACCCGCACCTCTTTGCGTGACGAAAACGGTCAGGCCATCCGCGTAGAAACTTCCACGCCGCGCGCGCTGGATACTCACGAGATCCCCGGGATCGTCAACGATTTCCGCCAGGCTATCGCCAATGCCCGAGAGGCAGGCTTTGATCTGGTGGAGCTGCACTCCGCGCACGGTTATCTGCTGCACCAGTTCCTCTCACCGTCTTCTAATCACCGTACCGATCAGTACGGCGGCAGCGTAGAGAATCGAGCCCGTCTGGTGCTGGAGGTGGTTGATGCCGGCATTAAGGAATGGGGCGCGGACCGTATCGGCATCCGCCTTTCTCCTGTCGGCACTTTCCAGAATGTCGATAACGGCCCGAATGAAGAAGCTGACGCCCTTTATCTGATTGAAGCGTTAGGCAAACGCGGCATTGCTTATCTGCATATGTCTGAACCAGACTGGGCGGGCGGCGAACCGTACAGTGACGCGTTCCGTGAAAAAGTGCGCGCGCGTTTCCACGGTCCCATCATCGGCGCTGGCGCCTATACGCCAGAAAAAGCGGAAGATCTGATCGAAAAAGGGCTGATTGACGCCGTGGCGTTTGGTCGCGATTACATCGCTAACCCGGATCTGGTAGCGCGTCTGCAATGTAAAGCGAAACTCAATCCACAGCGTCCCGAAAGTTTTTATGGCGGCGGCGCGGAAGGCTACACTGACTACCCTACTCTGTAATTTCATTGATAGCGGCCGCACATCGCCGCTATACTTTGAATATCTTGACTATTTTAAGGACAACGAAAATGCGTTTATTGCATACTATGCTGCGCGTCGGCGATTTGCAGCGTTCCATCGCTTTTTACACTAACGTTCTGGGCATGAAATTGCTGCGTACCAGTGAGAATCCGGAATACAAATACTCGCTGGCCTTTGTGGGATATGGTCCGGAAACGGAAGAAGCGGTCATCGAACTAACCTATAACTGGGGCGTTGAGAGCTACGACATGGGCAATGCGTATGGGCATATCGCGCTGAGCGTTGACAATGCTGCTGAAGCCTGTGAACGCATTCGTCAGAACGGCGGTAACGTGACCCGTGAAGCGGGGCCGGTAAAAGGCGGTTCGACCATCATCGCCTTCGTTGAAGATCCGGATGGCTATAAAATCGAATTGATTGAAGCTAAAGACGCAGGCCGCGGTCTGGGTAACTGATCCCCCGCCGGGCGCAGGTCACTGCGCCCGTTGTTTTACTGCATCCCGGCGTAAAATTTGCCATAATACGCGCTGCATTTTTTCGTATTAAGAGACTCAGATGTCCGATAACGCTCAACTTTCCGGTCTGTGCGACCGTTTTCGTGGTTTTTATCCTGTCGTCATCGATGTTGAAACTGCAGGATTTAACGCTAAAACCGATGCGCTGCTCGAAATCGCCGCCATCACGCTGAAAATGGATGAACAAGGCTGGCTGATGCCGGACACGACGCTGCATTTCCATGTGGAGCCATTCGCTGGAGCCAACTTACAGCCGGAAGCGCTCGCGTTTAACGGTATCGATCCCTCTAACCCGCTACGCGGCGCGGTGAGTGAATATGAGGCGCTACACGCTATTTTCAAAATGGTGCGTAAAGGTATCAAAGACAGCGGTTGTAGCCGCGCCATTATGGTCGCGCATAACGCCACTTTTGATCACAGTTTTATGATGGCCGCCGCAGAGCGCGCCTCGCTGAAACGTAACCCGTTTCATCCGTTCGTCACCTTTGATACTGCGGCATTGAGCGGACTGGCGCTGGGACAAACGGTGTTATCAAAAGCGTGCCTGGCGGCAGGTATGGAGTTTGACGGTGAAAAAGCCCATTCCGCTTTGTATGATACCGAGCGGACAGCGGTGCTGTTTTGTGAAATCGTCAATCGCTGGAAGCGCCTGGGCGGCTGGCCGTTACCTTTGCCGACGGACAAATAACGTGGCTAACGACACCGCTTTTGCTCACGATGACGGTAAAAAAGCGACCTTTACAGGTCGCTTTCCCCTTGCACAGATTACTCTGCGTCCGGCTCCTGAGTTTTATATTTTGCCGCAGTTTCTTTAATAAGCTGCTGCAGCTCGCCACGCTGATACATTTCAATCACAATATCACACCCGCCGACCAGCTCGCCGTCCACCCACAGTTGTGGGAATGTCGGCCAGTTGGCGTATTTCGGTAATTCAGCGCGAATATCCGGGTTTTGCAGGATATCAACATAGGCAAAACGTTCCCCGCAGGCTGAAAGCGCCTGAACGGCCTGCGCAGAGAAACCACAGCTTGGCAGTTTCGGTGAACCTTTCATATACAGGAGAATCGGGTTTTCAGCGATCTGGCGCTGAATTTTTTCGATAGTGGTGCTCATTGTCTCGCTTCCTTAAACTACTTTTACGACTGAAGCCTGTCATTGTAACGGGTCAGGCTGGCAACGGAAAATAACATTTTCATCATGCCTTATTATTTTACCGTCTGCGGGAATAAGTTGTATACAAAATATCTTTTAAGCGGGTTACCGCGCAGTGATTCGTCGATAACGCGTTCGTGTTTAGCATTAATTGCTATTTTTTTTACATCTGTTAACGAAACATAGCTTCAGAAACCAAAAGCAATTACCAATCTGTGCTTTTGTAGATTAGAATTATCAGGTTTTGTAAATCATACGCAGGCATGAATTGCCTGCCTTTAACAGAGGATTGCTCAGTGGCGCGGATAAACAAAATCTCGATCACGCTCTGTGCTTTACTTTTTACTACTCTCCCCTTTACGCCAATGGCCCATGCTTCCAGGCAAGCCAAAGCGACGCCTGCTGTTTCTCATGTCACGAAAACGGCAGATAAAAAGAAAAGCACAACGAAAAAGATCAGTAAAACCAGCAAAAAAAACGTAAAAAAAACCTCAAAAACCAGCCGTTCTTCTTCCGCTTCTACGCCAAAACGTACCACCGCCGCCACAAAATCTCGTCATACGACGCATCGTCGTAACAGAACCGCGCCCACGTCAATCGCCGCCCTCGACGTAACGGAAAAATGCACGACGCGTAAAGGCCGTAAGCCGCACTGCGTGAAGGGGAAAGGAACATTGCCGGTCTCTATTGCCGATGCGCATCGTGCAAAAGTACAAAAAGCGACGAAAACCGCGATGTCCAAACTCATGAATCAGATTGGTAAACCGTATCATTGGGGAGGCGCGTCGCCGCGTACCGGTTTTGATTGCAGCGGTCTGGTTTATTATGCCTATAAAGATTTAGTGAAGATCCGTATCCCCCGAACGGCGAATGAGATGTATCACCTGCGTGACGCGGCGCCCATTGAGCGTAGCGAGTTGAAAAACGGCGATCTGGTGTTCTTCCGTACGCAGGGGCGCGGCACCGCCGATCACGTTGGCGTCTATGTCGGCAACGGTAAGTTTATCCAGTCTCCGCGCAGCGGTCAGGAAATTAAGATCACCTCACTGAACGAAGAATACTGGCAACGTCATTATGTCGGCGCCCGCCGGGTGATGACGCCTAAAACAATTCGCTAATATTTTATCCTGTCGTTTAACGACAGGATAACTTCTTCTTTTGCGCCACCGCTCAATTTGCTACCCTATCCTTACGCGCACCAGGGGTATTGTGCGTGCGCAATATTAATAATAAGGAGAGAAGCAATGTCGTTCGAATTACCTGCATTACCGTATGCCAAAGATGCTCTGGCGCCGCATATTTCTGCTGAGACGCTGGAATATCACTATGGCAAACATCATCAGACTTACGTGACCAATCTTAACAATTTGATCAAAGGCACGGCGTTTGAAGGCAAATCGCTGGAAGAGATCGTGCGCACTTCCGAAGGCGGCATCTTTAATAACGCCGCCCAGGTGTGGAACCACACCTTCTACTGGAACTGCCTGGCGCCAAACGCTGGCGGCGAACCGACCGGGAAACTGGCTGATGCTATCGCGGCATCTTTTGGCAGCTTCGCGGAATTTAAAGCGCAGTTCACCGATGCCGCTATCAAAAACTTTGGTTCCGGATGGACATGGCTGGTAAAAAGCGCTGATGGCAAACTGGCTATCGTTTCTACCTCAAATGCCGGTACGCCGCTGACTACGGATGCAACGCCGTTGCTGACGGTTGATGTGTGGGAACACGCGTATTACATCGACTACCGCAACGCCCGTCCAAACTATCTGGAGCATTTCTGGGCGCTGGTTAACTGGGAATTTGTTGCGAAAAATCTCGCCGCATAAGTCTGAGTACGCAGAAGGTACGCCTTCTGCGTTTTAGAGAGGGATAGAATAGAGGAGACGCCCACCCTCAGAAGAGAGGAAATCAGTGCAGAGCGGCCGTTAATCCACCTGCGACAATCACGCCCAGAACAATCAGCGTAGTAATCAACGAAAATTTCAGGTCGGTACTCATCAAGTTTTCTCCTTTTTATTCCCACACAAAAAGTGATATAGCGCATTTTTGCACATTCCCGCACAAAAATCTCTCATGTTTTATATTGATAACTGTTTTTAACGCTTCCCCTTTTCCTCAAGATCAGACAAAATTCCAGGCTTACTGAATTAGCGTAACGGCCATTGACCCCTTCCTGACGTTCCGTGTCGTTTTTCCGGCGTGCCGCAACCCTGATGTTGCGATTAGGGTGTGTGTAGGCAAACGTTTACCTGGCGTTTCTCAGGAGCTTAGCGAGGGTCTGGAGTGAAATGTAATGGCAACAATTAAAGATGTAGCGAAACGGGCAAACGTTTCCACTACAACTGTATCACACGTAATCAACAAAACGCGTTTTGTCGCTGAAGAAACGCGTAACGCGGTCTGGGCGGCAATTAAAGAGCTGCACTACTCTCCCAGCGCCGTCGCGCGTAGCCTGAAGGTTAACCATACCAAGTCGATAGGCTTACTGGCGACCAGCAGCGAAGCGGCCTATTTTGCCGAAATTATCGAGGCGGTTGAAAAAAACTGTTTCCAGAAAGGCTATACGCTGATTTTAGGCAACGCCTGGAATAACCTGGAAAAACAGCGCGCCTACCTGTCCATGATGGCGCAAAAGCGCGTGGATGGCCTGCTGGTGATGTGTTCTGAGTATCCAGAACCTCTGCTTTCCATGCTGGAAGAGTATCGCCATATTCCGATGGTGGTGATGGACTGGGGCGAGGCGAAGGCCGATTTTACCGACACGGTGATTGATAACGCCTTTGCAGGCGGCTATATGGCGGGTCGTTATCTGGTTGAGCGCGGCCACCGGGATATCGGCGTTATTCCCGGCCCGCTGGAGCGCAACACCGGCGCGGGGCGGCTGGCAGGCTTTATGAAAGCCATGGAGGAGGCGCTGATCAACGTGCCGGACAACTGGATTGTTCAGGGCGACTTCGAGCCGGAGTCCGGTTACCACGCGATGCAGCAAATCTTATCGCAGTCACATCGCCCTACCGCCGTTTTCTGCGGCGGCGATATTATGGCGATGGGCGCGCTTTGCGCGGCTGACGAAATGGGGCTTCGCGTACCGCAGGACGTTTCGGTGATCGGTTATGACAATGTGCGTAACGCCCGTTACTTTACCCCGGCGCTGACGACGATTCACCAGCCCAAAGACTCTTTAGGCGAAACCGCATTTAATATGCTACTGGATCGCATCGTCAATAAGCGTGAAGAGTCACAGTCTATTGAAGTTCATCCACGCCTGGTTGAGCGTCGCTCGGTCGCTGACGGCCCGTTCCGCGACTATCGGCGTTAATCCCCGCTGTCGGGAGCCTCTTCTGGCTCCCGCAGCCACTCCCGATTCAACGTTTCGCTATCGCCCAAATAGTCCAGCAGCCATGTCAGCGCGGGCGAGGCCTCGTTTTGCTGCCACGTCACGCAACAGGCCGCATCGGGAAACGGATTCTCTAACGTCAGCGCCACCCATTTTCCGCTGTCTATCCACTGTCGGGCAAAATGCGTCGGCACCATTCCCACGCATAGTCCTGCCGACAGGCAGGTTGCCGATGACTCCCAGTCCGGTACGACGACCCTTTTTTGGTTATCCAGCAGCCAGGTAATCCGTTTCGGTAAGGTTCGCGAAGTGTCTTCCCTGACCAGCGACGGCCAGTTGCGCAGGGTATCATCGCTTAACGGCCCAGGCATCGACGCCAGCGGGTGATCGCTTGCCACTACGCAGCTCCAGCTCAGGGTCCCCATATCCCGAAAAGCGTAACGCCCCCCTACCGGAATCGCCTGCGTCGCCCCAATCGCCAGTTCGACACGCCCGTCGGAGAGCGCGTCCCAGACGCCGTTAAACACCTCCTGAAAAACCAGCAGTTCCACATCGTCAAAATGGCGATAGAAATCGACGATCATCTGCCGGGTACGTTCTGGTCTGACGATATTGTCCACCGCAATAGCTAACTGCCCGCGCCAGCCATTAGCAATTTGCTGACACTGCTGGCGAGTGATCTGCATTTTTTTGATAACAGAACGCCCTTCTTTTAAAAACCAGACGCCAGCAGGCGTCAGTTCAACATCACGGTGACGTCGTACAAAAAGCGGTACGGCCAGCCACTCCTCTAACTGACGAACGGTGTAACTGACTGCTGAAGGCACACGGTGCAGTTCCTGCGCCGCCGCGCTAAAACTGCCATTGCGCGCCACGGCGTCAACCACTTCAAGCGAGTATTCCGACCACATAATTTGCCTACAAAAATTTTGAATTCACTGGACAAATATTAACGTTTCACAACCGTAATTTCACTCCCTACACTCTGCGACAATGTCTGTCTGATAAGAAAGAGAAACAAATATGCAACCTGGAAAAGGTTTTTTAGTCTGGTTAGCCGGCCTTAGCGTGCTGGGATTTCTGGCTACGGACATGTACCTGCCCGCGTTTGCCGCCATACAGGCGGATTTACAAACGCCTGCCGCCGCGGTCAGCGCCAGCCTCAGCCTGTTTTTAGCTGGCTTTGCCGTCGCGCAACTACTTTGGGGACCGCTATCGGATCGTTATGGCCGTAAACCGATTTTACTGCTGGGGTTATCTATCTTTGCGCTCGGAAGTCTGGGGATGCTGTGGGTAGAAAGCGCGGCAGCACTGCTGACGCTGCGCTTCGTGCAGGCCGTCGGCGTTTGCGCGGCAACGGTAATCTGGCAAGCGCTGGTGACCGATTATTATCCTTCGCAAAAAATTAATCGTATCTTCGCCACTATCATGCCACTGGTGGGCTTATCCCCGGCGCTTGCGCCCTTACTGGGAAGCTGGATACTGACGCATTTCTCATGGCAGGCGATTTTCGCCACCCTGTTCGTGATTACGTTGTTGCTGATGTTGCCAGCGCTGCGCTTAAAACCATCGGTAAAAGCGCGTACCGAGGGACAGGATAAACTCACTTTCGCGACGTTGTTACGCTCTAAAACCTATCGCGGTAATGTGCTGATTTATGCCGCCTGTTCCGCCAGCTTTTTTGCGTGGCTAACAGGGTCCCCATTTATTCTCAGCGCGATGGGTTACAGCCCGGCAGTGATTGGCCTGAGCTATGTTCCGCAAACCATCGCTTTTCTGATTGGCGGATATGGTTGCCGCGCGGCGCTACAAAAATGGCAGGGCTACCAATTGCTTCCGTGGCTGTTAGGGCTGTATGCGCTGAGCGTTATCGCCACCTGGGGAGCGGGCCTTCTGAATAATGCCTCACTGGTGGAGATCCTGATTCCTTTCTGCGTAATGGCGATTGCTAATGGCGCAATCTACCCTATCGTCGTCGCGCAAGCGTTACGCCCTTTCCCTCAAGCCACGGGGCGCGCTGCGGCGCTACAAAATACGCTGCAACTGGGGTTATGTTTCCTGGCAAGCCTGGTGGTTTCATGGCTCATCAGCACGCCGCTGCTGACCACCACCAGCGTAATGCTCTCTACCGTTGTTCTGGCGGCGTTAGGTTACAAAATGCAGTCTCATGCAGATTGCGCTGAGGCCGAATTTCCCCATGCCAATGTCGCCCACGACAAGTCTCACTAAAGACTTGTTAACCGCTGGTAATTAGCACGCTAACAATTTTCGGTTGAATCATCAAAAATTGCGGCCTATACTGATTCCCGGTTGTTTATATTACGATAATTATTAGGCATTAACGGGAACCGGAGCGTTCCCGATTCACCATGGATGGCCTTTTCGGCAAGGGCTCCTCCCTTCCTCTGTTCTACGTCGGATAACTGGCTCACGGAATTGTCCGTGGGATTTCTCACAAAGCCAAAAAAGCGTCTACGCTGTTTTAAGGTTCTGATCACCGTCCAGTGATGGAGAAACTATGAGTTCATCGTGTATAGAAGAAGTCAGCGTACCGGATGATAACTGGTACCGAATCGCCAACGAATTGTTAAGTCGTGCGGATATTACAATTAATGGTTCCGCCCCGTCTGACATTCGTGTTAAGAATCCCGATTTTTTTAAACGCGTCCTTCAGGAAGGATCGTTGGGGTTAGGTGAGAGTTACATGGATGGCTGGTGGGAATGCGAGCGTCTGGATATTTTCTTCAGCAAAGTCTTACGTGCCGGTCTTGAAAATCAACTCCCCCACCATGTTAAAGATACGCTCCGTATCCTCGGCGCGCGTCTGATTAATCTACAAAGTAAAAAACGCGCCTGGATTGTCGGCAAGGAACATTACGATCTTGGTAATGACCTTTTTTCCCGTATGCTCGATCCCTATATGCAATATTCTTGCGCCTACTGGAAAGATGCCGATACGCTGGAAGCGGCACAGCAAGCCAAGCTGAAATTAATTTGCGAAAAGCTACAGCTACAACCGGGGATGCGTGTGCTGGATATCGGCTGCGGCTGGGGCGGTCTGTCGCAATATATGGCGACCCATTATGGCGTTAGCGTGGTGGGCGTAACGATCTCCGCTGAACAACAAAAAATGGCGCAGACGCGTTGCGAAGGTCTGGATGTCTCCATTCTCCTCGAAGATTATCGCGACCTTAACGATCAGTTTGACCGAATCGTCTCTGTCGGCATGTTCGAGCATGTCGGGCCAAAAAACTACAACACCTATTTTGAGGTCGTTGACAGGAATTTAAAACCGGATGGTCTTTTCCTGCTCCATACTATTGGTTCTAAAAAAACCGATCATAATGTCGATCCGTGGATTAATAAGTATATTTTCCCCAACGGTTGCTTGCCGTCTGTTCGTCAAATCGCCGAGGCCAGCGAATCACACTTTGTAATGGAAGACTGGCATAACTTTGGCGCCGACTATGACACGACTCTGATGGCGTGGCATGAGCGCTTTATCAATGCCTGGCCAGAGATTGCGGGCAATTATAACGAGCGCTTTAAACGTATGTTCAGCTATTATCTCAACGCCTGCGCAGGTGCGTTTCGCGCGCGTGATATCCAGCTTTGGCAGGTGGTATTTACGCGCGGCGTTGAAAACGGACTGCGCGTTCCTCGCTAATCATCTCCCCCGCATTTCATGCGGGGGAATCTTATTTTCCGTTAGCCAATGTCGGCCTGATTTCTGACCGCATTTTCTCGTGTAGCCAGTACGCGTTCTACGGTATCGACAACCGCCTGCGTTTGCGGATCGATCTCGATATTCACACGCTCACCCAGTTTTTTTCTGCCAAGCGTAGTACGTTCCAGCGTTTCCGGAATGAGATGCACGCAGAAGCGCGTTGGCGTTACCTCGCCGACGGTCAAACTGATGCCGTCGACGCCGATAAAGCCTTTGTACAGGATATACTTCATCAGGGACGCATCCTGCACTTTAAACCACACCTGATGGTTATTTTCAGAGGTCAGGATTTTCGCGATCTCCGCCGTCGTAATAATATGCCCCGACATCAGATGTCCACCGATTTCATCGCTGAATTTGGCGGCGCGCTCTACGTTGACCTCATCACCTACCCTCAACGCGCCCAGATTGGTGATGCGCAACGTTTCTTTCATCAGATCAAAGCTTATCTGATTGCCGTTTATTTCAGTTACCGTCAAACAGCATCCGTTATGCGCTACCGACGCCCCCGTCTCCAGCCCCTCCAGCATGTAGTCCGGTAACGTCACCACATGGGTGCGAAAGTTGGGTTTTTCATCAATCGATACCAGTTTCGCGGTACCCTGTACGATCCCCGTAAACATATCTTCAACTCCTGAAATAAATAAAAGCAGAACTGTTCAGCACAATAGCAGGTGGAAAAACAGCTTGCCAGCAATGCGCCGTTAACAACTGTTTTTTCACTGGAGAAATAGTAATACCCCGCTACAATAGACTGAAATTTCCCCTGCTATTTCTTTTGGCTGCCACTACGGCGGCTTTTTAGTCTTTCATATAACAACAAAATAAAAGGTGAATACGTGCAGAAGTATACCAGTGAAGCGCGTCAGTTATTAGCGTTAGCGATACCGGTGATCCTTGCGCAAGTGGCACAGACCGCAATGGGATTCGTCGATACCGTCATGGCGGGAGGCTATAGCGCTACGGACATGGCTGCCGTCGCTATCGGCACCTCTATCTGGCTTCCCGCCATTTTGTTTGGTCACGGCTTACTGCTGGCCTTGACGCCTGTGATTGCGCAACTCAATGGCTCCGGCCGTCGTGAGCGTATCGCGCATCAGGTTCGACAAGGGTTCTGGCTGGCGGGCTTTGTCTCCGTGCTGGTGATGATCGTCCTGTGGAATGCCGGATACATTATCCGCTCTATGCATAATATTGATCCGGCGCTGGCCGATAAAGCCGTGGGTTATCTTCGCGCGCTGCTGTGGGGCGCGCCAGGATACCTTTTCTTTCAGGTAGCGCGAAACCAGTGCGAAGGTCTGGCCAAAACCAAACCGGGTATGGTGATGGGATTTTTGGGCCTGCTGGTGAATATTCCGGTGAACTATATTTTTATCTATGGCCATTTTGGTATGCCGGAACTCGGCGGTATCGGCTGCGGCGTTGCGACTGCGGCGGTCTATTGGGTGATGTTTATCGCCATGCTTTCTTACATTAAACACGCGCGTTCAATGCGTGACATTCGTAATGAAAAAGGCTTTGGCAAACCTGATAGCGTCGTCATGAAGCGCCTGATTCAACTGGGGTTGCCGATTGCGCTGGCGCTGTTCTTTGAAGTGACGTTATTTGCGGTCGTTGCGCTGCTGGTTTCGCCATTAGGTATTGTGGATGTCGCCGGTCATCAGATTGCGCTTAACTTTAGCTCGCTGATGTTCGTACTGCCGATGTCGCTGGCTGCGGCGGTAACGATTCGAGTGGGTTATCGTCTGGGCCAGGGCTCAACGCTGGATGCGCAAACCGCAGCGCGTACCGGTTTAGGCGTCGGCATTTGTATGGCTGTGGTTACCGCTATTTTTACCGTTACTCTGCGTAAGCATATTGCTTTGCTCTACAATGACAACCCTGAGGTCGTGGCGCTTGCCGCGCAATTAATGCTGCTCGCTGCGGTTTACCAGATTTCCGACTCTATACAGGTTATCGGCAGCGGTATTCTGCGCGGTTATAAAGATACGCGTTCCATCTTTTTTATCACCTTTACCGCCTACTGGGTGTTAGGTTTACCCAGCGGTTATATCCTGGCGTTAACGGATTTGGTGGTGGATCGTATGGGACCGGCAGGCTTCTGGATGGGGTTCATCATCGGCCTGACCTCGGCGGCGGTGTTAATGATGCTACGGATGCGCTATCTACAACGTCAGCCGTCCGCCATCATTTTGCAGCGCGCTGCGCGATAATACGACGATAGCCGTCGCATGGCGGCTATTTTCTCGACATGTTGCATATTTCCACCGCAATCAGGTGATTTCAGGAAGAAAATTGCGATTTCCCTCTTGCCTCATTGCGGTTGTAACGCTAATATTCGTCCCCGTTGTCACCTACAACGTTGCGTTCATAGCTCAGTTGGTTAGAGCACCACCTTGACATGGTGGGGGTCGTTGGTTCGAGTCCAATTGAACGCACCATCATTTTAATGCGTCTGTAGCTCAGTTGGTTAGAGCACCACCTTGACATGGTGGGGGTCGATGGTTCGAGTCCATTCAGACGCACCAATCCATTATCTTGTTTAATTTTAAAATACGCTATCTGGTGCTTGTGCCAGGCTAAAAGCGATTATTTTCAGTCTCTCACCTTTATCGTCAAGCACTGCTCTATACGCTATTACCCTCTTAACCTTCGCAGTGGCCTGACGAAGCATACCAAAAGCATTTATGGTGTTTCGGTAGAATGCGCATAATCTATCTTCATCACCATACGTAACAAGGCTGCAACGGGTTCAAATAACGTTTCAGGAATTTTATCTCCGCGTTCCACTTCAAAAAATAATGAGCGGGCCAGCTCAACATTTTCAACAACGGGGATGCAGTTGCGTTCAGCGATGTTAACAATATAGTTAGCTTGAGCATCACTGCCTTTTTCCAGGACGCGTGGTATTGGCATATCGGTGGGATGATAGCCAAGACAAACCGCAATATGCGTTGGATTACGCACTACCGCAACAGATTGTTTAACAGATTGAGCTAAACTCCCACTTTGTATTTCACTCTGCATTTCCCGACGCCGTGTCTTCATTTGAGGATCGCCCTCCAGATCTTTATGCTCCTGTTTTACGTCATCTTTACTCATTTTTAGATCTTTTCTAATCTTATAATATTGAAAAGAATAGTCCAGTATGCCAACGACGATATAAAAAGCCATCACCCCAACCCATAACCATTTTATTAAAGAAGAAACCACAAGCAGGCCACAGGCTAACCCACAGTACGGTAGCGCCCGAAAAGTACTGGCATAATAATAAAAGAAAAAAGCAAAGATAAGAGATAGCATGATAACTTTCAGGCTGGATTTACATAATTCTACTACGCTATGTAAAGAGAATATCTGCTTAAAATTACTTACCGGATTTATGTGCTCGCTTTTAAAACCAATGGCCTTGCTGGCAATAACCACCCCCACCTGAAGAAACACGCTACCCACAGTAGCAACTATTACCCCAGCGCCCAGAAACAGCAGTGCAGAAGTCAGTGACTCTATTAAAGCATGACTCAATTGCGTTAATGCATAAGAAAATGGTTTATTTACTAATTGTAATGTGAAAGTTATTGACTCAATCAGTATCAAAATCATCTTTTCAGTAAAGAAATGAAAATACAAATAAAGCGCAATCAGCTGAAATAATGATGTTATTTCAATACTTTTGACAACCTGCCCTTCCTTACGGCCATCACGTAATTTCTTTTCTGTAGGCTGTTCTGTTTTCTCGCTCATACAGATGGAAACCAGTCTTTTAGATAAATATAAAATTTATCGCTTTCAACCAAATAGTGATGAAGAGCATAAGGGAATGAGATCAGGAGCGTCAGTAGAACCAATATACTTTTGAGCGGCATTGAGAAGAAAAACACATTCAATTGTTGTGCCGACCGATTTAAAAGACCTAAAGCCAGATCGGCTAATACCATACATATTATGGCAGGAAGAGAGAAGCTGATACATAATTGATAAAGCGTTCTCCACTCTGCCTGGATATATTTTAAAAATTGCCGATCAAATAATAAAGTACGCCCTGGTGGTAAATATTGGTATGACTCATACAGAATGTTTAATATAAACTCCACGCCGCCGCTTATAAAGAAAATAACACACAAAAACTGGCTGAAAAGCAAGCCAAAAAGTGAGGTTTCAGCTTCCATTGTAGAATTGAATATCGTACCCATTGTCGCGCCACGTAAAGTATCAAGCAGAAACCCCGCCATATCAACGGCCCAAAAGGGAACCGCCGCACAAAACCCAATTAAAAAACCAATAATCACCTCTCCGGTGACTAACCCTAACCAGCTGTAATCTTTACCAATATGCATCATAATCTTCTGCTGGTAAATGATTGGTAATATGGGAAAGGTAAGTGACATAAGCACGCCATTACGTAAAATCGCGGACCCTAAACTGCCACTTTTTAATAGGGGAAGTAATAAAGAGAGGCTCAATGGTCGAATAAAAGCCACAGCCAATGCAATAAGCCACTCATTTACCTGTTGTGCCATTCAACCATGCTCTCCAATTCGTAACATTATCTGCCGGGTATAATTCAACAGGATACCGCTAAGCCATGGGTAGCTGACCATTAAGGTTATTGCAATTGCCAATAATTTAATCATGAACTGTAGCGTTTGGTCCTGTATTTGAGTCAAGGCCTGAACAAGGCTTACGATGACACCAACTACCGATGCCACCAACACCACCGGCATAGACGTAAAAAGGACGATCCATAAAAGTTGCGTTACAAATTGCGTCAATTCAGAATCATTCATGAAAAGCTCTGTACCAATTGCGCCAGTGTCAGATCCCAACCGCCTGCCAGTAAAAATATTAGCAGCTTAAACGGTAATGAAATGGTCATCGGCGACACCATCATCATCCCCATAGCCAGCAGTATATTTGAAATAAGCAGGTCAATAGCCAGAAAGGGAAGATAAATAAGTAATCCAATCCGAAATGCCTGCGTTAACTGACTCACCGTAAATGCCGGAATTAATATGAGCAAAGAATCAGGTTTTATCTTTCTTTTTATGTCTTCAGGCCAGGTTCGTTTTATCAAATTCCGAAAATAATTGGCTTCCTTCTCTTCAGAGTTTTTTTGCAAAAACTGTCGATAAGGCGCTAATGCTTTACTGTCCCACTCAGACGTCCAGAAAGGAGCGCCAGCGACCTGAACCGGATGCCAGCGCTCTTTTACAGCTAATAGCGTCGGCCCCATAATGAATAAGGAAAGTACAAGCGCGAGGCCATACAGTGCGATATTGGGGGGAACTTGTTGAATACCCAGAGCATTTCGTAAAATCGAAAATACCACCGCCAGTTTAAGGAAAGAGGTTCCCATGACGATAATGAGAGGCAGTATTGAAAGCAGAAACAATATACCAATCAGTTGCAAAGGCGAATCGGGTAAAGACATACTGTATCTCTCATGACACGACCTGGAACGCTATTATATTGTTCGCATATTATTTTTCTTATCAGGTTTACGCTGTATTTTTGCAAAGATACCAACGTGTAATACGCACCATAAATTCATTGCCACAGGCAATCAACTCACCTTGCCCAATAATACGGTCATTTACTCTTATCGTCACCTCTGGCGCAAAACATCCACCTACAGGCAAAACGTCCCCCGTTTTAAGTTGTCGTAATTGTCCAATTTCCAGACTCGCACGTCCGATCTCAAAGAGCACCTGTTGTGGTATCTGCTCAAGTTCTACTGAAGATGTTCCGTCACTCTTTGACATTGGACTCCCTGACGCAAGTAGCGTTTCGATATCCTGGACTAATTCATCAAATTTCATCGTGTTATCCTCTGTCAGCAACACCCTCGCGTAGATCCCCCCAGGTAGTTGAATAGCAAAAAAACCGAGTCTGATGTCGCCAAAGCAATGAATCCGAACGCCCATGCCGATTTCGATAGACTCAAGTTCAATTAACGTAAGCTGGCACCAGCCTAAATATACAGGGACTACTACAGGAGGGGCAGGATAAATCTGTTGTCGCTCAGCAGAAAGCTCTCCGACTATATTGCGCAAAAAACCCGTTGGCCATGTAAAAATAATGCTATGGAACTCATGTTCTTCAACTGTCCATTTAATATGCAACGCTAGCTGATGTGGTAGATTACTGCAGGATGTTGGCGGCTCGTTCTGACAGAGGGTTGCATCACTGGCTTGCAATAACGGCGCCAGCCCCCATTCAGCTATTCCATATAGCAATTCAGGATCGATAGCCGATCGATTAGCGGTGCCAATTAGCCCTTCACACCAGCGCTGCCAGCATTGTTCTGCAATCCACACCCTACCCAGCTCATTATGATAATGTATGGTAAATAATGTCCCTTGCTGTACTGGATATTGTTGCATACTCAATGTCAGCTCACCAATGGTAGCGCCTTGCGTTGGAAGTATCTCCACCCACGGACGCTCTTCATTCGCTATTCTTAACATAGAATATCTCCAGGGAAATTATATACCCCATATGCAGCAACTGAGACTCCAGCCACTGCTTTAGCGCTTTCATCGAACGGTAAATTTCATGATGAGGGACATTGATTCTTAACTGGATTAGCCCCCCTGATTCACAGACTTCACACTCTACACCGTCAAGATAACCGCCACTAACACGATAACGTTGCGTGAAAACCACGTTCTTATTCAATGCTGCAGGAGGATTATTCTCACCAATGGGTAATGCCTGATGCATGAGTTGTTCAAAGTCCATACGTTCCGCCTCCGCCTCGTTATCATCCTGATAAGACTGGCATGGCAACCCAAGACTTCCCTCAACTTTGGTAATACGCATCGCTTAATACCATAGTAATTTTTTCTTTCTTTTTCATAAGCGCATTAAAATTCTTCTGTAATTCGCTTCGCCGGGAGACAAGCTGCTGATACTGATTCTCTAACTGCTGCCGTTGCGTCAAAAAGCTCTGCGCCTGAGTGAATAACCCGGCCATTTGTTGTTTCTTATCCAACAATAAATGACAAGATAACGTACCTTGCCAGCCCATTAATTCTTTCAGTCTGGTAGACACTGCTAAAGCGCGCGTCTGGCAAATCTGCTGTTCCGTAATAATCGCCTGTTGCTGCTGATCAAGTACGGTAAGTTTGCCGCGTAATTGCTTTTCACGCCGCGCGATTATCTCCAGCAAAGTTTCCATGATCACTCGGTGAGTATTTGGTGTAATTTTTCTATGAGTAGCTCGGGTCCGCATACTTCATCCTTACTTTGTCGCAAAAATGTACAAATATCCGGATAGGCATCAATGGCTTTGTCAATATCAGTATCAACTCCTCGCTGGTATTCCCCAATGCGTATTAACAGTTCAACCTCCTGGTAAAGCGCCAGGCACCGTCGCAATATCGCCGCCAGTTGACGATGCTCATGGCTGGTAACGACTGGAAAAACGCGGCTGAGCGTTGCCAACACGTCAATGGCAGGATAATGCCCCCTCTCTGCAAGCCGTCGGGATAGTACAATATGTCCATCAAGCAGTGAACGGACTTCATCCGCCAACGGCTCATTCATATCATCGCCTTCCACCAGTACCGTATAAAATGCGGTAATACTGCCTTTTTCCCCCATTCCTGTACGTTCTAAAAGTCGTGGCAATGCACTAAATACGCCTGGCGGATATTCTCCAGAAACTGCGGTCTCTCCGGCGGCCAGAGCGATTTCCCGCGCGGCCCTGGCATAACGCGTCAGTGAGTCGGCAAGCAAGACGACTCGCTTTCCATTATCGCGAAAAAATTCTGCTATCGTGGTGGCCACAAACAGCGCCCTCACGCGCTCTAAGGCGGGTCTGTCAGAGGTTGCGACAACAATGACACAGCGTTTTCGGGTCTCTTCAGACAGTGTAAAATCGATGAACTCGCGGACTTCTCGTCCACGTTCACCAATTAACACCAGAACATTGCAGTCTGCGTCTGGCGCATTACACAGCATCGCCAGAAGCGTGCTTTTCCCCACGCCAGGAGCAGAAAAAATCCCCACTCGTTGCCCTTCGCCACAGGTCGCAACGCTATCAATAGCGCGAATCCCCGTCATTAATGGTTGAGTGATAGGCTGTCGAACCATTGCGGGAGGAGGCATTGCATCATAGTCTTTCCAGCAGACGTCGGGCAGTTCGCGGCCATCAAGGGGACGACCAAAGCCATCAATGACTCGCCCTAATAACGCTTCGCCCACGGGAACCTGATGGCGTCGCCTTAAGGCCATCACTTGCTGCCCGCAGTGAAGCCCGATAGTACTCGTAAAAGGAGATAGCAAAGCTTTGCTGCCATTAATCCCCACGACTTCAGCAAGTTCTTCTCCAGGCTTTATACAGCACAACTCTCCCATAAATACCCCAGGCAACCACGCATTTAACAACGTTGCGCTGACATCCTGAATTCGGCCCCATCGACAATAACCATCGGGGGGCGGATATTTCAGCCTCAGACGTTGCATCAATTCATTCTTCATTGTCCGCCAACTCCTCTTCGCTAAGGTCAATACTTTCTACCACTTGTATAAGGCTCTCCTCTCCTAATTCCTGCCATGACAAAATCGGTACGTCGAACAAGGTGGCTTCTGTAATTTTTCGCAAGAAACGACGGGTGTCGACAGAAGTGACAATGAATAATTTGGCTGACTGCTTCAGCGCCTGCTCGATAAGTTGCAGGATCTGCGTCTTATGACGAGACGACAGCGCAGTATAGGTCCCCATTGCCGTCTGGCGAATGGATTCACGCACGAGGTTCTCAATACCTTCGCCGATCCGCAAAATCGGCAGCGGTTTTCCTTCCGGATTAAGACGACGCAGAATATGACGGCGAAGCGCGATACGGACATATTCTGTCAACATCAGGACATCTTTTTCGCGTGGCGCCCAGTCAATTAATGTGCCAAAAATAAGACGTAAATCTCTAATAGAAACCCGCTCTGATACAAGCCGCTGCAAAGTTTCAGCGATTTTATTAATGGGTAACTGGCGCTGAAGTTCTTTCACCAGTTCAGAGTAGTTTTTTTCCATCGCATTCATTAGATAACGCGTTTCCTGAACACCAATAAACTCTCCCATATGCCGAAGCAGGACACATTTTAATAAGGCAGAGATACGTTGGCTGCCCGCGAAAACGTCCAGTCCAAAACCTTGCGCCTTATGAGCCATGTCTTTTGAAAGCCAACAGATCTGCCCCATTCCGTTCGGTAACGTCTGGCTGTCACCCACCACACTAGCGTCCGCGCCTATCAATAAATAATCCGCCTGGGCGGGAATAGATAAACTAAACACGGGTTCCTGATATAGCAGTACCGTCAATTTTTCGGTGGGTTCAGGCAAAACCTCAATATTCACCTCAGGGAGAGGGACGCCGGTATCCTCAAATAAAAACCATCTCATGGCATCAATATCACGAATCAGGTCGGCAGAATGTAACGTCGGGGTAAGACGTAAGATTAGAGGACATGCGCCGGGAACCATACTATCTTTTTCCGGCGCTTCGATGCCATTTGCGGAAACCACAGACTTTTTGCGGCGAATGAGGATAATTGGCAATGCTAACAACGCTGAAAAGAAAGCGAGAGTGATAAAAGGAAAGCCAGGAATTAAAGCGAGGAGCATTAAAACAACAGCGGTTAATATGAGCGACTGAGGTTGTCTGGCAATTTGAGAACTCAACTCTGTCGCCAGGTTCTGGCGTTTCTCACCCGGAACACGGGTGACAATAATTCCCGCGCTAAGGGAAATCAGCAGCGATGGAATTTGCCCACATAAACCATCTCCGATTGACAGTACGCTATAAGTGTGAACAGCCTCACTCATCGACATATCATATTGTACGATAGCGATAATAATACCGCCGATAATGTTCACCAGAACAACAATAATACCGGCAATCGTATCGCCTTTAACAAATTTCATCGCACCGTCCATCGCACCGAGAAAACGGCTTTCCTGCTGGACGTGCTGTCTTAATGTACGGGCATGGTCTGCATCGATAACTCCGGCACGCAAATCGCCATCGATACTCATTTGTTTGCCTGGCATCCCATCAAGCGAGAAACGTGCGCTAACTTCCGCCACCCTCTCGATACCTTTTGTAATGACAATAAATTGCACAATAGTAATGATGGTAAATACGACCAACCCAACGGTGAGATTTCCTCCTACGACAAACTTACCGAAAGCATCCACAATATTACCGGCATTATGTTGTAACAGTACCAGCCGTGATGTGCTGATTGTGAGTGACAAACGATATAATGTAGTAATAAGTAATAAAGACGGAAATACCGATAAATCGAGAGGGTCACTAAGATAAATAGCAATTAAAAGCAGGATCACTGAAAACATAAGGTTGATAGTAATCAGGATATCAACCATCCAGGTCGGCAAAGGTAACAGCATCATCACGATAGCGATTAATAACACCGTCGCCAGAACCATATCCTGACGACCCGCGCATACACTGAGCCACTGTTGCGCCCTGATTCCCTCACCTAACCATGAACGCATTGCGACTCCAGAAATTTTATTTGTCGATGATGTAATCGTAACCAGAGCTCGGCGGAGCTGGAAAGAGGTGGAGAACAACTCATTGCAAGCCCATCGCGCAACAAAAATAATCGTTGAGGAATACCCTGGAACGCTGCGGGTTTCCAGTTAGCCAACGCTTTAAAAAGCAGTTCTTCGTCTAAGAAGGTTTGCTTGAGTATCTGACATAAGTGAATACGACCATTATGATAGTTTAGACAGGTTTCATATTGTCCTTGCCGCCAGAACATATTGGTTGCTAAAGGCCGTTCAGCTAATCCTGCTAATTGAATAAAAAGCTGAATATTACGTTCAGTAATGAGATCCCAATCCATCCTGACGCCTCATGATGAGCCAGAAAGCCAATTTACCTAAATATTGAAAGCCAGGTATCAGAATAAAACCTGATTTATCTTTACTTCACGAAGCGTTTCGAGAATTTGTTCACGTTGATCTTCGTCGTTAAAACAGTTATCGGGTATCAGCATAAACTGCGCATCAAGTTGTTGGAGTAACCGATTGAACATCTTCGATGAAGAAACTATAGCGGTAAGTCTATCAAGCAACCAATCACTGAAAAGCCAGCGCTCACAAATGATATCGAGTAGTAGCGGCAGTAATGTATTAGGCGGCAACTGGCAAATCCACTCCTCACGCTGGCACTCTTTTTCAAGGCCAAGGAATAACAACAAACGACGCAAACGTACTAATGCTGCGGCCAAACGACTTTGCTCCGAGGGTTCGATGCATATGCTAAGTTCAAAGGCTATTGCTCTTAGCAAAATACGGACCCGTTCACAGCGATCCGGCCAGTCTGCCACGCGTCTGAACCACTGCGATAAGGGCATTTCATCGTTGTCTATCGCCTGTTGCATAAAACGCTTCAGCGAGGACAGCGTAGCGGTATCCACTTCGCCAAGTTCCAGTAAACTAAAAACGGCAAGTTCCCATCCCTCCTCCGCTGTAAGCGTATCCAGTTGCGATTGCAAATCGCGTTTTTTCTTTTTTGACAACCCGCCGGCAGTAAGCGCCATTGCAAGAGCGATAATTTGATACGCATTCTGTAAATCAGGATCACTATTCTCTTCGGTAAGCGGACGCAACGCTGCCCCATTATCCTCCTGTATTTGTTTTATCAAACGCAGCAAAGCCTGCTGCCTGCGCTCCAGTTTCTCAGCATCAGTGAATTTATTACTTTCGCGCAGTTTACCACTCAGCGCCATTCCTATTTCTTCCATCGTCTCATAGAGCGCTGCCCCCGTCGTTTCCTGTAACTCATGGAGAGCTAACATTGAAGGCGAAATAACCTCTTGTTCCTCTATAACCTGGCCAGGGGTAAATGCTGTAGGGGGCGTCATTTTTATCTCATTAATTTTAATATTCATCGCTACCTCTTTTATCTTCACCATTACGTAACCATTTCAGTAACGCGTTGAAATGACGAGAAAGTGAAAACTCAACGGCATATCGTGTTGAGGAAAGTTCAGCCTGATCGGGAGAGAAACCAGGCTCGATAATCAGCGTAAACCGCTTACCAAAAGTTTCACGCATCAATGCCTCTTTTTCAGGATGAATACGCAAATAAAGCGCTCCCTCTTCCGCCATAGCCGTGGCCTGGCGTGCCAGACGATGGCACATAACACTGTCTACCGACTGTTGGTCGAACCAGGCCAACAGAACCTGTTCTATACTATTTTTAATATGATGCGCTGCGTGATCGACCAATGAACGAAATTGATTTTCATCGTCTTGTAAATGTTTTACATGCTGCTCCAGCCATTCCACTTCCATTTTTTCCAGCGTATTTTTACGCAACCACGCTATTTCTTGTTGCTGCTCAACTTTCTGTTCACGCTGATAACGATAGGCGTCTCGGATGATTTTTTCAGCCTTACGGTAAGCGGAACTCACAATAGCATGTGAAACTCTCTTAGCTTGTTGCTCTTGTGCAAATAAAGTTAATTGTAATGTTATCCACTGTGACTCAATAATATTTCGAGCGGGTAGCTTATGGTTAATTTCCGTCAGAGGAAGTGAAGTAAAACTCATAGCAAATGCTCCATGAAGATAATCTCGGTAAGAGAAGTCTTCGGCCAAAGTATACGCTGCGGAGGGGGTAATAATACTAATAGCGCATGTAAAACCGCATCGTCATGCGCTTCCCGATTAAGAATGGCGGTACCGATCTGCAATGCAGTTTGTTGCATCACTTGCGGAGGAAGTAATTTGCCATCTCTTTGCCCCAACCAACCATATAGCTGCCAGATCTCATCCTCGCTAAACCACTGTAGAAGCAATTGCCGATACTCTGGTAGCATAAAATAGTCACTACACCCGAGTTTGAATAATCCCAGCCCAAAGGCAAATGCCGATATACGCGGCGCAAGACGAACCTGCCGTTTTTGCCTGTCATTTAAACAGGCTGGAATAACAGAGCTTCCTCTTAGTCTATTTAACGCTCTGTCAAGAAGACGATCCAACTCGGGCCGATCGCCATAACGCCAGCAGTTTGAAGGATGAAAACCCAGCTTATCCAGCCATTCCGGTACAGCGTAACGAGCAGGTTGCCAAAAATAACGATAAAGTTGCAACACCTCGGGATCAGGTCGGCTCAAAAACGGCGTCTCAGGCAAAAATAGCCGATCAGGATGCCCACTCCTAATAACAGTCCTGTCAACGATAACATCAACTGATAAGGGTATTTCATCAACCACTTCACCACCTTCCCTTTATTGGCGTTGATAACGTCCATAATCCAGAATGTTTGTCTCGCGGGTACGTCAGCTACCATTCTGAATTCAGCAGGCTGCATCAAGATACTAATCTTACTGTATTGCAACCCAGGGATTGACATCTCTATTAAATCCTTAATTTTTACCCGAAAGGCCTCCATATTGACCTGTGGTGAATATTTTATAAATACGGCAACTGAGCTCGGAGAAGCGTTACTTCCCTCATCATAAGTCGGTAGCGCAATGGTCACTTTTGCATTAATCACGCCCTCCATCTGACTCAGCATTCCTTCAATTCTTTGTTCTTTTAAAAAATTAATCTTCTGCTGTTCTTCCTGGGGTGATACCACTAACTGATTAGCCGGAAACATCTTATCCGCCGTTGTAAACTGACGATGCGGATAACCGTTAAGTCTAAGTAGCTCAACCGCATTAATAAACTGCGACTGCTCGACACGTAAGGTAACACCGTCCTCTTCCTGTTTTTTTTCCGCATCAATATGATGCTGCATAAGTAATGCCAGCATTTGATTCGCCTCATCCTCTGGCAATGAGCGATAAAGATCCACATCACATGCCGTAAGAAAGAACGTAAGGACAGTAAGAAATACTATACGATGAACCTTCATGCCATGTTATCCAGCTTATTAAGCGCTTGCGATGCTGCGCCTGATATTCTGGCAAGATAATCGACGCCTACCGTTAACTGCATATAATCCATTTGTCTGGTCAACATAACCTGCGGTAATAAAGCACTGGCGTTACTGGTGGATGCTTCATCTTTCAGCAATTGTTCAAAAAAATTAATTTGCTCCTGGCTCGGTTCTGCAGAGGACTTTACATAAGATTGAGTGCTTACAGGCACTACGCTCATATCAGAAATATTCAATTTTCAAACCCCTCATTTGGTGCAGGAAATAACAGACGCAGCGCCATAGCCTCTGGCAAATCTATATCCGATAAAATTTTCGCGGCTTTTAGCGGCTCATTTAAACCCGCCAACAATAATGCCAGACATACCAACTGTAATTTTTTATCCGGAACAATAACCGTTAGCGCTGGTAACATCGCATGTACCTGGGAAATCAGGCTATGGTTAACGCCCGCAAACATGATTTCCAGCAGCAACCGTCGAACATCGTCGCTAATAACTTCAGATTTTAGCAATGATTCCACTAAGCATATCCTTGATCATTTTGATCAGTGAACTTTCGTAATTAATAAATGTAGAATACTGCTGTAAGGCAAATTGCGCTTTAATCATCGATTCTGGGTTGAGCAAATCATTACCATTCATTTTGTCATTAATGGCCTGGCCTGCCTGGTGCGCCATGTGGGAGAGCATATCCACTAATTGTGCAATATCCATAATGCTTTTCCTTAAAATAAATACATCGTAAGGATACTGGCAACATAGCAAAATTTAGAAAGCAATGAACATCCGGTATATACCTGAAAACGATTACTCCGGCGCACGTTGTTCTGGCGTTACCTGAGCCAGCAAACGATATAATGGGCTGCTGACCTGCATACCGGTCATTGCCATCCCATCCATACCGAAGCGAGTAAAACTCATTAGTCCATAGGTAATATCATTAAGACGCTCTAATAAATGAGGCTGTAGTCCCAAACTACCACTCCAGTATGAATGCGTCATTACCGTCGCGGTTAAGGCTAATCTACCGCCCAGGGAGACGGCTTTAGCAATCGCCATACTTTTGCGTTGATTGGCGAAACAATTAGCAATATAAAAAACGGCATTGCCTATACTGTCGTGAGCCATAGGCAAATGATGTTTATGATGGTAGATAAGACAGGCGACATCCGCGATGGCAATAGCAAGGCCAATCCCTGCCAGGGCTACGAGCGGCGCGCCTCCACCACTTAGCACAGTTAATGCTATTCCAGCGGAACAGCATAAAATCTGTCCGCCCAAAATGACCGTTTGCCAACTAAAAATTTCTTTTGGAAAACACTCTATCACTCGTTTCGCAAGTCCGGCCAATAACCGCTCTTTTCCTTGTTGAGGACCTATTCTACCACTCTCCATATTGGTTTCCGGATGTGGCAATGAGGGACATGGAGGTGATTCCTCAGGCGCGTTAACAGGACGTTGCCCTCCTACCTGAGCATTTGGGCTAACAGGTTTCATGGTTCTCCCCGAGATGTATGACCAGAACTGTCCATTAATGCAGGTGTAGTAGCAGATTGGCAGAGCGATGCCATTTGTTCCGCCAATAACGCACTGGGATCGGCATAAAGTTCATCAACAGAATTTTCCTGATCGTCGCCAGAGGGGCGGGCAAGGCAATAATCCAGTACCGCACCTATCGCCGTCAGGCTAACGGAGGTAATTACACTCCCCATGTCCAAAGAGGCCGCTATATTTTCAGCGGCGGGCAGTGGAAACTGTAGTTGTATAACCAACGAAGAAATAGCGATTCCTGAACGTATTAATAAAGAAAGACAATTAGCAAGGGTGTTAGCGCAGTTAAGACTTGCCCCACATTTTAAGGCCAGCGCACTGACCACAAGAGCAACGCTATCACTGGCGGTTTGTAATGGCTCCTTTTGCTGACATATCGATTGATAATTATGATACGCACAGCAAGCATCCCCAATAGCAATCACGAGCGCCGCCCCCGCAAGAATAGCAATGGGTAATCCTGCCCCGCCAGAAATTACCGCTGCAGCAACCGATAACCCAAACACGACTGTCGCACCCAGCGCACGAATAGTGTATTGCATAAAATGTATAGCATAATCCCTCTGCTGCCTTATTTGTTCAGGCGTAAGCAGCACAGGGGCTGCGGGGGTGCCAGGCGCTGGAATTTCAGGGGGAGGAAACGATACCTCCTTCGCTTGTATATCGGAAGGAGGACTATTACCATCGACTATATTACTTGCCGCTGACGGAATATGAATTTTCATATTTCGTTCTGTTATTTAAGCAATAAGAGTATCAACCATTATTTGCGCATTCTGGCGAATCTCACTCCATGAGGCATCCGCATAACTCATCTTGATTGCGGTTTGAAAAGCCTCTCTCGCCAACCCGGGTTCCCCCATCATTTTGAGACAGACACCCGTTTGGTAAACCGGCTCTGGATGGCTGGCATCCAGCATCAAGGCATGTCCATAGAAATTAATGGCCGTCGTGTATTCTTTAAGCATCATCCAGGTGCCAGCTAATGCAATATGGGCACGCCAACTCCATGGCTGGGCCATCACCAGCCAACTAAAATCGATTACGGCGCGCGAATAATCCCCCTCCTGCCATGAGGCGTAACCACTGGCATAAACGGTTTCCGGATCAACGGATAATAGCTGTTTCAGAATGTCTTCGGGTATTTTATTTTTCTGATCTTCTTTCATCATCATACCTATTGATTGTTATTTTCACGTGATAATGATTTACGTCAGGAAGGTCATTTAAAAACGTCGCTGGATAAGATGCTCGGCGGATAAAACTGTCCAGTTATCGCCATCAAGCTGTGTAAAGGTCGCTCCCATTACTGTCAGGATGCGCAATAATTTCCTGCGTAGCATGGCTTTTTTTTCATCCAGAACGTCGGTGATTATCAACATCTTTAAACATGTTAACTGCGGGTGATGCACAAATATCCCGCGTAAAAGTCCCAGTAAGCGAAACAATTGCTGTGGTCGAGGTTGCCCGGGCGTCAGGCGCCTGAACTCACAAATAATCATTTCTTTTGCCTCAATACGATAGATCACCAGGTAAGGCGATAATATAAACTGTTGCCCAAGTAATATGGCGGTCTCCCCTAAATATGCAGGCTCAGTAAACACCTGATGCCGACGCAACCATTGCTCTATTTCTTGCACCATATTTACCTCGTTAATGCCCGGAGTATTTCAGCAAGAACCGCGACCAGTGACGACCCCACCCCCATGATTTGCTGCATAATTTCAGTTGCTTTCTCCATAATTTCCGTCAGGGATTTATTATAAGATTGGGCCCCATTTTGTTGCAGGTCGGCAATCGCTTTATCCTGATCACTTTGACGTTGCGCTACACCGGCCCCCAGGCCCATGACGCCCCCAGCTGTGTGGCCTACGGCTTGACCCGCTATAAGACCGGTTTCCCCGCCTACAGCTCCTAATCCTATCGTCAGCACGCCCGACAATATTGCGCCACCCGCAGTAATCATTGATGCTCTAAACGCTTCATCAATTGTTTTCATTTGCGTCTGTAAAACATTGACTTGCAGTTCCCAGCCCAGCCGTTGTTTTACTACGTTATAGCTGCGCATGATATCGCGCAACTTTTTGGCAAGCTCCATTAGCTTCGTCCAGATATCATCAAATAACAGAAGCATTGATTCAGTACCCATTCCCTCCCCGGAGGGAGCTTGACTGGAAGAAGGCGTTAACAAGGAAGGCGCTGGTAATACCAGTGCTACGTTACTCGCTTCCATATTTTTATCCTCAGATTAAGCGCGACAGCCAGCTATTCTCGACTGAACGCTACTATAGTGATCAATGGTATCTAATACATCTCTAAGCGCGGCACCGCTACTCTTATAAAGCTCCTCTAAGCGTTTTTGTTCTATCTTTTTTTGGTCTTCCGTTTGTTGCATTATGAAATCCAGAAACCGTTGCTGAGTTATTAATTGCTCTATTTTCTTTTCGAGCTTCGCTTTATCTGCGTTAACCATGCCAGTATTCATCTGACTGGCGCCCTCGGTTGCACATCTGATAGCCTGTAAGCCTTTAAATGAACAATCACTCAGTAAGGCATACAGGATTTTTTTGAACATATTCCAGAGAACTTTATTACGAAAATTTTTTAACAGAAACTTTCCCCCTTCTTGCGCACATTTTTCCAGGGCTTCTTTTGCCGCTTCTTTTGCCATGGCTTTCACCCCCTCTTTCGTAAAACTTTTTCCCGCATTTTTTGTCATATTATTTTCTACCTTACGAGAAAACTCAGCAGACTCCTCTTCCATCTCGCCCGGCGAAACCATTTCACGTTCAATCGTCTCAAATTGTTTGGAAAAATTTTCGCTCACCTCTTCGCCAAACTTTTCAGCCAACTCCTCTATTTCTCCTTCCCCTGCACCAACCATACGCTCAACCATTTCTTCGCCTAAGCCGGAGTCAAGCACTTTTGCAGCTGCGCCAGATAAACCTCTCGTCGCCATAAAAGCCCGGCCAATCTGGAAAACATCCAGTGCCAGCGCGACGGCTTCACAACCAAATTGAATCTTACTTGTCACGTCAATAATTGCCTGACAGGTATCGTGGTCAGCACCGCACATCATTGCCGTTTCGGCTCCGGCTTTAACCATTCCTGCACAACCTGCGGCTATATAAGCTACGCCGCTAGCCATTTCTGCGGGATTACCGGACAGAAAACCCTCCACAACTTTTAAGGCGCCAATCACGGTTTCAAATATGCCGGTAATCCAGTCAAAAATAGCGCCAAAAATGCCCGCTTTACGCGCTTTATCCTCCTGCTCTATCGCTTTCTGGATCTGCTCCTGATACTCCTTTACCTGCTTATCACGTAATGCATTTTGCACCTCAGTTGCCCGCTCAAGCTGTTGGCATAACGATTGAGCGTTATTACCAAAGACGCTGAGTATTAATGTCGTCATCAACATTGATAAAACCGCGGGATTGGTCTGCAAAAAGTCAGGCAATGATGGACGCTTATGATTTCCGGGTACGGCATCAAGCAGTTGCTTCAACGCATTGCTTGCCTCCTGAAGACTAATTTTCCCTGATAACAGGCACGCGGCGTTGCCATCGCCAAAAGTAGAATTCACACGATGCTGGCGCTTTCCCAGCGAACCCGAGGAAACGCAACTGACATTGCTTAAGTGATGGTGTGTTAAGGCGGTTACTCCTGCGGCGCTGTCGCTATTACTGTGAATTCGATTCATTTTTAGCTCCTGTCAGAAAGTTGCTGTAATATCTTTTCTGCACGCTGTCGGAGAATTTGATGTTCACTGACCTCGCCGCAAATACGCACCACGGCCTTTAACGCTTTGATTGCATAACAGACGTTATCACACGCGAGATAGCATTCCGCTGCGGCCCATGGCGCCTGCGGCGCATCAATCTTAATTTGTGCCGCGCGTCCATAAGCGTATATCGCTTCCCCCCAATGTTTTTGAGCCTGGCAGCATTCCCCTAACCTAAACCAGTAGTCAAATGACCAGGCATCATATATCGTCAACAATTGAAAAAGTCGCGCTGCGCCGGCGAACTCTTTTACCTCCATAAGCTGCATGGCATAGCGATACAGAGTATTAAGCGGCTGTGTAACATCGTCATCCAACAACATACGCAGCGAGCCGCCACGCCGGAAAAACCGCATCGTGTCATGTGCCTGTTGTAGGGTCGGGTCTTTTTTCATGAGTACGTTTTCTGCGCTATCATACTGGAAATTTCCCCCCACTTACTGATAAGCCCTGTCAGTTGGGTAAGGACAGCGTTAAGCTCCTGAGACATTTTTTGAATTGTTATCTGCCCCTGACTCATAAGATCGGTATTCCGGTTGGCGTCATTATCCAAAGCCGCTTTGATCGCCTGTAGGCCACCTTTATCCAGCTTCCCATGATCGCCATATTTAGCCATATATTCATCAATGGTCAGACCATCGATGAGAATACCGTGATCGCGCATGTATTTAATTACGTCATCAGGCACCTCCTCTTTGGTTTTAGCATCTCCCTTGGCTGCTTTAGCAATCACCTCATCCATCTCATTTGACTTTTCCTGGGTATTTCTGGCACGTTCAGCGTTCTTCTGGACTTCAATAAATTTATCGTTTGCAATAGCCTGAATAACCATAAGGAGAATAAGCAAAACACCATACCCTTCGGCAAACGGATTTTGCTGGGATAAGTCATCCTGACCCCCGGTATCAGTGTTGCTAACGCCGAAGCTATTTTTAAACACAATAGGGTTTTGACTTCCCCATAAGATGTTTCCTGAAGACATTATGCTTTACCTTTTTGTTTTTCCTGACGGTATCTCCACCGGGGCTTGAGCATTAAGTTGTTTCAGTCGTACTTCAAGTTGTTTAAACAAACTTACTATTTTCTTTAAATCCTTCTCGGCCTCCTGGTTAACCCCGGCAACGCCTTGTGGAAATAGGTTATGAAGAATACTCTCTGTCTCTCTGCTCTTTTTGGGGCTCTCTGCCCTTTCAGCAAGCTGTTGACTCACCTTAGCCCGGATTTGGTGAAATTTTTTAAGACAGTGATTTAGCTGCATGTAACTTTGCTCTAAATCACGATATTCACTAAACGCAGCCTTTTTCTTTATCATCATTCCCCTCCATATACACGATAGATAATTAACGTGCTAACTAAGAGCCTATCCCATTAGGGCTATTTTACTTGCCATTTTGAACCTGGGCAGTGCTCGCCAAAACGCGTTAGCGTTTTGAACGCCGCTTGCGGCGGCCCGAAGGGCGAGCGTAGCGAGTCAAACCTCACGTACTACGTGTACGCTCCGGTTTTTGCGCGCTATCCGTGTCCAAACTGGCTGCGCCAATTAACGCCTGGTGGGATAGGCTCTAAGATATTTTTACTTTACTCTTGCTCACTCACTACAAGTGCGCTGTTATGGTAACGATAATAAATAATGTTGATGATATTTTCGGCCTGCTCGATCGCTTCAAGCAATAAGGTGTTTTGCTGATATTGCTGCGGATCCTGTAACTTGCCATTGTTCTCTTCTAACTGTTTCCGGGCAGCCCTTAATTGTAAAATTATGCCTTTGGCCTCTTCACGCGAATGAAGCAGCAAATCTTCTAACCGGGTCAGAGTTGTCATTTTCCACTCACTTAAAATCTAATGGATAGTTAATCAAAGTATCATTATGTTTAATCGTTACCACATCGGCACTCAGATGGACAATTTCTCCCCCATTGGGTAACAATGCCCCTACACGTAAACGCTCTTTATTCGTCAGTAATAAGTAATTACCATGGCGACTCTGTACAAAGCCAGCCACTGGCGCAGGCAGATACTTGCTTTCATCATGAGAAGGCGCAATATCCTGATAAATTAAAGAAAGAGCGGGGTCCTTTTTCTTTAATGCTGCTAACGTTTCTTGCAAAATGCGTTGATGAGATTCATCCAGTACACCACTGATAACAAAAGAGCGCCGCATTGGCGTAACATTGACAAGCCCCACTAAACCGTTCTCTATTATCGCAGAAATAATATCATCCCCCTGAGACTGATGAGAATGACTAATCTGCCAGTGCAATAACCCGGGAATATCTGCAAGTAATGGTTGAACCTTACGCCATTGCTGATCCATTTGTATATCATCATGAATTAACACGCTCCCCGGCCCTTCGCTGGATACTTCAGCATGCGGGTAACCCATTTTTATCAAAACATCCTGCACTTCTCGTATCAATAAGTCATCACAGATTACACCATCCCGATACATGACCCCCCATGATTCGAGAGTCGCTCTCACCTTTTGCATCTGTTCGCTTGACGAGCAATAACCGGACAACTGCAGGCTTCCATCTTCTTTCCATTGCGCCCGCACATAATGAATATTGCTTTTGTCTAATAAAAACTTAACCCGCAAAGGTAAGTCATTTACCGTTTCAGGCTGACCACTAATACTTAACAGGACACCCATTCCACCGATGAAAATCAAGAATACGCCAGCCAACCACCAGTACCCTGATCTGGAAACGGGTATTTGATAATCAGCAAGTTCACAATCCTGTTTACCAAACGCGATAGCCACTCCCGCAACCTGCAAAACCCCACTGGATGGTAGCGGCTTATTTGGATTAAATCTGCGGCCATTAACTCTAACTCTGGCTTTCCCGGCATCAACAAATAAATTATCTGCCTGTTCTCTCAGAATAATTTTTTCATTTATAGTAAGCGGAATACAAATATCGCATCCTTTCTCCCCCAGTGACAGGTTACCTTCATTCAGCCATACTTCCCGGCCTTGTAAAACGTGACCTAAAAAACGTATTTTCCAGGAACTCTTTGGATTAACCATGAGATATGCCATTATTTACTACTGAGGCTTTAATCAAAAAAAGCCTGATTACACTATGTACTTGAGTCGTATCATTGCGAAACAAATGACCTACGACAGGAATATCGCCCAATAAAGGAATTTTATTTTGCGAGTGGATTTGTTTACCTTGTTTAAATCCTCCCAGCAATAGACTTTGCCCGGCCAATAATGTGGCCTGCGAAGCAATTTCAGAATTTTGCACTTCGGGCAGCGGGTCTGTTTCGCTTTGCGTATCACTTTGTTGTCCATCCTGAATATTAAGATTAAGCATTATTTTTTGCGTGCCATTATCATTTAACAAGCGAGGTGTAACGCGCAACAAAGAACCCGTAGTGATGGATTCAAGTTTAGCCACTTTTTCTCCCTGCAGTTTGGTATAGAAAGTAATATTTTTATCCAGCACAGCCTGGATATTATTTAAAGTCACCACAGATGGCTGGGAAAGTACATAAGCCTGAGAGCTTTTTTCCAGGGCATTCAAACGCACCATAAAGTTTGAGGTATCGCTGATTACCGTTGAAAAACCGCTAGCACCACCGTCATTCAAACCTGTATTGAACGCAATTTTCTTGCCACCCAGCGACACTGCCGTTCCCCAGTCGATGCCTAACTGGTTAATATCTCCAGCATTAACATCGATAATTTTCACCGAAATCTCTATCATCTGCTGGCGTTGATCTAATTCTGTGATAAGTTTCCGATACCCGGCCATATTGGCCGCATAATCACGAACGATCACTGCATTCTGGCGTGGGTCGGCAGCAAACATGGGCAATGCCTGTGTAGCGGGTGAACCATTGTTCGTCGATGACACCGGTACGCTGGTTTTACTCATCTCACGCAATACACTCACGACCCCTGGAACCACGACGGACTGATCGCGATATTGGTATTGGGTATCCATCGCAGTGGCATACTTAAGCGTGTATATACTTAGACTCACCGCACTGTCTTTTCGTTTGATTAACGCATTATCCAGCACTGAAGCTAATTGACTAATACGAGTCAGGCAGCTGGGAACACCGCTCACCTCCACAGCTTTGGTACCGGTAATTTCTTTAACCTCGCATCCCGGTGATGAAAGGATATTCTGGCTGCGTAAGTAATGAATGAACCGTCCAGTAGATAAAATATTGAAAGTGATAACCTGATGTTTTAATAACGATGCAGGATATACATATAACATGCTGCCATCAAACCAGGTAAGCAAATCATATTGTGCTGCCAGGTTATTCAAAATATCGACCGGTGGTCCAGGCGGAATTTTTCCACTAAATGTAGCTGTTATCAATGGGCTAATAGTAATAGCCGTATCATAGTTCTCTGAGAGCAGATGTAAAACCTCTGCTAATGGCATTTGTCTGGCATAAAGGGTGAAGTCATTACCTTTCCATGATAACTCATCACTCTTTGCTGTATTGAGTATAAATAGTAAAATTAAGATTAAACGTTTATTTACTACCATTTTATACCCCACCCGAATAAAGTTTATGGTGATTGCGTATTACATTTTTTAAAATGCAAGTTAAAGCCAGGTGTTTTTCTATCTCAATAGCAATAAGCTCAGAGCTACTACTTGTGGTATAATAACCGTTTAACCATCCCCCATCCGCTGTGAGCTGTATAGCATAATCATGGACGTCCGGGTGTGCTGCAAGCAGTAGTGTCACATAGGCAAGACAAGGCTTAGGTAAGCTTTCCAGGTCATTTAAGAACAAAGAAATAGAAAATGCTTCTGAGAAAATTTCTCCTCTGGCAGGATGCCCATCAATAGTCATTATCCAGGATCGGCTATTACCTTCGGCCCTGATATCCTGAATTAATGGAATGCCTTTTAAAACTGCCAGCATGAATCCCTCCTCAGACATAAATGGGAGTTTCTATCAAATTCGCTCACAACCACATCCGTAAAAAGCCTGATTCACATTTATTTCGACTATACTCTTCTTGTACAATATCAGGATGCTGTCTACATATACCTTGTCACAGGCGATTCTATCATTCGGATTTTCCGATAAATTCACAATTACATTTTCAGCATTGACATAAAAACTTACAATTTGAAAAATTATTTATTAAATAAACTGTTACGATGTTTTTACATCGCCATCTTATTAAAAAGTAATTGTAGTCATCGACTGGGTTATATATGAAGAAATTTATCTTCCTAATGATAACACCATCGATTAATCTTCTGATGAAACTATATGTACTGCGATAGTGATCAAGTGCCAAAGATTTTGCAACAGGCAACTGGAGGGAAGCATTATGAATTTGCTCAATCTCAAGAATACGCTGCAAACATCTTTAGTAATCAGGCTAACTTTTTTATTTTTATTAACAACAATAATTATTTGGCTGCTATCTGTGCTTACCGCAGCTTATATATCAATGGTTCAGAAACGGCAGCATATAATAGAGGATTTATCCGTTCTATCCGAGATGAATATTGTACTAAGCAATCAACGGTTTGAAGAAGCTGAACGTGACGCTAAAAATTTAATGTATCAATGCTCATTAGCGACTGAGATTCATCATAACGATATTTTCCCTGAGGTGAGCCGGCATCTATCTGTCGGTCCTTCAAATTGCACGCCGACGCTAAACGGAGAGAAGCACCGTCTCTTTCTGCAGTCCTCTGATATCGATGAAAATAGCTTTCGTCGCGATAGTTTTATTCTTAATCATAAAAATGAGATTTCGTTATTATCTACTGATAACCCTTCAGATTATTCAACTCTACAGCCTTTAACGCGAAAAAGCTTTCCTTTATACCCAACCCATGCCGGGTTTTACTGGAGTGAACCAGAATACATAAACGGCAAAGGATGGCACGCTTCCGTTGCGGTTGCCGATCAGCAAGGCGTATTTTTTGGGGTGACGGTTAAACTTCCCGATCTCATTACTAAGAGCCACCTGCCATTAGATGATAGTATTCGAGTATGGCTGGATCAAAACAACCACTTATTGCCGTTTTCATACATCCCGCAAAAAATACGTACACAGTTAGAAAATGTAACGCTGCATGATGGATGGCAGCAAATTCCCGGATTTCTGATATTACGCACAACCTTGCATGGCCCCGGATGGAGTCTGGTTACGCTGTACCCATACGGTAATCTACATAATCGCATCTTAAAAATTATCCTTCAACAAATCCCCTTTACATTAACAGCATTGGTGTTGATGACGTCGGCTTTTTGCTGGTTACTACATCGCTCACTGGCCAAACCGTTATGGCGTTTTGTCGATGTCATTAATAAAACCGCAACTGCACCGCTGAGCACACGTTTACCAGAACAACGACTGGATGAATTAGATAGTATTGCCGGTGCTTTTAACCAACTGCTTGATACTCTACAAGTCCAATACGACAATCTGGAAAACAAAGTCGCAGATCGCACCCAGGCGCTAAATGAAGCAAAAAAACGCGCTGAGCAAGCTAACAAACGTAAAAGCATTCATCTTACGGTAATAAGTCATGAGTTACGTACTCCGATGAATGGCGTACTTGGTGCGATTGAATTATTACAAACCACCCCTTTAAACATAGAGCAGCAAGGATTAGCTGATACCGCCAGGAATTGTACACTGTCTTTGTTAGCTATTATTAATAATCTGCTGGATTTTTCACGCATCGAGTCTGGTCATTTCACATTACATATGGAAGAAACAGCGTTACTGCCGTTACTGGACCAGGCAATGCAAACCATCCAGGGGCCAGCGCAAAGCAAAAAACTGTCATTACGTACTTTTGTCGGTCAACATGTCCCTCTCTATTTTCATACCGACAGTATCCGTTTACGGCAAATTTTGGTTAATTTACTCGGGAATGCGGTAAAATTTACCGAAACCGGAGGGATACGTCTGACGGTCAAGCGTCATGAGGAACAATTAATATTTCTGGTTAGCGATAGCGGTAAAGGGATTGAAATACAGCAGCAGTCTCAAATCTTTACTGCTTTTTATCAAGCAGACACAAATTCGCAAGGTACAGGAATTGGACTGACTATTGCGTCAAGCCTGGCTAAAATGATGGGCGGTAATCTGACACTAAAAAGTGTCCCCGGGGTTGGAACCTGTGTCTCGCTAGTATTACCCTTACAAGAATACCAGCCGCCTCAACCAATTAAAGGGACACTATCAGCGCCGTTCTGCCTGCATCGCCAACTGGCTTGCTGGGGAATACGCGGCGCCCCCCCCCACCAGCAAAATGCGCTTCTCAACGCAGAGCTTTTGTATTTCCCCGGAAAACTCTACGACCTGGCGCAACAGTTAATATTGCGTACACCAAATATGCCAGTAATAAATAATTTGTTACCCCCCTGGCAGTTGCAGATTCTTTTGGTTGATGATGCCGATATTAATCGGGATATCATCGGCAAAATGCTTGTCAGCCTGGGCCAACACGTCACTATTGCCGCCAGTAGTAACGAGGCTCTGACTTTATCACAACAGCAGCGATTCGATTTAGTACTGATTGACATTAGAATGCCAGAAATAGATGGTATTGAATGTGTACAATTATGGCACGATGAGCCGAATAATTTAGATCCTGACTGCATGTTTGTGGCGCTATCCGCTAGCGTAGCGGCAGAAGATATTCATCGTTGTAAAAAAAATGGGATTCATCATTACATTACAAAACCAGTGACATTGGCTACCTTAGCTCGCTATATCAGTATTGCCGCAGAATACCAACTTTTACGAAATATAGAGCTACAGGAGCAGGATCCGAGTCGCTGCTCAGCGCTACTGGCGACAGATGATGTGGTCATTAATAGCAAGATTTTCCAATCACTGGACCTCTTGCTGGCTGATATTGAAAATGCCGTATCGGCTGGAAAAAAAATTGATCAGTTAATTCACACATTAAAAGGCTGTTTAGGTCAAATAGGGCAGACTGAATTGGTATGCTATGTCATAGACATTGAGAATCGCGTAAAAATGGGGAAAATCATCACGCTGGAGGAACTAACCGACTTACGCCAGAAAATACGTATGATCTTCAAAAACTACACCATTACTTAATATTATCTTAATTTTCGCGAGGGCAGCAAAATGAAAGAATATAAGATCTTATTAGTAGACGATCATGAAATCATCATTAACGGCATTATGAATGCCTTATTACCCTGGCCTCATTTTAAAATTGTAGAGCATGTTAAAAATGGTCTTGAGGTTTATAATGCCTGTTGCGCATACGAGCCTGACATACTTATCCTTGATCTCAGCTTACCTGGCATCAATGGCCTGGATATCATTCCTCAATTACATCAGCGTTGGCCAGCAATGAATATTCTGGTTTACACAGCATACCAACAAGAGTATATGACCATTAAAACTTTAGCCGCAGGTGCTAATGGCTATGTTTTAAAAAGCAGTAGTCAGCAAGTTCTGTTAGCGGCATTGCAAACAGTAGCAGTAAACAAGCGTTACATTGACCCAACGTTGAATCGGGAAGCTATCCTGGCTGAATTAAACGCTGACACGACCAATCATCAACTGCTTACTTTGCGCGAGCGTCAGGTTCTTAAACTTATTGACGAGGGGTATACCAATCATGGGATCAGCGAAAAGCTACATATCAGTATAAAAACCGTCGAAACACACCGGATGAATATGATGAGAAAGCTACAGGTTCATAAAGTGACAGAGTTACTTAACTGTGCCCGAAGAATGAGGTTAATAGAGTATTAACCAGGGGCGTCCGATGGTATTAAGCATTGGTCATATTTTGATGAGCCTTACGCCACGCAGTATTGCTCATCATCGACAAAATCCATACGGATGCCCTGGTATGCCGCACCATTTATCACTACCTTAGTCTTCATTTGATCATGATATAGTAGAATCCCCTTATTTAACGGGCTTTACCATGTCGTATTCTATCGGCGAATTTGCCAGACTATGCGGTATCAATGCCGCCACGCTAAGGGCATGGCAGCGACGCTATGGTTTATTGAAACCGCAGCGTACTGATGGCGGACATCGCTTATACAGCGATGACGATATTCGACAAGCGCTTAGCATTCTCGACTGGGTGAGAAAAGGCGTACCGATAAGCCAGGTCAAACCCTTACTGTCGCGTCCGGTCATTCGCCTGGGCGATAACTGGATAACGATCCAGGAGACGATGCTCCAACATCTCCACGAAGGGCGAATTGACGCGCTGCGGCAGTTGATTTATGACTGTGGCCGGGAATATCCTCGCGCAGAACTGGTGACCCATTTATTGCGTCCGTTGCGCAGCAAAGTGTCCGCGCACCTTCCCGCCGTGATGACGCTGCGCGAAATACTGGATGGCATCATTATTGCCTACACCTCTTTTTGCCTTGAAGGCGACAGAAAAGCGCCTGGCAACAATGCCTTTATTAGCGGATGGCATCTCTCGGATCACTGTGAAATCTGGCTGGAAGCGTTGACTCGTACCGGACAAGAGCTGCGGCTCAATGTGCTTCCCTCTCCACCAGCCGTGCTGGCGCCCGAGCTGTTCGCCCAGAGAAAATGGTTCCTGGTGACCACCGGAAAGCTCACTGCCGGACAGAAAAAACAGCTTGCCCAGTGGCGCAACGTGGTCGCTTCGCTGGAGGTTATCACACTATAAGCGCTGAAATAGATTTCTTCCCCTCATTCTATCTTATTGATATTTAAGTACATCAAAAAAAATCTCCGCGAAAACTTAGACAAAAAAACAAAGTTGTGTAAGTTTTAAATCAGCGTGAGATAACATTTTGCGCCATTGGCGTCAGTCGTCGTACTTTCAATAAGGGGGAATCATGAATAACAAACCCGTAGTCGGCATTAGCGGATGTCTGACTGGCGCCACGGTACGCTTTGATGGCGGACATAAGCGTATGGATTTTGTCATGAACTCTCTGGCGCCGTGGGTGGACTACAAACCGATCTGCCCGGAGGTGGCGATCGGCCTGCCCGTGCCTCGCCCTGCGCTGCGTCTTATCCAGACGACCTGTGGCGACATTCGGATGCGCTATAGCCATGCCCCGCACGATGACGTCACCGAGCGAATGAATGCCTTTGCCGATCGGTTTCTGCCAACAATAGGCGAACTGGCGGGGTTTATTGTGTGTGCAAAATCGCCCAGTTGCGGAATGGAGCGCGTTCGCCTGTATGATGAAAAGGGTAACAGGGGCCGCAAAGCTGGCACGGGGCTGTTTACCGCTGCGATGATGGACAAATATCCCTGGCTGCCGATAGAGGAAGATGGTCGCCTGCACGATCCGGTACTACGCGAGAACTTCATCGCACGTATCTTCGCGCTACATGAATTAAATGCGCTACGCGCGCAGGGCTTGAGTCGTCACAGTTTGCTCGCGTTTCATAGCCGATACAAACTTCAGCTTCTCGCCCACCACCAGGCCGGCTACCGCGAAATTGGCCCTTTCGTCGCGCGTCTGCATGAGTGGGACGATCTGGATGCCTTCTTTGTCCGATACAGAGAAAAACTGATGGCTATCCTGCGCCACCCCGCTTCACGTAAAAATCACACCAATGTGCTGATGCATATCCAGGGCTATTTTCACCGCGCGTTGAACAGCAGGCAACGCGCGGAATTACGCGAGGTGATTCTCGGCTACCGGGCGGGCCGACTACCTATCCTGGCACCGTTAACGCTGCTGAAGCACTATCTGGCGGAACATCCAGATGACTATCTACGCAGCCAGAATTATTTTGAGCCGTACCCTGATACGTTAGGGCTGCGCTTAGCCATCACCTGATAACCCTGCGCATCGCTAACGGCGGGCAACCAGCCCGCCATGGTGACAATCGCGACGATTCAAAGGCGATGCCCACTAGCATTTCGTCATTGCCAACAGGCCGTTCCCACCATGATACCGGCTATGACCGCGCCAGAGCGTTAATCACGGTTTCCATAGCCTGTTTTTCTAACGCGCTACGTTGGATGCGTTGATTCGCCAGCGCGGTTCTTAACACGCCCGCAATAACAATATATTTAGGCTCCTGCCCCAGATCGCGCATTTCCAGCACGACCTTGCCCACCACCCGGCACATCTCGCGGTACAGTTCGTCATCTTTTGTCGGTTTTGTCATACGTTTTACTCGTCGCCAGCTCAAACCAACAGAATATAACAGTCTTCTCAATTAAACAAAATTTGATGCAAATCAAAGAAATAACGCGGTTTATTATTCATGGCTCATACGTTGTTCGTATTCTGGTCTCTGGCGAGGCCATTTTTTCGAAACGCCTAATCAGTTCCGCCAGGCTACCGGCCTGCATTTTTTCCATGACTCTGGCGCGGTGCACCTCTACGGTACGCACCGCGATATTCATCGCTTCCGCAATTTCACGGTTCATAAATCCTTTTGCCACCAGGCTGGCCAGCTCACGCTCTTTCGGCGTCAACTGCTGGTAACACAGTATAATCTCACGACGCGCCACCGCTGCCGATGAAACCGTCAGCGCACGCTCCAGCGCCGCCTGTAGCGGTTTTACCGATACCGGTTTTTGCAGAAAATCGACGGCGCCGCGTTTCATCTGCTCCACGGCCATCGGTACATCGCCATGCCCGGTAAGAAAAACAACCGCCAGGGTACTTCCGCACTGGCGCAACGCATCATGAACGCCCTGCCCATCCAGTACCGGCATTCGCATATCCAGTAATACGACCCCGGCCTGATACAGACTGGCCTGCGCCAAAAAATCCGCCCCCTGCGTCCAGCATTTTACGTCATATCCCAGACTTTCCAGTAAAAACGCGCACGCGTTAGTGACCGCCGTATCATCATCCAGTAGATGAATTGTCGCCATCCCTGCCCCCATTTTCATGTAAGAAATGTATCGTGACCACCGTTCCCGACAGACCGTCCGGCGCGGTCTGGTTCCTGATGCTGATATCGCCCCGCCCATACCGCACCAGCCGCTGGCAAATCGCCAGCCCTAAGCCCATCCCCTCTTTACGGGTGGTCATAAACGGCTGAAACGCCTGACGTAATAGCGCCTCATCGATTCCCCCGGCGTTATCCTGTAAAACAATACTGATGCCGTTTTCAGTGCGTTCAGCAACGATCCATAAATGGGTGGCGCCCGCCTGAGCCGTATTAAGAATGATATTCGCCAGCACCTGTTCCAGCAGCACTGACGGCAGCGTTACGCGCAGCGCAGCGCTAACCTCGGTATGCAGAGTCACTGTCGGAAATTGTTGCGCCATACGCAACAATTGCCAGACATGATCAATCGCCTCGCGAATGGCTATGGCCTTCCACGCTTCGGTTAGCACCGGGTTGCCCTGCGCCTGGCTGACCCAGTGACGCAGGTTACGCAGAGTATCCGCACCGCGTTGCGCCTGCTGGTCAATCTGCTCCAGCGCCGGCAGCAAGGGATGCTGTTCATCTGCAGCGCGCAGTCGAATCAGGCACCCCTGGGCATAATGTCGAATCGCGGAAAGCGGCTGATTAAGCTCATGGGCAAACCCGGAGGTCATTTCACCCAACACGCTCATTTGCCGGGCGGTTTCCAGCGCCCGCTCATGCTGATGAAGGACTACATTATTACGTTCCAGTTGTTTTCCGCGTCGACGCACCAGCAGCATGACCCAAATATAATTGAGCGTGAGCAACAGGAACGCCAGAATCACGCCACCGACCATTAGCTGGTGCTGGATTAACCAACTTTTGACATCCAGCCACAGTCGGCGCTGCTGAGGGTGCTGACGAACATCACGCAGCAAAGCTTCCACCTGACTGGTCGACGCTGGCGCGCCCCAGTGAAATGACGCGGCGGCGGGCGCGTTGAATAGCGCTCGCGTTACGCGATCCGCCAGCGCATCGCTTACCGCAGGTAGCGCCGCGAACGACCAGTCAGGATATAACGGCGTACTGGTTAAGCAAGGCAGTGGCGTCGGTCGGGAAAGCAGCGCGATAAAGTCCTTTTTATTAATCAATCCTTCCTGATCCATATTTTCTAACAGGCACACTGGCACAATTGCCGCCTGCACCGCTTTTTCGCGCAGCATATAGACTAAGGCATCGCCAGGAAATCCGGTAAAACGAAGATGAAAATCGCGCTCCGGGCGTAAGCCCGCGTCGCTGAGCGCTTTATAGCCTAATAAATAGCCGCCAAACGCCTGAGCATCAATCGCGCCGACTGTCTTACCGATGAGATCATGCGCCGTGGTGATGCCGCTATCGCGCCGGGTCAAAATCACGCTGCCAATAACATTACTCACCGCTTTCCCATCGCGCGTGGAACGCAGGGAAGCTAACCAGCGCAGCGGCGCATGGCTGTTCAGTTGGACAAATTGCGCCGGGTTGGTTATCACAAACTGCACGGTTCCCTGGTTAACGGCTTCCTGCATTTGATGCAGATCCAGCGGCTGGATATGAAAGGTTTCGCCTGGAAGCTGTTGGCTTAATGTCTTTGCCAACGGTTGCCAGTGGCTACGCGTAGACGCCTCGCCGCGCATGGCCAAAATACCGATATTCCACGTCCCTGCCCACGCGCCATGACAAAGTAGCCCCACTGCCGCCAACACCGCCAGGCGCCTTACGGTTTTACCTCTCACCCCAATATCCCTGTCAATTATGTTGTTTTAGATCAACAACAAGCCGGGTATGTGGTTAACCACAATAGAGCACACCCCGTCTCGATTTTTACACTGTAAATCATCAACATTTTTTATTCATTACACATGAACCAACATCGTGACAAATGTTTCATTGTTGGCAATGTGGACGGGAGTCAATATGGACAGCAGTAAACGGCAATTTCTCCAGCAGCTCGGCGTCCTGACCGCTGGCGCCTCGCTGGTTCCGCTGGCTGAAGCGAAATTTCCTTTTTCGCCGGAGCGGCATGAAGGCTCTCCCCGACACCGTTACGCCATGCTTATCGACCTGCGGCGTTGTATCGGCTGTCAGTCCTGTACCGTAAGTTGCACTATTGAAAACCAAACGCCGCAGGGCGCGTTTCGTACGACCGTGAACCAATACCAGGTCCAGCGTGAAGGTAGTCAGGAAGTCACGAATGTGCTATTGCCGCGTCTGTGCAACCATTGCGATAACCCCCCCTGTGTGCCGGTCTGCCCGGTACAAGCCACCTTTCAGCGGGAAGATGGCATTGTGGTGGTGGATAACAAACGCTGCGTCGGCTGCGCCTATTGTGTCCAGGCGTGTCCTTACGACGCCCGATTTATCAATCATGAAACGCAAACTGCCGATAAATGCACGTTTTGCGTCCATCGTCTGGAAGCCGGGCTGTTACCCGCTTGCGTAGAGTCCTGCGTCGGCGGCGCGCGTATTATTGGCGATATCAAAGATCCCCATAGCCGCATCGCCACCCTGCTTCATCAGCATCGCGACGCTATCAAGGTATTAAAGCCGGAAAACGGCACGTCGCCCCATGTTTTCTACCTGGGTCTGGACGACGCCTTTGTCACCCCATTAATGGGCCGTGCGCAGCCCGCGCTTTGGCAGGAGGTCTGAATGACGCATTCACTCATCATTGAAGAAGTGCTGGCTCACCCGCAGGACATTAGTTGGCTGCCGTGGGCGGTACAATATTTCTTTTTTATTGGCATTGCCGCCTGCGCCGCACTGTTTGCCTGTTATCTTCACTGGCGGAAAAAAGACGCCGCAACAGAAGAAAATCGGGCATTACTGATTGCCATTACCTGTGCGATTACCGCACCGCTGGCGCTGACGGCGGATCTGCACCAGACTGCCCGCGTCTGGCATTTCTATGCCTGGCCGACGCCCTGGTCGTGGATGCCCTGGGGAGCGTTGTTCCTGCCGCTGTTTACCGGATTTCTCGCTCTGTGGTTCCTGGCGCAGCAGATTAAACGATTATTCAATAAAAGTTACAACGTCACTAAATGGTTGGCGTTAGCCAGCGCGCTTTGCGCGGTGGGCCTGTTGATTTATACCGGCCGCGAAGTCTCCGTTGTGCTGGCGCGCCCAATCTGGTTTAGCTACGCCTTCCCCGTGGCGATGTTCCTTAGCGCCTTACAGGCGTTCTTCGCGCTGATGATTGTCGCCGCCCGACGCGACTCGGTAAGGCTGCCAAAAATATTGTGGGGACAAATCTGGACGCTGGCGGCGCTGGGGCTGGTTGTGGCCATGTGGGTTAGCGGCGATACGCTTTCCGGCACGGCAATCCGTCAGTGGATTACCGTCGCCCTGTCAGCCAAATATTACGCTGTCGGCTGGGTAGCGCTGTGGGTATGCACACTGCTGTTCTGTAGCCTGGCGCTACGCCATCCGTTATCACAGCTAAGACGCGTCCTGCTGGTTCTCAGCGCGCTGGCGCTATGTTGGCTGATGCGCTGGACATTGTTGATTCAGGTACAAACCGTCCCCAAGTTCAACGCGCAATTTAACCCTTACTCGTTACCAGGCGGAACGGATGGCTGGCTGGCTATTCTCGGCACCTTCGGCCTGTGGATAGCGCTACTGATTATTATTCGTGAAACGCTGAACGGACTCACCAGGAGATTACAACATGGCTAATTTAACCCGTCGTCAGTGGCTAAAAGTCGGTCTCGCCGTCGGTGGGATGGTCACTTTTGGTCTGAGCTACCGTGATGTGGCGAAACGCGCAATTGATGGCCTGTTAAACGGGACATCCGGCAAGGTAACGCGCGACCGCATCTTTGGCAATGCGTTAATTCCGGAGGCGCAGGCGCAAACGCACTGGCAGCAAAATCCACAACAAACCATCGCCATGACGCAATGCTTCGGCTGTTGGACACAGTGCGGTATCCGCGCCCGGGTTAATGCCGATGGCAAAGTGATACGCATCGCCGGCAATCCCTATCACCCCTTGTCGCAGGAACACCCGATTGACTCGTCCGTCCCTTTTAGCGAAGCCATGGAGCAACTGGCGGGAGAAAGCGGTCTTGATGCCCGCTCAACCGCCTGCGCGCGCGGCGCCACGCTGCTGGAAAGCCTGTACAGTCCGCTACGACTGCTTGAACCGATGAAACGCGTGGGTAAACGCGGCGAAGGGAAATGGCAGCGCATCAGCTTTGAGCAGCTTATTGAAGAAGTCGTGGAAGGCGGCGATCTGTTTGGCGAGGGTCATGTGGACGGACTGCGCGCGATTCATGCGCCGGATACGCCAATTGACGCAAAGCACCCCAGTTTCGGGCCCAAAACCAATCAGTTACTGGTCACAAATACCAGCGACGAAGGCCGCGATGCGTTTCTGCGTCGTTTTGCGCTAAATAGCTTCGGCAGCAAGAATTTCGGCGCGCATGGTGCCTACTGTGGACTGGCTTACCGGGCCGGCTCCGGGGCGCTGATGGGCGATCTGGATAAAAACCCGCATGTCAAACCCGACTGGGAAAACGTGGAGTTTGCGCTCTTTATGGGCACCTCCCCGGCACAGTCCGGTAATCCGTTTAAACGCCAGGCGCGTCAGTTGGCGAGCGCCCGGCTGCGTGAGAATTTTCAATACGTCGTGGTCGCCCCCGCCCTGCCCTTATCAACGGTGCTCGCCGATCCTCGCGGTCGCTGGCAACCGGTCATGCCCGGCAGCGATTCGGCGCTGGCAATGGGGATGATCCGCTGGATCATGGATAATCAACGTTATAATGCTGATTATCTGGCGATTCCCGGCGTACAGGCTATGCAGCAGGCCGGCGAGCAAAGTTGGACCAACGCCACGCACCTGGTCATTGCGGATGAACTGCCGACGCTTGCCGGACAACACCTGACGCTGCGCCATCTTACGCCCGATGGCGAAGAGACCCCTGTCGTACTGAATACCGACGGCGAGTTGGTCGATGCATCCACTTGCCGACAGGCACGGCTTTTCGTGACGCAGTACGTTACGCTCGCCGACGGCCAACGGGTCACGGTGAAGAGCGGGTTGCAACGCCTGAAAGAGGCGGCAGAAAAGCTCTCGTTGGCGCAATACAGCGAACAGTGCGGCGTGCCGGAAGCGCAAATTATCGCGCTGGCGGAAACCTTTACCGCTCACGGACGTAAAGCCGCAGTCATCAGTCACGGCGGCATGATGGCCGGCAATGGGTTTTATAACGCCTGGTCGGTCATGATGCTTAACGCGCTGATCGGCAACCTCAGCTTGTCCGGCGGCGTCTTTGTCGGCGGCGGCAAATTCAACGGCGTTAGCGACGGCCCCCGCTACAACATGAACAGTTTTGCCGGAAAAGTGAAACCGTCAGGGTTAAGTATTGCCCGTAGCAAAACCGCTTATGAAGCATCGGAAGAATACCGCGACAAAATTGCCGGCGGGCAATCCCCTTATCCAGCCAAAGCGCCGTGGTATCCCTTTGTGGCAGGCCAGCTTACCGAACTGTTGACCTCCGCGCTCGAAGGCTATCCTTATCCGCTTAAAGCCTGGATTTCCAATATGAGCAACCCGTTTTACGGTGTTCCCGGTCTACGCGCCGTGGCGGAAGAAAAACTAAAAGACCCTCGCCGACTGCCGCTCTTTATCGCGATTGACGCCTTTATGAATGAAACGACGGCGCTGGCGGATTACATTGTGCCGGATACGCACAATTTTGAGAGCTGGGGCTTTACGGCGCCCTGGGGCGGCGTAGCCAGTAAAGCCACTACCGCCCGCTGGCCGGTTGTCGCCCCCGCCACTCACCGCACGGCGGACGGGCAACCTGTCTCAATGGAAGCATTTTGTATTGCGGTAGCAAAACGGCTCCATCTGCCCGGCTTCGGCGACCGGGCGATAACCGATCCGCAGGGCAATACTTTTCCACTGAACCGGGCGGAAGACTTCTATCTGCGCGTAGCCGCTAATATCGCCTTTATGGGCAAGACGCCGGTCGCGCTGGCAAATCAGGAAGATATTTCGCTTACCGGCGTCAGCCGCATTCTGCCAGCAATTCAGCACACGCTTAAAGCTGATGAGGTCGGTCGCGTGGCGTTTATCTACTCGCGTGGCGGCCGGTTTGCGCCCGAGGATAGCGGCTATACGGAGCAACGGTTAGGTAACGCGTGGAAAAAACCCTTACAGATCTGGAATGCAGATGTCGCCGCCCACCGTCACGCCATCACCGGGGAGCGCTTCAGCGGTTGCCCGGTCTGGTATCCGGCGCGTTTGTCAGATGGTCGTGCGATTGACGACCAGTTTCCCATTGGGCAATGGCCGCTGAAACTGATTTCATTTAAATCAAATACCATGTCCAGCTCAACAGCCGTCATCCCGCGCTTACACCATGTGAAGCCAGCAAACCTGGTGGCGCTGAATCCGCAAGATGGCGAGCGTTATGGACTGCAACATGGCGATCGGGTACGGATCATTACGCCGGGCGGTCAGGTCGTGGCGCAAATCAGTTTGTTAAATGGCGTGATGCCAGGCGTCATCGCCATCGAACACGGATATGGTCACCGCGAGATGGGCGCAACGCAGCACTCTCTGGATGGCGTGCCTATGCCGTATGATCCACAAATCAGGGCAGGCATAAATCTTAACGATCTGGGCTTTGCCGATCCGACAAGAACCATTACCAACACCTGGCTCGACTGGGTTTCTGGCGCGGCAGTACGTCAGGGGCTGCCGGCAAAAATCGAGCGTATATAACCCCCGGGCCGGAGAGCGATATCGTCTTATTTCGTCGAGGGTAGCGACTGATAAGCGAACGCTGTCCGGCTGCATATACTCACTGAATCGTGCAAGCCCAACTATTTTACGTTCACCCCGTCATATTACATAGAAAATATATGACAACACTCACAAAACTATTTTCCCCTTCTGTAAGCAATTAATATTTAACACATTGGCTGCGCTTCTGATTATTGACATTCATTTGGGGTTACTTCCGGTTGACCGCATAATCTGTGATTGAATTCACCGCATGACAACATTGCCATAAATACAATTCAACTCACTACCCGGAGGCAATATGTTTAAAGAAGAAAGACGTCATGCCATCATTAATTTACTGATAAAGGATAATAGTGTTAGCGTCAGTAAACTTTCAGACCTTTATAAGGTTAGCCAGGAGACTATTCGTTCCGATCTACGCTATTTCCAGAAATCAGGTATGCTTCAGCGTTGCTATGGCGGAGGGATTTTAAACCGTGACGCGCTGAGTAAGCTTATCACTGAAAATAAGATTGATATCTCCAGCACTATCGCCACGCCAATCCATCAGGATGCAAAACTGCGCCGGGAAAACACAAAAAAAGCAGGCAAGGTGTGTGTTTTAGGCTCATTCAATATTGATGTTTCAGCAACCGTGCCGTGGTTTCCACAAAGCGGAGAATCCATTCTGGCCAGTCAATTTGGATTCTATCCTGGCGGTAAAGGCGCCAACCAGGCTTTAGCGGCGAACAATGCCGGCGCTGCGGCACATTTTATTTTTAAAGTGGGCAAAGATCAGTTCAGCGCATTTGCTATGAATCATATTATTCAATCAGGTATCGCCTCATACAGCGCGTATCAAACAGATAAAGCGCCCACCGGTAGCGCATTGATCTATGTCTCCGCCGTGGATGGCGATAATATTATCGCCATCTACCCTGGCGCCAATATGATGCTCACCACGCAAGAGATTAACGAGCAACACCGTTATATCGCCGAGTCTGACGTTATGTTAATGCAGCTCGAAACGAACATTGAAGCGTTGACTGAATTTATTCGCCTGGGAAAACAAGAAAATAAAATGATCATGCTAAATCCTGCCCCCTATACGAAACAGGTGACGCATTTATTATCTGATATTGACATCATCACGCCGAATGAAACTGAAGCCTCTTTTTTATCCGGTGTAACCATTACTGATATTAATGATGCGAAAAAAGCCGGAAATATTATTCTGCAATCCGGGGTGAAAAAAGTCATCATTACCCTTGGCGCCCGTGGATCTCTGCTCTGTGAGCACGCCCGCACGTTGTATATTCCTGCGTGGAGCGCCGTGGTAAAAGATGCCGCCGGGGCCGGTGACGCTTTTAATGGCGCCTTAGCCGCCGCGCTGGCGCGACAAGCAGACATGGTCGCAGCCATTCAATATGCCTCCGCTTTCGCTTCTCTGGCGGTGGAACAAGTCGGTGCGTCGAGTATGCCTCAGCACTTGCAGGTTTTACATCGAATGCGTACCCAATCTAATAAAGTCATTAACATTAATTAACAGGTGACATAATGAAAATTTTATTTATTGGCGAATCCTGGCACATTCATATGATTCACTCTAAAGGTTTTGATAGCTTTACATCGAGCAAATATGAAGAAGGCGCAGACTATTTATTATCCTGCTTACGCGAGGGTAATATCGATGTGGACTACATGCCTGCCCATATTGTGCAAACTCGTTTTCCACAAACCGCCGAAGCATTAGCCTGCTATGATGCGATCGTCATCAGTGATATCGGTAGCAATACGTTCCTGCTACAAAACAGAACCTTTTATAATATGGACATTATTCCTGATGCATTACAACTTATCGCCGATTATGTTGCTGAGGGCGGCGGTCTGTTGATGATCGGCGGGTATTTATCCTTTACGGGAATAGAAGCAAAAGCCAATTATAAAAATACGGTTCTGGCGGAGGTATTGCCGGTTGATATGCTGGATGTAGATGACCGCGTAGAACTACCGCAAGGATGTAAAGCAGTAAATACTGCGGTAGAGCATGTTATTACCCAGCCATTTAGCGAATGGCCGCCGCTGTTGGGCTATAACAAGCTTATCGCCAAAGAAAATAGTCAGATCCTTGCTGAAATTAATGGCGATCCACTGTTAGTTATGGGTACTTACCATAAAGGGAAAGTATGTTGCTTTGCCAGTGATTGTTCGCCGCACTGGGGAAGTCCGCAGTTTCTGCAATGGGAACAGTACGCCACCTTCTGGTGTAATGTTTTACACACAATAAAAAAATAATATTATCCAGGCGAATATAAATTTCGCCTGCCCTGCCACACACTGAGTCATTAAGAATATGAATGATACTTATCTCTATGGCGAAATGTTTTCTGAAAACATATTGACAAGCTATCGGATTTATGGAGACAGAAAATCATTACTCACGCCGCTCATTATCCTTCACGGCGGCCCTTCTGGCGGCTTTGATTATTTATTAAATTATCGCCGTCTGGCTGATGACGGGCGCATGGTAATATTTTACGATCAATATGGCTGCGGTCGTTCAACGCATTTTCCTCATGCCGACGCGTCTTTCTGGACTATTGCGCGTTATCTCCGTCAATTAACCCAATTAATTCATCACCTGGGTATTGGGCACGGGTATTCGATACTGGGACACTCCTGGGGCGGAATGCTTGCCGCAGAGCACGCCTGCTTACAGCCTGCCGGGCTTCGCGGGACGATACTGGCCAGTTCGCCGGCCAGTATCGCCCTGTGGCAACAGGAAGGCATACGGCTCTTTAACGCTCTGACACCAATGTCCGATGACGATATCAAAAACGTCATTATGCCCGCCGTCATTTATCAAAACCCACCGGAACAGCTGGTCGCTTATTATGCCAGACACGTTTATACCCTCGCGGAAGAAGCCGTTCATGTTCAGCGATCTAATGCGCAGTTCGCCGCCGACCCTACGGGTTATCACATTTTATGGGGAACCAATGAACTGGCGGCAAATGGCAAACTTGCCGACTGGGATATTACGCCCCATTTGTGCCAGATACGCTGTCCTGTTCTGGTACTGCGCGGCGAAAACGATCAGGCAACCGAGCGCGTCGTCTCTCCGCTTCTCTCTCACATTTCAGACTGCCGCGCGGTCACTATTCCCGGCAGCAGCCATAACCCACATGAAGAAAATATCGCGCCCTGCCTCGCAGCGGTTAGCGCGTTTTTACGCGACCTGGCATAAAAAGCCATTAAGGTATTTATCATGAAAAAAGTCAAAAAATTGTCTCTTACCGATTTAGTGCTTTATGGTCTGGTGTTTATGGTGCCTATCGCGCCAGTCTCTCTTTATGGCGTCGTTTATAATCTTTCGCACGGTATGGTTGCGCTGGTTTATATTATTGGCGCGATCGCGATGTTTTTTACCGCGTACAGCTACTCTACCTTATCGCAGCATATCTCCTCGTCGGGTTCGGCCTATGCGTATGCTGGCGTATGCATTAATCCCGCCGTAGGGTTTCTGACCGGATGGATATTACTGCTGGATTATCTTTTGTTCCCTACGCTCGTGGCAGTGCTGGGCGGCGTCGCGGTCCACGCTATTTTACCGCAAATCCCGGTCTGGGTCTGGCCGTTGATTTATGTGGCTATTGGCACCGGAGTCAACTATCTCGGGATACAGCAAACGGCGAAATTCGATAAGTTACTGGTCTTTATTCAACTCGGTATTCTGGCGATTTTCGTGCTACTCATTGTCCGTCTGATGCTGCAGGACAGTAGTCAGATAACGCTTTCCTTCCGGCCTTTTTTCGATTCACAGTGGTTCACCCCTGGGCTCATCGCGACGGCGATTTCGGTGGCTGCGCTGAATTTTCTCGGCTTTGATGCTATCAGTACATTAAGTGAAGAAAGCGAAGGCGGGGGACGCGCCGTCAGTAAAGCAACGCTGTTGGCGTTAGTTTTGGCGACGGTACTGTTTATTATCGTTGTGGCGTTTGCGGCGTTCGCCACCAGTAACGTCGACCGCTTCGCGGAAGGTAATGCGACGAATGAAGCATTTTTCACCATTGCCGGCAACGTTGGCGGTATCTGGCTCAAAGTGGCATTTTCCATCATTGTGGCGTTTGTGTGCGCCGTCGGCAACATTATTACCGCGCAAACGGCGGTGTCCAGAGTGCTATTTTCAATGGGGCGCGACCGAATGTTGCCCGCCTTCCTTGCACACGTCCATACCACGCGTAAAACGCCGGATTATGCCATTCTGTTTACCGGCGGCGTCACCCTGCTGCTCAGCTACCTGTTTTCCGGCAAGATTGAGTCTATCTCCACGCTGGTGAACTTTGGCGCGCTTTTCGCTTTTTTTGTCGTGAACCTGTGTGTGTTTATCCTGTTCAATTTCCGGATGAAAGCCCAGCGGCGCATTTTCGCCCATGTCATTTCGCCGATCATGGGGATGATCGTCATCGGCTACGTCTGTTTAAACATGAACATTCACGCTCTGATACTCGGAATTAGCTGGGCGGCGATCGGGATAGCGATACTGTGCTATCGAAAAGCACACAACCAAAACATCGCCATCGACCTGGAAGGCAAAAAGTTGCTCGATTGACATTATGCGCAACAACACCCACTGTTGCGCAACGCCGCCCCTGTTCGGGCGGCGTTATCGCCAGCGACATCGTAAACAGCGTAATAACAAACCGTTGTGGATCTGCACAGATGTCTTTTGAAACAGGGTTTTCATTTTCCTTTTTTGTAAATTTCAGCGTATAATGCGCGCCAATTGTCTCTTGAATGGTTTCAGCGCATTGGACTGTAAAACTCAACGACTAAAATTATCCCCTTCCCGTTGGGCTGAAACGCGAGCACACATTCCTCTGCACGCTCTTTCGATGTCACCTATCCTTAGAGCGAGGCATCATCACTTTAGCAACACAGGCTTAGCTTCCGGGCCGTGCGCGCCCGAAGCCAGATTTCCATATCCTCCTCAACTTAAAGACTAAGACTGTCATGAAAAAGACGAAAATTGTTTGTACTATCGGTCCGAAAACCGAATCCGAAGAGATGTTAAGCAAAATGCTGGACGCGGGCATGAACGTGATGCGTCTGAACTTCTCTCATGGCGATTATGCAGAACACGGTCAGCGTATCCAGAACTTGCGCAACGTGATGAGCAAAACCGGGAAAAAAGCCGCTATTCTGCTTGATACTAAAGGACCAGAAATCCGCACCATTAAACTGGAAGGCGGTAACGACGTTTCGCTGAAAGCGGGTCAAACCTTCACTTTTACCACCGACAAATCCGTGGTCGGTAATAATGAAATCGTTGCCGTCACCTATGAAGGCTTCACCAGCGACCTGAGCGTTGGCAACACCGTCCTGGTTGACGATGGTCTGATCGGTATGGAAGTGACCGCCATCGAAGGCAATAAAGTCATTTGTAAGGTGCTGAACAACGGCGATCTGGGCGAGAACAAAGGCGTTAACCTGCCGGGCGTTTCTATTGCTCTGCCGGCGCTGGCTGAAAAAGACAAACAGGACCTGATCTTCGGTTGCGAACAGGGCGTTGACTTTGTTGCTGCGTCCTTTATCCGTAAACGTTCTGACGTTGTCGAAATTCGCGAGCATCTGAAAGCCCACGGCGGCGAAAACATCCAGATTATCTCTAAGATCGAAAACCAGGAAGGCCTGAACAACTTCGATGAAATTCTCGAAGCTTCCGACGGCATCATGGTTGCGCGTGGCGACCTGGGCGTAGAAATCCCGGTTGAAGAAGTGATCTTTGCGCAGAAAATGATGATCGAAAAATGTATCCGCGCACGTAAAGTCGTGATCACCGCGACTCAGATGCTGGATTCTATGATCAAAAACCCGCGTCCGACCCGCGCAGAAGCAGGCGACGTTGCAAACGCCATCCTCGACGGTACGGATGCGGTTATGCTGTCCGGCGAATCCGCAAAAGGGAAATACCCGCTGGAAGCCGTTTCTATCATGGCGACCATCTGCGAACGTACCGACCGCGTCATGAACAGCCGTCTGGACTACAACAACGACAGCCGTAAACTGCGCATTACGGAAGCAGTATGTCGCGGCGCGGTAGAAACCGCCGAAAAACTGGAAGCGCCGCTGATCGTGGTAGCGACCCAGGGCGGTAAATCCGCTCGCGCCGTGCGTAAATACTTCCCGGACGCCACCATCCTGGCATTGACCACCAATGAAGTGACCGCCCGTCAGTTAGTACTGAGCAAAGGCGTGGTATCGCAGCTGGTGAAAGAAATCAATTCTACTGATGATTTCTACCGTCTGGGCAAAGATGTCGCCCTGCAAAGCGGCCTCGCCCAGAAAGGCGACGTCGTAGTGATGGTCTCCGGCGCGCTGGTTCCAAGCGGCACCACTAACACCGCCTCTGTTCACGTACTGTAATAATTGTTGTGTGAATTAATTTGTTTAAAAAAGCGCCCTTCCGGCGCTTTTTTTATTTAATCGATAGCCACTATTAATAAAAAAATCAAATCGGATTTTACTATCTAATTGCGGATTATCTAAGAAGAATCCGATGGAAGCCCCCTGTTTTCTTTCGGTTTTTTAGGGACTTTCATGCATTTCGATGCTTCTTTGAGCGAACGATCAAAAATAAGTGCATTCCCATCAAAAAAATATTCTCAACATAAAAAAGTTTGTGTAATACTTGTAACGCTACATGGAGATTAACTCAATCTAGAGGGTATTAATAATGAATCGTACTAAACTGGTACTGGGCGCGGTAATCCTGGGTTCTACTCTGCTGGCTGGTTGCTCCAGCAACGCTAAAATCGATCAGCTGTCTTCTGACGTTCAGACTCTGAACGCTAAAGTTGACCAGCTGAGCAACGACGTGAACGCAATGCGTTCCGACGTTCAGGCTGCTAAAGACGACGCAGCTCGCGCTAACCAGCGTCTGGACAACCAGGCTACTAAATACCGTAAGTAATAGTACCTGCGTAATAAAAATGGCGCACATCGTGCGCCATTTTTTTTACCCACATAACCACACAAAGTATAATGTTATTGTTATGAACCGTACTAACCATCTGATCTTAGGTGCAGT
>CWGO01000067.1_pt3 | contig 205338 bp, 180 predicted proteins | sample 682281 | NCBI WGS metagenome assembly CWGO01 (sample SAMEA3735799, study PRJEB9488) | human gut metagenome | biome: ENVO:mammalia-associated habitat; material: ENVO:feces | place: Malawi | collected 2009-02-27 | reverse complement strand
GCATGGAACTAAAATGGGTCTATTTACACTTCCCCCAATCATTAACCCTGCCTGTCATCCCCTGGATACACAGTTCCATGTATCAGCCGTATCCCCGCTTCTCTTAAAAATTACATCTCATCCCAATCCTTTGCACTCCACCTGACAAAGGATAAATCAATGCACACACCTTACCCTTTCAATTCCAGATATACGATGAACTGGTTTCTACTGTCTCTACTCAATGACCACCTGAATCAGCTACTGAACCGATACTCGCGAATACAGGCACTCAGACTCGACCTGTTCTATCAGAAAGGTACAGAGCGTTATACACGTCATTCATGGAATGAAACCGAGCGAGAGGTGCGCATGCTGGTTGAACGCACCCTGCAGCACACAAATCTGGCAGGGTATTTCTGGGTACTCGAGAACTCTGTAGACCACGGCTGCCATGCTCATATCGCGTTCTATCTCGACAGGCACCTTAACCAGGCTACCTACCCAATAGCTGAGAAAGTAGGAACAATATGGAGGGGAATAACACAACGAGAAGGCTATTACAACCGCTGCAAATACAAGTCCACCTATGACGTCAGTATTAATAGGCCGGTGAACTACGGTGATACCGAAGCCATCGATAACCTGCGCTACATCATCAGCTACCTTGCCAAAGAAGAACAAAAGCACGGTCACTATCACTACGGAGCCAGTGAGGTACCGCCCCCCAGTGGACTGGGGCGTCCTCGCACGTTGTAACTTACGTTCTGCACTTTTTTACTTATCAATCCATTGATGTGGAAGGGCTGGTAGTAACGAGCAATCAACCACCAGCTCAGGATAATCCCACAATGGAAGAAAACATCATGACAGAACAAATTTCTTTGTTGATGACCAACTGGTGGATATGCGGTTCATCACGAAGCTTACAGGGCTTACGGACAAGTGGTTCTACAAACTGATAAAAGATGGCCTGTTCCCGAAGCCAATTAAGCTGGGTCGCAGCTCCCGCTGGCGACAGAGTGAAGTCGAAGACTGGCTATTAGAACGCATCCGTTGTTCGCGCGAGTAGCAAGAGCACTCTATCGGTCTGAATATCTAAAGGGGAATAACCGAAAAATGCCAGTAGCCGCAATAAGTCTTTTTTAGAAATACAAACCGAAGCGGTGTTAATCAGAGGATGAAAGCCCAGTGAACGACTCGCTGATACAGAAGAATCGATAATAATTCGAATATCCCTCTCCTTGTTATGTGCAATAGCGAAAGGCGTAACCCCGCCAGGTTCCACACCGAGTATTTCTATTAACTCGTCTGGTTTAGCGAAAGACAGACGCGATTCATTAAGCTGGAGCGCTAACTCGCGAAGATCTGCCTTTTTATTGCCATCAAGAATATACAGGTAGAAATGCTTACCAGAGCTATTTTTTAGCAACAGGTTCTTCAGCAGCTGTGCCGGAAAATCTGCAGCAAAACTCGCATGGTCAGCGACCGTCTTCACTTCCGGATGTGATATGTACTGAAAAGATATATCCGGCTCATTAAGCAATTTCAGAACCGCATGCTCATTCATATTTCCCCCCTAAGTTTCATCACTGCCTTTAGCTTATGTCACAGGCAATGTAATTCACCTGAAGCTCATCTTGAATCAGTCCTTCTGTTAAGCCATTATCCTACTGGCACAACCGACCTCAGCATGAGCTTCTTACTTTTAACGATGTGTCAGAACTATCTTGTGCCGGGCGAACAGCGTTTCCGCAGGCAGCTGAAACTTATATTCCGCAGCCTTCAGCTTTCTCGATTTAAGCAACTTCAGCGTAACGCCACTTATATGCCCTGCTGCAACCCTTCTATGAATTTCACCAGCGCTCAGCATGAGCTGCTGCTTCAAAATCGACAACAAGCTGACCTGAAATGAACGGGAAATCCTGACACTAACGCGGACCCGCTGGTGGGCAGTGATGCTTACCGGCCAGCGCTCCTGAACGGTAAAATTAGGCCGACCCGATAGCTCTACGTTGTTCCGCTTCAGCATCGCGATATCACTTGCAAAGTGCTGTACCGTAGCCGCACCGTTTATCATTAGCCGATGATAAAGCTGGTGGTCAATTTTGCTGACGTGTAGGCGCGAAAACAGAGAGACACAGTAAGACTATCAAAGCGGCATTCATTGGACATATGAGTTGAGTCAATATTCATAATGTTATCAGCAGCATCTCTTGATCTGACTCGCTAAACGCCGCGCAGCAACTCTGTATATTTAGTAGACGATTAAACGACAGAAGGTGCGTGTTATGACATAGCACGAACAGTTTTGTCAGGCCTATGAGATGCCGATATCCGCCTGTATTCTTGCTTAGAGCGCATTTACTCTTTCCGGTGATGCAACTCGATGGATTTACTTTCTGCTGGCGGCAGGATGACCTTCCACTACGCGGCACTGCTAGCCGGTATAGCCGTCATCTATTGGTTTCCGGTCTGCTTAAACTGCTCAAGCAGCACCAGGGGCAGTCAGTATCACCGGTAGGCTGTCAGGAGCAATAATGCAAAAGAGATTAAGGAGGGTTTATGTTTTCTTACGTGATGCTGGGTACTAACGATCTACAGCGCGCCATAAGGTTCTACGATCCACTGATGGAATTGCTTGGACATCCAAAGGCAGGCCGTAATGAAGAAGGTGCATCCTGGGGGACGTTCAGCAATAACCATACCATCGGATTGTGCGTCGGCAGGCCCTTTAACCAGCAACCAGCGAGCGTTGGTAATGGCACGATGGTCGCACTGAATACCCATTCGTTTGAACACATCCAGCAGTTGTACGAACTTGCTATCAGTCTGGGCGCCAGGGATGAAGGTACACCGGGGCACAGGCCACAATACGGACAGGGATTCCATAGTGCCTATGTACGCGATCCGGACGGGAATAAGCTGGCGTTTGTGTTCTATGCCGATGAGGGTTGAACATCAAACTGACAGTTTTCGTGTTGTGTATGTAAGCGGCGACGCACCGGACATAGTCAGAGAGTAGCCGTCGGGCGTAGCTTCAGGCGGTAACTCTTGTAGTCGCAGAGACTGGAGCAGGAGAATCATTAAACAGGAAGTCTTATGCAAATAATATCGTCAAGATGCATCATTCGACCATTTCAGTCACACGAAATTGATAGTTTTATGGTGTATCGCAATGATGCTGAGTGGATGAAATATCAGGGATTTAAGGGACTAACAAAAGAGGACTATGAAGCAGAGTTGCTGGGAATTCTTACACTTGCTCGCGGTATTCAATTGGCCATTGTCAACAAGATGACGCAGGTTTTGATTGGTGATATCTATTTACGTCAGCAATGCGATGTGTTTTGGATCGGCTATACCATCAGTCCCGCTTATGCTCGCCAGGGATATGCAATTGAAGCAATTACCGCCACGATTGACTGGATAAAAGAGAACGGTTTTTCACTCATCAAAGCCGGTGTGAATCCGGAAAATACCCTTTCAAAAAAATTACTTATCAGGATTGGCTTCAATTTTTCAGGCATCGAAGAGGGTGAGCATATTTATGTTCTGGATTTAACAAAAGGAGAATAATCTCCCGAAGGGAAAAGCCGATGAGGCCATTTCTGGCGTACTTCAACATGCATTCGTCAGTGTCATCTGCCTTTTCCAGTAAATGGGTTGGCATTCAATTTCCAAAGTACATCACACTTTTTCTACTGAAACATATCCCTCTTATAACTACGTGTTAATATTCGCTCCGTAAATACCTTTCAACTCAACCCGAGGCTTTGATGCTGGAGAATGTCATCATCTGATAATCAGTTCCCCGACCTTTTCAGGCCGGACTGATTATCAATGTGCCGAAATCGAATGCGGACACCGCAGTGTGTTTGCACGTTTTGCCTATGATGATTAAACAGGTTCTTCAGTATGAATTTATCCCGTCAGGAACAACATACCTTACACGTTCTCGCTAAAGGTGGACGTATTGCGCACGTCCGCGATTCTTCAGGCCGCGTCACTTCCGTTGAATGCTACAGCCGCGAAGGGCTGTTGCTGACCGACTGCACGCTCGCCGTCTTCAAAAAACTCAAAACCAAAAAACTTATCAAGTCCGTCAATGGCCAGCCCTATCGAATCAACACCACCGAGCTGAATAACGTTCGCGCTCAGCTCGATAATCGCTAAGGAGAGTTTCTATGACAGCACACCACTTCACTTTTCATATCACAGATGAAAGTGATGCCAGTGATATCCGGGAAGTCGAAACCCGCGCATTTGGCTTCAGCAAAGAAGCCGATTTAGTGGCCTCTTTACTTGAAGATGAAAGCGCGCGCCCCGCGTTATCGCTGCTGGCCCGGCATGAAGGCAAAGCCGTCGGGCATATTTTATTTACCCGGGCGACCTTCAAAGGAGAAATGGATTCACCGCTGATGCACATCCTCGCTCCCCTGGCGGTCATACCGGAATACCAGGGGATGGGCGTGGGAGGACGGTTGATACGCACTGGCATCGAGCACCTGAGGTTGATGGGCTGCCAGACGGTTTTTGTTCTCGGCCACGCCACCTATTACCCCCGACATGGGTTCGAACCCTGTGCCGGAGACAAAGGCTATCCGGCACCTTATCCCATCCCGGAGGAGCACAAAGCCTGCTGGATGATGCAATCACTCACCGCTCAGCCCATGAACCTGACCGGCCACATCCGGTGCGCGCAGGCCCTGATGAAACCGGAGCACTGGCGTGAATAACAATCTTGTTGTGTCCTTTTTAATGCTTAACCCAATAACAGGAATTAAATAATGGATATCCCACGTATTTTTACCATCAGCGAAAGTGAACACCGCATCCATAACCCGTTCACCGAAGAGAAGTACGCCACGCTGGGTCGCGTGCTGCGCATGAAGCCGGGCACCCGCATTCTTGACATCGGCAGCGGCTCGGGCGAGATGCTCTGTACCTGGGCCCGGGATCATGGCATTACGGGGACTGGCATCGACATGAGTTCGCTCTTCACCGCGCAGGCAAAGCGTCGCGCGGAAGAACTCGGCGTCAGCGAACGCGTACATTTTATTCATAATGATGCGGCGGGTTACGTCGCCAATGAAAAATGTGACGTGGCAGCCTGCGTCGGCGCGACCTGGATTGCCGGAGGCTTTGCCGGGACAGTCGAACTGCTGGCGCAGAGCCTTAAACCGGGCGGGATCATGCTCATCGGTGAACCTTACTGGCGTCAGCTTCCGGCAACGGACGAGATAGCCCAGGCCTGCGGCGTCAGCTCGACAAGCGATTTCCTGACGCTTCCAGGGCTTGTCAGCGCGTTTGACGACCTCGGCTACGACGTGGTGGAAATGGTACTGGCGGACCAGGAAGGCTGGGACCGGTATGAGGCCGCGAAATGGCTGACCATGCGCCGCTGGCTGGAAGCCAATCCTGGCGACGACTTCGCCGCCGAAGTCAGGGCCGAGCTAAACATCTCGCCGAAACGCCACGTAACGTACGCGCGGGAATACTTTGGCTGGGGCGTGTTCGCGCTCATCGCCAGGTAACAACAGGTTCCCGGTATTTCTGACCGGAGATACCGGGGCTTCGCCTTTGCTTTGATCTGATGCATCACCTGCACAATACATATTCAGTATGTTTATTAATCAGGATATCACCATAAGGAGCATCATATGTCACAACATGAACAGTTCTGCCAGGCTTGCGGAATGCCTATGTCGGCACCCGATGCACACAGTGCCAGTGATCAATATTGTGCGTACTGCAGCGACAGCAACGGCAATCTCAAACCATGGGAAGAAGCGGTATCAGGTTTAGCCAGCTTCCTTGATTCCTGGCAAAAAGTCGGCCCGGAGGAAGCACATAAGCGTGCAAAACATTATCTGACGGCAATGCCAGCTTGGGCTCATAAAGCGGACGAGTGATTTGAACTGATTATCTACACTCCCTCTGAATCTATTCAGGAGAGCCGATGTTTTCTTACATTATGCCTGGAACCAACGACCTGCCACACGCCATTACATTCTACGATCCGCTGATGGAGATGCTGGGGTATCCCCGTGGCGGCAGGAATGAGAACGTCGCATGGTGGGGCGTATTCAACGGTAATAACACGACGGCACTGGGTATCGGCAGACCTTTTGATAAACAGGATGCCACGACCGGAAATGGTGTGATGGTCGCCCTGATTGCGCGTTCTGCCGAACACATTCAGCAGCTTCACGCGCTCGCTTTAGACCACGGCGGCACGGACGAGGGAGGACCTGGCCTGCGCCCGCATTACGGCGAAGGTTTCTACAGCGCTTATGTTAGAGACCCCGATGGCAACAAGCTGGCTTTCGTCTATTACACCGCACAATCCTGAGTACGATAAATCGGGTGCCTCAGCGCCCCCACCTGAAACTAAACCGATCCCGCAAATTTCAGAGGAGCGTTGGACGAGTTGATAAATGCCGAGATGTCTGACTGTTTTTACGCTAGAACTCTATAGTGTGACAACCGCAGCACTATCACCCTCTCAAACCCTTTAAACCATTCAACTGCATGGCGTCTGTCTGCCATTCAGGGACGGCTTACGCCTGCGTGTTGGCTGGCTGGAGCCTAGAATATGTTTGCCAATTCCTTTCTCGCTCTCGACGGTAACGGTGGTCTGAGCGATGCCCTTACAGGATCGCTACACCTGCAAGTGTGCGGCAATACCCGTGGTAATTTATATTGCGCCTCTGAAGCGGAAAAATCACGCTGGTCGATAGCAAAGGCAAAATGTGTTTTGTCATAAGGCCATATGCTCCAATTTCGCGTATCATACCGGAGTTTTTAAACCCTGACCGTGGAGCCATTATGACCGCCAAAGAATATCTGGGTGACATCATTGGTGGCAGCCTGATGTTGCGTGAGAGCAGAGTCATCGCGGAGCTGCTGATATCCTCACCAAATGATGATCAATGGCATAATGCTATTGTAAATGACAATGTGCTGCAGAAGACCTCAGTGCACAGTGTTAAACGCATGGCTTCAACCTTGCGTAAAAGAATTCAACCGATGGGTGAGGCATTCTGGAGTGAGCTACTAAAGGCCCCTGATGATGCAGCCAGACAAATGTTGCTAATGGCGACAATGTGCCAATCCCCAGTGCTGACCGATTTCATGGCAACGACACTGTCTGATGCCCGACAGATGTTTCGTGAATCATTGCGCAGCGAAGACTGGCAGGAATTTATTCTATCCCGCCAGCGTGCCATTGTCGGCTTGGATCAATATTCCGAAAGCTCAATCCAGAAAATGGGCAACAATGTATTTAAAATCCTCGCAGATAGCGGGTATCTGGAATCAGGCCGCAGTAAAAAGCTGAAAAATGTCTTCCTACTACCCCAGATAAGAGAGTGGGCAAACAGTCTCGACTGCCAAAAAGTCTACGATGTGATGGAGTCAGTCAGATGAGAGCGAAACTGGACAGTAAGCCGCAATTGTCAGCTCGTCTGGAACAAATCGAAGACCGGCTTAAAAGTGAAGGCTTCCTGAAGAACCAAGAGCTCGGTGGTGAGATCGGTTTTTATATCTTTGATTACCCACCTCAATTTGAACTTACCGTACGGGAATATCTGAGATTGACTCTGCCTCGCCTAGCTCGGCAGGGGCTGAATTTCGCTCATCTCAATCTGTTCGAAGAGGTACTGGCAATTTTGCAAGAGCGTAAATTGTTAGATAAAGCTTTTGATCTGGAACGCAAAAAAGGTACCGATGAGCTAGCCAAAGCACTTAAAGGACCTCTTGAACAAGGTCGAATTGCTAAGCATCTGATAGATAAAGTGCTTCCGGCCTCGCCTCAATTTGTATTGTTATCAGGTCTTGGCCAATGCTGGCCATTGCTACGTGGTCATAGTTTGCTTAATGCACTACATGCCCATATGGGGGCAATACCATTGGTATTGTTTTATCCGGGCAGTTACAACGGCCTCGAACTTTATCCTTTTGATCTGGACAGCGCAGAAGTGGCAACAGCCAACTACTACCGAGCTTTCCAACTGGTGCCTCACGCATCTAAGTACTGAAATTTAAACTGCTGCCGTAGCTTGTTTTTTGAGAGAATTCAAACCACTAACTTGGCCGCGAAAGAGTCATCACGTTATAGCGAGCAGAAGAGTCTCGCTGAATGATAGAGACGGAATTTTTAATGCAGATAAGAGAGCTGTTTACCAAACAACTGGATCGCCCAATCAATGGTGTGGTGAAAGCCGAGCAGCTGGATGAGCAAATCATCTGGACTGAGCTTGACGAGTATGTGGTGACCCGTGAACTTGACCGCCACCTTCGTCACTTTTTTGAGACCTACCTGCCTGGTGTCAGCCATCCAGATGATCCTAGTGTGGCGGGTAAAATTGGGATTTGGGTATCGGGTTATTTCGGTTCCGGTAAATCTCACTTTATAAAGATCCTCTCTTACCTGCTCGGTAACAAGAAAGCTGTTAACAATGGCCAAACAAAAGCTGCCATCGAGTTTTTCAAAGAGAAAATCAGCGATCCCCTTCTTTACGGTGATATCCACGCTGCAGTTAACCGCAATACTGAAGTAATTCTCTTTAATATCGACAGCCGCGCAGATACTGAAGACAAAGAAGATGCCATTCTCAAAGTTTTCTTGCGCGTCTTCAATGAGCGCCTGGGATATTGCGCTGACCATCCTCATATCGCACACCTGGAACGTGAGTTAGATTCCCGTGGCCAATACGAGCCATTCAAAGCAAAATTTGCTGAACTCACGGGCTCAAGCTGGGAAGAACAGCGTGATGCCTATGGTTTCTGTCGTGATGAAATGGCAAAAGCCTGGGCCTATGCTACCGGCCAGTCAGATGCCTCATCGGTGCAGAGTATGGAAAATCTCGAATCCATGTTTACTCTCGACATTGCCAACTTCTGTAAATGGGTGCGGGAGTATCTCGATCGTAGCGATCCATCTGGCGACAGTAAACGCATGGTCTTTCTGGTAGATGAGGTCGGACAGTTTATCGGCAACAACACCCAGATGATGCTCAAACTGCAGACGATAACAGAAAATATCGGTACCGCTTGTGGAGGCAGAGCTTGGGTAATCGTCACTTCACAAGAAGATATCGATGCCGTACTAGGAGATCTTAGCGCTAAAAAAGGCCAAGACTTCTCCAAGATCCAAGGGCGTTTTCACACAAGGATTTCTCTCTCCTCGTCCAATACCAATGAGGTAATACAGAAACGTCTGCTCGAAAAAAGTGAAGACGCTAAAAACTGCCTGGCAGAATTGTTCAGTCAAAAAGGCGACATTCTTCGCAACCAGTTGACCTTTGATACCAGCACTACAGCTGAGCTTGCTAACTACAGTGATAATGTTGAGTTTGTTGATCACTACCCTTTTATTCCCTATCAGTATCTGCTGGTACAAAAGGTCTTCGAAGCAATCCGCAAAGTGGGGGCTACCGGTAAACATCTCTCCCGTGGTGAACGTTCTCTGCTGGATGCATTCCAGAATGCCGCACGCCAGCAGATGAACAAAGATATCGGTGTATTGGTGCCTTTCCATGCCTTTTATCCGGCAATCGAATCTTTCCTCGATACCAACGTTAAACGCATCTTCGAACAAGCGGCTGAGAAAGCAAGCCTCGATCCTTACGACATTAATATTCTTAAATCGCTGTTTTTGATCCGCTATGTCGATCTGGTCAAATCCACCATTGATAATCTGGTCACACTCTCTATTGAAGAAATAGATACCGATAAAGTGGCACTGAAAAGCCGAATCGAAGCCAGTCTACAGCGTCTTGAAAACCAGCTATTGATTGTCAGAAATGGCGATGAATACGTATTCCTGACTAACGAAGAAAAAGAAGTCGAGCAGGAGATCAAACACACTCAGGTTGAAGCAACTGAAGAGAACCGGCAACTGGCCCGGTTGGTGTTTGAAGAGGTAATGGGCAATCGCCGTCAGTATCGCTATCCGGTAAACAAGCAGGATTACCCTCTGACTCGCTTTTGTAACGGCCACTCTATAGACGGCAGCCAACAAACAGATCTGGTGCTCAAAGTCATTTCCCCACTGGATGCCAATTTTGATAGTTATAACGAACAATCCTACAAGGCACTGAGCCAAGAAGGGAATGGTTGTATTCTGGTACGCCTGTCGAGTGAGAAGCGGATCTGGGCTGAATTTGATACGTGGTTGAAAACCGAGAAATTCCTAGCAGGGATACGAGGTAAACGACCTGAGCAAGAGAAATTGCTGGCAGAAAAAGCACTCGAAAACACCCAGCGTCGCAGCCGTCTGAAATTACTATTCGATGATCTGGTGAAACAAGCACAGATATTCGCACTCGGTAATGAGCTGCAAAGTAAATCGGCTAGTGTCAGCAATATGCTTGATGAAGCTTGTGCCTACGTAATCGAAAACTCATTCCAAAAGCTCTCTTTACTACAAAGCTGTGGTAACAACCCGGTGCAAGAGCTGAAGTCGGTGATCATGGCCGATGACATGGCACAGCTAAATGTAAATCTCGGTGAACAAGACCCCAATGCTGCTGCAAAAAAGGAGATTGAACTCTTTTTAAATGTCGCAGATGAAAAAAATCAGCCGGTCTACCTTAAAGAATTGTTAGAGCGATTCAGTGCTCGTCCCTTCGGCTGGAACCGTGACGAAGTAATGCTACAGGTGACTCATCTGGTCTTGCTTGGTAAGGCTGCGTTATCTACACCGAATGGTGATTTGCCCCTCAAACGCAGTTACGAACATTTTACCTCGGTACGTAGCCACAGCACACTGCGTATTCGTCGAGTACGTCAGCATACAGAACAGCAAGTAGCTAAAGCGGCTAAACTGGCGAAAGATATTTTTAATAAACCCTTCGAAAGCAGCGAAAAAGAGCTGGCGAATAAGCTTCTTGACGTACTAGGCGAGTGGCAACGGTTAATTAAAGAATTTGATTTTAAAGCTAAAGATGGGAATTGCCCTGGCAAAAGCACCCTGCTTACCGGCAGTCGATTGATCGCCAGCCTGCTTGAGCTGGGCAACAACAGTTATGCCCTAATCGATGGATTCTGCCAGCAGAGCAACGAATGGCAGGATTTTGCCGAAGATTTTGAAGAAGTCGAGGAGTTTTTCACTCGTCAGTTTGATATCTGGCAACAGTTGCGTCGAGCCCTCAACGATCAATTCAAATCCAATCGCCATGCGCTGGAGCAAAACCCAGAAGCGGCTAAAGCATTAGCTGCACTGCAGGCTATCTACGATGATAAATCCCCGTATAGCAAACTGCGCCAGGTGGGATCGTTAATTGATCAACTCATCGCCATTAACCTGCAACTGGTAGAACAGAAACGTGCCGCAGCTTTGGAAGCGATCAATGCGACCCAGCAAGGGGTTGCACCGCTGGTTGCTGACTTACCAGCTGAGTTACAAAACCAGGCAATGCGTCCCTTTAACCTGTTAAAAGAACGGGTCAGTAACAGCTTATCCTTGCATGAAATCGTTAGCCTGCAACAAGAGGCTGATGATGAAGAAGATAAGGTCTTAGAACTGATCAACCGCTACAGCGCCGAACTTCAAGCTCGTCTGGAAGCGGAGCAAGCCGCAGCACGGAAAAAAACGGCTGAACCGCCTAATAGCGATGCTGGTACTTTGCGAGAACCGGATCCATCAGACTCGCCAACTACTACTGCGAATAACTCTGCTGCGACAGTGGTTAGCCACAAACCAATACCAAAACCTATTGAACTGGTTTCACCAGCTGAATTGCTCGGTGCCAGCCACATCTTTATAGAGACGGAGCAAGATATCGACACCTATCTCGCGACCCTTCGCAGCCGTTTGCAACAAGCAATAGGTCAAGGTAAACGAGTGCGAATCAAATAATGTTACGCCTAAAAGCAACGATGTAAAACACTCAGCCCCTTTTCTCATCAAAAGGGGCTGAAAGAGTGCTTCGAACATAACCATACGGGAAGAGATAAAACATGTACCAAACCGGTGGCACCATCGAAACGCTGCTGAACAAAGTTGAACAGCATGAATATATTTTGCCTGCAATCCAGAGAGAATTTGTCTGGCGGCCAGATCAAATCTGCCAGCTATTTGACTCTCTACTACAAGGCTACCCGTTTGGTACCTTCCTGTTTTGGAAAATTAAAACTGAGAATCTACGTCAGTATCAATTCTATGATTTTATGCGTGACTACCACCAGCGTGATCAAGTCCACTGTAAAAAACTAGAGATTATCGGTGAAAATGATCGTATCGCGGTACTTGATGGCCAGCAGCGAATGACTGCACTAAACATCGGGTTGCGTGGTTCCTATAGTTGGAAAACTCAGGGCAAATGGTGGTCCAGTTCAGACGCCTTTATCGAACGTCGTCTCTATCTCAACCTTTTTGAATGCACAGACCCTGACAGCGGAACTCGTTATGAGTTCGAGTTCTTAAGTGAGGATGAGGCAAGCCACAACGATGACCAACACCATTGGTTTTTAGTCTCCCGTATTCTCGGTATGAATGCCTATGACGTAATGATGTCAGTCATGGAAATGAAAATGCCTGATGAACGCAAACCAGCAGCAGGTAAAGTGATTTCCCGTTTTCATGACATCATTCACAATAAACCTTTGATCAGTTACTACCTGGAAGAAGGTCAGGAGCTATCCAAGGTTCTCAATATCTTTATCCGTATGAATAGTGGCGGAACAACACTCTCCTATTCAGATCTACTGCTCTCCATCGCCGTAACGCAATGGAGCACGCTGGATGCGCGTGATGAGATTCACAAGCTAGTAGATGAAATGAACCAAATAGGTAATGGTTTTTCCTTTAGCAAGGACCTGGTGCTCAAAGCAGGTCTGATGCTGAGTGATATCGGCAGCGTTGGGTTTAAAGTCGAGAACTTTAGCAAAGAGAATATGTGCAAGCTGGAAGATAATTGGGAACGCATCCGGAAAGCTTTACTTCTTGCAGTCAATCTACTCAGCAGTTTCGGCTTCAACAGTTACAACCTGGGAGCAGACAGTTCCCTACTTCCCATAGCCTATTACCTCTACCATCGAGATCTGGATAACAGCTACCTATCCCGTAGCGAGTATGCTGCTGATAGGCAGGGGCTCAGAGGTTGGCTCATTCGCTCTATCCTAAAACAATCCGGTATTTGGGGAAGTGGTCTTGATACGCTTCTGACTAGCTTGCGAAGCAAGATCAAGGAACATGGTCAGCAAGAGTTTCCTCTGATAGAAATGTCTATTGCGATGACAGAACGCGGCAAGAGCTTACGCTTTGAAGAAGAAGAACTACAGTCTTTGGTTGAACTCGACTATGGCAACCGCCGAACCTTTGCCTTGTTATCTCTGCTCTTTCCGGGACATGACTTCTCCCACCACTTCCATGTTGATCACATATTCCCTAGAGCCCGCTTTACCAAAAGCCAACTGAAAAAGATAGGCATGACCGATGAAACACAGATTGAAGAGTGGATTATCATGGCTAACCGGCTACCTAACCTACAGTTGTTAGAAGGGGGCCAGAACAATGAAAAACGTGAGAAGTTACCGCATGAATGGTACGAAGTGATGTGGCCTGAGCCAGCTGCCCGTGCCAATCATCTTCACTTACAGGCAATCGACTCACTTCCAGAGACTTTGGCTGGATTTGAGGCGTTCTATCATAAGCGTCGTGAAATATTATTGGCGCGTTTACGTCACATTCTTAGTGAACCTCTTACGGCATAATTTCTTTTTCAGGTGAGTTACAACTCATCCGACATTGTATTCTGAATGGTGGGATACCGCCCGGATAAACCAATTTGTGAGCCTTAATGAACACTGCCAATTTAAAAAAAATAGCCCCTCGGGCTCGTACAGCATTTATCACAGCGATCAAAGCACGCGCTGCTGAATTTGGAATCACTGCCAAGGGCCATATTGAGCCGGTAATTAGCGGTGAAGTTTTGCAAGTTGCTGGATTTACCCATCCATCCAGTTGTGCCTCTGCCCTTAAGCGCCTGCAACAACGGCTGGCAAACGATAGTTATGAGACTTTAATAGAGCATGTCGCATACACTTGGTTTAACCGCTTCTGTGCCATCCGCTTTATGGAGCTGAAAAGCGAAGAGGGATATTTAGAACACGGTGTGCGTCTGCTATCACACCCGTCCCAGCCACTGGGTTTTGAGGTGTTGGATCGTGCACCTGAGGTGATCGATAACCTGATAACAGAAGGTGTGGCTTTGGATAAGTCCGCTCTGTTGGACTTGTTACTGGCAGGTAATGAGCAGGAGGCTCTCTTCCGTGAGCTACTTCTAGGTCAATGTCACCGACTGCATCAAGCAATGCCATTTTTGTTCGAAGCCATTGATGATGAAACGGAGCTCCTGTTACCTGCAGGCCTTACTCGCACCGATGCCTTTTGGCGTGAACTGGTAGATAAGATCCCAGAAGCTGACTGGCAGCAAGTAGAGGTTATCGGTTGGCTTTACCAATTTTACATTCTTGATGAAAAAGAGAGGGTGGATAAAAAAGTAAAAGCCGGGAAAGTAGTTAACCCTACTGAAATTCCAACTAAAACTCAGCTTTTTACCCCAAACTGGATCGTACAGTATTTAGTGCAAAACTCAATTGGGCGCTACTGGCTGCAAACCTACCCAAATTCTCGCTTGCAACAAAGCATGCACTACTATGTAGTACATGGAAATCAATCCACAGAATTAAAGGATAAATTATCTTATTTTGCTCCTGATAGTATCGATCCGGAGTCAATCAAGGTACTAGATCCAGCTTGTGGCTCTGGTCATATCTTGGTGGAATCTTATAACCTCCTTTATCGCATCTATGAGGAACGCGGCTATCGTAGTCGCGAGATTCCCGAGCTAATTCTCAAACACAACTTGTTTGGCCTCGATATAGATGAACGCGCAGCACAACTTGCAGGTTTTGCTCTGTTAATGCGTGCTCGTCAGGATGATCGTCGCCTGTTTACTCGCGGAATTAGACCGCACATACACGCTCTGCAGGAAAGTCGCCACTTGAATATATCCAATCTATGGCAGATGCTGAACCTTAATACTGACTGGACTGCCGGCCAAGTGCAAGATATGTTTACCGTGCTCCCCCAATCCCTCGTAGCCAGCAATCCACACTTTAGCCTGCTGAATGATTTGTACCTGCGTTTCCTTGATGCTAAAACCCTAGGCTCTCTAATCGAGTTACCAACTGAGCAAAAGCAGATCATCCACGAGTTCTATGCCATCTTGCAAGATTTAAGTATCAGTGGTGATGCAATGCAAAAAACTGCAGCCAAAGCACTACTACCCTTGCTGGCACAAGCTGATGTGCTATGCCGACATTACGATGCAGTCATTGCTAACCCACCCTACATGGGAGGCAATAGTATGAATTATGGTTTGAAAAAATTTGCCGAAGAAAAGTTTCCGGATAGCAAACTGGACATGTTTACAATGTTTATTGAGCGGGGGTTTAAATTAGTAGGCGAAGGTGGTTTTAACGCTATGGTTACGATGGAAACATGGATGTTCTTATCGTCATATAAAAAATTCAGATTAAATATCTCATCATGTTCGTCTATAGTTACATTAACTCATCTTGAAAAAATGCTGATGGGCATTGCTTTTAGGACTGTTGCTACAGTATGGAAGAATATAAAAGGCGATAAAACTCCTGGTATATTTTCTTTTGTAGGCAAAGATGACGTTAATAAAAATGGCATTCCATTTTTATTTCCGCCTAAGAATAAGCGATTATCATATATTTCCAGTTATAGTTTTGAGAATATCCCTGGAGCACCAATAGCCTATTGGTTGCCTGTCGATTTGCAGAAGTCATTTAAAGAAAGAGCTTTAAATATAGAATGCAAACCGAGAATAGGAATGCAAAGTGGGGATAATGAAAAATTCTATAGACTTTGGCATGAAGTTAATAACTCAGAAATAGTAAGAAATATTTCTGCGCTTACCAATACAAAGGGTAAGAAGGCATGGGTTCCACTTCAACGAGGAGGAGATGCAAGGAAATGGTATGGAAACAACCTATACATAGTAAATTTAAGCGATGAAGGAGCTGATATTAAGAGGACAAAAAATGCATCATTGAGGAATGCCGATCACTATTTTAACATTTCTGCAACCTGGAATAGATTAAGCCAAACTCGCTTCTATGTTAGGCATGTTGAACAAGGTTATGCTTTTGATGATTTAAGTCCATTTGCAAACTCATATTTAGCTGAAAAACATTATGAGCATCTGGGTTTATTGGCATCTAGCGCGGCTAGATATTTAATATCATTTATATCTACAGGTCGCAAAACTGAAGTGGGACATGTATCTCAAATTCCTTTACCAACTACCTTTAATAGCGGTGAAGCAGTATCAACTATTTGCAAAAAATTAATTGAGTTATCAAAAAATGACTGGAATTCCTATGAAGAATCAGCAGGCTTCATAAAGCCATCCCTATTGGATAACGTAGACAAAATTAACTCATTATGCAACTTGTATAAAAAACAATGTGCTTCTTGGCAGCGTAGTATCTTTGAAATGCAACGTCTTGAAGAAGAAAATAATCGCCTATTCATAGAAGCGTATAGTCTGCAGACTGAACTAACACCAGAAGTATCGATCAACGAGATTACCCTGACATGCAATCCGTATTATCGTTACGGTGGAAATAGAACCGATGAAGAGCTCAAAGCCATGTTACAAAGCGATACTGTCGCTGAGCTTATTTCTTACACAATCGGCTGCATTATGGGGCGTTATTCATTAGATCGCGAAGGATTAGTTTATGCTCATGCCGGTAACGAAGACTTTAAAGCGCTAGTAGAAGAAGGTGCTTATGCCCGTTTTCCTGCAGACAGTGACGGTATTCTGCCGCTAACTGTCGAAGCTTGGTTTGAAGATGATATTGCTGCTCGGGTTGTAGAATTTGTCCGCACAGTCTGGGGAGTTGAGCATCTGGAAGAAAATCTGCAATTTATTGCCGATAGCCTGTGCTTAGCTGCGATCAAGCCAGTGAAAAAAGGAGGAGAAACCTCCCGTGAGACTATTCGCCGCTACCTCTCGACTCAGTTCTTTAAAGATCACTTGAAGACCTACAAAAAACGCCCAATTTACTGGCTATTCAGTTCTGGTAAAGAGAAAGCCTTTGAATGCTTGGTCTACTTGCATCGCTACAATGAGACAACTCTCCCGCGCATGCGCACCGAGTATGTCACTCCTCTGCTCGGCCAAATGGACAGCCGTATTGAGCGCCTGCGCCTGCAGCAGAATGAAGCAGAAACAGCCGAAGCCAAACGCATCGGTAAAGAGATCGATAGCCTGACCAAACAGCTTACCGAGCTGCGTTCTTTTGACGACCAGCTCAAACACTATGCTGATATGAAGATCCAGCTCGATCTCGACGATGGTGTTAAGGTCAACTACGGCAAGTTCGGTACTTTATTAGCTGAAGTGAAAGCTATCACTGGCGATAAAGCCGAGTAAGTTCAAAAAGATAAAGCGGGGACATTTATGTCTCCGCTTTATCACTTTGTTCTCACTATCCACTTGTACAAATTAGTTAGATTAGCTATCGAATCTTTAGTATGTGGGATTCAGTCACTAATCAACGTTCAGAGTTGGTATAATCATCTTCAACATTACACACTACCGCCGATTCACAGCCATGGTGCTGATGGCTTAATTATTCCGAGACGTACTGATGGATATCACTCAGCTTCAAACCGGGCTAAACAACAAATTCACCGCAGATCGGATTGTTTTCTGGCACGACCCAGAACAGAGCTTTACTGCACAGCTTACAGAGCTCGCCATACTGTGGAACGGGTTGCCAGTAACAGTGCTCAATATGGCAGAGCAGTCACAGCTTCAAACTCGCAAACGCATTGAAATCGATGAACCCATGCAGGGATTCCTTCTCTACTGGCCCAGTTCAGAACCATCACCAGCTAAAGACTGGTTGCTCGATATACGTCGTTATAGCACCACGTTTTATGCTGATGCAGCCTCAATTCTGCTTAATGACCTCGGCCTCGCCAATATGGCGCTGCGCGACCACATCGCGTCACGTAAAAGCTTTTTCGCCAACAAGGAGCGTACTGCAGCCTTTAAACGTCGCCTGGACGGCCGTGGCGGCATAGAAGATCCGCTATCACTTGATATGAAAATGATAAGTGTCGTGCTGACCTGTCATGCTCAGATTGCCGAAATAATGAAAAGCATTGGCGATCGGTTACTTGAAAATGCTGAAACCGCTCTTGTTCCGCTAGAACAGCATGGATTACTGCCTGCATTTTGGCATTTAATGAACCGTGAATATGGATACCATATAGCTGAAGGGACAGAACCATCACTACGCGAACTGATTCGTAAGTTACTGGTGAGCGAATGCTACGAACAGCTTGATTCCAAAGAACGTCCTGTCTGGCTACAGTCACAACTATTAGCCACCCCTACCGGGCGCGCGAATGCCATGGCTCTGCTATCTGGCTGGCGTGATTCTAATCAGTACAGTAGCCATTTTGCCGAAATCTCTGCACAGGTAGCAGAGCAGCTCGAACTTGCTTCACGCCTGACAACGCAAGATATCTGGCTCTGGGGAGAGGTCGAAGGTTTTGAAGCGGTCGAGCAAGGTTTGATCCGTGAGCTGATATCTGGATTAAACAACGGCGATCTGAGCCTGAATAGAGTAGAGTTTACCCAACTGATATCTCGCCGTCGACATGGGTTCTGGGCCAGAACTGTACCTAAATATGCTTATATTTATCACGCGCTGCAACAAGCCGAATTGCTGCTGGAACTACGTCGTTCCAAACCGGATGGTTTTCATTACTCCTCGGCGCAAGAAATGTATCTGGCCTATGAAGCTGAATTGTTCCAGTTTGATGCAGCCTATCGCCTGTTTAATGAAGCACTATTGCACCTACAGGGACAATCGGTCGAAGTGCTGGCTGTACTGGCCAGTAAAATCGAAGATCTGTATGTAAACTGGTATCTCTATCAGCTTGGGCTAACATGGGATGGTTTGTTAGCTAAAGAGCAGCTACTTGATAACTGGCAGTTGGGTCTCCCTTCGCAGCATCGCTTCTATGATACTGTCATCAAACAACGCTTTACCCAGAGCGGGGTCAAGCGCCAGTTTGTGATTATCAGTGATGCCTTACGCTATGAAGTGGCTCATGAGCTCCAGGGACAGATAAATGAAGCCAAACGCTTCTCTGCACAGCTCAAGAGCCAACTTGGGGTACTACCTAGCTATACGCAACTTGGCATGGCCGCCCTACTCCCACATCAGCAACTAGACTATGCCGCTACCAGCTCAACAGTATTAGTTGATGGACAGAGCAGCTCGGGTTTAGAAAATCGCAGCACTATTCTCAGTAAGGTGGGTGGTATAGCGATTTCGGCCAAAAGTCTGCTGCGCTGGACCCGGGCAGAAGCTAACGAGGCGGTTGGTGACGCAAAGGTAATCTACGTCTATCACGATGTCATCGATGCTCAGAGTGAATCTCAGAAAAGTGAGCTCAAGACATTCATTCATGCCCGCCAGGCTATAGACGAACTGAATGGACTCATCAACAAAATTATCAATGGGTTTGGCGTTACTCGCGTAGTTATCACAGCCGATCATGGATTCTTATTCCAACAGGCCTCAGTTGAAAACGGGGTAAAATCGCCTCTGAAACACGAACCATCTGGAACTCTGGAAGCTTCAAAACGCTATCTCCTTGCTCGCAATTTACCAACAAACGAAGATGTCTGGCATGGGCAATTACGTAATATTGTTGGTGGTAACTCTGATGTGGAATTCTGGCTTCCGAAAGGAGTGAGCCGTTTCCATTTTGTTGGTGGAGCCCGCTTCGTCCATGGTGGTGCAATGTTGCAAGAGGTCTGTGTTCCAATACTTGAAGTACAAGAGCTGCGTGGCAAGAAACAAACTCTACATGAAAAAACCAAAGTCGACATAGTTCCGGCATACCAACCCATTAAGCTGGTAAATGTGATCGATAAAATCCGCTTCCTGCAGACCGATGCCGTCGATGAACGTCATAAATCAAGAATGGTTCGTTTCTCGGTGGTAGATAGTTCAGAACAAACCGTGTCAGCTATTGAGAAGCTACTCTTTGAAGCGACTTCAAGTAATCTCGATCAGCGCCAGCAAGACGTGCGTTTAAAACTGACCGGTGCTCAATTTGACCGCAAGGCGCAGTATCAATTGCTGCTCGTTGATGATGAGGATGGTATTGAAATGGCACGCTATCCAGTCACTATTGATTTGGCAATCCAGGATGAATTCGGTTTTTAATGGTCGCAAAATAGCGATCCTGCGGATGTGATAAGTAAATTCTAATGTTGGGTGCCAGCTAATCAGTACCCGGGAGCAATACCAGATGCCACATGATGAGATAAATCCGACTGAAGGTGAGTTTGTAGGAAAGGAAACCGCACAAGAGCCAGCGGTGAATGTCACACATATCACGAACAATGTAGTAATCCAGCAGATGGACGTTTACACGGAGAAGCTTGCCCAGCCGAGCGGAACTACTGTTGATGAGGCTTCTATGCTCAGCATTGACGATGAGTTATCTCAGCATGCCAGCATGGATCTTGATGCCCGTCTGAATCGTTACTTTAAGGGTAAAGTTGTCCGTAAGGATTTGACCAAACAGCTAAAAGAAGGGGCTAATGTCCCTGTCTATGTACTGGAATATCTGCTCGGTATGTACTGTGCTTCAGACGATGATGAAGTGGTACGCGAAGGTCTGGAAAACGTCAAAAAAATCCTCGCTGAGAACTATGTTCGCCCGGATGAGGCTGAGAAAGTAAAATCTCTGATTCGTGAGCGTGGTAGCTTTAAAGTGATCGATAAGATCGGAGTAAAGCTCAACCAGAAGAAAGATGTATACGAGGCTCAGCTTTCGAACCTAGGTATCAAAGATGCCGTGATCCCCGCCAACATTGTTAAAGCTAACGAGAAGCTGCTCACCGGGGGGATCTGGTGTATCGTTACTCTTAACTATTTTTATGAAGAAGGGCAAAGAATTTCGCCCTTCTCAATTTTCAACCTTAAGCCTATCCAGATGCCCTCCATGGATATGGAAGAGCTTTTTGCCGCCCGGGCTAATTTCTCAACAGACCAATGGCTGGATACCCTGATCCGCTCTATAGGCATGGAGCCAACCAATCTGAAGCAACGGGTGAAATGGCACCTGTTGACGCGGATGATCCCCTTTGTTGAGAACAACTATAACGTCTGCGAACTCGGCCCACGTGGTACCGGTAAAAGCCACGTCTATAAAGAGTGCTCGCCTAATTCATTACTAGTCTCAGGTGGCCAGACGACAGTCGCCAATCTGTTTTACAACATGAGTTCCCGGCAGGTTGGGCTGGTAGGCATGTGGGATGTGGTAGCTTTTGACGAAGTGGCTGGTATTACCTTCAAAGATAAAGATGGTGTCCAGATCATGAAGGATTACATGGCATCGGGCTCTTTTTCCCGTGGCCGTGATTCTATCGAAGCCAAAGCATCCATGGTATTTGTCGGCAACATAAACCAAAGCGTAGAAACGTTAGTCAAAACCAGTCACCTGCTGGCACCTTTCCCGGAAGCGATGATCGATACAGCCTTCTTTGACCGTTTCCATGCCTATATCCCAGGCTGGGATATCCCTAAGATGCGGCCTGAATTTTTTACCAATAACTACGGTCTGATCACCGACTATCTGGCCGAATATATGCGAGAAATGCGCAAGCGTAGCTTCTCTGATGCTATTGACCGCTTCTTTAACCTCGGGAACAACCTCAACCAACGTTATGTAATCGCAGTACGCCGCACGGTCTCAGGTTTGCTCAAATTACTGTATCCTCATGGTGTGTTTGGTAAAGAGGAGGTACGTCCTTGTCTCACCTACGCATTAGAGTTACGTCGTAGAATCAAAGAGCAGTTGAAAAAACTAGGCGGCATGGAGTTTTTTGATGTGCATTTCAGCTATCTCGACAACGAAACTCTTGAAGAGTTTTTCGTCAATGTACCTGAGCAAGGCGGGAGCCAGTTGATCCCCGAAGGTCTGGGTAAACCGGGAGTTGTGCACATGGTTACCAAGGGTGTCACAGGCCAACTGGGCCTGTATCGCTTCGAGACTCAGATGACCCCCGGTAATGGTAAACACACGACATCTGGCCTAGGCTCCAATACACCAGCAAAAGAAGCAATCCGTATAGGTTTTGATTATTTCAAAGGCAACCTAAATCGCATCAGTGCTACCGCAAAATTTTCCGAGCATGAATACCATCTACATGCCGTTGAGTTACATAACTCAGGCCCTAGTACCAAAACCAGCCTTGCCGCCTTGGTAGCCTTCTGTTCCATTTTGATGGGCAAACCAGTGCAAGAACAGATGGTCGTGCTCGGAGATATGACACTTGGTGGTGTGGTGAATCCGGTCGAAGATCTGGCGGGTAGTTTGCAACTGGCAATGGATAGTGGGGGCAAACGTGTGCTGCTGCCGATGGCATCGGCTTCTGATATCCCGACAGTGCCTGCTGAAATTTTTTCCAAATTCCAAATCAGTTTCTATGCAGATCCGGTGGATGCTGTGTATAAAGCACTAGGTGTTCAATAACTTATAATTCGTCATCATCAGAAACAAATAATGGGCAAAATGCCCATTATTTGTTTGAAAAATAGGGAGTTCAGATAGAACTACTTAATTCTCAATGGCGTTACTTTTTTTATTTTTTCGCAAAATCAAACGGACTGACCACCTTCTTCCGATTAGCATCCAGATAGTCCGCCCACCACTGCAGCATCAGTCTCCTCTCTCCCAGATGCTCCGCCTTATGGATATAAGCCGCACGCACAGAACTACGCTCCTGATGGCTCATCTGCCGCTCCACTGCATCCCTCGACCACAATCCTGATTCAATAAGTGAACTACACGCCATCGTCCTGAAACCATGCCCACAGACTTCCGTTTTGGTGTCATAGCCCATAACTCGCAAAGCCTTGTTCACCGTGTTCTCACTCATGGGTTTACGCGGATCATGATCACCAACAAAGATCAGCTCTCGATTTCCATTCATGCTTTTAATCTTTTCCAGAATAGTTAAGGCTTGCCGCGACAAAGGAACAAGATGAGGAGTCCGCATCTTTGAACCACGCTGAGAATGTTTAACACCTTCCAGTGGTTCACGCTCACCTGGAATCGTCCACATGGCCGTTTCAAAATCCACTTCTGACCAACGGGCAAAACGCAGTTCGCTTGAACGGATGAAAACTAACAACGTGAGTTCAACAGCCAGTCGAGTTAACGGCCTGCCAGAGTAATGATCAATGCGGTGTAGTAATTCAGGGATGCGGTTAAGCTCCAGAGCCGCACGATGCTGTCTTTTCGCCGTAGCAACCGCACCAGCAATCTCTTGCGCGGGGTTGTAATCGATTAAGCCACTCTGCACAGCAAAGCGCATAATCGCGGTAGTACGCTGCTGTAAACGGGCGGCGACTTCGAGACGCCCTGATGACTCTACGGCTTTGATGGGTACAAGTAGGTCTCGCGTTTTCAGTTCTGCAATGTTCCGCTTACCGATGGCAGAAAAGAGATTATCTTCGAGGCTTTTCAAAACACGAGCGCTATGCGATGCAGACCATTTCTGATTGCTGGCATGCCAGTCTCTGGCGACCACTTCAAACGTTATCGCCTCTTGCTCCTGCTCTACCTTAACGGCTTTCTTGTTCTCACTTGGATCGACACCATTAGCTAACAGCTTACGGGCTTCATCCCGGCGTGCCCTGGCATCCGCCAACGAAACCTCAGGGTATTTCCCCAACGCCAGCATCTTTTCTTTGCCGCCAAAGCGATAACGCAGTCGCCAATATTTGGAACCGTTAGGGTGAACCAGCAAAACCATGCCTTCACCGTCAGCTAGTTTATAGGCTTTTGCTTCAGGCTTAGCCGAACGAACCTTCACATCACTCAGAGCCATGATGAGTATCCTTTCAAGGGTTCTGTGTGGGTACAAACATAATCGAACCGGGATATACCCGCAGTTGTACCCGCATCAGTAAGTTGATGTTGATTGAATCAGGTTGACTTAGGTAGAGTGAAAAAGCGAGGAAAGCCTTGCGGATACTGGATTTCAGGCACAAAAAAAGACGTCCGTTGACGTCTATTGATGTTCCGATGGTGCCGAAGGCCGGACTCGAACCGGCACGTATTTCTACGGTTGATTTTGAATCAACTGCGTCTACCGATTTCGCCACTTCGGCACTGAAGAGGTATGCGGAAAACGTTGTGGATTATACCTGTCATACGCCGCCATGCAAGCACGAGCGTACACCTGTTTCGCTAAGTGCTGAAAATTTCAGCAGCGTTGAGTATTAAATAGAATAATCAGGCTACTTCCCGCCTTCTCCAGCAGATTAACGCCGGGCGTCCCTTGCCTCCATGCTCTACACTTTTCAGTTCAACACCACATTAAGGGAAACACAATGACGATAATAAAAAGCTATGCCGCCAAAGAGGCGGGCGGCGAGCTCGAACTCTATGAATATGATGCGGGAGAACTCCAACCGGAAGATGTCGAGGTACGGGTCGACTACTGCGGGATCTGCCATTCCGATCTGTCGATGATCGACAATGAATGGGGGTTCTCTCAATACCCTCTGGTTGCCGGACATGAGGTCATCGGTCGGGTAGCCGCACTCGGTAGCGCGGCACAGGATAAGGGACTAAAAGTCGGCCAGCGCGTTGGAATCGGCTGGACGGCGCGCAGCTGCGGACACTGCGATGCCTGTATCAGCGGCAATCAAATTAACTGCCAGGAAGGCGCAGTGCCCACTATCCTCAATCGTGGCGGTTTTGCCGAGAAGCTTCGCGCAGGCTGGCAGTGGGTAATTCCTCTTCCGGAGAATATAGATATGGCGTCCGCAGGTCCGCTGTTATGTGGCGGCATTACGGTCTTTAAACCGCTACTGATGCACCATATTACTGCTACCAGCCGCGTTGGCGTCATCGGTATCGGCGGGCTGGGGCATATCGCCATAAAGCTGTTACATGCAATGGGCTGCGAAGTCACCGCGTTCAGCTCAAATCCATCGAAAGAGCAGGAAGTGCTGGCAATGGGGGCCAATAACGTGGTGAACAGCCGCGATCCGGAAGCGTTAAAAGCACTGGCGGGCCAGTTCGATCTCATTATTAACACGGTCAACGTCGATCTCGACTGGCAGCCCTACTTCGAAGCGCTGACCTATGGCGGCAACTTCCATACCGTTGGGGCCGTATTGAAGCCGCTGCCCGTACCGGCGTTTACATTGATTGCCGGCGATCGCAGTATCTCAGGCTCGGCAACCGGAACGCCATATGAACTTCGCAAACTGATGAAATTCGCCGGACGCAGCAAAGTCGCGCCCACCACGGAACTGTTCGCAATGTCACAAATCAACGAGGCTATTCAGCACGTTCGCGACGGCAAAGCCCGCTATCGTGTAGTGCTAAAAGCTGACTTCTGACCGCCTGACTCAGCGCTTTGACAATGATCAGGAAGCGCTGAGTGCCTGACGAAAAGCCTGTACAGCCAGTCGGCACTGCTCCGTCACGTGCTCGATGTCATGATTAACATCGATACGCGCAATATCATGTTCATCGGCACACGGTCGCTCCAGCGCGTCAAACTGACTTTGCAGCAGGTCTGGCGGCATAAAATGCCCGGCACGACGCTGCATTCGCTGCAGAATGGTAGCGTAATCGCCATCCAGCCACAGGAAATGTACGTTAGGGCTACTCTTACGTAAAATATCGCGGTACTGTTTTTTTAATGACGAGCAGACAATAAATCCCGTCTCATTTTTTTTATAAAGACTGTATGAAGCGTCATTTAATCGTTCCAGCCAGGGTAAGCGGTCTTCATCAGTTAACGGTATTCCCTGAGACATTTTATCAATGTTTTTCGCCGGATGGAGATCATCGCCGTCAATAAACTTCGCAGAAAATAATGTTGCAATTTTGCTGCCTATTAAAGACTTACCACTACCTGAAACACCCATTAAAATATAGCTTTCCCCGGCCATTTAAATACCTCTGAGTCATATTCCACAACACAATATTACGCCTCTATGTTCGACAATTTCACGTTTTTTAATTTCCATAGAGAAGAACTCTAAGGCACATCACGTTATGCGTAACATTGTAGTGTAACAATTTTCCAGCGTGACATAAGTCACAAATAATGACAAATAAAACCGCTTAAATGCGTTCAGGGTAACTACCTGACCAGTGAGGAATTTATGGAAGTAAAAACTCAATCCTGCGTTGTTGCGGGTAAGCGTGCTGTTGCCGTTACGGAACAAAATATTGAATGGAATAATAAAGGAACACTCGTACAAATTACCCGTGGCGGCATTTGTGGGTCTGACTTACATTATTATCAGGAAGGCAAAGTCGGCAATTTTACAGTAAAAGCGCCAATGATTTTAGGGCATGAAGTGATTGGCAAAATCGTTCATAGCGACTCAGATTTATTACGAGAAGGACAACCGGTAGCGATTAATCCATCGAAGCCTTGCGGTCATTGCAAATACTGTCTGCAGCATGAAGAAAACCACTGTACTGAAATGCGTTTCTTTGGCAGCGCCATGTATTTTCCGCATGTCGATGGCGGTTTTACCCGATTTAAAGCTGTCGATACCGCTCAGTGCATTCCCTGGCTGGAACAGGCAGACGAAAAAGCCATGGCCTTTGCCGAACCGCTGGCGGTTGCCATTCATGCGGCTCATGAGGCGGGCGATCTGCAGGGCAAACGCGTCTTTATCTCCGGCGTTGGCCCTATCGGCTGCCTGATTGTTAGCGCGGTAAAAACGCTGGGCGCGGCGGAAGTGGTATGTGCCGATATCAGCGCCCGTTCTCTCTCGCTGGCCCGGCAGATGGGCGCGGATACGCTGGTGAACCCACAGCATGATTCTCTTGATGGCTGGAAAGCAGAAAAAGGGTATTTCGATATCAGTTTTGAAGTCTCTGGGCATCCTTCCTCTATCTCAACGTGTCTGGAAGTCACACGGGCCAAAGGCGTGATGGTGCAGGTTGGCATGGGCGGCGCAGTCCCCAACTTCCCGATGATGATGGTAATAAGCAAAGAGATCTCCCTGAAAGGCTCTTTCCGTTTTACTACCGAATTTAATACTGCGGTTTCCTGGCTTGCCAACCGCGTTATCAATCCGCTGCCGTTACTGAGCGCGGAATATCCATTTACCGACCTGGAAGCGGCGCTGATCTTTGCCGGAGACAAAACACAGGCGGCAAAAGTTCAGCTCGTTTTCTGAGAAAGTAAAATAAGGGACACTATCATGAACGATCTTTTTTCACTGGCAGGTAAAAATATCCTTATCACCGGAGCCGCTCAGGGAATTGGTTATTTGCTGGCGACCGGTCTTGGTCGCTATGGCGCGCGCATTATTGTTAACGATATTACCCCGGAGCGCGCCGAAACAGCCGTGACGAAACTTCAGCAGGAAGGGATAAAGGCTATTGCCGCTCCCTTTAATGTCACTCATAAACAGGATATTGAAGCTGCGGTTGAACATATCGAAAAAGATATCGGCGTCATTGACGTCCTGATAAATAACGCCGGTATCCAGCGCCGTCATCCGTTTACTGAGTTTCCCGAGCAGGAGTGGAATGACGTCATCGCCGTAAATCAGACCGCGGTTTTTCTCGTCTCTCAGGCCGTTACGCGCCGTATGGTGGCGCGTCAGGCAGGAAAAGTGATCAACATCTGTTCGATGCAAAGCGAGCTGGGTCGCGACACGATTACGCCATACGCCGCGTCGAAGGGTGCCGTGAAGATGCTGACTCGCGGCATGTGCGTGGAGCTGGCGCGTCATAATATCCAGGTCAACGGTATTGCGCCGGGGTACTTCAAAACGGAGATGACCAAAGCGCTGGTTGAAGATGAAGCCTTCACCTCCTGGCTATGCAAACGTACGCCTGCCGCACGCTGGGGCGATCCCCAGGAGCTTATTGGCGCAGCGGTGTTTCTCTCGTCAAAAGCCTCCGACTTTGTTAACGGACATCTGCTGTTTGTCGATGGCGGTATGCTGGTTGCCGTCTGACCAGGGAAATACGACGCAGCGCGTAAGCGCTGCTATTTTGGCGCTAATAAGAGAGACGAATATGCCATTAATAATTATTGCGGCAGGCGTTGCGCTGCTGTTGGTTTTAATGATTGGCTTTAAAGTTAACGGCTTTATCGCCCTTGTTCTGGTTGCCGCCGTGGTGGGATTTGCCGAAGGGATGGGCGCGCAAGACGTCCTGCACTCCATACAAAACGGAATTGGCGGTACTCTGGGCGGACTCGCCATGATCCTCGGTTTTGGCGCGATGCTGGGAAGATTAATTTCCGATACCGGCGCCGCGCAGCGCATTGCGACGACGCTCATTAATACGTTCGGCAAAAAACGCGTGCAATGGGCGCTGGTGATCACCGGGCTTATCGTCGGCCTGGCAATGTTTTTTGAAGTCGGATTCGTACTGCTGTTGCCGCTCGTTTTTACGATTGTGGCCTCATCGGGACTGCCCTTGCTGTATGTCGGGGTTCCAATGGTCGCCGCCTTATCCGTTACGCACTGCTTCCTGCCGCCGCATCCCGGCCCTACCGCTATTGCGACAATTTTTGAGGCAAATCTCGGTACGACCCTGCTGTATGGGTTAATCATTACCATACCGACCGTGATTGTTGCCGGCCCTCTGTTTTCAAAATTGCTGGCGCGCTTTGAGAAAGCGCCGCCTGAAGGATTATTTAATCCTCATCTATTCAGTGAAGAAGAGATGCCGTCATTCTGGAACAGTATTTTTGCCGCCGTGATCCCGGTCATTCTGATGGCCATCGCAGCGGTATGTGAAATCACGCTGCCAAAAACGAATGCCGTGCGGGTTTTCTTCGAATTTATCGGTAATCCAGCAGTGGCGTTGTTTATTGCCATTATCATCGCCATTTTTACGCTGGGCCGACGCAACGGACGTACGGTTGAGCAGGTGATGGATATCGTCGGCGAGTCCATTGGCGCTATTGCGATGATTGTTTTTATCATCGCGGGCGGCGGCGCGTTTAAGCAAGTGCTGGTGGATAGCGGCGTGGGTCAATATATCTCGCAATTAATGACCGGCACCTCGCTATCTCCGTTATTAATGTGCTGGACGGTAGCCGCCGTGCTGCGTATTGCGTTAGGTTCCGCGACCGTGGCTGCGATAACCACAGCGGGCGTCGTATTGCCGATTATTAACGTAACCCACGCCGATCCGGCGTTAATGGTACTGGCGACAGGCGCGGGAAGCGTTATTGCATCACATGTTAACGATCCCGGTTTTTGGCTGTTTAAAGGGTATTTTAATCTTAGCGTCGGGGAAACCCTACGCACCTGGACCGTTATGGAAACATTGATTTCTGTCATGGGGTTGCTGGGCGTACTGGCGCTGAATGCGGTTCTGCATTAATTCATCATCCGCAGCCCAATTAACCATGGGGGCGACGTTCCCGCCCCCGGTACTGGAGAAAACATGAGGAATCACAGAATTTCTTTGCAGGATATCGCTACGCTTGCTGGCGTGACAAAAATGACGGTGAGCCGTTACATCCGCTCGCCGAAAAAAGTCGCCAGGGAAACCGGCGAGCGTATTGCGCAGATCATGGAGGAAATTAACTACATACCAAATCGCGCGCCAGCTATGCTGTTAAACGCGCAAAGTTACACTCTGGGCGTGCTGATCCCCTCTTTTCAGAACCAGTTGTTTGCCGACATTCTTGCCGGGATTGAATCCGTAACGTCGGGTCATAACTACCAAACTCTCATTGCGAATTACAATTACAATCGCGATTCGGAAGAAGAGTCCGTTATCAATTTACTGTCTTACAATATCGACGGCATTATTCTTTCAGAAAAATATCATACCCTCAGAACCGTCAAATTCCTGCGCTCAGCTACCCTCCCGATTGTAGAACTCATGGATATCCAGGGCGATCGCTTAGATATGGAGGTGGGGTTTGATAACCGTCAGGCCGCCTTCGATATGGTCAGCACCATGCTGGATAAACGCCAGCGGCGAAAAATCCTCTATCTGGGTTCAAAAGACGATATCCGTGATGAGCAGCGTTATCATGGCTACTGCGATGCGATGACGCGCCGGGGGCTGGCGCCGTTGCGCATCAATCCCCGCGCTATCTCCTCTATCCATCTGGGGATACAGCTAATGCGTGATGCGCTTACTGCGCACCCGGACGTGGATGGCGTCTTTTGTACAAATGACGATATCGCAATGGGCGCTCTACTGTGGTGCCGCGAGCGTCAACTGGCCGTACCGGAGCAGATCTCCATCGCCGGCTTCCACGGTCTGGAGATGGGCAGGCAAATGATACCGAGCCTCGCCAGCGTAATTACCCCTCGTTTTGAGATCGGGCGCAGAGCCGCGCAGATGTTGCTCAACAAAATTAAAAATAATGATCTCAACCATAATACGATTGATTTGGGTTATCAGATTTATCACGGCAGCACGTTATAAATTTTTTGATCTACTTTTTCCCGCAGCTTGCCTGAGCTTAACGCGTAGCCAAAAGCGCCACGCGTCAGGTTACGCACTACATCATTCGAGGAATACCAGGCGGTCTGCCGGATGGCGGCGGAAAGGACTTATCAGGCCTACGGGTCCGGAGTAGGCCTGAAAAGCACAGCGCCATCAGGCACTGCGCTTTACTGCATTGCCGGATGGCGGCCTGTGATTACGACTTACGCAGCATTAGCCACAGGCTAATCAGGAAGAAAGACGCGCTCGGCAGCAGCGCGCCGACAATCGGCGGAATGCCGTATACCAGCGTCAGCGGGCCAAAAATCTGGTCGAGGACGTAGAAGACGAAGCCGAAGCTAATCCCCGTCACCACGCGCACGCCCATCGGCACACTACGCAGCGGTCCAAAGATAAACGACAGCGCCATCAGCATCATCACCGCCACGGAGAGCGGCTGGAAGATTTTACTCCACATATTGAGCTGATAACGTCCGGCGTCCTGTCCGCTCGACTTCAGATATTTAACGTAGTTATGCAGACCGCTGATGGAAAGCGCATCCGGGTCCAGCGCCACCACGCCTAACTTATCCGGCGTCAGATTCGTTTTCCAGGTGCCGCTCACCGTCTGCGAACCGGTGATCTGTTTCGGGTTTTGCAGATCGGACTCATCCACCTGCGACAAACGCCAGACCTTATGCTCCGGGTCGAATTTTGCCGAAGCGGCGTAACGCACCGACTGCAAACGACGCTGATCGTTGAAAGCGTAAATGCTAATGCCGGCCAGCTCCTCGTCGCCCTTCACCCGTTCAATATAGACAAAGTTATTCCCGTCTTTCGCCCACAGACCTTGCTGGGTGGAAAGCAGCGAGCCGCCATACATCGCCTGCGCACGATAGTTACGCGCCATCTGCTCGCCCTGCGGGGCGACCCATTCGCCGATCGCCATGGTCAACAGCACCAGGGGGATAGCCGTTTTCATCACCGACAGCGCCACCTGCATACGGGTGAAACCCGATGCCTGCATCACCACCAGTTCGCTACGCTGCGCCAGCATCCCCAGTCCCAGCAGCGCGCCAAGCAGCGCCGCCATAGGAAAGAAGATCTGGATATCCTTAGGTACGCTGAGCAGGGTGTACATACCCGCGCCCAGCGCGTCGTAGTTACCCTGCCCCGCTTTTTTCAGCTGATCGACAAACTTGATGATCCCGGAGAGCGACACCAGCATGAACAACGTCATCATGATGGTGGTAAAAATGGTTTTACCGATATAGCGGTCAAGTACACCAAATGGCTGCATTATACCGCTCCTTTACGCAGAAAACGGGCACGCAGGCGGCGGACCGGCACCGTATCCCACAGGTTTAAACCAATCGCCAACGCCAGATAGATCAGGTTGACCGCCCACATCCAGATAACCGGGTCCAGTTTGCCTTTACCGCCATTCGATTTAATGGAGGTCTGGATCAGGAAGAACAGCAGATAAAGCAGCATGGCGGGCAACATAGACAAGACGCGCCCCTGACGTGGATTCACCACGCTGAGCGGCACGACCATCAGCGCCATCATAAATACGGTAAAGACTAACGTGATACGCCAGTGCAGCTCGGCGCGAGCGCGATCGTTGTCGGTATTCCACAGCGTGCGCATGTCCATCTGGTCGGTATCGTTCGGGTCCAGCGCCACGGCCTGATGGCCAATAATTGCCTGATAGTTCTGGAAGTCGGTGATGCGAAAATCGCGTAGCAACGCCGTTCCTTCAAAACGCGTCCCTTTGTTTAAGGTGACAACCTGGGAACCATCGCGCAACTGAGTAAGGTGTCCGGAATCGGCCACGACCACAGAAGGACGAGCATTGCCCTTAGGGCGAATTTGCGCCAGGAAAACATCGTGGAAGTCGCTGCCGTCAACGCTTTCGATAAACAGCACCGAGCTGCCGTTGGTCGCCTGCTGGAATTGCCCCTGCGCCAACGCCGCCATACCGGGGTTCGCTTTCGCCTCCGCCAGCACTTCATCCTGGTGTTTTGACGACCAGGGGCCGGCCCACATCACGTTAACCGCCGCAAGGATACCGGTAAATAACGCCAGTACCATGGCGGCCTTTACCAGCACGGCTTTGCTCAACCCACAGGCGTGCATGACCGTAATTTCACTTTCGGTATACAGTTTGCCCAGCGTCATCAGCAGCCCCAGGAACAGGCTTAAAGGCAGGATGAGCTGCGCCATTTCCGGTACGCCCAGCCCCAGAAGCGAGAGCACCAGATTTGCGGGAATATCGCCGTCAACCGCCGCGCCGAGAATCCTCACTAACTTTTGACAAAAGAAGATCAAAAGTAAGATGAAGAGTATCGCCAGCTGGCTTTTGAGCGTCTCCCGCACCAGATATCTTATGATTATCACTTTAAATACGCCCGTAAAAACCCATTTTTTTGCTGGAATTTAGCTTGTTTCATGGCTTAAACGTCATTTATTCTCTTGAGTCGTCGAAATCATCGCTAAGATCATTATACTCAGCGGATTCACCTCTCAGAACTTGTTCTGACGTGCCAATGCCGTAATAACGTTAAGATTAACACGAAGTCACCGCAACAGCGGACATGAGTTACGAAAGCTTTCAATTTCTATACTCTAATGGATTTCGAGTTGCAGGCAGGCGGCAGAACTGTGGAGCCCCGGAGCTTACATCAGGTAAGTGACAGGGGTGAGCAGGCGCAGCCAACGCATCTGCAACTTGAAAGACGACGAGTATAGCTGTAGCCACCACTGTTGTCTTTAAGATTCAGGAGCATAGTGCATGGAGTTCAGTGTAAAAAGCGGTAGCCCGGAGAAACAGCGGAGTGCCTGCATTGTCGTGGGCGTCTTTGAACCGCGTCGCCTTTCTCCGATTGCAGAACAGCTCGACAAAATTAGCGACGGATACATCAGCGCATTGCTGCGTCGCGGCGAACTGGAAGGAAAACCGGGGCAGACTCTGTTGCTGCACCATGTTCCTAACGTTCTTTCCGAGCGAATCCTCCTCATTGGTTGCGGCAAAGAGCGCGAGCTTGATGAACGTCAGTATAAGCAGGTTATTCAGAAAACGATAAATACTCTGAATGATACTGGTTCGATGGAAGCCGTCTGTTTCCTGACCGAACTGCACGTTAAAGGCCGCAACAACTACTGGAAAGTGCGTCAGGCCGTCGAAACGGCCAAAGAGACGCTTTATAGCTTTGATCAACTCAAGACCAACAAGAGCGAGCCGCGCCGCCCGCTACGTAAGATGGTCTTTAATGTGCCGACCCGCCGTGAGCTCACCAGCGGCGAACGCGCCATTCAGCACGGTCTGGCCATCGCCGCCGGGATTAAGGCAGCGAAAGATCTCGGCAACATGCCACCCAATATCTGTAACGCCGCCTACCTGGCGTCACAGGCGCGCCAGTTGGCCGACAGCTACAGCAAAAATGTCATCACCCGCGTGATCGGCGAACAGCAAATGCGCGAACTGGGTATGAACGCTTATCTGGCGGTCGGCCACGGTTCGCAGAATGAATCGCTGATGTCGGTGATTGAGTACAAGGGCAATCCATCCGAAGACGCGCGCCCGATCGTGCTGGTGGGTAAAGGCCTGACCTTCGACTCCGGCGGCATCTCCATCAAGCCATCTGAAGGGATGGACGAGATGAAGTACGACATGTGCGGCGCGGCGGCGGTTTACGGCGTGATGCGTATGGTTGCCGAGCTTCAGCTACCGATTAACGTTATCGGCGTACTGGCGGGCTGTGAAAACATGCCGGGCGGACGCGCGTATCGTCCGGGCGACGTGCTGACCACCATGTCTGGTCAAACCGTTGAAGTCCTGAACACCGACGCCGAAGGCCGTCTGGTTTTGTGCGACGTGCTGACCTACGTTGAGCGCTTCGAACCGGAAGCCGTCATTGACGTCGCGACGCTAACCGGCGCCTGCGTGATTGCGCTGGGCCATCACATTACCGGTCTGATGTCGAACCATAACCCGCTGGCGCATGAGCTGATCGGCGCGTCCGAGCAGGCGGGCGACCGCGCGTGGCGTCTGCCGCTGGGCGATGAGTTCCAGGAACAACTGGAGTCCAACTTTGCGGATATGGCAAACATTGGTGGTCGTCCTGGCGGTGCGATCACCGCGGGCTGCTTCCTGTCGCGCTTTACCCGTAAGTATAACTGGGCGCACCTGGATATCGCCGGCACCGCCTGGCGATCCGGCAAAGCGAAAGGCGCGACGGGTCGTCCGGTAGCGCTGCTGTCGCAGTTCCTGCTCAATCGTGCGGGCTTTAACGGCGAAGAGTAAGTTTGAGATTACCCCGTAGGCCTGATAAGGCGCATTAGCGCCGCCATCAGGCGTTTTGCCGGATGGCGCCACGCTTATCCGGCCTACGGGGTGCATCATGGCAACGCATTTAAATCCACCACAAGAAGCCTCATATATGAAGAATGCGACGTTCTATCTTCTGGACAATGACACCACCGTCGACGAGCTTAGCGCCGTCGAACAACTGGTGTGTGAAATTGCCGCAGAACGTTGGCGCGCCGGCAAGCGCGTGCTGATCGCCTGCGAAGATGAGAAGCAGGCCATTCGGCTGGATGAAGCGCTGTGGGCAAGACCGGCGGAAAGTTTTGTCCCGCACAATCTGGCAGGCGAAGGCCCACGCGGCGGCGCGCCGGTTGAAATCGCCTGGCCGCAAAAACGCAACAGCAGCCCGCGCGATATTTTAATCAGCCTGCGTACAAGCTTTGCAGATTTTGCCACCGCTTTCACAGAAGTGGTAGACTTCGTCCCTTACGAAGAAACTTTGAAACAACTGGCGCGCGAACGCTACAAAGCCTACCGCGTGGCTGGTTTTAACCTGAATACGGCAACCTGGAAATAATGGAAAAGACATATAACCCCCAAGATATCGAACAGCCGCTTTACGAGCACTGGGAAAAGCAGGGCTATTTCAAGCCTAACGGCGACGAAAGCAAAGAGTCCTTCTGCATCATGATCCCGCCGCCGAACGTCACCGGCAGTTTGCATATGGGACATGCTTTCCAGCAAACCATCATGGATACCATGATCCGTTACCAGCGTATGCAGGGTAAAAACACCCTGTGGCAGGTCGGCACCGATCACGCCGGGATCGCCACCCAGATGGTGGTTGAGCGTAAGATTGCCGCTGAAGAAGGTAAAACCCGTCACGACTACGGCCGCGATGCGTTTATCGACAAAATCTGGCAGTGGAAAGCGGAATCCGGCGGCACCATTACCCGTCAGATGCGCCGTCTCGGCAACTCCGTTGACTGGGAGCGCGAGCGCTTCACCATGGACGAAGGTCTTTCCAATGCCGTGAAAGAAGTCTTTGTTCGCCTGTACAAAGAAGACCTGATTTACCGTGGCAAACGCCTGGTAAACTGGGACCCGAAGCTGCGCACCGCCATCTCTGACCTGGAAGTGGAAAACCGCGAGTCCAAAGGCTCAATGTGGCACATCCGCTATAAGCTTGCCGACGGCGCGAAAACCGCAGACGGTAAAGATTACCTGGTCGTCGCCACCACCCGTCCGGAAACCGTACTGGGCGATACCGGCGTGGCCGTGAACCCGGAAGATCCGCGTTATAAAGATCTGATTGGCAAATTCGTTATTCTGCCGCTGGTTAACCGCCGCATTCCGATTGTGGGCGACGAACATGCCGATATGGAAAAAGGCACCGGCTGCGTGAAGATCACCCCGGCGCACGACTTTAACGACTATGAAGTCGGGAAACGTCACGCCCTGCCGATGATCAACATCCTGACCTTTGACGGCGACATTCGCGAAAGCGCAGAAGTGTTCGATACCAAAGGTGAAGAATCTGACGTTTATTCCAGCGAGATTCCGGCTGAGTTCCAGAAGCTGGAACGCTTTGCTGCCCGTAAGGCCATCGTTGCTGCCGTTGACGCGCTGGGCCTGTTGGAAGAAATTAAACCGCACGATCTGACCGTCCCTTACGGCGACCGTGGCGGCGTGGTTATCGAACCGATGCTGACCGACCAGTGGTACGTCCGTGCCGACGTGCTGGCGAAACCGGCGGTGGAAGCGGTTGAGAACGGCGACATTCAGTTCGTGCCGAAGCAGTACGAAAACATGTACTTCTCCTGGATGCGTGATATCCAGGACTGGTGTATCTCTCGTCAGTTGTGGTGGGGTCACCGTATCCCGGCATGGTATGACAACGACGGCAACGTCTACGTTGGCCGTACCGAAGAAGAAGTGCGTCAGGAAAATAACCTCGGCGCCGACGTTCAGCTTCGTCAGGACGAAGACGTTCTCGATACCTGGTTCTCCTCCGCGCTGTGGACCTTCTCTACCCTCGGCTGGCCGGAAAACACCGACGCCCTGCGTCAGTTCCACCCCACCAGCGTGATGGTGTCCGGCTTCGACATCATCTTCTTCTGGATTGCCCGCATGATCATGATGACCATGCACTTCATCAAAGATGAAAACGGCAAGCCGCAGGTTCCGTTCCATACCGTCTACATGACCGGTCTGATTCGTGACGACGAAGGCCAGAAGATGTCCAAGTCCAAGGGTAACGTTATCGACCCGCTGGATATGGTGGACGGCATCTCCCTGCCGGAACTGCTGGAAAAACGCACCGGCAACATGATGCAGCCGCAGATGGCGGAGAAAATTCGCAAGCGTACCGAGAAGCAGTTCCCGAATGGCATCGAGCCGCACGGCACCGACGCCCTGCGCTTTACCCTGGCGGCGCTAGCCTCGACCGGCCGCGATATCAACTGGGATATGAAGCGTCTGGAAGGTTATCGTAACTTCTGTAACAAGCTGTGGAACGCCAGCCGCTTTGTGCTGATGAACACCGAAGAGCAGGATTGCGGCTTCAACGGCGGCGAAATGACGCTGTCGCTGGCGGACCGCTGGATCCTGGCGGAATTCAACCAGACCGTTAAAGCCTACCGCGACGCGCTGGACAGCTTCCGCTTCGATATCGCCGCGGGCATTCTGTATGAATTCACCTGGAACCAGTTCTGCGACTGGTATCTGGAGCTGACCAAGCCGGTAATGACCGGGGGTTCCGAGTCTGAACTGCGCGGCACCCGCCATACGCTGGTCACCGTACTGGAAGGTCTGCTGCGCCTGGCGCACCCGATCATCCCGTTCATCACCGAAACCATCTGGCAGCGCGTGAAGGTCATTTGCGGTATTACCGCCGACACCATCATGCTGCAGCCGTTCCCGGAATATAACGCCGCACAGGTGGATGAAGCCGCGTTGGCCGATACCGAGTGGCTGAAGCAGGCGATCGTCGCAGTACGTAACATTCGTGCGGAAATGAACATCGCCCCGGGCAAACCGCTGGAACTGCTGCTGCGCGGCTGTAGTGAAGAAGCCGTTCGTCGTGTTAACGACAACCGTAGCTTCCTGCAAACCCTGGCGCGTCTGGAAAGCATCACCGTGCTGCCAGCCGATGACAAAGGCCCGGTTTCCGTGACCAAAATCATCGACGGCGCCGAACTGCTGATCCCGATGGCAGGCCTCATCAACAAAGACGATGAGCTGGCGCGTCTGGCGAAAGAAGTGGCGAAAATCGAAGGCGAGATTGCCCGTATCGAAGGCAAACTGTCCAACGAAGGTTTCGTCGCCCGTGCGCCGGAAGCGGTGATTGCCAAAGAGCGTGAGAAGCTGGAAGGTTATGCAGAAGCCAAAGCGAAGCTGATTGAGCAGCAGGCGGTTATTAGCGCGCTGTAATCTGAAAGCCTGATGGCGCTTCGCTTACCAGGCCTACACGTTCGCTTATTGACATGGCGCGATCGGTAGGCCGGATAAGGCATTCACGCCGCCATCCGACAACATGAATTATGGGCCGACGTAAACGTCGGCCTTTTTACATCAGATAAACGGGAAGTAAGGCATGATGCCACGAGAAATCCACATTAGCAGGCTGTTTTCCAGCGGCTTCTCATCATTGGTTAACTCAAGCGAATCCAGATCGCCCTGGACCTGTGTATTCTGCGCCAGCCAGCTCACCAGCCAAATTTTCAACCACGGATAAGCCAGCCCTAAGGTCACGCCGGAAATCACAAACACCACCAGTAACCGCCACAGCATACCGTGTGCAGTGACAGAGGAATGAAAACGAATCGAATCGTTCGCCAGTGACAAATTGTTTAAAAACAGGTTGCGTAACGCCACATATAAGTAACTGGTTACCACAATAATCGCGAGAAAATAGAGGAAATAACATGCCATTATCTGGCCATAATATTGCAGAATAAGCGCCCCTCCTGCCTGCGCATTCCCCATCATACTCAAAAGAATCATGTCGGTGAACACCGGCGCGATTAGATAACCAATCACGACAGCAAAAGGGAAAAGGGTCAACATTGCCAACACGCACCCTCTGATGCACGTTTTAACATTAACCTGAATCGAGAAACGATGAATGCCAAAGTTTGCGCCATTGCCAAACAAGGTCATCCATTTGCTGTAGGTAATACCGTTAATGACCCCTATCCCAATAATAGCCAGCAAACCGAGAAAAACGATATTGAACACTAAACCGCCGACGGCGATGGTTACCAGTGAGATAATATAAAGAACAATATAAAGCGCCACCATCAGGAGTACCGGGAGAGCGAACATGTACCACCAGGCGCGCCGCATGGAACACTGGAATCCAAAATGTACGCCATTAAGCGAAGTCATCATCGCCTGATACTGTAACCCTTTCACCGCCATAAAAGGAATAATCGCAATTAATAAGCCGAATAGCGTAAAACCGAGACCGGGATAACCGTGTTCAATAAGAGAGAGGCTAACAATATAAATAATAAAAACTAACAACACACTAATAAATAATGCGCCGCCCGTGGCTTTGTAAGCAAAAGGCTGATTGTTTAGCGTCATATTAGTATAAATATAACGTCGACATTTCACCATCGCCCACGGCGCATAGATTCCCAACGTGATACACGTCAACAAGAAATTCACAAGGCAAATAACAAAATACTTTCCGCCCTTGCCTGTAAACACCAACGTGTGATTATGGTTATCTTTACTACTGATAACGTTATTCATGAATCATATCCCTGAATTACAATCTATTAGAATTAATAATAAAAACCAGTAAATTGTTACTGATTTGACTACGATACTATTTTTGTTTAATTTTTCCGCCTTTTATTTTGTCTGATTCAGGATCTCCTTGCGCGTGACTCAAGACGGTGGTATTAAAGTAATCTATAAATAAATTTTAAAAATTGAGCCATATTATGAATAATGTCGCCTCGCCAACGCTCACGGTGCGCCGAATCACTACCGCCGACAATGCCGCTATTGCCCGTGTCATCCGTCAGGTTTCAGCGGAATACGGACTTACCGCCGATAAAGGTTATACCGTTGCCGACCCCAATCTGGATGAACTGTATCAGGTTTATAGCCAACCGGGCGCGGCCTACTGGGTGGTAGAGCAAAACGGTTGTGTGGTGGGCGGCGGCGGCGTGGCGCCGTTATCCTGTAGCGAACCAGACATTTGTGAACTGCAAAAAATGTATTTTTTACCGGTGATTCGTGGTCAGGGGCTGGCGAAAAAGCTGGCGCTGATGGCGCTGGATCATGCCCGTGAACAGGGTTTTAAACGCTGCTATCTGGAAACAACGGCTTTTTTACGCGAGGCGATTGCGCTATACGAACGTTTAGGATTTGAACATATTAGCGAACCGCTCGGCTGCACCGGACATGTCGATTGCGAAGTGAGGATGTTAAAGGATCTCTGAAAGCCAGGCGTTTATTTATCCTCGCCAGGTATTATTTTTGCTGATATAAGTAATCCCGGAAACATCCTGTTATCCGGGAATCACTTATTATTCAAGGAAGTTATAAATGAAACGCCTATTATCAGCAATTGTTTTCCCCGCTATGTTTATTAGTATATCTAATGTATATGCATTAGATATACAGCCCGGCGAATGGAAAATGGAAAATATAGAAATGCGCACCATCAATCCAGATACAAAAGAAGTATTAATGGATGAAAAAAATTCGGGCATAGCGACGCTTATGTGTTATACCCCTAAAATGTCTGAAGATTCTAAAAAAATGGTGAAGGGTTTTTCTACCAGTGCAGGCGGTTGCACGACAACATTTGTAGAAAGTACGGATACCAAACTGATCAATGAGACTGTCTGTAATAATCCTGATGTCAAATCGCACTCTATTGTAGAAACGACGAAAATAAGCGATACAGAATTTGCGATGACCATGAAATCGGATGTCGATGCAGGAGGTAATAAAACAACCTCCATCAACAAAATTAAACAAACCTTTGTTGGCAAGACCTGCTCTGAAGCGTCAAAAGGCGTGAAACAGTAAGTATTTCAACACAAGAACCCGTAGTGATGATGCAAAAAGGGCATTGTTCACGGTCACCTTTCGGGAATATAACACTGAGTGAGTTCTTTTTGCCTGCCGCAGGGCAGGCTTTACTCAGGACAGAATATCATGAAAATGACTTTTCCTGCTCGCCAGCAGTTTGATGCCGGGCGGATGACCACGCAGGTGGCGACAGCGTAAAAGATAAAAACGCTAATCTTTAATTTTACCCTTTATCCGGCGGCTGGCACGCCGCTATGAAAACGAAACTCGCGGTCTGGCGACAAGATAAGGTCAGCTTCCACCTCGCCAAAATAGCGCACGCGCGCAGAAATGTCCTCGGCGGAAATCTGCTGCGCCAGCGCCAGGTAATCCTGATAATGCCGCGCTTCGGAGCGCAGAAGCGAGAGATAAAACGTCTGTAAATCCTCATCCAGCCAGGGTGCCAGAGCGGCAAAACGTTCGCAGGAGCGGGCTTCGATATACGCCCCGCAAATCAGCTTATCAATTAAGGTGAGCGGTTCGTGCGTGCGTACCGCTTTCAACATTCCTTTCGCGTAGCGGCTGGCGGTGATTTTCACATAAGGAATGTTTCTGGCCTGCATGACCTCGCGTACCTGCCAAAAATGGTGCAACTCCTCTTTAATCAATAACACCATACGGTCGATAAGCTGACGACCCCAGGGGTCATCAGTTTGCGGCATGGCGCTTTTGCTAATCTGTTTATGCAGGGCAACAAAATCCGGCTCCGGCCCCTGACGAAACGCGAACGCCTCGTAAGGTTGCAGCCAGGCGAGCAGCGCGTCGGCGCCCGATTTATCGGCGACATATTTACGCACCAACAGCAACGCGGTTTGCGCAGCCTTCAGTTCGCAGATCAGGTGATCGGTAAGCAGAAGAGGAAGATTTTGCGGATCGCGGGCCTGGACAATCCACGCCTGCGGCGTCGGGCAATGCAGGAAATTAAGCACCGGAGAGAGTATTTGCGGGTAATTCATACGTAACCTGTTAAATAAATACGACAGCAGACGCTGCCGTACCGTCATACTATGCAGCTTTAGTGACGCACGCCGTCGTCATCTTCATCGACATAATCGTCGTCATCACCCTCTTCGCCATTAGGGTCTTCGAAATAGGTTCCCCAGCCGTCGTATTCGACATCATATTTTTCCGCCAGGTTCATCAGTTGCTCAACCTGAGCGTCGATGAGTTCGGCGTTCAACGCGCACTCGCTGAGGATGTCGCAACAAATAACCGTATCGCCCTCTTCCACTTCCAGCTCTTCCGGCTCCGTCACTTCATAGCCGAGTTTAAAGGCTTCTACCGCGGCTTTTTCCAACGTTTCGAAATCGTCAGCGGAAAGGTGATGCTCGATAGTGTACAGCGCATCCGGATCGCTGCCGTCCTCAAGTAACTCTTCAATAATTAACCGCGTTTCTTCACGCTGCTCTTCCAGTAATTCCGGGTTTGCCATAGCTCGTTCCTCATAGATGTCCTGCCGATACTCTTATTGTCACATACCGCCGACGTTGCCTCCACCTTATCGAGAAAAGTTTTATCAAACAGGGTTGCAAATGAATAATCATCCATATAAAGTGAATTTTAATTCAATTAGAGGCCTAAGCCATGTGAGGGAAGTATGTCTACGTTTTACCAAAAACCTTTTTTAAAGTTACTTGATTTCACCGCCAGCGAGCTCACTGCTCTGTTGCAGCTTGCCGCCAAACTGAAAGCCGATAAGAAAAACGGTAAAGAAGAACAAAAGCTGGTGGGTAAGAATATTGCGCTCATCTTCGAAAAAGACTCGACCCGGACACGATGCTCTTTCGAAGTTGCCGCATACGATCAGGGGGCGCGCGTGACGTACCTGGGTTCCAGCGGGAGCCAGATCGGCCATAAAGAGTCCATCAAAGATACTGCCCGCGTCCTGGGCCGGATGTTTGACGGTATTCAGTATCGAGGATATGGCCAGGAGATCGTCGAAACGCTGGCTGAATATTCCGGTGTGCCGGTATGGAACGGTTTAACCGATGAGTATCACCCAACGCAATTACTGGCGGATCTGCTCACCATGCAGGAACATCTGCCGGGTAAAGCCTTTAACGAGATGACGTTGGTCTATGCCGGAGACGCGCGTAATAACATGGGTAACTCCATGCTGGAAGCCGCCGCGTTAACAGGATTGGATCTCCGTCTGGTCGCGCCAAAAGCCTGCTGGCCGCAAGCCGCGTTAGTGGCGGAGTGCAGCGCCATGGCGAAAAAGAACGGCGGCGCCATCACCCTGACCGAAGATATCGCCTCGGGCGTAAAAGGTGCGGATTTTATCTATACCGATGTTTGGGTCTCTATGGGCGAACCCAAAGAGAAATGGGCGGAGCGTATTGCCCTGCTGCGTGATTATCAGGTCAACAGCCAGATGATGGCCTTAACCGGCAATCCGCAGGTTAAGTTCCTGCATTGTCTGCCTGCGTTCCATGATGACGAAACCACGCTCGGCAAAAAAATGGCCGAAGAGTACGGTTTACATGGCGGGATGGAGGTGACCGACGAGGTTTTTGAGTCTGCGGCCAGCATTGTCTTTGATGAAGCGGAAAACCGCATGCATACCATCAAAGCAGTAATGGTAGCGACGCTGTCTAAATAATGTCGTGATGATGCCGGATGGCGGTTGGCCTACAAGATCGCAACGTGCAGGCGCCGCCATCCGGCACAAAATATTACGCCATCAGCATTTTCACAACCGCTTTACGTACCCGCGCCGGTTCTCCCACCGCGCACAGGGGCTTATGCACTTCGCCGGGATAAAACACCACAAAGTCGCCTTCGTTCAGGACGACGGTTTTCTCGTCGACGCTCGTCGGTAAAAATGCAATGTCTTTATCCGCCAGCCAGTCCGTGTGCGGCGTCCCCGCAGGCTGGGTGCTGAATGCCATCCCTTCCTGACCTTGTAGCACAATCTGAATATCAAGATAACGGGCGTGATACTCTGCGCTGCGCGATTCGCCCGGCTCCGTCATATTTTCAGAAATCATATAAAACAGCCTGTCGCCGTCAATGTCATACTTACCTGGCGCGGTCGTTGCCGTGACATGCGCATTGACGTGCTCAATCGCCTGCCGTAACGCCGTCGGCAGCCAGGCCTCCAGATGTTCAATATTGCCAATAATCATCGCATCCCCTTAGTTAAAACAGCGTTTTATTTTTCTCTTTATACGAGAAAAATGGCTGCCATACTACCCTTACTCTCATCGATTTTGCGCCAGCGCATGTTTATCGCCAGCGGTGTTTATATATTGTTAATAGTTCGCCCAACTTTATGCAGTACCTATGCATAAACCCCAGCGGCGCCAAATTGCCATCACTAACAACGCTTTGATATTAAAGGCGTTAACATAAAAACGTTTTAGCGATCACAATTCGCTCTCCCTGCATAAATGACTTCTATATCCATAGTTATTTTTAAATTATTTAAATATCCCCGATAATAAAATCCCCCTCACGCATAGTTATGCAACCATTAAAAATAATCATTTTATTTTCAATGAGTTAAGATTTAAATATCATTCAATACAACAAACAAATAATTAACAATAAAAAAATAACAAACCATATAGCTGCGTAGTAATTCATTTAATGCCTTATTGTTTTTTGAATTTCTCTGACCCGGCTCATATATTAAGTAAGAAAAATAGCACTCCTTGATTGATGTGAATCTCATCACATTAACAACCCAAATAAAATTCAATCATTGCTCCCGAATTTAACTGAAACGCCGCGACTGCAAGCACGCTAAATATTTGCAGCCACTCCTTCTTTATTCTTGAAATTATGTAAAAGGTATAATGATGGAAAAGCATTTTGTCGGTTCTGAAATCGGTCAATTACGCAGCGTAATGTTGCATCGGCCCAATCTCAGCCTAAAAAGACTTACCCCTTCAAATTGTCAGGAATTACTTTTTGACGATGTATTATCCGTAGAGCGCGCTGGCGAAGAGCATGACATTTTTGCCAACACGCTGCGCCAGCAAGGGATAGAAGTGTTGCTGTTAACCGACCTGCTCACCCAAACGCTGGATGTGGCTGACGCTAAAGCCTGGCTACTGGATACGCAAATTTCCGATTATCGCCTTGGGCCCACCTTTGCCGCAGATATTCGTGCCTGGCTGGCGGATATGCCGCACCGTGAACTGGCTCGCCATTTAAGCGGCGGTTTAACTTACGGCGAAATCCCCGCCTCCATAAAAAATATGGTGGTCGATACTCACGATATTAATGACTTTATTATGAAGCCATTACCGAATCACCTATTTACCCGTGACACGTCCTGCTGGATATATAACGGCGTCTCAATTAACCCCATGGCGAAACCTGCACGCCAACGTGAAACGAATAATTTACGTGCCATTTATCGCTGGCATCCTCAATTCGCAGGCGGTGATTTCATTAAATATTTCGGCGACGAGGACATTAATTACGACCACGCCACTTTAGAGGGCGGCGATGTGCTGGTGATTGGCCGCGGCGCGGTGTTGATCGGTATGTCTGAACGTACTACGCCGCAGGGCGTCGAGTTCCTGGCGCAGGCATTGTTTAAACATCGTCAGGCGGAACGCGTCATTGCCGTTGAACTGCCAAAACATCGCTCCTGTATGCACCTTGACACCGTCATGACCCACATTGATATCGACACCTTCTCTGTCTATCCGGAAGTCGTTCGCCCGGACGTTCAGTGCTGGACGCTGACGCCAGACGGACGCGGCGGTCTGAAACGAACCCAGGAGAGCACGCTGGTTCATGCTCTTGAAAAAGCGCTTGGCATCGATCAGGTGCGCTTAATCACCACTGGCGGCGACGCATTTGAAGCTGAGCGCGAACAGTGGAATGACGCCAATAACGTGCTCACCCTGCGTCCCGGCGTGGTGGTGGGCTATGAGCGCAACATCTGGACCAACGAAAAATACGACAAAGCCGGCATTACCGTCCTTCCCATTCCCGGCGATGAACTGGGTCGCGGGCGCGGAGGCGCACGCTGCATGAGCTGTCCACTGGAACGCGATGGTATTTAAAGGAGACGTTATGGAAAACAAACGCACACTGGTCGTCGCGCTGGGCGGCAATGCGCTGCTCAAACGCGGCGAACCGCTGGAGGCTGATATTCAGCGTAAAAATATCGAACTGGCGGCCAGAACCATCGCCCAGCTTACGCGGCAATGGCGCGTGGTGTTAGTGCACGGCAACGGCCCACAGGTAGGACTGCTGGCGCTACAAAATAGCGCCTACGCTAACGTTACGCCCTACCCGCTCGATATTCTCGGTGCGGAAAGCCAGGGCATGATTGGCTACATGCTGCAACAGGCGCTGAAGAATCATCTGCCGGAGCGTGAAATCAGCGTCCTGCTCACCCAGGTCGAAGTCGATGCCAACGACCCGGCATTCCTCAATCCAACCAAATATATCGGACCGATTTACGACGAAGCGCAGGCCCGTGCGTTACAGGCAGAAAAGGGCTGGGTATTCAAAGCCGACGGTAACGCCTTCCGCCGCGTTGTGCCCTCCCCGCAGCCGAAACGCATTGTGGAAAACGATGCCATCCGCGCGCTGATTAGCCGCGATCACCTGGTTATCTGTAACGGCGGCGGCGGCGTGCCGGTCGTGGAAAAAGCCGATGGCTACCACGGTATCGAGGCGGTGATCGACAAAGATCTGTCCGCCGCCCTGCTTGCCAGCCAAATTCACGCCGACGCGCTGCTCATTCTGACCGATGCCGACGCGGTGTATCTCGACTGGGGCAAACCCACCCAACGCCCGCTGGCGCAGGTTACGCCGGAGCTGCTTCGTGAAATGCAGTTCGACGCCGGTTCGATGGGCCCGAAAGTGACCGCCTGCGCTGAGTTTGTCAGCCATTGCCGCGGCATTGCCGGAATCGGCTCGCTGGCGGATGGGCAAGCCATTCTCGCGGGCGAGAAAGGTACTTTGATTCGGTGTGAAACCGCCGACGTTGACGCATAAGGCTTTTTACCGGATGGCGGCTTCCGCCTTATTCGGCCTACAGAGCGCGCATAACCGTGGGCCGGATAAGCGCAGCGCCATCAGGCAATTCATTTTAACAAGGATATTGTAATGGTTATTTCACTGAAAAATCGTAACTTTTTGAAGCTGCTTGACTACACCCCGGCGGAAATCCAACACCTCATCGATCTGGCTATTGAGCTGAAAGCCGCAAAAAAAGCCGGATGCGAAAAGCAAACACTGATCGGCAAAAACATCGCGCTGATTTTTGAAAAAACCTCTACCCGCACCCGATGCGCGTTTGAAGTCGCCGCGTTCGACCAGGGCGCGCAGGTGACTTATCTCGGCCCAAGCGGCTCGCAGATCGGCCATAAAGAGTCCATGAAAGATACTGCTCGCGTCCTGGGGCGGATGTATGACGGCATCGAATATCGCGGTTTTGGTCAACACATTGTGGAAGAGCTGGGAGAATACGCGGGCGTTCCCGTCTGGAACGGCCTGACCGATGAATTTCACCCCACACAGATCCTGGCCGATCTAATGACCATGCTGGAACACGCGCCGGGTAAAACGCTGCCGGAACTGAGCTTCGCCTACCTGGGCGACGCGCGCAACAACATGGGCAACTCGCTGATGGTGGGCGCGGCGAAGATGGGCATGGATATCCGCCTGATAGCGCCAAAGTCCTTCTGGCCTGATGCCGAGCTGGTCGCGCAGTGCCGGGAAATCGCCAGCGTTACCGGCGCTCGTATCACCTTAACGGAGAGCGTTGAAGATGGAGTTCACGGTGTGGATTTCCTCTATACCGACGTCTGGGTCTCGATGGGAGAGCCCAAAGAAGCCTGGGCGGAACGCGTCAGTCTGATGACGCCATATCAGGTCAACCAGCAGGTGGTAAACGCTACCGGTAATCCTGATGTGAAGTTTATGCACTGCCTGCCCGCCTTCCATAACGAGCACACCAAAGTGGGACGCGAAATCGAAATGGCTTACGGCCTGAAAGGACTGGAGGTCACGGAAGAGGTGTTCGAGTCCGCAGGCTCGATAGTCTTCGATGAAGCGGAAAACCGGATGCACACCATCAAAGCGGTCATGGTGGCGACGCTCGGCGACTAATCCCACAGGATATGCGCCCTCGCGGCGCATATCCGTGATATCAGGAGAGAACATCATGGGTAAATTTAAATTTCCCACCGCTTATACCATCCTGTTTATTCTTATTGCCCTGGTCGCGGTGATGACCTGGATTGTGCCGGCGGGAAAATACCAAATGGCGATGAACGCCACGCTGGGAAAAGAGGTGCCGGTGGCGGGAACGTATGCCCCCGTGGACGCGCATCCGCAAGGGATTACCGCTGTTTTACTGGCGCCGATTGACGGCCTCTATAACCACGAAACCTACACCGCCGGCGCCATTGACGTCGCGCTGTTTGTCTTGATTATCGGCGGCTTTCTGGGGGTGGTGAATAAAACGGGGGCGATTGATGCCGGTATTGAACGGGTAACTATCAAACTCAACGGCAAAGATGAGTGGATGATCCCCATTCTGATGGCGCTGTTCGCCGCAGGCGGCACTATCTATGGCATGGCGGAGGAGTCGTTGCCCTTCTACACGCTGCTGGTGCCGGTTATGATGGCGGCCCGCTTCGATCCGTTAGTGGCGGCGGCAACCGTACTGCTCGGCGCGGGGATAGGCACGCTCGGTTCGACCATTAACCCTTTCGCCACGGTCATTGCCGCCAACGCCGCCGGCATCCCTTTTACTCAGGGAATGCTGATGCGCGTACTGCTGTTAATTGTCGGCTACATACTGTGCGTGTTTTGGGTAATGCGCTATGCGCGCAAAGTCCGCGCCCATCCTGAGCTTTCTATCGTGGCGGATAAAATGGAGGAAAACCGCGCCCATTTCCTCGGCAATCGCGCCAATACACTGCTGGAGTTTACGGCTACCCGGAAATGGGTGCTGCTGATCTTCGCCGCCTCTTTCGCGGTGATGATTTACGGCGTGGCGGTTCTCGGCTGGTGGATGGCGGAAATCTCCGGCGTTTTTCTGGCGGCGGCGATTATCGTTGGCGTGATAACGCGGATGGGTGAGGAAGCGTTCACCAGTACCTTTATTGACGGCGCGCGGGATTTGCTCGGCGTGGCGCTAATTATTGGTATCGCGCGCGGCATTGTGGTGGTCATGGATAACGGTATGATTACCCACACCATTTTGCACAGCGCGGAAAGTCTGGTTTCCGGCCTCTCTACCACTATTTTCATAAACGTAACCTACTGGCTGGAAGTATTGCTCTCCTTCCTGGTGCCCTCCTCTTCCGGTCTTGCCGTATTGACAATGCCCATTATGGCGCCGTTAGCGGATTTTGCCCACGTACAGCGGGATTTGGTCGTAACCGCCTACCAGTCGGCCTCCGGGATTGTGAACCTGGTTACGCCCACCTCCGCCGTGGTCATGGGCGGTCTGGCGATCGCGCGGGTTCCCTATGTCCGCTATCTGAAATGGGTCGCGCCGCTGTTGCTGATCCTGACATTGCTGAATATGGCGGTACTGAGCATCGGAGCGATGATGTAACGAGCCAGATGGCGACGCGTCTTATCCGACAGGACTGATAAGCACAGCGCCATCAGGCACGTCGTCACCTTTTTTGATCGGCTTCTCATTTTCCTGCAAAACCGCCCGATTGATCCGCAATCGATGTGACAAATGTGATGAATTTCGCCAGTCCGTTGATATTAATAATAAAGATAAGGTGCATTTATGAAGGAATACGATGATTACTCCGCCAAAGAACAACAGCAACTGGCGGTTTGTCAGCGCCTGATTAGTGAAAAAAGTTACCTGTCCCAGGAGGAGATTCGCCGCGATTTACAAAATGAGGGATTTGAAGGTATCAGCCAGTCTACGGTTTCGCGCCTGCTCAAGCTGCTGGGCGCAATAAAAATCAGAAATACGAAGGGACAAAAGATTTATTCCGTAAATCCCCAGCGGCGACCTTCGCCGGATGCCGGACGTTCAATAGCCGAAATGGTCGTTAGCGTTGAACATAATAGCGAATTTATCCTTATCCATACGGCGGCAGGTTATGGTCGCGCCGTCGCGAGAATTCTGGATTACCACGCATTGCCGGAAATTCTCGGCGTCGTTGCCGGTAGCAGTATTGTCTGGGTCGCACCACGGGTCGTTCAGCGCACGGCGCTGGTACACAAACAAATTAATTATTTGCTTAAAATGAATTTAAATTCATAAGAACCGTTTGCGATGAGTAAATCATGCATTAATCGCTTGATCCCAAAACAGAGCTGAGTATAATCGCGGACAATTTGCCGGGAGGAAGCATGGTTCAGTGTGTACGACATTCTGTCTTACCGCGTCTGAAAAAAGACGCAGGCCTGCCGTTTTTCTTTCCGTTGAAAACCAATACCAAGCCCCTCAATTGAGGGGCTTTTTTTTGCCCAGGCGTCAGGAGATAAACATGGCTAACCCGCTATATCAAAAACATATCATTTCCATAAACGACCTCAGCCGCGACGATCTTAATCTGGTACTGGCCACGGCGGCGAAATTAAAAGCCAACCCGCAGCCGGAGCTATTGAAACATAAAGTGATCGCCAGCTGCTTTTTCGAAGCCTCCACGCGTACCCGCCTGTCGTTTGAAACCTCAATGCATCGCCTGGGCGCCAGCGTAGTGGGCTTCTCCGACAGCGCCAACACGTCGCTGGGGAAAAAAGGAGAAACGTTAGCCGACACGATCTCAGTGATTAGCACTTACGTGGACGCGATTGTGATGCGCCATCCGCAAGAAGGCGCGGCACGTCTGGCGACGGAGTTTTCCGGTCAGGTGCCGGTGCTCAATGCGGGCGACGGTTCGAACCAGCATCCGACGCAGACCCTGTTGGATCTGTTCACCATCCAGGAAACGCAGGGCCGTCTGGATAACCTGCATATCGCGATGGTCGGCGATCTGAAATATGGCCGCACCGTGCATTCGCTAACCCAGGCGCTGGCGAAATTTAGCGGCAACCGTTTTTATTTTATCGCGCCGGACGCGCTGGCGATGCCGCAGTACATTCTGGATATGCTTGATGAAAAAGGGATGGCCTGGAGCCTGCATGGTTCTATTGAAGAGGTCATGGCCGACGTCGACATCCTCTATATGACTCGCGTACAGAAAGAGCGTCTCGACCCGTCGGAGTACGCCAATGTGAAGGCGCAGTTTGTTCTGCGCGCCAGCGACCTGAACGGCGCGCGTGAAAATATGAAAGTGCTGCACCCGCTGCCGCGGATTGATGAAATCACCACGGATGTGGATAAAACGCCACACGCCTGGTACTTCCAACAGGCGGGCAACGGTATTTTCGCTCGCCAGGCGTTACTGGCGTTAGTACTGAATAGCGAACTGAGTCTGTAAGGGAGAAAAACGATGACACACGATAACAAACTGCAGGTTGAAGCCATTAAATGCGGCACCGTGATTGACCATATCCCTGCGCAGGTAGGCTTTAAACTGCTGAGTCTGTTTAAATTGACCGAGACCGATCAGCGAATCACTATCGGTCTGAATCTCCCGTCTGGCGAGATGGGGCGTAAAGACTTAATCAAAATAGAAAACACCTTTCTCACCGAAGAGCAGGTTAACCAACTTGCTCTGTACGCGCCGCAGGCCACCGTTAACCGCATCGACAACTACGACGTAGTCGGGAAATCACGCCCCAGCCTGCCAGAGCGTATTAATAATGTGCTGGTTTGCCCGAACAGCAACTGCATCAGCCACGCGGAACCGGTATCCTCCAGCTTTGCAGTGAAAAAACGCGCCAATGATATCGCCCTCAAATGCAAATACTGTGAAAAAGAGTTTTCGCATAATGTGGTGCTGGCCAACTAATGGGGGTTGGTTATGAGATCCCGGCTCCCTATAATGAGCGGGGACATTCTATTACCGCTGTAATTCAGGAGAAATCATGAGCAAAACTATTGCGACGGAAAATGCACCAGCAGCAATCGGCCCATACGTACAGGGCGTTGACCTGGGTAGCATGGTAATCACTTCCGGTCAGATCCCGGTCGATCCGAAAACCGGTGCCGTAGCGGAAGACGTATCCGCTCAGGCACGTCAGTCGCTGGAAAATGTTAAAGCTATCGTGGAAGCCGCTGGCCTGAAAGTAGGCGACATTGTGAAAACGACCGTCTTCGTGAAAGACCTGAACGATTTCGCGACCGTCAACGCCACCTACGAAGCCTTCTTCACCGAGCACAACGCCACCTTCCCGGCGCGTTCCTGCGTGGAAGTTGCCCGTCTGCCGAAAGACGTGAAAATTGAGATTGAAGCGATCGCTGTTCGTCGCTAAGCGCCGGACGTTATCCCCGCCGGGCGGCGCAAGTTTGCCCGGTTCGGGGCACCAACAGCCATGGAGAGGCGGCAATGGTAAGATCGCGTTTTACCGAGGAACAAATAGCCGATTTTCTGCAACAGTCGAAAAACGGCGTACCGAATAAGGCGTTGTGCGAAGAATATGGATTTAGCAACAGCACGCTCCGTCGCTGGCAGGAGAAACATGCTGAAAGCATACGCCAGGAATTAAAACAGATAGAATCTACCGCGAAGATAGTCTTTTTATGCTTCATTGTCGCAGCCATATTGCTTACCCTTATGTTTCCTAAACCCACTGGCGCCTTAGCGATTCCTCCTTACTTAGTTTATTGCGTTAGCTATATTCGCCGCTTTCGTCGCATATCTGCAAAACATATCCGGCGGTGGGACATCTCCTCCTCTCGTTCTGGCTCGGGAGCAGAGAATGTATTTTACAAACTTAGCTGGACATTCCTCTTTTTTATGCCTGCATATAGCATTCTACAGTTGCTTGAATAAGCCCTGAAATTTAAAGATAAAGCCGATCGCGTAAAACTTGTCGAGCTTTACGGGCATCTGGTTTGGTTAGCGATATCGGGGATTAAGCACGCTGGCGAATCCCCGACGAAAGTGTTTACTGCCAGCCATAACGTCGGCTGTAAAAACCTTTCACCAACTGGGTTAACGTCATATAGCCCGCCAGAATAGCAATCAGCCACGGGAAATAGCTTAACGGCAGCGCCTGCAACTGCAGGTAAGACGCCAGCGGCGAAAACGGCAACGAAACTCCCACGACCATCACCAACAACGTCATCGCCATCAGCGGCCAGGCGGCGCGACTTTGAATAAACGGCAGACGACGGGTACGAATCATATGCACAATCAGCGTTTGCGATAGTAATCCCACCACAAACCAGCCGGACTGGAACAAGGTTTGCGTTTCTGGCGTATTCGCATGAAATACCCACCACATCAGACAAAAGGTCAAAATGTCGAAAATCGAGCTGATCGGACCGAAAAAGACCATAAAGCGCCCCAAATCTGCCGGATTCCAGCGCTGCGGCTTTTGAATTTGTTCTTCATCGACATTATCAAACGGAATCGCCACCTGGGATACATCGTACAGCAGGTTTTGAATCAGCAAGTGCAGCGGCAGCATTGGCAGGAACGGCAAAAAGGCGCTCGCTACCAGCACGCTAAACACGTTACCGAAATTTGAGCTGGCCGTCATCTTGATATATTTCAACATATTAGAAAAAGTACGACGACCTTCAATGACGCCTTCTTCCAGCACCATCAGGCTCTTTTCCAGCAGGATAATATCGGCCGCTTCACGGGCGATGTCCACCGCGCCATCTACCGAGATACCAATATCCGCTGCCCGCAATGCCGGGGCATCGTTAATCCCGTCGCCCATAAAACCGACCACATGCCCCTCGCGTTTGAGCAAAGTGACGATGCGCTCTTTATGCATCGGCGTCAGACGCGCAAACAACGTCGTACGGGCGGCCAGCGCCGCCAGCGCGTCGTCGCTTAACCCTTCAATATCACTGCCAATAATGACATCGCCCGCATCCAGCCCAACTTCATGGCAAACTTTCGCCGCTACCAGCTCGCTGTCGCCGGTGAGAATTTTCACCGTAATTCCGCTCGCCTTCAGCGCTTTCAGCGCCGGCGCGGTGGTCTCTTTCGGCGGATCGAGAAAAGCAATATACCCTTCCAGGATCAGGTCAGACTCATCGATACGTTGGTAATCGCCCTCACGCGCAGGCAGGTATTTGGTCGCGACGGCGACCACGCGTAGCCCCTGACGGTTCAGCGTGTCGGTAACGCGTTTCACCCGGCGCAGCATATTGTCGTCCAGCGGCACAATATCGCCGTTGTGGCGCACCTGAGTACACACGTTCAGGATCTCCTGTAGCGCGCCTTTGCAAACCAGTTGATGCACGTTCGAATCTTCGGCGACCACCACTGACATCCGGCGACGCTCAAAATCAAACGGAATCTCATCGATTTTCTGCCAGCGTCCGGAGAGCTGACGCGCGGCGGTTTCGTCTACTCCCTCCAGGACTGCCGTATCCAGTAAATTTTTTAGACCGGTCTGATAATGGCTGTTCAGCCAGGCGCAATGCAGTACATGCTCGCTGGGCTTACCAGAAATATCCGTATGATTTTCCAGCACAATTTTGTCCTGCGTCAGAGTGCCGGTTTTATCGGTACACAGAATATCCATCGCGCCGAAGTTCTGAATCGCGTCAAGGTGCTTCACGATAACTTTCTGTTTCGAGAGCTTCACCGCCCCGCGCGCGAGGGTAGAGGTGACGATCATCGGCAACATTTCCGGGGTGAGTCCTACCGCGACCGAGAGCGCAAATAGCGCCGCTTCCCACCAGTCACCTTTCGTATAACCATTAATAATCAGTACTACCGGCGCCATGACCAGCATAAAGCGGATCAGCAACATACTGACGCGGCTAATTCCTTTCTGGAAAGCGTTCTGCTCGTTATCTTGTTCCGACACGCGCCCCGCCAATTGACCAAACCAGGTGTCGGCGCCGGTCGCCATCACCACGGCCTGCGCCGTTCCGCTCACGACATTTGTCCCCATAAAGCACAGCGTGTCGCACTCAAGCGGGTTATTTTGCCGGGGCTCACGCGTCGTGGCGACTTTCTCGACCGGCAGAGATTCGCCGGTCAGCGACGCCTGGGCGACAAACAGATCGCGCGCCTGGATAATCCGTAAATCCGCCGGGATCATATCCCCCGCCGCCAGTTTAATAATATCGCCGGGCACCAGTTGATCGATGGGTAACTCCAGCCAGGCGTTTTCGCCATTTTCATTAATAACCCGCAGTACGGTAGCGGTATTGCTCACCATCGCTTTTAGCGCGTCCGCCGCTTTCGTCGAGCGCGCTTCCTGCACAAAATTCAGCAGCGTTGAGATACCGACCATCAGGGCGATAACGCCTGCGGCAAACAGATCCTCCGTGGCATAAGAAATGCCGCCAAGAATCGTAAGTAAGATGTTGAAAGGATTGCGATAACATACCCACAGATGCACCCACCATGGCGAGGGTTTCTGTGCCGGAAGGCGGTTTTCGCCATGCTTTTCACGCGCGCGCGTCACCTCGGCGACGTTTAATCCCTCCGGGTGCGTATCAAAAACGCGCCAGAGCGTCTCCTGCTCCATTGCCGCGACTTTCAGACAGCGCTCGCTCAGCGAAGGCGGGATAGTCGCATTTACCGCGGTCTGCGCGCCGGGCAGCGGATCGCGGTGAACCAGACGATAAGGCAAATGACGATTAAGCCGGGCAAAAAGCTGGCGGGTAATGGTTTTTAGCATAGGTAATCCCTCCGCGCCGAAGTCAGGCGCAGAAAATTCTTCAGGCGCGGCAAAGCCTTGCCCGATGAGCAATGTTTAAATAAAAACAGGGACGTTATTGTGTCACTGTCTTACACACCGGTAAGACAGCAGAGGCAGGCTTACCGGAAAAGGAAAATTCTCCATCGCGGGAGAGGGGTGGGTTCAGGGTCCATGTCGCCTCCGGTAAGTAAATAATTTGCGCCGCGGATTATACGCATAAATCCATAAGTTTTGTGGCAATTATGGCGGTATCATACCGTTACGTAATTAAACCAACGATAAACCAGACTTTGCCCATTGCCCTTCGCTTGAGTAAAGTTACTCTTTTTATCACCATCAGCGTCACGCCACGGGAAAACAGGATGCAAAACCGGCTCACTATCAAAGACATCGCCCGCCTGAGCGGCGTAGGGAAATCAACCGTTTCCCGCGTGCTTAACAATGAAAGCGGCGTAAGCGAACGTACCCGCGAGCGTGTCGAAGCGGTGATGAATCAACACGGTTTCTCTCCGTCCCGCTCCGCCCGCGCGATGCGGGGACAAAGTGATAAAGTGGTCGCTATTATCGTCACTCGCCTTGATTCGTTGTCTGAAAACCTCGCGGTTCAGACCATGCTGCCTGCGTTTTACGAACAGGGCTACGACCCTATTATGATGGAAAGTCAGTTCTCGCCGACGCTGGTAATGGAACATCTGGGCATGCTCAGACGACGTAACATTGATGGCGTGGTGCTGTTTGGCTTTACCGGCATCACAGAAGAGTTGATCGCCCCCTGGAAAGCCTCGCTGGTGCTGCTGGCAAGAGATGCGCAAGGTTTTGCCTCCGTCTGTTACGACGACGAGGGCGCGATTCATATCCTTATGCAGCGGCTGTATGAGCAAGGACACCGCAACATTAGCTTTCTGGGCGTTCCCCATAGCGATATTACCACCGGCAAACGTCGGCATGACGCATACCTGGCGTTTTGCAAAAAACATAAACTTCATCCCGTCGCCGCCCTGCCCGGTCTTGCCATGAAGCAGGGTTATGAGCATACGGCAAGCGTCATCATGCCGGATACCACCGCGTTAGTCTGCGCTACCGATACGCTGGCGTTGGGCGCCAGCAAGTATTTACAGGAGCAACGTATTGAAACGCTGCAACTGGCAAGCGTCGGGAACACGCCGCTGATAAAATTCCTGCACCCGGAGATCGTCACTGTCGATCCTGGCTATGCTGAAGCCGGACGGCAGGCGGCTTCGCAGCTGATCGAACAGATCAATGGCCGCTGCGATCCGCGCCGGATCGTCATTCCTTCTACCCTCGCCTGAGTGACTGATTAAACGGAATACCACGAGTAATTTGTGATCTTCGCCGTGTTTCGGGAACGTTCCCATTTTTAAACCAACGTTGAAGAGCTACTCTTGCGCCAACCCATAACTTACCTCCTCTGCCATGAGGCTTTACAATGAGCAAAGTAAAACAAGCCGATATCGACCGGCTGATTGACCTGGTTGGCGGGCGCGACAACATCGCCACGGTGAGCCACTGCATTACTCGCCTGCGCTTTGTGCTCCACCAGCCCGCGAACGCCCGACCAAAAGAGATCGAACAATTGCCGATGGTTAAAGGCTGTTTCACCAACGCCGGGCAGTTTCAGGTGGTGATCGGCACCGACGTTGGCGATTACTATAACGCGCTGCTGGAGACCACCGGCAAAGCGTATGCTGATAAAGAGCAGGCAAAAAAAGCCGCTCGCCAGAACATGAAATGGCATGAGCAGCTAATTTCCCACTTCGCGGAGATCTTCTTTCCGCTACTACCGGCATTGATCAGCGGCGGTTTGATCTTAGGCTTTCGTAACGTGATCGGCGATGTGCCGATGAGCCACGGTCAAACGCTGGCGCAGATGCATCCGGCGCTAAAAACGCTTTATGATTTTTTATGGTTGATCGGCGAAGCGATCTTTTTCTATCTGCCGGTGGGAATCTGCTGGTCGGCGGTGAAAAAAATGGGCGGCACGCCGATTCTTGGTATCGTGCTCGGCGTGACGCTGGTGTCGCCGCAGTTGATGAATGCGTATCTGCTGGGCCAGCAAACGCCGGACGTCTGGAACTTCGGCGTATTTAGTATTGAGAAAATAGGCTACCAGGCGCAGGTTATCCCGGCGCTACTGGCAGGACTGGCGCTTGGATTTATTGAAACGCGGTTGAAACGCATCGTGCCGGATTATCTCTACCTGGTCGTCGTCCCGGTGTGTTCGTTGATACTGGCCGTCTTTCTCGCCCACGCCTTTATCGGCCCCTTTGGTCGCATGATCGGCGACGGCGTAGCCTTTGCGGTACGTTATCTGATGACCGGCAGTTTCGCCCCGATAGGCGCGGCGCTGTTCGGCTTCCTGTATGCCCCGTTGGTCATTACCGGCGTCCACCAGACCACGCTCGCTATCGATATGCAGATGGTTCAGAGCATGGGCGGTACGCCAGTCTGGCCGCTGATTGCGCTGTCGAATATCGCGCAAGCCTCCGCCGTGGTGGGCATTATCATCTCCAGCCGTAAACACAATGAACGTGAAATTTCCGTTCCGGCGGCGATCTCCGCCTATCTGGGGGTGACCGAACCGGCAATGTACGGCATCAACATCAAATATCGCTTCCCGATGCTGTGCGCGATGATCGGCTCTGGCCTTGCCGGTCTGCTCTGTGGTCTGAATGGCGTAATGGCAAACGGCATCGGCGTTGGCGGCCTGCCGGGCATTCTCTCTATCCAGCCGACTTACTGGCAGGTGTTTGCGATGGCGATGGTTATCGCGATCGTTATCCCGGTGATTCTGACCACCTTTATCTATCAGCGTAAGCATCGTCAGGGCACATTACAAATTGTCTAATACTTCTTCGGGGCGCAGTTGCGTCCCAACGCACTTGCAGGAAACAACAATGACTATTCCCCACTGGTGGCAAAACGGCGTTATCTATCAGATCTACCCGAAAAGTTTTCAGGACACGACCGGCAGCGGCACCGGCGATTTACGCGGCGTCACGCAGCACCTTGGCTATCTACAGCGACTCGGCGTAGATGCCATCTGGCTCACGCCGTTTTATATCTCGCCGCAGGTGGATAACGGTTATGACGTCGCAAATTATACGGCCATCGACCCGACCTACGGCACGCTGGATGATTTTGACGAGCTGGTCGCGCAGGCGAAAGCACGCGGTATTCGTATCATCCTGGATATGGTGTTTAACCATACTTCTACCCAGCACGCCTGGTTTCGCGAAGCGCTGAACAAAGAGAGCCCATACCGTCAGTTTTACATCTGGCGCGACGGCACGCCGGATGTCTGCCCGAATAACTGGCAATCCAAATTTGGCGGCAGCGCCTGGCGCTGGCATAGCCAAAGCGAACAATACTATTTACACCTTTTCGCGCCTGAACAGGCCGACCTGAACTGGGAAAACCCCGCCGTGCGCGCCGAGCTGAAAAAGGTCTGCGAATTCTGGGCCGATCGCGGCGTGGATGGCCTGCGTCTGGACGTGGTGAACCTGATCGCCAAAGATCAGGATTTTCCTGACGATCCGACGGGCGACGGACGCCGCTTTTATACCGACGGGCCGCGCGCGCATACGTTTTTACGCGAAATGAACCGTGACGTTTTTACGCCGCGTAATCTGATGACGGTAGGCGAAATGTCCTCTACCACGCTGGAAAACTGCCAGCAATATGCCGCGCTTAGCGGCGACGAACTCTCGATGACCTTCAATTTTCATCATCTGAAGGTGGATTACCCCAATGGCGAAAAGTGGACGCTGGCAAAACCTGATTATGTGGCGCTGAAAGCGTTGTTCCGCCACTGGCAACAGGGGATGCATAACGTCGCCTGGAACGCGTTATTCTGGTGTAATCACGATCAGCCGCGCATCGTTTCCCGCTTTGGCGACGAGGGTGAATACCGGATTCCAGCCGCGAAAATGCTGGCGATGGCGCTGCACGGTATGCAAGGGACGCCTTATATCTATCAGGGCGAAGAAATCGGCATGACCAACCCACACTTTACCCGCATCACCGATTATCGCGACGTGGAAAGTCATAATATGTTTGCCGCGCTACGCGCCGCCGGGCGCGACCCCGACGAACTGCTGGCTATTCTGGCCAGTAAATCCCGCGACAACAGCCGCACGCCGATGCAGTGGGACAACGGTAAAAACGCCGGTTTCACCCAGGGCGAGCCGTGGATAAGCCTGTGCGATAACTATGCGGAGGTTAACGTCGCGGCAGCATTACGCGATGAAAACTCGGTGTTTTACACCTATCAAAAGCTGATTGCGCTGCGTAAAACCCAGCCTGTACTGATCTGGGGCGATTATCAGGATCTCCTCCCGGATAGCCCATCAGTATGGTGTTATCGCCGCCAGTGGCAGGGGCAAACCCTGCTGGTCGTCGCCAATCTGAGCGACCAGTGTCAGGAGTGGCATCCGCCGCATATCAAAGGACAGTGGCAGGCGCTACTGCACAATTATGGCGAGGTCGCCAGCCAGCCAGCCGCGATGACGCTCCGCCCATTTGAAGCCATCTGGTGGTTACAACGCTAGCGCGACGTCCTTATACGGATAAACGCCACAAACCTATTGACACGGGCTGTGGCGTTGCTCCAGGTTACTGTCTGTTTTTGTTGAATAATTAATCAGATTTTTCTTGCTATCTTTTACAAACGCTACAGCGCCCGCCATCTGTACGCTCTGATTTTTACCTTGTTCTACATCAATAAAATTGCAAACATCCTTGATGCAAATCACTACATATAGACTTTAAAATGCACGCCGACCCAATATGTTGTATTAATTGACTACAATTGCTACAACATCCGTTCACTCGACACAAGGTGAATTGTGGATAACCTGGGTCAGGATTGCGGGAAGTCGTTGGAAAAGAGATGAATAAACCTGTTATGGCTTCCCCGGCCTCTGTGGATAACCTGTTCTTACAAATATGGAGTGATCATGACACCGCATGTGATGAAACGAGATGGCTGTAAAGTGCCATTCAAATCAGAGCGCATTAAGGAAGCCATTCTACGTGCAGCTAAAGCAGCGGGAGTCGATGACGCAGATTACTGTGCCACCGTCGCAGAAGTCGTTAGCAGCCAAATGAACGCACGCAGTCAGGTGGATATTAACGAGATCCAAACTGCGGTTGAAAACCAACTGATGTCCGGCCCGTACAAACAGCTTGCCCGCGCCTACATCGAATACCGTCACGATCGTGACATTCAGCGTGAAAAGCGTGGTCGTCTGAACCAGGAAATTCGCGGCCTGGTAGAGCAAACTAACTCCGCGTTGCTCAATGAAAACGCCAACAAAGACAGTAAAGTCATTCCCACCCAGCGCGATTTGCTGGCCGGGATTGTCGCCAAACACTATGCCCGCCAGCACCTGTTGCCGCGTGACGTAGTACAAGCGCATGAGCGCGGCGATATCCACTATCACGATCTCGACTATTCGCCGTTCTTCCCGATGTTCAACTGTATGTTGATCGACCTGAAAGGCATGTTGACCCAAGGCTTCAAGATGGGTAACGCCGAGATCGAACCGCCAAAATCTATCTCTACCGCCACTGCCGTTACCGCGCAGATTATCGCGCAGGTCGCCAGCCATATTTATGGCGGCACCACCATTAACCGTATCGACGAAGTGCTGGCGCCGTTTGTCACCGAAAGCTATAACAAGCACCGCAAAACCGCCGATGAGTGGCAGATCCCGGATGCCGAAGGGTATGCGCGTTCTCGCACCGAAAAAGAGTGCTACGACGCCTTCCAGTCGCTGGAATACGAAGTTAACACGCTGCACACCGCTAACGGCCAGACGCCTTTCGTGACCTTTGGTTTTGGCCTCGGCACCAGTTGGGAGTCGCGTCTGATCCAGGCGTCTATTTTGCGTAACCGTATCGCCGGTCTGGGTAAAAATCGCAAAACCGCCGTGTTCCCGAAACTGGTCTTCGCTATCCGCGATGGTTTGAACCACAAGTTTGGCGATCCGAACTACGACATTAAACAACTGGCGCTGGAGTGCGCGAGCAAGCGCATGTATCCGGACATCCTCAACTACGATCAGGTGGTCAAAGTCACCGGTTCGTTCAAAACGCCAATGGGCTGCCGCAGCTTCCTCGGCGTGTGGGAGAACGAAAACGGCGAGCAGATCCACGACGGGCGTAACAACCTGGGCGTGATTAGCCTTAACCTGCCGCGCATCGCGCTGGAAGCAAAAGGCGACGAAACCGCATTCTGGAAACTGCTGGATGAACGTCTGGCGCTGGCGCGGAAGGCGCTGATGACCCGTATCGCCCGCCTTGAAGGCGTGAAAGCCCGTGTCGCGCCTATCCTGTATATGGAAGGCGCCTGCGGCGTGCGGCTGAAAGCGGATGACGACGTGTCTGAAATCTTTAAAAATGGTCGTGCGTCCATCTCTCTGGGCTACATTGGTATCCATGAAACCATTAACGCGCTGTTCGGCGGCGAACACCTGTACGACAGCGAGCAGCTTCGCGCTAAAGGCATCGCGATTGTGGAGCGTCTGCGCCAGGCCGTGGATCAGTGGAAAGACGAGACCGGCTACGGCTTTAGTCTGTACAGCACGCCAAGTGAAAACCTCTGTGACCGCTTCTGCCGTCTGGATACCGCCGAGTTCGGCGTGGTGCCGGGCGTAACCGATAAAGGTTACTACACCAACAGCTTCCACCTCGACGTGGAGAAGAAGGTCAACCCGTACGACAAAATCGATTTCGAAGCGCCGTATCCGCCGCTGGCGAACGGGGGTTTCATTTGCTACGGCGAATACCCGAACATTCAGCACAACCTGAAAGCGCTGGAAGATGTCTGGGATTACAGCTATCAGCATGTACCGTATTACGGCACCAACACGCCGATCGATGAATGCTACGAGTGCGGCTTTACCGGCGAGTTCGAATGTACCAGTAAAGGTTTCACCTGCCCGAAATGCGGCAACCACGACGCCGCGCGCGTCTCGGTTACCCGTCGCGTGTGCGGTTATTTAGGCAGCCCGGACGCGCGCCCGTTTAACGCCGGTAAGCAGGAAGAAGTGAAGCGCCGCGTGAAGCATTTAGGCAATGGGCAGATCGGTTAATCCTCCGTTTGCAATGTGTAAATGCCGGATGGCGGTGTAAACACCTTATCCGGCCTACAACCGCTGGCTATAGTTCCAATTTCATGAGTTTCCTCTAAGCAGTTGGTGTTGTAGCAAGGCGGCAAACGAACGAATCCCAGGGAGCTTACATAAGTAAGTGACCTGGGTAAGTGAGAGCGGCCAACGCCGCTACAGCGCCAAATGCAACGAGGAAACATGAACTTTCACCAATACTACCCCGTAGACATCGTTAACGGCCCCGGCACCCGCTGCACCCTGTTTGTGTCAGGGTGCGTGCATGAATGCCCTGGCTGCTACAACAAAAGCACCTGGCGGCTCAATTCCGGCCAGCCGTTTACCAAAGAGATGGAAGATAAGATCATTGCCGATCTGAACGACACGCGCATTCACCGTCAGGGGATCTCGCTGTCGGGCGGCGATCCGCTGCATCCGCAAAACGTACCGGATATCCTGGCACTGGTACAACGCATCCGCGCAGAGTGCCCGGGGAAAGATATCTGGGTGTGGACCGGCTACAAGCTCGATGAACTCAACGCCGCGCAAATGCAGGTAGTCGATCTCATTAACGTGCTGGTCGATGGCAAATTTGTGCAGGATCTGAAAGACCCGGCGCTTATCTGGCGCGGTAGCAGCAACCAGGTAGTGCATCATTTGCGTTGATCGCTAAAGCCGTTTGTTTGCATCGTGATAGACGGCTGAATGTTCTCGCTTGCCGACCGCGACAACAAACACAATCACAACGTCATCCCGAACCTGGTACACCAGACGATAACCGGACGATTTAAGCTTAATTTTATAGCAGTCAGGAAGACCGTTTAAACGGGCAGAGTCGATTCTGGGGTTCAATAGCACATCAGCCAACTTTTTCTTAAGCTGAGCCTTCACCGTATCGCCCAGCTTATGCCACTCTTTTAAGGCCCTCGGGTCGAATTCCAGTTCATAAGTCATCCAGACTAACCTTGATTCCCTTTTGCGGACTAGACAGCCTCTCCCGAACTGTCTGAATCAGTGCATCTTCACTGTCGCTAAGAGTGACGGTTTTCACTGGCATGCGCCCCGTTTCCGCGACGTACTGGAACAGTAATCGCACGGCTTCCGTTGGAGTAATGTTCAGTTTTTCCAGCACGGCATAAGCCTCATTTTTGAGTTTGTCATCCAGACGGACGTTCAGCGTGGCCATTATGCCTCCAGTAGAATCGAATGTGTAATGCAGTTTAGCATTACATTCGCATTACATCGAATTCTGGATAACGCCTCTCAAAAACGACTCACGCACTCCATCGCGACCGTTTTAAATTGCGTAAAATTCTGACATGCGCAGAGGCGCGTCATGGCGCGTTCGCGCAGGAAAGTGACGAAAATATCGTAGATGGCCATCGCCTCTTCATATTCACTTTTGCTGATGGCGAGTAAAAAAATAACGTGCGCCGTTTCGTCACCCCAGACAATCCCCTGCGGCGCGAGCACCGTATAAACCACCGTTTTCTTCGCCAGCAGCCCCAGCGCGTGTGGCAAGGCAATCCCGTCGCCTAATAACGTACTGACGATAGCTTCACGTTCAATAACCGAATCGAGAAACGCCGCATCAACAAAGCCTTCCTCGTGCAACTGATCGCACAGCGTTTTAAACAGCGTCTGTTGATCTATTTCCCCCTCCACGATGCGAAAATGCGAGGCATCGAAATATTTATCCAGCATCCACGGACGGGTTCTGTCCACCAGCACCAGCTTACCGATCTGCTCCAATTGATAGTCGGTAGGAAAGGGCGCGATCATGATGACCGGCTTATCTTTTTCGCCGATCCGCGCTGTGGAAATCACAAAATCCTCCACAATACTGTCCCGCGCCTCATAGTCGCGTAGCGTCAGAGTACGGGCAATCTCAATCTGCGGGTATTTCCGCGCCAGTACCGCTTCAATCATCCGCACCATCGCATTACCAGCATCGCACACCAACAGTACCTGCGGCTGCCGCTGGTAGCCAATGTTGTAACTACGTTCCAGCCCAACGCCAATATGCAGCACCAGAAAACCGATTTCGTTTTCGCTAATGGTATACGGCGTGTATTTTCCCCAACTCGATATCGCCGCCAACGTCATATCCCACGCCATCGGATAGTGCTGCTTAATATTTTCCAGTAGTGGGTTGGGGATCATGATCTGGTAGCGCACGCGGGTGATCATCGTTTTGATGTGGGTCAGCAAGTCCGCGTGAAGCTGTTTATCATTCAACAGGTTATAGTTGTACTGGGTATTAATAAAATTGAGGATATAGTGCACCAGCGCCTCTTCATCATCGGCATTAATGGCGCTGGGGGCAATCTCCTGTACCTGGCGGGCGGCAATATGCACCTTCAGCCAGCTTACTTCCGGCTCCGACAGCGGCTTGTCAGCCAGCTGTTGTAGTAGCTCCGCAATCTCATGCGCCGCATGGCGCACCTTTTCATCGACCTCCTCTGCCACGCATTCCGATAACGGATACCCCTCGCGAATACGCCGTACCGCCACCGCGCAGTATAAACGCAGAAACAGCTCGCCCTCATCGGTCAGGCGGATTTGACAATGAGAGAAAATATCCGGCAAAAGAGACTGCAGCCGTTGAGACACCTCGGTGTTCAGCGTGGTACTAACAATTAACGGATGGGAGGGCTCCTGCTGCGCCAGCGTCCATAAAAGGTCGGTCAGACAGGCGCGAATCGCCATCTCTCCGCCAAACAATTTCATGCCATGACGCGGACGCGTTTCCAGCGTCAGATGATAACGCAGCAAATGCTCGCGCACATCCGCCATATCGTTCTGCAACGTCGCACGGCTGACAAACCATTCATCTGCTAAATCCTCCAGCTTCAGCGAGAAGGCGGAGGTTAAAAAACGCGCCAGCAAATAGTGGATCCGCTCCTGGCTGGTGCGCGGACCGCGCGCCAGCGTGGGAGATTGCTGCGTTTGCAGGGATTGATAACGTGCCGGATCATCAATTTTGAGCTGATACCCGTTGCCGCGGCTGAGAGTAAATTGCGCGCCATGCGGCGTCAGCAACATGTTCAGCGCGGCGATATCCGCCCGAACGGTACGCGTGGAGACCGACAACCGCTGCGCCAGTTCGTCCTGCGGCAGCGTCTCGTTTTGCAGCATCGCAAATAGCTGCGCTAAACGTTGGTTGGGGAATCGCACGTCTCTCTCCTCATGATTAGCCGACACGCGACCGGACGATAGCAAGTAACTGACGCACATCGTCCGCACGGGTGTTGCCGCTCACCTTATCAATAATCGAACTATAAATGTGAGGAATGATTTTGCTTACACCTGCATCAAGGGCGATGTGCAGAATCTCGGCGAAGTTTTCCAGATCGATGCCGCCCGTCGGTTCCAGCCAGAAATCATGACGGGCGCAGGCCTCAGCCACCGCTTTATACTCGTCGCGACAGGTAAGCCCTCCCATCGGAAAGTATTTAATGGAGCTGCCGCCCATGTCTTTGAGTAGCGCAATCGCCGTTTCTATGGGTACGATGCCGTCCGGCGCGCGGCTGCTTAGCGGGCCGGTGGAAATTTTCACCCGTCCCGGCGTGCCGGTCGGCGAGACAAGACCGTTGACCACCGTCTCATTTTGCCCCAGCAGCGCCCGACTGACCCCTACGCCGGTAAACACCTGGTTGACATGCTGCGGCTGTACCTGACGCGAGATTTCGCTCACCATCGCCGACTGGTTAGGATCGCCTGCCCCCAGTCCGACGGAGAGCGCATTGTCGATAAGCGCCGCATATTCACGCATATCCGCGACTGCGCTTGCCACATCCGGATAGTTTTTGGAGAGCACGCCAACCAGCACATGACCTTCCGCCGCCGCGTAGATTTCCCGGGCGTTATCTTTCGAACCGGCCAGTACGTTCAGGCAAACGCGATCGCGGTAAAAGTTAGGGGTCAGTTTCATGCTTTTTTCTCCTGATTAATCACCTCACCAATACGACGCGCCACAATCGCTAACTGCGCGCGATCGACGCTGCGGACATCCGCTTCAATAATCCCTTCGTTGGCTTTGTATCCGCGAAAGTAAATCGCGTATTCCCCTTGCTTCAGCGCGTCGACCAGGTCGCCAGTGGCGATGCCGGTAACGGCTTCATCAAACTTAATTTCCGTGCGCGCGATGTCGCGTCCGGCGCTGTCCCACACCACGCGGGCGCTGACGCCGTTAAACGTGTTCAACGTGTCGATAAAGGGCGCCATTTTTTCTACCATCTCCGCGCCGCTCTCTTTTTGCGCCCGCAGGTACAATTCAATGGCACAGGTCAGGCCAACAATTCCCTCTTTGCCGACCTTCATCGCCCGGCCTATGCCCGCTGACTGACGTTTTACCCACTCAACATACTGCGTTTTACCAATCACCAGCCCGCTGGTCGGCCCTTCAATCGCTTTCGCGCCGCTATAGATAACGAGATCTGCGCCCACGCGGTAGTAGCACTGCAAATCTTCTTCCGCCGCCGCGTCCACAATCAGCGGCAGATTATGCGTGCGCGCCACCACCGCAGCCTGCTCCACGCTGAGCATACTTTTCTGCACGCAGTGGTGAGATTTGATATAGAGAATAGCCGCCGTGCGCGGCGTAATGGCCGCCGCCAACTGCGCGGCGGAACATTCGTTGGCGTAACCGGCTTCCACCAGTTTGCCGCCGCCCAGCGCCACCATCGTTCCCACCGGCGCGCCAAAGTTGACGTTGTGGCCCTTTGGCAGGACGATTTCGTTATTTTCAATCGGTGTAACGTGCAGGTTTTCCAGCAGCCAGTCGCTGTCCTGAACCAGTACCGCGGCAACCGACTGGGCAAGACCCGCACTGGCGCAGGAGACTACCGTCGCCCCTTCCACCTCCAGCAATTTCGCAATGTACTCGCCGGTTTTATTCACCAGATCTTTCATCTCGAAATACTGATTCATTCCGGCCATCGCCGCGTCTATCACTTCCGGGCGCGGCGTAGAGACGCCGAGCGCCGTCATACGTCCGGAGGCGTTAATCACCTGTTTTAATTGATACTTCTCAAAAATCGAAGGCATGTTCCGCGCTCCCTTGTTCGGTCATATAGCCCTTGCCTGCGCGTATCGCGGCAAGCGGCGTCAGCAATTCTTCAGCCTGTAAGCTGTCGTGTTCCGCGTCTACCAACACGGTGGGCTGGCGTTTAAGCGTAAAGAGGGTCAGGTCGGCATCCAGACCTGGCTGAAGACGCCCTTTGGTTTTCAGATTCAGGCTATCGGCGGCATTGGCCGTCACGCACGCAATGACCTGCGGCAGCGACATGCCGATGGCGAGGAATTTCGACATCACATTAGCCAGCGAATGTACCGGGCCGTTGATGCGGTTACGGCAGTAGATATCGGAACTGATGGTATGCGGTAAAATCCCCAGGCTAATAGCGCGTTTAGCCACCGCAAAGCTCAGGCTGGCGGTACCATGCCCGACATCCAGACGCACGCCGCGCGCCAGCGCTCGTGTCACCGAGGCGCGCAGCTCGCCGTCAGGCCGAAGAATACGGTTCGGCTTACCGTTGTAACAGTGGGTAATGATATCGCCCGCCGTCAGACGCTCCGCGATTTCGTCCAGATCCGGCGGGTTATTGCCAATATGTACCATCAGCGGCAGGTTGCCGTTTTCTTGCTGCATGGCTTTAGCGCGTTCCAGCGGCGTGATGCCGTTAACGCCTACCACGCTGCTGCTCATCCGCGCCTTGAGGCCGACGATAAAATCCGGATGGCGTTTTACCGCCTGCCGGACCGCATCGGCGTCAATATTGGCCATGTTAGCCAGCTCGTTTTGGGCAATAAGCCCGACGCGTGAAACATTCAGCAGCGCATAAACGTCGGTGGTCGCGTCACGGGTCAGGGTGTAAAAATCGTCAATATCATCTGCGCCAGTGCTGCCTGCATCCACCACTGTGGTAACGCCAGTGGCAATACCCACGCTGTCCGGTTCGTCGTGGTAAATCGGCGATGTCGGGTAGCAGTGAACGTGAGAATCAATCCAACCCGCGCTGACAAAACACTCACCGCGCAGGTCAATGGTTTTCAACGCCGGACCATCAACGTCACCCAACGCCGCGATTTTGCCATCTTGCAGGGCAATATTAGTCAGCGTGTCATCGACCAGACGCGCATGGCGCAGGAGTAAATCAAACATCGCTCTCTCCTTTGCCGGATGGCGGCGCAACCGCCTTATCCGGCCTACAAATCAACAATTAGCTAATCGCAACCGGGAAGATGGAACCGAGGATCATCGCGCCTAAAATCGCGCCGCCGGTAATCGGCTTCTGCCAGATATAAAACAGCAGCGCGCCCACCAGAGAGCCCAGACCAATGGGAATCGATGCCGTCATGGCGCTGAGGATAATCAACGGCCCCAGAAAACGGCCTGAAGTGTTACCGGCCCCCATCATGACGTCCGCCCCGTACGTGGAGTCGCTCTGATTAATGGTGAACTTACGCGCCAGAATAATGATGTAGCCAATCGCCAGGCCAATCACCAGACCGGTTATCAGCGAAGCGATAAAGTTCGCCACCGGGAAGACAAAGCCAGCCCCCAGCAGTAACGCCGGAACCCCTAAGCCCACGCCAGTCTGAATTGCCCCGCCGATATCCAGAATTCCGACCAGCGAACCTTCGATAATGCGGGCAAATAAAAAGCTGGCGCCGAAAGCGGCGACCGCGCCGTAGACGCCGGTATCCATCCCCGCTTTCAACATCGCCACAAAAGCGACTTCGTTAAATGCGCCGATGCCGTACAGATAGTACATATGCGTCCCGGCGAAAACGCCGGAGGAGAGCAGGCCAACAAAGATCGGGAACGACCAGTCGGCATACCAAAAACCTTTATTCTCTTCCATTGTGGCCTCCGTTATTTGCCGCTGAGCGAGTTGTGGATCAGTTCAAGCCAGTTCGGTACCGTCATGTTGAAAGACTCGATCATTTTCATGTCGAAGCCGCGGAAGAAGCCGCTCAACACAAACAGCAAAACGATGGCGACCATCATCACTTTGGTGACATGGTTCCAGCCGCTCTCTTCTACGCCTTTACCGATCAAAATACCCAGTACCGGTACGGCGTTCCCCATGATGAGCTGCGCCGCGCCGCCGAAAACGGTGGCCCAGAAGCCCGATTTTTTACCAGCGTCGATCGCCGCTAACCAGAAGATCACAGGCATGACGATGTTGACCAGCAGGTTTGCCGCCGGTACCAGCACCTTAACCGCCGTCACCTGTAGCGCTTCTGGCACGGATGAGGCGGTCAGGTTAAGGAACGTCACGACGATCATGCCGATGACGGCGCAGGCGATCGCCATTTTTTTCGGGTCGTGCAGCGTCTCGCCGACGTTACGGTTTTTGATCATTAGCGCCGCCGCGCCCCAGTTAGGGATGATGCGGTGATCGACATCCTGGGTGAACGATCCGGCCGCCACAGACGACGCCCAGGCGTTAAAGAAGAAACCCAGCCCAAAGGAGAAGTGAGATGCCGGGTCGCCTTCACAAGAGTTGAGTTCGCCCAACGTACGGAACGCGCCCATCCCCTGCGTGGTTGGCGCGTGAAACATGCGTGCAGCCCCAGCGCCCACCCCTACGCCGACCAGCGCGCCGATAATGAGCGATTTAATTAGTATTATCAGGAACATAACTATGCCTTTTTAATAAAAATCAGCGTTTCGCGACGAAATCCACCCTGTCGAGATTGATGGCGGTCACGTTGACGGTCACATCCAGCTCCACGCTGTAAGTGCGTCGTTCCCGGCGCAAAAAGAAAAACAGAAAGGCCTCTTTACGCACCGACTCATGCGCCTGAACAATCCGCACATCCTGTGGCTCAATACGCAGTAAGATATACGGCGACTCTCTCATCACCGCCGACTGAACATGGTTCAGCGCATCGGCAAAGGCGCGTGCTTTGGCGTCGCCCTTGCCTTTTACTCTCACCGTGGTGGTGAATTGCTCTTTCATCATCAGGCGCCGTATTTCTTTTGCCACGCCTGCACCAGGCGCTCGCCGAGCTCTTCTTTATCCATAAAGCCGAAACCCAACACGTTGCAGCCTTCATTGATAGCGGTGACGCCTTCATCCACTGACCGCATTCCATATTTGGCTTTGTAGCCATGCTTGTTTTGCGCGGTGATAGCGCCCGCGCCGCCGCTGCCGCAAAATGAAATGCCGAAGGTGGCGTTTTCCGCTTTCATCACATCGCCCAGCTTCATGTCTGCCGCGACGCCCGGTACGACGACCGCGCGACCGCCCGCTTTTTCCACGCCTGCCGCCACTTTCTGGCCTTTACCCAGGCGATCGCCAATCACGACGGTAATCTGTTCCATTTTTTGCTCCTTAGAGGTTGTCTTTCGCGACTTCAAAATGCACCGATAATAGCCAGGCTTCTTCGTCAGGAAGGTTGCCAAACACCGCCACGATTTCGCGGGCGAGCGCCATTGATTCGGCTGAGATTTCATCAAACAAGCTGGCATCGACTTCCGGTAAAGGCTCGCCGGTAATTGACCGGTGCGCCATCGCGCGAACGTGCGAGGTCAGCATTTGCGTCTGTACCGCATTGGGGACAATGTGATGTCGCCCCAGCAGGCCATCCACCTGCGTTAACACCTGTTCAGCCAGTTCGTTAATTCGCTCACCGGCATCGTGTTTTACTGCTCCGTTATCCACGCGTCTCACCCCATTAATGGCAATGAGATAAAACTAGCGGTAAGGGTTAAAAGTTTGTAGCGAGTTATTTTCCACCTCGAAGTGGAAACGCGAGTGGGATAGGTGATCTGCGCCACAGAAAAAGCGGCATTGATGAATTATCGCCGGGAAAGTGTGAGATCTATCGCGGCATAAAGAGGAAATGGCGAAACAATGACGTTGTCGTATAAAGTGAGAAAGTGTGATGGGTATTACATTTTGCCGGATGGCGACCTGCGGATAAAGCGAAGCCGCCATCCCACAAAAATTAACGATACTTTTTATGATACGTATTGCGGGTGGTTTTTAGCGCTTCCGCCGCCGCTTTCGCTTCTTTAACGTTACCTTCGTTCGCCAGCTTCAGCGCGCCATCAATTTGGCCGACCAGAATGTCAAAACCGTGACGAAAATCCTTCATTTCCGGGCTATCCGGCGCTTTATCTTCCAGCTTTGGCGGCGTAGCTTTTTGAGCATCCAGCGCGGCCGCGCGCATTTTGGTTAATGCCGCTTTCAGCTCAGGGGCACTATCCGTTTTCTCAACAACTTTCAGGTTATCATTGAGAATATCCATATTATCTTCAAGATCGGCAGCAAAAACAGCCGAACCGAATACCAGCGATGACACAGCAAGAATAGCTAACAGGCTTTTACGCATTGCTCACTTCCTTTTTTATTATTAACGATAAGTGTAATACCCTGAATAATTCGAGTTGCAGGCAGCCAACGCGCCTGCAGCCTGAAGTATGACGGGTATTATTGTCCGGCGATTTTCATCTCCGGTAACAATACCGAACCACACTGTATATTACTGCGCGTTTCAATATCATCACCCACGGTGACAATATTACGCCACATCTCTTTTAAATTACCGGCAATGGTAATTTCACTTACCGGGTACTGGATTTCACCATTTTCAACCCAGAATCCCGCAGCGCCGCGGGAGTAGTCGCCGGTAATACCGCTGACGCCCTGGCCCATCAGTTCCGTCACCACCAGGCCGGTGCCCATCTCTTTTAGCAATTGCTCAAAGTTCAGCCCCTGCCCGGCGATACGCCAGTTATGAATGCCGCCGGCATGACCGGTACTTTTCAGCCCCAGTTTGCGGGCGGAATAGTTGGTCAGCAACCATTGCGTCAGTACGCCATCCTTCACAATGTCCCGGCGCTCCGTACGCACGCCTTCGCTGTCGAACGGCGAAGACGCCAGCCCTTTTAGCAGATGCGGGTGTTCTTCGATGGTTAACCATTCCGGCAGAATTTGTTTGCCCAGCGAGTCGAGCAGAAAAGTGGATTTACGGTATACCGCGCCGCCGGCAATCGCCCCGACCAGATGACCAAATAGCCCTGTCGCCACTTCATTGGCGAAAATGACCGGCGCTTTCATGGTGGGGAGCTTGCGCGGCGACAGGCGGGATAAGGTACGGCGCGCGCACTCGGCCCCGACCCATTCCGGCGCTTGCAGATCCGCCATTGCCCGACCGATGGTGTAAGCGTAATCACGCTCCATATCGCCGTTCTCTTCGGCGATGACGCAGCTTGAGAGCGAATGGCGCGTGGAGCAATATCCCTGCAACATGCCGTGGCTGTTGCCGAACACTTTAATGCCGTAATGGCTGTTAAAGCTCCCGCCTTCGGTATTGGTGATGCGTTTATCCGCCTTTAGAGAAGCCTGTTCCGCACGCGCGGCCAGTTCAATGGCTTCGTCTGGCGTAACCTCTGCCGGGTGGAACAAGTCCAGATCCGGCGCGTCAAACGCCAGCAGTTCTTTGTCCGCCACGCCTGCGCACGGGTCCGGCGACGTGTAACGCGCGATATCCAGCGCGGCCTGCACGGTACGGGCAATCGCCTGCGGGCTTAAATCCGTCGAAGAGGCGCTGCCTTTGCGGTTCTGGTGATACACCGTAATTCCCAGCGCGCCGTCGCTATTAAATTCGACATTCTCTACTTCACCATAACGGGTGCTGACGCTAATGCCGGTGGTCTTGCTGACGGCGACTTCCGCCCCATCCGATTTGCCTGAGGCTAACTCCAGCGCTGTCGAAACTGCTTCTTCCAGAATCTTACGCTGCGCTTCAACTTGTGAGATTACTTTCATTGCAAATGCCATAATGTAGAGAGAGTTTCTCTGAAGTCTAACAGAGAACCGTTTTTCAGTGCGCATCTTAACTGGTAACATTAGCCTCTTTTTTTAAGGAGCCTGACATGACAAAGCAGCCCGAAGACTGGCTCGACGACGTTCCCGGTGATGACATCGAAGACGAAGACGATGAAATTATCTGGGTCAGTAAAAGTGAAATTAAACGCGATGCCGAGGAATTAAAACGCCTGGGCGCGGAACTGGTGGATCTGGGGAAAAACGCGCTGGATAAGATCCCGCTGGACGCCGATCTGCGCGACGCCATTGAACTGGCCCAGCGTATCAAAATGGAAGGACGCCGCCGCCAGTTGCAGCTTATCGGAAAAATGCTGCGCCAACGCGACGTTGAACCTATTCGCCAGGCGCTGGACAAGCTGAAAAACCGCCATAATCAGCAGGTGGTGCTGTTTCACAAGCTTGAGCATCTGCGCGATCGTCTGATCGTCGAAGGCGATGACGCGGTAGCCGAAGTACTGACCCTGTGGCCGCACGCCGATCGTCAACAGCTTCGTTCATTGATCCGCAATGCGAAGAAAGAGAAAGAAGGCAACAAACCGCCGAAATCAGCGCGTCAGATCTTCCAGTATCTGCGCGAGCTGGCGGAAAACGAAGGGTAATTGCCGTAATGGACCGCGCCAGCCTGTGGCGCGGTACAGGCAAATCCACCCGTTTTTAACGTCCGAGTAGCTCCCGCTCGATCCGCTCGCGCGTTTCCACCGCCTGAACACTCATTTTTTCAGGATAACCAAACAGCGACGTGGTGATAATTGCCTCACCGCCCACCTTAAACGTGCGGTTTGCAAAATCCATTTCACGCAGCGCCTGGAATAGCGCGTCAAAATCAACCTCACCTTCTCCCAGCCCGATGTGCTGATGAATCGTCGCATTCACGCCAGGCGGGTTCATGATATAGCGGCAGGGAAGCGTGTGGTTGTGCGTATCGGCCAGCAGAACATGCGAAAGATCGGCCCCGGCATAGTTCAGCATCCTTGCGACGTCGCCCTGCCCTTTATCGTAAAAGAAGCCATGCGGTGCACTGTACAGATAGGTCACGTTATCACTACGCAAAGACTGCACCATGTCGACCGTCTCATCGTTCAGTTCGCAGAAATCCCAGGGGTGAGACTGAATTTCGATTCGAATTCCCTCTCGTTCCACGATCGGCAGCAATTCCTCCATGGAGCGATACCACATCTCTTCACAAATCTCCGGCTCATCCGGCGTCCCGGAAAGCTCGGTATTAATCACCTGTACGCCCATATCAACGGCAATCTCAATCATCCGCTTCCAGTTGGTTACCGCGGCGCGCCGACGCTCTTCATCGGGGCCGGACCAACGATAAACCACAATAAATGACGAGACTTCCACACCGTAGTTCTGCAAGGCGCGTTTATATTCCTGCATGGTATCGCGACCAGCTTTAGGGTGTTTATAAAACGGATTAATACGCGGGTGCGGCGACTGCTCAATATATTTATACCCCCACTCGGAAACCTGCCGTACCATTTGGGTAATGGGTAAATGTTTAATAACATCGACATCAAAAGCAATTTTCATTGTAAATACCACGCTGCGGAAACTGAAAACGGTCACCTGGAAATTAGCTGTATCATTGCAGCAGCAATGACACGCTGCGATTAATTTGTTCCTCTATTTCCGCCTCACTCCAGGAAGCCAACTGGGAAGAAAAAGGTTCAAAAGCGTAAATACCGCGATATCCCATATTTTCCAGACGCTGCACCTGCTGGTAATTCTGCATTACATCCTTTTCACTCAGCATAATACGCTGCTCATCAGCCAATGCTTCCGTTGGTCGGGTGTCTTCCACACCGGACAAATGCACCAGCCCGATAGCAGAAATATCAATGCGCGACGCAAACTCCTTTTCGGCCTCTTCGTACAGATGATGATGGAAGGTATCCAGCAAAACCTTAAAGGAGGAACCTGCTTCCCGGATCAGTTGCTGAGCCCAGACGGCAGAACGCAGCGAACTTACGCGGAATCCCAAAGGTTCAACCAGCCCCTGAATATCATACCGGGCAAAGAGATCGCTCAGTCGTTTTATTGCCTCAACCGTAACCTCCGGCGGCACAATCGTTCCATCATTCAGCGGACAAAGAACTAATGCCCGCGCGCCGACTCCCTGTGCGTCTCGTAATAATCCTTCCGTTTTTTTTACTACCTCCTCGGTCAGTTGGTTAAAGGGATAGACCGCATTAATTGTGACAATTTCAAGTCCATACTTTTCTGCCAGGTTACGCACCTGATTATAATTCAAGTCATCAGTAACGCTGCCGCTTGGCATATCATTACGCAATTCCACTTTATTAAACTCAAGACGTTTAACCAGTCGAAAGAATGCTTCTATGCTTAGACCCGGTGCAATTTTCCGGTTAATACAAAACCGTGTTTTTTCGATATTCATTATTTTCTCCCTGAACGTATATGAGTGGGTAAATAACCGTAATCCGTTAGTACAATTTAACGTAGGGTGAAAAAACCGGCTTTATCAATCTTGATAAAAACCGGTTTAATTTAGTGATGAACATCACAGGCTATAAGGGATTTTTGAAGAATATTTGAAGCTATTTCTCGCCAGGCACTTTAAGAAACTGCACCAGGATGCCGCTGAATAAATAGAGCCCCGCCATAGTATACATCACCACGCCGGTGCCGAACCCTGCCAGAACGGAGACCAGCGCTGGCCCAACGAAATTCCCCAGGCCGGAGCCAAAGTTCACGGCCGAGTTCGCCGCCCCCTTCTTATCCGGCGCCATCATCGGCACCAGCGGCGTCATTGGCACAAAGCCAGCCAGCCCGGCTCCCCACAAACACATCGCCAGCATAAAGGCGACATAGTTATGCCCCCATATCATCGGCACCCAGTAAACAATCAGCGTAGCGACACCGGTCAGGATGCTGCCAAAAATCTGGATGGTTCGGCGAAAACCAATTTTATCGCCCATCCAGCCAAAGATAATGTTGAAGACCTGGTTAGAGATAAAGGTAATCCCCCAAATACTCGCCCATTCCTCAAGCGTAAAGTGCTTATCCAGCAGAAACAGAGGTAATACGACAACAAAACCATAGGTGCCAAGACCGTTAATAGTTTTGACAATCACCGCCAGACCGATCCGTGGCCGTTCATACATAATGGAGATACCCGCAGATAACTCTTTGAAGACCGGCGTCGTTCGCGGTTTCAGAATGAATTCATTGCGTTCCAGCACCAGCATGAAGAGAACCCCCAGCAGCGCAACGCCCATCCCGGCCCACATCACGTTGATATGCCCCAACTCAGGAATTAACGACGCCGCCACCACCGGCCCAATGATGGTAAAACCAAGGTTATAGACCACCCAAAATAGCGAGGTGCCGATCCCTTGCTGGTGATTATCCAACTGGATGGTCAGGCGTACCAGGAAGGAGTAACAGACCAGCGGATACCCCACGCCACGCAGCATATAGGTAACAAGAATTGCGCCAAAATCATGGCTGGGTAGCGCAAAGTTCAGAAACGCGACGGAAGCCAGAAGATAGACGATAAAACCGGTAACCATCACCTTTTTAGGACCAAAAACGTCCACACAGACGCCGGATAGCCAGGAGGTAATCGCGACCACAATCCCATACCCGGCAAAAATCTGCCCGATATGCGCCTGATCAAACCCCTGCGTATTTAACCAGGCAGATAACCAGCTGTTCTCAATACAGCCGCCCAACATAAATAAAAATGTTCCCAGGTAGCTCCAGATAAACTTACCTGGTTTTATATAAAATGTCTGGGGCAGCGTTGCCTGCATTTCTTTCATTTTATTACCCTCGGTATAGAAAAGCTCTCACACTTTTCAGTGCGAGAGTTTCTTCATTATTAATAGATGCAGTTAAAGATAAATATCGCTTGTTATTTTCACCGGCAGCCCGCTTTTTAATGATTGCTGCGCGGCAATAGCGATACGCTGGGCCAATAATGCGTCTTCGCCGGTACAGACAACCGGCGTATGATGCAGGACTGAATCAATAAAGTGTAATATTTCCGTTCGGTAAGCTTCGCGATAACGGACCGTGAAATCAGGAAGGGGATTTTTCATTATGCAGTGCTGGCTGTTGAAAACTTTCACCGTCGACTCACTAACGTTATCCGCATACGCCATCCCTTCTGAGCCAAAAACCTCCACCCGTTGGTCATAGCCATATACCGCCCGACGGCTTTTATCAATGAGCGCGTAGCCGCCGTTTCTGAAAGTCAGCATCACCGCAAGCGTATCAACATCATCAATATTTTTCAGGCTGGGATCAATCAGCGTATTGCCCTTAACATAGACTTCGCTGACTTCATCCTGCATCATAAAACGAGCCATATCAAAGTCATGCATGGTGAAGTCAAAAATCAGACCGCCAATACGTTTGATCAGATCATGGGGTAGCAGGTCCGGATCGCGGGAGGTGATTTTTATCATCTGGGGCCGACCAATCTTGCCGCTGCGCACCAGCTCAAAGACCTCGTGAAACTGAGGATCAAAACGGCGATTAAAGGCAACCTGCAGCGTCACCCCCTTCTCTTTCACTTTTCTCAGCACCGCCATTGAGGCCTGCTCATCCTCATTCATGCTGAGCGGTTTTTCACAAAAAATGTGCTTCCCCGCCTGCGCTGCCGCCGTGACGATCTCTTCGTGCATATCCGTTGAGGTGAAAATAAAAACTGCCTCTATATCATCACGCTGTAAAAGTTCCTGATAATTTTTATACCCTGAAGTTATATTTACCGAATAAAGCCAATCGCTCATCTCCTCAATAAAATAATCGGCGGCGCAGATAATATCTAATTGAGGCAGTAAATACATATTCTCAACATGCATTTTACCTACCCGACCGAGGCCAATAACACCACATCGAAGCTTTTTCATTCGTACCTCTTAATCTCATGAATAGTAAATTTAAAACCGCAAAAGAAAAGCATCCGTAGTTCTGCGAAAAACGGATCGTTTTATTTTGCCGTTCTGAAAAGCAAACAATGCGTTGACGCTGTATCGTTCAGGTTGCAGAACAATAACCACACTTCTGCAACCTGAACGACGGCAAATTAATCAGTACTGCCGGGCCTGTCCGATATGTTCTTCAAGCATACGCGCTACCGCCTGGATACGTTCGCTACGGGATACCTGCGCCCCACCAACGCGCCACCAGCTCAGGTACTTATGCACCATCGTTTTGGGAAGCACTTTTATGTCTATCAGCGTGCTCACGGTCTGTTTACGAGCATCTTCCAACGCTTCATGCAGTTGTTCAATGGTGGTGACGCGATAGCTTTTACAACCATATCCTTCAGCGATGCGAGCGAAATCGACCGGGATAAACCCGCCTTCCTGACGACCGCTCTCCTGCTGATGGAAACGAAACTCGGTGAAGTAACTGTCCATACCGTGTTCCATTTGCAGATTATTGATACAGCCGTTGGTCATGTTATCGAGCAAAATGACGGTAATCTTTTTCCCCATCTGGACGGAAGTGACCAACTCAGAGTGCAGCATCATGAACGAACCGTCGCCCACGAAGCTGTACACCTCGCGCTCCGGCTGCGCCAGTTTGGCCCCCAATGCGGCATTGACTTCGTAGCCCATACAGGAGTAGCCGTACTCGACGTGGTAATCATTCTCGCCGCGGCTTTGCCAGACACGCTGGAGGTCGCCCGGCAGGCTGCCCGCCGCCGCCACCACCAGCGCGTTTTCCGGCAACATCCGGTTAAGCACACCCAACACGCGCGTCTGGGTCAGCCACGACCGCGTAATCTCATTAAACTCTTCAAACACCTTTTGAGTATCCATATGATCCTCAATTTCAGGTTTGAAGCCCTCTCCGCTATATTCCACAGCATAGACGCGCTCAACTTCCGCCATATATTGCGAGCGGACGCGGTGAATAGTCTCACCCCATTGCGAAGCATAATGCTCCTGGGCCAGCCGTTCGCTAAGCTGCGTCAGGGCGACGCGAGCGTCACCCTGCATCTGTACGCCATCCAGCTTGAAGACATCAAAGCGGCTAACGTTGATATTTAAGTAGCGCACGTCGGGATTCTGGAAGATCCACTTTGAGGAGGTGGTGAAATCGGTATAGCGCGTCCCTACACCGATAATCAGATCGGCCTCCTGCGCCAGCAGATTCGCCGCCAGTGAACCGGTTTCGCCAATCCCGCCGACGTTCAGCGGGTGTGCAGAACTGAGCGCTCCCTTGCCAGCCTGGGTTTCAGCAATCGGCAGATGACAGCGTTCGGCAAATCTCAGCAGCGCCTCTTCAGCCTGCGAGTACTTCACGCCCCCGCCGCAAACGATCAGCGGCCGCTGGTGGCGGCGAATCAGCGCAACCGCCTCGTTCAGCATCGGCTCCGTCGGCGCGTGACGCTCAAGACGATAGACCCGGCGAGCGAAAAAATAATCCGGATAATCCCAGGCTTCACCCTGCACATCCTGTGGCAGGCAAAGCGTCACGGCCCCCGTATCCGCCGGATCGGTTAACACCCGCATCGCGCTGATACAGGCGCTCATTAGCTGTTCCGGACGCGTAATGCGATCCCAGTAGCGGCTAACTGCACGGAAAGCGTCATTGGTGCTCAGCGTCAGATCGTGTTCTTGTTCAACCTGTTGCAAAACCGGGTCGGGTTGACGCGATGCGTACACATCGCCCGGCAGCAAAAGCAGTGGAATACGGTTAGCCGTCGCGGTCGCCGCTGCGGTGATCATATTGGCGGCCCCTGGCCCCACTGAGGAGGTGCAGGCATAAATCTGATGGCGACGCATCTGGCGGGCAAACCCCGTCGCGATATGCGCCATTCCCTGTTCGTTACGCCCTTGATGAACGCTAAGTTGGCCACAGTCCTCTTCCAGCGCTTGCCCCAATCCGACGACGTTCCCGTGGCCAAAAATGGCGAAAATCCCTTTTACAAATTTGATTTCGCTGCCGTCTACGTCGATGTACTGATTATCAAGAAAGCGCACCAAAGCCTGCGCCATGGTCAACCTGATTGTTTTCATGTACCCCACCTGCTTTTATCAACCGTTCGGCTGTCGTTGCCTGCTTATGCATCGCTTCAGCCCCAAAAACACAGAGACTTATCATAGGATCAAAATTTCCGTTCTCACAATTATATGGAATTTATATTTCATTTATGGGAAGGAGATCAAAAAACGGTTAAAAAATTTCGCCATTTAGGCGTATTTTTCATGAAAATGAAATTTATCTTCCATGTGCTTTTAAAAGCAATAACGTATTAATAATCAATCAATTAAAACAAAAAAACACAACAAAAAATGATTATATCCGTTGCCCGGAAATGCCATTTCTGTGATCTTGTTCAAACAATAAATGAAAACATTATTTCAATTTTTATTGAAAATGAAATCACCAAACCTTAGTATGGGCAAAAATAACACCGTCTTCTGTTAGGGGATATGTCAATGAATAAAGCAGTCAGTAGTGAGCAAAAGCCGCTGGACGTTATCTGTCTGGGACGAGTCGCCGTTGATTTGTATGGTCAACAAATCGGGTCGCGGCTGGAGGATATGACGACTTTCGCTAAATATTTAGGGGGATCGTCAGGCAATGTTGCCTACGGCACGGCCATTCAGGGATTACGTTCCGCTATGCTAGCCCGCGTCGGCGATGAGCATATGGGACGTTTCGTTCGTGAAGAATTAAACCGCGTTGGTGTGGATACGCAGTGCCTGCTGTCGGATCGCGATCGTCTGACCGCGCTGGTGATCCTCGGCATTAAAGATCAGGACACCTTTCCTCTGATCTTCTACCGCGATAACTGCGCGGACATGGCGCTAACACCTGAGGATATCCGCGAAGATTACATCGCTTCTTCACGCGCATTAGCCGTCACCGGTACCCATCTTTCTCACCCCAATACGCGCGCCGCCGTTCTTAAAGCGCTGGAGTATGCGCAAAAACACGGGCTGCGGCGGGCACTGGATATCGACTACCGCCCCGTACTGTGGGGCCTGACGTCGCTAGGAGACGGTGAAACGCGTTTCATCGCCTCATCACAGGTTACCGAACAACTCCAGCAGGTATTGCGCCATTTCGATCTGATCGTTGGGACCGAAGAAGAATTCCATATCGCCGGCGGCAGTACCGACACGCTGACCGCCCTGCGGCGCGTCCGTCAGTTGACCCAGGCCGTACTGGTGTGCAAACGCGGCGCGCTGGGCTGCTCAGTCTTTGAAGGCAACATCGCCGATGACTGGTCGCAGGTGAAGATACATAGCGGCGTTCGCGTAGACGTTCTGAACGTTCTGGGCGCGGGCGATGCCTTTATGTCAGGACTGCTGCGGGGATACCTGAACGATGAAAGCTGGGAGCAAGCCTGCCGTTATGCAAACGCCTGCGGCGCGTTAGTGGTATCGCGCCACGGTTGTGCCCCCGCCATGCCAACCAAAAAAGAGCTGGACGACTACCTCGCGCGTGAACAATCCATCACCCGGCCAGACAAAGACCCGCGGCTGAATCACCTTCATCGGGTCACAACCCGTAAACAGCACTGGCCGGAGCTGTGCGTATTCGCCTTTGACCATCGCAAGCAACTGGTGGATATCGCAAATGAAGTCGGCGCCAGTGAATCCGCGATCCCTCCCCTGAAGATGCTACTGCTGGAAGGGGCGCGTCAGGCGGCGCTTGAGGCCGGTTTACAGAATAATAGCGGCATCCTTGCCGATACCACCTTTGGTCAGCAGGCGCTTAACGACGTGACCGGCCAGGGATGGTGGATTGGCCGACCGGTTGAGATGCCCGGTTCGTATCCGCTGAAGCTGGAACATGGCGATATTGGCTCTCAGCTTGTCAGCTGGCCGCAAGAGCACGTCGTGAAATGTCTGGTCTTCTATCATCCACTCGATGCAGAGTCGGTACGTCTTGAACAAGAGGCGCTCATTGACGAGGTTTACCGCGCCTGCTGCCAGTCTGGTCACGATCTGCTGCTGGAAGTCATCTTGCCGCGCGATGCGGCAGACCAAAATGAGCAATACTATCCTCAGATTGTGGAACGTTTTTATCAACTGGGGATCCTGCCGGACTGGTGGAAACTGCCGCCGTTAAGCCCAGATCGTTGGCGAGAAATCAGCCAGCATATTGAGCATTATGACCCTGAATGTCGCGGTATATTGATACTTGGCCTGGACGCACCGGAAAGCGAGTTGAAGTCAGGATTCGCCGCAGCAGCGGATATGCCCTGGGTGAAAGGTTTCGCCGTCGGCCGGACCATCTTTGGCGAACCGTCACGCCAGTGGTTAGGCGGCCAGCTTAACGATGAACAGCTCATCGCAACGGTGAAACAAAAATATCGCATGCTTATCGACTACTGGCGCGAATACCGCCCGGCACGTTAATGCCTGCCTCATCACGCCCCGTGTCTGCATCGGACAAGGGGCGTGTTCAAGGACGATTCCATGCCAGCTCTCACACAACATTCCACATCGATCACGCTGTTTCGCATCAGCGCCGCGATGTTTCTCAACTATCTGACTATTGGCATCCCGTTAGTCATGCTGCCGCTGTACGTTCAGCAGCAGTTGCATCTGAGCGATCTGTTGATCGGTATCGCGGTAGGCAGCCAGTTTATCGCCACCTTGCTTACCCGGGGCGCCGCGGGTCGAAAAGCCGACACGTCAGGCGGACGTCGGACGGTTATCACCGGTCAGTTCTACTGCGCCGCATCAGGTCTGCTGATGCTGGTCAGTCTAATCGCTCACCCGGTTCCGCTGCTCGCATGGGCCATACTGATTGTTGGTCGTGTGCTGCTGGGCATCGGTGAAAGTTTCATTTTGACCGGTAATTTAACCTGGGGGATGTGGCTGGCGGGCTCGACCCACGCGGGTCAGGTTATTTCCTGGAACGGCATGGCGACCTACGGTGCGCTGGCTATCGGCGCGCCGCTGGGGCTGTCGCTTTACGCCAGGGCCGGCCTGGCGCTTCCGGCGCTCCTCGTCGTACTGTTGCCGATCATCGCCAGCGGAGTCATCTATGGCATTCCGGGGAATATCCCAACAGCCCGTCCCCGCGTGCCAGTGCTACGGGTCGTCGGCCTGGTGTGGCGGCCCGGAACAGGGCTTGTGCTCCAGGGCATTGGTTTTGCCACCCTAAGCGCGTTTACCGCCCTCTGGTTCAACGAGCGTCACTGGGATAACACCGGTTTTGCGATGACGCTGTTTGGCATTGCGTTTATCGCTGTCCGCTTTTTCTGCGCCAAATTTCCCGACCGTTACGGCGGCGCCACGGTCGCAACCTTTTCACTACTGGTAGAGGGGACCGGACTGGCGGTAATGTGGGCCGCTCCGTCAGCAGGCGCTGCGCTGATTGGCGCGGCGATTACCGGCTGCGGCTGTTCGCTGATGTTCCCATCGCTGGGCGTAGAGGTTGTGCGCAGAGTGCCACCGGAGATTCGTGGTACGGCCCTCGGCGTCTGGTCAGCGTTTCAGGATCTGGCCTACGGATTTACCGGACCAATAGCGGGCCTGCTGACGCCGTTTATCGGCTATCAGCAGGTCTTTCTTCTGGCCGCGGCCTGCGCGCTGCTGGGCGCGGCGGTTGTCCATCTCCTGCTGCGGCAACATTAAGCTGTTAAGAAGGGGCGAGTCTTTTCCGCCCCTATCGCAAAGACTTCGCTGGCCGCCATCTGCCAGTAGCCAGGGTTAAACAGTTCCAGCGAACAGATCCCCTCATAGCCCTTCTGCACTAGCTCATGCGTGATCTCATGCAGTGGGATCACGCCGTTGCCAGGAAACAGACGATGGCAATGCTCCAGCGTTGCCAGCGGCAGATTATCGGCGTCATCAATATGGTAAACGAAGATCTTTTCCACAGGGATCTGGCGAAGCGTGGTCAGATCCCGCCATTGATCGTGCAGGTAAAGATTAAAGGCATCGACGACCAGCCCGACATTACTGCGATCGACCGCATCTACGATCTCCATCGCCATGGCAAGACTGCGCACACAGCATCCTGCGGAACCGATCGGCTCAAAGGCCAGCCGCATCCGGCTTTCTTCCGCCACTGCCGCCATCTCGCGCAGACGCTTCACTGAATCTTTCACCGTTTCCCCTGGCGGAAAATTTCCCCCCTGACGAATGGTGGGCACCACAACCAGACAATCACCCCCCACCACTGAGCCAGCATGGCAGGCGAAAGCCAACTGCCGCCGTTTCTCCGCCCAGCTTTCGCTATCACAAAACGTAATGTCTTCCAGCGAATTGTAGCCCCAGGGCTTAAGGTGGCCGACGGCGAAAATGTCTGCCAGCTCGCTTAACGTATGTTTCTGCAACCACTCCTGCAACATATCCAGACGGATTTCGATGTAGTCATAGCCAAAACGTTCCGCCAACACAACATCCTGTGCCAGCGTGGAGTTTCGCATACAGGTCGCTTCATTAAATCCCAGCTTCATCATTCAGATCGACTCCTGCCGCCATAGCAACGTACTGGCGCCTGACGGCGGCAGCGTTAACGCGATCTCTTTATCGCCATCCAGCACCCGGCAACGCCTTTCCTGGACATCGCGGTTATACACCACCAGCACACGCTCGCCGTCGGGATTCACAAATCCCACCTCTTCCAGAAGATTATCGTAACTTGAAGAAAGCATGACCCTCGCCCCCGGACGCACATAGCGGCAGAAGTGGCCAATACCATACCAGGAGTGGTTACGCCGCAGCACGTCGTTTTGCGCATCGTATTGAATGGGCGCTTCACACAGATTACCCTGATGATTCGGCCCGCCCTCACTGTTCAACAGCAGATTCCAGTCGATAAACCCGCTACAACCCGATTTGAAATTACCAATCATGTCATGGAGATAGGTATGCCAGTGGCGAATCTGGCTACCGGCATCGCTCTCCATTGGCACACAGCCTTCGGAAAACAGGAGTTTTTTATCCGGCAGGCACTGGGCCAGATACTGTATTTGCGAAAAATGGTCGCCGGTATACCAGTGGAATGCCAGCCCGTTAATTCCCTTATAATTAGCTTCGTCAGCAAAGGCGAGTTCAGCCCAGTCCACCAGGCCATCTTTATCGTGATCCCAGATATAGATCTCCATCTCATCCATACCCTGCCGGGCGAGGCGCGGACGCAGATACTGCACGGCAAAGGCTGTCTCCTCTTCCACGCTATACAGACAGGAGTCCCAGGTTTTTACCGCCACCGGCTCATTCTGCACGGAGAGCGCCTGCACATTAATGCCGTGGCGGCGGTATTCCAGCAGGTAGTTGATAATGATATCGGCCCAGTCGGCGTAGCATTCGCGCCGCAGCTTGCCGCCACCGTTCATATCGTTATTAGTTTTCATAAACGCCGGCGGACTCCACGGCGAAGCCATCAGCTTCATGTGTGGATTTAACCGCAACGCCCCGGAAATCAGCGGTATTAAATGCGCTTCATCGCGGGAAAAGGAGAGCCGTCCCTGCTGCAGGTCAGCGCTGGAATCGACATACGCGTAATTGCCCAGGGAAAAATCACAGCTCTGAATTGGCATCCGCGCCAGAGTGTAATTATGTTCCTGAGCAGAAAAATAAAGGGAAAGAAATTGCGCCTTCGTCTTTTCGCTCATGCTGTTGAATACCACGCCCGCACCTTCGGTAAAGCTGCCGCCGAATCCGTCAATCTGCTGTAACGCGTGGCGCGGTAAGACGCTGATTAATTCACTGCAATCACGCTGACGATGCGAAAAAGAGACCGCACGCTCAACAAGGAATTGCTGACGATACGGATCGGAAGAGATGAGTCTGCCTTTCATAGGGAAGTTCCGGATAAAAGAAGATAATAAATTGTGATATGCCGGATAGGACGCTTAAGCATCGCTATCCGGCAGGAGTTTTAATACGCGGAAGGTTTATTTGTAGAAATCAGGTTTTGAGGGTAATTCAACAATCTCGGTATTCCCTGTTTCCTGAGACTTCACGCAGGCATCAGCGGTAACCGCAGCCAGATAACCATCCCATGACGTTGGGCCTGCCGGCGGCAATCCTGCGTTCAGACGATCGAAGAAATCCTGGAACTCAATGTCGTAGGCATCAATAAAGCGCTGTTTCCAGTCAACCAGGATGTCGGTGCTATACTTCGCCGCTTTCCGTACCGCGGCGCTGGCGACGGTTGGCAGCTCCGCCATTCCTTTCTCGCCGGTAACATCGCAGTGAATGTCGTAGCCATACTGGCAGTTCACAAATACTTCAACCACAATATTGATGCCGGAGGTGGTTTCCATTACAACCAGCTGCGGATCACGCAGAGTGGTCACCAGGCTGGACTGGCGCGGGAAGTAAACCTTAACGGTTTTATAATCTTCGTTAAGCAGCCAGTGCATAACGTCAATTTCATGAATCAATGTTTCATAGATAGCCTGTGGCGTTTTGTATTCTGGCACCGTGCTGGCATTGTAATGACGTCCATGAACCATTAATGGCTGACCGATTTCGCCGCTGTCGATAATATTTTTCAGCTGAACGTAACCTTTGTCGTAGCGGCGCATAAAACCAATCTGCACCATGCGCTTACCATTTTTCTGCTCTGCTTCAATCACACGCTGACAATCCGCAGCCGTCACCGCTAGCGGTTTTTCACAGAAAACATATTTGTTAGCATTTAGCGCGGCAACGGCTACATCGGCGTGCGCCTCATTTGATGCGGTAATGATGACCACTTCAACGTCTTTATCATTAATCAGATCGTGATAGTCATTATAATCTTTGGCTTCGATCGCATACTTATCCAGCGCCGCCTGCGCCCTACCCGCGACGATATCACATACGGCAACAACCTCTACACCCGACACGGTGTTGGCCAGACGTCTTAAGTGATCGGAGCCGATCATGCCGATACCTACAATACCTGCTTTTAAAGTCATTTTCTGTTTCCTTTTCAATTAAAGATAATTTTTCAGTAACTCATCAATATGCTTTTTACCTTTTTGCGCATATTCCAATGGGTTATATTTCTTAGGATCCTGCTCGGCCTCAACAACAATCCAGCCAGAATATTGATGCCCGACCAGATAAGCTAATACGGATTTAAAATCAATATTTCCATCGCCGGGGACGGTAAACACACCATCAAGGAAAGAATTGAGGAATGATTTCTTCGCGAGGCGACATGCTTTGAGTTTTTCATTACGCACATCTTTAAAATGAACGTGTTTAATACGATCAAAATGTTTACTCAGTAGCGGCATGACATCGCCGTCAGAAACATATATATGCCCGGTATCAAACAGCAGATGTACAAATTGCGGATCGGTATTCTCCATGAGTCGATCCACTTCTGGCAGAGTCTGCACACCGGTGCCCATATGATGATGGAAAGCGAGCTTCAGCCCGTGCGCATTGGCAATTTTCCCAAGCGCATTAAGTCCTTCGCATAAAAGCTGCCATTCGCTGTCGCTGAAGTTAGGCTTCTCTGTATAAACGCACTTATCGATAATACCTTGAATACTATAAGTTTGTTCAGAAACAACGGCGACATATGCATGTATTGCCTGCAAATAAGCACAATGCTGTTCAAAAGCATTCATCGCAGATGCAATACCATCGCGAATAATAAAGGAAGAAAACCACTGGCCTGGTATTTCCAGTCCGCGAAGCATTAACTCTTTATTTAACTCAGCAGGATCCTGCGGATAACAACCGCCAACTTCTGTCCCGGAAAAACCGGTAAGCGCGGCATCACTAAGTATTTGTTTATATGTATTTTCTTTACCAATCTCAGGAATATCATCATTGCGCCAACCGATAGGCGCAATCCCCAACTTAATGCTCTTTTTTACATTGTACATGTTGCTGGCTCCCACTTAATGAAACGCTTTTACTGCATACCGCGATGCAAATTAACCTTTGATGGACAACATATTACTTTTTGTAGCCTGAAAAACTTTATCTATCCTGGTTGAAGATGTGGGATAAATGCGTCAGGTATCACAAAAAAATCATCACTCTTTAATGATATTGCCAGACTTTTCGCGCTATAGATAAACGAATAAAATATACTGACAAATAAAAAATGGCCGCAGTATTGCGACCATTCTCATGACGATTAAATTTTAGCAAGCATTAATATTCAAATAATAAATAATTAGCTTTACGATAGTCCTTGCGATATTGACCGGGCGTTTTCCCCACTTTATTTTTGAAGTAATTTTGAAAATGACTAAGGTTGCTAAAGCCAACACGATAGGCAATAGAGGTGATCTTTTCGCGCCCGCCTTCATCCGTGGTTAGTAACGATTGCGCCTCCCCCAGCCTACGTTTTATCAGGTAATCCATCGGTGAATAACCATAGCGGCGTTTAAATTCATGGGAAACATAATAAGGACTGACATTAAATTTCGTCGCCAGTGTATCCAGCCGAATTGGCTCATAGAAATTGCGATCAATATAGGATTTTATTGAATCAAGTAAATTTTCATGGCGCTGTATGGCATCGTTACCTGTGCGCAATAAGACATTTCCCTCAATGTATTTGAGTACTACCTGGGTCAATAGCTGCGCCATTGCTGGCCCTTCTACCGCATGCTGATTAATAACGGTAAACACGGAGCTCATCAGTTTTTCCACCGTCGCATAATGGTGATACAGTGGAATAACCGGCACAATATCATCCGGTATTAGCGCATTCTCACGTAGACCCGGACACGAAATATTGTTAATCCCACAACAAATAGTGCCAATTGGCCGCCCGCTTTCCAGATACTCATCATGCACCACCTGGCTGTTATAAATGACCAGGTCGCCTTTACGAACCGGGTAGATGCGATCGCCAATGAAATACTCTCCGTCTCCTTCGGTGATAAGAATCAGTTCAACGGTCTGTGGGTGCATATGCATGAACCGGACAAACGGACCATTGCTCTCACTGACCTGACTCACATACGCCAACTGGGGCTGAGCCTTATTCTCTCGTTCTGAAGGACAGAAGCACAAGCGCATGATTTACCCTCCAATATCCGAAACTGTGGTGCCGAAACACCCCTGAAATTTGAATTTTTATACCACACCAAATGAAACAAAAATGCTATATAGATCATAATTTTTTCCAAATCTTTCCTCGTCACAACAGACAACCATTGATACCACAACAAATAAAAACAATAAAAATCAATAAGTTAATTAGATTTTTGATTTCTTACTGCACATAACCTCGTATAAAAACCAGTCGTCAAATTTTCAAAATAAAATTTCATAAAAATAAATTTGAAATTTTTAATCCTAAAATTTACATTGAATACGGTATGCGTTTTAGGCTGAAGATAACCAGGCTTTCCTGTGACCGCTCAGTCAGAACGTCGTCAACATCGGTTTAAGAGGATAAAAAAGAGATGGAAACAGTCGGCAATTTTATTCATGGTAAAACGACACTGAGCAGCAGCGGCGAGGCGCTACCGGTGACTAATCCGGCCACCGGTAAAGTAATTCGTCAGGTCACCCAGAGCACCCGAGAGGAGATGCTGGCGGCAATTCAAAGCGCACATGAGGCTTTTCCGGCATGGAGTAAAATGACTCCGCTACGCCGGGCACGTATCCTTTTTGAATTCAAAGTATTACTGGAAAAGCATCGGGACGAACTGGCGGCGCTGATCGTCAGCGAGCATGGCAAGGTCTGGTCAGATGCGCTTGGCGAGCTGACGCGCGGCATAGAGGTTGTCGAATTTGCCTGCGGGATCCCGCACCTCAGCAAAGGAGAGTACTCCTTTAACGTCGGCTCAGGCGTTGACAGCTTTTCATTAATGCAGCCGCTTGGGGTTGTGGCAGGCATCACACCGTTTAACTTCCCGGCAATGGTGCCTATGTGGATGTTCCCGGTTGCTCTGGCTTGCGGCAATACCTTCGTCCTGAAACCGCCCGCACTGGTGCCGTCCGCATCGTTACGTATGGCGCAGCTTCTGCAGGAGGCTGGCCTGCCGGACGGCGTGTTTAACGTTGTTCACTGTGGCAATGAGGCGGCTAGCCTGTTGACCAGCGACCCTCGCGTACAGGCCGTCAGCTTTGTCGGTTCCTCCGCCGTCGCGGAACATATCTATACCACCGCCAGCGCCCATGGCAAACGCGTACAGGCCTTCGGGGCCGCCAAAAATCACGCAATCGTCATGCCGGATGCAGATCTGGACGCCACCGTCAACGCCATTATGGGCGGAGCATTTGGTTCCGCGGGCGAACGCTGTATGGCGCTGCCGGTAGTGGTCGCGGTGGGCGATGAAACGGCGGACCGTCTGATCGAACGCCTGAAACCGCTGATTGCGGCGCTACGTATCGGCCCGGGAGAGCTGCGCGGCAAAGATGAAAATGAAATGGGCCCGGTTGTTTCACGTGCTCATCAACAGAAAGTGTTGGGTTACATCGACAAAGGGGTGAGCGAGGGAGCAACTCTGGTCATGGATGGCCGCAACTATAGCGTGGCGGGATATCCTGAAGGCTTTTATGTCGGCGGCACTCTGTTTGATAACGTCACGCCTGAGATGACCATCTGGCGTGAAGAAATTTTTGGCCCGGTTCTCGGAATTGTGCGCGTCCCGGATTATGCCACCGCCATTAGCACGGTAAACTCCCATGAATTCGGCAACGGCAGCGTGATTTTCACCACCAACGGTCACTATGCGCGCGAATTCGCCCAGTCGGTTGAAGCCGGGATGGTCGGTATTAATATTCCAGTTCCGGTTCCGATGGCATTTCACTCTTTTGGCGGCTGGAAGCGCTCGGTGTTTGGCGCCCTGAACGTCCATGGGCCGGATGGCGTGCGCTTCTATACCCGGATGAAAACCGTTACCTCGCGTTGGCCGAACGGACAGCAGATCGTATCGGAGTTCAGTATGCCGACTCTCGGTTAATACGCTTTCAGGAAGGAGAAGATTATGGCCAACTTGCTGAGTACCTGTACCTCTGAGTCGGGAAATATCCAACACATTTCCCCTCAAAATGCAGGCTGGGAGTATGTCGGTTTTGATGTCTGGCAGTTGAAGGCTGGAGAGTCGATAACCCTGCCGTCCGATGAGCGTGAACGCTGTCTGGTGCTGGTTGCCGGGCTGGCCAGCGTTAAGGCCGCCGACAGTTTTTTCTATCGGATTGGTCAGCGCATGAGTCCGTTTGAACGCATTCCGGCTTATTCGGTTTACCTCCCCCATCATACGGAGGCGAAAGTGACAGCCGAAACCGACCTTGAGCTGGCCGTATGCAGCGCGCCGGGATTCGGAGAGCTTCCGGTACGTCTGATCTCGCCACAAGAGGTCGGGGTAGAGCATCGGGGAAAAGGGCGCAATCAGCGCCTGGTGCATAACATCCTTCCTGATAGCCAGCTCGCCGACAGCCTGCTAGTCGTTGAAGTGTACACTAATGAAGGCGATACCAGCTCCTGGCCCGCGCACAAGCACGATACGGCAGTTGAAGGTCAGGAGACCTATCTGGAAGAGACGTACTATCACCGTTTCAATCCACCTCAGGGATTCTGCTTACAGCGCGTCTACACCGACGATCGCAGCCTGGATGAATGTATGGCGGTCTATAACCGGGATGTAGTGAAAGTACCTAAAGGCTACCACCCGGTTGCCACCATCGCGGGTTACGATAACTACTATCTGAACGTGATGGCCGGCCCGCTACGAAAATGGCGTTTCACCTGGGAAGAGAACCACGCGTGGATTAACTCACCAGACTACCCGCGATAACACTTCGTTGAGTGGTACTTTGCCAGCCGTCCTCTGCGGCTGGCTTTTTTATTCAACTCTGCGCCACACACGCTCATAAGATCGCTATCCACCTTCTCTTAAATTATTTCCCTGTTTTGTATATAGCGTATTTACGGCACGGCCCCCACCAGGAATACGCAATAAAATAATGATGCAGAAGAAGACTTACCCTATTTGCCGATATTATTATGGATCAATTAGTTACGTAGAGGTGGTAAACACTGGGGAGGTTTCAACAGGGTATATCCTGTGCGCACTCGCTGGAGGGAGTAAAGGTTGTGTAACCAGCGGAGAATATCTCTGGATATTCTCCGCTAATATTGGAGAGGTATCAGGCTATTACATCGCGACGTTTCCCCTGAATTTCACGCAGCTTGTTCTCGGCCAGCCGTTCAATTTCTGTTAGCGGCACCCCTTTTGTTTCCGGCACATAACGAGAAATAAAGACATAGCAGACCAAATTAAAAACGACAAAAATCCACATCGAAAAAGCGCCGCCGAAGGTCTCCTGCAGCCAGGCGTTATCATTTATGACCGGGAACAACAGTGAGATGAGGAAGTTGGCTATCCACATCAGGCTCACCGCCAGCCCCATCCCAAAACCTTTTATCTTTTCAGGGAAAACCTCAGAAATCAGTACCCATGCGCCAACGCTCCAGCTGACGGCAAACAGCAGCATAAAAAACAGGATGCCAAAGATGGTAATGTAGCCTGTATCGTGGGTGTACAAACCGTATGACGCGATCAACAGGCCGACAATTGAGCCGATGGTACCAATTTTCATAATCGGTATACGGCCATAGCGGTCGAACAGGATCATGCCGATAAAACTGCCCACCACATTACATACCGCGATAAAAATGGTCTGGAACATAACCACTTCGGTACTGCTGTTCTGCAACACCAGCGGCGCATAATAGTTCATTACGTTAACGCCTGTGAACTGTTGCAAAACGGCGATACAGCATCCAACCAACAGAATATAGCGGAGCACCGGCGAGCTTTTCAGGTTGGTGCGTTCTCCCCCGGCGACGTTGTCCTGTGGACGTACGGTTTCTTTCATGCTGTCAAAAATAGCGGCCACATCTGTGGCCGTTAATCCACTGTAGATCCGGGTAAGCACCTTTATCGAACGAGCTTCGCTGCGGTTGTTACGGGCGCACCATGCCGGTGATTCGGGTAGGAAAAGCGTAATCGCTAACATCGCAATGGAGGGTACCACTTGGGCAAAAAGCATAGTCTTCCAGCCCTGGGAAACCAGCACATCAGCAGGCATTCCTTTTGCTATCAGATAGTTGACTATAAACACGATAACCTGGCCAGATACCACGGAGATATTGTAAATGCCCAGCGCTTTGCCGCGAATTTCAGCAGGCGCCAGTTCAGACATATACATGGTGGATGCCGTTCCGGCCATCCCAACCGCAAAACCACACACAATGCGGGAAAGGGAGAAGATCATGAACGATTCACTCATCGCCGCCCCTAAGGAAGAAGCGATAAAAATGATCGCAATGATCAGAAGCGCAGGTTTACGCCCCAGTTTATCGGCAATTTTTCCACCGACCAGCGCGCCGATGATACAACCAATCACGATACTGGAAACGGCCCATCCGGTCTCGGTTGGCGTCAGTTGGTAATACTGCTGTAAAGGCAATACCACTCCGGTAATCACCGCCGTTGAATAACCAAACATCAATCCAGCCAGCGCCGCAATACAACACAGGACGTACACATAGGCCGAATTGTACTTACTTCTCTGAGACATAATCCCTCCCTTGCCTGTTGAGGAAACAACACACCAATGAAATTTTTCATTTTATTTTTGCATTCATTAGAAGAAAAATTCCATGCAAAAGATCACGAAATGGAGATGTTCCAGGAAAGAACAAAAAGTACGGCCCCTGACAAATTGAGTTCAGGCACTGTCACGGAAGCAATAAAATAAAGCAAATTCATCAAGATACAGGAGAGCACTGCGCAAAATGCAGCATCTTAACGATAAAAAACGCCAGGATTATGAAATTCGAAATGTGATACCCATAACAAAACATAAATTTCATTATTGATCGTTTTGAAATTAAAACATAGGTTGTGAAACGAGAGTTCTCAATAGCTATAAGATCGTCGGCAGCGCTACGGCAATGACCGACATAAGATGAATTTGTCTATTTGTTCACTAAATTCAAACAGATAGATGAAGTTTATTCTGGAGATAATCTACCTATGTCCACATCAGATAGTTGTTATAATACGGGTTACATATTACGCATCTGCGCGATTGCCGCACTGGGCGGAATATTATTTGGCTACGATACTGCTGTTATTTCAGGTGCGATTGGTTCACTGACCAGCTACTTTCATCTATCTCCTGCTGAGACCGGCTGGGCGGTTTCCTGCGTTGTGGTGGGGTGCGTTATTGGTTCGTTTAGCGCCGGATATTTATCCAAACGTTTTGGACGCAAGAAATCATTGATGGTTTCAGCGCTGTTATTCACTATTTCCGCAGTGGGCACCTCCCTCTCCTACACGTTCACCCATTTTGTGATTTATCGCATTATCGGTGGACTGGCAGTCGGCCTGGCGGCAACAGTATCACCGATGTATATGTCTGAAGTCTCACCGAAAAACATGCGCGGCAGAGCATTAAGTATGCAGCAGTTCGCTATCGTTTTCGGTCAGATTCTGATCTTCTACGTTAACTACAAAATAGCATCGATTGCAGCGGATACCTGGCTCATTGAACTTGGCTGGCGCTATATGTTTGCTGCGGGTATTATTCCCTGCATTTTGTTCTGTATTTTAGTCTTTTTAATCCCGGAATCTCCCCGCTGGATGATGATGATTGGTCGCGAGGAGGAGACGCTAAAAATACTGACCAAAATATCCAACGAAGAACATGCCAGACATCTTCTTGCCGATATAAAAACCTCACTGCAAAACGACCAACTAAACGCCCATCAAAAACTCAATTACCGCGACGGGAACGTGCGTTTCATCCTGATTCTGGGCTGCATGATCGCTATGCTGCAACAAGTAACAGGGGTTAACGTCATGATGTATTACGCGCCAATCGTCCTGAAGGATGTGACCGGTAGCGCCCAGGAGGCTCTGTTCCAGACAATCTGGATCGGCGTGATTCAGCTTATCGGTTCCATTATTGGCGCAATGATTATGGATAAGATGGGGCGTTTGTCGCTGATGCGTAAAGGCACTATTGGCAGCATCATCGGCTTGTTGCTCACCTCATGGGCGCTGTACAGCCAGGCAACCGGTTATTTCGCGCTATTCGGTATGCTGTTCTTTATGATTTTCTACGCGCTTTCCTGGGGCGTGGGCGCATGGGTGCTTATTTCTGAAATATTCCCTAACCGGATGAGGTCGCAGGGAATGAGTATTTCGGTCGGATTTATGTGGATGGCAAACTTTTTAGTTTCGCAATTCTTCCCGATGATTAATGAAAACCCGTATTTACTTTCGCATTTCCACGGCGCATTTCCAATGTGGATATTCGCCATCTGCTGCATCTTCAGTTACTTCTTTATCTGCCGTTACCTGCCGGAAACAAAAGGCATTTCGCTGGAGAAAATGGAGAGCGTAGTGTTAGCAAAACGCAGAAAAAAACCGCAGCCAATTCAAACCGAACGTTATTCTGATTAAGTTTCACCACAATGCCGATGATCGCTAAATACGATCATCGGCTTGTTTTTTTACTCCGTCGCCAGCGCCAGTGAAACCGCTAACGTTTGCGCCAGACACATGGACGCGACCTGAGAACGGAAACCATCGACCTGCGCTTCACGTACCACAAAACAGACTTCACTGAACGCTGCCAGCGGGCTGACCTGGCTATCGGTTATCGCAATATGGTGCGCACCGCGTTTCGCGCCAAGCTCGACTAATTCCACCACTTCCTGCGCGTAAGGCGAATAGCTGATGGCAATAACAACATCGTCGGGGCTGACCATACTTAGCTGTTCAGAGAACATTCCGCCAATACCGTCAATTAAAAATGCCCGTCTCTCCAGATGACGCAATGCGTAGGTTAAATAACTGGCCACGCTAAACGAACGACGTAATCCAATCACATAAATATTGTCGGCTTTCGCTAACAGATTTACCGCAGCATCCAACTGCTCATTTTTAATCTGCACCGGTAATTGTTGTAATACCTGTGCATTCACCATTGAAAATAGCTTCAGAATTTCACCCGGCTTTTCCGGGGTAGGTTCCCCTTCATCCGCATTTTTCTGTCTGAACAGACGCGCCCGCTCGGTATAGCTTACTGTTTCCTCCATCAGGTGCTGGCGAAATACCTGTTTCATTTCATTAAATCCGCTAAAACCAAACGCATTAGCAAAACGAATCAGTGTCGAAGGGGGAACATCGGCATGTTGCGCGATGGAAGCTACCGTGTCAAAAGCAACGCTATTACTGTTATCCAGAATATACTGAGCAACTTGTTTAAGACGTTTGCTAAGGCTGTCATAGCGACTGCGGATATCATCCTGCAGTAAGGAAAGTTGAGTTTGATGTTTAGACATGCATGATACTCTAATAGAACGAAAATTTCGTAAATAACCATATTAGCACAAATGAACTGAACATACAGTTAACAACATTCAAATTGCGCTGTGGTTACCTTCAGTACAGAATTTGCTGGCGGGCTGGGTTCTGAGCAATCTGAATCTGACCGCATAAATGCGACAGGATCAGCATTGTTATGACTGGACGATGCCCGCAGCCAGGCGGCATCGCAAACGTTGAAAGGCAGAAGATGACGTTTATAAATCACGAAACCTTCATCTGTTATTGCGAACTGGCTCTTTTCGTCCCGCATACGGCAACCGGCGGAACACTCTTAGTGTATTACACTGATTACTTTAAGGATATGCGTCTACTCTTTTTCAATACTGAGCGGCAAATGATTTTTTCAGTATTGCTTTAACGTCTCCCGGCGAGCGGAATGCGCTTTCGATGGCAAGATGCCCCATATAAAACAGCCAGCCACAAAGCTGGCTGACCGCATAGTCATTTAATACGCTGTTACGTTCTGAGCTTTTTTCGCCAGCCCATCCAGCAATTTCTGATGGATGCCGCCGAAACCGCCGTTGCTCATCACCAGGATGTGATCGCCAGGCTGTGCGGTTTTCACCACCATTTCCGCCAGCGTATCGACATCTCCACTCCAGTGAGCAGGCTGTACGCAGGCGTCCGCCACTTCTGAAACCTGCCACGGAATATGCGGCGGCTGCAGCAGGAACACTTCATCCGCACGCCCTAACGACGGCGCCAGGTCATCCTTGCATAACCCCATCTTCATCGTGTTAGAACGCGGCTCCAGTACCGCGATAATGCGCGCGGTGCCGCCCACTTTCCCGCGTAGCGCGGCAAGCGTCGCCAGAATCGCCGTCGGATGATGGGCGAAATCGTCATACACCGTCACGCCGTTCGCTTCACCACGTAGCTCCAGACGGCGGCGGGCGTTAATAAATGACCCCAGCGCGCTGGCCGCTTCTGCGGGCGCGACGCCCACGTGGCGCGCGGCGGCAATCGCCATCAGACCGTTGTGCATGTTATGTTCGCCGACCAGGCCCCATTTCACATCGCCGACTTTTTCGCCGTCCAGCCACACTTCCCACTCGGAAGCATCCGTAGTCAGCTTCTTCGCCTGCCAGTGTCCCTGCTCGCCCACCAGCTCCTGCTCGCTCCAGCAGCCCAGCGCCATGGTCTGTTTCAGGTTGATGTCGTTTTCCGGCCAGATGATGCGCCCCTGCCCCGGCACGATGCGCACCAGATGGTGGAACTGCTTCTGGATCGCTTTCAGATCGTCGAAGATGTCGGCATGATCAAACTCAAGGTTGTTGAGGATCAGCGTCCGCGGGCAGTAATGCACAAATTTAGAACGTTTATCAAAGAACGCGCAGTCGTACTCATCCGCTTCGATAACAAAGAACGGGCTCTCGCCCAGGCGCGCGGAAACCTCAAAGTTGCCCGGTACGCCGCCGATCACGAAGCCCGGTTTGTACCCGCACGCTTCCAGTATCCAGGTCGCCATGCCTGCGGTCGTGGTTTTGCCGTGGGTACCGGCGACCGCCAGTACCCAGCGGTCGCGCAACACAAAGTCGTGCAGCCACTGTGGACCAGACATAAAGGGAATGTTTTTTTCCAGCACCGCTTCCACGCACGGATTCCCGCGCGTCATCGCATTGCCGATAATCACCAGATCCGGCTGCGGATCGAGCTGGCTGGCGTCATAACCCTGGATCAGATCAATGCCTTGCTTCTCAAGTAAGGTACTCATCGGCGGATACACATTGGCGTCCGAACCCGTTACTTCATGACCAAGCGAGCGAGCCAGCATCGCCAGCCCCCCCATGAAAGTGCCACAAATTCCCAAAATATGAATGCGCATACGTCACTATCCTTTTTTTATCTGCGAGCCATTTTACGCACATGTCTGGCAAGTGAGAAACGCATTTCAGGTAAATCTGTACTTTGCTGGCGCGATTCACCTGAGCGCATCATCTGAAATGTTTGTTAAGATTGTTACGGTCGCTTTACTCCAATCAATTGCAGGGAAAGTGTTATGAAAACGTTAGGTGAATTTATTGTCGAAAAGCAGCACGAGTTCTCTCAGGCTACCGGTGAGCTCACTGCTTTGCTGTCGGCAATAAAATTGGGCGCCAAGATCATCCACCGCGATATCAACAAGGCCGGTCTGGTCGATATCCTGGGTGCCAGCGGTGCTGAGAACGTACAGGGCGAGGTTCAGCAGAAACTCGATCTGTTCGCGAACGAGAAACTGAAAGCTGCACTAAAAGCGCGCGATATTGTAGCGGGCATCGCATCGGAAGAAGAGGACGAAATTGTCGTCTTTGAAGGCTGCGAACACGCGAAATATGTGGTGCTGATGGACCCTCTGGATGGCTCTTCTAACATCGACGTTAACGTCTCTGTCGGTACGATTTTCTCGATTTATCGCCGTGTGACGCCCGTCGGCACGCCGGTCACCGAAGAAGATTTCCTGCAACCCGGCAACAAACAGGTCGCTGCGGGATATGTCGTGTATGGCTCGTCCACCATGCTGGTTTACACCACCGGCTGCGGCGTACACGCTTTCACCTACGATCCGTCGTTAGGTGTGTTCTGTCTGTGCCAGGAACGTATGCGTTTCCCGGAAAAGGGTAAAACCTACTCCATTAACGAAGGCAACTACATTAAATTCCCGAATGGCGTGAAGAAGTACATCAAATTCTGCCAGGAAGAGGATAGTTCAACAAGTCGCCCTTATACCTCACGTTACATTGGCTCTCTGGTGGCCGATTTCCACCGCAACCTGCTGAAAGGCGGCATCTATCTCTACCCCAGCACCGCCAGCCATCCGCAGGGGAAACTGCGTCTGCTGTATGAATGCAACCCGATGGCGTTTCTCGCGGAACAGGCCGGCGGCAAAGCAAGCGATGGTAAAGAACGTATTCTGGATATCATTCCGGAAAGCCTGCACCAGCGCCGCTCGTTCTTCGTCGGCAACCGCCATATGGTTGACGATGTGGAACGCTTTATCCGCGAATACCCGGACGCGTAATCTTTACCACCATGCGGAATAACGCATGAAGCCGCCATTGGGCAATAACATGTCCGATGGCGGCGTTGCCTTATCAGGCCCGTGATTTTTTCGGTTCTTAACCTTTGGCGTTCATGCTCCGCAACGACGCGCCAGATGAGGCGGAAACGAAAACAAGCGAAGACTTTCGGCGTGAGTTGGCTATAATACTCGCCACTTGTTTGTCATAAATTCAAAGGAAACAGACATGAGCTTACTCAACGTCCCGGCGGGTAAAGAACTGCCGGAAGATATCTACGTCGTTATCGAGATCCCGGCTAACGCAGATCCGATCAAATACGAAGTTGACAAAGAGAGCGGCGCGCTGTTCGTTGACCGCTTCATGTCCACCGCGATGTTCTATCCGTGCAACTACGGTTACATCAACCATACCCTGTCTCTGGACGGCGACCCGGTAGACGTTCTGGTCCCGACGCCGTACCCGCTGCAGCCAGGCGCCGTCATCCGTTGCCGTCCGGTTGGCGTACTGAAAATGACCGACGAATCCGGTGAAGATGCGAAACTGGTTGCCGTACCGCACACCAAACTGAGCAAAGAGTACGATCACATTAAAGATGTGAACGATCTGCCGGAACTGCTGAAAGCGCAGATCACTCATTTCTTCGAGCATTATAAAGATCTCGAAAAAGGCAAATGGGTGAAAGTTGACGGTTGGGACAACGCCGAAGCGGCTAAAGCGGAAATCGTTGCCTCCTTCGAGCGCGCAGCGAAGAAATAAGTTCGCTTTTACATAAGCGTCAAGATAAAGGCTCTCATAGTAATGAGGGCCTTTTTATTGGCTAATGAATAGAACACAGTTTTTATCATTATTAATTTAACATTCACGGAATGAATAATACTTTACCTGATTTTTTATTAAAAAGGGTTGAATACGCTCACGGTTTCTCTAAAAAGCTTAAGATAATAATTGTTTTGTGAATGCCCCCAGACTCCCATGGACTTACGCCCTAAATATTAGCAAGCGCTAAATTCTTATTTAGTGCATAAGCCCGATTACCTTTTTAATAAGGTATCCTAAGCTCTCCCTACCAATAACCGTATTTTTAATCCAACATAACATCCGCTCAAAACACACTTTTTAATATATTTTTAAGGGCTGCCATAATTATTTACTACTTTAAGAGATTATGATGAAAAATGATATATTAATTACCGGTGGACATATCATCGATCCCGCTCGTAATATTAATGAGATTAACAAGTTACGCATCATTAACGATATTATCGTTGATGCCGATAAATATCCTGTAACTTCGGAGACCCGAATTATCCATGCCGACGGCATGATCGTCACTCCCGGTCTTATCGATTATCACGCGCATGTTTTTTATGACGCGACGGAAGGCGGCGTCAGGCCTGATATGTACATGCCGCCGAATGGCGTCACCACCGTCGTGGATGCAGGTTCTGCCGGTACGGCAAACTTTGATGCCTTCTACCGAACGGTGATTTGCGCCAGCAAAGTTCGAATCAAAGCGTTTCTGACCGTGTCGCCGCCGGGCCAAACCTGGTCACAAGAAAATTATGATCCTGACAATATTGATGAAAATAAGATCCACGCGCTGTTTCGCCAGTATCGCAACGTTCTTCAGGGATTAAAACTCAAGGTTCAGACTGAGGACATTGCTGAATATGGCTTAAAACCGCTGACTGAATCCCTTCGTATTGCCAACGATTTAAGGTGCCCCGTGGCAATACACTCGACTCATCCCGTCATTCCCATGAAAGAACTTGTCTCCTTGCTACGCCGCGGCGATATTATCGCTCATGCGTTTCACGGCAAAGGTAGCACCATTCTTACTGATGAAGGCGCTGTCTTAGCCGAAGTCCGTCAGGCAAGGGAAAGAGGCGTTATATTTGATGCCGCCAATGGTCGCAGCCATTTTTCAATGAACACGGCACGCCGAGCCATCGCCAATGGCTTTCTTCCGGATATCATCAGTAGCGATCTCTCAACCATCACTAAACTCGCCTGGCCTGTTTACGCCTTACCATGGATTTTATCGAAATATTTAGCACTCGGCGTCGCGCTTACCGATGTCATTAACGCCTGTACCCATACCCCAGCAGTTTTATTGGGCATGGCAGCAGAAATTGGTACGCTGGCCCCTGGGGCATTTGCCGATGTCGCCATCTTTAAATTAAAAAACAGGCATGTTGAATTTGCTGATATTCATGGTGAAACGCTCACGGGGACGCATGTGCTGGTACCACAAATGACCATAAAATCCGGTGAGATATTATTTCGTCAAATTGATTTTGGCGCGCGGCCAAACGGAGTTGAAAAATGACCTCAATGCAAAAATGGCTACGGATCGGCGCGACATTAATGTTCGGCCTTTTTGTTGCTTATCTTGACCGTTCTAATCTTTCCGTTACGTTACCTACGATTACACACGACCTGAATATTGATGGCGCAACGGCCAGCATTGTATTAACCATATTTCTTATTGGCTATGCCTTTTCAAATATTTTTGGCGGCGTATTTACCCAGCGATACGATCCGAAAAAAATAGTCATTCTGATGGTGCTAATCTGGTCGATTGCGACCGTTTTTGTCGGATTTACCTCGTCAGTTTACGTTATTTTGATTTGTCGGCTGGTGCTTGGCATTACCGAAGGCATTTATTGGCCGCAGCAGTCCCGCTTCGCCAGCGACTGGTTTTCAGACAAAGAACGGACGCAGGCGAACAGTATTATCCAGTATTATGGACAGTTCCTGGCATTAGGCCTGGGGTTTATGATTTTGTCCCCGCTGGATGCTGCCTTCGGTTGGCGAAATGTTTTTATTATCACTGGTGTGATCGGCATTGTTGTTGTAGTTCCACTTTATATAACAATGCTGAAAAAACAGGAAGAAGCGCCTTATTATCGTGCGCCGGCGCCAACAGAGAAAACTAAACTTACCCTGGAATCGCTGGGCGGAACCCCCTTCCTACTCCTTATTTTTACCTACATCACTCAAGGGATGTTGTTCTGGGGAATTACGTTATGGATACCCATGGTTGTCAATTCTCTCGGCTATACCGGATTCAGTAAAGCATTGGTCAGTTCTCTGCCTTATCTGACTGCGGTTATACTGGCAATCCCTATCTCATGGATCAGTGATAAGACACAAAAACGTGTACTTATTGCTTCACTGGGCCTACTAATCCCCGGCGTGATGTTATTTCTCCTGCCATTTGTCGATGCGCCGGGCTTTAAAATCACGCTCATTACCCTGGCGATGGGTTATTATGCCGCCAGCTTTACCCCCAATATCTGGTCGATTATCCAGTCGAACGTTAAACCCCATGCGATTGGCCCAGCCTCCGGTATTATTAATGGCATCGGCGCCGGCGGCGGCGGTACGTTGGCAGGCCTTATGGTCGGCTATTTTTACCGGACAACCGGCAGCTACATGCAGGGATTTATGGTTCTCGGATGCATTGTTATCCTGGGCGGCGCGTCATTATTGATCTACGGCAGAATAAGAGCTCACCATGCCCGGCGCTAGCGCCATCAGCCAGAATGTAAAAAACAACGCCACCCGAGGGTGGCGTGTTCAGTTCAGGGCTGGTTTCTGTCTAACCAGTCACCGCTTTCAATCAGAGTTAACCCATCAACAGGACGTTGATATACATACATCCATGCGCTGCCGTAAGGCGTCTGGATTAACTGGCGTGCGTATTCACCGCCCCTGGTGCGCAAAGCATCAAGTTCGGCCAGCGTGGCGTTATCAATTCGATAAACTTCACCGTATACCGCTCCGTTTCCCGGAACTGCGCCTGGATAGTGGCCCAGACTATACAACTGGTAGTTATCGATACGGTAATCGCCAAGCAATTGGGCATTGGTCATCCAGTGACTGTTGCCTTGTTTCTGTCGTAAACTGCCATAGACAAATATTCGCATTGCTAAAACTCAAACTGATAGAGCAAATCAAGTGCCTGATCTACGCCAGACACTGCTTCCAGATATAGCTTAGGCATCAGGCGATAACGTAACGTGAGCGTCGCCAGAGAGTCAAATATCCCTACACCATACTTCACCTGTAGACCCGGCAGTACATAGCCGCTGACCACAACCTGGGACGAATCGCCCACCCCTTGCGTGTCCAGCGCCAGATTACTTACACCGAATGTCTCTCCGATTTTACCCACAACCTGACCACTTTGCGCAACCCCCAGGCCAATAAGCATGGAAGTCATTGCTGCGCTATCACTCTGATTGCTGTCCAACCCCTGCCCACGCAGCAGATAAGAAAGCGCTTCAGCCTGCGGCATCGCCGGATCGGAGAAGATTTCCGCTTTGGGTTCATCAGCAGTGCCTGTGACGCGCACGCCCGCAATGACATCGTCTTCGGTGGCGTCAGGGTTACGGATCGCTTCGATATTGAGCAGTGGCTGATCCGGCGGGCCGGAGAACAGCAGCTCGCCTTTACGAACAAGCAGGTCCTGGCCGTAGGCGCGGAATCGGCCGTCAGGAATATTGATTTGACCATTCAGCCCCAGCCCCTGCTTATCCTGCGCGACTTTCAAATCGCCGGTCAAACGCGCTTTAAGCCCGAAGGCGTCGATACGCACGTTGTTGCCGACGTGAACCGTCAGATTACTGTTGATGGGAATAGACGCGGTCTGCGGCGTTTCTGGTTGCAGGTCATTATTGAGCATAACCACATCGCTGGAGACGCCAACCGCACTCTCTGGCAGGTCGTGCACCACAATTCGCGCCCACGGAACGTCCACACGCCCATCCAACGTGAACAGCGAAGGCGTCGCGTCAAAGACCACATCCGGCGAGACATCCAGGCGCACCATCGGCGGAACGGTAATCCGCACCCGGCTGCCTTTCGCCGTCACCCGCGCGCGCCAGTTGTCAATCTGGCTCCAGTCGGCGTTACCGTTCAGGTTAATTTGCCCTTGTTGTGTTCGCACGATACCGGCGAGCGTCGAACGCGTACCGCTAAAGTTCATGGTGAGCTGGCTCGGCTGCATCTCAAACGGCATAAAATTACCGTCAATATCCAGCGCGCTAAGCTGCAACTGACCAAACAACTGCGGGCTTTGTACATCGCCGCCCAGGCGTAGTCTGGCGTTTAACATTCCCGCCGCTTTTTCGCCGCGCGAAAAGACAGGGTTGACCATCGCCAGATTGAGATTGCGCATGTTGACGTTACCGCCGAGATTGCGCCGCCCCTGAGGATCGGTTACCTGCACCTGGCCATCGAATTGACCATTGTTCGTCAGGCGAATCAGCCATCCCAGCTCGGCGCGATTATTGTGCAGATCGGCGCTGAGGTTCAGCGTCTCAAACGCGACCGGTAATGGGGCGTCATTGACGGTCTGCGTGACCTTCACATTACGACCGGAAAGCGTGACCTTCCCCTGCGGCAATCCCTCCTGGGTGGTGTCCCACGACACATCCGCTTTCCCGCTAAAGATCCCGCTGGCCTGAGTGGTATCAGGCATAAATGGCTTCAACATCGCCAGATCAAAGCGGTTGAGATTGACCACCGCCCGTCCTGCGGCGCCCGCATCAATGGTTTGCGGGATGCACAGCTCGGCGTTCGGGTTCAGCCAACAATGTGGCCCGATACTGATTTTCTGTTCTTTATTACGGTAGTCCAGCGCAATCGCGCGGGTCAACGACCATGGCCCCACTGGCGTCTGGAAACGGGTGTCGCTTAACGTCCCTTTCCAGCGCGCCGCCTCGCGATCAAAACTGCCTGTCAGGGAGAGTTGACCGGATACCGGTTCTCCCTGAACACGGAGCTGTAGCTGATGCTGCTTCTCGCTGCCTTTGGCGTCAAGCGTCACCAGATTGATGTTAACGTCGGGCTGCGAAATCCGCTCTACGCGAACGTTGAGATGGCCCGCTATCTGATCGGTGGATTTAATATCGCCCTCAATGCGCGCCTGGGCGACAGACAGCTCCTGCCAACGCAGACCGCGGGCGGTGATATCCGCCAACAGCTGCGGCGCTTCTACCGTACCGCGGACTTTAACGATTCCTTTTGCCATGCCGCCCAGTCCTGGCAGCGCATTATCCAGCCCCGGCGCATCGATGGCGGCGTCAAGATTCAGCTCCTTAACGCCAAGCTCGCCTTTTATATCGGCGCTGTTTGGGCCCAGCGCAAGGTGCAGCCCCGGGATCGTCCACTGCATGTAGCTGTTGCCCTTTAGCGTCCCGTTGACGTTAACGCTGTTCTGCTTCACATTGCCGGTCAGCTTGAGCTCCGGGACATCCATCTGCCAGGTGCCGCCGTAGAGGCTGCCTTTGGTTTTCATGACGCCGTTAAGCTTCGCGGGCCAGTCCGGGATCTCTTTAGCGGTATTGATGCCATTTAGCGTCAGTTCGCCACGCCAGCTAATCGCCTGCTGCCAGTCCACCAGCGCTTTCAGTTCGGTTTTTCCCTCCAGAGCGGCGATGGTAAGTTTATCGAGATTAATCTGCCGCTCATTCCCTTTGGCATCCAGCGTGATGGTCGCCGGCGGAATATCTTGTCCTTTCACGGTGGTTCGCATCGACAACGTATAGTCGGTCATCTTACCGCTCAGTTTGAGCTTCAGATCGTCAGCCTGAAACTGGGTATCACCCGTCAATGGCCAGGCAATGCGTTGGCTGACGACTTCAAGATTGAGCGGTAAACCGGCCTCCGCCAGCCGCGTCTGGGCGCGAAGCGCGACATCCATCGGCCCGGAAAGGTTCACCCCGACCTCCAGTTGTTCGCGTAACGCGCCGCCGACCTTGAGTTTTATCTTTTCACCCTTTAGCGGATCGATATTCAGCGTACTGTTGAGCGTAATATCAACCGGCCAGTTATTGGCGAGCTGCGCCGTACCGGAGGCTTTCACCGTGCCCTGGTTGGCGTCGATATCCAGAGTATCCAGCTTCATATTACCGTCGATACTGCTGACTTTAAGCAGCATCGTGCGCACCGTCAGATCGGTATCGCCGGTGATGCGTAGCTGCTCGCCGCGAAATGACTCGATATTCAGATTGAGCGGCAGGTGAACATCGGTCATCTCCGGCATTACTGGTTTTGCAAACAGATCTTTTAGCGTTTCGCCAAGCGGCTTTTCATCCGGTTGAGGTTTCTCGATTTTGGGTTCAACCACCTCTTCCTGCGCCACGTCAGCGACCTTCGGCAGAGCGATCAGCAATCCCTGAAGCCGCGTCGGTTTCAGGGTCAGGTTTTTCTCCTGCCATGCCAGCCCGGAGGTAAAATCCAACACCGAAACGGTAGTGTCATCAATCTTGATATTGATGTTATTCAACGCCACGCGCGACAGCGTGATGGGCCAGGGGGTGGAGAGGTTCAGCGGTCCGCTTTCTTCCTCTTCTTGCGCCGGTTCGGAAGGCGGCATTTTTTTGCTGTCGATAGCGACATTAATGTCTTTTAGCGCCAGATCATTGACGCACAGGCTACTGCGCCACAGGCAATCAAGCCCGACGGCCAGATGAATTTCGCCCGCATTCACCGCAACGCCCGGCTGCTCATAGCGGATATTTTTTAACGATAAGTCCCGCCAGCCGCCGGTGACCTGCCCAATCTCCAGCCCCGGCACCCAGCGGTTCGCCGCACCGAATACCAGATGCAGCCCCGTCGTCGTCCCGACCAGAAACGCAACGCTCGCCAGTAACACCACAATGAAAATCAACACGCCGAGGCTTATTTTCTTCCATAAACTCATAATTCAGGCCCCAGACCGATATAAAACTGTAAACCGTGTTCGTCTTTGTCGCCGACCGGTACGGCAAAATCGAGTTTGACAGGCCCAACCGGCGACGCCCAGCGCACGCCGACCCCGGTCCCGGTTTTGAAATCGCTACGGCGAATATCACTCACCGCCTCGCCGCTATCGACAAACACCGCCCCCCACCATTTGCCGGTGACGTTATACTGGTACTCCAGCGATCCGGTTGCCAGTTTTGAGGCGCCTTTAAGATTGCCGTCGCTGTCTTTAGGCGAAATAGATTTGTATTTATAGCCGCGAATACTGCGGTCGCCCCCGGCGAAGAAACGTAAATCCGGCGGAACTTTGTCGAAATCACCGGTTTCTATCCAGCCCAAATTGGCGCGCATCACAAAACGGTGGCGATCGTACAAAGTCCGAATCCAGACGTTTTGCGCCTGCAGTACGGAGAAATCCACGTCGGAGCCCCAGGCCGTATTCGAATAGTCTACTGAATAGCGCTGCGAATCGCCCCAGGTTGGCATCAGTCCCCCTCGCGAGCGGGTTCGGCTGATCATCACGCCCGGGTAGAACAGCATGGTGGTATTGGTGACGTTCCCCTGGGTAAAGTGGTCGAAACTCCAGCGCAGGTTAATCGCCCGCTGCCAACCGCTGGAAAGGTCCCAGTAACGCGACACGGCAAGCGTGGTCGAGTCCTGCTCCGTATCATTCAAATCGGTACGTTTAAAACCGCCCTGTACCAGATAGTATTGCTCCAGCGGGTTTTTCAGCAGCGGCATTTTATAACTAAAATCCAGCACCTGTTCCGGCGCAGAAATACTGGTGCTGGTGGTCAGGCTATGACCGTAGGAGTTCATCCACGGTTTTTTCCACGACGCTTTCACGCGCGGCCCGACGTCGGTGGAGTACCCCACCCCGGTTTCAATCGTGTTTTCGGTTCGCGGCGATACCACGCCTTTTAACGGCAGAATTTTTGTTTTACGCGATTTCTCAAATTCCGGCGCCACCACGACAGAATTAAACCATCCGGTAGCGGAAAGTCGGCGGTTTAGTTCCGCCAAATCTTTCGATTCGTACTCATCGCCCTCTTTAAACGGCAACAGATTTTGTAAATATTCATCACGAATCTGCGAACCTTCGAAGGTGACAGGTCCGAAGCGATAGCGCTCACCGCTATCATAATCAATATCCCAAAACGCCTGATGACGGCCCAGAGCAATTCCCAACTGACTTTTAACGAATTCGCTGTCGAAATAGCCTTTACGTAGCGACACGCTGGTTAACGACTTTTTAAAATTGTCATAGTCTCCCTGGTTCAGCACCGTGCCGATTGCCGGACGCGTTTTCAGTAAGGCCAGATAATCTTTGTCCGTGCGCGCGCCGCCGCGTAAAATGACTTCTGTACCGCCAATCAACACCGGCTGGCCGGGCGTAACCCTGGCGATTAATACCTGCCGTCCTTTCGCAGGCGGTGGAAGCAAGTCGAATTTGATAGTGGGTTCGTAATAGCCTAACGCTTTAAGCCCTTCGCGAATCGCATCATCAACTCGGGCGCGAAAGCGCCGATCCGGCGTCACCTCATCGCTCTGAATCGTAGAGAGCTGTGCGCGAACGTTTTTTTCCAGCTCTCCGGATAGCCCTTCGACTTTCAGACGAACATTTGCGGCTACCGCAGAACTGCTCAGGCACAGTAAGCTAACCCAACATAACTGACGGATATGTGGCACATTTTCTCCTGAATATCCCCTATTCCCACCCCTGGAAAAAATCACACTACCGCTCCGCGGCTTAACATAAAATCAACAATTTCGATTGAAAAGCAGACGACTGCCCAAATATTTCTTATGGTTAAATCCAGATACATTAATGTTGTTATTGTGTGCAAAGATGCGTCTCGTTACAACCTTAACGCCAATTAACGCTTTCGGGAGAATAGCTCATGAGTTTATTTGATAAAAAACATCTGGTTACTCAAGCAGATGCGTTACCAGGACGCAACACCCCGATGCCGATCGCCACTCTGCATGCGGTAAATGAACACTCTATGACCAATGTCCCTGCCGGGATGGAGATCGCCTACTTCGCTATGGGCTGTTTCTGGGGCGTAGAACGTTTATTCTGGCAATTGCCCGGCGTATATAGCACTGCGGCAGGGTATGCAGGCGGTTACACGCCTAATCCAACCTACCGGGAAGTCTGCTCCGGGCAGACCGGTCATGCCGAAGCGGTACGGATAGTGTACGATCCTGCCGTTATCAGTTATGAGCAGCTTTTACAGACCTTCTGGGAAAATCACGATCCGACGCAGGGGATGCAACAAGGTAACGATCACGGTACGCAATACCGTTCTGCGATTTATCCCTTAACGCCGGAACAGAATGCCGCCGCTCACGCCAGTCGCGAGCGCTTTCAGTCGGCAATGACCGCCGCCGGAGACCATCGCCCTATTACCACGGAAATCGCCCATGCGACGCCGTTTTACTACGCCGAAGATGAACACCAACAGTATCTGCACAAAAATCCATACGGTTACTGCGGGATTGGCGGGATCGGCGTTTGCCTGCCGCCTGACGCATGACGACGCAGGCGTAGGGGGAACTTGTCGGAGTTGAAAATGAACCCTCTGGCGACTTTACAGTAGCTTACGCTATACTAGCCCTGAACTTATCGGCTCACTGCTACGAGCCGGTTTTCATTAAACGTTACCACACGGATTTATAAACTTCCCTTCCGAGGATCTGGCGTTTCGCCGGATAAGATATGTTAAACAGTATATTCATTATATTCTGCCTGATCGCTGTAAGTGCGTTCTTCTCCATCTCCGAGATCTCGCTTGCCGCATCACGTAAGATTAAACTTAAGTTATTAGCTGATGAAGGCAGTATCAACGCACAACGCGTATTGAAAATGCAGGAAAATCCCGGCATGTTTTTCACCGTTGTGCAAATTGGCCTGAACGCCGTCGCTATTCTTGGCGGTATCGTCGGCGATGCGGCATTTTCGCCCGCCTTTTCCGCCCTTTTCTCGCACTATATGTCGCCAGAACTCTCCGAGCAGTTGAGCTTTATTCTCTCTTTCTCGCTGGTAACGGGGCTGTTTATCCTGTTCGCGGATTTAACCCCGAAACGCATCGGTATGATTGCGCCAGAAGCTGTGGCTTTGCGTATCATCAACCCGATGCGCTTCTGCCTGTTCGTTTTTCGCCCGCTGGTGTGGCTGTTTAACGGCATGGCAAACAACATCTTCCGCCTGTTCAAAATTCCAATGGTGCGGAAAGACGACATTACTTCTGATGATATTTACGCAGTGGTGGAAGCCGGCGCGCTGGCGGGCGTCTTGCGCAAGCAAGAGCACGAACTGATTGAAAATGTGTTTGAACTTGAATCCCGCACCGTACCGTCTTCTATGACGTCGCGCGAAAGTATCATCTGGTTTGATCTGCACGAAGACGAACAAAGCCTGAAGAAAAAGGTCGCCGAACATCCGCACTCAAAATTTTTGGTGTGTAATGAAGATATCGACCACATCATCGGCTATGTAGACTCCAAAGATCTGCTGAATCGCGTGCTGGCGAACCAAAGTATGGCGCTGAATAGCGGCGTGCAAATTCGCAATACCTTGATTGTGCCGGATACGCTGACCCTTTCTGAGGCGCTGGAAAGTTTCAAAACGGCGGGCGAGGATTTCGCGGTCATTATGAATGAATACGCGCTGGTCGTCGGTATCATTACGCTGAACGATGTGATGACCACGCTAATGGGTGACCTGGTCGGCCAGGGACTGGAAGAGCAAATTGTGGCGCGCGATGAAAATTCCTGGCTGGTTGACGGCGGCACGCCGATTGACGACGTCATGCGCGTGCTGGATATCGATGAGTTTCCGCAATCCGGCAACTATGAAACCATTGGCGGCTTTATGATGTTTATGCTGCGCAAGATCCCAAAACGTACTGATTCGGTGAAGTTTTCCGGCTACAAATTTGAAGTGGTGGATATCGACAACTACCGTATCGATCAGTTGCTGGTGACGCGTCTCGACAATAAAAGCAACGTACCGGCGCCGAAACTGCCCGATGCAAAAGACAAAGAAGACAGCGCGGCCTGAAATCCGTTTGCCAGAAACATCAACGGCTCCTGATTCAGGAGCCGTTTTTTTTTACTTTTTTAACCTACTGCATAGCACTTTTGGTTACGCCATCTCAGTTTGCAGACGCATAACCTGACGGTTAACTTCAGACATCACAGACAAGTGCTGCTTGTCTCTCACTTTTGGGATAAGAATCTTACCCTTATCGAACTCAAAAGCGCCAACATCCTTGATATATAACCGTCCACGGAACAGGATCTTCACGTACTTCGCCACCTGTAGCGGGTTGTAGCGTTGGAAAATTTTCATTGTTGTCTCCTGCAGAGTATTACGCCCTTGCGGTGCCACAATCGGCCCAACAGTTTTAAGGCGCAAATTTTAATGCCATATGACTATAGACCATATCTACGTCGTTTCCAGTGTGCATAAGTATATTTACCTTTTGATTACAGTTATTCAGAATTATCTAAACATCAGCTCATTTTTCTCAGTATATGCCTTCATTTTTCACAGGAAGTGTGCGCCCGCCCGCAAACTGGCATCCCCTTTGCGGGAAAAAGCATCAATCGCACATATGATTAACTATCGGCCCAAAGTGGTCGGATCACCTGCAAAAAAATAAAGAAGGAATGACCATGACCCTACGTAAAATTCTGGCGATGTCGTGTCTGCTACTCCCCATAATGGCTTGTGCGCATAACCTTGAAGTTAACCAACGGGTGCCGCCGATAGGCATTGCCGACCGTGGCGAACTGACGTTGAATAAAGATGAGTTTAGTTATAAAAACTGGAATAGCGCGCAGCTGGCGGGAAAAGTGCGCGTCCTGCTGCACATTGCGGGTCGAACGTCAGCGAAGGAAAAAAACGCCACGCTGATTGAAGCGATTAAATCCGCCGGGCTTCCGCATGACAGATACCAGACGACCACAATTGTGAACACCGATGATGCGATCCCCGGCTCCGGTATGTTCGTGCGTAGCAGTATAGAAAGTAATAAAAAGCTCTACCCGTGGTCGCAATTTATTGTCGACAGCAATGGCGTGGCGCGTAACGCCTGGCAATTAAAAGAAGAGGGGTCCGCCGTCATCGTGCTTGACAAAGACGGTCGGGTTCAATGGGTGAAAGATGGCGCGTTAACCCAGCAAGAGGTACAGCAGGTGGTCGACCTGCTGCATAAGCTCCTCAGTAAATAGTCACCCGGAAGCCGGGGTTAAGGAACGATTCACGAGGGGTATAGTCCAGCGTTTTTCCCTGCCAGTCGTGAACGTGCGCCCCGGCTGCAACGGCAATGGCATGACCTGCGGCAGTATCCCAGACGCTGGTCGGCCCAAATCTGGGGTAAAGCTGCGCCTGTCCTTCCGCCACAAGACAGAATTTCAGCGAGGAACCAATAGAGGTGGTCTGATGTTCGCCAAGCTGTTGGAGATATTCGGTGAGTTCATCATCCGTATGCGAACGGCTAATCACCACCAGCGGCGGGCGGGCATCCCGCACCTGAATCTGCTTACGCACCCCGCACTCCTCTTTCCAGGCCTTACCTTCCGCCGCGTAGTACATCACTTTCAGCACCGGCGCATAGACAACGCCCAACACCGGCTTGCCCTGCTCAATCAGCGCGATATTGACCGTGAATTCGCCATTGCGCTTGATGAATTCTTTGGTGCCGTCGAGCGGATCGACCAGCCAGTAGCGCTGCCAGTGCTGGCGCACTTCCCAGGCGGGCGGATCTTCTTCTGAAAGCACCGGAATATCCGGCGTGAGCGTGCGTAACCCTTCGAGAATCACGGTATGTGCGGCGATATCCGCCGCAGTGACTGGAGAATCGTCCTGCTTGCGGGCGTACTCCATCGGTTTGGCTCCATCATAAACCTGCATAATGGCATCGCCCGCGTTCCGTGCAAGCTGGCATACTTGTTCTAACATTCTCCACCTCTTTATGACGGGGGCGTTAACTCGTTGTTTTACTTATACCCGATCGTTAAGGGTTCCGCCAACTGTGATACCGTCAGCGGTTTTGATAATAGCTTTCATGGCATGATTCACCTTTCTGTGAACACTCGCAAAAAATCGGCCGGATGGGGCGGTTTCGCCTTCTTATGGCGACGGTCGGAACGATATCGGGTTTCACTGTTTATCATCGCTATTTTTCACTATCCGGCTTTTCTATTGCGTTCTTAAAAGGTGCCTCTGATGATTAAGTTTAGTGCAACGCTTCTGGCTACGCTGATCGCCGCCAGCGTGAATGCGGCCACCGTCGATCTCCGTATCATGGAAACTACTGATTTACATAGCAACATGATGGATTTCGATTATTACAAGGATACCGCAACCGAAAAATTCGGATTGGTACGTACCGCAAGTTTGATTCATGCCGCCTGAAATGAAGTCAAAAACAGCGTGCTGGTGGATAACGGCGACCTGATTCAGGGGAGCCCTCTGGGCGATTATATGGCGGCAAAAGGGCTCAAAGACGGTGACGTTCACCCGGTCTATAAAGCGCTCAACACTCTGGATTACGCGGTTGGAAACCTCGGCAACCATGAGTTTAATTATGGTCTGGACTATCTGCATAACGCGCTGGCCGGCGCGAAATTCCCTTATGTTAACGCCAATATTATCGACGTTAAAACCCAAAAGCCGCTCTTTACGCCTTATCTGATTAAAGAGACGAGCGTTATTGATAAAGACGGCAACCCGCAAACTCTGAAAATCGGCTATATCGGCTTTGTTCCGCCGCAAATCATGATTTGGGATAAAGCGAACCTGAGCGGCAAAGTTACCGTCAATGACATTACGGAAACCGCCCGGAAATATGTGCCCGAAATGCGCGAGAAAGGCGCTGATATCGTGGTAGTCATTGCTCATTCAGGCCTTTCTGCCGATCCGTACCACAGCATGGCGGAAAACTCGGTTTATTACCTCAGCGAAGTTCCCGGCGTCGACGCGATTATGTTTGGCCACGCTCATGCCGTCTTCCCCGGTAAAGATTTTGCCGACATCAAAGGCGCGGATATCGCCAAAGGTACGCTTAACGGCATTCCTGCGGTAATGCCTGGCATGTGGGGCGACCATCTGGGAGTGGTCGATCTGGTGCTCAATAACGACAGCGGCAAATGGCAGGTTACGCAGGCGAAAGCGGAAGCGCGGCCTATTTACGACGCCGCCGCTAAAAAGTCGCTGGCGGCGGAAGACAGTAAGCTGGTCGGTATTCTGAAAGCCGATCACGATGCCACCCGCGAGTTTGTCAGCAAGCCCATCGGCAAGTCCGCCGATAATATGTACAGTTATCTTGCTCTGGTGCAGGACGATCCTACCGTACAGGTGGTGAATAACGCGCAAAAAGCGTATGTGGAACACTTTATTCAGGGCGATCCGGATCTGGCGAAACTGCCGGTGCTGTCCGCCGCCGCGCCGTTTAAAGTTGGCGGGCGTAAGAACGATCCTGCCAGCTTTGTCGAGGTGGAAAAAGGCCAGTTGACCTTCCGTAACGCCGCCGATCTTTATCTCTATCCGAATACGCTGGTGGTGGTGAAAGCCAGCGGCAAGGAGGTAAAAGAGTGGCTGGAATGTTCTGCCGGACAATTTAATCAGATTGATATTCACAGCAACAAACCGCAATCGTTGATCAATTGGGATGGCTTTCGCACCTATAATTTCGATGTCATTGACGGCGTGAATTATCAAATCGATGTGTCACAGCCCGCCCGCTATGATGGCGAATGCCAGATGGTGAATCCGCAGGCGGAACGTATTAAAAACCTGACCTTTAACGGTAAGCCTGTCGACCCGAACGCTACGTTCCTGGTCGCCACGAATAACTATCGCGCTTACGGCGGCAAGTTTGCCGGCACGGGCGACAGCCATATCGCCTTTGCGTCTCCCGATGAAAATCGCGCCGTGCTGGCGGCATGGATTGGCGCAGAGTCAAAACGCGCGGGCGAAATCCATCCGGCGGCGGATAATAACTGGCGTCTGGCGCCAATCCACAGCGATACGGCGCTGGATATCCGCTTTGAAACATCGCCAGGCGATAAAGCCGCTGCCTTCATTAAAGAGAAAGGGCAGTATCCGATGAAGAAGGTTGCTGTCGATGATATCGGTTTTGCCATTTATCAGGTGGATTTGAGCAAGTAACGTGAGTCCCGCATGGCGCTGCGTTTATTCGGCCTGACTGGCAGGCCGAATAAAGCGCTAGCCGCCATCTGATAAACGCTCCCGCTGCGCCAATACCTGGGGCAAATTCAGTTCTATCCAGTCCGCCAGCGCGGCGACTTTATCACTCACCTGCTCGCCAAGCGGCGTCAGGCTGTACTCCACATGCGGCGGAACAACTGGATATGACACCCGGTTAAGAAATCCGTCCTGTTCAAGCGCCTGTAACGACTGCGCCAGCATCTTTTCACTCACGCCTCCCATCTTGCGGCGCAGGTCGCTAAAACGGTGTGTACCGTCGCGTAACGCCACCAGAATCAGTACGCCCCAGCGACTGGTGACATGTTTTAACACCTCACGGGACGGGCACTGTTCAGCAAAGAGATTGCCTTCACGCAACTGCCGGGAAAGAGTATGAGCGCGCATTGATACTTACCTTTTTGTACGTACTTACTAAAAGTAAGTTTAGGTGGTAGCGTAATAAAACACAAGACCAACACTGAGGAGTTCACCATGATTGCTATCACTGGCGCAACAGGCCAACTGGGCCAACACGTTATTGAAAACCTGCTAAAAACGACCCCCGCCAGTCACCTCGTCGCGATCGTCCGTAACCCGAAAAAAGCCGCCCCGCTCAGTCAGCGCGGGATTGCCGTTCGCCAGGCGGATTACGCTAACGAAGCCGCGCTGACCACCGCCTTACAGGGCGTTGATAAACTGCTGCTCATTTCATCCAGCGAAGTGGGACAACGCACCGCGCAGCACCGCAACGTTATTCAGGCCGCCATTGCCGCAAAGGTGAAATTCATCGCCTATACCAGCCTGCTACATGCGGATAAATCGCCGCTGGCGCTCGCCGATGAACATATTGAAACGGAAAAGATGCTGGCTGAGTCAGGTATTCCTCACACGCTATTACGTAACGGCTGGTATACGGAAAACTACCTGGCGAGCGTCCCTGCCGCGCTGAAACATGGCGTCTTTATTGGCGCGGCGGGAGAAGGGAAAATCGCCTCCGCAATGCGCGCTGACTATGCCGCCGCCGCCGCGCGCGTCATCCGTGAAGAGGGTCACGCCGGGAATGTCTACGAGCTGGCGGGTGATGGCGCCTGGACATTAAGCCAGTTGGCGGATGAACTTACTCATCAGAGCGGAAAAAAAATCGTCTACCAGAACCTGAGCGAAGTCGATTTTGCCGCCGCGCTGAAAGGCGCAGGCCTGCCTGACGGACTGGCGGATATGTTGGCCAATTCTGACGCTGGCGCGGCGAAAGGCGGCCTGTTTGATGACAGCCATACGCTGCGTAAACTCATCGGTCGCCCGACGACGACGCTCACAGAAAGCCTTCGCTCCGTACTGTAAGTGTTAAAATTTAGTTAATTTATGTGGCATCCTCATAGACCTTCTCTGATAATGACGGAACGGTTTATGAGGAGAATCTGATGATTAGCGGCGTGCTATACGCCCTGCTGGCAGGGCTAATGTGGGGATTGATTTTCGTCGGCCCGTTAATCGTGCCAGATTACCCGGCCCTCTTACAGTCAATGGGACGCTATCTGGCGCTGGGGCTGATTGCCCTGCCGATTGCCTGGTTAGGCCGCACGCGGTTACGCCAGTTGACGCGCAAAGACTGGTCCACCGCCCTGTCGCTGACTTTGATGGGCAATGTAATCTATTACGCCTGCCTCGCCAGCGCTATTCAGCGAACCGGCGCGCCGGTGTCGACGATGATCATCGGGACATTGCCGGTCGTCATTCCACTTTTCGCTAACGTTCTCTATAGCCAACGAGACGGCAGATTATCCTGGCGGCGTTTAGCGCCCGCGCTGGCGCTTATCGGTTTTGGCCTGCTGTGCGTCAATATTGCTGAACTTAGTCAGGGATTATCCGATATTAGCGGCTGGCGCTATGGTTCAGGCATTGTGCTGGCGCTGATTTCCGTAGCGTGCTGGGCATGGTATGCGCTGCGCAACGCCCGCTGGCTGCGGGAAAATCCCGACAAACATCCCATGATGTGGGCAACGGCGCAGGCGCTGGTTACGCTGCCGGTCTCGTTAATCGGCTATGCGGCGGTCTGTCTGTGGCTGAGTATCCAGAAACCGTTGTTTACCCTGCCCTTTGGCCCGCATCCCGCGCTGTTTATCGGTCTGATGATCGCCATCGCAGTGCTGTGTTCCTGGGTGGGCGCGCTGTGCTGGAATATCGCCAGCCAAAAATTGCCAACCGTTATTTTAGGGCCGCTGATTGTTTTTGAGACGTTGGCGGGACTGCTCTATACCTTCATTCTGCGCCAGGAAATCCCGCCATTCCTGACGTTAAGCGGCATTGCGCTCCTGGTGGCGGGCGTGGTCATTGCCGTGAGAGCGAAACCGGAAAAAGCGACCGTCGTTCCGGTCACGGAACGCTAATTTCATACTCGCTTAAATTATACGCACCCCGAAAGAGTTATAGCCTTGCCTTAAAGATGCATTTAAAATACAACTTATATTATTGCAAATGAGGTAACGGCTATGGCTTATCGCGATCAACCTTTAGGCGAACTGGCGCTCTCTATTCCCCGCGCATCGGCGCTGTTTCGCCAGTACGATATGGATTACTGCTGCGGCGGAAAACAGACGCTGGCGCGCGCCGCCGCGCGTCACGACGTCGATATTGACATCATTGAAGCGCAACTGGCGCAGTTGGCTGAACAGCCCATCGAAAAAGACTGGCGCGCCGTTCCGCTGGCGGACATTATTGACCATATCGTTGTGCGCTATCATGACCGACACCGCGAGCAACTGCCGGAGCTTATCCTGCAGGCAACCAAAGTGGAACGCGTCCACGCGGATAAGCCAAACGTCCCACGCGGCCTGACAAAATATCTCACCGCGCTGCATGAAGAGCTTTCCAGCCATATGATGAAAGAAGAACAGATCCTGTTCCCAATGATCAAACAGGGTATGGGTCGCCAGGCAACGGGCCCGATAAGCGTAATGGAAAGCGAGCATGACGAGGCGGGAGAGCTGGTAGACGTCATCAAACACGTCACCCAAAATGTAACGCCGCCGCCAGAAGCCTGCACCACCTGGAAAGCGATGTATAACGGCATTAATGAGATGATTGATGATCTGATGGAGCACATCAGCCTGGAGAATAACGTGCTGTTCCCACGCGCACTGGCCGGGGAATAATCGCCAGCCGGGCATTTTGCCGGATGGCGGCTGTAAACGGCGCCTTATCCGGCCTCCAAATCAACGCTACGCTGTAAGCCCGGTAAGCGCCAGCGCCACCGGGCAAAACAATTAACGCATTCCCGCCATCCGTTTCTTACCTATCAACAGCCAGCCCAGACCCAACGCGATAAACCACAGCGGCGTCACGATCAGCGCCTGGCGCGTATCATCTTCCAGCGTCAGCAATACCAGCACGAACGCAAAGAACGCCATACAGACCCAGCACATCAGCTTACCGAGTGGCATCTTATAGATGGATTTTTCATGCAGGTGGGGACGCTTTTTGCGGTACACCAGGTATGAACACAGAATGATGGTCCAGACAAACATAAACAGGATAGCCGAAACCGTAGTGATCATGGTGAATGCGCCAATCACGCTCGGGTTGACCATCAGCATAACCACGCCGCCCAGCAGGCAGATACAGGAGAAGGTCAGGCCTTTCGCCGGTACCGCGCGTTTCGATAGCTTAGCGAACGCTTTTGGCGCCACGCCTTCTTGCGCCAGGCCAAACAGCATACGGCTGGTCGAGAAGACGCCGCTGTTGGCGGAAGACGCCGCCGAGGTCAGCACGACAAAGTTGATCACGCTCGCGGCGGCAGGCAGACCCACCAGTACAAACAGCTCAACAAACGGGCTCTTATCCGGCACCACGGAACTCCACGGCGTCACCGACATAATGACAATCAGCGCAAAGACGTAGAACATGATGATACGGATCGGTATTGAGTTAATCGCGCGCGGCAGCGATTTTTCCGGATCTTTAGTTTCTGCGGCGGTAGTACCGACCAGCTCAATGCCCACGAAAGCGAATACCGCAATCTGGAAACCGGCAAAGAACCCGCTAATACCTTTCGGGAACCAGCCGCCGTCATTCCACAGATGCGCGAAAGACGCTTCAACGCCGGTCGGCGATTTAAAGTGCATCGCAATCATCACCAGCCCGACCACAATCAACGCCACAATGGCGACGATTTTGACCATAGCAAACCAAAATTCCATTTCACCAAACATTTTAACGGTGGCGAGGTTGAGGCTTAGCAGCAGGATCACTACCGCCAGCGAGGCGACCCAATCGGAAAGGCCGGGAAACCAGAACTGCGCGTAGGCGGTAATCGCCACCACGTCAGCCATACCGGTCACTACCCAGCAAAACCAGTACGTCCAGCCGGTGAAATATCCCGCCCAGGGGCCAAGCAGGTCGGAAGCAAAATCGCTAAACGATTTATATTCCAGATTCGAGAGCAGCAATTCCCCCATGGCGCGCATCACGAAAAAAAGCATAAAACCGATGATCATATACACAAAAATGATCGACGGTCCGGCGAGACTGATCGTTTTACCCGATCCCATAAACAGACCGGTACCAATAGCGCCGCCAATAGCGATAAGCTGTATATGACGGTTTGTAAGATTGCGCCGTAGCGACTGTTCAGCCGGAGCCTGTTCGTCGGCTGCGACTTTTACCTGATCTACCATGTTTTTCTTCCTGTACCTGTCTGTGTTGTGCGGGCTCTACGGCCTTTGGTCTATGATACGACGATCCTGTTATCAGGACTCATCGATATTAGGTAAGAATCGGCGGGATGAATACTCAGATTCAAATACAATGTTAATTTTATGTTTAAAATGAGTGTTATATCACTTTGATAATGCGAATTAGCTCACAAAAATACACGTAACGACGCCATTTGCAAAATAAAATATTGGCATCTACTGAAGTCAGGGTTGCCGGATAAGGCGTTTACGCCGTCATCCGGCAAACCCGGGGCGCTTACAGAATTTCCAGCAGTTCCACCTCAAACACCAGGGTGCTGAATGGCGGAATAGATGCCCCGGCCCCACGCTCACCATAGGCCAGCTCCTGGGGGATAGTCAGTTCCCATTTGGAACCTACCGGCATCAGAGTCAGCGCTTCAATCCAGCCGGCGATCACGCCATTTACCGGGAATTCAGCCGGTTCGCCGCGCGCGACGGAGCTGTCAAATACGGTGCCATCAATAAGCTTACCGGTGTAATGCACGCGTACGCGGTCGGTACGCGCCGGAATCGCGCCTTCGCCCTGCGTCAGAACGCGGAACTGTAAACCAGATTCAGTACTGTTCACACCGTCTTTTTCGCGGTTTTCTTCCAGGTATTTCACGCCTTCGGCCGCCATTGCTTTGAAACGCTCACGACGCACCGCGTCCGCACGCTCATGAATTTCACGCAGCGCACGATGCACCACATCAACAGGAACCGCCGGGTGTTTACCTTCCAGCGCATCAGCAATGCCTGCAACCAGCGCTTCAGGCAACAGCCCTTCAAGACCGGATTCGCTGAGCTGCTGCCCTACCTGCAAACCAATGCCGTAGCTCGCTTGCGCTTCAATAGTGTCAAAAGTCGGGGTGGCCATTATTTTTCCTTCATCGGATATCAAAAAAGTAGCGGGCAGCATAACAGCCACGCTTCTTCTGGTAAAACTTTGTCTCAGGGAGGATGACAAATCGCAGGGAAAAAGAAACAATAGATTATCCGTATTGATGTCACGAAAGCGGATAGCACTACCAGTATCATAGCGTTAGCCATCTATACTCTATGATTAAGGAACGAGATGCGGAGCAGGAGGTAAACCATGCCCGGGCGCTTTGAATTAAAACCAACCCTGGCGAAAATCTGGCACGCGCCGGATAATTTTCGCATCATGGAGCCGCTGCCGCCTATGCATCGTCGTGGCATTATCATTGCCGCTATCGTGCTGGTGATCGGCTTCCTGCTGCCCGCCAGCGAGACCAGCGACTCGCCTGTCGTCACGCGGGAAGCGCAATTGGATCTGCAATCGCAATCACAGCCGCCGACGGAGGCCCAGCTTCAAGCGCAACTGGTCGCGCCGCAAAACGATCCGGATCAGGTGGCGCCCGTTGCGCCGGAACCTATCCAGGAAGGCCAGCCGGAAGAACAAAACCAGCCGCAGACGCAGCCTTTCCAGCAGGATAGCGGCATCGGTCAACAATGGCGCTCGTACCGGGTAGAGCCTGGTAAAACTCTGGCGCAACTGTTCCGTGACCACGGACTGCCCCCGACAGACGTTTATGCAATGGCGCAGGTAGAAGGCGCTGGCAAGCCGCTGAGTAATCTCAAAAATGGTCAAATGATTAAAATTCGCCAGAATGCCAGCGGGGTGGTGACAGGTTTAACGATAGATGGCGATAACGGTCAACAGGTGCTGTTTACGCGTCAGCCTGACGGCAGTTTTATTCGCGCACAGTAACGTCGGCTGCGCCTTACCCCGCCTGTACCCTATTCGTTCAGGTGAAGCATTACCGCTTCACCTTATTCACCCACCAAATCCCCGAACACACCAGCACCAGCGCAATCATGTATTTCCACTCCAATATATTCTCGCCGAGAAAAATAGCCGAAAGAGCCGCGCCAGAAACCGGGATCAGAAAGTTAAACGGCGCAATCATCCCCACGCGATTATATTTGAGTAAAATGCTCCATAGCGCAAAAGCGACCGACGAGAGCAGCGTCAGGTAGACTAAAATCGCCACCGACGAGAAGCCATGTATCGTCAGCGTACCGCCAAAAACGTAACCGCCAATGACCAGTACCAGACCGCCAATCCCCAATTGATAGCCAGTCATGACCATCGGATCGACCGTCTGCGAGAGACGTTTGCCATACAATGTGGCCGCAGAAAGAATAAACGCAGCCAGCACCACGGAGCCTTCTCCCGGCAGATTAAAGCTGAAATCCAGGCCGTTGCTGACGTTCACCACCATGACGCCCGCAAAGCCCAGATTACAGCCGAGCGTTTTGTTGTAGCTCAATCGGTCGTTCTGATAAATAAAGTGCGCCAGCAATACGCTGAAGAATGTGCCTGTCGCGTTCATGATTGAGCCTTTCACGCCGGAGGTGAACGCAAGGCCGATATAGAAAAAGAGATATTGCAGCGACGTCTGGGTCAGCCCCAGTAACGTTAACTGAGCAAACTGGCGCGGACGAAACCGACCAATCGGTTTACGCTGAAGCAGCGCGAACAGTAGCAGCAACCCACCCGCAAACAAAAAACGATAACCAGCAAAAACAATTTTAGAAGGGATATCGTCGGTGGCTATCTGAAAGAGGTCATAACCGCTTTTGATGGCTGGATAAGCGCTGCCCCATAGCAGGCAACAAAATGCGGCACACACATAAACGACGTTTTTGCGGGCAAACGGGGAGGCCTGGCGTTGGGTATCCATTCTTTCACCAAGAAATTAAAATAATGTTTTATTTTTGATTATCGCGAAAAGAGGGGGAGATAGCCAGTCGAAAAGCGATGGGGTTAAAAAAGCAAAACGTCGGCGCTGGGCCGACGTTTCGTTGCTAGCAAAAACGAGAATGCCTGATTACTCAGCAACCACGTTGATGATAACTTTTGCGAATACTTCGCTGTGAACCTGGAAGTTCACTTCGTGTTCGCCAGTGGTACGCAGAACGCCGTTCGGCAGACGAACTTCGCTCTTAGCCACGTCAACGCCAGCCGCAGTCACAGCGTCAGCGATGTCGCGAGTACCGATGGAACCGAACAGTTTACCTTCGTCGCCTGCTTTAGACGCGATAGTAACGGTTTCCAGGGCGTTGATTTTCTCTGCGCGTGCATTTGCAGCAGCCAGAACGTCAGCCAGTTTAGCTTCCAGTTCAGCGCGACGTGCTTCGAAGTATTCAACGTTTTTCTTGGTAGCCGGAACAGCTTTACCCTTTGGTACCAGGAAGTTACGAGCATAGCCCGCTTTAACGTTAACCTGATCACCCAGGCTACCCAGGTTTGCTACTTTATCAAGCAGAATAACTTGCATTACCTTATCCTCTCAAAGTCGTATTAATGGACCGTGACCGATTACTGATGGCGATCAGTGTACGGCAGCAGAGACAGGTAGCGAGCGCGTTTGATAGCGCGAGCCAGCTGACGCTGGTATTTTGCACGGGTACCGGTGATACGGCTTGGGACAATCTTACCGCTTTCGGTGATGTAGTTTTTCAGCGTAGCGATATCTTTATAGTCGATCTCTTGAACGCCTTCCGCGGTGAAACGGCAGAACTTGCGACGACGGAAATAACGTGCCATATGGCTAGTCTCCAGAATCTATCAATTCAATCTGCTCGGCATGCAGAACCATTTTGCTCAGACCGTTCTTTGCCTTGTGGCAAGAAATAAACCCCTGAACGGTTATGCGGCTGCCGACCGTTATACTGTGAGTAATGGCCTGGTTTTCGTGTCCGCTAACAATAACGGGCATTTGGCACCACGCCTGCCGGTGAAAGCCGGCTTCCTCTTGCACAGAACGATGCTCAAGCACGAACTGGCAATGCGGAATTCCTGATGGACTGACCTTTCGAAGGGGGGCCCTGCACACGGTGCCGGACAACGCCAGACGGTTGGTCATCAGAAATTACTCTTCAGAATCCCCAGCTTCAGCATCATCTGCGGTTTCGTTAGCGAAATCATCGCGACGCTCACGGCGCTCGTCTTTCGCTTTAACCATCGGAGAAGCTTCGGTAACAGCGTGCTTAGTACGCATAACCATGCTGCGGATAACGGCATCGTTGAAGCGGAAGGTAGTTTCCAGCTCATCGATCACTTCCTGCGGCGCTTCAACGTTCATCAGAACGTAGTGCGCTTTGTGCAGTTTGTTGATCGGGTAAGCCAGCTGACGGCGGCCCCAGTCTTCCAGACGGTGGATCTTGCCTTCTGCGCCAGTGATGGCAGCAGAGTAACGCTCGATCATGCCCGGAACCTGTTCGCTCTGGTCAGGATGGACCATAAAAACGATTTCGTAATGACGCATCGAATTGCTCCTTACGGATTATTCAGCCTCCTGTCTGGGTCAGCCGCGGCCCATGGAGGCAAGGAACGTGTTAAAGGTCGGCTGAAAAATGACGCGTTATAATACTGGCGCCTGCGGGCAAACTCAAGGTGATTGTACAATTATTTATCGTGCCGAACGTAACGCCTGTCCCGTCGCATTTTGCTGCTGAGATATTAACTTCATATCGCATGCCACTATAAACGGCCTGTTGCAGCAGAGAAATTGACACTGTGGTCAGCGTACTTTTTTGCCACTCAGGGTTTCTTAAACATAGCGGCATACATCAACGGGTTGTTAATCAGGTAAAAAACGACAATGCGATAATTTTTTGAACAACAGCATCAGAAAAGGTCGCCATCTCTGCGGCGGGTTATGGTTAAAATTAAACCAGAAGCGATTCACTAAAGGGGGATATCGCCAACCAGACCGCGCTGCTGAGGAGGTACTCTATGCGAGCCCGGATAATGTTATTTCTGGCTGCGCTTTTGCCTGGCATAACGGCAACGGCAGCCATCGAGTTAAATAATCACCAGGCCAGAAATATGGATGATGTGCGCAGCTTAGGCGTGATCTACATCAACCATAACTTCGCCACGGAAAGTGAAGCCAATCTGGCGCTGAATGAAGAGGCCGACGTGCGAAACGCAATGTATTATCACGTCATACTTATCCGGGAACCGGGTAGCAATGGCAATATACACGCCAGCGCGAATATTTATCGCTAGCATCAGGAAAACCAACGAAAAAGCCATAGTTGATTTGCCCCCTGAACAGGGGGCTTTTTTCGCGGAAAGATGGCTCCGGAATTAGACCTGTGACATCCCGATAATATTCACATTCCGGAGCTCATACTTCACTTCTGCCCGTAATACGCATTCGGGCCATGCTTACGCATGAAGTGTTTATTCATCAGATAATCGTCGATGGGATTCAGCGCCGGGTTAATACCGCGCGCAATCCACGCCATTCGCGCCACTTCCTCCATGACCACCGCGTTATGTACCGCATCGTGCGCATCTTTCCCCCAGGCGAACGGCCCGTGTTGATACACGACAATGCCTGGCGTATGCCGCGGTTCCACCTCGCCCAGCGTTTCGATGATCACCTTGCCGGTGTTCAGCTCGTACTCGCCCTGCACTTCTTCTTCGCTTAACGCTCTGGTACAAGGAATATCGCCAAAGAAATAGTCCGCGTGCGTGGTGCCGAGCGCTGGAATAGCCATCCCCGCCTGCGCCCATGCCGTGGCGTGGGTGGAGTGGGTATGAACGACGCCGCCAAGCGACGGATAGCGTTGATACAGCGCCAGATGGGTAGCGGTATCGGAAGAAGGACGATAACGTCCCTCCACCACTTTGCCATCCATATCCACCACCACCATATCATCTACCTTCATGGTTTCATAGGCGACACCGCTTGGCTTAATCACCACCAGCCCGCGTTCGCGATCGATAGCGCTGACGTTGCCCCAGGTAAAGGTCACCAGCCCATAACGGGGCAAATCCATGTTAGCGTCAAATACCTGCTGCTTGAGCTTTTGCATTAGGCTGCCTCCACCAGACCGGCGCTGGCCATGCGCGCTTTCACCCAGTCACGCGCTTTCGCTACCTCTGCCGCCGGGTTCTCTGCTGTTTCGCTCCACATCTCAATCAGATAGGGCCCGCAATAGCCACTCTGTTTGAGCGTTTCGAAGCAGCGTTCGAAATCGACAACGCCTTCGCCAAACGGCACATTTTTGAACACGCCGGGTTTAGTATCTTTGACGTGTACCGCGACGATATGCCCGATTCCCGCCTGTAGCTCCATCTGTACGTCGTTATCCCAGGCAGACAGATTGCCGATATCCGGATAGAGCTGGAACCACGGGTTATTGAGGTAGTGAGCATAGCCCAGCGCTTTACTGATGGAATTCATCAATGGATAATCCATGATCTCCATCGCCAGCGTCACCTGGGCGCGGCTGGCCATATCAACGCTCTCTTTTAACCCATCGCGGAAGCGGCAACGCGTTTCGTCGTTGGCCTGCTGATAGTAAACGTCGTACCCCGCCAGTTGAATGACGCGAATCCCGACGTCCTGCGCAAACTGAATCGCTTTACGCATAATCTCCAGCCCCTGCGCCCGTACCGCGTCATCTTCGCTACCGAGCGGAAAACGACGATGCGCGCTCAGACACATGGACGGCACGCGCACGCCGGTTTCAGCAACCGCGCTCACCAGCGCCAGGCGCTGCTCGCGACTCCAGTCGAGCCGCGCCAGTCGGGCGTCGGTCTCGTCCACCGACATTTCAACGAAGTCAAAACCCAGCGTTTTCGCCAGCCGCAGGCGCTCCAGCCAGCACTCCCCGGCAGGGAGCGCTTTTTCATAGATGCCGAGCGGAATTTGTTTCGACAGCATAGCCGCTCCTTAGCCCCACAGTTGGGCAATGGAGCGTTTGAACTGCCGTGCGGCTTCTACCGGCGATTCGGCATCGCGAATGCTGCGCCCCGCGATAAAGACATGGATCGGAATGCCTTTGAACAGCGGCAGGTCTTCCAGCGCCAGTCCGCCGGTCACGGTCACTTTAAAGCCCATATCGGACAGCCGCTTAATCGCGGTAATATCCGCCTCGCCCCACGCCACGCCTGCCGCCTGCGCGTCACGGCTGCGGTGATAAACCACTTGCTGAATACCCGCATCACGCCACTGCTGCGCCTGTTCCCAGGTCCAGTAACCGGTCAGTTCGATCTGCACGTCGCCGTTGAACTCTTTCGCCACATCCAGCGCGCCTTTTGCGGTGTTGATATCCGCACAGCAAATCACGGTCACCCAGTCCGCGTTGGCTTCGAAACACATACGGGAGAGGATTTTACCGGCATCGGCAATTTTGGCGTCCGCCAGCACAATTTTGTGCGGATAGAGCGCTTTCAGGTCGCGAACGGCACGCACGCCTTCGCCCACGCACAGAATGGTGCCCACTTCGATAATGTCGACTTCTTCGGCAATCAGGCGAGTGGTTTCATAGGCGCTATCCATAGTCTGGTTGTCCAGCGCGACCTGCAACATTGGTAATGACATTTTCAATTCCTTCTTAAGCTGCCGCGTTGGTGCGGTCAATGAGATCCAGGACTTCCTGCTCGGTGCGGCAGGCGCGTAAACGGTCAAAATTGGCTTCGTCTTCAAACAGGTTGACGATCTGCATGATGCCCACTTCCTGGTGGGTATTGGCGTCTACTGCCGCCATGGTGATCAGAATATCGACCGGGTCGTTATCTTCGTGGTTGAACTCCAGCGGCTTTTTCAGGGTCACCAGAGAAAAACCGGTTTTCTTCACCCCTTCTTCCGGGCGGCCATGCGGCATCGCCAGGCCGGGGGCAATCACAAAATAGGGGCCAAACTGCTCAACGCCATCCAGAATCGCCTGGTAATAGCGCGGCTCTACCACGTCGGCAGCCACCAGTAAATCGACGCCGATCTTGACGGCTTCCTGCCAGGTATTCGCTTCAGCCTGCAGGCGGATAGAATTATTCTCCGCCAGTGAATCACGTAATTTCATGTTGCATCCTTACTTCACGTCTTGCGGGAAATGTTCTTTGATCACTTCCAGCAGTTTCGGGCCAAAATCCGCAGGCGACAGCATGTTGCGCACGCCAACCACATATTTGTTGCCGGTCACGCTGATTTCGCCTGCAATATGGGTAGAAGCGATGATGATATCCGCGCCGCTCAACTCGCTTTTGTACTCGCCAACCGCGCAGCTGTTTACCGTGTGGTCAATGTTTGATTGGGTTAAAAACTGGTCCACTTTCATTTTCATGATCATGGAACTGCCCTGTCCGTTGCCACACACAGCCAGAATACGTACGGTCATAATCAAAACTCCTTATTAAGCAGACTGTTCTGCCAGTTGTTTTTCTGCATCTTCTTCTGCGCGCAGTGCGCGGCCAGCGAAGAACATATAAGCCAGTGCAATTACAATGATGACGGCCATAAAGGCGATACCGAGGGAGAAGAAGCCCTGCATCATCGGCGGTGCCAGAATCGACCAGTCCGCCATACCCATCCAGGCGCTCATCCCCGTGAGTTTCACCGCCCAGACGCAACCAAAGATTTCGATCATCCCCATCACCAGACAAATCTTCAGCGCCGCACGCCAGCCGCCGAAGTGGTTAGCGAACACGCCGATAGTGGCGTTAGAGAAGAACATCGGGATAAAGCCAGGAATAATCAGGATCGAGGAGCCGCAGGCAACCAGGATGCCAACCGCAATCAGCTGGCCGATGGTGCCCCACATAAAGCCCCAGACCACCGCGTTAGGCGCGAAGCTATAAATAGCGGCGCAGTCAATCGCCAGTACTGCGCCCGGAATCAGACGCTGGGAGATACCGTTAAAGGCCTCAGAGAGCTCGGCGACAAACATACGCACGCCCTGGGTGATGATGAAGATCGCCACCGCAAAGGAGAAACCGGTTTGCAGGATATAGATTGTCCAGTGGGTTTTACCCGCCATCGCCTGTACGGTATCGATACCAAAAGAGAGCAGAATGGCACCAAAGAAGATGGTCATTACAATCGCCGTGGAGACGATGTTGTCATGGAAAATGTTCAGCCAGCCCGGCAGTTTGAGGTCTTCAACGCTTTCCTCTTTTTTGCCCAGGAACGGCGCGACTTTATAGGCAATCCAGGAAGCAAACTGCTGCTGGTGACCGATGGAGAAACCGCAGCCGTCCGTCACTTCCTGAGTCGGCTTGTACATCATGTTGGAGGTAATACCCCAGTACAGGGAAACCAGTATCGCCGTGCAGATAATGGTGGTCCACATGGAATAGCCGAAGATATAGAAAGAGACCGCAATCAGCCCCGCCTGCTGGAACATGATGTGCCCGGTCAACATGATGGTGCGAATACCGGTAATGCGTCGCAACAAGACGTAACAAATATTCAGCGCCAGCGCGAGCAACACCGCGTAGCCTACCCAGCTATACGCATCACCCATCCGTTCGATCGTTGCCATCATCGAAGCATAGGTATCGGAAATCGCGCCGTTGATGCCGTAGACCTCAGACATTTTCGCCACCACCGGTTTAAAGGTGCTGGTCAGAATGCCGGACCCGGCCTGTAGCAGCATGAAGCCAATGATGGTTTTGATCGTCCCTTTGATGATCACGCTGACGCTTTTACGCAGCAGGATATAGCCCAGGCAGGTCACAATACCCAGTAATAGCGGGGCATTGGTCATTACCTGATTAAAGAAAATGGTAAAGATGTTGTAGAGGATCTCCATAACGATCTCCGGTAGACGAGGTTGCTGAGTCACAGGCGCTCAGGATAATGTCCCTTCACTGTAATTTTCAAAAGTAATCACAACAAGATTGAATTTGATTAAATGTGACGTAGCGCGCAAATAATTAGCGCACTTAATACATGGTTTACTTATAGGTAACTCATTTTTTCATTAAATAAGTAAAATCATAAAGATGGCTACATCCCCATGACGCCAGGAAAGATTAAATTTTCTCCTGACTGCGTTCTCCCCTACCCAAAAGTCAAAAAATAGCCCATTGCCTTCTTGAGAAAATAGTGTCAGGATTAATCAAAACAAATCACGTTTTGAACCATTTTGAACAAACATGAAGGTAAATGCGATGAGTAAAGTACAAAGCATCACGCGTGAATCATGGATTCTGAGCACGTTTCCGGAGTGGGGAAGCTGGCTGAACGAAGAGATTGAGCAAGAGCAGGTCGCGCGGGGTACGTTCGCTATGTGGTGGCTGGGCTGTACCGGTATCTGGCTAAAATCTGAAGGCGGCACTAACGTATGCGTCGATTTCTGGTGCGGTACCGGTAAACAGAGCCACGGTAATCCGTTGATGAAAACCGGCCATCAGATGCAGCGTATGGCTGGCGTCAAAAAATTACAGCCTAACCTGCGCACCACGCCGTTTGTTCTCGATCCTTTCGCTATCCGTCAGATTGACGCCGTACTGGCGACCCACGACCATAACGATCACATTGACGTCAATGTCGCGGCTGCCGTAATGCAGAATTGCGCCGATGATGTTCCGTTTATCGGCCCGCAGACCTGCGTGGATTTATGGGTTGGCTGGGGCGTGCCGAAAGAACGCTGCATCGTGGTAAAACCGGGCGATGTCGTGAAAGTGAAAGATATTGAAATTCACGCGCTTGATGCCTTTGACCGCACCGCATTAATCACCCTGCCCGCCGATCAGAAAGCCGCTGGCGTACTGCCGGACGGCATGGATGTACGCGCGGTTAACTATCTGTTTAAAACGCCGGGCGGCAATCTCTATCACAGCGGCGATTCTCACTATTCCAACTATTACGCGAAACACGGCAACGAACATCAAATTGATGTCGCGCTCGGTTCTTACGGTGAAAACCCGCGCGGTATTACGGACAAAATGACCAGCGCGGATATTTTACGCATGGCGGAATCGCTGAATACCAAAGTGGTGATCCCGTTCCATCACGATATCTGGTCGAACTTCCAGGCCGATCCGCAAGAGATCCGCGTGCTATGGGAAATGAAGAAAGATCGCCTGAAGTATGGTTTTAAACCGTTTATCTGGCAGGTTGGCGGCAAGTTTACCTGGCCGTTGGATAAAGACAATTTCGAATACCACTATCCGCGTGGTTTTGACGATTGCTTTACCATTGAACCCGATCTACCATTCAAATCCTTCCTGTGAGTCGATATCATGCCGGGATTACCCGGCATTTTTTCCATTTACTTTAGTATTTCCAGGCTATTTCAAATATCATCTTTTCAAATCAATTTGTATCGGAATAGCTCATGACTGAAGCACAAAGACATCAAATACTGCTGGATATGCTGGCACAGTTGGGCTTTGTTACCGTCGAAAACGTGATTGAGCGTCTGGGAATCTCCCCGGCGACGGCGCGCCGCGACATCAACAAGCTCGACGAAAGCGGAAAACTTAAAAAAGTGCGCAACGGCGCAGAGGCCATTACCCAACAGCGGCCCCGCTGGACGCCGATGAATCTGCACCAGGCGCAAAACCACGATGAAAAAGTACGCATCGCGAAAGCGGCGTCGCAGCTGGTAAACCCGGGTGAAAGCGTAGTGATTAACTGCGGCTCCACCGCTTTCCTGCTGGGGCGCGAAATGTGCGGGAAGCCGGTACAGATCATTACCAACTATCTGCCGCTGGCGAATTATCTGATCGATCAAGAGCATGACAGCGTGATTATCATGGGGGGTCAGTACAACAAAAGCCAGTCAATTACCCTGAGCCCGCAGGGAAGTGAAAATAGTCTCTATGCTGGCCACTGGATGTTTACCAGCGGAAAGGGCTTAACCGCGGATGGCCTGTACAAAACCGATATGCTAACCGCCATGGCGGAACAAAAAATGCTCAGCGTCGTCGGGAAACTGGTCGCGCTGGTCGATAGCAGTAAAATTGGCGAGCGCGCGGGAATGCTGTTCAGCCGCGCCGATCAGATCGCTATGCTGATTACCGGCAAAAATGCCAATCCGCAGGTTTTGCAACAGCTTGAAGCCCAGGGTGTAAGCATACTCCGCGTTTAAAGATGCTGTCGGAAAAACGCTACCGTCGCCGACAACGCTTCTGGCGTAATGCGATGCCGCACGCCTGCGGCCCATAAACAGGTCACATGCTTATCCAGCTTCGCCGCGGCGAGTGCCTGCTGGAGCCGGAAGGTTTCGATAGCAGGCACCACGTCATCCTCCTGACCATGCCACAACAGAAGCGGCCTGTCGGCCAGTCGCTCTAACTGGTGTGTGACTTCCCATTCACGTAGCGGCGCGATGATATTGTCGAATTCCGCCTGCTGTGCCGGGTTCTGCGGGGATAACGGCGGGAAAAGCGTCCGGGCAAGCCCGGTAAAATAGCCCGACCCCATTAAACTGGCCCCGCATTTTACCTCACGGTGACGCGTCATAATGCCCAGCGCCGTCATACCGCCCATGGATGCGCCGCCCACCGCCAACCGCCCGTCAAGTAGCCAGTTTTCCGCCTGAATCGCCGCACGTAACGTCGTAAATTCCTGCATGTTTTGGTGCAGAATCTGCCAGAATCGGTGTATCCGTCCCTGTGAGTCGCCGCCGAAGCGAGCGCCATGCTCCGGCGCATCCGGCATGACTACCCGGAACCCTGCCTGTGCCAGGGCAACGGCAAAATAACTATAAACCAGGCTGGAGGAGGTGAAGCCATGATAGAACACCACACAGGGAAGCGGCACGGCGCGTTTCCCTTCCGGAAAGGCATGTAGTACGACGCCTCCGGCTAATTGTCGTGTTTCAATCGCTATCATTATTCTCTCCTTTTTATCCGGTATGCCACGGAGAAATACTTAACGCAAGTTTATGGATAGCGCAATAATTCATAATGTTTGAGAACTGGGTTACGCTTTCGCAACGTTTTCATTCGAAAATCGCGTGACAGGTAACACTTCGGGAACATTCCCCCTAAAGGGAAATCAATAAGGCATTACACTATGATTATCAGGAAACGAGATAGAGTTATGCGTCGGTTTGCTTCATTGATAGCAGCGCTGTTATTAAGCGCGTGTAGCGTGCTGCAGGGTACGCCGCAACCTGCACCGCCTGTCGCCGATCACCCGCAGGAAATCCGTCGCGATCAAACGCAAGGACTACAGCGGATGGGGACCGTAAGCGCGCTGGTTCGGGGCTCCCCGGATGATGCAATAGATGAAATCAGAGCGAAAGCCGTCGCTGCGAAAGCCGATTATTACGTTATCTTAATGGTTGATGAGACGGTTGTAACCGGCCAGTGGTATTCACAAGCCATTTTGTATCGTCAATAACAGTAGATTGATTTTTAGTCAGTTTTACATTGCTTTGCGTCCCTATGCGTTTACCTGTGCACAATAAACAAACAGGTTTACCGTGATGGAGCGTCCTGTTAAATGCGGGGTATGTAATAAGGAGCTGACGATGAAACAAGAACTTGCCTTATCCTCACTGCTGCTTTCTGCCGGACTGGTGAGTACGACGGCACAGTCTGCCGAATTCGCCAGTGCTGACTGCGTAACGGGTCTGAATGAAATCGGCCTGATCTCGGTCAGTAATGTTGCAGGAAACCCACAGGATGTGGAGCGGATTATCGCCCTGAAAGCCGATGAACAGGGTGCGTCCTGGTACAGAATTATTCAAATGTATGAAGAACAACAGTCGGATAACTGGCGCGTACAGGCGATACTCTATGCCTGATGCCGCGTGGCTCGCGCCGGATGGCATGTACTACAGGCCAAACGTTACCGCAGTCCCCCGGTCGCCCTTAACAGTAAATCATTTTGCACCTGGGCAGGCAGCGGCATTTCGCCGCGTGTATCCAGCATCATCTGACACCACGCTTGCGCCAGCGGCGGCGAGGCATGACGCAGCATTTCCGCTCCGCACCCCAGCAAGAAAAGCTGCTGCGTAATCTCTCTGCCCATTGCTTCGTCCGGTTTGCGTAAACGTTGCTGTAGCTGACGTACCGCGCGGTCGTAATGGCGATCCTGACCTTTGACTTCCGCAAAAGCTTCACTCAATACGTCATAGACGCCGTGTTGTTTTGTCAGCACCCGCAGTACATCCAGACACATGATATTGCCGGAACCTTCCCAGATACTGTTCACCGGCATTTCACGGTACAGGCGCGGGAGTTCGCTCTCTTCGCAATACCCCATCCCGCCGAGAACCTCCATCGCCTCAGCCACAAAAGGGATTCCCTGCTTACAGATGGCGAATTTCGCCGCTGGCGTGAATAATCGCGCCCATAATGCCTCTTTCGCCTCGCGACGTTGCTCCCAGGCGCGCGCCAGCCGAAACAAAAGCGCTGTCTGCCCTTCCAGGCATAGCGCCATACGACTTAAGGTTTGTCGCATCAACGGTTGATCGATCAGCGGCTTACCAAAAGCCTGACGCTGATGAGCATGGTAAATGGCGACTGAAAATGCGCGCCGCATTAAGCCATGACTCCCGAGCGCGCAGTCAAGACGCGTCATACCGCCCATCTTTAAGATATGCCGAATCCCTTCGCCCTCTTCTCCCAGCCGCCAGCCGACGGCATCCTGAAACTCGACTTCGGCGCTGGCATTAGATCGATTACCGAGTTTATCTTTCAGGCGTTCAAGACGAACAGAGTTCCGTTGCCCGTCTGGCAGGAAACGCGGCACAAAGAAACAGGATAGTCCTCCTTTTGCCTGCGCCAGCACGAGGTGCGCATCACTTTGCGGCACAGAGAAAAACCATTTATGTCCCACCAGCCGATATGAATCATCCGCCAGCCGCTCCGCGTGGGTCGTATTACTGAGTACGTCAGATCCGCCCTGCTTTTCCGTCATTCCCATGCCGATGAGCAGGCCCCGTTTTTGCCCGCCCGGCAGCAAATGTGAATCGTAGCGATCGCTGCGCAGCGGCGCCAGCCAGTCATGGAAAGTGGCGGGAAGCATCTGCAATAGCAACGGTGTCGCGGCAAAGGTCATCGTGACAGGACAGAGTGTTCCCGCTTCTACCTGAGCATGTAATACAAAACGCGCCGCCCGGGCGACAAAACTTCCCGCCCTTGCCTCCTCCTCCCAGGCCAGGTTATGTACCCGATTAGCGCAAAGCCCCTGCATCAACAGGTGCCAGGCGGGATGAAAGCGAACGTCATCCAGACGCTGTCCCTGGGGATCGTAACGTAGCAACTCAGGAGGATGCGCGTTCGCCAGACGCCCCAGTTCCAGTGATTCCGCCGTTCCCAGTTGTTGGCCAATGCTGGCAAGAAGATCGCTATCCCATCCCGCGCCTTCCCGGGAAACCGCTTCACACAGCGCGCCATCAGACAGGAATAAGTTACTGTTATTGAGCGGAGCAGGTTGATTAAAGACGGTATGTGTTTGCCAGGACATGGTGTCTCCCTCCTTCAATGGCGCTGAAGTCAAGTATGGTCATGACTGCGCCATTGACGCCGGAGCAAGATCACAAAAGTATGATTAACCGGCAATATAATGTGGGACGAAACGGGAAGTGTCTTTGGTAATTAGCGTATTGTCCTCGCGAATCCCCATCCCGGAGGCTTCATCGTCAATGATCCAACTGCCAATCAGCGTATAGCTATCGCCAAAGCGCGGCAAAGGCTGAAACGCCTGGTAAATCATCGGCTCGTCAGCGTAGTCGCCGTCGGCATGATCGATAACATTTTGCCGCTCGTCGAAAATCGTGACGTTGCCGCCTTCACGTGAATAAATCGGCTTCCGTACGCTGCTTTCGCCTGGCACTGCGAGCGATTTTTCGCCCTCAAACCAGGCCGGCAGAAGATTCGGATGGCCAGGGAAAAAGCGCCACAATAACGGCAACAGCCCTTTGTTACTCAGAATACTTTTCCACAATGGCTCAATCCATTGCTCACGACGTTTTCGCAACAGCGGGCCGTTGTCGTCGCGCATCATCCACTCCAGCGGGTAGAGCTTAAAGGCGCGGCGAATCACGTTATCGTCCAGATCGGTCAGCACGCCGCCTACGCCAAGCCCCAGTTCTTCAATATAGATAAATCGCGTTTCCTGGCCCGCCTGCTGCGCGCAATCCTGAAGGTACAGCACCGTCGTACGATCTTCGTCGGTATCTTCACAACAGCAAAAGTAGAGCGGTTCCCGACTGTACAGCTCGCTGAAGCGGGCGATCAGCCGCTCCTGTATCGCGTTGTATTGATCGGCATCACGCGGGATGGCGCCGCTACGACGAGCATCCTCCAGCCATAGCCATTGAAAGTAGGAGGACTCATAGAGCGACGTCGGCGTATCCGCGTTGTATTCCAGCAATTTAACCGGATCTTTGCCGCACCAGACGAAATCCATCCGCCCGTAAAGCGAAGGATCGCGGCTGCGCCAACTTTCGGCGATGACATCCCAGTACAATGGCGGGATCGCCAGCTGCTGCATGATCTGCTCATCCCGGACGGCCCGCTCGACAACCTCCAGACACATCTGATGAAGCTCTGCGGTCGGTTTTTCGATCTGTTCTTCAATTTGCCGTAATGTAAAACGGTAGGCCCGGCTTTCATCCCAGTAAATTTCGTTATCGATAACATGAAAGTCAAAACCGTGATCGCAGGCGATCTTATCCAGATCCCGGCGTACCGGTACGTTATGTCGTAGCATGGTTAGCCTCCCCAGTGTCCGCGGGCGCTGGAAGAACGGCCATAGCCGCCGCGGGAGACGGTGGACGCTTTCCGTGTGATATAACCAGGGCTGGTCGCGGTATCGCTTTTCCCTGTGCCGCTGCGCCACGCATAGTCGCCGGATGTGGTGCGCCAGACGGGACGGGAGACATAAGATGAACCGCCGCTGCTATAGATGTATTGTTCATCACGGTTCTGACGAATCGCGCGGCTGAGTAAAAAGCCGCTTAATACCGGAACCCAGCTCCGCTCGGTAATATCAAAGTAGCAATCGCCAAACTGCGTCTGACAGCGCTCCTGCGTCAATTGCTTAGGCACATTAGCGTAAAATTCTGTTTTCGCATTATTCCAGCCGTCAGCGCAAACGCTGGCGCTATTGCCATCGTCAATACAGTCGTTCACCGTGGCGTAAAACGTCCCATCGCCGTCGTTGTCACTATTGCCGCCATCACCGCACCCTTTCAGGAGAAAAAAGGCCGCTCCACCCATAATCGCCAGCGTCAGGCATTTTGGCGTGTAGCGATTTCGTTGCCGCTCAAAGGGATTGACCGGTTCGGCTATTCGTCTTATTGCCGAATGGCCTACGCCGGATGTGCTTCTGGATTTTCGTTTTTTTGCCATGATCTTCCGTTACCATGTCATACAGGCAGCGTTAAAAATACCGCCAGCCAGCGCTGCGGTTCCCATAAATAGCCCCGCCGCCACGTTGTGATGAATAATTTTTTCGCTCAGCGTAGGCATGTATAACCTTACGCAACCATAAATCAGCAGTTGAATCACCAGCGCAATGCCGCCCCAGGCAAAATAGTCCGGGATACTGACCGAGTTTATCGCCGCGCTGGATAAGGGGATGACATAGCCCAGCAACGTACCGCTAAAGGCCAGCGATGCCGCAGTATTGTTATTTTTTATCAGCTGCCATTCATTATGCGGCGTTATCTTTGAGTAAATAAAAAGAAATACAATGACCATTGCCGCGCCAATAAAAAAATAGGCGCAGAAAGCCAGTAATGCGTCCAGTATATGCATAATTTCCCTGTATGTGCTTAACCAATAACCGTCAGTGAAGTGAGCGGGATATCCACGCCAAGGGCGCGTGAAAACACCCATTCAGGCTCACCGCGCTCGTTAAATGATTCTTCCCCGTTCAATAGAAGATACTCCCAGGCGTCATCCGTCACCTGGCGCTGGAAGCCCATCGTAAAATTGTGAACGTCCCATTTCTCTGCCTGCTGATTTTCAACCTTTTCCAGCATGTAGACAGGTTCAATATTGCCCGGCTCTTCATGGTTAAAAAAACGCTGCCAGCGCCGTTCTTGCCAGTTGAGCGTCATCGGCCCTATTGCCGCTGGCGCAATGGCTGAACGCCAGTGACGTTCCTCGTTAATACCGAAACTTTCCTCATATACAAAAAGTTTGATGTCATCAATGTCGTCAACATCCGTGCCGCCAGTGGTGTTAATTTGCAAAAACTCATCGCCAGAGGTGTAGTAGCGAAAAATCTGACTGCCGCCGCCTAAATCTATACGACTCGCTGCCGCGACAGTGTATTTTTCACCCGGTAGCTCCACCAGCAACGACGACTCCAGTAGCCGGAATGCCAGCGTATCCAGCGTGAAACCGGCGTTAAGATGTAATCCTAATGGTCCGCGAATCGGCGCTGGCGCGCTTGTTTTACCGAGCAAACGCTGAAAAAATTGCATCATAGGGGAACCTCTATCTCTTGCCATGCGACCTCTTCAGCCAGAATGCGATTATTACCGACCAGATGTAGCCACATACCGCCTCTGACTTCAGTTGAAATCACCGGATTCAATTCCATACCACGACCATTCTTGCAGTGACTGATCCCCAGCACCGTCGCGTCATGATGAAGCTTCATATAACGCATTAGCGCGCCGTATCGCATAGGCGCGACAGAAGCCGGGACAGGCAGCGCGAATCCGGTATCGCCCAGCATCGGATTCATAATGGAAGCGACAGATTGCGATGATCCTGGGTCCTGAATGGAACGGGAAAGTTGTTCAGCGGAAAGGTTACGGACTATCTCCATGCGCGGGCAGTGGGTTTCCAGTAATCCGGCATAACGCTCGTCTTCCAGATAAACCACAATATGGCACTGCGCGGGTACATAGTCTGCCAGCGAGAGCGCCGCCGTGAAGGTCTGCTCATCGGTACGAGCGAAAATAATCACGCTCTGGCACTGCTCCAGCCCCATGCGCTGGTGTTCCTGCGGATCGTTAAAGTTGCTGATGCGGATAAAATCCACCCAGTTATTACCCGGCAGCGGATGCTGAATATCTTCCAGTTCGCACAGCAGAACCCGTTCAAAGGCACGCCGCTTGTCATATAGCAGCAAGGAGATCATCTTTTCGGTTTGATGACCCCGCCAGCCAATCACCAGCATATGATGGTGTAAATGGCGATAATCGCCCATGCCCGTTATTCCTTTCGCTAACATTCCCTGTACCTGCGCAATCACTTTTCCCATTAACGCGCCGAACAACCCGACGCTAACCGGAATTTGCCACAGCGCGGTGAACAGACGTCCTGGCGCCGTCTGCGGGCTAAGATCGCCAAAACCTAATGTGGAACCCACCACCGAGCAGTAATAGATAAAATCGCTTAACTGGCTCACCAACGCGCTTTCGCGCAACAGGCGCAGCACCAGATAGCAAAGCAGATACTGCCCGATAAACAGGCCCAGCAAAGCGGGCCAGGTCAGTCTGGACAAATGACGCTGGCAGGTTTTGACAATCCACGTAAAGAGCATTATTCGCCTTGTTGACGCTGTAAACGCGCCAACACATCCTGAGCATTGCTTTTATTGGTTGCGCCAATACCGGCCTGCGCCAGTTTTTCATCCAGGTCGCGTCCATCGGCGACTTTTTCCAGCTGCGCGGCGGCATCCAGCCGGGCCTGGCGTTCAGCCTGACGCGTTTGTAAACGTTTAAGCGACTCCGCCGCCGTAGACACATTCGACGCGGCTCCGACGGTCGAGGTCGTCACCGCCTGCTGCGCGCGCTGCATGGCTTCTGTCGCCTTAACCACTTCAAGTTGCTGCTCAAACTGCGCAATCCGCTGGCCTGTCGCCGTTACGGCCTTCTCCACCGCATCGCGAGAGGCTTCCAGATTAGTCAGCACCTGTTCTTCGGCAAGAATGGCATTTTCCAGACGGGCTATTTCTTCCGCCACTTCGTTGAGTAAAGCGGCGTCGACATTCTTACTCATTGCCGCCAACGCCCGTGTTTCAAGGCTGGCTTTACGCTCACGTAAATCATTCAGCTTGTCATGGCTTAGCTTCACCCGCGCCAATAAATCCACTCTGGATTTACCCGCTTTATCCAGCTCGGCTTTTGCGTCGCGAATATGCTGCTCCAGCATACGTACACCCTGTGCTTCATCAATGGCTTCCTCTGCCTGAGCAACGAATGATTTACCTAACGTGAACAAACTTTTTAAAATTCCCATGTAAGCCGCCTGTATTATTCCTGTGAATAGACTTGTGTTATTTCAGCGATATCCAACGCATTTTCTACAAGCGTGGTGATTTCCAGCATCACGTCGGCAAGCGACGAATTTAACGACAGCGCGCCAAAAGCGACATAATATTCCTCCTGTTTTACCTGAGTAATACCGACCGAAGACAGCGGTAAAACCTTCTGATTTCTCAGTAAGAAAAGATTAAATTCCGCGGTATCTCTAATCGTATTTACCGGACAGATATAAGTCTCGATAACTATTTGTTGCGAGGTAAATAAAACCGCCAGTGGTAAATCGCCATAATCATTCATTTTTATTATTAATGAAGATTCATTATTTTCTATATCAATATCTAATTCGGCGATGTTGTTTAACGCATCCGCCAGCGTCCGTGGAGTCCATGCCATATTATTATCTCTATCTCTTTTTTATAAATAAAGGGAGTTACAGGGTAGGTTTTGCTTTTTATATTACCAGCCAAAGATAAAAAAAAACCATCCGATTATGGATGGTTTTTTCTTAAAAAATACTATCAGCATCAGGTGCGCTGGCGAACGGCTTCAAACAGACAAATCCCGGTCGCCACAGAGACATTCAGCGACGACACGCTACCGGCCATAGGAATGCTGATCAGCTCATCGCAGTGCTCACGGGTCAGACGACGCATACCTTCACCTTCTGCGCCCATGACCAGCGCCATGCGGCCAGGCATTTTGCTCTGATACAGCGTATGGTCAGCCTCGCCCGCCGTCCCGACAATCCAGATATTCTCTTCCTGCAACATGCGCATCGTGCGCGCCAGGTTGGTGACGCGGATCAACGGCACGCTTTCCGCTGCGCCGCAGGCGACTTTCTTCGCCGTCGCGTTAAGTTGCGCGGAGCGGTCTTTCGGCACGATTACCGCATGTACGCCTGCAGCATCGGCGCTGCGCAGACAGGCGCCAAGATTATGCGGATCGGTGACGCCATCGAGGATCAACAAAAAAGGGCGATCGTGTAATGCGATCAGATCCGGCAGATCGTTTTCCTGATACTGCCGGCCTGGTTTCACGCGAGCGATAATACCCTGATGCACGGCACCGTCGCTTTTCTCGTCGAGATATTGGCGGTTTGCCAGCTGGATAACAACGCCCTGGGACTCAAGGGCGTGAATCAGCGGCAACAGACGTTTATCTTCACGGCCTTTTAAAATAAAGACTTCCTGAAAACGTTCAGGGGCGCGCTCCAGCAGGGCCTGCACTGCGTGGATGCCGTAAATCATTTCGCTCATTAATGTACTCGTTGTTTACGTTTTGCCGGGGGCGCTACGCTTGCCCGGCCTACAGATAATTCACCCTCTTCTGTTTGAAGAGGGTATTGCTCACTCTGCCGCTTTTTTCTTCGCCGCACGCTTCGCTTTGGTCGCTGCGGCTATTTTCTGCGTTTTAGCCGATGGCTTTTTTGCTTTTCTCGCGTCTTTCTTCGCTGCTTTCGGCTTCGCTTTTTTCTCGCCGCGGAAGGCGCTATCAGGCTCGAAGTTAACTTTTTTACCTACCTGACGACGTTTACCGGCGTTTTTACTTTCACCTTTTTTCGCTTTTTCACGCGCCGTTTTGCCGACGTTACGCGGTGCGCGCTCGCTGGAGATCAGGCTAAAGTCAATTTTCCGTTCGTCCATATTCACCGCTTCGACGCGTACCTCGACCCGGTCGCCCAGGCGATATGTCTGCCCGCCGGACTCGCCAATCAGACGTTGCCCTACCTGATCGAAGCGATAGTAATCGTTATCCAGTGAGGAAACGTGTACCAGCCCATCGATAAACAGTTCATCAAGACGGACAAAGAAGCCGAAACCGGTGACGCTGGCAATCACGCCCTTAAAGACGTTGCCTACCTGATCCAGCATAAAGTCACATTTCAGCCAGTCGGAGACATCACGCGTCGCTTCATCAGCGCGGCGTTCCGCCATCGAACAGTGCTGGCCGAGCTGCAACATCTCTTCCATCGAGTAGTGATAACCGCCCGTTTCTGTGGTGTTGCCCTTGTTCCCTTGCTCTTTCGCCAGCAGGTACTTAATGGCGCGGTGCAAAGAAAGATCCGGATAGCGGCGAATCGGCGAGGTAAAGTGCGCATAAGACTGCAACGCCAGGCCAAAGTGCCCGCGGTTTTCCGGATCGTAAATCGCCTGCTTCATTGAACGCAGCAGCATAGTTTGCAGCATTTCGGCGTCCGGCCGGTCGGCAATCGATTCAAGCAGTTCGGCATAATCGCGCGGTTCCGGTTTGTTTCCGCCCGGCAGCTCCAACCCCAGCTCCGCCAGTACGGAGCGGAATGAGGTGATCGCTTCGGTGGTGGGCTTATCATGAATACGGAATAACGCCGGCTCTTTAGCTTTTTCGACAAAGCGCGCCGCCGAGATATTCGCCATGATCATGCACTCTTCGATAAGCTTATGCGCGTCATTACGCTGGGTCTGTTCGATACGCTCAATGCGACGATCGGCATTAAAGATAAATTTCGCCTCTTCACTCTCAAACGAGATCCCCCCGCGCTCTTCACGCGCTTTATCCAGCACTTTGTAGAGGTTGTGCAGCTCTTCAATATGCTTCACCAGCGGCGCATATTGTTCACGCAGATCCTGATCGCCCTGCAGCATATGCCAGACTTTGGTATAGGTCAGACGCGCATGGGAGCTCATCACCGCTTCATAGAATTTGTAGCCGGTCAGCCGACCTTTCGCCGAGATGGTCATTTCACAGACCATACACAGCCTGTCAACCTGCGGGTTTAGCGAACACAGGCCGTTGGAGAGCACCTCCGGCAACATTGGGACAACCTGTGACGGGAAGTAAACCGACGTGCCGCGATTGCGCGCCTCGCGATCCAACGGCGTTGGCGGCCGTACATAATAGCTCACGTCAGCAATAGCGACCCACAAACGCCAGCCGCCGCCGCGTTTTTTCTCACAGTAAACCGCGTCGTCAAAGTCACGGGCATCTTCGCCATCAATCGTGACCAGCGGCAAATCGCGCAGATCGACACGACCGACTTTCGCCTCTTCCGGCACCTCTTCTTTCAGCCCGGCGACCTGCTGCTCTACCGCCTGCGGCCAGATGTAAGGTATTTCATGGGTACGCAGCGCCATATCAACCGCCATACCGGTGCCCATATTGTCGCCCAGCACTTCGACGATTTTCCCTACCGCTTTAGTACGGCGAGTTGGACGTTGGGTCAGTTCAACCACGACCACGAACCCCATCCGCGCGCCCATGACGTCTTCTGGCGGGATAAGAATGTCGAAGCTGAGACGGCTGTCGTCCGGCACTACAAAGCCGACGCCCGCATCGGTGAAATAACGCCCGACTATCTGACTGGTTTTCGGTACCAGTACACGGACGATACGCGCTTCGCGGCGACCTTTACGATCGGCGCCCAGCGGCTGCGCCAGCACCTGATCGCCATGAATACAGGTTTTCATCTGCTCGCTGGAAAGATACAGATCGTCTTTGCGGCCTTCGACACGTAAGAAACCGTAACCATCACGATGACCGATCACGGTGCCTTTCAGCAGGTCGAGGCGTTCCGGCAGCGCATAGCACTGGCGGCGGGTAAAGACCAGTTGTCCGTCGCGCTCCATCGCGCGCAGGCGGCGACGCAAGGCTTCAAGCTGCTCTTCGCCTTCAATATTCATTTCTACGGCCAGTTCTTCGCGACTGGCCGGTTTTTCACGTTTCGTTAAATGTTCGAGGATAAATTCCCGGCTCGGGATAGGATTCGCGTATTTTTCTGCTTCGCGTTCCTGGAAAGGATCTTGTGACATTGAGGTTCCTCCATTGTCATCTCTAATGAAGTTTACTTCACTCCACCAGTAATAATTTATAAAGCGGTTGATTCTCTTCAACCAAATCGGCAAGCGTGTAGTTATCCAGCTCCTTGAGAAAACTCTGCACGGCCTTAGAAAGCGCCTGTTTCAGACGACAGGCAGGGGTGATGTGGCAAAATTCGCTGCTACAGTTGACCAGTGATAAGGGTTCCAGCTCACGCACCACATCGCCAATACAAATAGTATTAGCCGGTTTACCCAGGCGGATACCGCCATTTTTTCCCCGAACGGCGGTGACAAAGCCCGCCCGGCTAAGCTGATTGATAATTTTGACCATATGATTACGGGACACGCCGTAGACTTCTGTCACCTCAGAAATGCTGGTCATTCGTCCATCTGGTAACGACGCCATATAGATTAGCGCACGTAAGCCGTAATCGGTGAAACTCGTTAACTGCACATCAACCTCAGGAAAAGGGAAAACGGGAAAAATACATTTATATTGATGATAAACCAGCCACAAGCTGTGTCGCTAATTTATTTCAGTTCGGGGAAGGAAAAAAGCGAGGATTTAACACTGTGTCGGATAGCGTAATGGCTTACCCGACACAGCAATGTATCACACTGTTAGCCCGGCAAGCAAAATATCTGCCAGGCGTACCAGATTTACGCGTCGAACGGGTCGCGCAGAATCATCGTCTCAGTACGATCGGGGCCGGTAGAAATAATATCAATCGGCACGCCGGTCAGTTCTTCGATACGTTTGATGTAGTTCAGCGCCGCCTGCGGCAGACCGCTACGATCTTTCACGCCGAAGGTGGATTCAGACCAGCCCGGCATGGTTTCGTAAATCGGCTCTACACCTTTCCAGTCGTCAGCTGCCAGCGGAGTGGTAGTCACTTCGCGACCATCCGGCATACGATAAGCCACGCAGAGTTTCACCTCTTTCAGGCCATCCAGCACGTCCAGTTTGGTCAGGCAGAAGCCAGACAGGGAGTTCAGCTGTACCGCACGACGAACGGCAACGGTGTCCAGCCAGCCGGTACGACGACGACGGCCGGTAGTGGCGCCATATTCGTTACCCTGCTTGCAGAGGAACTCGCCGGTTTCATCAAACAGTTCGGTCGGGAACGGACCCGCACCTACGCGAGTGGAGTAAGCCTTGAGGATACCCAGAACGTAATCAACATAACGCGGGCCCAGGCCGGAACCGGTCGCCACGCCACCAGCAGTGGTGTTAGAAGAAGTTACGTACGGATAAGTACCGTGGTCGATATCCAGCAGGGTACCCTGCGCACCTTCAAACATGACGAAATCGCCACGCTGACGCGCCTGGTCGAGCAGGTCCGAAACGTCAACAACCATAGAAGTCAGGATGTCGGCAACAGCCATCGTATCATCCAGAACTTTCTGGTAATCAACCGCTTCAACTTTGTAGTAGTTAACCAACTGGAAGTTGTGATATTCCATCACTTCTTTCAGTTTTTCAGCGAAGGTTTCTTTGTCGAAAAGGTCACCAACACGCAGACCGCGACGTGCCACTTTATCTTCATAAGCAGGCCCGATTCCACGACCGGTGGTGCCGATCGCTTTCGCGCCACGCGCTTTCTCACGCGCGTTATCCAGCGCAACGTGATAATCAAGGATCAGCGGACAGGCTTCAGACAGCAGCAGACGCTCACGAACGGGGATGCCACGGTCTTCCAGTTCTTTCATCTCTTTCATCAGCGCGCTCGGAGACAGCACAACACCGTTGCCGATGATGCTGGTTACATTCTCGCGAAGAATACCTGATGGAATAAGATGGAGAACGGTTTTTTCACCGTTGATTACGAGAGTATGGCCTGCGTTGTGACCGCCCTGGTAGCGTACAACATATTTAGCCCGTTCAGTCAGAAGATCGACGATCTTTCCTTTACCTTCGTCACCCCATTGGGTGCCCAGTACGACGACGTTGTTACCCATTTTTCAAAATCACCGTTTGCTTAAAAATGGATTCTACCATCGCTTTTTCAGATATACAGCACTTTTTGCACTCAATCTGCGGCAAATCCGACCACTTTTTGCTCAGCCAATCGTTTTCCTCAACATGTAGTAGACCACAACTCCCGCGACCACAAGTCCGCCGCCAAAACGACGTAAAACATTTTCCGGCAGTTGCGCCAGTGCCGAAACCATTTTTTTCCATGCGCCGGGATACAGCATCGGTCCCAGCCCTTCGAGGACTAATACCAGAGCAAGCGCCAACCAGATTGTTGAATTCATTTATCGCCCTTATAAAAGAAAACCACCGGCATCCTTTGGATGCGGTGGTTTTGCTGGTCTAAAACCGCTGACGCTATTTTAGCGTGTCGTCGAACTCGGTGTCTTCATGTAGCGGAAGAAATCGCTGTCCGGGCTCAGTACCATCACGTCCTGATTACCTTCGAAGCTCTTCTCGTAAGCGCGCAGACTACGAATGAACGCGTAGAAATCAGGGTCCTGGCTGAACGCGTCGGCAAACAGCTTCGCGGCTTCAGCATCACCTTCACCACGCATGATACGCCCCTGACGCTCGGCTTCCGCCAGAGTTTTCGTCACCTCATAGTCAGCAGCCGCACGCAGTTTTTCCGCTTCTTCCTGACCTTGTGAGCGATGACGACGCGCGACCGCTTCACGCTCGGCGCGCATACGGTTGTAAATGGCCTCAGAAACCTCGGTCGGCAGGTTGATCTGCTTAATACGCACATCGACCACTTCGATACCCAACGCCGCCATACTGTTCGGGTTGATGACCGGCACTTTACCTTTGGTTTCCGCCGTGACGCGTTCCGCCGCTTCGGCAATCGCGTCATCCGCCGCCGGGGTCGCTACTTCATCATCGGTACCGGCTGAACCGGAGTTCAGCGCGTCGCGCACTTCCAGAGTCAGACGACCACGAGAATCGGTCACGATGTCTTTTACGTCCAGGCGACCAATCTCAGAACGCAAACGGTCCGAGAACTTACGTTTTAACAGCACTTCGGCTTGCGAAATATCGCCGCCGCCGGTCGCCAGATAGTAACGGCTAAAGTCGCTGATACGCCATTTGATGTAGGAGTCGACAATCAGGTCTTTCTTCTCTTTAGTCACAAAGCGATCGGCCTGGTTATCCATCGTCTGGATACGCGCATCAAGCATTTTCACTGATTCAATAAACGGGATCTTAAAGTGCAGACCCGGCGCGTAAACCAGCGGTTTGTTCTCATCGTCACGCAGAACTTTACCAAAACGCAGCGTAATGCCGCGCTCGCCCTCTTTGACCACAAAGACGGACATGTAGAGCACTACCAGCACGATGATGATAATCGCAATAACTGACTTACGCATCGTTATTCCCCCTGACGCTGGTAGTCGTTACGCTGCGCATTCGCGCGGCGTTGGTCCATAATATCGCCCTGATTTGAGGACGACGTGTTACTTGCTCCGCTGGCGTTAGATTTTGTGGACGGCGGCAGGCGCAGCAGGTTGCTGGCGCTATTGTCGCTCTTTGCCGCCGGCGCATTCCCGCCTTTCAGCATCTGATCTAACGGCAGCACCATTAAATTACCGCTCTTGTCGTTAACCAGTACTTTACGGGTATGGCTCAGCACTTTTTCCATCGTTTCAATATACAGACGCTCGCGCGTAATCTGCGGCGCGGCTTTATATTCCGGCAAAATCTTCGCAAACCGGGCGACTTCACCCTGCGCTTCCAGGATAGTCTGGGTTTTATAGGCGCGTGCCTCTTCCAGAATACGCTGCGCCTGACCGTTGGCGCGCGGCTGAACTTCGTTGGTATACGCTTCCGCTTCACGAATGTACTGCTGCTCGTTTTCACGTGCGGCAATCGCGTCGTCAAAGGCGGCTTTCACCTCTTCCGGCGGGCGCGCAGCCTGGAAGTTCACGTCCAGCAGGGTAATCCCCATGTTGTACGGTTTGATAGTCTCTTCCAGCTCGCGTTGGGTATCGCTACGAATAACGGTACGACCTTCGGTCAGGATGCGATCCATCGTGTATTTGCCAATGACGCCACGCAGCGCGCTGTCGGTGGCCTGACGCAGGCTATCGTCCGGGCTGGTCACGCTAAACAGATATTTCTGCGGATCGGTGACGCGGTATTGCACGTTCATTTCAACGCGCACGACGTTTTCATCAGACGTCAGCATCACGCCTGACGCCGCCAGTTCGCGCACCGCTTCAACGTTCACCGGCGTGACGTCGTCAATAAATGTCGGCTTCCAGTTCAGACCTGGCTCTACCAGATGGCTGAATTTACCAAAACGCGTCACAACGCCGCGCTCGGCTTCTTTAATGGTATAAAAACCACTGGCCGCCCAGATAATGACTACTGCCGCCGCGGCGATGGCGACAATACGGCCTCCCAGTTGCGGACGCGGGCCTTGCGATGAGCTACCGCCGCCGGAACCGGTGCCTTTACCGCCCCCAAAACCACCGAGTTTTTTACTCAGCTTACGGAAGATATCATCCAGATCGGGAGGTCCCTGATCGCGGCCACCTTTGTTTCCATTTCCCCCAGAGTTGCTGCCAGGTTTGCTGCTTCCCCACGGGTCGCGGTCCTGTCCGTTATTACCGGGCTGATTCCACGCCATGTTTGTGCTCCATATTTGTTATGCGGTGATCCCCGTTGTCTTTCGACCTCAGAGGATAAGGCGAAATTACTCCATGCTTCAGACGAACCGCCGTTACAGACATCATCTTTCAGGCTGCGTCTTGAGTGGCGGCTTTTTTACCCCAGGTCACTTAGTTGTGAGCTCCTGAGATTCTCTCAGCTACCGCTTCAATACGACCTGAATGACTTCGCGTCTAGATCACGTATTCGATCAACGCCGGTTCTTGTTTACAGAGGCGACGCCAGTCGACAATCGGCATTCGTACCTGCAGACTGACGCTACCGTCTTCCTCCATCCACTCTTTTTCTATTGCCTGAAGCTGATAAAACCGACTTCTCAGACGCCCTTCCTGCGGCGGCAAACGCAGCGTATGCTGCGCCACCTCGCCGGAAAGACGCTCCGTCAAAGCCTGAAAAAGCTGTGGTATTCCCACGCCGCTTTGCGCTGAAAGCCAAACGCGGATGGGTTTATTCTCTTCATCTCTGTCGATACGCGGTTCAAAGTCGTCCAGCATATCGATTTTGTTCATCACCATTAAGGTGGGGATTTCGTGAGCGTCAATCTCTTCGAGAACGGTGTTTACCGCCTCGATGTTTTCCTGCACACGAACATCCGCCGCATCGACCACATGCAGCAGCAGCGTCGCCTGACGCGTCTCTTGCAGGGTAGCTTTAAAGGCAGCCACCAGATCGTGCGGTAAATGGCGGATAAAGCCTACCGTATCCGCCAGAACGGTTTCACCGACATCCGCTACATCAATACGACGTAAGGTCGGGTCCAGCGTCGCAAATAGCTGATCTGCCGCATAGACCCGCGCTTCAGTGATCTGATTAAAAAGGGTGGATTTTCCGGCGTTGGTATAGCCCACCAGCGATACCGTCGGAACGTCGGCCTTGATGCGCGACTGCCGCCCCTGCTCACGTTGCTTCTCAACTTTCTCCAGGCGCGACTGAATCTGCACAATGCGATTACGCAGTAAACGACGGTCGGTTTCGAGCTGGGTTTCACCCGGACCGCGCAAACCAATCCCGCCTTTCTGACGTTCAAGGTGGGTCCAGCCACGCACCAGACGCGTAGCCAGATGGCGTAGCTGTGCCAGCTCAACCTGCAACTTACCTTCATGGGTACGCGCACGTTGGGCAAAAATATCTAAGATAAGACCGGTGCGATCGATAACCCGGCACTCGCACAAACGCTCCAGGTTTCGCTCCTGGGCTGGACTCAATGCATGATCAAACAATACGACCGCTGCGCCAGTCGCTTTCACGGCTTCCGCAATTTCAACTGCCTTACCTTCACCTACAAAGTACTTCGGGTGCGGTGCTTTACGGCTACCGGTAATCACCTGCATTGCTTCGACACCGGCGGAAGAGACCAGAGATTCAAACTCCTGGAGGTCTTCCATATCTTTGTCTTGCGAAAAATAGATGTGTACCAGTACCGCCTGCTCACCGGCATCATAACGGTCAAACAAGCGTAAACCCTCTTAATAACCAGCGGGGGCGATTATCCGACGCCCCCGACATGGATAAACAGCGCGTGAACTTATTCAGTCTCTTCGCTGTCCTGTTGCGCAGTAGAACCCTGCGCGTTGCTACCGTGATGGTAGTTATTGCTGGCGCCGCCACCGGCATTGTTGCTGTGATGGGAAACCGGGCGAGACGGGACAACAGTAGAAATCGCGTGCTTATAAACCATCTGGCTGACCGTGTTTTTCAACAGGATCACGAACTGATCAAAGGACTCGATTTGACCTTGCAGCTTAATACCATTCACCAAATAAATAGAAACTGGAACACGTTCCCGACGCAATGCGTTCAGGAACGGATCTTGTAAAGATTGCCCCTTAGCCATTCTCTTTTCCTTATATGCTTATTTGTACTTTGAACCTTTCGATTCTGAAAAATTGCGCACGATACGTCTCAATTGTACACATTCAGTCTGCGATAGCACCAACAACCTGTAATACTTCTTTTCGCGCCCGATCGGGATTCTCACTGTCAAGCCAGCGCACCCCTTCCCAACCGCGCAACCAGGTCATCTGGCGCTTCGCCAACTGTCTCGTGGCGCAAACACCTCTATAAACCATTTCATCATATGAGATTTCGCCCTCAATGTATGACCACATCTGGCGGTATCCCACACAACGGATGGAAGGCAAGTCCGTATGCAAATCTCCTCGGGCAAAAAGCGCCCGGACTTCTGCTTCAAAACCTGAAGCCAACATCTGATGAAAACGCAGTTCAATGCGCTGATGGAGCAGTTCACGGCTCGCCGGGGCGATAGCGAACTGATGCACCTGGTACGGTAGCGCGTCTCCTGACGTTTGCGTTAGCTCCGTTAAAGTTTTACCCGAAATGAAAAAAACTTCCAGTGCCCGGGAAAGTCTTTGCGGATCATTTGGATGAATTCGCGCGGCGGCAACCGGATCTATCTCCTGAAGTTGCTGATGCAACGCCTCCCATCCAAGCTCCGCTGCTTGCTGCTCTATCCGGGATCTGACTTCCGGATCTGCTGAAGGCAGCGGCGATAACCCTTCCAGCAATGCCTTAAAATACAGCATGGTACCGCCCACTAACAGCGGGATACGCCCCGCAGCGGTGATCTCCGCCATTTGCGCTAACGCGTCGCGGCGAAAATCCGCCGCCGAATACGCCTGCGACGGGTCGCGTATATCCAGCAGTCGATGCGGCGCCGCTTTCAGCTCATCGGCATTCGGCTTAGCCGTGCCAATATCCATTCCCCGATAAATGAGGGCGGAATCAACGCTTATCAACTCTACTGGCAAAACTTTACGCAGTTCTATCGCCAGCGCCGTTTTGCCGGAGGCCGTCGGCCCCATCAAAAATATCGCCTTAGGCAGGCTCGCCTTGCTTACATCATTCATGCTTCAGGGCGTTCATCGCCGAATGTAAATCAACAGGTTGTAACAGGCCACCCGGCGGCGCTTTTACCAGCTGCGGACATAGCCGCTCAACATCCGCCAGCAGCGATATGGCCTGCGCCATCGACCACTGCGGATGTTCGCTCTGCACATTACGCGCTATCCATTGTGCAATATTGACCGTTGCAAATGTGGTCTGTTGCGCCAGGTAGCCTATCAGTTCAGGAATCAAGATTTGTAAATTTTGTTGTCGTAAGGGTAAAGGCACCGCCCGAATGGTCACATGCTGCGCATCTGACTGAAATTCAATACCCAATTCTCCCAACAAAGATTGGGCTTTTTGCAGCGCGGCTTTTTCATCGGCGCTCACTTTTAAACGCAGCGGAATCAGCAACGGCTGCGCGCAAACCGGACTTTGACTCGGTGTAAGCTGCGCCTGACGCAGCCAACGCTCCGCAACCGGCAGCGACAAGAGCTGGATAGTCCCCGCGTGTTCCAGCAACGCGCAGTCACCGCCGACTATCGTCAGTACGCGACCAAAACTCTGGCTATGTCCGTCAAGCGCAGGCGCAACCGGCTCCGGCGCGGGGCTCGTCGCCGGCGTCTGTAAAAGCGCGCGATAAACCTCGCCCTGCTGCTTCTGATAACCTGGCTGCGCGTGCGGCCAACCACCCGCGGACTGACGCCCGCCGTTACCGCCCGATGCGCCGCCGGAATAACGCGGTGTCGCGGGCTCGCGCGCCGCAGTTGGCTCGGCGGGTACAGCAAAATGGTTGCGCCCGGCGGCGATACGGTTTTCCGGGACATGCCGCGGCGCTGGCGCAATGTCCTCCAGCGGCAGCGTCGTTTCTGTCTGCTGTTGCAGAACGCTCAGCACCCCTTGATAGATGAAGTCGTGCACCAGCCGGGATTGATGAAAACGCACTTCGTGCTTGGCGGGATGAACATTGACATCCACTTGATGCGGGTCAATCTCCAGATACAGCACAAACGCAGGCTGTTGGTCCGCGCCCAGTTTATCTTCACAGGCCTGGCGAATGGCATGGTTGATCAAGCGGTCGCGCATCATGCGGCCATTCACATAACAGTACTGGATCTCCGTTAACGCCGTGGTGGTGTGATTCGGATCGGCGACCCAGCCGCGCAGGGTCAGATCGCCATGCTGCCACTCGATCGCCAGTGCCTGTTCGAGAAACGGCGTGCCGCAGATGGCGCCTAACCGGCGCTCTTTTTGCCCGTCCTTTGCGACAGCGCGATACTGCCGTACCAATTTGCCGTTGTGCGACAGGTTAAGCGTGACGTCAAAACGGGCCAATGCAATACGACGGATGATCTCATCGATGTGATTAAATTCCGTTTTTTCGGTACGCATGAATTTGCGCCGGGCGGGCGTATTGTAAAAGAGATCCAGAACTTCCAGGGTGGTGCCGACCGGGTGCGCGGCGGGTTTTACCGTCACGTCCATGTCGCGCCCTTCCGCATACGCCTGCCAGGCTTCCGCCTGCTCCGCCGTGCGCGACGTTAGCGTCAAACGCGAGACCGAACTGATACTGGCCAGCGCTTCGCCGCGAAATCCCAGACTGATAATCGCTTCCAGATCGTCAAGCGAGGCGATTTTACTGGTGGCATGACGGGCCAGCGCCAGCGCCAGCTCCTCTTTTTTAATGCCGCAGCCATTGTCGCGAATACGAATAAGCTTCGCGCCGCCACGCTCGATGTCGATATCAACGCGGGTGGCGCCTGCATCCAGACTATTCTCTACCAGCTCTTTAACAACCGACGCAGGGCGTTCCACCACTTCGCCAGCGGCGATTTGGTTCGCAAGCTGCGGCGGCAGAACCTGAATCGGCATGAAATCTCCTTAATTCGCGGCGGTTATGGCGCCAGGCTGGTTGGTACTGGCCGTCTGGCCTGGGCCGCCCTGCGGCGCAGACTGGATCGGATGCGCTGCAAAGTACTTACGCAACCCCCGGTATATAGCGTCAGCAATCTGCTGCTGATAGCGGTCGCTCGCCAGCAATCGCTCTTCGCCGTGATTACTGATAAAGCCCGTCTCCACCAAAATGGACGGGATATCCGGCGAACGCAACACGCCCAGGCTAGCGTGTTCCGGGCGGCGTTTATGCAGCGACCCCACGCCGTCGAGTTGGCTTAGTACGTTCGTCGCCACATCATACCCTACCCGCTGCGAATGACCGAATTGCAAATCCAGTACCGCCTGGCTCAGGTAAGGGTCTGACTGACTGTTCGCCAGCACATCGCCAGCGCCGCCTAACAGTTCGGATTGCTTCTCATGCTGCTCAAGCCAGTTTGCCATTTCGCTGTTCGCGCGACGATTGGACAATACCCAGACGGAGGCGCCGGTGGCGTCGCGATTTGGCGCGGCATCCGCATGAATAGAGACAAGGAAGTTGGCGTTTTGCTTACGCGCCACATCAGACCGCCCCATCACCGAAATAAAATAGTCGCCGTCACGCGTCAGCACGCCTTTAAACATCGGATCGTTATTCAGCAATGTGCGTAACTTACGCGCGATAGCGATGGTGACATTTTTCTCGCGCGTACCGCCCGGGCCTATCGCGCCGGGGTCCTGGCCTCCATGTCCGGCATCAATAGCAATCACCACTTTATCGCCAGCGCCTGCCGACGCGCGCGCCGCAGGCCGCGTAACGGTATTGCTGCTGGTTACGCCGGTCAGGCGATCATCAGAAGATTTAAACGGATTACGGGCAGGCTCCGTCGGGCGGGGCGCGCTTTCAACCCGTTTCGCGACGACAGGCGGTGGTGGCGGTGGCGGAACATCGGCATTAATGGTGAAAATGACCGTATAGTTGCCGCCGTTTTGCCGCTTCACCGCCTCGGTTTTACCATTTTCCGTCAGATCGACAAGCAACCGTAAAGATTGCGCATCTTTCGGCGTTCCGGCACGGATCGTTTTTACCAGATTGTTACCGCTAAACTGAAGCGGCAGCCCCTGAATCACGCCGGTCTGCCTGATATCCAGCGCCACGGTACGTTTACCGTCCTGTGAGTAAGCATATTCCGGCTCGCCGATAAAACTCAGCGTAATGCGCGCCTGCTGCTCGCCGTTGGAAACCTGAATATCAGAGAGACTGGCGGCGCCCGCGTGCGCGCACAGCAGGATTAAGGCTGCTATTACGGCATTTTTGATGCGATAAATCATCCCGCCACCTTTATAGCTAATCGGCTAAACGCGCCAGTAACGAATGACCCGATGAGGATACCGCGCTTACGCGAGCCTCACGCCCCTGCGTCTGGTAATCAATATGGATTTCGACGTCCGGGTCGGGGAGAACGCCTTTACCCTGTTGCGGCCACTCCACCAGACAAATGGCGTCGTTGGCGAAATAATCGCGAATGCCCATAAACTCCAGCTCCTCCGGGTCCGCAAGACGGTATAAGTCGAAGTGATATACCATCATGTTATCAAGCGCATAAGGCTCTACCAGCGTATAGGTGGGGCTTTTTACATTACCGTTATGGCCTAACGCCTGTAAAAATCCCCGGCTAAACGTTGTTTTACCGGCACCTAAATCGCCATACAGATAAATAACGGTCGCGCCATCACAGGCGTTGGCTACCCGTTGTCCCAGGTCTAGCGTCGCCTGTTCGTCAGGTAGCGGAATTACTCGATTCATCATGGTTTACGTCAATCACATCAGGGTTAACAATACGCCGCAGCGTAGTAAAAAGATCGGTCGCCAACATGCCGCGAGCGCCATAACGCGCTGCCAGTAAGTCCGCCGCCGCGCCGTGAGCCACACATCCCACACATGCTGCATCATACGGGGTAAACTTCTGTCCGAGCAATGCGCCGATGATGCCGGACAGGACATCGCCCATCCCGCCGCTCGCCATCCCCGCATTACCAGCGTCAATGATAGCCAGAGGGTGGTGTTCAGCGGCGATAATCGTTCCTGCGCCTTTTAACACGACCACGCCTCCATACCGTTTTACCAGACGCTGTGCTGAAAGTAAGCGATCACTTTCAATTTCTGCCACAGAACATCCTAACAGGCGGGCCGCCTCTCCCGGATGCGGCGTAATCACGCGATTGTGACGTTTATCAGGATTGATTGCCAGTAGGTTCAACGCATCCGCATCCCACAGCATAGGTTTACGGACGTTTTCTACTTTCTGTAAGGCTTTTTTGCCCCATTCCTGCTGCCCAAGCCCCGGGCCGATCACCACAACGTCAGCCCAGGTCAGGCTCTCTTCCAGCGACTGAGGCATGAGTTCATGTACCATCAGTTCCGGGCGGGCCGTCAGCAACGGCGCGATGTTTTCACCGCGGGTCAGTACTCTGACCAACCCAGCCCCCGTACGCAGCGCCGCCTCGCCAGCCATCCGAATTGCGCCCGCTGTTCCCTGGTCGCCGCCGATGATCGCCAGACGACCATGATCGCCCTTATGCGAGGTCGGTCGACGCGGCGTTAACCATTGCCCCAACTGCGTCGCGTCAAAACGCCGGAGCGGCGGCGTCTGGCTCGCCAGCCAGCCTTCCAGTCCCAACGCGTCATAATGCAGTATGCCGGTAACGTCACGCGCTTTGCCGGTCAGCAGGCCTGGTTTCAGGGCGATAAACGTGACCGTATGCGCGGCGCTTATCACCGCGCCAGGCGTGGCGCCCGTTTGCGCCAGCAGGCCTGACGGGATATCGACGGCGACAACCGGCGCAGGATGGGCGTTCGCCTGTTCAATCAGACCGGCTACCGGGTCGCGCGGCGCCTGGGCTATACCGGTGCCAAGCAGCGTGTCGATAATTAGATCCGTCGCTTCCGGCCAGATAATATCGGCAGCATGGATAATGCCGCCGGCATTCAGCCAGGCATCGCGCGCCTGCGCCGCTTCTTCAGGTAACGGTTTGTCGCTCTCCTGCGCCAGCAACGTTACGCTAATGCCCGCCGCTTGCGCTAGTCGCGCCACAACGTAACCATCGCCGCCGTTGTTGCCATGACCACACAACACCAGCCAGTGTCGGGTGTCAGGATAACTGTCACGGGCTACCCGAAATGCCGCGTCGCCAGCGCGCAGCATCAATTCATAGAGTGTGAGTCCGAAGGCATCCGCCGCATCGCGTTCCAGCCGTTTGATGTCATCGGCGGGCCAAATGGAGGGTGGGATACTTACAGGGTTTTTCTTCATGTTATGGTCCATCATGTCAAAGCCCCTCGATCTCAATCAGTTAGCGCAAAATATTAAGCAGTGGGGGCTGGAGCTGGGCTTTCAGCAGGTCGGTATTACTGATACCGATCTGCGCGCATCCGAACCTGCGCTGCAGGCGTGGCTGGACAAACAATACCACGGCGAGATGGCATGGATGGCGCGCCACGGTATGATGCGCGCCCGGCCTCATGAACTCTTACCCGGTACGCTACGTGTCATCAGCGTGCGCATGAACTATCTGCCCGCCAACGCCGCGTTTGCCAGTACGTTGAAGGATCCCACGCTGGGCTACGTTAGCCGATATGCGCTGGGGCGTGATTATCACAAGCTATTACGCAGCCGCCTTAAAAAACTGGGCGAGCAGATCCAGCAGTACTGCGGTTCGCTGAATTTTAGACCGTTTGTCGACTCTGCGCCTATTCTTGAACGCCCATTAGCGGAAAAAGCAGGACTTGGCTGGACGGGTAAACACTCACTTATCCTTAATCGGGAGGCGGGCTCATTCTTTTTCCTGGGGGAACTGCTGATTGATTTACCGCTGCCGGTCGACCAGCCGGTCGAGGAAGGTTGCGGTAAATGCGTCGCCTGTATGACCATTTGCCCGACCGGGGCGATCGTCGAACCGTATACGGTGGACGCGCGGCGCTGTATTTCTTATCTCACCATTGAGCTGGAAGGCGCTATTCCGGAAGCATTTCGCCCACTGATAGGTAACCGTATTTACGGCTGCGATGACTGCCAGCTTATCTGTCCGTGGAATCGTTACTCTCAGTTGACCGACGAAGCAGATTTTAGCCCACGCAAGGCGCTGCATAACCCAGATTTGCTTGAGTTGTTTAGCTGGAGCGAAGCGCAGTTTCTGAAAGTCACTGAAGGTTCTGCGATTCGGCGCATTGGTCATTTACGCTGGCTGCGCAATGTTGCCGTCGCGCTGGGGAATGCGCCGTGGAGTAATGCCGTTATTACGGCGCTGGAAAGCCGCAAGGGTGAGCATCCACTTCTTGATGAGCATATCGAATGGGCGATTGCGCAACAAATTGAAAAGCGCAACGCCTGCATCATTGAAGTGCAGCTACCGAAAAAACAGCGTCTGGTCAGGGTGATTGAAAAAGGGCTGGTGCGTGATGCCTGAATTATTCACAGGCTGTGTATAAAAATAAAAACACATTGCGATTCAAGAGGGAAAAAAGGAACAGTCAATAACGCTAACGTTTTGAAATCTTATTTTTTCTATATTTTTCAGTAAATTATAGAAATTCTACGCGTCAGGTATAATTTTTTGCATTCCAGGAGTAATGGGCCGTCCTGTGGATAAGTCTGTTTACAAGGATCTGACGAAAGCGGAACAAAACGTGCCCCAACGCGATATTCGTTGTGGATAATTTTACTGTAGATAAGAATTGGAGCGGGAAACGAGACTCGAACTCGCGACCCCGACCTTGGCAAGGTCGTGCTCTACCAACTGAGCTATTCCCGCTTGGGTGCGTCTGTGCTTAACAAGCACTTTCAAATTTTGGAGCGGGAAACGAGACTCGAACTCGCGACCCCGACCTTGGCAAGGTCGTGCTCTACCAACTGAGCTATTCCCGCAAATTTGTTGCTGTCGTAATTCGCATTTCTGCGTCGTTACGGGAGGCGCATTATACGAGAAATCCATTTAGCTGCAAGCCCCTGAACGCATTTTTTCGCGATTTTTGTTTGAATGCTGATTAAATCACCAAACAAGACAAAAAACGAGCAAAGCGTGCGCTATGCAACAAAAAACTTTTCACGCCACGCCTAAAGGCACAGAATCAGAATAGCACCCTGCGCCAAAAAAAGAATAGCACGGTGACCACAACATCCAATTGATATCAGGGATCAAGATGAAAAAAAAACTTATTGTCATGCTGTTAGCCAGCCTCTCCGTTCACGCCGCTTCCGTTTCCGCCAGAACATTACATTTTGGCACCTCCGCCACCTATGCGCCCTATGAGTTTGTCGATGCCGATAATAAAATTGTTGGTTTCGATATTGATGTCGCCAACGCGGTCTGCAAAGAGATGCAAGCGGAGTGCTCATTCACTAACCAGAGCTTTGATAGTCTGATCCCCAGCCTACGCTTCAAAAAGTTTGATGCGGTGATCGCCGGTATGGATATGACGCCCAAACGTGAGCAGCAGGTCTCCTTTAGCCAACCCTATTACGAAGGTCTATCGGCGGTAGTCGTCACGCGTAAAGGGGCTTATCACACTTTTGCCGATCTGAAAGGCAAAAAAGTCGGTCTGGAAAACGGTACAACGCATCAGCGCTATTTGCAGGATAAACAACAAGCTATCACGCCTGTCGCCTATGACAGCTATCTAAACGCCTTTACCGATCTGAAAAACAACCGTCTTGAGGGCGTGTTTGGCGATGTCGCCGCGATTGGTAAGTGGCTAAAAAACAATCCGGATTACGCCATCATGGATGAACGCGCCAGCGATCCTGACTACTACGGAAAAGGGTTAGGCATTGCGGTACGCAAAGGCAACGACGCGCTATTGCAAGAAATTAATGCCGCGCTCGACAAGGTGAAAGCATCGCCGGAATATGCACAAATGCAGGAGAAATGGTTTACGCAGTAATTCAGTGGCGGGAGAGCTGCCGGATGAGACGCTCTGGCGTTGCCATCCGGCACGTTACGCCTCACAGCTTAATGAAATGCTCGCGGTAGTAAGCCAGCTCCGCCACCGACTCGCGAATATCATCCATCGCCTGGTGCGTGCCCTGCTTGGTAAAGCCGGCCAGAATCTCCGGCTTCCAGCGGCGCGCCAGTTCCTTGAGCGTACTGACATCCAGATAGCGATAGTGGAAGTAAGCCTCCAGTTCCGGCATATATTTAAACAGAAAACGACGATCCTGACCGATGCTGTTACCGCAAATCGGCGACTTACCCGCAGGCACCCACGTTTTCAGAAATTCAATCGTCGCCAGTTCAGCGTCTCGTTCGCCCATCGTACTTGCCTTAACGCGATCTACCAGGCCGCTGCCGGTATGGGTGCGCACGTTCCAGTCATCCATTAACGCCAGTTGCGCATCGGATTGATGTACCGCAATCGTCGGCCCTTCCGCCAGAATATTCAGACTGGCATCCGTCACCAGCGTGGCTATCTCAATAATGCGATCGCGCTCGGGGTCCAGACCTGTCATCTCCAGATCGATCCAAATCAGGTTGTTTTCATCGGCACTCATGCTATTTTCCACCCTTCAGAGGTCACATTCACTGTGACTATATTCATCTACAATTGCGTGTATCATAGATGTTTTGCCCACTATGGGCGACCAGGAGCCAGTACGATTGAGCAAAAATAAACTCTCCAAAGGCCAGCAGCGCCGTGTGAACGCCAATCACCAGCGTCGTTTAAAAACGTCCGCGGAGAAAGCCGACTACGATGACAACCTGTTTGGCGAGCCTGCAGAAGGTATCGTCATTAGCCGTTTTGGTATGCATGCCGATGTGGAGTCTGCTGACGGCGAGGTTCACCGTTGCAATATCCGCCGCACTATCCGTTCGCTGGTGACGGGCGATCGCGTCGTCTGGCGTCCGGGCAAAGCCGCCGCAGAGGGCGTCAACGTAAAAGGCATCGTTGAAGCGGTGCATGAGCGCACCTCGGTATTGACGCGCCCGGACTTCTACGACGGCGTGAAGCCTATTGCCGCCAACATTGACCAAATCGTTATCGTCTCCGCGATTTTGCCGGAGCTGTCGCTGAATATCATCGATCGCTACCTGGTCGGCTGTGAAACCCTACAGGTTGAGCCGCTTATCGTACTCAATAAAATTGATCTGCTGGACGACGAAGGTATGGACTTCGTTAATGAGCAGATGGATATCTACCGCAATATCGGCTATCGCGTGCTGATGGTCTCCAGCCATACGCAGGATGGTCTGAAACCGCTGGAAGAGGCGTTAACCGGTCGCATCAGTATTTTTGCCGGGCAGTCCGGCGTCGGAAAATCCAGTCTGCTAAACGCTCTGCTCGGCTTACAGAACGAGATTCTGACGAACGATGTGTCGAATGTCTCCGGTCTGGGTCAACATACCACTACCGCTGCTCGTCTGTATCATTTCCCGCATGGCGGCGATGTCATTGATTCTCCCGGCGTGCGCGAGTTCGGCCTATGGCATCTGGAGCCGGAACAAATCACCCAGGGCTTTGTCGAATTTCATGACTATTTGGGACATTGCAAATACCGGGACTGCAAGCATGACGCCGATCCAGGCTGCGCCATTCGCGAAGCGGTAGAGAACGGCGCTATTTCAGAAACCCGTTTCGAAAATTATCACCGAATTCTTGAAAGTATGGCGCAGGTAAAAACGCGTAAAAACTTTTCTGATACGGACGACTGACAGATACGCTAGGCGTCGTTAGAATCGTCCCCTTTTTTCAGGATACCGGTATAACTGCCGGTTCAGGAACAACAATGGCCTGGAGGCTACCTTGTTAAACTCATTTAAACTTTCGCTACAATACATTCTGCCGAAACTATGGCTCACTCGCCTGGCGGGCTGGGGCGCAAGCAAACGAGCAGGATGGCTAACAAAACTGGTTATCGATCTCTTCGTAAAATATTACAAAGTCGATATGACCGAGGCGCAAAAACCGGATACCGCCAGCTATCGTACGTTCAATGATTTCTTTGTTCGTCCGCTGCGTGATGACGTGCGTCCGCTCAATACCGATCCTAACATCCTGGTGATGCCTGCTGACGGCGTGATAAGCCAGTTGGGTCGTATCGAAGAAGATAAAATTTTACAGGCCAAAGGCCATAATTACAGCCTTGAGGCGTTGCTGGCGGGTAACTACCTGATGGCGGATAAGTTCCGCAACGGCACGTTTGTGACCACTTACCTCTCCCCTCGCGACTACCATCGCGTGCATATGCCATGCAACGGCATCCTGCGTGAAATGATCTACGTACCGGGCGATCTGTTCTCTGTTAACCATCTGACCGCGCAAAACGTCCCCAACCTGTTTGCCCGCAACGAGCGCGTTATCTGTCTGTTTGATACCGAGTTCGGCCCTATGGCGCAGATTCTGGTCGGCGCAACAATTGTCGGCAGTATCGAAACCGTCTGGGCGGGGACCATTACCCCGCCGCGCGAAGGCATCATCAAGCGCTGGACCTGGCCAGAAGGCGAACATGAAGGGTCTGTCGCCTTGTTGAAAGGCCAGGAGATGGGGCGCTTTAAACTGGGTTCCACGGTTATCAACTTATTTGCGCCGGGGAAAGTGAATCTGATCGCGTCGCTGGCAAGCCTGTCCGTTACCAAAATTGGCCAACCGCTGGCGACGTCGACCGAAACATTCGTCGCGCCGGAGGTAGAACCTGCTCCGCTGCCGGCAGAAGAAATTAAAGCCGAACACGACGCCAGCCCGCTGGTTGACAATAAAAAAGACGACACCTAATCAAGAGAGAATGCTGACGTGCGCCTGATTATCGCTTTTCTGATGGCCTGGTGCCTCAGCACGGGGGCGTTCGCCGCAACGGCCCCCGACGCCAAACAAATCACGCAGGAACTGGAGCAGGCAAAAGCGGCGAAACCCGCTCAGCCGGAAGCCGTTGAGGCGCTCCAGACTGCGTTAAACGCGCTTGAAGAGCGAAAAGGCTCGCTTGAGCGCGCGAAACAATATCAACACGTTATTGATAATTTCCCTAAGCTATCCGCCACCTTGCGCGCCCAGTTGAATAATCTGCGCGATGAACCTCGCAGCGTACCGCCAGAGATGTCCACCGAAGCGTTAAATCAGGAGATCTTGCAGGTTAGCAGCCAGCTACTGGATAAAACCCGCGAGGCGCAACAGGAGCAGGAGCGCGTCAGGGAGATCGCCGACTCGCTCAGCCAGCTTCCCCAACAGCAAAACGACGCCCGCCGCCAGCTTAATGAGATTGAGCGACGGCTCGGCGCCGCAGGCGGAAGTGCCGCGCTTAGCCAGGCGCAAAGTCTCAGTATGCAGGCGGAGTCCGCCAAACTAAAAGCGTTAGTCGACGAACTGGAGTTGGCGCAACTGTCCGCCAACAACCGGCAGGAACTGGCTCGTCTGCGTTCTGAGCTGGCGGAAAAACAGAGTCAGCAATTGGATGCGTATCTTCAGGCGCTGCGCAATCAGCTCAATAGCCTGCGCCAACGTGAAGCGGAACGCGCGCTGGAAAGCACTGAGCTGCTGGCGGAAAACAGCGCCGGTTTGCCGGAAGGCATCGTCGAACAATTTAAAGTCAACCGCGAGCTGTCACAGGCGCTCAATCAACAAGCGCAGCGGATGGATCTGGTCGCCTCGCAGCAGCGACAGGCCACCAGCCAAACGTTACAGGTGCGTCAGGCGCTCAATACGCTGCGGGAGCAGTCGCAATGGCTTGGCGTGTCCAACATGCTTGGCGAAGCGCTGCGCGCGCAGGTCGCCCGTCTGCCAGAGATGCCTAAGCCGCAGCAGCTTGATACGGAAATGGCGCAGCTACGCGTTCACCGTATGCGCTATGAAGAATTACTCAATAAGCAACCGCAGCTACGGCAAATACGTCAGGCCAATGGACAGCCGCTGACCGCCGAGCAAAACCAGATTCTTGACGCCCAGCTTCGCACTCAGCGCGAGCTGCTCAACTCTTTGTTACAGGGCGGCGATACGCTGATCCTGGAGCTGACCAAACTGAAAGTCTCCAACAGCCAACTGGAGGATGCGCTTAAAGAGGTTAATGAAGCGACCCACCGTTATCTGTTCTGGACCGCTGACGTTAGCCCGCTATCGCTCTCCTGGCCTGTTGATTTGGTTCAGGATTTACGTCGGCTTATCTCATTAGATACGTTTAATCAGTTAGGTAAAGCCAGCATCATGATGCTGACCAGCAAAGAGACGCTACTGCCGTTATTCGGCGCGCTGGCGCTGGTCGGGTTTAGCCTCTATTCACGCCAACACTTCAACCGGTTCCTTGAGCGCTCGGCCTCGCGCGTCGGGAAAGTCACCCAGGATCACTTCTCGCTGACGCTGCGAACGGTGTTCTGGTCGATTCTGGTCGCCTCGCCGCTGCCCGTCTTGTGGGCGACGCTCGGCTATGGTCTACAGGAAGCCTGGCCGTATCCGCTGGCCGTCGCCATCGGCGATGGCGTGACGGCGACAGTACCGCTGTTGTGGGTAGTCATGATTTGCGCCGCTTTTGCCCGCCCTAATGGTCTGTTTGTGGCGCATTTCGGCTGGCCGCGAAACCGGGTAGCGAAAGCGATGCGCTACTACCTGATGAGCATTGGGCTAATCGTGCCGCTCATTATGGCAGTGATCATGTTTGATAATCTTAACGATCGGGAGTTTTCCGGCTCGTTGGGCCGCCTTTGCTTCATCCTGATATGCGGCGCGCTGGCGCTGGTCACGCTGAGTCTGAAAAAAGCGGGCATTCCGCTCTATCTTGATAAAGAAGGCAACGGCGACAACATGGTCAACAGCCTGCTGTGGAATATGTTGATGGGCGCGCCGCTTATCGCGATTCTGGCGGCGGCGGTGGGTTATCTGGCCACAGCGCAGGCGCTACTGGCGAGACTGGAAACCTCGGTCGCCATCTGGTTCCTGTTGCTGGTCATTTATCACGTCATTCGCCGCTGGATGCTGATCCAACGACGCCGACTGGCTTTTGACCGCGCCAAACATCGTCGGGCGGAGATGCTGGCGCAGCGCGCGCGCGGCGAAGAAGAACCGGCGCACTCCTCCAGCCTGGAAGGCGCGGTCGACATCGATGAAAGTGAAATCGATCTTGACGCTATTAGCGCTCAGTCGCTGCGTCTGGTTCGCTCAATTCTGATGCTTATCGCCCTGCTATCGGTAATTGTACTGTGGTCGGAAATCCACTCGGCATTCGGCTTCCTGGAGAATATTTCGCTGTGGGATGTCACCTCTACGGTGCAAGGCGTGGAAAGCCTGGAGCCGATTACCCTGGGGGCGGTGCTCATTGCGATTCTGGTCTTTATCATCACCACGCAGTTGGTGCGTAATCTGCCTGCGCTGCTGGAGCTGGCGTTATTACAGCATCTCGATTTAACGCCTGGTACCGGTTACGCCATCACGACCATCACCAAATATCTGTTAATGCTGATTGGCGGGCTGGTCGGTTTCTCGATGATCGGCATTGAGTGGTCGAAGCTACAATGGCTGGTTGCCGCGCTCGGCGTTGGGCTTGGTTTTGGCCTGCAAGAAATTTTCGCTAACTTTATCTCCGGCCTGATTATTTTGTTTGAAAAGCCGATTCGTATCGGCGATACGGTGACCATTCGCGATCTCACCGGCAGCGTGACCAAAATCAATACCCGCGCCACCACCATCAGCGACTGGGATCGTAAAGAGATTATCGTGCCGAATAAAGCCTTTATCACCGAACAGTTTATCAACTGGTCGCTGTCTGACTCCGTTACGCGCGTGGTGTTAACCATCCCGGTGCCGGCGGATGCCAATAGCGAAGAGGTGACGCAAATTCTGCTGACGGCGGCGCAGCGCTGTTCTTTGGTGCTGGATAACCCGCCGCCTGAAATCTTTCTGGTGGATCTCCAGCAGGGTATTCAAATTTTTGAACTGCGTATCTATGCCGCGGAAATGGGACACCGTATGCCATTACGCCATGAGATCCACCAATTGATTCTGGCTGGCTTCCGCGAGCACGGTATTGATATGCCGTTCCCGCCGTTCCAGATGCGTCTGGAGAGTCTCGGAGGTAAACAAACGGGGAGAACGTTAACGTCAGCGGGTAAAACCAGCCGCCCGGCGGGGAGTTTGTAAACGCAATGGTGCCGGATGACGCTAAAAGACTCGATGACATAGGCTTATCAGGTCTTTTAGCATAGATCACACACAAAACTGATAGCGCAGGAAGAATTGCCAGGACCAGTAAGCAAATATCACCAACGCGACACAGTACAAAAACCAACTACGTATTTTCTTATACACAGTAACGTAAAAAAATGGGAAAAACAGGGGCAGCGTCATCATCGCGCCAAAACCTCTGGAATCATCATTTTCGACAGTTCTCATCACATCACAAATGTTGTTTATCCCACTCTCGCCAATCATCCACTCTTTATCCAGGACTGAAAATACAGCGATGAGTGGGATAGCCAGTAAAATCCAGATAGCGCACAATGCAAACATTTTCGGACTCATTATAAATATCCTTTTCATAAAGCCGATGAGCTAACGCTATCCGGACAAAGATTACTCCGCCGCCCACTCCGGATCGGCGCTCATGCGGCTGCTGTAATTCTGATAAATCGCCATCGCCAGCAACGAGAAGAAGATCGGGCCGCCGATCATCCACAAGGCGCTGTCCCAGTCCCCAGCTTCAATCACTGGCTGGATGATGGTAAAGACGTTGGCAAACGTCACCACCAGCACCACAACACCCGTCGCGACCAGGGTAGAGGCTTTGGTTTTAAAGAGAACAAATGGCCGCTCCAGATCCTGACGCGCTTTAAAGAAGGGAAATGCCAGCGCAAGGAACAGGTATGGCAAGGTCATTGAGACGTTCGCCATCAGCGTGAGTTTGTTATAAAACGCCGATGCGGTGTCACCGCCAAAAGAGACCAGCAAAATAAACAGACTCACCAGCACGCACTGTAGCCACATAGCGGTCGCCGGCATACCGTTAGCGTTCAGTGTCGTCATCGGCGCGGGCCACAACGCTTTTGGCGTCCCCTGAATAATGGCTTTCAGCGGTGAATAGCTCAACGTAAAAAACGCGCCGGTATAAGCCAGAAACATAGAAAGGCCGGTGATACGCGCAAACCAGACGCCCACCGTCATCGCTGCGTCCGGAGAAAGGTTTAACGCGTTACCTAATGTCGTGCCTAAACTCGACATCAGAATGTAGGTGATATTCCCTAAGTTAACGGCGCTATTACTTAATATCTGTTGCCAGTTAGTGCTGACGCCCCATAAAAAGATCGCCAAAGAATAACCAATTGAAATCACAATGGCCGCGAAGACAATGCCTTTCGCAAAATTCTTTTCCGGTTTTTCGGTTTTATCCACCAGTCCGCCGACAGCCTCAATACCGCCGTAAGCAAAAATAGCAAATACCACAAATGACAACATTGCCAGGCCGGAGTGATAACCCGGATTCGGTGACGAGGTAAAATTAATCTCTTGTGCAAAATGCCCACCATTTAATAACAAAATAGCGACACTCACTAACAATAAAACTAAATTAAGACACATTACGGCAATACCTCCGACCGCCGTAATTCGCGCAATTTTATTGATCCCTCTGGCGGCGACACACGTCACCAGAATCATCCAGCCAACGGCGAGCAGCCCGACAACCTGCGTAGGCTCAAGCCCCGCAATACGCCAGTGCTGCGTCATATCGGCGCCAAAAACAAAAGTAGAAAACGGTACCCAAATTTTTGCCGCCGTACTTACCATCCATATGACATACGATGAAAACCACATAAACGTGCCAATAAACGCGTAACGTGGCCCCACGCTATTATTCATCCACGAATAGATCCCGCCCTCTTCTTTGCGATAAGCGGAACCCATTTCAGCCATCATTAAGGCGAATGGAATAAAAAACAGCAAGGCAGAAAATATATACCACGGGATTGCGCTATACCCCATTAAATAAAACGCCGACGGGCTATTCGCAAAACCAAAAACAGAAGTAAAAATCATCAGGATAAGCCCAATAAGGCTCATCTTTTTTATCGTGTGGGTCATTCAACCATCCCTTACTCTCGAGCGCGTTTGCCAGACGCCGCTCACCGATTGACGCCGCCTTCTTTTTTACAAAGGTCAGCGATAAAAAAATCAACACAGGATTGATACCTAAATGGCATCAAAGATCCAGCCTTATGTTGTGGCCAATAGAGGATAATTGAAAAAATATGCTACAAAATGGCGCTTATTGCGCCATTTTATCTCGCGAAAGAGTGAATTTCAGATTTACGCCCGATCGACCGTAAAAGCAATCACGTCCGCCAGGCTTTCCGCCCCCAGCGCCAGCATCACCAGACGATCAACACCCAGCGCCACGCCGGAACAATCCGGTAGACCGGCGGCCAGCGCATCCAGTAGATTTTGGTCAATCGGCTGCTGCGGCAGACCGCGCGCGGCGCGCTTACGATTGTCCTGTTCAAAGCGCTGTTGTTGCTCACGTGCGTCCGTCAGTTCGTGGAAACCATTCGCCAGCTCAATACCTTTGTAGTACACCTCAAAGCGCTCGGCGACGCGATGATCCTCGGTACTGATTTGTGCCAGCGATGCCTGACTTGCCGGAAAGTGATAAATAAAGGTCGGCTTTTCTTTACCTATATGCGGCTCAACCCCCATCGTGAACAGCAGTTGCAGCAACGTATCACGGTCTTCTTCCGTATCGGCGATATTGCTTAAATCAAGCTTTGCCGCCGCCTCACGCAGTTGCGTTTTATCTGCTGATAACGGGTCAATCTCCAGATGGCGCTGAAACGCCTGTTGATAGGAGAGACTTTCCGCAGGTTGACAATCCAGCACTTGCTGAAGCAAATCATCCACTTCATTCATCAGGCGGTACATATCGTAATGCGGGCGATACCACTCCAGCATAGTGAATTCCGGATTATGATGTCGTCCCATCTCTTCATTACGGAAACTGCGGCATAGCTGGAAAACCGGGCCGCACCCTGCCGCCAGCAGGCGTTTCATATGGTATTCCGGACTGGTCATTAAATAGAGGTTGATCCCCTGGGAATGGCCAGGTCCGACGAAACGCGTTTCGAACGGGAACAGATGAATGTCTGTGACCGTCGCCTGACTCATGCAGGGCGTCTCAACCTCAAGCACTCCACGATCGGCAAAGAAACGACGGATTTCCGCCATAATCGCCGCACGTTTTAATAAATTGGGGATGGACGCGCTCGGCTGCCAGGTTGCCGTTTCGCTCATGATTCTTTCTCCAGTTTAAGACAAGGTCACGAAGTCTACTCGCAACGCGCGGGCGAAACAAATTTTGCGCAGGCGTATCGGGCGCCTTCTGGAGGGTAAAAAAAGTGATTTCAGATGGTTTAGTAATTAAATTAATCAAAATCAATGATAATTCATCCCTCTGATACGCTAAAAAAATCGAACACGTCAAATTTCCCTGACATCCCTGAGACTATACTGTTGTACCCATAAAGGAGCAGTGGAAACGCATTCATACTTCGCAGAACCCAGAGGCTTTATCTGGCTGCGCGAGGGTGAAATTACAATAATCTGGAGGAATGTCGTGCAAACCTTTCAAGCCGATCTTGCCATTATAGGCGCCGGTGGCGCGGGATTACGTGCTGCAATTGCTGCCGCACAGGCGAATCCCAATGCTAAAATCGCACTGATCTCAAAAGTGTACCCGATGCGCAGCCACACCGTCGCTGCCGAAGGGGGTTCAGCCGCTGTCGCCCAGGATCATGACAGCTTCGACTACCATTTTCACGATACGGTAGCAGGCGGAGACTGGCTGTGTGAGCAGGATGTCGTGGATTACTTTGTCCACCATTGTCCCACTGAGATGACGCAGCTGGAGCAATGGGGCTGCCCGTGGAGCCGCCGTCCGGACGGTAGCGTTAACGTGCGTCGCTTCGGTGGTATGAAAATCGAGCGTACCTGGTTCGCCGCGGATAAAACCGGCTTCCATATGCTGCATACCCTGTTCCAGACTTCCCTGCAGTTCCCGCAAATCCAGCGCTTTGACGAACATTTTGTGCTGGATATTCTGGTTGATGACAACCATGCGCGCGGCCTGGTGGCAATGAACATGATGGAAGGCACGCTGGTGCAAATCCGCGCCAATGCCGTGGTCATGGCGACAGGCGGCGCAGGCCGCGTATACCGCTATAACACCAACGGCGGCATCGTCACCGGCGACGGGATGGGCATGGCGCTGAGCCACGGCGTTCCGCTGCGTGATATGGAATTCGTTCAGTATCACCCGACCGGCCTGCCAGGTTCCGGTATCCTGATGACTGAAGGTTGCCGCGGCGAAGGCGGTATTCTGGTCAATAAAAATGGCTATCGTTATCTGCAAGACTACGGCATGGGCCCCGAAACGCCGCTGGGCGAGCCGAAAAACAAATATATGGAACTGGGGCCACGTGACAAAGTATCCCAGGCTTTCTGGCACGAATGGCGTAAAGGCAACACCATCTCCACGCCGCGCGGCGATGTGGTTCACCTCGATCTGCGTCATCTCGGCGAGAAGAAACTGCATGAACGTCTGCCGTTCATTTGCGAACTGGCGAAAGCCTATGTCGGCGTCGATCCGGTTAAAGAACCGATTCCAGTACGTCCGACCGCGCACTACACCATGGGCGGCATTGAAACCGACCAGAACTGTGAAAGCCGTGTCAAAGGGCTGTTTGCCGTTGGCGAATGCTCCTCTGTTGGCCTGCATGGCGCGAACCGCCTCGGTTCCAACTCACTGGCGGAACTGGTGGTGTTTGGTCGTCTGGCTGGCGAACAAGCAATGGAACGCGCTGCTACGGCAGGCGCCGCAAATAGCGCCGCGCTCGACGCCCAGGTTGCCGATATTGAACAGCGTCTGAAAAATCTGGTGAACCAAGAAGGCAACGAAAACTGGTCGAAGATCCGCGATGAGATGGGTCTGTCTATGGAAGAAGGTTGCGGTATTTACCGTACCCCGGAACTGATGCAGAAAACCGTTGATAAACTGGCCGAGCTTCAGGAACGTTTCAAGCGCGTACGTATCTCCGATACCTCCAGCGTGTTCAACACTGACCTGCTGTATACCATCGAACTGGGTCATGGTCTGAACGTGGCGGAATGTATGGCGCACTCTGCGCTGGCGCGTAAAGAGTCCCGCGGCGCGCATCAGCGTCTGGATGAAGGCTGTACCGAGCGCGACGATGTGAACTTCCTCAAGCACACCCTCGCCTTCCGCGATGCTGATGGCACGACCCGTCTGGAATACAGCGACGTGAAAATCACCACCCTGCCGCCAGCCAAACGTGTTTACGGCGGTGAAGCGGAAGCAGCCGATAAGAAGGAGAAGGCGAATGGCTGAGATGAAAAACCTGAAAGTTGAGGTGGTGCGCTATAACCCGGAAACCGATACCGCGCCGCACAGTGCTTTCTATGAAGTTCCTTATGATGAAACAACATCGCTACTGGACGCGTTGGGCTACATCAAAGATAACCTGTCGCCAGACCTGAGCTACCGCTGGTCCTGCCGTATGGCGATCTGCGGCTCCTGCGGCATGATGGTCAACAACGTCCCTAAACTGGCGTGTAAAACCTTCCTGCGCGATTACACCAACGGTATGAAGGTGGAAGCGCTGGCGAACTTCCCGATTGAGCGCGATCTGGTTGTCGATATGACGCACTTTATCGAAAGCCTGGAAGCGATCAAACCGTACATTATTGGCAACTCTCGCACGCCAGATCAGGGGCCGAATGTCCAGACCCCGGCGCAAATGGCGAAGTATCACCAGTTCTCCGGTTGCATCAATTGTGGTCTGTGCTACGCCGCGTGCCCGCAGTTCGGTCTGAATCCTGAATTTATCGGACCGGCTGCGATTACGTTGGCGCATCGCTATAACGAAGATAGCCGCGATCACGGTAAGAAGGAGCGTATGGCGCAGTTGAACAGTCCGAACGGCGTATGGACCTGTACTTTCGTGGGCTACTGCTCCGAAGTCTGTCCAAAACATGTCGATCCGGCTGCGGCCATTCAGCAGGGTAAAGTGGAAAGCTCGAAAGACTTTCTTATCGCCACCCTGAAACCACGCTAAGGAGTGCAACATGACGACTAAACGCAAACCCTATGTGCGGCCGATGACGTCCACCTGGTGGAAAAAACTGCCGTTTTATCGCTTTTATATGCTGCGCGAAGGCACAGCGGTGCCGGCAGTCTGGTTCAGTATTGAACTGATTTTCGGTCTGTTTGCGCTCAAACACGGCGCGGAATCCTGGATGGGATTCGTCGGCTTTTTACAAAACCCGGTGGTAGTGATCTTAAACCTGATCACCCTGGCGGCCGCGCTGCTGCACACCAAAACCTGGTTTGAACTGGCGCCGAAGGCGGCCAATATCATTGTAAAAGACGAAAAAATGGGGCCAGAGCCAATCATCAAAGGGCTTTGGGTGGTCACTGCGGTAGTCACCGTAGTCATTCTGTATGTTGCCCTGTTCTGGTAAGGAGTCCCGGATGATTAATCCAAACCCAAAACGTTCTGATGAACCCGTATTCTGGGGACTGTTTGGCGCAGGCGGTATGTGGGGCGCGATCATCGCGCCGGTGATCGTGCTACTGGTTGGCATCATGCTGCCGCTGGGGCTATTTCCGGGCGATGCCCTGAGTTTTGAGCGCGTACTGACGTTCGCCCAAAGCTTTATTGGTCGCGTTTTTCTGTTCCTGATGATCGTGCTGCCGCTATGGTGTGGCCTACACCGTATGCACCACGCGATGCATGACCTGAAAATCCACGTGCCCGCGGGCAAATGGGTCTTCTACGGTCTGGCGGCAATCCTGACCGTTGTGACAGCGATTGGCGTTATCACTCTCTAAGTTGCCACGACGCCCTCTTATCTACCCGATAAGAGGGCGTTTTTTCTTTTCCTGCCTCTCATTTTCCCGCCAGGTTCTACACTTAGAAAAAACACTGGAAGGAAAATTTTATGCGCATTCTGCCCGTCGTTGCTGCGGTTACGGCTGCATTTCTGGTTGTCGCCTGTAGTTCGCCTACTCCGCCTAAAGGCGTTACCGTGGTAAATAACTTTGATGCCAAACGTTACCTCGGCACCTGGTATGAGATCGCACGCCTCGATCATCGATTTGAACGTGGGCTGGAACAAGTCACGGCCACCTATAGTCTGCGTGACGATGGCGGGATTAATGTCATCAATAAAGGCTATAACCCGGATCGAGGAATGTGGCAAAAAACAGAAGGCAAAGCGTATTTTACCGGTAGTCCAAACCGCGCCGCGCTCAAGGTCTCTTTTTTCGGCCCGTTCTACGGCGGCTATAACGTGATTGCGCTTGACCGGGAATACCGTCATGCGCTGGTGTGCGGCCCGGATCGCGACTATCTGTGGATACTCTCTCGCACGCCAACGCTTTCTGAGGAAATAAAACAGCAAATGCTGGCCGTCGCGACCCGGGAGGGGTTTGACGTCAATAAATTAATTTGGGTAAAACAATCAGGTTCGTAGCAATGTCAGCGACGAATTAATGCGCACTGAGTTTTAGCCCAATGATACCTGCGACGATCAAGCCAAGACTGAGCAAACGCGCCGGTGAGGCAGACTCGCCCAGCAGAAGGATACCGGTGATTGCCGCCCCGACGGCACCGATGCCGGTCCAGATGGCGTACGCCGTTCCAACGGGCAGCGTTTTCATTGCCCAGGAAAGTAACGCCATACTGATAACCATGGCCGTAATGGTGATGATACTGGGGGTCAGACGAGAAAAACCGTGGGTATACTTCAGGCCGACAGCCCATACCACTTCAAGTAAACCAGCGATTAATAGAATGATCCAGGACATAGCAGGCTCCAGATAATTAATGGGGCCGTCCCCGGTGAGAATAGCGTTTACAGGTCGTCCTGTAACGTATACGGATGAAAAGCCATTCTTGCCTGAGAGAAAATGAATTTCAACCTTTTTATTTTTTTCCGTCTAAAGGCGGGAATTGGCCCTTTTAAGCCGCGTAGTTTTCGCATTTAGCGCCCACAGGAGTTCTCTATGATGGAACGCCTTCTGGGAAAGAAAGTGCTTTATCTACTTCCGGGTGCAAAAAACTATGTTGAAAATTTTAGTGATAGACCGATGCCACTTTACCCGTACGGGCATGGAGGCCTGGCTTAATCACACTGATGTGCTCAGTTCTTCACTGCTGGTATCCGGGATGAATAACCTTATACTGGCGAAAGAACATATTCTGCAATGGAAGCCCCACCTGGTTATCGCTGATTTATATGGTTTTCTCAACGATGCCTTACCCGAACAGCCTATCAATGCATTTTTTGCCGCCTGCAGGATGACGCCGTTGGTATTATTACAGTCAGGGAATATGCCGTACAGACCGCAATATGCCAGTCATGCGGTGTTATCTAAACACACGCCTTTACATGAGCTTGCACAACGAATTAAAGGAGCGCTACATACTCATCCACTGCAGGAAGCGCCGGAAAGCGCCACGCCATTGCTCTCTCCGCAGGAGGAAAAAGTGCTCGCGATGTGGACGGAAGGCACCAGCAATAAAGAGATTGCGTATGCGCTTGGCATTCACGGGAAAACGGTTTACACCTATAAACGTAATATCCGTATGAAACTTCATATGGATAACCGGTATTCTCCCTTTCTTATGCTTCCGGAGAAAATCGATTAACGGTACGACGCCATGCCGTACCGTTGATGATTACTGCTGAGCTCTGGTTGCAGCGCCAGAGATCGCACTACCACCGTCCGAGATGTCCTCGCCCACGCCGCGCGTGGTATTACAAGCAGTTAATACAGTGGAAAGTACCAAAACAGAAAAGATCGCTGCAATTGTCTTTTTAACCATAATGTCTTCCTTTTCTAGCCAATGTTGTTTGTGTATAGCAACTTAATAATAGACAACATCCCAGAAAATGACGGGCGATCGACTAATTTTAGGAAGACGAGAAGCGATTAGCTGGCTGCGCGGGAGATGGCGTGGCCAAGATGCTGAATATCTTCGCCGAAGCCGCGGGCGGTATTACATGCCGTTAATAATGTGCTGGTAAGAAGAACCAGCGCGACAAGGCTGATAAAGCGTTTCATCATTGAGGCGCGAAAAAAAGGATGGCGCAGCATACGCTGCACCATTTTTCCCGATAACGTAAATTATTTTACGCGGGATACGTATTCGCCGGAACGGGTATCGACTTTGATCACTTCGCCAATCTGCACGAACAGCGGAACTTTAACCACTGCGCCAGTAGACAGCGTGGCTGGTTTGCCGCCAGTACCTGCGGTATCGCCCTTCAGACCTGGGTCGGTATCAACAATTTCCAGTTCAACAAAGTTCGGCGGAGTGACAGAGATAGGCTGACCGTTCCACAGGGTTACGATGCATTCCGCCTGATCCAACAGCCATTTTGCGTTGTCGCCGATAGCCTTGGCATCTGCAGACAGCTGCTCGAAGGTTTCGTTGTTCATGAAATGCCAGAACTCACCGTCGTTGTACAGGTAAGTCAGGTTCATATCGACTACATCCGCGCCTTCAGCGGAATCGGTCGATTTGAAGGTTTTCTCAACGCGCGTGCCGGTCAGCAGACGGCGCAGCTTAACGCGGGCAAACGCCTGGCCTTTACCCGGTTTCACGAATTCACTGGATTCAACCGCATAAGGTTCGCCATCCAACATGATTTTAAGACCGGAACGAAAATCGTTGCTATAGTAAGTCGCCATAAGGCCCTCTGAAATTGTTAACTGGTAGCTAAGCCACAAAATGGCGCATATTGTAACCCTAAATACCCCATTGCGAGAAGATTGGTTAGCGCAACTTGCCGATGTTGTGACCAATCCCGACGAACTGCTGCATCTTTTACAGATTGAAGCTGATGAAAACCTCCGGGCAGGACAGGACGCCAGGCGCTTGTTTGCCCTCCGCGTGCCGCGCGCTTTTATTGCGCGCATGGAGAAGGGCAACCCTGACGATCCTCTTTTACGTCAAGTGCTGACGTCCCGGGATGAATTTATTGTCGCCCCCGGTTTCTCCACCGACCCGCTGGAAGAGCAACACAGCGTGGTGCCAGGATTATTGCATAAATACCAAAACCGGGCGCTATTGCTGGTAAAAGGCGGATGTGCGGTAAATTGCCGCTACTGTTTCCGTCGTCACTTCCCGTATGCAGAGAATCAAGGCAATAAGCGCAACTGGAAAGTCGCGCTGGAGTATATCGCCGCACACCCGGAACTGGATGAGATCATCTTTTCCGGCGGCGATCCGCTGATGGCGAAAGATCATGAGCTGGACTGGCTGCTCACGCAACTGGAAGCCATTAAGCACGTCAAGCGGCTACGCATCCACAGTCGGTTGCCTATCGTCATCCCGGCACGCATTACTGACGAACTGGTCGCCCGCTTTGACCAGTCACGTCTGCAAATTTTGTTGGTGAACCATATCAACCACGCTAATGAAGTGGACGAGGCGTTCTGCCTGGCGATGAAGAAACTGCGCCACGTGGGCGTCACGCTTCTCAACCAGAGCGTCCTGCTGCGTGGCGTGAATGATAACGCGCGAACGCTGGCGAATCTGAGCAACGCGCTATTTGACGCCGGCGTGATGCCCTATTACCTGCATGTGCTGGATAAAGTGCAGGGCGCCGCGCATTTTATGGTCACCGATGACGAAGCCCGGCAAATCATGCGCGAACTGCTCACGCTGGTATCCGGCTATATGGTGCCAAGACTGGCGCGTGAAATCGGCGGCGAACCGAGCAAAACACCGCTGGATTTACAGCTTCGGCAGTGCTAATTCTCGCGGGCGCGTCAGGGACGACGAAAAATATTACCGCGCAATATCACGAGGAGATTCCCCCCGCGATTCTCCTCACCCTTTGGCGAGGATAAACTAACCTTCGTTAAATACACCTTTCCGATACTCTCTTTTCAATAAAGTCCGTTTTAGGACTCGCTTAGCGTGTACTGCATTTTCGAATTATACTGGTTCTCCTTTTTATAGGACGGCATAAACAATTTATATATCAAATACATTGCAGTAAAACATTTAATTATTTTATATTTGTGGAGAATTGACATGGCCTTAACGATTAAGGGACTAAATACCGGCGTTATTCGTCACAATGATAAGTTTATCGCGCTGGCGCTTAAGGTGAAGTCACTGAGAAATAAAGAAACACTGCTTTTCTTTCCTGTGCTCGCGCTGCGAGACTTGTTGATCGGCCTTGAACACCGGCTTTATCTACAACACTCGCTTCCGGAACAAGAGCAGGAAAAACGCCAGAAAGCTAAAAGCAGTCATGTGCTTAAAATGCATGAGAATATTCCGGCAATACTCCGTGAAGAGCTGGAAAACGCCGATGTTAATCAGCGTGTTGAATCTTTAGCGTTGAGCGATAATACAGAAAAAGTATTAACCTTTACGTTAAAGCTGCACAATGGTAGCCATCTTGATTTACAGGTCGGTGAGTGGCAGGTTGAAGTTCTGGTGATGGCTATTATTCACGCCATTAATAATGCCGAAATGCGTGAGCTCGCATTGCGTATTTCTTCAATACTGGACTTTTTACCATTATACGATGCTGACTGCCTGGAAAACGGTAATATCGAATTCGATACCTATAACCAGCCTGACTGGAAACATAATCTGTATAACCATTATTTAGCGCTCGTTTATCGTTATACGGATGAGGCAGGACAATCGCATGATTGCGGCACCATCATTAAGACCCGTAGTCAGTCAGGCTCTAAAGAAGCTGAAGCGATATCACGCCGCTTGCTGAATTTCAGCCCGCGTCTTAAAAAGCTGGAAGGAAAACCGTGTAAGGTTTTTGTCAGAACGCTTGGAACCGGTAAAGCAGCGCGTCTGACGCAAGATCAATGCATGCGCGCGTTGCATAATCTACGCATGGCATCATCGCAGGAAAAACGCTAACCATATCGCCCTCTGAATCTTTCAGAGGGCGTTACGATTCAGACATATCAATTCGGACATTTATAAACCTGGCCGTTCATCTCGCTGGCCGTCGGGACAAAACTGGACAACATGCCCTGCGACGGACTACTTACGCCATACAGCACGTTTCCACCCATCGCGGCTGCCTGATTACGCAGATCGTTCGCTGCGCCACGCATTGAGCCACCCTCTTCGCCGTGCTGGCCTGAAAACCAGTTACTCTGTTTACCGGTTGCCGTACCAATTAGCTGGCATTCCGCGCCTGGCTTATCTTCGACAAAGCGTACATTTTGGCCGGCAGCGGTGAGTTCGTTGCTGGAGCTACAACCCGCCATCAGCAGCGCGGCACCAACGATCCCTGCTAAATATTTCACGTGCATGTTATTCCCCATAATCAATGAGCTGGACGTTTTGTCCGTATCTGAATCTTATACTAAAAAGATGACTAAAAGAAAAACCCCCGGTCATTTCTGCCCGGGGGTTTCTCAATTCTGGGAGATAAACATCCAAATCATTCTGGTTGCAGGAAGGCGGCCAGTTTGTTAATCCCCAGTCACTTACTCAAGTAAGTGACTGGGGTTAGCCAACGCATCTGCAGCCTGAAGGATGCAGGGTGTGGGCAATGTCGGGTAGCAGCAGCGCATTACTGCGCCGCCGCCCCCTAAGAACCGTACGAGCGAGTTTCCCCGCATACGGCTCAAGCCTTAATAAGTTCAACCGACGGGTTGAACCGGCAGCGATGGTTAGTTTTTATCCTTGGGTGGACATGGATCATTACCGTATGAATCTTTAGCACGGATTTTTCCATCTCGCCCATGAATAACCAATTCGCTTTCTTGGTTCTTCGCGATCTTCCTTGCAGCATCAATAGCTTCTTGCTGTGTTGCATGGTGCGAAGTGTCCTTAGTGTTGTTTTCACCACGAACTGCCCAACCATCATCCCGTTTCACTACATGTTGATCTTTACCCATGATTACAACTCCATCCTCCAACCAGATAATTACCTAGTATCCTCTGGAGAATAGAGAGGGATACAGGTTGTCATTCCATCCATAACGTACAACTCAACCTATATGAATTCCCTATTAAAATTGGGGTTAGATACCTCAACTTCAACTCCTAATCATAAGAATTATTAACATGCCACTGGATGTGACAACCCGGATGCAGCATCACCAGATTCTCAAGCTCGTCACCGCCGCCCAGATGCTTCTGGTGCTTATGGTGAACGTGCCAGCCTGTCCCCGTTGTGATTAACTGGTTACAGAGCGGGCAGCGTTTTTCCTGCCTGAGCCAGAGCGCCAGCAACTTCTTCCTACCCTGCATGGTTTCCTTCCAGTGACGCTCAAGGCGCTGCTCGAAGTACAGTTCCCATTCAGGCAGATAAGGGTTAGCTTCCGCCTTTATCTTAGTGTGTCGTTTAATAACGGTGTCTTTTGCCCAGACCAGTGTTACCGGATTTTCCTTATCCTCCCGCCATTGAAACACCCAACGCCGGTTATTCACCGTATGAAAGTATTTAGCCTTCACCCAGCGTTTGTAGCGGTTTTTATGCCGCCTGCAACACCAGCGCCAGAGCAGCTTCCAGACACGGTAATCCACATAGCTGAACGTTTCTTTCGCCACCACATGCCGGTGATAGTTCGCCCAGCCCCGCAATACCGGGTTGAGCTGATGTATCAGCCAGTCCTGCGGCTGCGTCGGATGACGCTTCACGATGTCCCTCACTTTTGCCAGAAGCGTTCGCAGATTCTTACGGGAAGGCTTTATCAGCATTTTCCCGCGATACTTGCGCACGTTCTGGCCGAGGAAGTCAAAACCCTGCTCAATATGCGTTATCACCGTTTTCTCCGGCGACAATTGCAGCCCCGTTCCGCCATAAAGGCTTCAACGAGAGGTTTGACTTCATTTTCCAGCAGCTCTTGCGAGATACCAGTGATGATAAAGTCATCCGCGTAACGCACATAGTTGACCTTGGTCTTATAGCTGGCTTTGGTGTTTTTCACCCCAAATCGTGATGCAAGCACCGCTTCCAGTCCATCAAGCGCCATATTGGCCAACACCGGCGAGATGATGCCGCCCTGAGGCGTTCCCGCACCGGTTGCATGGTAATGACCAGATTCCATGTAGCCTGCCTTCAGCCATTTACCCAGCACCTGCTTATCCATCGGAATATGCGAGAGTAACCAGTCATGACTGATGTTATCAAAGCACCCTTTGATGTCGCCCTCCAGCACCCGCTGCGCCGAGTTGCCCCGGCTGAGCGCTACAAAGCACTGTTCAATAGCGTCCGCCGTTGAACGCATCGGACGAAAACCATAACTGTTGCGGTCGGCTGTCGTTTCCGATACGGGTTCCAGCGCCAGCAGATATAACGCCTGCATGGCCCTGTCTCTCATAGTCGGTATCCCGAGCGGACGCAACTTGCCGTTCGACTTCGGGATATACACCCGCCGCAGCGGTTTAGGGTGATATCCGGTTCTCTTCATATCGAAGATGGCCTCCCATTTGGTTTTCGGGGTACTCCATAACTTTCCATCCACTCCGGGGGTATCCTTGCCCCGGTTTTCCGTGACTCGCCTGACCGCTAATGCCTTAGCCGCCAGCGAACGGGTCAGCATTCGTTGCAGCGCTTTTACCCGCCGCCACTCCTGCTGAAGCGCTGCCTTCGCAATGCGTACCTGTAGCTTTCTCACCGCTTCTGAGGTTTTACGCCAGTTAATGGCGTGCCACCTTTCCGGGCGGGAAGACGCAGATACCGCCTGCGATTCAACTCGCGTTTCGGTATTCACCTTGCTATCCTCCTGAATGCTCTGTCGAGAGCACCCTGAGGACGGACGTGGATTCCCCCGAGGGAGAAATCACGTTTCGCCCCTCGGGGTACATTCAATAAGCTTTACAAGCCTTATTACGATTTAAGACCAGTTGGAAGTCTGCCCCGTTTCCGGTGAGGCCCTGTTTCATGCCTCTATCCACGCCATTACAGCGCAGCGTTTGCTTTTTCCAACCTCCCTTACCCGCATACCCAACAGTTCGCCTTGCGACTCCCCTGCCTCAACGAGGCGAATATACGGGCTTACCGAGTTCCGTACAGATGACACGTATCGGTTAGGTTCTGCCTATCCACCGGTGGCGCTCATATCAGCGTATCCCCAGATGTAAAAGAGATAACCTGTCCACCCACCTTTTGGTCAAAGCGTATCAACGACTTACGCTCAATGCGGCTGACGGTGTTTAACAGCAGTTCACGTACGTTAACCTTACGATACAGCCTGGCCTCTCATGGTCATGTCGTTAGACCAATCCAGTTAATTTCCTCACGGATATCAACCGCCGCTTGCGCGGGAGTACGTTGTCAGGAAGCTCCGCACCCCACCGTTGCCAGTGACGCACTATCCCTAGGCTACCGTTGGCTGAACAACGGGTTCTTCTTCACTATTTCTGCTCAAGAAATAGCGACAGAACAATCACCCGTACAGCTTGCGCTGCATTCCTCTTGTAAAGATCGCGAGCAAAATGATCCCGTCCTGTTCATGAATCCATGAAAGGATGAAGTGATGATGTATGGCAAACCGCGCCATAATCGTTAAGGATGTAACATCGGTATGGGATTAGCCGATGCCTGCCCTGACGGGCATTCTGCGCAGAGTAAACTGCCGCAGATAACTGAGTGAAAGTAATGGGCGCGTTACTGCTCATCACTGAAAGGTAACCCAAACTACGGGCGCGTATTCCACCGCCGAAGCGACTCCACCTTATGCTACGCTAAAGGGTTTTGGGAGCGGGGCAAGCCCCGCTCACCGGGCACGCAAGCTAACTGCAAGAGAAAAATTCTCTATTTTATTCAGTTAGTTACGCAGAGGAATGCGACTCTCGTCGCATTACATCATGCCGCCCATACCACCCATGCCACCCATGCCACCAGCAGCGCCTAAATCAGGAGCATCGCTTTTCGGCAGGTCGGTCACCATGCACTCGGTAGTGATCATCAGACCAGCCACAGAAGCCGCGTACTGCAGCGCAGAACGGGTAACTTTGGTTGGGTCCAGGATACCCATATCGATCATGTTGCCGTATTCTTCAGTTGCTGCGTTGTAACCGTAGTTACCGTCGCCGCCTTTAACAGTGTTAGCGACAACAGACGGCTCTTCGCCGCAGTTCAGCACGATCTGACGCAGCGGAGCTTCCATTGCGCGCAGCGCAACTTTGATACCCACGTTCTGGTCTTCGTTCTGGCCTTTCAGGTCAGCAATTTTAGAAGCAACGCGGATCAGCGCAACGCCACCACCAGCAACCACGCCTTCTTCTACCGCAGCACGGGTCGCGTGCAGGGCATCTTCAACGCGGGCTTTCTTCTCTTTCATTTCAACTTCGGTCGCAGCGCCAACTTTGATAACCGCAACGCCGCCTGCCAGTTTCGCTACGCGCTCCTGCAGTTTTTCACGATCGTAGTCGGAGGTCGCTTCTTCAATCTGCTGACGAATCTGAGCAACACGGCCCTGGATGGCAGCTTCTTCACCCACGCCATCAATGATGGTGGTGGTGTCTTTGTTGATCACAACACGTTTCGCCTGACCCAGGTCTTCCAGGGTTGCTTTTTCCAGCTCCATACCGATCTCTTCAGAGATTACGGTACCGCCGGTCAGGGTAGCGATATCCTGCAGCATCGCCTTACGACGATCGCCGAAGCCCGGTGCTTTAACCGCAGCCACTTTCACGATGCCACGCATGGTGTTCACTACCAGGGTAGCCAGCGCTTCGCCTTCAACATCTTCAGCGATGATCAGCAGCGGTTTGCCTGCTTTTGCAACGGCTTCCAGAACCGGCAGCATTTCGCGGATGTTGGAGATTTTCTTATCAGCCAGCAGGATGAACGGGCTTTCCAGCTCTACTGCGCCAGTTTCCGGCTTGTTGATGAAGTAAGGAGACAGGTAGCCGCGGTCAAACTGCATACCTTCAACCACGTCCAGTTCGTCCTGCAGACCGGTACCGTCTTCAACGGTGATGACGCCTTCTTTACCGACTTTATCCATCGCTTCCGCGATCAGTTTACCTACGGTTTCGTCGGAGTTAGCGGAGATAGTACCTACCTGAGCAATCGCTTTAGAGTCGGAGCACGGTACGGACAGGGCTTTCAGCTCTTCAACCGCCGCAGCAACCGCTTTGTCGATACCACGTTTCAGGTCCATCGGGTTCATGCCCGCAGCAACGGCTTTCAAGCCTTCGGTAATGATGGACTGCGCCAGTACGGTCGCGGTGGTGGTGCCGTCGCCTGCAGCATCGTTCGCTTTAGAGGCAACTTCTTTCACCATCTGCGCGCCCATGTTTTCAAACTTGTCTTCCAGTTCGATTTCACGCGCTACGGAAACACCATCTTTAGTGATAGTCGGCGCACCGAAAGATTTATCCAGAACCACGTTACGGCCTTTCGGACCGAGGGTTACTTTCACTGCATCTGCCAGTACGTTTACGCCGCGCAGCATTTTCACACGAGCGTCGTTACCGAATTTTACGTCTTTAGCTGCCATTTTCTCTTTCCCTTAAATTCGTATGTTCAGTGTCGTTCGCGGATTACGCTTCAACAATTGCCAGAATGTCGCTTTCAGACATGATCAACACTTCTTCATTGTCGATCTTTTCAGATTTCACACCGTAGCCATCGTTAAAAATAACGATGTCGCCAACTTTCACGTCCAGCGGCTGTACAGTACCGTTGTCCAGGATGCGACCCTTACCGACAGCGATGATTTCGCCACGAGTTGATTTACCCGCTGCGGAACCGGTCAGTACGATGCCGCCAGCAGATTTGGACTCAACTTCTTTACGTTTGACGATCACACGATCATGTAACGGACGAATACTCATTGATAGCTCTCCTTTGAGAAAGTCATTATCAGTTATGGGTGACGCCGGCCCGTAAACGGTTTCCCGGCTGGTGACCAGAGAGATGGGGATGGGGTTTTGCCCCTTCAAGGGGGGAGATGAAAAAAAATTCTTCTGAGCGAAAAAAGCGGTAAAAACGCTACTTATCTCACGTTTACCCAAGGTTTAGAACATCCTGCTATAAGAAAAGGCGTGTGTGATACGCTTAAAAATGTCTGTCGTCACCTGACGTTACAATGCCGCCGGATAATGAGCTGATGAATGAACTAAAAAAAGAGCTTGGGTTGGTTCAGGGCGTTATCTTGTTAACCACATCATTATTAGGGACTGGCGTTTTTGCGCTTCCGGAGCTGGCTGCGCTGGCGGCAGGCGACATCAGCCTTTGGGCATGGCCGCTGCTCATTATTTTGATTTTCCCTATTGCGATTGTCTTTGCTGTGCTGGGGCGCCATTTTCCACACGCTGGCGGCGTAGCGCATTTTGTCGGGATGGCATTTGGCCCGCGTCTGCAACGAGTGATCAGTTGGCTGTTTTTATCAGTCATTCCTGTTAGTTTTCCCGCAGCCTTGCATATTGCGGTGGGTTTCGGCCAGGCGCTGTTTGGCTGGCAAAGCGAACAGCTCTTATTTGGGGAGCTGGGTACTCTAGGTTTACTATGGTTTATGGGATCGCGCGGCGCCAGCTCCAGCGCCAACCTGCAAGCCATTATCGCTGGATTAATTATCGCGCTTATTGCCGCCATTCTGTGGAAAGGCGCGATTAAACCTGCAGATATCACCTTCCCAGCCGCAAACGAAATCACCTTTTCCCGGCTGTGTACCGCCCTGGCGATCATGTTCTGGGGATTTGTGGGAATTGAGGCTTTTACGCATTTGTCGTCTGAATTTAAAAATCCTGAACGTGATTTTCCGCGCGCATTGATCATTGGCCTGATGCTGGCCGGCTCCATTTATTGGACCTGTACCGCCGTGGTGCTGCATTTTGGCGTCTATAGCGACAAGATAGCGGCAACAGCATCGCTACCGCTTATTATTGTTCATCTCTTCGGTATCCAGGCGTTGTGGATAGCCTGCATTATTGGTTATCTCACCTGCTTTGCCAGCCTGAATGTGTATGCTCAGAGTTTTGCGCGTCTGATATGGACGCAAATGCAATATCAGCCCGATCACTATCTGGCTCAACTCTCTCCCGGGCGCCTTCCCTTGCACGCGTTAAACGTTATTCTGGCCTGTTGTTGCGTGAGTTCCCTGGTCGGCTACGCCCTGAAGATTAACCTCAATGCGCTGATCGTCTATGCTAACGGTATTTTTATTATGCTCTATCTGCTTTGTATGCTGGCGGGCTGTCGACTATTGAAAGGGCGCTGCTATGCACTGGCGGTGACGGGTTGTCTACTGTGCCTGTTATTGCTGGTAATGCTGGGGTGGAAAAGCTTATATGCCATTATCATGCTGGCAGCATTATGGCTGTTTTTACCGAAGCGAAAACGCATGGCGTAAGACGTATCTGTTGGCCGGATAACGCCTCACGCGACTTATCCGGCCAGCATCTCTACCTTTAATCCCGACGATCGTCTTTATGTTCAATACGATCGCGATCGTCATCTTTACGCTGATACTCGCCGTCAAATGTTTCGCCACCGCCAGTACCCGCGCTAAACCCGCCGCCCGGCATCCGGGAAAAACGTAAATGCGGCAGCAACTTCAGCGTCAAATGTTTTTGCACTGGCGGTAACAAAAGGAGAAGGCCGAGAAAATCGGTGAAAAATCCCGGCAACAGGAGCAGTAAGCCAGCGATGATCAGCGATACACTCTTAATCATTTCTGCCGCCGGGCTCTCACCGGCCGCCATTTTTTGTTGCATCAGCAAAAAGTTTTTAAAACCCTGGTTACGTACCAGCGACATACCGATAACAGACGTAAAAATCACCAGGATTAACGTCATCAGGACGCCAAGCACATGGGCGACCTGGATAAAGATAGAAATCTCAATGTAAACATAGAGAAAGACAGCTAAAAAGGGTATCCAGCGCAAAGGACTCTCCTGTAAGTCATGGCCGTCTGCGACGACCATTTGAATGGGGTTGCGATTCGCATCGATTCGATATGGTGGTGCGTAGCAAAATTTCAAGTGGTTTGTACACCTATTTTAGGTAGTAATACTAAAGCGGTGACCTATTTCACAAAATAATAAATAAGGGGTAAATTCCCACACTTTAAGTGATCCAGATTACGGTAGGAATTCTGAACCAGCATATGATCTCGTTCATCAGGCCGATGGAGGGGATAATCGTCGGTCAGAAAACATTCGAAATCACATATATCCTGTGTGTTTTAAAGTAAAAATCATTGGCAGCTTGAAAAAGAAGGTTCACATGTCAAACAACATTCGTATCGAAGAAGATCTGTTGGGTACCAGGGAAGTTCCAGCTGAAGCCTACTATGGTGTTCACACTCTGAGAGCGATTGAAAACTTCTACATTAGCAATAACAAAATCAGCGACATCCCTGAATTTGTGCGTGGCATGGTTATGGTAAAAAAAGCGGCGGCGCTGGCCAACAAAGAGCTGCAAACCATTCCTAAGAGTGTGGCGAATGCCATCATTGCCGCATGTGATGAAGTCCTTAACAACGGTAAGTGCATGGACCAGTTCCCGGTAGATGTCTATCAGGGCGGCGCGGGCACTTCCGTCAACATGAATACCAACGAAGTGCTGGCCAACATCGGGCTGGAACTGATGGGTCATCAGAAAGGTGAATATCAGTACCTGAACCCGAACGACCACGTGAATAAATGTCAATCCACTAACGATGCCTATCCGACAGGCTTCCGTGTAGCGGTTTACGCCTCTATCGTCAAACTGATCGATGCCATCAACCAGTTGCGTGAAGGTTTCGAACGTAAAGCGGTTGAATTCCAGGACATCCTGAAAATGGGTCGTACCCAGTTGCAGGACGCCGTACCGATGACGCTTGGTCAAGAATTCCGTGCGTTCAGCATCCTGCTGAAAGAAGAAGTGAAAAGCATCGAGCGTACTGCTGAGCTGCTGCTGGAAGTCAACCTTGGCGCAACGGCAATCGGTACTGGTCTGAACACGCCGAAAGAATACTCTCCGCTGGCGGTGAAAAAACTGGCTGAAGTCACTGGTTTCGCCTGTGTTCCGGCTGAAGATCTGATTGAGGCGACATCTGACTGTGGCGCATATGTTATGGTTCACAGCGCGCTGAAACGTCTGGCAGTGAAGATGTCCAAAATCTGTAACGACCTGCGCTTGCTCTCTTCTGGTCCTCGTGCCGGCCTGAACGAGATCAACCTGCCGGAACTGCAGGCGGGCTCTTCCATCATGCCAGCCAAAGTGAACCCGGTAGTACCGGAAGTCGTAAACCAGGTATGCTTTAAAGTCATCGGTAACGACACCACCGTTACGATGGCGGCGGAAGCCGGTCAGTTGCAGTTGAACGTTATGGAGCCGGTTATCGGTCAGGCGATGTTCGAATCCATCCACATTCTGAGCAACGCGTGCTACAACCTGCTGGAAAAATGCGTTAACGGCATTACCGCGAATAAAGAAGTGTGCGAAGGGTACGTTTATAACTCCATCGGTATCGTCACTTACCTCAACCCGTTCATCGGCCACCACAACGGCGACATCGTCGGTAAAATCTGTGCTGAAACCGGTAAGAGCGTACGTGAAGTTGTGCTGGAGCGCGGCCTGTTAACGGAAGCCGAGCTGGACGATATTTTCTCCGTACAGAACTTGATGCACCCGGCTTATAAAGCTAAACGTTATACTGATGAAAGCGAACAGTAATCGTACAGGGTAGTACCAAAGAGGCACGTCACGATGACGTGCCTTTTTTCTTACAAGAAGTTACCAAATAACAACAATTTAATATCAACTTGTTAAACAACAAGGAAGGCTAATATGATAGTTGTCGAACTTATCATTGTTTTGCTGGCAATCTTTTTGGGCGCCAGACTTGGGGGCATCGGTATTGGATTCGCAGGTGGGCTGGGTGTTCTGGTACTTGCCGCCATCGGCGTGAAGCCAGGGACAATTCCATTCGATGTCATTTCCATCATCATGGCGGTTATCGCCGCGATCTCTGCTATGCAGGTCGCGGGCGGTCTGGATTATTTGGTAAACCAGACGGAAAAACTGCTGCGTAAGAACCCGAAATACATCACTATCCTCGCACCGATTGTGACCTATTTCCTGACTATTTTTGCTGGTACCGGGAACATTTCCCTGGCAACGCTGCCGGTTATTGCTGAAGTCGCGAAGGAGCAGGGAATCAAACCTTGCCGTCCGCTCTCGACCGCCGTGGTATCCGCGCAGATTGCGATTACCGCCTCGCCGATTTCTGCGGCCGTGGTGTATATGTCTTCTGTTATGGAAGGTCATGGCATTAGCTACATTCACCTGCTGTCCGTGGTTATCCCCTCTACGCTGCTGGCGGTGCTGGTGATGTCCTTCCTGGTCACGATGCTGTTCAACTCCAAATTGTCGGACGACCCGATTTACCGCAAGCGTCTGGAAGAAGGGCTGATTGAACTGCGTGGTGAAAAGCAGATTGAAATCAAACCGATGGCAAAAAATTCCGTCTGGCTGTTCCTGCTGGGCGTTATTTGCGTGGTTGTTTATGCGATTGTTAACAGTCCGAGCCTCGGCCTGGTTGAGAAACCGCTGATGAACACCACCAACGCTATTTTGATCATCATGTTGAGCGTCGCAACGCTGACCACCATCCTGTGTAAAGTGGAAACTGACGCCATCCTCAACTCCAGTACCTTTAAAGCAGGGATGAGCGCCTGTATCTGTATTCTGGGCGTGGCGTGGCTGGGCGATACTTTCGTATCCGCTAACATCGACTGGATCAAAGACACTGCGGGTAGCGTCATCCAGGGTCATCCGTGGCTGCTGGCCGTCATCTTCTTCTTTGCTTCCGCGCTGCTCTACTCTCAGGCGGCAACGGCGAAAGCGCTGATGCCGATGGCGCTGGCGCTGAACGTCTCTCCGCTGACGGCAGTCGCTTCCTTCGCCGCCGTTTCCGGCCTGTTCATTTTGCCAACCTACCCGACTTTGGTTGCGGCGGTACAGATGGATGACACCGGTACAACCCGTATCGGTAAATTCGTCTTTAACCACCCGTTCTTCATCCCAGGCACCCTGGGCGTCGTTCTGGCTGTCTGCTTCGGCTTCCTGCTGGGCAGCTTTATGCTGTAAGTGTTTCACCCGCGGGGCGTATCACGCCCCGCATTCTCCCGCCCTTTGACTAACATCCTGCCCTCGTCCGTTGTATAGTGACCGTTCACTTGCGGGTCTTTTTGTTCTTTCGAGGTGTTTATGCTTGATGTTAAGAGTCAGGATATTTCCATCCCCGAGGCCGTTGTGGTGCTTTGTACCGCCCCGGATGAAGCTACCGCCCAGGATCTGGCCGCCAAAGTGCTGGCGGAAAAACTGGCCGCCTGCGCCACCCTCCTCCCCGGCGCGACATCGCTGTACTACTGGGAAGGCAAACTGGAGCAGGAGTATGAAGTTCAAATGATCTTAAAAACCACCGTTTCACATCAGCAAGCGCTTATCGACTGCCTGAAGTCTCATCACCCGTATCAAACGCCTGAACTTCTGGTTTTACCTGTTACTCACGGAGATACTGATTACCTCTCATGGCTCAACGCATCTTTACGCTGATCCTGCTGCTGTGCAGCACATCCGCCTTCGCCGGATTATTCGACGCGCCGGGTCGCTCGCAGTTCGTCCCTGCCGACCGGGCGTTTGTTTTTGATTTTCAGCAAAATCAACACGATCTTACCCTCTCCTGGCAGGTAAAAGAGGGTTACTACCTTTACCGTAAACAAATCAGTATCACGCCGACGAAAGCGGATATTGCCGCAGCCCAACTCCCGGCAGGCGTCTGGCATGAAGATGAGTTCTACGGGAAAAGCGAAATCTACCGTAAGCGGCTAAACGTTCCGGTAACGGTTAACCAGGCGGCGGCTGGCGCGACATTAACGATAACGTACCAGGGGTGCGCCGATGCGGGATTCTGTTATCCGCCGGAAACGAAAACGGTGCCGCTAAGTGAAGTCGCCGCGGCAATAGACGCCACGCCGACGCCTGCTGTCACCCAGACGAGTGAGACGTCAAAACCCGCCGCCCAGCTACCTTTTTCCGCGCTCTGGGCGCTGCTGATCGGCATAGGCATCGCCTTTACGCCCTGCGTTTTACCCATGTATCCGCTGATTTCCGGTATAGTCCTGGGGGGAAGGCAGCGTTTGTCGACGGGGCGCGCACTGCTGCTGGCCTTTATCTATGTACAAGGGATGGCGCTGACCTATACCGCACTGGGTCTGGTCGTCGCCGCGGCGGGATTACAGTTTCAGGCGGCGCTGCAGCACCCTTATGTGTTAATCGGCCTTGCCATCGTGTTCACCCTGCTTGCGTTGTCGATGTTTGGCCTGTTTACACTACAGCTCCCCTCCTCACTGCAAACCCGGCTGACATTAATGAGTAATCGTCAGCAAGGCGGTTCGCCCGGCGGTGTTTTTGTTATGGGGGCGATTGCCGGATTAATTTGCTCTCCCTGTACTACAGCGCCGTTAAGCGCGATCCTGCTTTATATCGCTCAGAGCGGCAACATGTGGCTGGGCGGCGGAACGCTGTATTTGTATGCATTAGGTATGGGTCTGCCGCTAATGCTGGTCACCGTGTTTGGCAACCGTCTGCTACCGAAAAGCGGCCCGTGGATGGCGCATGTTAAAACCGCTTTTGGTTTCGTGATCCTCGCGTTACCGGTCTTTTTACTGGAGCGGATTATTGGCGAGGCTTGGGGTTTACGTCTGTGGTCGCTGCTGGGCGTCGCTTTCTTTGGTTGGGCCTTTATCACCAGCCTTCAGGCCAAACGAGCGTGGATGCGTATCGTACAGATTATCCTGCTGGCGGCAGCGCTCATTAGCGTGCGGCCTCTACAGGATTGGGCGTTCGGATCGCCATCCGCGCAAGCTCCAGCGCACCTCAATTTCACGGCTATTTCTACCGTGGATGAACTCAATCAGGCGCTGGCGCAGGCCAAAGGCAAACCCGTTATGCTGGATTTCTACGCCGACTGGTGCGTGGCCTGTAAAGAGTTTGAAAAGTATACCTTCAGCGATCCGCGGGTCCAGCAGGCGCTCGGCGACACGGTGCTCTTGCAGGCTAACGTCACCGCTAATAATGCACAGGATGTCGCGCTGTTAAAGCATCTGCAAGTCCTCGGGCTGCCCACCATTCTGTTCTTTAATGCCCAAGGCCAGGAACAGCCGCAATCGCGAGTCACCGGCTTTATGGACGCCGCCACCTTTAGCGCGCATTTGCACGATCGCCAACCGTGAGCGACACTTGCAAAAGCAAAGACGGAGGAGAATACCGTGCAACGTGAAGATATTCTGGGAGAAGCCCTAAAATTACTGGAGACGCAAGGGATAGCCGATACTACGCTGGAAATGGTGGCGGAGCGCGTAAATCGCCCACTCGACACATTACAGCGTTTCTGGCCAGATAAAGAAGCCATTTTATATGACGCGCTACGTTATCTGAGTCAGCAGGTAGATATCTGGCGACGCCAGCTTCTTCTTGATGAGCAGCTTTCTGCTGAACAAAAGCTGCTGGCACGCTACAGCGCGCTCTCGGAATGTGTCAGTAATAACCGTTATCCTGGTTGCTTGTTCATTGCCGCCTGTACGTTTTATCCCGATCCAACCCATCCTATTCACCAACTGGCTAATCAACAAAAACGCGCGGCACATGATTTTACCCATGAACTACTGACCACGCTGGAAATTGACGATCCGGCGATGGTTGCAAGGCAGATGGAGCTGGTGCTGGAAGGTTGTCTCAGCCGAATGCTGGTCAACCGCAGTCAGGCTGATGTAGATACCGCTCAGCGGTTGGCGGAAGATATTCTGCGTTTTGCACAGTGCCGTCAGGGTGGAGCGCTCACCTGACGGGTACTGATTTTATGCATTTTGCCTGAAAAGCAGGCAGTCAGCGCGCTTTTATCACTTTTTTCGTGTAAAGCCGTTGACGACCGCGCCCCTTTACGGTTTAATGCGCCCCGTTGCCCGGATAGCTCAGTCGGTAGAGCAGGGGATTGAAAATCCCCGTGTCCTTGGTTCGATTCCGAGTCCGGGCACCACTTATTCAGAAAACCCAGCCTATGGCTGGGTTTTTGCTTTTCTGGGAATGGAAATCCGTAGCCCCATCTCTGGCCTGACTAGCTATAACGAGAAGGCCAGATTTTCTCTGGCGCAACGCCCAGCGCTTCGGCGATCAGCTTTTCCCCTTTGGGCCAGGGTCAAAAGCTTACTTAGCTACAGGGAGATTATTACCAGTAATAACGCCTATCACTTCATCTGACGGTTCGCTAACCCCGACAAGTGAGTCCAATATCTCCACCATGAACTTTTTCATCACTGAAAACAATAATCCCTTCGCCAGTTTTGGCATTTTTTCTTTGTCGGCTTCTTTATTCTTAAATACTGTTTCCGACTCTTGTTCATAATCATAAATTAATACTCAGCACATCATGACTGATGGTAGTTACCGGGGTAACAGAGCACATACTTTAAAATACTTATTCATAGTTTGCTATTACGGAAACATTTTAACCTAATGCGTGTCAGTCAGGCACGCAGATAAAAAATAACCGGGGAGAAAAATTAAACAAAATGCTGTTAGCCGGAAGTACCGGTATTGTTCTGTTGTCCGCTGCAGTCAGTCCGGTATGGACAGACAATAATACCAGTGCAGCGTCCTGCTTTTTTACCTGTATGTTGAATAACCATTGCAATAAATCATTATAGGATTACATCTGTTTATTATTGTCTGATCCGGAGCGAGTCTTTATGAAAAGTCGTTATTTACTATTTTTTCTACCACTGATCGTAGCTAAATATACATCAGCAGCAACAGTGCAACCCTTTCATTCTCCTGAAGAATCAGTGAACAGTCAGTTCTACTTACCACCACCGCCAGGTAATGATGATCCGGCTTTCCTCTATGATAAGGAGGCTTATTTTAAGGGCTATGCGATAAAGGGTTCCCCACGATGGAAACAAGCTGCTGAGGATGCAGATGTAAGCGTGGAAAATATAGCCAGAATATTCTCGCCAGTAGTGGGTGCTAAAATTAACCCCAAAGATACGCCAGAAACCTGGAATATGTTAAAGAATCTTCTGACAATGGGCGGCTACTACGCGACTGCTTCGGCAAAAAAATATTATATGCGTACTCGTCCCTTTGTCTTATTTAATCATTCTACCTGCCGTCCTGAAGATGAGAATACTTTGCGAAAAGATGGCTCTTACCCTTCCGGGCATACTGCTTATGGTACACTTCTGGCATTAGTATTATCCGAGGCCAGACCGGAACGCGCGCAGGAGCTCGCCAGACGAGGATGGGAGTTCGGGCAAAGCAGAGTGATATGCGGTGCTCACTGGCAAAGCGATGTTGATGCTGGCCGTTATGTGGGAGCAGTAGAGTTTGCAAGACTGCAAACAATCCCGGCTTTTCAGAAGTCACTGGCAAAAGTCCGTGAGGAGCTGAACGACAAAAATAATTTATTGAGTAAAGAAGATCACCCCAAACTTAATTACTGAAGGTGAAAGTCTTCCCGCAAACTGGCCACAGCAAATGAAAGGAAGTGCAACTGCGTAGGGGCGACCGGGCGTGGAGAACGCCTTTGGTTTCCCCGATTCGCATGAATTCAACGCCTCTCCCCCGTTTGCAGTCCGTCCAGACCGTCATGACGTCGTTGTCCGGCTGAAGCGGTAAAACCGGTCTGGCTCACTGACTATCCACAGCGAATTCCGGCCATCAGAAGCTATCCCTTCCGCCTGCGGAATGTCCCGCTCCAGACCACTGTGTCCCCGGCGCAGCGGCATCACCCTCCTGCCGCCCTCCGGGTCTGACACCAGTACCAGGGCTGATTCATGGGAAAGCACATACAGCCGCCTGTTTATCCTGTCGTAATGCAGACCGGAGATATCCTTCAGGAACCACGGCAGGGACAACCGGTGCGTCAGTGAATCACTGACCGACAGAGAGTCATGGCTGTGGTCCGTTTCTAAAAAACGAAGCGGTTTCTTTTCCTGCGCCACTATCAGGGCATTCTCTCCCCGTCCACGGGCAAGGCCTTCAAAACCGGCATTGTCGCTTTTTCTGTCCACATCCAGGGTCAGGGTGTATGACGCCGGCGGCAGGACAGACGTATTCCTGTCAATGTGGTGGGTGGTGAGTATCCGCTCCCGTTCCCGGGACAGGACATAGCGGTTCCGGCCGAGATACTCAATGGCCTCAAAATCATGGTCGCCATCCGATGGTATCACCCGCAGCACGTTCCCGTCCGTGTCCAGCTCCACCACCGACGACGGATGGTCGGTCACGGCAAACAGCGTTCCGCTGTCCGGGTTCCACGTCAGGCCGGAGAGACCGCCCTGTATACCGGGAATGTCTTTTTCTGTCGCAAGCTGCCACTGCGTTTCCTCCGGGTACCAGGTTTCCGGAAAATACAGTGTGGCCGCACCGGCCACCATCAGAAGAGCGCCAGCCAGCAGTGCCGGTTTTTGTTTAAGTAAACGTCTCAGAGTCATGGTTCCGGATGTTCAGTTCATCGCATTACATGCAGTCAATGACAAACCAGAGCATGGCCAGGGCTCCGGTCAGGAAGCCGGAGATGAAAGCGCTGGTCAGCAGCAGTAAAATCAGCGCCCGGAGCGAAAAGCGTCCCCCGCCATACCCGGCGCGTCTTTCGTCATCCGGCATGTTGTCCTTCTGCAAAAAAATTCTCCGGGGAATTACCGGTATGGAGATGTCCGGATAAAAAGAGCTTTATTCCCGTAAGGCCTGTCATGCAGCCCCGGATTATATTCATTCAATATTCAGTAACAGAAATACCGATACAAAAAACACCAGTGATATCATGACGACAAAAGAAATACAGATGTAATAAATCATCTTCAGAAAGTTCATCAGTCAGTTACCGCAATATCTGTTCCGGCCACTTGTTCTCTCCATGCCCCTGTTTTACCGGATATCCGTCAGACCAGCCGCCATCGGCCGGACACGCCTTTACCTGCATTCATTTTCTCCACCACGCCCGCTCCCTCAAGCGTAACCAGATAAGCCCTGGCCTGGTATATTGTCAGCCCGGCCGCATCCGCAATACTCCGGGTTCTGACAGGTATATTTATCCTGCCGTTTGCCTGTGACTGCATAAAAGACAGAATTTTGTCGCAAGCGTCATTACTCATTTTGTTCTCCTGTGACTACGGGGAAGCAATGCTGTCCCGGAAGCTGAAATACCTGCCCCGGGTCTTCACATATCAGAACCGTTGTCCGGTTTCATCTGTAATCACCCCGGGTAACAGGCCGCTCGTGCACAGTACATGCAGGTTCTCCACCCCTGCATACTCCACCAGGCAGGCCCGGAGGTAATAATCCTTGCGTGATGCCGCCTTCAGTGAGGCATTCCTGTTTATGGCCGTACACAGGGATATCAGAGTCCGCTTTCGCAACTCAGTCAGTTCACCTGAGCTTTCCGGCCCGGCTCTTCCCTCAAGCGCCTGACGCAGCATGTCACGCAGCCGGAGGAGGCTGTCCCGGCCACTGATAACCTGCGCAGTTCCTCTCAGGAGCCGCATTTCCTGCAGCCGCGAAGGTACCAGAACAACCATGGGAACCGGACTGGCCGCGTGCAGCATTCTGATGTCCTGCAGATGCCGCCCCCAGCCGGCCAGCGGCTCCGCACTCAGTGCCACCAGGGCCAGGTCATATGCCCCGGGAGGTGACATCTCCGGTCGCACCACGGCATACCCCATACCGGCAAGCAGATGTGACAGCCCCAGCAGTTCATATTCACAGTTCCCCGTCAGCAGTATGCGTTTCCGGCGGGACATGGCATTTTCCATTTATCTGCCCCCGCTAACTTAACGCCGGGCTTATCAGCTCTGCCAGCATGGCTGCCAGTCCCACAAGAACCAGCAGATAAACCGTGACCAGTACACGTACAGATATTTTCATTACGATCCCTGCTCAGAAATAGTTCACTACCGGCATCAGGTTTCCCTGCAAGTGGTTGACATAACACAGTACCTGCATCAACAACCGACAGATAACAGCCACCGGCTTCATGTAAGGCAGCAGAAAACTCAGACAGCGACATTCTGGTCATGAATGTCGTGCCTTCCCCGAATACCAGCCTGACCCGGCCGTTATGTTCCTGCACCTGCCGGATATCCCGGACACTCACAAAGAAAAACACGCCGTCAGCCCGCTCCAGCCCCACAAAAACGGCGGGGCCCGGAACGGGTGACCGGGAGCCTGCAGCCTTACCGGTATTCAATACTCACCGCCAGGGAGGTGTGCCAGCGGGACGGTACCGCCCCCTTAAAACGCAGCTCACCGCTGTCCGCCACCGTCTGTGCGCCGTATACCCCGTCAACCTGGCGCAGGGCGGCGTCACTGAACCGGCTCAGTCCGGACACGCTGCTGACCGTCATCTCCCGGAGCCAGACCGGGCCTTCACTGTCAAACAGGGTCTGCAGCACACCCGGCGTCTGCCCTGCCGGCATCACCTGCGTCTGTGGCGGCAAGCCGTTGCCCTGCAGGTCGCCATACAGCCCGGCATACTCCGCCCGGTCCCCCAGGACATGGCGCAGCACACCCGCCGCCTGCATCCGGAAGGTGAATGTCCCGGTACGGACATTTCCCTCCCCCGTCACCGGCAGTGTCACCGATGCCATACCCGGTGCCGTCCACGTCAGTGCAAAACCCTCGGTTTCCTTACCGTACGTCACCTGCGGCGCAAGCCCCTCCCGGCCGGCCGGGGTGGTCAGGATAGTTTTTCCCAGCAGGACCGTCATGGCCGGCAGGGGAACCGGTATTACCTGCTCCCCACTGCGCAGGACTGAGTGTGCCTTCGTGTTTATCTGTGTGTTCCCTTCCCCGACCTTCCAGACCCAGGGATTACGGGTGCTGGTCACCGGCCCGCCCAGCTTCAGCTCTCCGCTGAAATCTTCCCCCGGCGTGTTCCACGCCAGCACACAGGATGGCAGCAGGCTGGCAGCCAGCAGTAAAAGCGTTATTCGTTTCATTGTGTTCTTCCTCTCCCTGCCCGTTCTTTACTGGACCGTCACTGTCACACTCAGCCCGGCCTGCCACTGCGCCGGCGTATTTTCTGCCGGCAGGCGCAGCTCAAAATCCGAGACGGCGGACGCATAGGCCGCCGCCAGCCGGGTCACCCGGCCGTCAGCCAGCACGCCCTGACTGATAACCTGACCGTTATCTGCCGTGCTCATTCCGTTACCGAAGCCCCGGTTCAGCATCAGCAGGGAAGGCAGACGGCTTTTGAGCCACTGCGGCAGGGTGCCGGCCTGCACACCGCTCACGCTCTGACCGTTTACGAGCGACATGCCTGCCGGCAGAACCACCCCGTCTTCCTGGTGTCCGGCGCTGACGGCCATTCCCTGGTCAAGGGTGAAAGAAAGCTGTCCCGCCACGTGACCGTTCTCCGGGTTACGTACCGGGACAGAGGCGCGGAAGTGTTGCGCCGTCGTGCTGCCGCCATCCGTCACGGAAAACGGCTGCCCGTTACTGCTGAAGGAGATAAAAGGGGTGAAGCCGGGACCACCGCGCTCTGCCACCTCATACAGATGGCCTTCCAGAAACGCCAGGGAGCCCTTGCTGCGTAAATCAAAAACCAGTTGTCCGTTCTCTGTTCGGGCATCAGCGGTATCCACCGCCCATGTCTGGTCAGGAGAGCCCACCTGCCAGGTCCATTTCGGGGCCTCGTCAGTGACCAGACCGTGAAACTGTATTTCCCCGCCGTCAAGAATTCCGGCCCGGGGTGCTGCGGAATAAAACAGGGCCATCGCGGCCAGGGCGGAAATAATAGATTTATAATGATGCGTTATTTTCATCGTTATTCACTCTGTTTTATCCGTTGGTCATAATTAATAAACAACGAGCATTCAGATAAGCTGAAAAGAATAAACCCGGCACCGGCGTACGCGAACATTTCCTGACTGGCAGAGAAGCAGGAAATAAATATACCGGAATGCCGGGTTTATTACCGGCAAACGACCGAAAAATAGTTCGCCGTTTTTAATAATCAGGCAAATTACTTTCTGTTATGCCTGATAATCTGATCTATTACTGATAAGAAACAGTGACAGTCATATTTGCGTTCCAGTTCTTAGGTGTTTTAGCTTTCGGGAAAGTTAATACGCCAGAACCAGCAACATATTCAGAAGCATATACCCCCTGAATACTTCCTGCATCAGCGCGGTTAAAAATATTCGGCCCAGTATAACCGCTAGTTACAGCATCGGCTGGGATGGTAATCATATCGGCACCCAGAATAGCAGAGATTTTATCTTTGATTGCTACTGGGGTCATTGAGTTTACATAGATTTTATTTTGAGCAAATCCGTTACCATAAATTTTTCCTGTGTCACCAATTGTCTGATATGCGTTTTTATCATTGGTAGTAACGCCATCACCTTTCCAGAAGACATCAGCCAGTGACATAATATCCATTTTAAACTGGAACGTACCAGCCTTCGTTTTATCATCTTTAGCAAAAGCACTTAACGTGATCACTGGTGCAGAATCAGCAGGCTGAGAAATTGAGAAGCCCTCACCACCATAAGTGATAACCGGAGCCATACCTGTAGATATCCCGGAGTATGGAGCTTTTGTTTTCCCCATCAATACAGGAAATGAAGTTTTACCAACACCGCTCCACACATTATTATCACCAGACACGACAGCATCTGCGAGTTTTAAATCAACCGCAGTACCTTGATCAGCCCCGGTCTTCCACAGCCAGGCTGGTGCATCAGTAGTGATATTACCGCCGATATTAATGTTACCGTTAAAATCACCACCCGTCGACCATGCTGCCATAGCCGAGCCGGATACCACTGCAGATGCAGCCACTGCCAGTGCAATCAGTGTTTTTTTCATAAATTAAGTTCCTTTCTGTTTTATAAAACAATAAATAAATACATCTTTTATTTTGGTAACCCATTTATCTGGCTTTACCGCAAAGCCATCCCCTGCCACCTTATTCAGATGGCATCACTGAGATATTTATCCCTGTAATACAGAATGGCTTTACGTTATTGCCGTAAATAACTGTGCGTCATTCACCCAAGTAATTCGTGGTGTCCTGCCGTTCTTTTTAACTGACGCTTACTCCTTCCACTTCCACCGGCACCTGCACATTCCCCCGGTAGTTCGCCGGCACCTCCAGCTCCGCCGGCGCGTCACTTCTCAGCTCCACCTGCCGGGTTGCCGCCGGCACCGTGATAACCACATCCTCTCCCCGCAGGCTGGCCGAGAGGGCCGCCCGCTGCCCGTCCACCATCAGGGTGGTCTTCAGCGTGAGCCGTGCGTCCCGGCCGTCTCCCAGTGTCCGTTTCACCGTGATATACGCCATGTTTCCGGATGCCGGGCGACTTTCGGCATTACGGATGACCAGCGTCTCCGGCAGCGGACCGTTGCTCTCCGTCCGGTACAGCACCGGGTCCGCCGGGGTGCGCGTCACCTTCACCACGCTGTTGCCCACCACCTGACCGTTCACCACGCCCAGGTACTGCGTCTTCTCGCTGTAATCCGCCGCCAGGACCGGCAGGGCGCTGAAGAGGGCCACCGCCATCAGTGCTTTTTTCATCATGGTTTCTCTTTACTCCGCAGGACCGGAAAGGCTTATTTTTTACCTGCCCCGGCCGCTGTTTTCGTCTCCGGGACCGTCTTTGCCTCCGGCACCGCAGCCTTTTTCTGGTTGATGGTCCAGGTCTGCAGCTCGCCGTAATCGTTCAGGGAATCCACCTTCACCACATTCCCCTTCACCTGCACCTCATCTCCCGGCATAAACATCAGCAGTTTCTGGGCCGTGTCGTTGTCCACCGCAACCTTTTTACCGTTCGCATCCAGCAGGCTGCCGATGGCGTAGATATACGGCGTGGTGTTGACCAGCATCGTCCGCCCGTCCGGACGGACTTGCAGGCTGATGCCTTCCTCGGCGCCTTTACGGTCCTTCAGCAGCGCCTCCGGGCGGTAGAACAGCTTCAGCTTCGTGCGCAGGGCAATGGCAATTCCGCTGCCCTTCAGCGCCGGCGGAATATCCTGCAGGTTCAGCCAGTACACTGACTCTTTATCCTTCGGCAGGTGGTCAGAGGCCATGATGATACGCAGCGTCTGCTGCCCCTGCGGTTTCACCTTAAAGAAGGAGGGCGTCACCACAAACGTCGGGCGGGTGTCCTTCTCCACAATATTGTCCACCCACGCCTGGCCGCCGAAAGTACGCTCCTTGTCATTGTTGGTCACCGTGATGGTCAGCGCGTCCTTGTCGCCGCGAAAAATATAGCGGGTCTGGTCCGCCGCCAGGGAAGCCAGCGCACTCTGGCTCGCCATCATCAGGGCCAGGGTCATTCCCAGCGCCTTCGTCACTCTGTTACGGAAAAAAGAACGCATTTTCTGGGTCTGTTTCATCGTCATCATTGTCCGGTTATGCTTATTCGCACGTAATTTCCTGTAGTTTCGCCGTCTCCTGCAGTTTCACCGCAGGTATCCGGCACTGTCCCAGCGTGATATCGCCGGGGCGGTCCACCGCGTTAATCATCAGCACGCCGTTGTTTGCCACGAAGCCCAGCGGCGTGTTATTGCTGTCCCGTGCCCATGTGCCGCCCGGCACAAAGGCCCCGTCCGGCATCCTCACCTGCAGCAGGTAACGGTGCACCTTCAGAGCATCAAACGGCATCCACACCACCGCTCTGTCCGTCGGCACCACCTTCCGGCTGGTCGTGGACAGCTCCGTGTCCAGCGGCAGCGTGCCCGCATCTATGGTCACCGTATTCCAGTCATAGCTGTTAAGCGGCACTACCAGGTTTCCGTCACTGTCCGACGTTTCATTGCCGGACATCACCTTCACCCCCGGCGTGTCCTTCACGCTCACCACCGCCACCGTGTCCCCGGTGGTCCGGCTGAACATGATGTCCCGTGCCGCCGGCACCGCCAGTACCGAACCGCTGGCTGACACCGAACCACTGGTGCCCGAACCGGACGAGTGGTTCACCGTGCCGTTCAGGTTCGCCCGGTCGCCGCTGTAGGCGGCGTTCAGGTAACTGCTGACACCGCCGTCACTGTCACGGCCGCCGCCCAGACCGTAGCTGAACCGGTCGTTCAGGGCCCCGGAGATACCGGTACTGACGCCGGTGCCGCCATCTTTACCGGTGCTCACCGTGGTGCTGCTGCTGTACTTCCGCTCAAACAGGGTGAACGGCACCGACACCGACGCGGAGGCCGACCAGGTGTTCTCCCCGTTCATGTTCCGGGACCCGGACCAGCCCAGACTCAGGCTGACGCTTTTTATCTGTGTGCTCAGGGTACCGGTAACTCCTGTCTCCTTACCGTTATCATCCCGGTACCGGTAACTGCCGGTCGTGGAGGCCGGGTAATAGCTCCGCTGCCATCCCGACGCCGACAGGCTGAACAGCCCTCCCACCGGCTGACTGATGCCCGCATTCCACTCATCCCGGGTCCGGCGCCCCTGGTTCTGCTGCAGCCATGTTTCAGCCGGGTTAAAGGAGGACATGTCCTCATATTCCTCACTCTGATGTGACCAGCTCACCCGCAGTCCGGTGTTCGTCAGCGCCAGCTGTTTGCTCCAGGCCAGTTTCACCTTATTCCCGCTGCGGCTGCCGTCCCGGTACTTCGCCGTGGCATAAGCGCCGTCAGCAGACACCGCCCCCAGATAACCGAGCCCCAGTACCGCACCGGCACTGGCGCCCTGCCAGTCCTGGTTGAACACGCCCCCCGTGCGCAGTGTCAGCCCGTCCAGACCATACCCGTATGACGCGGCAAACACCCCGCCCTCCAGGTCGCTGTCGTCGTCCGGTATCCCGGCCGCCACGCTGAACTCGTGCTGTCCCGGACTCAGCTGCCCGGCCATTACCGACAGCGGGAAGACCTGCGTCTGCACCCGCCCGTCATCCCCGGTGACGGTCATCGTCACGTCCCCGCTGCTGTACAGCGGCACATCCGTGACGGAGAACGGCCCGGACGGCATCATCCCCGAGTACAGCGTCCGGCCGTTCTGGGTCAGGGTCACCCTTGAGGGACCGTTCGCAATGCCGCTGAACACCGGGGTATACCCCAGGTTGCCCGGCTTCATGCTGTTGTTCCGCGACAGGGACACCCCGTACGTGCCGGTACTGCCCAGCAGGCTGTCACCGGTCGAGGTCTTCCCGACCGCCAGGTCCGCACTCAGGGAGCGGATGGCCCGGGTGGCCGTGAACATGTTTATCGTGGCCTCGTTGCTCCCGCCATCCCCGGTACTGGCCGTGGCTGACGAGCTCACCACCCAGCGACCGATGTTGGCCTTCAGGTCTGCTGAGCCGAACGCCGACGTGTTGTACCGCCCGCTGTTGGCGTTCGCGTTGTAGTTCATCCGGAACGCCTCCGTTCCGTAGTCCCACTCCACGTTCTCCGGCATTTTCACCAGCCCCTTCTGGGGGATGGCCAGCGACAGGCTCTGGGTGGCGACATCGAAGTCCACCTTCACCGCCGGCGCTTTCGCCAGCACCCAGCACTGCCGCGTGGCGTCATATCCCTTACGGAAGTACTCCGCACTGACATAAATTCCGGCCTTTGCCAGCCACGCTTCTGACAGACACAGCGCTTCGCTGTCCTGTGGTGTTACGTCCAGGATCCGCTTCCCGATATCCTTCCCGTTCAGGGACAGGTCCACCAGGTAGCGCCCCGGCGCATAATCTCCGTTCAGCGCCGCCCAGACCTCAGGGTTAATCCCCGCCCCGCCCTGAATAAAGGACATGTCCAGTTTCTCTCCGGCACTTGCGGTACCGCTGCCCAGGGCAACCGCTATCGCAAATGCCAGCACGGCATGGCGAAAAGACATCTGGCAGGCTGGCTGTCTTACGTTATTCCCGTTCATCAGCATTCCTTACTGGTAGGTGACCACAAAGGTCAGGGCGCCGTTGTACTCACCCGCCTTCACGTCCGCCGGAAACACCGGCTGCGCACGAAACCGGAACTGCCCCTTCGCGGCAAAATCCACCGGGTACTTCACCTCATGATTTGCCTGCGTGATGCGCCCCCGGAAGTCCGCCTGCGTATCCGCGGCCCGCACATCGATACGGATACCGTCGCCGGCGCCACGGGTGACCACACCCTGTCCGTCCAGCTGGCCCGGGTTGCCGAAATTCAGGGTGGCGATCTGCCCGGCCAGAAAGGCCGAACAGCCCTGAACGGTGGCGCCGGTCTCATACAGACGCACGGTGAAATCACGCGGCGGCACGGGTGCAGCGGACGACTTACGGTATGTCCCGAACGTCAGACGGCTGCTGCCGGTACCGTCAGCATCCACCACCACATGACAGGCAGAGGCCACCACATCAGCACTGAACAGGGTTTTCTGAACGGAAGCGTGAGAAAGCCCGCCCCCTGCCAGCAGCAGAAGGAAAAGTATCTTTATTTTTTTCATCGCAAATCCGGAGCAGACGGTTCAGTCTGCTTTATCATTCATGATGGCTGTAATAACCCGCCAGTTTATGCACATTCCTGCTGATAAAATTCAGCCGGTTAACACTGGTGCTGAGATACCCGCCACTCATACCGTGGCGTTCGCACACAACCTTTCTGGAATACCCGGAAACGAAATAATCTTTCAGGGCCAGAATAATCTTTTCACTGTGTATCGGGGATATATCAACAAGTAGCCAGAACTGCTCTTCGGGCACTGCCCCCGGTTCGAGTTCCCCGGCCCTCACTATCCTGACGCCGGAAAATGATTTTTTATTCAGTTTCAACGGAACTTCCTTAACTTTTCCTTAACCTTCCCGGCAAGGAAAACATGTAAAGGGAAGATAACTAATCTTTTCGCTTATTATATTTAAGACGTTAATTCTGAAAAGCATATCTTTAACGATCTTTTCATCCATAACAAAACACATATCCAAAATATAACACTAGAAAATATAATGAAAACAGAATTAGATTCTAAAAAATAACATCAAATCAATACAAAAGATCGCCAAACCATCCATTAACCATGCATTACACTCCCAAAAAAAAGAAAAGATAAATTAATCAAAATCAAAAACAGAAAATAATAACGAAAAAGACAGAACTTCATGTAATAAAACTGAATATCACGATATAAAATACATTTAAATCAAATGGATACACAGCAACCTCGCAGCACTTAAAAAAGACGTTGATTTATAGTTAAGCCGGAATCGACCGCAAACAAAGAGGTTTCCCAGCCCCGAACAAGTACCGCAGGATATTATTCACCACGCAAGTATCTTCCTGTTTTTCAACAAAACGCAAAACAGTAACCGAGAATTAAAGGGCCCGATGAACAGGGTATATAAAATACAGAACCATTAATGCCGGATAAAAACAACGTTCAGAAAACAGGCTGGGAGAGTATTAAATTATGTTCAGATATTAAAAAAAGGGAAATAAATAGAAAAAACGGACATGGTTGCCGTAATAAAATAACATCCGTTCCATTCTTAAACATGGATCAGGTGGAAGAAGGGAAGGTGTTTACACACAGAGAAAACGTTCAGTCAGCAGATAAACAACCCGCAATGCCTGACTGCTGGAGCTAAAAGAGTCTCTCCGGGTTAATACATAATTAAACAACAGACAGTGTAATTTTCGACAGGAAAGGAATGATCAGGGGAGATATAACACGGCTCCGATAACGGTCAGGTGCAGGACACAAAGTTGCGCAAACCAGCGGCCACCGGGCAGCAGACCTGACAGCATCATCACGCCCCCGGACGGGATATTGAGCAGCAGGACAGACATCGTCAGTCTGGCGGCAGCCATCATCTTCTGACATCCGATCGTCAAAAAGAACAGAACACACAGTCTGGCCGAGAATGTCTGCTGGTAAATACGCCCAACGCCTTTCAGGTTGCCAACATAGAATATGTCCTGTGACCCCAGATAACCGGGATGCGCCGTTTCGATTTCTCCACACGCCTCGTCGTCACTGGCTCTACGCTCCAGCGCTTTCAGGCGCTTTTTGAAGTTCTCAAGGTTATGGCGAAACCAAACAGAACGGACACCGCTTCCGGAGATAAAGACTCTCTGTTTACGTAACTCATTACTGGTTCTGTGCTGACCTCGCTGCTGCATAATAACAAGCGATAACTCTTATAAGTAACGTAGGACCAGGGTGTGTTTCGTAACTATTTTTTGTACAACTTGACGCTGCATATCGACGAAAACCCACTTAATTTGATGGAAAATGTTCAAAACTGAATTCATTTTTTATTTCAGGGGCAATGTTCATCCGTAACTTGAAGTGTCTGTGAGGTTAATGGATACGTTCTGGAGTTTAAACACTCTCCACCAAATCCCCCAACGTCACCATCAACATCATCGGATCCATCGGCGACGGTACAAACCCCACCCGCTGGTAAAATTCCCGCGCTTCATCCGACAGGGCGTGAACCAGCATCCCGCGAATGCCGATAGTCTCCGCCACTTGAATAACCCGCAGCCCTGCGTCGCGTACCAGCGCCCGACCAACGCCCTGCCCATGAAGCGATTTATCCACCGCCAGACGCCCCAATACCACAATCGGAATCGGGTCAGGCATATTGCGACGAAAGCGACCGGGGGCGGTATTCGTCGTGACCGCGCTGGACGCCAGCGAGTAATAGGCCAGTACGCTCGAATCGCTGCCACAACACACAAAGGTACGGGACGCACCAGTGGTCTGATTT